>APMI01000085.1_pt1 | contig 213389 bp, 194 predicted proteins | sample 667938 | NCBI WGS metagenome assembly APMI01 (sample SAMN01084076, study PRJNA167559) | wastewater metagenome | biome: Wastewater | place: Denmark: Ejby Moelle, Odense | collected 2011-11-28
TCGCCTCATGCCTTAGTTCACACAGTCCAGAAGATTAGCTCAAACTGATGGGTGGTAAGGGGCAGCTATATTGTCGCCCCTACAATACTCCCCTATGAAATCGGCAACGCATTAACCGCCTTGGTTAAACGGCATCGCTTATCCCCAGAGGGGGCAAAGGTAGCTTTTCGGTCTACGCAAGCTATTCCAGTTAAACTTACTCAATTGAATGTTCAGCGATCACTGGAAATTGCGTTCCAATTTAATTTATATGCTTATGATGCTTATTTTCTTCAATGCGCCCAATCTTTCAAATGTCCTTTCATAACCTTTGATCGACGCGCAAAAGAAGTTGCAAAAGCACTCAATATTGTTGTCTTGGAGTAAATAATGAAAGTTTATAGTTACTCACAAGCTCGTCAACAGTTATCGGAGTTACTCGATTCTGCGGATAACGAGGAGGTGCTGATCCAACGTCGGGATGGATCAAGCTATCTGGTCATCCCTAAACCAGTATCTACCTCTCCCTTTGCCGTTTCGGGGATAAAGACCCAGGTTTCCACGCAGGACATTCTAGAAGCCATCGGAGAATCGAGGAAACACGGCAGCACGGTGGATTAGCCAGGTAGCGCGTCGCGGGTTAGCTCAGCGTAACCCACCTTTCAAGAAACCACCCACCAAGTCCGGGATGCCACGCAAATGGCGGATTACGGGCTGAGGCCCTAACCAGCCCTACCACCCGCAGCACCTTCCTAAAAAAGCCTCAAAGGCGCAACCCCCACAATTTTGTCAGCCAGCGAACTTGCTCTATTCCCTGGCCGCTTCATCGCGCCTAACCCCCCTCCCATCAAGTCCTACGTAGCGCGCTACAGTACCGGCCAAGGCGTTCGAACATCCGCCTTCCACGCGCTAAAATAAAACCATCCACCGCAACACACTCAATTAGGTTAAGGATGGCAAAGGATTTACGTTGAACCGACACTCAAGCGCCGACAACCAAGATGGAGACCAGGTTCTCCCGCCATTGACCCCGACCGATTTCGCCGAAATCGTGCAGATCTTCGACGAAGCGATCATCGTGGTAGACAGCACATGGCGCGTGATCTTTATCAACGAAAGCGCCGAACACCTCTTCGGCTACTATTCCACTGAAATCTTCGGTCAAGATGTCGAGCGCTTATTCGTCACTCACTCCCGCGACGAGTTGCGGCGACTCGCCACCGTCGCTGGCCGCTCGCCTCAGAAAAAGCAACACCCAGCCACCCGTTATCCTGTCGTTGCGTTGCACCGTGATGGCCAGGAATTTGCGGCCGACCTCTCGCTGGCTCCGCTGCGGCAAGCTGGGCAGGATTATGGGGTAATAACCCTACGCGCCCTCAGTGAGCGTGAGGAAACAGAACGGCAACTGCGGCTCAAAAGCGACGCGCTAGACAATTCGCTCACCGCTTTTGGCATCGTCAGCCGCCAAGGCCACCTCATCTACGCCAACCGTACCTTGCTTAGACTCTGGGGTTACGACAACCTGGCTGACATGGTCGCTACACCGGTCACCAATCATTGCATCGATCCCAACACCCTACCCAAGATCATGAGCGCGGTCGCCAAGCGAGGGCAATGCAGCGTGGAATTTACCGCCCGCCGCAAGGATGGTTCCACATTCGAAACGCTGATGGCGGTTCACGCATCACCCGGCGAGCACGGCACGCGAACCTATACCGGCACCGCCATCGATATCAGCGAGCGCAAGCAGGCAAAAGCCAACCTCGCCGCCCAGAAGGATTTGCTGGAAACCATTCTGCAACAAGCGGCCGAGGCCATCGTGGTATGCGATGCGCAGGATAACCCGATCCTGGTCAACGCCGCCGCGCGCCGCCTGGCATTGGTCAGCAGTCGGGAACACGCCGGATCAAGCCCAAAATTTCTCTGGGGCAAAGCGTATTACCCAGACGGTCATTCGATACCCCTGCAAGCGTGGCCCCTGCAACAAGCCTTGCGCGGCAACACCACCTCTGGAGCCGAGGTGCGCATGGTTCGGCCGGATGGTACTCATCACGACGTACTGATCAGTGCTGCACCGATCCGTAGTGCCGAACAACGTATCATCGGGGCCGTCGCCATTTTCTCCGACATCAGCGAACGCAAGCGAGTGGAGGAAAAATTGCTCTATCAGCTACGGCTGACCCAAGGGATCACCGATAGCGCCACCGAGTCAATTTTCGTGACCGACGCCAAGGGCATGGTGACGTTCCTCAATCCAGAAGCCAGTCGAGTGTTCGGATTCTCGCCTGAAGAGATCATTGGCCAGTCCTTGCACGAAACGATCCACAGCCGCTACCCAGACGGCCGTTTGATCCCTGCCGAGCAATGCCGCCTGGGGCGTACCTACGTGACCGGCGAAACCATCCGAGATCATCAAGACCTATTCCATCGCAAGGATGGGACAACCCTCACCATGTCCTGCTCCAGCGCGTTGCTGGAAAACAAAGGCAAGCGATTAGGCGCGGTTTTTTTCCTGCGCGACATCACCGAGCACCGCCAGAACGAAAAAGCCCTTCAAGAAAGCGCGGCGCGACTGCGTGCGATCATCAATGCCGTTCCCGACATGCTGCTGGTGTTGGACCAGGACGGCCGCCACCTGGAAATCCTTTCACAACCGCAATTACATCCTTATGCCGATCCTAACCGGCTCAAAGGACGAGCCATCAGCGACATCATCCCCGAAGTGAACGCCAAGGAAATCCGTGAGGCGATTCGCAACACCTTGTCCACCCGCCAGCCGCAAAGCTTCGAACAAGAGATGCAAACGCGCAAAGGCAAACGCAGCTTTGAAGTGCGAATCGTTCCCCTGGAGGATTTAACGCTTGATAACCCCAGTGTGGTTCTGCTAGCGCGTGATATCACCCAACACCGCCTGACCGAATCAAGCCTGCGGCACGCGCAAAAGATGGAGGCGGTGGGTCATCTGACCGGCGGGTTGGCCCATGACTTTAATAACTTGCTGGCGGTTATTCTGGGTAATTTGGAGCTGCTGGCTGAGGCACTGACCGACCCGGCGTTGACGGAGCTGGTACAGCGCGCCCTGGGTGCCGTTGAACGGGGCAGCACGCTGATCCGACGCCTGCTGACCTTCTCCCGCCAACAGCCTCTGCAACCGATTGCCGTCAACCTCAATACCCTAGTGACCGGAATCAGTGATCTGGTGAAGCGTAGCTTGGGTGAGACCATCGACGTTAAAACGGTTTTGGCCCCAAATCTGTTACCGACCTTGATTGATCCCAGTGAATTTGAATCGGCGCTGTTGAATCTGGTCGTCAACGCCCGCGATGCCATGCCCAATGGCGGCCAGCTCACGCTGGAAAGCTCTAATCGCTGGATTGACGAACCGGCATCCCAGCAGCACCTTTTTCATGTACAACCGGGGCAATATGTCACGCTGGTCGTCAGCGACACCGGCACCGGCATGTCACCAGACGTGCTGGAACACGCTTTCGAACCGTTCTTTACAACTAAGGCGGTGGGTCAAGGCAGCGGTCTGGGGCTAAGTATGGTGTATGGCCTGGTCAAACAATCGGGTGGCCACATCCATATCTACAGCGAAGTGCATCAGGGAACGTCGATCCGTATTTTTTTGCCCGCTGTCACCGGCCAGGCTGCTGGCACGTTAGCAACCGTGGAGGGCAAAACGCCTTTGCACCCTGGCCAAGGCCAAACCGTGCTGGTCGTCGAGGACGAAGTACTGGTACGGCGCTTAGCGGTCCACATGTTGCAAAGTTTGGGATACGAAACCGTCGAAGCGGCAACTGCGGCGACGGCACTGGAGGTTTTGGCAGCCACGCCACGCATCGCCATTCTGTTTACTGATGTCGTTCTGCCCGGCGGGCAAAGTGGGGTCGAGCTTGCCCAAAAGGCGCTCCAACGGCGCCCGGATTTAATCATGTTGTTCACTTCAGGTTATACCGAAACCCATCTCGCTCACTTTAGGGGCCGCCCCACCGGCAGCGGTTTCCTGAGCAAGCCTTACCGAAAAGCTGAATTGGCTGATAAGTTGCATGACCTGTTGCTCAGTCACCACCGATGATCTTCAACAAGGTGATGCTAGGCGTTAGCGGTACTCTATCAGCGAGTGCATGGTCGGCCTCTCTAAAATATCGTTCTCCAGCGGATGGGTGGCGCACTACTCATCTGTGAACTGGCGAACGTATTACCGTTGTCCTAACGCTACATCCTAACTCTGAGGTTGCCCGTGGACCCTGCAAAACCGGTCGAGCTGCAAATCATTGAGCGCCTGAGCGAAACCGTACCCGCCCAAGCGACATTGACCCTACCCTTTGCTTTACGTCAAAAAAGCCGGCTAAGGACGCGCCTGGATGGTGGCGAGGACATCGGTTTGTTTTTAACACGCAGCACGATACTGCGACACGGTGATCTCTTACGGACGACCACTGGGCGGGTCATTGAAGTCCACGCCGCACCGGAAGCGGTCTCCACCGCCCACACCGATGATTCGCTGTTGCTCGCTCGCACCGCCTATCACCTTGGCAGTCGCCATGTTGCTCTCCAAGTGGGGGCAGGCTGGTTGCGCTATCTGCACGATCCGGTGTTGGATCGGATGATGGAAGATCTTGGGTTGAGCGTGAATCGTGAGCAGGCGCCGTTCGAACCGGAGGGAGATGCTTACGGGACTGATCATTACCGACATTCACACGGACAGGCCCATTAAGCCGACCATTTTAACCCGACTGTGTTGCAGCTCTTCAGTCCGACCTTGCCGGTGGGGCCTATGCTTAGCAGGGCTTGGCACAGCGGCGCATCGACTGTCGGAGAAACCTGGGCAGGGTTGCTGCTGACCCAGCCGATAAGCCCAACCGACCTCTATCGCCCCTCGGAGCGAACGACTTGGAACCTGAATCCTTCGTTGAAGCCGCCGTCGTGCTGCTGGTGTTTACGGCCTTTGCCGTTGCCGTTTTTCGCCGTTTTGGTCTGGGTTCGGTGCTGGGCCTGCTGGTGGCGGGCATCTTGATCGGCCCCCACACTTCAGGGTTTGTCGTCACTCGAAATGTGGAAGAAGTGCGGCACTTCACTGAACTTGGGGTGGTGTTGCTACTGTTTGTCATCGGCCTGGAGATGCATCCACATCGACTCTGGTCCCTGCGGCGCTCCATGTTTGGTCTGGGCACCCTGCAAATCCTGCTGTCCGGCGGCGCGCTGACGCTTTTCATGCACCTCACTGAGCCGGATTGGGGCATCAACCTCTTGGCCGGTCTGACCCTCGCCTTATCTTCCACCGCTTTCGTCATCCAGATCCTGCAAGAACGCGGCGAAATCGCCAGCCCCCACGGCCAAACCACTTTCGCTATCCTGTTGATGCAGGATTTAGCCGTCATGCCCCTGCTCGCCGTGACGCCGCTTTTGGGCGATGCCGGCGTCATAACGAGTGATAAAGCCCTCTTCCAGCAAATTCTGATCGTGATTGCGGCCATCGGCTTGGTCGTGGCCGCCGGCTATTATGCGATTCCCCGTATCCTCGATTTTCTGGTACGCCAGAACAACCGCGAAGGCTTTTTTTTGGTCGCCTTGGCTGCGGTCTTTACCGCCGCCTGGGCCATGGAAAAAGCCGGGCTGTCCATGGCGCTGGGCGCTTTTCTCATGGGGGTAGCGCTGTCCGTTTCGCGTTACCACCTGCAAATTCAGGCTGCCATTGATCCCCACAAGGGTTTGCTGATGAGCCTTTTCTTCGTCGCCGTCGGCATGTCGGTGGATGTGGGCGCGTTGGCGGCGGCACCTTGGCTGTTTCTGAGCCAAGTCATTGCGATCATGGCAATCAAAATCGTGGTGCTGCTGGGGCTTTGTCTCGTGTTCGGCGCAACCCGCCAGACGGCGACCCGAGTTGCCTTCATCCTTTCCCAAGGCGGTGAATTCGGCTTCGTGCTGTTTGGGGCCGCCAAGGCCATGAACATCATCGACAACAACACCTTTGTGCTGTCCGTCGGCATCATCTCCTTCAGCATGTTGATCACGCCCTTGCTGGTCAAGCTGGGTGATGCCCTGACGGTGCGCATCCCCGTCGCAGCGACGCCAGGCGCTGGGGTCTTTCAGTTTTCAGTCGAAGGAACCGAGACCCGCACCCGCGCTTTAGTCGCCGGTTATGGCCGTGTGGGCCATGTTGTGGGCACCATCCTCGCCGGCAGCGGAGTCCCCTACATCGCCTTCGACTTAAGCCCAGCGCGGGTGGATGAATTCCACGCCCTGGGCCATCCCGTCTATTACGGCGATATCACCGACGCCGATTTATTAATAGCGGCCCAGATTGAGAAAATCGATCTGGTGGTGATGACCCTGGATGATCGCGAGACCGTCTTGCGTGCCATTCGTCTCATCCGCGGTTTGGCGCCCCGCACTATCATTGTGGCGCGGGCGCGGGATTTAGCCACCAGTAGCGCCCTAATCCAAGCCGGAGCCAACAGAGCCTTTCCTGAGCTGGTCGAAGCCAGTCTGCGGCTGGCCGCCGAGGCGCTGGAAAGCCTGGGTGTGGCGGGCGAGGACACCGAGCTGCTGGTTCGTGGGGTGCGCCGCACGGATTATGCCTTGGTGCGCGAGAAGGACAGCGAGGAAAGCTAGCAGTCCCGCTCATGCTATTGGGCAGCGCTGCGCTGATTCGGCGACCTATCGGTAGATTTTCACCATCGCTCAATCTTGCGCTATTGCTAGCACGATTGAGCACCAGAGTCAGTCGCTAAATCTCTTGGATTAGCAAGCACTATCTATTATCTTATTAATACAATTGAAATTTTCATTTGGCGTGATTCCTGTCACGCCTCGGCAAACCGACCAATTACGATACGAAAGTTGCCCATGATTAAAAGCAAACCCAAAGTTTTATCTTGGCTTATGACTGGGATGCTGCTATTCGCTGCCTCGCTGGCTCAAGCCGCCGATACCATTAAAATCGGGGTGCTGCACTCGCTATCCGGCACTATGGCGATCAGTGAAACCACCTTGAAAGACACCGTGCTCATGCTGATTGATGCCCAGAATAAAAAGGGCGGCCTGCTCGGCAAGCCGTTGGAAGCGGTGGTGGTCGATCCAGCCTCGAACTGGCCGCTGTTCGCCGAGAAGGCCCGCGAGCTGTTGCAAAAGGACAAGGTGGCGGTGGTATTCGGCTGCTGGACCTCGGTTTCCCGCAAAGCGGTGCTACCGGTATTCGAGGAGCTGAATGGCGTCTTGTTCTATCCGGTCCAGTACGAGGGCGAGGAGTCGTCCAAGAGCGTGTTCTATACCGGGGCGACTCCCAACCAGCAGGCCATTCCGGCGGTGGATTACCTGATGAAGGATCTGGAGGTGAAGCGCTGGGTGCTGGCCGGCACCGATTACGTCTACCCCCGCACCACCAACAAGATCCTGGAAGCTTATTTGAAGGCCAAGGGGGTCAAGGCCGAGGACATCCTGATCAACTACACGCCGTTCGGCCATTCCGACTGGCAATCCATCGTCGCCGACATCAAGAAATTCGGCTCCACCGGCAAGAAAACCGCCGTGGTCTCCACCATCAATGGCGACGCCAACGTGCCGTTTTACAAAGAATTGGGCAATCAGGGCGTGTCCGCCAAGGACATTCCGGTGGTGGCCTTCTCGGTCGGCGAGGAAGAGCTGTCCGGCATCGACACCAAGCCGCTGGTCGGCCATCTCGCCGCCTGGAACTACTTCATGAGCATCCCGGACAAGGCCAATGACGCTTTCATCAAGGACTGGCACGCCTTCATCAAGAGCGACAAGCGGGTCACCAACGACCCGATGGAAGCGCATTACATCGGCTTCAACATGTGGGTCAAGGCGGTCGAGAAAGCCAAGACCACCGACCCGAACAAGGTGATCGACGCCATGATCGGCATCGAAGCGCCCAACCTGACCGGCGGCGTCGCCAAGATGCTGCCCAACCACCACCTCACCAAACCGGTGTACATCGGCGAAATTCAGGCCGACGGCCAATTCGATGTGGTCTGGAAAACCAAGGGCTTAGTCGAGGGTGACGCTTGGTCGGATTATCTGCCCGGCAGCAAGGACATCGTCGCCGACTGGGCCGATCCCAAAATCAAGTGCGGCAACTACAACAGCGTCGCCAAGACCTGTTCCGGCCAGAGCTACAAATAAGCCGACCCTGCTTTTCGCTCCCATTCTCTGCGATCTGTGCGGCCAGAGGGATGGCCGATCTGGACGGGCAACGGGTACGGCACTATTTGCCGGTTTGAGGGCCTTTGCCACCCTTGGCAGACACGCCTTATGTTGACTTTTTTAATGGGTTTTTTAGCTTATAATTAAATAGTGGGAAGGCACCCTTCCCTTATTTGAATGCGGTTGGCTTTAGAGTATGGCTAACCGCTAGCTTAGCTAAAGAACCTATTTTTGAAGACAGCAAGATCAGCCCACCAGATCCTTTTACCCGTGCTGGCCTGCTTAGCCCTGCTCGCCGGTAGTGCGTGGCTTAATAGCGCCCAGCCCAAAGACCCATCATCCGACAACCGCTCTACCATCCCCCCTGGGCAACCAACCAAAATTACGGTGGTGGATGATCGTTCTTATCCTCCTTTCGCGTTCCTTGATGCCGAAGGCCGCCCACGCGGAATCACGATTGACCTCTGGACCCTATGGAGCAAAAAAACTGGCATCGCCGTGGAATTTTACTTGGCGGAGTGGGAAACAGCCCTGGCCGCTGTCCGCGAGGGGCGAGCCGATGTGGTCGGTGCCCTTTTTCGGACACCACAGCGGGAAGAACAATTCGATTTCACTAACCCCTATCACAATATCGCCACCAGCTTATTTTTCCATCAAGAGATCCAAGGCGTCCGCAGCATCGAAGATTTGGCCGGCTTCGTGGTCGGCGTCGTGAAAGACGATAGCGCCGAAGAGCTGCTCATCAAGCAGTATGCTAATGTCAAACGACAAACGTATCCGGGAGCCGAGGAGCTGGTGAAAGCCGCCCTGGCCGGTGACATCAAAGCCTTTATCGCCGATAGCCAGGTCGTGCGCTTTTATCTGGCAAAACTGGAAGCCGGCTCAGAGTTTCGCGAAGCGCTGACCCCCGTAGCCGTCAATGCGCTATACGCCGGCGTCAAGAAAGGCAATACGCGCCTGATGGGCTTATTGGAACAGGGCTTCCAGCAAGTATCCGCCCAAGAAAAAATCGCCATTATCGAAAATTGGACCGGCATCTCAGCATTCTCCAAAGTCCCTTGGGTCGCTCTCAGGACCCTTTTCACCCTGATCGCTGCCATCCTCTGTGTCATGGTGCTATGGAATGTGCAACTTAAGCGCAAAATCGCGCAGGCCACCAGCGTCTTGCAAAAACGCCATGAAGAGTTGCAAAACAGCGAGCGCAACTATCGGGAGATTTTCAACGCTACCCACGAAATGATCTTTCTGCACGACGCCCGCGAGGGCCGTATCCTGGACATGAACGAAGCGGCTGTGAAATCGACCGGCTATAGCAAACAAGAGCTGCTGGGGCAATCCATCGCCAAGATTACCGTGAACCCACCGGCGACCGTGGATGAATCTCCCTCCTATAGGATTAGAAAAGCCGTTACCGATGGGACTCTCGTCTTCCAATGGCTATTCCAGCGGCGTGATGGCGAAACTTTTTGGGCTGAAGTTGCCTTGAAAAGCTCCCGCATCGGTGGCGAGAATCGGGTACTGGCTGTCGTGCGTGATATCAGTATGCACAAACAAGCCGAAGCGGCACTCAAGAACAGCGAAGCCACCTTACAAAGTCTATTCAGTGCAGTACCGGTTGGCTTAGCCATCGTGCAAAACCGCCGTCTTCAAGCGGTCAACGAGCGTGTGTGCCAAATCTCGGGCTATGGCCGTGATGTCTTGCTCGGTCGTAATATGAGGTCATTCTACGAAAACGATACCGAATACCAGCGTGTTGGAGAGATGCTCTATCAGCGGCTGCCCCCTTACGGTCTCAAGTTTGTCGAGACCCGTCTACGCCATGCGAACGGCTCCTTCCGTGACATTTCCGTTTGCGCGGCACTGTTGAACCCCCAGGACCCGACCGGCCGCGTGGCCCTGACGATCCAGGATATCACCAGCCAAAAAAAGGCACAGTCAGCGCTACGAGCGAGCGAACGCCGCCTGCGAAATATCGCCAAGAATATCCCTGGTGTGGTCTATCAATTCTATGTTCGCCCGAACGGCCAAACTGGGTTTTATTACATCAGTCATCGCGCCGGCCAGTTGTTCGGTATCGGTCGCCGCTTGAATGGTGCTTTTAACCGCTTTATCAAGCATGTCGCCCCGGAACATCGCAAAGCCCTTCTGGCTTCGATTGAGCAATCCGTCACCACACAAAGCCCCTGGAGCTTTGAATGGCGCTTTATCAAACCCACCGGTGAATCACTGTGGTTTAGAGGCGCATCCAGCCCCACCAATTTCGGTGAGGAATTGATCTACAGCGGCGTCGTCCTTGATGTGACCGAGCACAAGCTGGTCGAACAGCGCATTGCACATCTGGCCTATTACGATGTGCTGACCGCGTTGCCTAATCGGGCGTTACTGACCCAGCGCGTAGAATTGGCCCTGGCGCTGGCAGCTCGCCATCAACGTCAACTGGCACTGCTCTTTTTAGATCTGGATCGCTTCAAGGATGTCAACGATTCACTGGGCCACTCGGAAGGGGACCTCTTGTTGACGCAAGTCGCTGCTCGCCTCCAGGCCCTCATTCGCGCGGAAGATACGGCGTGCCGACTGGGCGGTGACGAGTTCGCGCTCTTGTTACCGGACACCGATCAGAACGGTGCCTTACGGGTCGCCGATAAGCTATTGGAAGCGTTTCAGCAACCCTACAACGTCGCCGGTCATCGCCTGAGGACGACGGTTTCCATCGGCATCGCCCTGTATCCCCATGACGGAGCCAATGCGACTGAACTGCTCAAAAACGCGGACACCGCGCTGCACCGCGCCAAGCGGGAAGGGCGCAACGTGCGGGTGTTTTACGACCGGCAAATGAACGCTGCTACCTTTCAGCGGCTGGTGCTGGAAGGCGAGCTTCGCCAAGCCATCGCCATGGGCGAATTGCGCGCCTATTATCAACCTCAGGTCCGATTGACCGATCAGACGTTGGTCGGTGCCGAAGCGTTGATTCGCTGGCAGCATCCACAACGCGGCCTGGTTTCACCGGCTGAATTCATTCCCATCGCCGAAGCCAGCGATCTGGTGGTGGCGCTGGGCCGGTGGATGTTGGAAGCGGTCTGTCAACAACTGTACCACTGGCACCATAGCGGGCTGGTACCGCCGCCGGTGGCGGTCAACATGGCAGCGCGTCACTTTCATTCCCCCCATTTGCCAAGCGAACTGCACCAACTGCTGGAAACGTATGGATTGCCGCGGCACGCTTTGGAATTGGAACTGACCGAATCAACGCTGTTGGGTACTGAGGAAACGCCGGAGGCCGCGTTGCGAGCCATCGAACAGTTAGGAATTAAGCTGGCTGTTGACGATTTCGGCACCGGTTATTCCAATCTCGCCTATCTCAAGCGTCTTCCATTAGCGGCGTTAAAAATTGACCGTAGCTTCGTGCGCGGTCTGGCTGATGACGCTAACGACCGAATTCTGGCCGCTACGATCATCGCTCTAGGCCATCAAATGGGCCTCATCGTCGTGGCCGAAGGCGTGGAAACCGAACAGCAGCGGCAAATTCTGCTTGCGCAAGGCTGTGATTTGGCCCAGGGATTTTATTTTGACCGGCCCATGCCCGCCGAAGCATTCGCCGACCGTTGGCTACAGCAGACGGTGGGTGATCAAAACCTGCTACGCCAACGATGCTCGCCGAAGCATTCGCCGACCGTTAGCTACAGCGGCCAGCCTGAATGAATCATCGACTTCCAGCGATCCTGCTCGCTGTCGCTGTCGTGCTGCTCCTTGGGTGTCACGCACTGTGGGGCTGGGTTCCCATTCTTGATAGCGCCAATCTGGCCTTTCACGAAGCGGGACACCCCATTTTTAGCCTGCTTGCCAACCGCCTGACGGTGTATGGCGGTACGCTGATGCAACTATTGATCCCGGCTGCTTGCGCCTGGGAATGCTATCGCCGGGAACAGGTTTACGGTTTTTACGCCTGCCTGGTGTGGGTCGCGGAAAATCTGCTCAACATCGCCCGCTACATGGCCGATGCCCGCGCTCACCAACTACCATTGGTCGGCGGGTTGGATCCAGATGTCTTTCATGATTGGACTGAAATTTTGAGCCGGTGGGGCTTGTTAAACCAGGATACCGCACTTGCCTTCTTAGTGCGGGTCGGCGCCGTCGCGCTCATGGCGTGGGCGGTCTGGCAAGCATGGCAGCGCACCGAAGACCCCTTCTGAATTCGGTGACGGTTCAGCCGCCTTCGATCCGCAATGCCCGACCGAGAGCCGCACGCACCGTTTGCGGAGAGAAGTAGCGTTCGATATTGGCGTAGCCACCCTCGGATAACCGCTCCCACAAGGCAGGCTCGCGGTAAACCCGAACGATGGCGGCGACAAACTCTTCAGCACTGTCGGCGACCATAACATCGGCGCCGGGACAAAGATGCATCCCCTCAACGGCGACGCTCGTCGCGACCACCGGCACGCCGTAAGCCATGCTGGTATTGATCTTACCCTTGACGCCGGCACCGTAGCGCAGCGGTGCCACCGATAACCGACAACGGTCAAACCACTCGTCTAAGTTAGCGATATAACCGGCAAAAACCAAATCGGGCGCCGCCAGCGCAGTGAGTGCGGCCGGCGGGTCCGCTCCGATGATCGATGTAACGACCCCCGGCAGCGCAACCCGCAAGCGCGGTAGGATGTCACGGGCATAGAACTGCACAGCATCGCTATTGGGTGGATGGTTGAAACTGCCGATAAACACAATACCCGCCCGTTCTGCGAAAGACGGGCCACCACGCCGGGTTTCATGGATATTGGAAACGATCTCAATAGGCGCTTGCGGCAATTCAGCGTGCAACAGTTCGTGCTCGGCCGCGCTCACCACCAACGTGACATCCGCTGCACGGATCAACGCCAGTTCCTGCACCTTGCGGCGAGCGGCAGCGGCGGCGATACCCGTCGAATCGTGCAACGACGCCAGTCGCTGTTCGCGCAAAAAATGCAAATCCACAGTATCGAACATCACCCACGCTTGCGGTGCATGACGCCGCACCAGCGGCAGGTAACGCTCGGCGGTATCGGCGCGGCTGAGCAGTACCGCATCGTGATAGCGACCCCAATCGCGGAGGTAGTGCTCGATACTCGCAATGAAGGGGGCATAGAGCACTTCAATACCCTGTTGTTGCAGCTCCGGCCCATACGGTGGGCGATACTCCAGATTGATCGCTGCAAACGTCACTTGGTAGCCGAAGGATTGGATCAGCTCCAGACAGCGAAACAGGCGCAACGATCCCGAATCACGATCCGGCGCCGGTATGTATTTATCGATGACGAGTAGCCGTCGCGTGCTGCTGCGATCTTTTTCAAGATCCGGCTCAATACCATTGAGACGATGACCGGCCAGCGCGGATCGCCAGCGCTCGGCGAAGATCGCCTGATGGGGAATTTGAAACCGCTTGAGACCACTGCCAGCAGTGTCAGTCCCGGCAGAGATTCCCTCAAAATGGATCACCCGCAGAGCAGGCTGATACAGCACTCGATAACCCGCTTGGCGCACCCGCATCGCCAAATCGGTATCTTCGTAATAGGCTGGCGCAAACTGCGTATCGAAACCGCCCAGTTGCGCGAACAACGCGCGCGGCACCCCAATGCACGCCCCGGAACAGTAATCGACTGAACGGAGATAATTGTATTGCGGCTTTTCCGGGTCATCGAAGCGCCCGTAATTCCAGGCCGAACCATCGCGCCAAACAATACCGCCGGCCTCTTGTAGCCGGCCATCAGGGTAAATAAGACAGGCGCCCACCAAACCGGCATCGGGATAACGGCTAAACGTCCCAAGCAGCGCATCCAACCAGCCCGGCAACACGATGGTGTCATTATTAAGAAAAACCAAATAACGCCCACGCGCATGACTGGCGCCCAAGTTGCAGGCGGGCACGAAGCCCCTTTCCCCCTCGTTACGAAGGGTCCGAACACCGCGCATGGCGCTTAACATCTGTGGTGTTTCATCGCTGGATTGATCATCCACCACGATGATTTCGTAAGGCAGCCCCCCGCTCGTGTCACGCAGAGAGCGCAAGCAGGTAAACGTGTAGAGGTGTTTGCCGTGAACCGGGATCACCACAGAAACGTCCGGCCGCTCGGCTTCCGGAAAATCCAGAGGCAACCAACGCTCGGCAACGTGATAACGAGCGGGTGCGCGGATCACGTACCGATAAGGGGAATACAGCTTGTGACGAATGCGCCGCCATAACCGCAGCGGGCCTTCCTGGCGCAGGATGGCCAGCCCTACAGAGCCGTAATGGCGCCAGCGCCTCGCAGTGAGCAATATCAAGCTCCCAACCCGCTTAAGCCACATCAAACCGGTTAAACGTCATGGTGAACTGACCACGGCCATGCGTCATGCCGCGCAACTGGGTGATATAGCCCAACAAACGATCTAGCGAGCAGTCGCAATGGATAATCGTCATCTCGCCGAGCGTAGTGGTATCGCGAATCACTGCTCGGCGGGCCTGCAAATCACCCATGACCGCCCCGACATCACTTTCCGGCACCACCACTTCAGTGGCCATGATTGGCCGCAGGATCAGCCCCCCGGCCTGTGACAACGCTTTGCGCGCCGCCTCTGCCACCGCCACTCGCAACGCCTGCGGGCCAGATAACGGCCCGAACAGTTCGAGACCCAGCACACTAACTGCCACATCTTGTAACGGCGCCCCGGTCACCGGACCACTGGCCAAGGTGTCTTCAGCACCACCCAGCACTGCATCCTGTTGCGCGGCATGTAGTTCCATCCCCTCCGGCCGCATCAGCGGTTCGGCGGTTACCGTCTTGCCGGCGCCTCGCGGCAAAGGCGCCACCTCGACCCGCGCCCAGGCTTTCATCTCCAGCTTCTTGCCATCCGGTTGCTCGATTTGCCGATGGTATAGATAGTCGGCTTGCGCGGATCGTGCGATGGTCTCGCGCAGCACTACGTCAGGGCTTCCAACCCGGATATGAACATTGAATTCCCGCTGCAAGCGCTCCTCGGCAATTTGCAGGTGTAGTTCGCCCATGCCCCGCAGCACGCGCTGGCCGGTTTCCGGGTTCTCCTCAACCCGCAGGGTCGGATCTTCCTGCTGCAACTTGTCCAGGGCATCAAGCATTTTTTCTTCATCAGCGGCGGCTTGCGGCTCAATGGCTAACCCCAGCACCGGCTCGCGTGTTTCGATACGCTCTAGCCACAGAGGATGCGTCGGCGTACACAAGGTATCGCCGGTCGTCGCCCAACGCAGCCCAGCGACTAGGGCGATCTGGCCGGCAGTCACCTCATCCAGGCGCGTTTTGTGATTAGCATCGACCTCAAATAACCGTGCGACACGCTCCTGCCGCAAGCGACCGTCTGGGCCAGGGATGACCACTTCATCGCCTACCTTGAGCGTGCCTCGGTAGACCCGAACAAAGACGTGGCGGCGGCCTTCCCACAGTTGCACCTTGAACGCGAGCGCGGCCAGCGGACCATCGGTTGTCATCGCCACCCATTCCTCGCCACCATCCAAGCGGTGCGCCAAACTGGGCGGCCGTTCGGTCGGGCACGGTAACAGGTTGACGACCCCATCCAGCAGCGGCTGCACCCCTCGATTACGCAGCGCACTACCAGCGAAGCACGGGCACACCTTCCCGGCCAATGTCGCTTGACGCAAAGCAGCCCACACTGCGTCAGGGTCAGGTTCTTGCTCAGCCAGCACCTGTTCGGCCAGGGCATCGTCCATCTCCGCCGCTGCCAGCAATACGCTTTCTCGCCAGGGCCGCATCTGCCGCCATGTCACTTCATCCCAGGGAGAAACCGTGACTTGCTCACCGCGCTCCCCAGCAAAATGCAGCCGGGTCTTATCGAGTAGATGGGCCACTGCGCCCTCGTCATCGCCCAGCGGCACCGTCACTGCCACCGGTTCGACGCCCAGTCGTTCACGCACCGTGGCCAGCGCACGGGCAAAATCGGCGCCAGGCCGATCCAGCTTGTTGACGAAAAACAAGACCGGCAAGTGAAACCGGGTCCGCTGTCGCCAGATGGTCTCGGTCTGTGGTTCCACGCCGCGCACGCCATCCAAAACGATCACACAGCCGTCCAAAACCCGCATCGACCGTTCCACTTCGATGGTGAAATCAACGTGGCCGGGAGTATCGATCAATTGGATCAGGTGATCGCGCCAAGGCAGCTTGGTGACTGCGGCGGTGATGGTGATACCGTGCTCCTGCTCTTCGGCCATGTAGTCCATGTGCGCGGCACCCTCATGGACCTCACCGATTTTGTGAGAGGCGCCGGCGTAGTACAGCATCCGTTCAGTCAAGGTGGTTTTACCGGCATCGACATGTGCGGCGACACCGATATTACGCACCAAGGTGAGATTGGGGGATTTGGCCATAAGAGAGGCAGCGAAAATTCAAGGCGTAATTCGGCGACATTCGAGGTAAAAGCGTTTTTCGTCGGCCCCGCCCATCGAAAAGGTCTTGCGCGGCAACGCACCATCACGAATCACCGTCGGGAAAAAGTCGTCCTTGGCTAAGGTGGGCAGATAAAAACCGATATTGCCCGGCTGTTGGCCAAGTGCCTGAAGGGCCTCTTCGCCGTGGATGTAATCAATGCGGGCCTGCGGTTGGGTTGCCAGATAGGCATCAAGAAACACTTGTAGTGTACCGACCGGCAAGGTGTGCTTGGCCCGTTCCACTGTTAGCACACCAGCACGCCCCTCAGCCATAAACCCGATCACTTGTCGATTGGGTTGCTGGGCTTCCAGCCCGTTCTGCCGGGCGGCCTGCCATGAAGGAAACTCACGCACTGTCAATGCCGCGCGCGCTTTGGTCAGAGAATCATCCAACGCCGCCAACAGATGCGTGGGGTCAACATTGAATATCACCCGATGGATCGCTTCGAATTCCAGACCGGGATCGTGCAGATTAACCAATTCGACCAGCGCGTGACGCGCCGGATGGTTCATGATAGCCGCCGGATCGGGAGCCGCTCTCTTAAGATTTTCCCAGATAGTCTTGGCCGTTGCAAAAGAATGGTTACCATCGCCCATTGCGTACAACAAGACCGGCTCGTCTTCAACCCCATAACGGGCCGCAAAGGATTCGGGATCGGCAAGCCGGATCAATTGCTCCACAACCCACTGAATCAACAACGGATGGTAAGCTAACCAGCCGCGTGCCCGGCCACCGTCCATCATCAAAGGAAAATCATACAGACGATCTTGTGGTTCCGCGAACAGCGGTTCAATGACCAGGCGTTGCGGATCATCAATCAAGACCATGACGTGAGGCAGCTCCAGCGGTGCGTTTTCCCGGACCCGCACCCGGGGTGGCAAACGTTCCAAAATCGTGTCTTCCGTGGGTCGGATCAAGGTTTTGGCACCCGGATTGAAGTCGTAGCATTCCAGATCCAAGGCTGCGAGCAACCCTTTGCGTGACCGGCCGCGATGGGTTTGCCGCTCGACCAACACGAATCCGGGGGGTTGCGGCACCAGCACCTCCTGCGCCAAATAACGGTGCATGGTTTGCTGGATGGCCAAAATCCGTTCCGCTTCATCCGCCGCCCCCAGATAAACTTCCGGTAAAATCAACCGCAGGGTGGAAGGAGCCGAGCCGACCAGACGTTCGACCGCTTGCCAATACGCTGGCTGCGAGGTGTATTGATCGCAGGCAACCACCGCCCATTGGGTTAGGTCGGTACCTGTTCGGGGCACCAACAAAGCCGGAACCTGCAAACCGATTTGCGGGAAATTCATGAGCGGTCAATCTCGGGTTAGCATCGACGATGGCCACGATATCAGCGGCGGTTTTAGAGTGAGCCGCCCAAGCTTAACAAATTGAGTTGTCCGCTCTCCAGAAATGTTGCCGGTAGCCGACTTTATAATTTGGCGCTCCACCTAAAAAGGGGTGGTTATGACCTGCGCCTTTTCGTTGAAACCAGGAAAATTGTCTCATGCACAAATTGAAGATCGCCTTGATCGCCCTTCCTATCGCCCTCATTCTCATCGTGGGGGCGCTGTGGGCTTATTTGTGGTACAGCACCAAACAGCAGGTCGATCAAATCGTGGCGGCGGCGAAACCGTTTGCGGACATTAGCTATCGCGACATCAGCATTTCGCCTGCCGGCTCCGTGGGAGTCAACCGGGTACAAATCATCATCGATGCCCTCAACGACTCGGTGAGGATCGGCTCTATCCGCTTGCAGGCACCGAATCTCCTAGCCCTGCTTGATATCCGTCGCGAGCTGAGCGCAGGCCGCCTGCCCTCGGCACTCGCGCTCGTGCTGGAACAAGTCGAGGTGTCGCTGGATGGTGGATTGCTCGGCGCAAGCGAGTTGGCCGCCACTCAGCGCTCGTCGTTTGACAATCTCGATGCGCTAGGCTGCGGTCCAACCCACTCGTTCGGTGGCACTGAATGGCGGGAAATGGGCTATGGCAATCTGATCAGCAACATCAATATCGGCTATCGACTCAACCCAGCCCGTAATGGGATTGAGTTGCAAATCGACGGCGATACCCGAGACTGGGCCGCAGTTAACTTGACAGTCGGCTTAAACACGCCTTCGGCAGCACCTTCGATGCTGGATTTAGCGACCACCGCAACCCCCAAGCTCACCAAGTTCGCAGCCATCGTGCGCGATGACGGCTTCAACCAGCGCCGCAATGACTATTGCACCAAGAAAGCCGGCAAGACGGTCGATGCTTATATCGCGGAACATACACGGTTGCTGGTGGAACGCCTGCAAGCCAACGGCATCTATCTGGGGCCAGGGCTGACTGAGGCCTATCGGAACTACCTAGCAGTTGGCAGTCATGTCGCGCTGAATCTCTCACCGCCCGTACCTATTGATCCCCGTGAATTCCAGTTCTATAAACCTGACGATGTGATCAAATTGATGGGCTTGACGCTGAAAATCAACGAAAAACCGGTTACTGATCTCTCGATACGTTGGGACAATGAGAAAATAGCCAAGGCGTTAGCAACCAAGCCCGCACCTGAATTGGCAGCCGAAGCCGCATCGACGCCTACAGATCGCACGCCATCCAGTACCGCAGAGCCGGCGATAATCCCAAAAAGCTTTCATCCGATAGCGACAAGTGAATTGGGTAGATACATTGGAGCCACTGCAAAAGTCAAAACCGCCAATGGCGCACGCTATAACGGTAAAATAGAAGCGATAGCCGATGGGATGGTCACTATCACGATCCGCAAACCTAGCGGCACTGCGACGTTATCCTTACGGCGTAACGAAATCACCGAAGTGGACGTGCTGTATTAAAGACTTGCGCGGCTTGTCAAACCCGCACGATCCTAATGAGCAGGAGCACAAATAACACCACCAGCGCCAGCGGAATCAGGGCCGCTGGCCAATCTTTCTTGGCGACGCGACTCCGTTCAATGGCAGCCTTGACGCCAGGCTGGAACCATAGCACGACTAGGATCGCCGCGAGTCCTCCCAACAGGATTTCCCACCAGCTTGCGGGTTCCACGGTAACCTCCAAAATGCCGATGGTTCGGGGCCGTAAGATCAGTCCTTACTGCGCCCGCCGCTTGGCGGTAAGACCGGTTGCGGGAACGGTGTCACGTTATCGCAACCTTCTACCGGGCGAATTTTGCTGACCCCTTCTCGCTCAACTTCATCAATCCGCACGATATAGTGCAGCGGCACGAATGTCCGTCGGACGCCGGAAAATTCGTTTTGCAATCGTTCCTCGGCCGGATTGACCAGTACGCTGGAACGCTCACCGAAAAGCAGCTCCTCGACTTCGATGAAGCCGTAGATCTCGCCTTGATAGATCCCGCGCGCGTACAGTTCATACAGCTTGCCCTGATTGATGAAGAGGACGCGGTAGATACTCTTGGTGATTTTAGACATGATCCGGCAAGTTCCAGTCGGCGACTGCTCAATCTAACGCGATTCGATGCAGCGGGCAAATCTCCAGCGTACGGCACGGCGTCACAGTTCCATGACTGCCGTGTTCGATGTTTCCTGCGAAATAGCCAATGATTTGTTTCAATGCACGAACTATAATGATTGTCGCTTTTTCGCAATCTCATTTAACACCACACACTATGGAGAGCTGCATGAAAGCTATTTTAACAAACGCGATCCTTGCGGTCTGCCTGACATTTTTTACCCACACTGCACTCGCCCAGGCTCCCGCTGACACGATTCTGGTCATTGAGCAACCCACGATCAACAGCACCTACACAGGCGTCGCAAATCTCAGAGGTTGGGCGGTATCGATCAACGGCATTGATCACATTGAGCTTTTCGTAGATGGCACCCTGAAAAGTAATATCCCTTCCGGCTCCTTGAGAACGGATGTGGGTAGCGCTTATCCGACGTATCCCGGCTCAGATCAATCCGGTTTTTCGATGGCGTTCAACTACTCGGATCTCACGCCCGGTCAGCACACAATGCTGATTCGCGCAGTGGACACGCGCGGCAACGCTAAGGCTGAGACAATTAGCTTCTTTACCGTCCACTTCGATGTCCCTGGCAATTTCCTCACCGATCCGAACAAAGTCAGCCTAAAGTCCGCCATTGTCGGCGTGGGACCAAATGGTCGATCGATTTCCATCAAAAATCTGCAGGTCGACGGAAAACCCTACACCGTTCTTTTGGACTGGAACACAGGCTCCCAAGACTTCACCATCACGCAGCTATCCAGTCCCTGATGCTTTTTTCTCTTCTTCCCGCTCCCGCTTGTTCTTCATCTACAGCGGGAGTTGTCGCCTAAGTCGCCCGCGTTCGCTCATCGCCATCACCAAGGTAATATTGTAATGCGATGTCAGCGGATCGATAGTCAGCCCCAGTTGCTCCTGACCCTTGGAAGCCGTTTTTAAAGCAGCGCTGCTTGCTTAACCGCCGATCCCGTAACGGCGTTCGACGTAATCGGCCACCAGTTGCTGAAAGTCGGCCGCAATCCGTTCGCCTTTAAGCGTCACTGTTTTCTCGCCATCGACGTAGACTGGCGCTACGGGTATCTCGCCCGTACCCGGTAAGCTAATTCCGATGTTCGCTTGTTTGCTTTCCCCCGGACCATTGACCACACAACCCATCACAGCCACCGTTAAGGTTTCCACCCCCGGATAGCGTCCACGCCAAACCGGCATCTGTTCCCGTAAATAGCCCTGAATTTGCTGAGCTAGGCGCTGAAAATAATCGCTGCTGGTACGGCCGCACCCCGGACAGGCCACCACCGCCGGCGTAAAGGCGCGTAATCCCATGACTTGTAAAATTTCTTGAGCGACGACGACCTCTTGCGTCCGGCTGCCGCCAGGTTCTGGGGTCAACGAAATGCGGATGGTATCGCCGATCCCTTCTTGCAACAGGACTGCCAGCGCGGCTGTGGACGCCACGATTCCTTTACTGCCCATCCCGGCTTCGGTCAGACCCAAATGCAGTGGGTAATCGCACCGCGCCGCCAATTTGCGATAGACCGCGATCAGATCCTGCACGCCGCTCATCTTCACCGACAGGATGATGTGATCATGACCAAGCCCGATCTCCTCGGCCCGTTGTGCGCTCTCCAGGGCCGATAAAATCATGGCTTCGTGCATCACGTCGGCGGCCGGTCTTGGCTGCTGTAGACGGGCGTTCTCATCCATCAGGCGGGCCGCCAACTCCTGATCGAGACTTCCCCAGTTGACGCCGATCCGCACGGGTTTGTTGTGACGGCAGGCCATCTCAACGATGGTAGCGAATTGCTCGTCCTTTTTCTTACCACGTCCAACGTTGCCGGGATTGATGCGGTATTTGTCGAGCGCCTCGGCACAGGCGGGATAGCGCGCCAGCAACCGATGACCGTTGAAATGGAAATCGCCGATCAGCGGTACCGTCACGCCTTGTGCCGCCAATCGCTCGCGAATCAGCGGCACCGCGCTAGCGGATTCCTCTGTATTGACCGTGACGCGCACCAGCTCCGATCCGGCGCGGGCCAATTCGGCCACTTGCGCAGTGGTAGCCGCCACATCAGCCGTATCGGTGTTGGTCATCGATTGCACGACAATCGGTGCATCGGCGCCCACCTTGACGCTACCAATAGAAACAGCGACACAGGGGCGGCGCCGGCTAGCGGCAGGAACATGGCGCATAGGGGATTTACCTTCACCAGGAGTCATAAAGCGAGCCGGCCGACGGCTCTCAACGCAAAAACTCGCGGCTGATCTCACGAAATGGCTCGGTTCCCGCTCGGTGCAACCACTCGAACGCGACCATCTCCCGGCTAACCACCCGCACGCCCTCAGCACGCATCCGAGCCAGCGCAAGCTCGACATCGCCCGACGAGCGTGAGGAGACGGCATCCGCAACCAAATAAACGTCCTTGCCGGCCAGCCGCAGATCCAAGGCGGTTTGCAGAACACACACATGCGATTCGGTACCCAGTAAGACCATTTGTGGGCGACTGAGCAGGTCAATCCGACGCATACAATGGACCTCGGCGGCGCAGGAAAAATGGGTTTTTTCCATGAACGCATCCTCCGGCAAAACCTCGCGGATCGCAGCAACCGTCCGTCCCAAGCCTTGGGGGTATTGCTCTGAGGCTAGAATCGGCACCCCCAGCCGCTGGGCAATGCGGATCAGCCAAATTGCGTTCGCCACAACGGTATCGGCCCGCTCAACTGCCGGCATCAGGCGCTCTTGCAAATCGATGACCAACAGACAGGACGTATCGGCTCTCATCAACATCGGCTATCCCCTTTCGGCACGGCTCGCCCCTAAGAACGACTTGCCTCAATTCGCGATTAAGGTGATCTGTTCGTTTGGATTGGCACCCTTAACAGTGCGTGACCGCAATTCCTTCCAAGCGGGCGCCAGTAAATCAACCGGCGCCCGGGTCTGAGGATCGTCGATTGCAAGGGTGAACAAGCGCATCCGTGGCTCCAGTTTTTGTCGGCTGACGCTACCCACCCAAACCGGTACATTATCCCCTTTCAGCCGGGCTGCTACATCCCAAAAGCGCAGCACCCACCGAGCATTAGCGCCGGGTACGTAACGTACCATGCGCACATCGTCTTCGCTGCCATCGTGGATCTGCGGCAACACGGGTAACTCCCGCAGTTCGACTTGTGGGCTTAGGCACAACAAAAGGCCCCGCAAATTCACCGGTGGAGCCGATTCCCAGCCGGTTTCCCGTAAGCGTTTCTCCAGATCCTCACTGCTACCTGCCCATTGCAACACGAAGTCCTGGCGACGATTGCCACGAAAATCGAGACGTTGCTGAGGCAACCGCCGCCAATCATCCTGCCACCAACGCTCGCGGGCGATCACTCGCGTAACCGGCTGGGATTGATAGCGCTGCAAGTCTGCGTCATACCGCGCGATCAGATAGATTGCATCGGTCGCCAGCAAAACGATCAGGCTATACGCCAGCAAACGTCGCCAAGGCACCGCGACCGCTGTCGCGTGGCTGTTATAGGCCAGACCCAGCACCGTCACCCAAATCAAACCCAGCGATAAGCCCGCCAATGTATCGGTCAGCCAATGCACGCCCAGATACAACCGAGCGAAAGCGACCGGCACGACCATAAATGCGGCTGCGAGATAAACCAGCCACCGGCGGGCGGGCGAGACCCCTCGGGCGATGAGAACCGCCAAAAAGCCGAAGACCAGCATGTTCAAGGTGGCGTGGCTTGACGGAAAAGCATAGCCCGGTGCGCCGAGTGCCACCTCGGTAGCACTAGAACTGGGCAACAGCCACCTAAACAGCAGATTGGTAGCCATGCCAAACCCTAGAGCGGCCAGCCAATGCCACGCCGCCACCGGGCGACGCTGCCAGATCAGCCAACCGAGTACGACCACGCTAAGGGGTAAGATGACCCAGTAATCCCCTAATCCAGCGGTGAACACCATCCAGGCATCCGCCCAAGGTGTGCGTAATTCCTGAAAAAAATGATAGAGGCTCTGATCCAAACCGCTTGGTAGCTGTTGACCGGCCGCACTCAAGCTCAAACCTACCAGTACGATACTGCCCAGCAGCAGCACCGCCAGGATCGCCAAGCCCCGCAACTCGCCCCGGGAAGGATCAAGCAACGAGGCGCTGATCGGCCCGATGAAGCGGCGCCCTTGGCTCCAGTGGTAGAAATGTCGCACCCAAACAGGGGCATGGGCTTGAAAGAGCCGCACCATGCGCCTCACCAACCAGGTGGTGGCCCATAACAAAACGGCGACGAGGAGGATTAGCACAACCAAGCGCCCTGCTACACGGGAAGCGATCTCCAAGGAGGCGCCGAAGGCCATGCCGGGAATCAGATAAGCGGGTGCCCAGAGGATGGCCGACACGACGTTGGCGATCATGAAATTGCGCCATGTCATGTCCATCATCCCGGCCACGGTCGGAATCGTGCCGCGTACCGGACCAAAAAAGCGCCCGAACAACACCCCCTTCCCCCCATGCTTGCGGAAAAATTCTTCGCTACGCGCGAGCATTTCGGGGTGTTTGGCGAATGGCCAGACTCGGCGCACGCCCTGATGGAATACCCGACCGATCCAAAAACTGATCGCATCCCCCACCACCGCTCCAAGTGCTGACCACCAATAGGCCGACCAAAACTCTACATGGCCCAGTCCGATCAACGCGCCCAGGCTAAACATAATCAAGGCGCCTGGAATAATGACACCGACAATCGTCAGCGACTCGGCCGCCGCCGTGATAAAGATCACGGCGCCCATCCAACCAGGATGGGCGGTAACCCAGCCAAGCAGAGCAGTAACAAACTCCGATTGCATACGAGTAGTTTATCGCTATGGGGAAAAGGTGAAATTTGAACTCGCGCGCCAGGATTATGCTTAGCTAAAGGCAGTTCTGCTACCGTAACCGTCAACTTTTCGTCTAGCGGCCGGCACACCACGCGCCATAGACTCGCCTTCCAGCCCTACTAAGCATCTCTTGCGATAGACTAGTGAACCTACAGCGAGCGAATACTCGCCTTGCGGAACTCAGTACGCATTTCTTCGAAGGTGCGGGCAACGGGAAATTGCGGGAACTCGTCGATCACATTTTGCGGCGGCCGAAACAAAATGCCTGCTTCAGCTTCAGCCAACATGGCAGTATCGTTGTAGGAATCGCCCGCCGCGATCACTCTAAAATTGAGGCCGTGGAAGGCGCGTACCGCTTGGCGCTTGGAATCGGCTTGGCGCAGAGCATAGTTAATGATCCGGTTACCGACCACTTCCAAGCGGTGACAAAAGAGCGTTGGCCAACCAAGCTGGCGCATCAATGGCATAGCGAACTCGTAAAAAGTATCAGACAAAATCACCAGTTGAAAGTGTTCGCGCAACCAATCCAAGAATTCATTGGCACCTTCCAATGGTCCCATCTCGGCAATCACTCGCTGGATATCCGTTAACTTCAAGTGGTGTTGATCGAGCAGCGCCAAACGATGCCGCATCAATCGATCATAATCAGGAATATCCCGAGTAGTCAGCCGTAAGGCTTCGATGCCGGTGCGCTCGGCGACATTAATCCAAACTTCAGGAACCAAGACCCCTTCCAGGTCCAGGCAAGCGAGTTCCATGAAAACCCCCTCTTGGCCACTGCGAAAGCGCAAGCCAACAATTGATTAGGTCGATAATAGTGTTCGCACCGGTAACGCTAATCGCTTCCCGTCTCTACCGCAATACGCAGTAGTAGAAATCCCAATCAACCGCCAGCGACACGGCCGGGGGTCATGGCTACAGAGGATACAACACGATATAAACGCTTCATGAGTGATCTCATGCCCTCTGCTCGCATGATCCGCCGCGACTCACCAAGAGGTTGAATCGCAGGATAACACCGACTATTTGTACCTCTACTTTTACTATAGTAAAACAATATTTTCCTTGAACAGACCATCCGCCACTCTTTTCAAGACCCGACACATGGTCTAAAGTGTCAAAGCTAGGCGAATTATAGAATCCTCGACCCGCCGCAAGCCTCACCGCGCACACTATGGCCACCAATCCCAGCAATGCCACCTCGCAACCCACTATCCAGCTGATCGGTTTAGCCAGGCAACTGGTGCAAAATCACCTGCTTGATGAAGCCGCCGCGCTCAAGGCTTTCGAGCAGTCCCGCAAAGATAATACCCCCTTCGTTGCCTATTTGGTCGATAACAAACTGGCGCGTGATAAGGATATCGCCCGCGTCGCCGCTCGCAGTTTCAACCTACCCCTGTTCGATCTGGATACCCTGGAAATCGATTTGACGACTGTACGTCTCGTCGATGAAAAACTGCTGCGCCGCCATTTTGCCTTACCGTTGTATAAGCGAGGTAGGCGCCTGTTCGTGGGCTTGAGCGACCCGACCAACCAGCGGGTTCTGGAAGACATCAAGTTCCAAACCCGCCTCGACATCGAACCGATCATCGTCAGCCAAGCGCAGATCGCCAAGGCTCTTGATAGCGCCATTGATGCACCGGTCAGCAGCATGACCGATGGCGAGATCGGTGATCTCGACTTTAGCACTGATAGCGACCCAACCGGCAAAGTTGAGACCCTAACACAATCGGATGCCGATGATGCTCCGGTGGTTCGTTTCATCAACCAAGTCATCCTGCAAGCTATCAATCGCGGTGCCTCCGATATCCACTTCGAGCCTTACGAAAAGACCTATCGAGTCCGTTTTCGCCAGGATGGTATCTTGGACGAAGTCTATAAACCCCCCGTCTCCATGGCGCCACGCTTGGCGGCTCGCCTTAAGATCATGGGTCAAATGGATATCGCGGAACGCCGCGTGCCGCAGGACGGCCGCATCAAGCTTTATCTGACTAAGCAGCGCGCCATTGACTTTCGCGTCAATACATTACCGACGCTGTGGGGCGAGAAAGTGGTGATGCGTCTGCTTGATCCTTCCAGCGCGCAAATGGGTATTGAGGCGCTGGGCTACGAGGATCATCAAAAAGAATTATTTCTCAAGGCAATCCACAAACCGCAGGGCATGGTACTGGTGACCGGCCCCACCGGCAGCGGTAAAACCGTGTCACTCTACACGGGCCTCAATATCCTCAATACGCCTTCGGTCAATATCTCCACCGCCGAGGATCCGGTGGAAATTAATCTCGCCGGCATCAACCAGGTGAACGTCAACACCAAGGTCGGCATGACGTTTGCGAATGCATTACGCTCTTTTCTTCGGCAAGATCCCGACATCATCATGGTTGGCGAAATCCGTGATTTGGAGACTGCCGAAATTGCTATCAAAGCGGCCCAGACTGGCCATATGGTGCTTTCCACACTCCATACCAATAGTGCCCCGCAAACACTCAGCCGCCTGATGAACATGGGCGTGGCCCCTTACAACATCGCCTCTAGCGTGACCCTCATCATCGCCCAGCGTCTGGCACGCCGCCTTTGCCAGCACTGTAAGGAACTGGTCAAGATTCCCCCAGACGAACTGATTAACCAGGGCTTTCGTGAACACGAATTGAAAGATTTAGAAGTTTTCAAGGCGGCGGGTTGCGATCAGTGCAATCACGGTTACAAGGGCCGGGTCGGAGTTTATGAGGTGATGCCCATTTCCGAGGACATCGGCCGAATCATTATGGAGGGTGGCAACGCCTTGCACATCGCTGATAAGGCCCGCGAGGAAGGTATCAACGATTTGCGCCGATCGGGTCTGAACAAAATCCGAATGGGCCTCACCAGCCTCGAAGAGATCAACCGAGTAACGACGGATTAACCACTGTGGCCAAGCAACCGACTCTGGCGAAAGCCAAGAAGAAAGAAGAGGAACCCACATTCAAGTGGGAAGGAACCGACAAACGGGGCGTCCGGGTCAAAGGAGAACTGCGGGGTGCCAACCCTGGTCTGATCAAAGCAGAGTTGCGACGGCAGGGCATCTTACCGCTACGGGTACGAAAAAAACCCAAACCTCTCTTCACTGCCGGTGATAGCGTTAAACCCAAAGATATCATGCTGTTCACCCGTCAGTTATGCACGATGCTAGCCTCTGGCATTGCCGTCGTGCAAGCGCTAGATATGGTTGGGAACAGCAACAAAAAAACCAAGGTTAAGGAGCTGATTCTCGCCATCAAATCCGACGTGGAGAGTGGGACCTCACTCTCACAGGCGATGGGCCGGCACCATTTGTACTTCAACGATCTGTATTGCAGCCTGGTACATGCCGGTGAGGAAGCCGGTGTACTTGAAGTGCTCCTCGATAAAATCGCCACCTATCTGGAAAAATCGGAGGCGTTGAAAGCCAAGGTCAAAAAAGCTCTCACCTATCCCGCTATAGTATTGGTATTCGCCTTTGTGGTCACAGCTATCTTGTTGATTTTCGTGATTCCCACCTTTGAAGATATGTTCAAGGGTTTTGGTGCTGAGTTACCAGCTTTAACCCGTTTTGTTATTGAAGTGTCACAAGTATTCCAGAAGTATTGGTACCTAATACTGGGTACACCCGTCATTGCTATCGTCGCCTTTATTCAAGCCCGTAAGCGTTCACGGGCTTTCGCCCAATGGTTAGACCGAATGGTCTTGCAACTGCCTTTGATCGGCGACTTGGTGGCGACTTCAGCCAATGCTCGCTTCGCCCGCACCCTATCGACGCTGTTTAGCGGTGGTGTCCCCCTGGTAGACGCCATGACGAGCGTCGCTGGTGCGACTGGCAATTTCGTTTACGAAAAAGCAGTTTTGGAAATGCGCGAGTCTGTTTCTATCGGTCAACAGCTGAATTTTGCCATGCGCCAAAGTAGCCTGTTTCCAGATATGGTGATTCAGATGGTGGCGATTGGTGAGGAAGCCGGTTCCTTGGGGGACATGCTTGCCAAGGTCGCGGACTGGTATGAGGCGGAGGTCGACCAAAAAGTAGATACTTTGACCACAATGATTGAGCCATTGCTGATGGCGTTTCTAGCGGGTGTGGTGGGAACCTTGGTAATCGCCATGTACTTGCCGATTTTCAAGCTGGCCGCCGCAGTTTAACGGCCGTTGCTCCCATGGCCATCACTGAATTGCTGGCAAGCTCCCCAGCCTTGTTCATCGTTTTGGTTGTCCTGCTAGGCTTGATAGTTGGCAGTTTTCTCAATGTCGTGATCTACCGTCTACCGTTGATGATCGAACGAGAATGGCGGTCACAGTGCGTGGAATTGCTCGGACAGCCCATTACAGATACTGAACAGCCGGCCCTCACCTTATGGGGGCCCCGCTCTCAATGTCCCCAGTGCGGCCATCTGATTACCGCCATCGAAAATATCCCACTGTTAAGCTATCTGTGGCAACGAGGCCGCTGCGCCCATTGCCGCGCTGCCATCGGTATTCAGTATCCACTGGTGGAAGCCCTGAGTGCCTGCTTGGCTGGACTGGTTGCCTGGAAATTTGGATTTGGCTGGCCAGCGGCGGCAGCATTGCTTTTCACCTGGGTTTTGTTAGCAGCGAGCGCCATTGATTTCAGATGCCAGTTGCTTCCTGACGATCTGGTCCTACCCTTGCTGTGGTTCGGACTCGCGGTTGCCCTGTTTCCTCTGTTCACGGATCTGCGCAGCGCAGTGATCGGCGCCATGGCCGGCTATCTATCTTTGTGGTCCGTCTATCAAGCTTTTCGCTTGCTGACCGGTAAAGAAGGGATGGGCTATGGCGACTTTAAGCTGCTTGCAGCCCTTGGCGCCTGGTCCGGCTGGCAACACCTGGTAACTATTGTCATCTTGTCATCCCTGGTAGGCGCGGTTTTCGGTATAGTGCTTATCTTGTTACGGGGTCGAGATCGGCAAGCCCCAATGCCCTTTGGACCTTTTCTAGCGGCCGCTGGCTGGATCACGCTGTTGTGGGGCGACAAGATCAATAGCGTCTATTTGCAGTGGTTGGGCTTTTGAACGTGTTGGTGATCGGCTTAACCGGAGGAATTGGCAGCGGCAAAACCGAAGTCAGCAATCGATTTGCGCAACATGGTGTACCCGTCATCGACACTGACCAACTCGCCCGCGAATTGGTCGAACCTGGTCAACCCGCCTTGCTGGAAATTGTCACGGCCTTTGGGCCGGATTGTCTTGATGAACGAGGCCAGCTAAGACGCGACCAGTTACGCGAGCGGGTCTTTGCTGACCCATCGGGTCGCCGCCGCCTTGAAGCGATCCTGCATCCGCGCATCCGCACCCTCCTGCAAGCCCGAATTGCCAACATAACCGCACCTTATTGCGTGGCCGTTATCCCCTTACTGATCGAAACCGGGATGATCGACTTGGTGGATCGCATTCTGGTCGTCGATGTCTCTGAAGCTGAACAGATTCGCCGGGTTCTCGCTCGTGATGGGATCACTGAAACACAAGCTCACCGCATTCTTGCTGCTCAAACTCAGCGCCAAGAGCGGCTGGCATGTGCGGACGATATCCTGGAAAATGGAGCTGACTTCAGCCGATTGCACCAACAAGTGGCCGCACTGCACGAGCGCTATCTCGCTCTGGCCTCGATCAAAGCATCCTGACCTGTCCGTTCGCACACTTGTTGCTATCGGACCTTAACCACCGTGCGCGATAGCCGGCTACGCCGACGCTCCACAGGTCGGCTCACCGGCGACGGCCTTGCTTGCGAGGGACTCCGTGCTCCAAACCGTTTATTACGAACAACCGCTCAACGAACGGGTGCGTGCTTTGTTACGCCTGGAATTTTTGTTTCAACAGGTGAACCATGCGATGCGGGGCAATTCGGCTTGGGACAGCCGCATGGCCCTGCAAGGCTTGTTCGACATCCTCGCCTTGACGGGCCGCAACGAATTCAAGGGCGATTTACTCAAAGAACTGGACCGGCACGCCTCTACCTTAAGCCGCCTTCGGCAAACTCCCGGTGTCGATGGCCCTACGCTTGATGGCGTGCTCGGCAAAATCGAGGAAGTCGTCAACCGCATTCACGGCTCAGACAACCAACTGCAAGAGGCAGTGAGACAGACTGACTTCCTAAGTGCTGCCCATAAGCGCAGTCATGTGCCTGGCGGCTCCTGCCAATTTGATGTACCGGCTCTTTACCATTGGCTACAATCGTCTCACTGTGTGCGGGCCGAGCACCTGCGTGGATGGCTGACCCCCTTCGGACCCATGCAAGACGCGGTCACGCTTATCCTGCAACTGATCCGGGAAAGCGCAGAACCGCGCCCAGAAATCGCTATCCATGGTTTCTTTCAACGTGGCCTTGATAGCGGTGCTCCCCATCAATTGATCCGCGTGTCAGTACTAGTCGGCCGTAGCTGTTTCCCTGAAATCAGCGCCGGTAGACACCGCTTCACCATTCATTTTCTGGATCAACCAGACCCTAATTCACGGGCGGTGCGCAGCGTGGCGGATATCCCCTTCGAACTGGCCTGCTGTGCTATCTAATTCCGCATGGCACGCAACTGTTCAATGATCGGTGCGTCAGCAGCAGGAAAGCTTGACTCAAGCATATCCTTCGGCTCCAGCCAAGCCAGCGGTTGCCCTTCTCGGCCGTGTGGCTCTCCCCGATAGGCATCAACTCGCCACACATTGAGTAGGACGGTTTTCTCAGGATAGGCGTGGGAAACTTGCAGGAACGGTTCGGCGTTATCGAGTTCAATGCCGAGTTCTTCCCGCAACTCGCGCTGAAGGGCGGCGATGACGGTTTCTCCAGTTTCCACCTTCCCTCCAGGAAACTCCCAGCATCCACCCTGATGCGCATGTTCGGGCCGGCGCGCAACCAGCACCGCTCCGGTGCGGGGATCAACCAGCACACCGACCGCGACATGGACTATGGGCGCTGCGCCGGTTGTTTCGCTCATGTCCGGTAGTCGGCGTTAATCCGAACGTAATCAGTCGATAAATCGGTGGTCCAGATGCGTGCAGAAGCTTCACCGCGACCGAGGTCTACTCTGATCGTGATATCGGCCCGCTGCATGACCTGTTGCCCCTGTGCTTCGGTATAGCCGGGCGCGCGCCCACCCGTCTGGACAATGCAAACCTCATCAAGATAGATCGCTACTCGTTCCAGATCCAAACTCGTCAAACCCGCACGACCCACGGCCGCCAATATCCGGCCCCAATTAGGATCGGAGGCGAAAAATGCGGTTTTGATCAGTGGCGAATGGGCGATGGTGTACGCCACCTGACGACACTCGGCGCTATCCCGTCCGCCCTCGACCCGCACGGTGATGAATTTGGTGGCCCCCTCACCATCGCGGATGATCGCTTGGGCCAGTTCGGTGCAGACCTCGGCTACTAGCTCAGTAAACTGTTGATATTCAGGCCCTTCGGCCGGCACGGTCACCCCAGATTGTCCGGTCGCCAATAAGATGCAGGAATCGTTGGTCGAGGTATCACCATCGACCGTGATCGCGTTGAATGAGCCAGCCACCGCAGTGGCTAAAACCTGCTGTAAAATCCCACTATTCGCGCCGATATCGGTTGCTACGAAAGCCAACATGGTGGCCATGTCCGGCCGAATCATGCCGGCACCCTTGGCGATCCCGGTTACGGTGATCTCTCGCCCACGGATGATGGCACGACGCGAGGCCGCCTTGGGGCGAGTATCAGTGGTCATAATGCCGTTGGCGGCCTCCTGCCAGCCATCGGGCCGCAATGCCGCGAGCGCCGCCGGTAAGCCCGCTGTCAGCCGACCCAGCGGTAACGGCTCCCCAATCACCCCCGTCGAAAACGGCAGCACCTCTTCGAGACGGCAACCGGCCTGCTCCGCCAGACTTCGACAGGTGGCTTGAGCATCGACCAAACCCTGCCGCCCGGTACCGGCATTGGCATTCCCGGTATTGATAACCAGATAGCGTGGTGGCGTGGCAGCCAGGTGGGTCCGAGCCACCACGACCGGTGCGGCGCAGAAGGCATTCTGGGTGAAAACAGCGGCCGCTTGGCTGCCCACCGCCACCTCAATGACCACCAGATCGCGGCGATCAGGGTATTTAATTCCTGCACGAGCCGTGCCTAACCGGATACCGGCTACCACCAACGGTTCCATGGCCTTCGCTCTCCTTAGCCCAAAGCACCGTGGCATTGCTTGTATTTCTTACCCGAACCGCATGGGCAAGGCTCGTTACGGCCGATTTTGCGACCTTCACGCACAAAGGGGATATGCGCTTCGGCCTGCTGAGCGGGGTCTACACTGAAACCATCCTCACCTTGCAGCACGGGTTCAGCGAGCGCTGATGCCTCGGCATGTTCAAAATGAATGCTGGCCGGTTCTGGACGGCGCGGCGCGGGTACAACCGGCTCGGCTTGTAATTGGGCACGCACCAGAAAACTGACAGCCTCCTGGTGGATACGCTGTACCAGGGCCTGGAACATCTCGAACGCTTCGCGCTTGTACTCCTGTTTCGGATTCTTCTGGGCATAACCCCGCAGATGAATGCCCTGCCGCAGATAATCCATCGCCGCCAGATGCTCGCGCCAATGGGAATCCAGGACTTGCAGCAGAATCGCTTTTTCAAACTGCCGCATCAAAGGGGAACCGACTTCCGCTTCCTTGTGCGCATAGGTTTGCTCCATCTCTGCGCTAATCCGCTCACGGAGGGGTTCCTCATGAAGGTCAGAATCCGCCTCCAGCCAGGTGCGGATCGGCAAAGCAAGCCCAAATTCCTTTTCGAGCGCTTCCTCCAATCCCGCCACATTCCATTGCTCCTCCAGGCTCTGCGGCGGAATCCAGGCATCAATGACTTGTTTGAGAACCTCAGCCCGCATGTCCTTGAGAGCTGCCGACACATCCTCAGACTCCATCAGTTCGTTGCGCCAGGCGTACATCACCTTGCGCTGATCATTGGCGACATCATCGAATTCCAGCAGGTTCTTGCGGATATCGAAGTTATGCGCTTCGACCTTGCGTTGGGCGTTCTCAATGGCCTTGGTTACCCAGGGATGCTCAATAGCTTCACCCTGTTCCATCCCCAGCTTCTGCATGAGTCCCGCCACCCGGTCGGAGGCGAAAATACGCAACAGATTATCCTCCAACGCCAAATAGAAGCGGCTAGACCCGGGATCGCCCTGTCGGCCGGAACGGCCACGCAACTGATTATCGATCCGGCGTGACTCATGGCGCTCGGTGCCAATCACATGCAAGCCACCGGCAGCGACGACCTGTTCATGGCGGATCTGCCAATCGCGCCGAACCGTTTCATGCGCCGATTCGTCAGCATCCTCAGGCAAAGCCTTCAATTCCGCTTGCAAGTTACCGCCCAGGACGATATCAGTACCGCGCCCGGCCATATTGGTCGCAATGGTCACGGTGCCCGGTCGGCCGGCCTGGACGATGATTTCCGCTTCACGTTCGTGTTGCTTCGCGTTCAATACCTGATGCGGGATCTTTTCCTTGTCCAGCAAGCCGGCGATCAGTTCCGAAACCTCGATGGAGGTGGTACCAACCAATGCCGGCTGGCCGCGCTGGCGGCAGTCACGAATATCAGCCAGCACCGCCTCAAATTTTTCCTTCTGGGTGAGAAACACCAGATCGCCCAGATCCTTGCGGATCATCGGCAAATGGGTCGGCACAACCACGACTTCCAGGCCATAAATCTGCTGGAACTCGAAGGCTTCGGTGTCGGCGGTGCCGGTCATACCGGCCAATTTTTTATACAGACGGAAATAGTTCTGGAAGGTGATCGAAGCCAGCGTCTGATTCTCAGCCTGGATGGACACGCCCTCCTTGGCCTCGATAGCCTGGTGCAACCCATCAGACCAGCGTCGTCCGGGCATCGTGCGACCGGTGAACTCATCAACGATGATCACCTCGCCGCCGCGCACGATGTATTCCACATCCTTATGAAACAAGGCATGAGCACGTAGGCACGCATTTAAGTGATGGAATACGCCAAGGTTGGCGGCATCGTACAAGCTCTCGGTACCGTGTAGCAGCCCCATTTCGACCAGCAGATCCTCGACCTGCTGGTGACCATCTTCGGTCAGATACACCTGCTTGGTCTTTTCATCGACCCAATAATCGCCCGGCCCCTCCTCTTCCTTTTGCCGGGTTAACCGAGGAATGATCTCGTTGACCCGACGGTACAGCTCGGAGCTTTCCTCGGCGGGTCCAGAAATGATCAGCGGGGTACGGGCCTCGTCGATCAGGATCGAATCGACCTCATCCACCAGCGCATAATGCAACGGGCGTTGGACTTTTTGCTCCAAACCAAACGCCATGTTGTCGCGCAGATAGTCAAAGCCATATTCGTTGTTGGTTCCGTAGGTGATATCGGCATCATAAGCGGCCCGCTTCTCCTCAGGACTCATGCCGGCGATCACTACGCCAACGCTCATGCCGAGAAATTGATAGATTTGTCCCATCCACTCGGAATCGCGCCGCGCCAGATAGTCGTTAACGGTGACCACATGGACGCCCTTACCGGTCAACGCATTGAGATAAACCGGCAACGTGGCCACTAAGGTTTTGCCTTCGCCGGTACGCATCTCGGCGATTTTTCCCTCGTGCAACACCATGCCGCCGATCAGTTGCACATCGAAATGGCGCATTTCCAAGGTGCGTTTGCTGGCTTCTCGGACAACGGCAAAGGCTTCGGGCAACAGCGCATTGAGGGTTTCACCGCGCGCCAGTCGGCCCTTGAACTCTTCCGTCTTGGCGCGCAACTCGGCATCACTCAGCGCCGAGGTAGCCGGCTCTTGCGCATTGATCCGTTCAACAATCTTGCGCATCGGGCGGAGTACGCGGTCGTTGCGGCTACCAAAAATGTTTTTGAAAATGTTCATCTAACGGAAGCCCTTCGCTGCATCGCTGAAATCAAATGAACTGAAATGATAACCTAAGCGAGCGGATTTTTGCCTGAAACCAGTCATCATCGCACAAGTCACAAAAAACGACGGCGACCTTCCAGGTTGATCCGGAAAGCCGCCGCAGAAAACTGCAAGATGGAGGGAATCGCAGGCCCTACTCTGCTCAGCGGGTTGCTTGGGCCGGTTGCAGATAGGAGATCGGCACTTGCCGCTCGTCGGTGAAAGTCACTTCTTCCCAGGCCGCCTGATCCGCCAGCAGCGCTCGCAGTAGCCGATTGTTCAGGGCATGGCCCGATTTATAGCCGGTAAAAGAGCCGATGAGGCTGCACCCCAGGAGATAAAGATCACCGATTGCATCCAGAATCTTGTGTTTGACGAATTCGTCTTCGTAACGCAAACCGTCTTCATTGAGGATTCGGTAATCGTCAACGACAACGGCGTTATCGAGCGTACCGCCCAAAGCTAACCGGCGCTCGCGCAGATATTCGAGATCACGCATAAAGCCGAAGGTGCGCGCGCGGCTGACTTCCTTGACGAAGGATGTGGTGGAAAAATTGACCGCCGCGCGCTGATCACGCCCTTTGAAAAGGGGGTGATCGAATGCAATGGTAAAGTCAACCTTGAAGCCATCGAAGGTATCGAAACGCGCCCATTTATCACCGTCTTCGACCATCACCGGTCGCTTGATACGGATAAAGCGCTTGGAGGCATTTTGTTCTTGAATCCCGGCCGATTGGATCAGAAAAACGAAGGGGCCGGCGCTACCGTCCATGATGGGCACTTCGGCCGCGCTCACATCGACATAGGCATTATCGATGCCCAAACCGGCAAATGCCGACAACAGATGCTCGACCGTGGAAATCCGGGCCTTTCCCTTGACCAACGAGGTCGATAGCTGCGTTTCCCCAACGTTTTGCGGACACGCCTTGATCTCCACCGGCTCAGGCAGATCCACGCGCCGGAACACGATCCCGTTATCAGGCGCCGCCGGCCGCAATGTCAAATACACCTTGTCGCCGGTGTGTAGGCCAACACCGGTTGCCCGGATGGCATTTTTCAAGGTTCGCTGCCTAATCATGTTAGGTCCCCCAACACGTCGATTGAATTTGGAGCAGGGCATCCTGGAGCGCTACACGCTCTTGGCAAAACCGGCCAGGGTGTTGCTGGGTGGCTGCCAATATGCCTTCATCAGGTGACGCGCAAACTACCACATTTAGTGGCTATTTCGCAACTTATGTTTCTCTTTAACAACTCAATTTGTTGTTTGTTTGCGAAATCCCTGCTCTAAAGGGTCATTACAAACGAGAGGCGCCCTCCACTGGCAGCCCTCCCCGGCTAAGATAAAACGCCTTGCAACTTAATCGGCTTGACGGCGCAAAAAGGCTGGAATATCAAGATACTCCAACTCATCGGCCCGCTCCCGTTCGCTCGCCATGTCGCCAACTGGCTTTTGGCGGACGCTAGGCCGATCATGGCGTAAATGCGCTTCACTATCATGTTGGCGCTGAACCAATTTGAACGGCGGGATCGCCGCTTCCTTTTCCTTGGCACTGCCCTGTTTGGCCGGCACACCCTGGCCGATGCCGGTGGCCACGATGGTCACCCGGATTTCATTATGCATTTCCGGATCAATAGCGGTACCGACCACCACGGTGGCGTCATCGGCAGCCAATTCCTTGATGGTGCTGCCCACCTCTTCGAATTCACCGATGGTTAAATCCATGCCGGAGGTGATGTTCACCAACAACCCCTTGGCGCCCGCCAAGTTGACGTTCTCTAACAGCGGGCTGGCAATCGCCGCTTCCGCCGCCTCACGCGCCCGGCCATCGCCGACTGCGCGGCCCGTCCCCATCATCGCCATCCCCATTTCGGCCATGACTGTACGGACATCGGCGAAATCGACGTTGATCAGGCCAGGACGGGTGATCAGTTCGGCGATGCCCTGAACCGCGCCCAGCAACACATCGTTGGCGGCCCTGAAGGCATCCAACAGGCTGGCACTCTTACCCAGTACGGTGAGCAACTTTTCATTCGGAATCGTGATCAGCGAATCCACCGTTTCGCTCAGCTCACGGATACCGCGCATCGCGACTTCCATCCGCTTCTTGCCTTCGAAGGGGAAGGGCTTGGTGACGACCGCGACCGTCAGGATTCCCAAGTCGCGCGCCAGTTGTGCCACTACCGGCGTCGCGCCCGTGCCGGTGCCGCCGCCCATACCGGCCGTGATGAACACCATGTCAGCGCCTTGCAGGACTTCCTTGATCCGCTCGCAATCCTCTTGGGCCGCTTGCCGGCCAACATCTGGATTAGCGCCGGCGCCCAAGCCCTTGGTGATGTTGGTACCCATTTGCAGGGTGACCGGCACCGTGCAGGCTTTCAGGGCTTGGGCATCGGTGTTGGCACAGATGAAATCCACGCCTTCAACGCTAGCGCTGATCATGTGTTGGACGGCGTTGCTCCCACCCCCACCGACCCCGATGACCTTGATCACCGCATTTTCCGTCTTGGCATCCATCAATTCGAACATAACGGCACTCTCCTCACTCATAGGTTTACGGATCTGACTATCATCGACCCAAGCTTCGCTGATCATGCTAAAAATTACCCTGGAACCAATTTTTCATACGCGCCCATAATCCTCTGCGGCCGACCCGCGATATCGGGCTTGGCCTGATCGGCCGGTTCTCATTGCCAAACAGCAACAGACCGACCGCAGTCGCATAAACCGGATTGCGCACCACATCCGGCAAGCCCGCCACTTCGTGGGGATAGCCCAAGCGCACGGGAACATGCAAAATCTCCTCAGCCAGTTCCACGACCCCATCCATCTTGGAACTGCCACCCGTCAGCACCACCCCAGCGGCAATCAAACTCTCAAAACCGCTACGCTGGAGTTCCACCTGCGCGAACTCGAACAACTCTTCGTAACGTGGCTCGACCACTTCGGCCAACGCATGACGGGTGAGCGTGCGGGCCGCCCGGTCGCCGACGCTGGTCACGTCGATCCGTTCGTCCTGCCGGGCCAACTGCTTGACACAGCAGGCGTGCTTGATCTTGATCTCTTCGGCCGATTGAGTCGGCGTGCGGAAAGCGACCGCGATATCGTTGGTCACTTGATCACCGGCGATAGGGATGACTGCGGTGTGGTTGATCGCACCGTGCGTGAAAATCGCCAGATCGGTTGTCCCACCGCCGATATCCATCAGGCAGACCCCCAGATCTTTTTCATCCTGAGTGAGCACGGCTCGACTGGAGGCCAGTTGCTGCAAAATGATATCGTCAACTTCAAGTCCACAGCGCTGCACACATTTGACGATGTTCTGGGCCGCGCTAACCGCACCGGTGACAACATGGACTCGCGCTTCCAGCCGCACACCGGCCATCCCAACTGGGTCTTGAATCCCTTCCTGATTATCGACGATAAATTCCTGGGGTAGGATGTGGAGAATTTTCTGGTCGGCCGGAATCGCGATCACCCGCGCCGCCTCCATCACCCGGTCAACGTCTTCCGAGGTCACTTCCTGGTTCTTGATCGCAGTGACCCCGTGAGAATTAAGCCCGCGAATATGGCTACCGGAAATACCGGTATACACTGAATGGATTCGGCAGCCGGCCATCTGTTCGGCTGCCTCAACCGCGCGCTGGATCGACTGGACGGTGGATTCGATATTGACCACCACACCTTTCTTCAGCCCCCGCGACGGATGCGAACCGATCCCGACCACCTCGATCTGGCCGTCAGGACTCACCTCACCGACGATAGCCACCACTTTCGACGTGCCGATATCAAGTCCGACAATCAAATTTTTCTCTTCTTTTTTGGGCATCACCGCTCCATTCCCCATCACCGTCTAACCAGCTAGCGGGGCTGGTCGTTCCGCTTTCCAGCGGACGGCAAACCCATTGAGATAACGCAAATCCACCACTGCGATCCGGTCGATCTGAGGAGCCAGCAACCGCGGATAAATTTGCGCCAGTCGCTGTAACCGCTGAGCAAATTGCTCGCGTCCCAGACGGACATCCAGGCCGTTCTCAAACGTCAACCACCAGGCTCGGCGCTCATCCTGCACTAACCGTATGAGCTTTAAGCCAAGCGGGTCGAGCAGAGCACGGGTTTGTCGATAGGCTTCGATCAAAGCCTTCTCGTGGCCATCGGGGCCAACCAGCCTTGGCCAAGGGCCGGCTTGGCGCACGATGGTCGGCTGGAATCGAACACCGTTAACATCGACCATCTCCCGCTCGCCCCAATAGCCGAAGGCCGTGCGTTCGCGCAGGCTGATTTCCACGGTATCCGGCCACCAGCGCCGCACCGCCACGGTTTCGATCCAGGGATTGGTAGCCAACGCCGTATTCAATTCATCCAGATTAGCCACAAAAAAATTCTGCCCGATATAAGCCTCGGCAACCGCATGAACATCCGCTTTGACCAAGTTGCGCCATTCACCCTCAGTCTGGATATAGCGCAGCGGAAACGCGCCGGGTTCGCGCAATCGCTCGCTGCCAATCTGCACACCATAGCCCACCGCCGCCACCACGAGCAGCACACCCAGCCAGCGTAGCGGCGGACCCCAAACGGTTTTCCACCGTTGCAGCCCGTCGGCAGGCTCGCGCTTGAGCGAGGTTGCGCCCCGTCGGCGTTTTTTTTGGAATGCCATGGTGTTAGCCGCTCAATCCGCTCGTGACAAACTGGTTTCGAGAATGCGCCAAACCAGTTGCTCAAAGGTCAAACCCACGGCGCGGGCCGCCATTGGCACCAAGCTGTGATCGGTCATGCCGGGGACGGTATTCACTTCCAACAGCCAAGGCCGCTCTTGAGCATCCACCAGCACATCCACCCGCCCCCAACCGTAACCGCCCACTGCCGCGTAGGCGCGGCGCACCAAATCGCGTAATTCGGCTTCTCGCGCCTGGGGTAAGCCACACGGACAGAGATAACGAGTGTCGTTGGCGTGGTACTTGGCTTGGTAGTCGTAGAACAGGCGCGGGGTCTCCAGGCGAATCAGTGGCAAAGCCTCGTCTTGTAGGACAGCACCGGTATATTCCTCTCCCTGTACCCAGGGTTCGACCAAGACCGGCGAATTGCAAGCGGCGGCACTCTCCCAGGCGGTTGACAATTGATCGAGCTTGTCAACCCGACTGATCCCGATGCTGGAACCTTCACGGGAAGGTTTCACCGCCAGCGGTAACCCCAGATCGCGCGCGGCAGCGCTCAGGTCATCCAAACGGGTAGCCACCCGGTAAGGCGGGGTCGGCAACCCTATTCCCAGCCAAAGCTGTTTGGTGCGTAGCTTGTCCATGCCCAGCGCCGACGCCATCACACCGCTACCGGTATACGGCAGACCAAGAATCTCCAACGCACCCTGAATCACGCCATCTTCACCGCCACGTCCGTGCAGGACGATAAAAACCCGGTCAAACTTGCCGGCCACCAGCACATTGAGAACCTGACGGTCAGCATCAATACCGTGCGCATTCACCTGTTGCGCTTGCAAAGCCGCCAGCACGGCCGCGCCGCTTCTGAGCGAAACGTCGCGCTCCGCCGACCAGCCGCCCATTAGGACGGCTACTTTGCCGAATACCGCCGGATCGGTCACTGCTGTTTGCCGTGCTTGTTGCATCCGCTCCCCCTTCAGTGTCATACCCAAATGCCTGCCTCAGGCCATCGCGTTCAGTGAGTGCCCGGCAAGCCATCGCGCCCCAACTGCACGGCCATCGCCCCGATGTCGCCCGCACCCATCAGCAACAGCAAATCGCCATCGCGCAGCAAATCCGGCAATAGGTCCGGCAGATCCGCGGTGTGCTCGACGAAAATGGGTTCCACCTTGCCACGGGCGCGGATGGCCCGGCTAAGGCTGCGGCCATCCGCGCCGGGAATCGGTTTTTCGCCAGCCGGATACACGTCCAGCAACAGCAAGGTGTCTACCTCCGATAGCACAAGGGCGAAGTCGTCGAACAAATCGCGGGTTCGGGTATAGCGGTGGGGTTGGAAAGCCAGCACCAAACGCCGTTCCGGCCAGGCGCCGCGTAACGCACTCAGTACCGCCTGCACCTCGCGAGGATGGTGACCGTAATCATCCATCACGGTGGCACGGCCGCCGTCGGCTAACACCAACTCCCCATGCTGCTGGAACCGGCGACCGATCCCCTGGAAATTTTGCAATGCGCGCCGGATGGCGGTTTCTGCAACCCCCAATTCGTGGGCGATGGCCAATGCCGCCAGGGCATTGAGCACACTGTGGCGTCCTGGCAGATTAAGAGTGATCGGTAATGGCGCCCGCAGGTTAGGCAGATGGGCTAAAAACCGAGTGCGTAGCCCTTCCTGCACGATATCGGTAGCCCGAGCATCACAATCTTCACTGGTGCCATAGGTCAACACCGGTCGGCTTACTCGCGGCAAAATCGCCCGCACCTGCGGATCATCCGTACACAAAACCGCCAGCCCGTAAAACGGCAAATGATGGAGAAACTCGATAAAGGTCTCGCGCAAACGCTCGAAATCACCACCATAAGTCGATAAATGATCAGCATCAATGTTGGTCACTACCGCGACCATCGGCTGTAAAAACAGGAACGAGGCATCGCTCTCGTCCGCTTCGGCCACCAGGTAGCGACCACCACCAAGCCGGGCGTTGGCACCGGCACTGTTTAAGCGTCCACCGATCACAAAGGTTGGGTCCAGGCCACCTTCAGCCAGTAAGCTGGTGATCAAGCTGGTGGTCGTAGTCTTGCCGTGGGTACCGGCCACCGCGATGCCGTAGCGGAACCGCATCAGTTCGGCCAGCATCTCCGCACGCGGCACCACGGGAACCCGCACGGCGCGCGCCGCCATAACTTCCGGGTTATCCTCGGCGACCGCACTGGAAATCACCACGACATCACAACCGGCGACATGTTCGGCCCGATGCCCCTGGCAAAATGTCGCCCCCAACTCGACTAAACGAGCGGTAACCGCGCTAGCTTTCAAATCCGACCCGGAGACGGTATAGCCCAAATTCAGCAACACTTCGGCGATGCCGCTCATGCCAGCGCCGCCGATACCGACAAAATGAATGTGGCGAATACGGCGCATATCGCGCCATGCCTCTGGAATTGCCGCCAAACTCGGTTTGCCCATGTCGTTTTCTCTTGTGTTGTCCATCATCACCGTCATCGGTCAGGGGCGCGCTTGTTGCAGACAGACGGTGGCAACCTGCTCGGCGGCTTCCAATCTGGCCAGCCGGCGCGCAGCCTCGGCCATGCCCAGCAACCGCCCTCGGTCACCGAGCGCTTCACGTAATAATCCGGCAAGCATTTCAGGGGTCAACTCGGCTTGTTGACGGATCAGTGCGGCTCCACCCTGCTCCAAAAACCGAGCGTTGGCGGTCTGGTGATCGTCCACCGCGAAGGGGAATGGCACCAGGATTGAGCCAATACCCGCCGCCGCCAACTCGGCAACGGTCAAGGCACCGGCTCGGCACAGCACCAAATCAGCCCAACCGTAAGCTGCTGCCATATCGTCGATAAAGGGGGTCAGCCGCACCGCCACACCGGCAGTGCGGTAGGCGGTTTCCGCCGCCGCGTGCAGCCGTCCACCCGCTTGATGCCAGGTCTCCGGGCGCTCGCTTGCGTCCAACAGCGCCAACGCTTGCGGCACCAGTTGGTTTAGCGCCAGCGCGCCTTGGCTGCCACCGACCACCAGCAAGCGCACCCGGCCGGAACGCCCGGCAAATCGCTCGGCCGGTGGTGGCAATGACGCGATAGATTCCCGCACCGGATTACCGACCGCCACCGCGCACCGAGCGGCTGGAAAGGTCGCGGGGAATGCCTCCAAGACCCGATCAGCAACCCGCGCCAGCCAACGGTTAGTCAGCCCCGCGATAGCGTTCTGCTCGTGAACAACCAACGGGATGCCTAATGAACGTGCCACCATGCCCCCAGGGCCGCTGGTGAAACCACCCATTCCTAAAACGACACACGGACGCAGCCGCCGTAAAATGATCCCGGCTTGCCACACGGCACGCCCCAGCATCAAAGGCATCTCCAATAAGCGACGTACTCCCTTACCGCGCAAGCCGCTTACCCCGATCCACTCCATCGGAATCCCCGCCTTTGGCACCAAGGTCGCCTCCAAGCCACGTTGGGTACCCATCCAAACCACCGGCACCCCGCGCCCACGCAGCCGTTCAGCCACCGCTAGCGCCGGAAAAACGTGACCACCTGTGCCACCGGCCATGATTAACACCGGTCGAGTTGTGTTCATTCGCCGTGTACCCCGCCGGCGCGCGTCTCGACATCAATACGCAGCAACAACGCCAGGGCCACGCACATCACCACCACACTGCTGCCCCCGTAGCTCATCAGCGGCAAAGTCAAGCCTTTGGTCGGCAAAACGCCCATATTGACTCCCATGTTAAAGAGCGCTTGGATTCCGAACCAAAGCCCGATGCCATACGCCAGATAGGCGGAAAAGTTCATCCCTAAGCGCTCAGATCGCCGCCCGATCTCAAACGACCGCCAAACCAACGTCATAAACAAGCCAACGACGATCAAGATGCCCACCAAGCCCAACTCCTCGGCCAAAACCGCGAACAGGAAATCGGTGTGGGCTTCCGGCAAATAGAACAGCTTCTGCACGCTCTCTCCTAAACCGACACCAAGCAGTTCACCCCGGCCAATCGCAATCAGGGATTGTACGAGTTGGTAGCCCTTGTCAAGGGGATCGTCCCATGGACTCAGAAAGCTCAACACCCGGTTTCGACGATAGGGAGAAGAGAAAATGAGCACGGCCATGACAGCCGCCGTCCCGACCTGCAAAGCGCCGAACTGCCAAAGATTGACCCCCGCCAAAAACACCATACCGAGCGCAGCGATCAGCAGCACCACGACGCTGCCGAAATCGGGTTCCATCAGCAGCAAGACCGCCAGAATCGCCAACACGCCCATCGGCCGTGCAAGAGCGATTGCCGAGGTTTTGAAATGGTTGGTCTGCAATTCGTTGCCATGGCGCTTGAGGTAGTCGGCCAGATAGACCAGCGTGAATAGCTTAGCGATCTCGGATACCTGAACATTGATAGGACCGGCACCGATCCAGCGAATACTGCCGTTAACCTCCTTGCCGATGCCAGGAACCAACACCAGCCCCAGCAGGCCAATCGCCGCCAGCAACAGCAAAATCCCAGCCTGCCGCCAGCGCAGTACCGGGATTTGGAAAACCATGCCAGCAGCCAGCAACCCGATCAACACAAAAGCGCCTTGGCGGATCAGAAAATAAAACGGTTGGCCATGCCCACTCTTCGGATCGGCGCCAATCGGGATCGAAGCGGAAGCGACCATCAGTAAACCAAAAGCCAACAGCAAGACAGTGGCCACCAGAATCCACGGATCGGGAAATGGCAACGCGCTACGGCCTTCGCCCGCTCGAGGTAGGCGGCTCTGCGTTCCATAAGCGCCCAGCGTGGGATTCAACATCCAGCCAGCCTCCTTACGGCAGCAGCGAAGACCGCACCCCGTTCTTCATAACCGCTGAACATGTCAAAGCTGGCGCAAGCCGGGGACAGCAACACGCTATCGCCAGTCTTCGCACAATCCGCCGCCTGGGCGACGGCCTGATCCATGTCGTTCGCCCATCGAATCGGCACGCTATCGCCCAAGGCATCAGCGATCAATGGCGCATCGCGCCCGACCAGCACCACCGCCCGCGCCTTACCCGCTAAAGCCGCCCGCAGCGGTGCAAAATCCTGGCCTTTGCCGTCGCCACCGGCAATCAGCACGACTGGGCCGGGCAGTCCACGAACCGCCGCTACCGTCGCGCCGACATTGGTCCCTTTAGAATCGTCAAACCAGCGTACCCCAGCCTGATCCAACACCAGCGCGGTGCGGTGCGCCAGACCCGTAAACTCGCGCAGGGCTGCTAACATTGCCGCGCGTGATAACCCCAGTGCATGGCCCATGGCCAGCGCCGCCAGCGCATTAGCAAGATTATGGTCGCCACTGATCGTCAGCTCCGACGCCGCGATCCAAGGTTCCTCACCGCGTGCCAGCCACGGTTTGCCCCCAAGCTGACGCACACCAAAATCGTCTGTACCCGGCGCGCTCAAGCTAAACCGTACCACCTGTCGTCCCGGCTCGACCATTGCCATGACTGCCGGATCATCGGCGTTGACCACCATCGTGCCACCACCCCGGAATATCCGCCGCTTGGCAGCGATGTAGTCCTCCAGCGTGGCGTAACGATCCATGTGGTCGGGGCTGATGTTCAGCACCGTCGCCACCCGCGCATTCAAGCTAGTCGTGGTTTCCAACTGGAAGCTTGACAGTTCCAGGATGTAGCAACGCAAGGGATCGGCGGTAAGCCGGTTGCGCTCTTGGCTCAGCCATAAATCCAACGCCGGAGTACCCAGATTACCACCGACCGCCGCGTGGATACCGGCCTGTAAAGCCATTTGCCCCAGCAGCGTCGTTACCGTGCTCTTGCCGTTGGAACCGGTGATCGCCGCCACCGGCACCTGGCTCAGCCGAGCCAGTAACTCAATGTCACCCCACACTGGTATGCCGCGTGCCGCTGCTGTTGCAATAGCCGGCGTGGCTATCGCCACGCCTGGACTGACCAATAACCGTGTCGCATCCGCGAACAGCGCCGGATCAAAAGGCCCTAAATAGCAGGGTACGGCAGGAAACTCGGCGCGAAACGTGGTCAATCCTGGCGGATCTTGTCGGCTATCGGCCACCGCCACAGTAGCGCCCAGCGCCGTCAGCGCCCGCAACGCCGACACACCGCTTTTGCCGAGTCCGACCACCAAGGTGATCCCGTCCAATGCCAACATCCACCAATCTCCTTAGCGGATCTTCAAGGTTGATAAGCCGATCAATACCAAAATAATGGTAATGATCCAAAACCGGACGATAACCCGAGGTTCCGGCCAACCCTTTAATTCAAAATGGTGGTGGAGAGGTGCCATCCGAAAAATTCGTCGGCCGGTCAGTTTGAACGAGCCGACCTGGAGAATGACCGACACGGTTTCGATCACAAAGACGCCACCCATCACGAACAGCACCAGTTCCTGGCGGACGGCGACCGCAATCACGCCCAGCGCGGCCCCCAACGCCAGGGCGCCAACATCGCCCATAAAGACCTGGGCGGGATAGGCGTTAAACCAGAGAAATCCCAGACCAGCACCGACCATGGCCCCGCAGATCACCAAGACCTCGCCGACGCCCACCACGTAAGGAATATCCAGATAGCCGGCGAAAATGCGGTTGCCAGAGGCATAGCAAAACACCGCGAGCGCACCGGCCACCATGACAGTGGGCACAATGGCAAGCCCATCCAGGCCATCGGTCAGATTGACGGCATTGCTGGCACCGACGATGACGAAATAGGTCAGCGGGATAAAAAACCAACCGAGATTCAACGCGACGTTTTTGAAAAATGGCACGATCAACTGCGTTTCGATGGGGGCCTGTGCGGTGAAATACAACAACAGCGCGGCGATCAGGCCGGCTCCTGACTGCAAGGAATATTTGGCGCGCGCCGACAACCCCTTCGAGTTACGCAAGATCAATTTCTTATAGTCATCCGCCCAACCGATGGCCCCGAACGCCAAGGTAGTGAGCAGCACGATCCAGACATAATGGTTGCGCAGGTCAGCCCACAGTAGGGTAGCGACTGCAATAGCCACCAGGATCAACGCGCCCCCCATGGTCGGAGTACCGGCCTTTGACAGGTGGCTTTTCGGACCATCCTCGCGGATATGCTGACCGATCTGATAATGGCTCAACCGCTCAATCATGGTTGGCCCGACGATGAGAGAGATCAACAATGCCGTCAGCGTTCCCAAGATTCCGCGCAATGTCAAATACTGAAAGACATTGAATCCAGTATAAAAATTATTCGTCAGCCACTCGGCCAGTAAAACCAGCATCAGCCGTGCTCCCCTGGATTCATTGTCGGTTCGCCAGGACCCACCAAGTCCGTCACCACGCGCTCCATCCGCATACCACGCGAGCCTTTAACCAGCACCACCGGCGGCTCGCCACCTTCGTTGAGATCGTTTGCCAATGCGGCAAGCAATGGTTCCAGCGCCATGAAATGCCGACCACCCGTCGCAAAGGCGGTTACTGCCGCCTGGCTATGCTCGCCAAGTCCATACAGGCGCTCGAATCCGGCGGATCGAGCATCCCGGCCGGAGCCAGCGTGCAGATCATCCGCTGCTGGACCCAGCTCCCACATGTCGCCCAACACCAGCCACTTGCGCCCTGGTTCGACTCCCACAGCCTGTAATGCCGCAGCGAGAGAAGCCGGATTGGCGTTGTACGCATCGTGGATCACCGTTCCACCATGGCGACCGCGTAGCCGCTGTAACCGACCACCGACCACTTGCAAGCTTTCAAGGCCCTGGCGTATGTCCTCCAGCGTCGCGCCGACTGCTGTGGTTGCCGCCGCCGCCGCCAGCGCATTACGGACGTTGTGGCGACCGAGCAATGGCAAGCGAATCTCGACGCTTTCAGCACCAATCCCCAGCCGGAAATGATTGTTGGGGGCATCAAGCAGTTGGCCGCTGACGGTCGCGGGTTGCTCCAGCCCGAAATCGATGATCCGCCGCTGTGGATTCAAACTATTCCAATAATCGGCGTGCGGATCATCGCGATTGATGACCGCCACCCCATTCACAGAAAGTCCCTGAAAAATCTCGCCCTTGCCGCGCGCCACCCCGGTCACATCGCCGAAACCTTCCAGATGACAGGGGCCAGCGTTATTGATGAGCGCCACATCAGGCTGCGCCAGACCGGTCAGATAGGCGATTTCACACGGATGATTGGCGCCCATCTCAATCACTGCGTAGGCATGTTCCCGACGCAGCTTCAACAACGTCAAAGGCACGCCGATGTCGTTATTGAGATTACCCTCGGTTGCCAACGTCGGGCCTCGCACCCGCAAGATCGCGGCGATCATTTCCTTGACGGTGGTTTTGCCGTTGCTGCCGGTCAAGCCGATTAAAGGACCGGTAAAATGCTCGCGCCACGCCGCTCCCAACTGCCCCAATGCCAGCAGTGTGTCGGCTACCCGCACTTGCGGGAGCGGATCGTCCACCCGTCGGCTGACCAATGCGGCGCACGCGCCGTGCGCTCTGGCGGCTGCGATAAAGTCATGGCCGTCGAAATTCGGACCGGACAAAGCCACGAACAAAGCGCCTTCCGGTAAGCGCCGACTGTCGGTGCTGACCTCGCTGAATGTCGCATCGGCACCGAAAAGCTCGCCTTTCAGCAAGCGAGTGGCTTCCAGCAAACTCATGGGTGAAAAAAATACATCAACCATTCACGCGGCCTCATCCTGATGATCGGACGCCAAGCACTGACGCACGATCATCCGATCACTGAACGGTAACCGTTCAGTACCGATTATTTGATAATCCTCATGACCTTTACCGGCCACCAACACGATATCGTCGGCGTCTGCATCCGTTAGCGCACGCTCGATAGCAGCGCGCCGGTCACGAATGACGAGGGCATTGTCGGGATTATGGAGACCGGCCAGGATATCGCTGACGATGCGGTCAGGATCTTCGGTGCGCGGGTTGTCATCGGTCACGATCACTCGCGCCGCCAAGCGCTCGGCCACCGCACCCATCAGCGGGCGCTTGCCGGGATCGCGGTCGCCTCCGCAGCCAAATAGGCACCACAGCCGTCGGCCACCGTGCTCTCGCAGGGTGCTCAATACCTGTTCGAGCGCATGTGGGGTATGGGCATAATCCACCACCACCAACGGCTGTCCCCCTACCCCACCCCACCGTTCCATTCGGCCAGGGACGGTCGCGGTTCGTGCCACCCGCTCCATGGCCTCGGCGAACGGCATATCCAGAACCAACAAGGTCGCCAGGGTCGCCAATAGGTTGTGGGCATTGAATCGCCCCAGTAAACCAACCTGTAACTCACCGTCTCCCCAGGAAGATCGTACCTGCATTCGCAAACCGGCAGGCGTCAGCACCAAGGAGTCACAGCCCACGAAATGGGTTAGTTCATCCGGCCGTGCGTTGAACCCGTAACCGACCTTGTGAGCCGAAGGGTGCAAATCAACCGTCAATTGCCTGCCGAAAGCATCATCCAGATTCAGGATGCTCCAGTGTGGCCGGTGCTCCAGGAACAAGCGGCGCTTGGCTGCTGCGTAGGCCTCCAAGCTGCCGTGATAATCCAAATGGTCACGGGTAAGATTGGTCAACACCGCCACCGCGAATTCAATCCCATTCACCCGGCCTTGCTCTAGGGCATGGGAGGAAACTTCCATCGCCGCACAGCGCCGGTCGGCGGCGCGCAACCCAGCCAACCAACTCTGCACCGCCAACGGGTCCGGCGTGGTGTGTACTGAGGGCTGGACTCGGCCGTAGCTACCGATGCCTAACGTACCCAGAATACCGCAGGCTGCCGAATCGTTATCGCTGAGCGCCTGAGCGATGAAATGGGCACAAGAGGTCTTGCCATCAGTCCCAGTGATCCCCACCACCCGTAAGTGTCGTGAAGGCTCGCCCCAATAGCGGGCACTGATCGGCCCCAATTTCTGGCGCAGTTGCGGCACCGCCACTAAGGGGATCTCTTGTCCGCTGATTGTTACCGAATTGTCGTAGGGCGGTTCCCAGACGACCGCCGCAGCACCCGCCGCCTGAACAGCGTCGAAAAATTTCAGGCCATGGTGCTTCTCACCGCGCAGCGCGAAGAACACCTCGCCCGGCCGGATCACGCGACTGTCGGTCGCCAGGCCGGTGATCGGTTCAGCGGCCCACGCAGCGGATATCGGGGTGTAACCCGCCAATAGCTGGCCCAAGGTGGGGGTAGCGAGAGTCGCCCTCAAGGTAAGGCACCAACCGGCTGAACGGTCCCGGCAATTTTCATGGAGGGCATATCGTCTGGCGTGATGTTCATGATCCGCAAGACCGCTCCCATGGTCTTGCTAAAGACCGGCGCCGCCACCGTACCGCCGTAATAAGCGCCACCCTTCGGATCATCAATCAGCACGGTCATCACCAGCCGGGGATCACTGGCCGGCACCAGGCCGGCGAAGAGGGCAACATGGCGATTGCTGATATAACGCCCACCGGAGATTTTGCGCGCCGTGCCGGTCTTACCGGCGACCCGGTATCCTGGTACATCGGCTTTTAATCCGGTGCCCCGTTCGCTGATGACTTGTTCCATCATGGCCCGTACCTGGCGCACGGCGGAAGCGTTCAATACACGTTCCTGTTCATCAGGACCAAGCGGTCCCTCACGCTTGCGCAACGTCAATGGTCGGCGCATCCCATCAGCCGCCAGCACCGTATAGGCTTCCGCCAATTGCAGGATCGTGACCGAAAAACCGTAGCCGAACGAATGTGTGGCATGGCCGATCTCTCCCCATTTGCTGAAATGGCGGAGCACGCCAGACTGCTCACCATCCCACGCCGCCGCCTTGGTCTGCGATCCGAAACCAAGATCTTGGTAGAGCTGCCATAACTTTTGCGCCGGCATGGATAAGGCGATCTTGCTGACGCCAACATTGCTGGATTTGCTAATAATGCGCGTGACATCAAGCACGCCATAGTTGTGGGTATCACGCACGGAATAGCGCCCAATCATCATCGGGCTGGTACTGACCCGCGTACCTGGAGACCATTTGCCGCTTTCCAGCCCAAGAGCAGCGGTAAAGGGTTTGACGGTCGAACCCGGCTCGTAGACATCCGTTATAGCTCGATTGCGCAGCAGTTCACTGTGCAGCTCGGCGCGGTTATTGGGATTGCCGGCAGGCTGACTCACCATCGCCAGCACTTCTCCAGTACGCGCATCCACAATCACGGCGGCCCCGGCACTGGCCTTATTTTCAGCCACGGCGGTCTTGAGCGCCCGATAGGCCAGATATTGCAATCGGCGATCAATACTGAGGACAACTGGCTTGCCAGGCTGCGGCGCCTGGACGTTTTCCACATCCTCGACAATGCGAGCCATGCGATCTTGGATAACCCGCTTACGGCCGGGAATACCCTTTAACTGCGGGTCAAACGCCTTTTCGAGACCTTCCTGACCCGCGTCATCAATATCGGTGAATCCCAGCAAATGGGAGGTGACTTCTGCGTCGGGGTAGTAACGCCGATACTCCCGCTTCGCGTGGACGCCGGGGATTTTCAGTTTCAGAACTTGCTGCGCCAAATTGGGCGCCAGATGGCGACGCAGATAGGCGAACTTGCTGTCGTCACGACCCGCCAGCTTTTCCTCCAGCTCGCTAAGCGGCAACTTAAGCGCCGCCGCCAGACTGGGCCAACGCTCTCGCTGTCGCAAAAGCTCGCTAGGCTCGGCCCAAATCGAATCAACCGGCGAACTTACGGCCAGCGGTTCCCCGTTGCGGTCCAAAATCATCCCTCGATGCGCCGGCACCTCGACCACGCGCAAAAAGCGTTCGTTGCCCTGTTCCTGCAAGAAATCGTTGTGAACCAGTTGCAGATAGGTAGCGCGGGCCACCATGCTTCCCGCCATTGCGAACACCAACCACAGCACTAAAACCCGGCGGCTCACAACCGGGAATGTCTTCAGGGCTTGGCGCGCCAGCGCACGCCATCGGGGTTTTCGGGTAAACGATTTATTCATGGGGGGTAATATAAAAAACCTCGCCAGGATCGGGCGTCAGCATATTGAGGCGCCTTCGCGCGATATCTTCTACAGCTGCATCGGTAACCAGCGTACTTTGCTCCAGTTGCAGTAACTCCCTCTCGACTTCCAGATTATCCCGCTCAACATGCAATTTTTGTAATTGGATAAACAACTGACGGTTGATGTGTCGCGTGTAAACCACGCCGATTCCTGAAGCCAATACGGCAACAGCTAGCAAGGCGACCAGCACCACCTCTTTCTTCATTAAACTTTTTCCGCCACCCGCAAGACCGCGCTACGCGCACGCGGATTCGTCGCAATCTCCGCCTCGTGAGGACGCACTGCCCGGCCAATCACTCGTAAGCTAATGCCTTCCGGCACACCGCGAACTGGCAAATCCAGTGGCAACTCCCGCCCGCGTGCCTGCTCTCGCATAAAGCGCTTGACCATCCGATCCTCCAGCGAGTGAAAGCTAATAGCGACCAACCGCCCTCTGGAACCCAACACTCGGACAACTTGCGGTAAGGCTTCACTCAGCTCGTCCAGTTCCTCGTTAACTGCGATCCGAATAGCCTGGAACACCCGTGTAGCGGGATGTTTGCCGGGTTCGCGAGTCGGCACCGCACCGGCCACGATCTGCGCAAGTTGCGCTGTGCTGACAATCGGCGTTTGCTGGCGAGCAGCGACGAGAATCCGCGCAATCCGACGATGAAACCGTTCTTCGCCAAACTCCATCAGTACCCGCGCAATCTCCGCCTCATCCGCTTGATTCACCCAGTCCGCTGCGCTCTGACCGCTGGTGGGGTCCATCCGCATATCCAGCGCGCCATCCCGACTGAAGCTGAACCCGCGCGCCGGATCATCCAACTGCGGCGATGAAACTCCCAAATCGAGTAAAACCCCATCAATCCGGCCTAACAAATCTCGTTTGGTAACAACCTCGGCCAATCGGCTAAAACAGGCCTGGATAAACTGAAACCGGTTGTCACCTGTAAATTTTTCTTTTGCCCATTCCCCCGCACTGGGATCGCGATCCAAGGCCAGTAATGAACCGGTCGGCCCCAACAGCGCCAATATGGCCGCCGCGTGTCCCCCCCGACCAAAGGTGGCATCGATGTAATGCCCATCAGGCCGAATGGCCAGCCCGGCCAATGCCTCCGCCAGCAAAACGGGTCGATGGAGCGACGGAATCAGGGCATTCAAAATGCCAGCACCGCCAAATCGGGAGTGGTTTCATCATCGCTCTCGTTGGCCAGTTCAGCCTCGCACCACGCTTGCCAAGCCTGCTCACTCCAGATCTCAAATTTGTTCCCCTGCCCGACCAGCACGATTTGCTTTTCCAGATTGGCAAAGTCCCGCAATGGCCCCGGCACTAAAATACGGCCGGCTGTATCGAGCTGGCACTCCTCGGCATGTCCTATCATCAAACGCTTTAAAGCACGGGCGCGTTTATTGAGGCTGGAGAGTTCGATTAATTTGCGCTCAATCCCTTCCCACACATCCACGGGATACAATAGAAGGCAGCCATCCCGATCAACTGTCAGCACGAGTTGACCCCCGACAGTATCCAATAAACGCTGGCGATAGGCGGCCGGCACTGATAATCGACCCTTGCCATCCAACGCGATGCGATGAATGCCTCGAAACACTAATCACTTCCTTACGAGACGACCAGCCGATCTTATATCCCACTTTTTCCCACTTTTCGCCACTTTTCGCCACTAACTATAGGGACGCCAGACTGTGGATGTCAAGGAATGCTTCTAAAAAGAGAATTTATAAAATTCTTTTTAAGAACATATTGTTAAAAAATTATGAAAAAATGTAGTCTGGTTCAGACAACCGAATTTCAAAGAATTGGTGGGGCAAATAGCGCCTAAAAAAGCAGCTAAATTCAGGCTGGAGCGACAAATACCAATCTATTGAACGCGCTATTTTGGGGGGAGAGAAAAAAAGGAACCGGCCTATAAGCCGGGTTCTGTCGAGGACGGTCATTCCTCTGCGACGCTTGTCGCCAAGCGCCTGTAGCGACCTACCCGGGAGCCGCGCGGACCACGCGATATGCCCCCCTATTTGGTCTTGCTCCGAGCGGGGTTTACCCTGCCACGGCTGTTGCCAGTCGCGCGGTGCGCTCTTACCGCACCTTTTCACCCTTGCCGGTTCTTGCGAACTTAGGCGGTGTGTTTTCTGTGGCACTTTCCGTCGGCTTACGCCGCCCAGGCGTTACCTGGCGCTCTGTCCTGTGGAGCCCGGACTTTCCTCCATACCGCAAGCGATACAGCGACCGTCCAGCCGGTTCCCGCGCGTAGTGTCCATGTCAAGCTAACAATTGGCAAGTAGTCATCAGTCATTAGCCATTGCCAACGACCCATTCAGCGTGATCGCCAAATCGTAAAGCGCCCGTTTAGGCAAGCCGGTCAATTTAGCGACCACCACCACTGCCCGGCTGGTTGGCAATTCCGCCAGTAATGCCGTTAACAGTCGCCGAGTCTCCGGCGTATCGGCTTCGGTTGCGCTTGGCGCACCCTGCACCAAAACCACGAATTCGCCCTTGTTTCGGTTGGGATCGGCGCTGAGCCATCCCGCCAATTCGGCCAAGGTCGCGCCATGCACGTCTTCAAATCGCTTGGTCAATTCGCGGGCGATAACCGCCAAACGCTCGCCGCCGATCTCCGTGACCATATCCGCCAAACAGTCACTCACCCGATGACTGGACTCGAAAAAGATCAGGGTGCGCTGCTCCCCTGCCAACGCCCGCAGCCGTTCACGCCGGGCCGTGCTTTTCGCCGGTAAAAACCCCTCAAAAACGAAACGATCCGTCGGCAACCCGGCCACCGACAAGGCAGCTAACACGCTGCTCGGCCCCGGAATCGGCACAACCGATAATTTGCGCTGGCGTAGTTCACGCACCAGGGGAAACCCCGGATCGCTGATTAGCGGGGTTCCGGCATCGGACACCAGCGCGACGTTTTTACCCTGCGCTAACAGCTCCGCAATCTGCGCCACTCGATTCCGCTCATTGTGCTCATGGAGCGACAACAGGGGTTTATCAATTTCAAAATGCCGTAAAAGCTGGCCGGTATGGCGAGTATCTTCCGCCGCGATATAGTCAACCTCGCGCAAGATGCGCAACGCCCGCAGGGTGATGTCTTCCAAATTGCCGATGGGCGTTGCCACCACGTACAGCGTACCGGATGAGAGGGTCATAGCCGTTTCCAAAGAGAGGTTGTCATGCTGGCTTACGCGGCCACTGGTCTGATGGGGTCACGCACCATTTTGGGGATTGCACCGGCCCAATACGCACGCTATTGGATCAAATTCCACAAAAATATTAAAAATAACAAATACTTAAATATGGCATAATTTTAGCTTAAAAGACGGCCACACCCTTGAAACACGGAAGGAGAGAGCAATGGTTGCTTTCGAGCAGCAGCAAACGATAGCCCCCGGCCCATCTGCTCAACAGGCCAGCACACCGCGCGATGAACTCAAGGCGGCTCGCTCGGCGTATGGCGTGGATAGCGCATTCTCCAGCCAGCAACAAAGCCTCCATCGTCAGGAAGCGCCCCCATTCTATGACGAAATGACGGGACGCGATGGGATGATACGCCCGCACTATCAGGACTATGCGCAGTGGTTGCACCACACGCCCGGCGAGCGGATGGCGCGCAAGCGCCAGGAAGCCGATGCGTTGTTTCGCCGCTCCGGCATCACCTTCGCCGTCTATGGCGACGAAGCAGGCGCGGAACGCCTGATCCCGTTCGATGTGATTCCGCGCATCATTCCCCTAGAGGAATGGCAAAAACTGGCGACCGGATTACGCCAGCGAGTGAAGGCACTCAATACCTTCCTGCACGACATTTATCACGAGCAGGCGATTTTAAAAGCGGGGCTGGTTCCCGCCCGACAGGTGCTCGGCAACACGCAATACCGCGAGGAAATGCGCGGGGTCAACGTCCCCAATGACATTTACGCGCACATCGCCGGGGTCGATTTGGTGCGGGCCGGGGCGGGTGAATTTTATGTGCTGGAAGACAATCTGCGGGTGCCGTCTGGCGTTTCGTACATGATCGAGAACCGCAAAATGATGATGCGGCTCTTTCCCGAATTATTCGTCCGCCATCGGGTGGCGCCGCTGGAGCATTATCCCGATTTGTTGCTGGACACCCTGCGCACGGTCGCGCCGAAGCACTCGCCGGATGCCACGGTGGTGGTGCTGACGCCTGGCAGCTTTAACAGCGCCTATTTTGAACACGCTTTTCTCGCCCAGCAGATGGGAGTGGAACTGGTCGAAGGTCAGGATTTATTCGTCTCTAACCAGCACATTTTCATGCGCACCACCCAAGGCCCGCAACGGGTGGATGTCATCTATCGCCGGGTCGATGATGATTTTCTCGACCCCCTCGCCTTTCGGCCTGATTCGGTCTTGGGGGTGCCTGGCCTGCTGTCGGTCTATCGTGCGGGCAATGTCACCCTCGCCAACGCCATTGGCACCGGCGTCGCCGATGACAAATCGATCTATCCCTATGTTCCCGATATGATTCACTTTTATCTGGGCGAAGAACCCTTGCTGAACAACGTGCCGACCTATCTGCTGCGCAAGCCCGACGACCTGGCCTATACCCTGGAGCATTTAGCGGAATTGGTGGTAAAGGAAGTGCATGGCGCGGGCGGCTACGGCATGTTGATCGGCCCGGCGGCGACGAAAGCGGAAATCGCCGCCTTCCGCACACGGATTAGGGCCGCGCCGGAAAAATACATCGCCCAACCGACATTGGCGCTTTCCGCCTGCCCCACCTTTGTTGAAAGCGGCATTGCCCCGCGCCATATCGACTTGCGGCCTTTTGTGCTTTCCGGCGATACGATCCGCTTCGTGGCGGGCGGCTTAACCCGCGTTGCCCTGAAAGAAGGCTCGCTGGTGGTGAATTCCTCCCAAGGCGGGGGCACCAAAGACACCTGGGTTTTGGAGGGCTAAGTCATGCTATCGCGCACAGCAGATCATATCTTTTGGATGGCGCGCTATATGGAACGGGCGGAAAATCTGGCGCGGCTGTTGGACGTGAACAGCCGGATGCTGTTGATGCCGCAAACCCCGCAGGAAATCCAGCAACTGTGGCTGGCCACGCTGGACACCATCGGCCTGCTGGAAAGCTATGGCCAACAGCAGGGCACGGTAGCGCCGGATCAGGTCGCGCATTATCTGGCGCTGGATCGCGCCAACCCCGGCAGTATTTTTTCCTGTCTGCAATTGGCCCGCGAGAATGCTCATGCCGTGCGCGGCACCTTAACCTCGGAACTGTGGGAGACGATCAACACCACCTGGCTGCATTTGCATCGCTATCAAGCGGCTAAGCTCGATGTCGGCGAACTGGCGGCGTTTTTTGAATGGGTCAAGCTGCGTTGCCATCAATTTCGGGGCGTCAGCATCGCCACGATGATGCGTGATGAGGCCAACTATTTTCTGCGCCTGGGGCTGTTCCTCGAACGGGCCGATAACACCGCGCGCATCCTGGATGTGAGATACAGCGAACTGGCGGCCGCACCGCGCCCTAACGAAGCCGGTGAATATTACCAATGGAGCGCCCTGCTGCATTCCTTATCGGCCTTCGAGACGTACCGCAAGGTTTACCACGATCTGATTACTCCGGCGCGGGTGGCCGAGCTTTTGGTGCTGCATATCGACATGCCGCGCTCACTGGCCTATTGCACGGCGGAAGTCGCAGCGCATCTGGAATCCATCGCCAATCCCCGCTCGCGCGAAACCCGTCGGCAGGCTGGAGAATTGGCCTCCAGTCTGCGTTATGGCCGGATTGAAGAGGTGCTGGAGCAAGGACTGCACGCCTATCTGACCCGCTTTATCGATAAAACCAACGCGCTCGCTGAGCGCATCGCCGCTGATTTTCTGCTACCGACCGGGCCGGGCGTTTCGGCGGAAAATTCCAAAATGGCACAAGGTGTAGAAGCGACCACCGCCGCGCTGCTGACCGCGTTATAGCCTCTCGCAGCCACCAAACGGAACCGTTAGAAAAGATTGAAAAAGCTAGGAGTTACGCAGTTGAAATTCTAAGTGATTGATTAATGGAAAATTTCGGTTGTCTACCGCACAAGTCGATTTCTTTTAAAATCAGAGTGTTAGAGATCCAACTGCGTAACTCCTAAAAGCTTGACAATCGGCGCTGGGCGATACCCGAACTGTACCTCGGCACAGCCGCTCTTTATGATTGCGCCAAATCACTCAACAGGAGCATGGCTTGATGGCTACAATCACCGCCGGTACTAAAATTCCTTGTCGGGTCTCCAGAACGCTGGATGTCGGGGACTTCTCGCTCCTGCATCAACTCACCTGGTTCAATATGGCGATTCACAGCAATTCCGAGTATGCCAAAGGCACCTGGTTCAAGGAGCGTTCTCTGGCCGGGCCGGTCATTTTTAGCGTCGCCGATGGGTTGGTTCATCAGGCGGATAACGTAGCCGAACTGCTGGCCCAGGACGGCTACCAAATCTACGCTTATCTTGGAGTCGAGAAGCTGAAGCTCACCGCGCCGGTGCTGTTTGGCGATACGCTCAGAGCCGATGCGGAAGTGGTGGCGCTGCGGGCGACCAAGCATTCGGAGCGGTTCTTGTTGATCTACCAAAACAAGACTTACAACCAGCGCAATCAGCAGGTGATCGAATACCAGACTACCATGATGGTCACCAAAAAAACCTGAGATCAGCGCCGGAATACCAGCAACGCTGACCCTTAAGATCTTGCATTGGCAGGGTCGCTAACCGCTTTTGCTCGCACTTCCGCCAGCAACGATTCCATACTGCGCAGCGCCGCTGGCATGACGGTGACATGCACCCGCACCTGATGCGCGCCGCCGCCTAAAATCACGCCGCGCATCGGCGTGACATCGGCAAAATCGCGGCCCCAGCCGAGCACCACATGTTCAAGATCAGGCTGGACATTATTGGTCGGGTCGAAATCCACCCAGCCGACGCCAGGACACCATAACGACACCCAGGCATGGGAGGCATCGGCCCCGATCAGGCGCGGCTGGCCGGGCGGCGGATTGGTCAGCAGATAGCCGCTCATGTAGCGCGCCGCCAGCCCCAGCGATCGCAAGGCGCTCAACATCAGATGGGCGAAATCCTGACAAACGCCCCGCTGGCGCGCAAAGGTCGTCGCCACCGAGGTGGCCACGGTGGACGCCTCCGGGTCAAAGGTAAATTCCTGATAAATTCGCGCCATCAACTCGCGGGCGGCTTCCAGCAGCGGACGGGAAGGCGGGAAGCTGCTGAGCGCCCAATCACGCACCGCTGGATTGAGCGGCACATGCAGCGAAGGCAGGGCGCATTCCTGCACCTCCAGCGGCTCCGTGGCTGGAAATTGCCCCACCGCCGCCACGACGGTCTCCCACGCCGGGCCGAGAGCCTGCCGCCAGGCGCCGGGTCGGGGCTGCACCTCAATCACGCTGGCGGCCAGCAAGCGCAATACGGTGTGCGGGGTGCGCACCGCCAGCCAAACCATCGGATTCCCAAACCAATCGAGATAGCGGGCCTGTTCCGCCGCCGTCGGCTCAATCTCTAACTGGTGGCTGTGTACCTGCTGCAAGGCCAGCTCACGCGGCGACAAGTGCAACAGGTGCTGCGATAACGGCACCGGTGCCGCGTACTCATACACGGTTTCATGCACGACATGATAACGGGTGGTACTCACGCGCTGACCCAGACGCTTTGGCCGACATGACTGAAGAACTGGAGGCTCAACTGATCGGCCAGTACGCCCGCTGCGGTATGCAAATAGTGCAACGTTTCCCGCAACACGACTGAATCGGGACGAAATTCCTGCCCGATATCCAGCGCCAGCAGGGCGCGATGCTGAACTTGAAAATCCGCCTGCGCCCGAATCGGCCCCAGCAGGGCGGCGATCTGTTCCAGATAGTGACCGATGCTGGTGGTTTGAAAAACCAGGCCCCGCGGATTGCTTTCATCGGTGATCAGCAAATCCAGCACCGCCAGCCATTCCGGTCGCGCCATATAGCGCGAGCGGTAAGTAACGATGCTGTCGGAGACTTCCAGCAACCATTCGGGGTTAGCCTCGCTTGGCATCTTCATCGCTTCCATGATGGCTTGGGTTTGAAATTGCAGCCGCTCAATCCGGCGGCCCAGGGCTAAAAACAGCCAGCCGGGGTCGCGGGTCATGCCATCCAGGGCAAAACCCGATAGCGTCATGCACAGTGAAACGGCGCGATCCAGCAACCCAATCGCGCCCAGCAGCGAAATGGGTATCGGTGCTTGCTGCTCCAGGGTGTAGCTCAAGGCATGTAAGGTGCGCCAATTATCGGCGGAAAGCCGCTCCCGCAATTGAAAGCCGGTTCGAGACAAGTGGAGAATTTGCGCCGCCAAACTCCCTGGCCGATTTTTATCGGCGACGCCATTCAACAATCCGGTGGTCATACGCGCCTGATCCCCTGCGTCCGCCAGCAGGCCCAGCCGCCCGCCGAGCGCCGCCAACCCGGCCCATTCCAGCGGGGCTTCGGCGTATTCGGCAATGCGACTGAGCGCCACCCGTAGATAGCGGGCCAGGTGGTCGGTGCGTTCGGTGTAGCGACCAAACCAGAATAAATTCTCGACCACCCGGCTGGATAAGCCCGCCCCGCTGCGCACCAAATCGCCGACCCCGACCGGGCGCTGCAACAGTGAGAGCGGCAAACCGAGCGATTCGCCGCAGACCCACACATCCTTGCTGCCGCCGCCGCGCTGATTGGAAAGAACGCGGACATCCTGTTCCGACGCGGTGCGCGCCAGCCCACCCGGCATCACCACATAGCCAGAAGGCGTGGCGACGGCGAAGACCCGCAGTCCCACCGAACGCGGCTCCAACCGCGGTTCTGGATGGCGTTTCAGCACCGGTGCCCGCGATAGCGCCACCAATTCCTGAGCCAGAAATTCGGTGGGCGCTTCATTCACGGTCGTCGCCAGTTGCCGACAACCCGCCGCATCCAAATCCTCGCCAAAAATCGGCCCGAAGCGCCGCTGCGGCGTCGCGCCCTTAAACACCAGCCGGTGGATCTGACTCAGTGCTTCCTGATGGGCTGATGGCTCGCCGCACCACCAGGTCGCCACGTTGGGCATCAACAGCGACTCCTGCAAGAGCTTCTCGCAAAGACCAGGCAGAAACCCCGCGAGCGCCCCGGTTTCCAGAACGCCGGAACCCAGCACGTTGGCAACCAGAACCTGGCCACGGCGCACCGCTTCCATCAAACCGGGCACGCCCAGGGTTGAATCGGCGCGAAACTCCAGCGGATCGCAAAAGTCATCATCCAGCCGCCGCACGATCACCTGTATCTTGCGCAACCCCAGCAGCGTCTTTAACCAGACCGCGCCATCGCGCACGGTCAGGTCTGAGCCTTCCACCAGAGGAAAGCCCAGGTAACGGGCGAGAAAGGCATGTTCAAAATAGGTCTCGTTATAGGGGCCAGGCGTGAGCAAAACGGTGTGGGTCGGTCCCTCCCGATTGGGCGCTAACGCGGACAGCGCATCTCGAAACGTGGCGAAAAACGGGGCCAGGCGACGGACGCGCAGCCTTTGAAATAAATCAGGAAACAAGCGGGAAACGATCAGCCGGTTTTCCAGCGCATACCCTAAGCCCGACGGGGCCTGCGTCCGGTCGCTGATGACCCACCAGCGCCCATCCGGTGAGCGGGCCAGATCCACCGCCAGCAGATGCAAATACACGCCCTGCGGCGGTGTAACCCCGGCGGCGGGACGCAGAAACGCCGGCTGACCCAGAATCAGCGTGGGCGGTAGCTGGCCTTGCGTCAGCAAATTCTGCTGACCATACAAATCAGACACGATATGATTGAAAAGCCGGGCGCGTTGCCTCGCGGCTTCTTCAATCTGCCGCCATTCATCCGCCGGAATGATCAGCGGGAGCGGGTCCAGCATCCATGGTCTGCTCGCTCCCTCGCTATCGCCATAGATGTTGTAGGTGACGCCGTGATCACGAATCTGCCGATCCACCTCATTAAACAGGCCGCGCCATTGTTTTGAGCCTTCCTGGAGCAGGTGGGCGTAGAGGGCGGCATAATGCGGGCGCGCTTCGTTTTGCGCCCTAAACATTTCGTCGTAGCGCAACCCATCGTAGTGATAATGCGCCAACCAGGGTTCGGGCTGAGCCATAGCCTGTGCGAAAGGGAACGATGAATTCATGTTTTAAGCGAGTGTCATGGTTATCGTTGGGTTGACGAGGCAATGAAAGCAAGGTAACAGTGATCGACTCTGGAGAAAACAGCGCAATGCTCATTAAGTTAAGCAGGGCGGCCTGTTTTTTAACCCGCCGCTTGTCCGCCGTTGGAGACCGCCGTTGATCAGCCGCGTTGCGCAGGGAACCGCTGCCGAGGATTTGGCGTTGCGCTATCTGGAAGCGCGGGGACTCGCCCTGGTGACGCGCAATTTTCGCTGTCGTGGCGGCGAACTGGACTTGATCCTGCGCGATGGCGGTCAACTGGTGTTCGTCGAAGTGCGCAGCCGCCGTTCCAGCCAGTTCGGCACGCCCGCCGAATCGGTCACCCGCAGCAAGCAGCAGCGGCTGTTGCGTGCGGCGGCCTTTTACCTGCAACGCCACCGCCTGGACCTGCCCTGTCGTTTTGATGTGGTGGCGATTCTCCAGACCGCCGCTGAACCACAAGTCGAATGGATTCAGGATGCGTTTCAGCTTACGTGAATTTTTGTCGTTCAGCCGAAGTAACCGAGTATTGCCCCGATGACCGTCGATAAAACCGCCCCATTACAAGACCTGTTGGCCCGCCGCATTCTGATTCTGGATGGCGCGATGGGCACCATGATTCAAAGCTACCGGCTGCAAGAGGCGGATTATCGCGGCGCGCGCTTCCGCGACTGGCCGAGCGATCTCAAGGGCAACAACGATCTGCTGGTGCTGACCCAACCGGCAATTATCCGCGAAATTCACGCCGCCTATCTGGAAGCGGGCGCGGACATCATCGAAACCAACACCTTCAATTCGACCTCGGTGTCGATGCACGACTACCGCATGGAAAGCCTGGTGCCGGAACTGAATCGGGAAGCGGCGAAACTGGCCCGCGAGGTCGCCGACCGCTACAGCACGCCGGAGCGGCCCCGTTTCGTCGCCGGTATTCTCGGCCCCACTGGCCGCACCGCCAGCCTGTCGCCGGATGTGAATAATCCCGGCTTTCGCAATATCCGCTTTGATGAGCTGATCGCAGCTTACACCGAAGCGGCGCAAGGTTTAATCCAAGGTGGCGCGGATATTCTGCTTGTCGAAACCATCTTCGATACCTTGAACGCCAAAGCGGCGCTGTTCGCTATTCAGCAGCTTTTCGACGAGGCTGGAATCCGCTTACCGGTGATGATTTCCGGCACTATCACCGATAAATCCGGGCGCGTGCTGTCTGGCCAAACCACCGAGGCGTTCTGGAATTCACTGTCGCCGATTCGTCCGCTCTGCTTTGGCCTGAATTGTGCGCTGGGCGCGACCCAACTCCGCCCCTACCTCGCTGAATTAGCGGGCATTGCGGACACCCACGTTTCCGCCCATCCCAACGCGGGATTGCCGAACGCTTTTGGTGAGTACGACGAAACCCCGGAGATGATGGCCACAACCATCCGCGAATTCGCCGAAAGCGGTTTCTTGAACATCGTCGGTGGCTGCTGCGGCACCACGCCCGCCCATATCCGCGCCATCGCCGAAGCGGTCAAGGATTTCCCGCCGCGCCCGATTCCTAGCATCGCACCGCGCTGCCGACTGTCCGGTCTGGAGCCGCTGAACATCGGCCCCGATTCGCTATTCGTCAATGTCGGCGAGCGAACGAATGTGACCGGTTCGGCCGTATTCAAGCGGCTGATTACCAAGGGTGATTATACCGCCGCGCTGGATGTCGCCCGCCAGCAGGTCGAAAACGGTGCGCAAATCATCGACATCAACATGGACGAAGGCATGTTGGATTCCAAGGAAGCGATGACGAAATTCCTGGATTTAATCGCCGCCGAACCCGATATCAGCCGGGTGCCGGTGATGATCGATTCCTCCAAATGGGAGATTCTCGAAGCCGCTTTGAAGTGCATTCAGGGCAAGCCGGTAGTGAACTCCATCAGCATGAAGGAAGGCGAAGCCGAGTTTATCCGGCAGGCTACACTGATTCGCCGTTATGGCGCGGCGGCCATCGTCATGGCTTTCGACGAACAGGGTCAGGCCGATACCGAGGAACGCAAATTCGCCATCTGCCAGCGGGCCTATCGGCTTCTGACCGAACAGGTCGGCTTTCCGCCGCAAGACATCATTTTCGATCCCAATATCTTCGCCGTCGCTACCGGCATCGCCGAACACAACAACTACGCGGTGGATTTCATCGAAGCCACTCGCCGCATCAAGGCCAAGTTGCCGCACGCGCTGATTTCCGGCGGCGTCTCCAATGTGTCGTTCTCGTTTCGGGGCAACAATGCGGTGCGCGAGGCGATTCATTCGGTATTCCTCTACCACGCCATCCAGGCGGGCATGAGCATGGGCATCGTCAACGCCGGGCAATTGGCGATTTACCAGGAGATTCCGGCGAACCTGCGCGAGCGGGTCGAGGATGTGATTCTCAACCGTCGCCTGGACGCCACCGAACGTCTGCTGGAGATCGCCGACCATTACAAAGACGAAAGCGGCGCATCCGGCCCCAAGCGCGAGGAGCAGGACTGGCGCTCCTGGCCGGTGACCAAGCGGCTGGAACACGCGCTGGTGAAAGGCATCGACGAGTTTGTCGAGACCGACACCGAGGAAGCCCGCCAGCAGGCCGAGCGGCCGTTGCACGTCATCGAAGGCCCGCTGATGGACGGTATGAACGTGGTCGGCGACCTGTTCGGCGCGGGCAAGATGTTTCTGCCGCAGGTGGTGAAATCGGCACGGGTGATGAAAAAAGCGGTGGCCTATCTGATCCCGTTCATCGAAGCCGAACAGGGCGAGGGCGAACGACGCAGCAATGGCCGCATCGTGATGGCGACGGTTAAGGGCGACGTACACGACATCGGCAAGAACATCGTTGGCGTGGTGCTTCAGTGCAATAACTTCGAGGTCATCGACCTCGGCGTGATGGTGCCCACCCAAAAGATTCTGGATGCCGCCCGCGAACACAACGCCGACATGATCGGCCTGTCCGGGCTGATTACTCCGTCGCTCGATGAAATGGTGAACGTCGCCAAGGAAATGAAACGGCAGGATTTTTCTATTCCGCTGCTGATCGGCGGTGCCACCACCTCCGGGGTGCATACGGCGGTGAAAATCGACCCGCAATATCCCGGCCCGGTGATCTATGTCAAAGATGCCTCGCGGGCGGTCGGCGTGGCGCAGAATCTGGTGAGCGTCGATAGCAAAACGGATTACGTCACCCGCACCAAAACCGACTACGCCCAGAAGCGCGAGCAGCACGCCAAGCGCCGCAGCCGGGAACCGCTGCTGCCGCTCGCTCAGGTCTGCGCCAATCGGCCAAAACTGGCGTGGGCAAGCTATGTTCCGCCCTGCCCGACCTTCCTCGGCGTGCGCGCATTCGACGATTATCCGCTGGCCGATCTGGTGGAGCGCATCGACTGGACGCCGTTCTTTCAAGCGTGGGAACTGCGGGGGCGCTATCCGGGGATTCTCGACGATCCCGCCCAAGGTGCAGAAGCCCGCCAGTTGTTCGCGCAGGCGCAAGCGATGCTGGACAAGATCATCACCGAACGCTGGTTAACGGCGCGGGCGGTGATCGGCTTTTTCCCCGCCAACCGCAGCGGCGACGGTGACGTTACGCTCTACACCGACGACAGCCGCCAACAGGTGCTGCTGACATTGCACCATCTGCGCCAGCAGACGCCGAAACCGGAAGGCAAGCCGCATTACTGCTTAGCGGATTGGGTCGCGCCCCAGGAATCCGGCCTCACCGATTATCTGGGCGCGTTCGCCGTCACCGCCGGTATCGGCATCGACGAACGGGTGGCGGCGTTCCAACGGGCCAATGACGACTACAGCGCCATCCTGCTGAAAGTGCTGGCCGACCGGCTAGCCGAAGCCTTTGCCGAACGGCTGCACGAACGGGTGCGCAAGGAGTTCTGGGGCTATGCGGCCAATGAGGCGTTGGATAACGAGGCCATGATCGACGAACGCTATCGCGGCATCCGGCCCGCGCCGGGCTATCCCGCCTGCCCCGATCACACCGAGAAAGGCTTGCTCTGGCAACTGCTGGATGCGGAAACCAGGGCGGGTATTCACCTGACCGAGCATTTCGCCATGACCCCGACCGCCGCGGTCAGCGGCTGGTATTTCAGCCACCCGGAAGCGCGTTATTTCGGGGTGGGCCGCATCGACCGCGATCAAGTCGCCGACTACGCCCGGCGTAAGGGTTGGACGGTCGCGGAAGCGGAGAAGTGGCTGGCGCCGAATTTGGGGTATGAGCCGGAGGAATAAACCGAAAGGCAGGAGGCCAAGGACGGCCAGAAGGAGCGCGGGTCAGGCAGCGAATAAGCTTTCGAGATTGACCCATTCTGCGGCGGGATCGGCGCTGATACCGGCGATTTTGTGTTCCAGATCGGCCCACATGGCATCGTCGAGCAACTCGTAGCTGTGGCCCCAAAACAAGAACACGCCATTGCTTGCCTTGGCCTGTTCGTAGCGGCTCCAAAATGCGGGGTCGACAAACCGGCAACTGACCCCAAATTCCAGGGGATCGCCAGGTGGAAACACCCAATCGTACTCGGCAACCGTGCGGGCATAGCGATGGCCGGTCGCCCGGATCGCTTCCTTGACGGCGGGATTGAAAGTCCCAAAGGGATAACAAAAACCCCGCACCGGCTGTTGAAACCAATCTTGTAACAGCCGACGGCTATCCCCCACTTCCCGCGCCAAATCCATCGGCGACAAATCAGCTAAGTTAGGATGAGTCAGCGAGTGGTTGGCGATTTCAAAACCGGCATAAACCGTCGTTAGCTCATCGCGAGCAAGCCGCCAGACTTCCTTATCGCCATAATGCCAGCCAAAGGAACGGCCTGATTGGTAAAGGCCCGGATTCAGATTGAAAGTTGCGGTCGCGCCATAGCGCCGTAACAGATCAGTCAGTCGAAGATCATCGACTACGCCATCATCCCAACTCTGAGCGACTTTCATACCGCACTCCAGCATGCCGTCAGGAATGACATCAGATCAAACGCTTAATCTTTTACCATTCCCCATTACGGACACGGCGCACCAGGACGTTCAATTCATCATCCGGGACATCGCTCAAACCACGGATAATTTCAGCGAACAAGATGGGGCGTTTCATGACGATTTCGCGGATGTCGCTGGACACCTTGCCTGCTAAAGCCAGCAACAAATCAGCGTCTTCCCCCAAATCGGCAGCCAGCCGTCGAATGGTTTCCTCTGACGGTGGCGATACATCGCCGCGCTCGATCTTACTGAGGTAAGCAGGCTCTACTCCGATTCGTTGTGCCGTCTGCCGAACCGAATAACGACGGTTTACTTCACGTCGCTGCTCGCGCAATTGTCGCACATAGGTACCAAAATCCATAATCTCGCCTCTTAAAATTTATAAAAATCAAAAAAATAGTTAAAAAACACTTAAAATCGCAGGCCAACCAACCTATAAACTTACGCTGCCAAAAATGTTCAATATACTTACAATGGATACGTAGTTCCGCTAATGATGCAATGTAATACTTATACCATACTCTACTCATATTATAATTGCAAGTTTAATATAATAAGTGACAGTTATCTATTTAACAGCGTTTGTTCGAATCTTTTACATAAGCTTAACTGGGGGTGTTTCTTGTAGATCCACCGTAACTTACAGCCCGGCTCCTGGTGAACGGCAATGCTCGGTGATGAAGCATAGGCCGATCAACCCATCAAGCTATGGAACGCTACGTCAGACCTTATAGGATAAATGGTATTTATAAAAATTGTTATTAAATTAATAGATTATAATTATTTTTTAATAATTTAACAGTATTTTTTTCGGTACACATTGCGAGCCTCACCTTCCTTACCCGACAATAGCCACCAACCCGGCCACGCCTGAAGAGGAAATCGCTGTGCCCTACCAGCATCGTTCTATGGACGGCAGTCCGCTCGGCCTGCCTCCTGGCAAGGTCGTTTGTATCGGCCGCAACTATCTCGAACACATCCGCGAACTCGGCAACGCCGTACCGGAAACGCCCATTTTGTTTATTAAACCCGCTACCTCGCTGGTCCAACTGGCAGATCCGATTCAATTACCGACAGGACGGGGCAGTTGTCATCATGAAGTGGAATTGGCGGTACTGGTAGGTCGCAAACTACAAAATGTGGATGCCTCGACCGCACGCCAAGCGGTGAGTGGCTACGGTATAGCCCTGGATTTGACCTTGCGCGATCTACAAAATGAACTGAAGAAAAAAGGTCATCCTTGGGAACTGGCCAAGGCTTTTGATGGTTCTTGCCCCCTATCCCCATTTCTCAGCCCGACCGGTCTGCCCGACCCGCAAGCGATCAATTTAACTTTATATATCAATGGTGAACTCCGCCAAGAAGGTAATACCGGACAAATGATGCTCGGTATTTTTGATCTGATGGCGCATATATCGAATCACTTTACCCTGCTACCTGGCGATGTGGTACTAACCGGCACTCCGGCCGGTGTCGGACCCTTACAGTCGGGCGATCAGTTGATTCTCGGCCTGGCTGAGCACCACTTTACTGCACAAGTCGCGTAAGCAACTGTTACCGCTCTAAATCCAGAGTCTGTATTGCCTTTGGGTGCCATTTATTAAGCGCATGAATATTCTTATTATCTATGCCCATCCCAACCCGCGCAGTTTCAATCGAACGATCTTAGATACGGTCGAAACGACGCTATCCAAGCGCGGCGATGCCATTCGCATCCATGACCTGTATCAGATGCACTGCCGAGCGGTTTTAGAGCCTGAAGATCTCATTCGGAACTGGCGCGGCGATTTGCCAGCGGATACGCGACGCGAACAGGATGCGGTCCTTTGGGCGGACGGGCTGGTCTTTATCTATCCGATTTGGTGGTTCGGCCCACCAGCCATTTTGAAAGGCTGGATCGACCGTATCTTCACCCACAAATTTGCATTCGACTTCGGCCCATCAGGAATGAAAGGCTTATTAACTCATAAAAAAGCTTTGATAATAAATACATTAGGTGGAGATCAGCATACCTACCAACAAAAGCGCTGGCACGAATTACTGGTTAGGCCGATGGCGGAAGGCGTCCTGGGCGCCTGTGGCATCGATCATGTGGACCATCGGGCCTTTTATTCGGTACCGACAACGACTCAAGCGGCCCGACAAGCGATGCTGCTGGACGTCAGCGCACTGGTCGAGAACTTGTGAGCAGCCGCCTTTTTCCTTCCAATACCGGGTATGTGCTTGGCATAATGTTACACTTAAAGACCTTCCGACGTGACGCCTCATCGGAATTCGTTTATCTCATCGCGGCTCATCTGCCCAAGGGAGCACAACAAGAATGCGCGTCCTGCTGACTACCAACGAATACCCCCCCTATGTCTATGGCGGTGCTGGTGTCCATGTCGAATACCTGTCGCGTGAACTGGCTAAACTGACGCCCGTCGAGGTCCGTAGCTTTCACGATCAAACCATTGATGAAGGCCAACTTCGGGTGCGTGGCATCAAGATGGATACCACCCATTTTGCCGGTTGTCCGCAATCCTTCGTCTCGCCGCTGAAAGCGTTAAGCACCTGCCTCGCCTTTGTCGGCCAGGGAGTTTACGATCTGGAAGGGAATGCGGAGATTATCCATTGCCATACCTGGTATGCGCATTTCAGCGGCATTCTGGCCAAAATCCTCTACAACATCCCACTGGTGATCACGGTTCACTCCCTGGAACCGTTGCGGCCATGGAAGCGCGAGCAGCTTGGCCGCGGTTACGACTTGTCTTGCTGGATCGAGAAAACCGCGCTGGAAACCGCTGACGCCATCATTGCGGTCTCGCGCAGCACCCGTGATGATATTTTGCGGTTGTTCAACGTCGAGCCAACGCGAGTCGTGGTCATTCCCAACGGCATCGACACCGAGGAATATCAGCCAACACACGACCCCGATGCCATCACCCAACTGGGGATCGACCCGAACCGTCCTTACGTGTTGTTCGTCGGACGGATGACCCGGCAGAAAGGCCTGTATTATCTGTTGCAAGCGATTCCGCACCTTGATCCAAAACTGCAAGTGGTGCTATGCGCGGGTGATGCTGACACTCTGGCTATGCAGCGCGAGATGGAAGAAATGGTTCATGAGCTGCAAAGCCACCGCGATGGCATTGTCTGGATTCCGAAGATGGTCTCGCGCCAAACCACGATCACGCTCTATTCACACGCAGCGATTTTCTGCTGCCCTTCGATTTACGAGCCATTCGGCATCATTAACCTGGAAGCGATGGCCTGCGGTACTCCAGTGGTTGGCAGCGCGGTGGGTGGTATCAATGAAGTCGTGGTGGATGGTGAAACGGGTGTCTTGGTCGATCCGCAGCTCTCGCCGGAACCGCCGCATGACCCCAGTTCACCTGCCAAATTCGAACACGGCTTAGCAAGCGCGATCAACCGTTTGGCTGCCGATCCGGCTCTTCTCGCAAGAATGGGCCAGGCAGGCCGCGAACGAGTTGAACGCCACTACAGTTGGCGCAGCATCGCCCAACAGACCTATGATCTGTATCGTCGATTAAGGTCGCAACGCGGCTGATTATCTAGCCGAGGGGTCATTTAATGGTCTCTTCAATTCCGGTACTCGAAAGCTCTTTGGCCACCCCCAAAGTGCGAATCATAAAATCCGATCAACTCTGGGAATGGCTTGGTGCCGGCTGGAAAGATCTCTGGCGAGCACCCGCCGTTAGCATCCCTTATGGCTTGCTCTTCGTGATCATGGGCTATGCGCTGATTTATCTTGCCACCGCCCGTTTTCATTTCATCCTGGCGCTGACAGCCGGGTTCATGCTGGTCGGTCCATTTCTAGCGATGGGTCTATACGATGTCAGCCGTCGGCTGGAGGTCGGCAAAACACCGACGCTAGGGCTAGCTCTAACGGCTTGGCGCCATAACATGTTACCGATCCTGCTTTTCGGATTGCTGATCGGCGTGTTGATGATCGTCTGGGTGCGCCTAGCCGCTTTGCTGTTTGCCGTCAGCTTCCGCGACCTCACAGTCGATACCTCAGTATCGGCGCTGTTTTTTTCGGGTGGCGGCCTAACCTTCCTGATGATACTCACCATGGTAGGCGCGATTATCGCCGCACTCGTGTTCGCGATCAGCGTGGTATCCATTCCGATGATGCTGGATCGCAAGATCGATTTCGTTACTGCTGTACTGACTAGCCTGACCGCTGTTCGCGCCAATCCAGGCCCCATGGCGCTATGGGCGGTACTGATTGTGATTTTTACCGGAATCGGTTTGCTCACCTTCTATATTGGTGTGGCCATCGCGCTACCGCTGATCGGTCATGCATCCTGGCACGCCTACAAAGATTTGGTGGAAGACGATCAGATTGAAGCGCAACCGTATTAAAGGGCGCAACCGCGAAAACGCCAGCCGAGGGCTGGCGTTTTTTTTCTGCACAGATTCTTCACAAGCGCCCTAATAGCTTACGCAATCGTTGCAAGTACAGCCGCTCGTCGGGTTCGCTGCCGGATCGTTGCGCTTCCCAAAGAGTTTCGCCAAGACACTCCATCATGAGATGTTCGGCGGTATGAGTATCTCCGGCCCGCCGACAAATTTTTTGATACACATTGTGAATCCCGTGCGGTCGATCACTGCCCAGTTGCTCTTGCATGGCGATATGCATCCCCATGTGCAGGAACGGGTTGGTTTGCCCCATTTCCGGGAGATAATCTCGGTCTAAGATCGCTTCGGTGCTTTCCAGCAGCGCATGATATTCGGGATGCTGCCGAATAACGTCGGCGATCAGGTGTTCCAGCGGCTCCAACGGTAGCCCAGCTTCGGTCTTTTTCCAGACCGTCAAATAGTAGCGGCGCAAGCTGTTACGATCATGACCGAACATCAGCAACCTCGTTCTTAGCGGAATACTCGCAAAGATCACGGATCAGGCAATCCGCACAACGGGGCTTTCGCGCAGTGCAGACATAACGGCCATGCAAGATCAGCCAGTGGTGAGCACCCATTTTGAACTCAGTCGGCGTATTGGCCATCAAACCGTCCTCCACCTCGCGAACGCTCTTACCCAGCGCCAATCCGGTGCGATTTGCCACCCGGAAAATATGCGTATCGACCGCAATGGTCGGTTCGCCGAACGCCGTGTTTCGGATCACGTTGGCCGTCTTGCGACCGACGCCAGGCAACGCCTCCAACGCCGCCTGATCACGCGGCACTTCGCCACCGTGCCGCTCCAGTAACAAAGCGCACGTCTTTAGGATATTGGCGGCTTTAGCGTTGTATAAACCGATGATTTTGATGTGTTCCTTCAGTTCGGCTTCGCCCAATTCCAGCAAGGTTCGCGGCGTATTAGCAAGAGAAAATAGCCGCGCTGTCGCTTCGTTAACCTTTTTATCGGTGGCTTGCGCCGACAGCATCACCGCGATCAGCAGTTCAAACGGACTACGATAAAATAATTCAGTCGTTGGTGTCGGCTGGGTCGCTCGGAGTCGGGTAAAAAGCTGGTGAATTTTAGCTGGATTCATGGGCAACAGAAGAATGACAACGATTTAACAAACGTGACACAGCACAGAGTCTATAGTTCTGCAAGCTTAACTCACATCTCGTCTAAAGCGATGCTTGGAAGATTTGCCGTAAATTTCCTTACAGTCAGGAATGGAGATCACCGCTACCATGGGCTAAAGTTGTGGTATGCAAATTCGGTCGTCGAGCGTCTTTCTGCGCGTCGAGAGGCATTTGATCGAGTCCAGAAATCGGCCAACAAGACAGAGCAAACCCCATGGACAATAACCTGGAGCATGATATTCGCAATCTCGCCTACGATATTTGGCGATCCGCTGAAAATCAATTTGGCCATGCCCTGGATTTTTGGGCGATGGCGGAACAGATGGTGGTTGAAATGACGGCCGATTCTGCCCGTCGGGCGAGCGCTGCAACCGCCACTATTCTAGAGACTGCGACCGCCTGGCCCTCCGCCCTGCGCGCCCTCTATCTTTACCGTCTCCGCGAGCTGGCCCACAACATGTGGGAGACCGGCACCGAACAGCGGGATCGGTCAATGGATTATTGGCTGGCTGCTGAAAAACATTTGCGCCTGCTCAGTGAAGCAGTAGTGCGCACTGCCAATGCGCGAATGGGCGAAGATAACCCACTGGCCGATACGCTCGAGAGATTTTCCCCCGCAAACTATTTAGAGCAGATCCGCCAACTGGCGTACCAACTGTGGGAGAGCACTGGGCAGCAATATGGCTCGACCCTGGATTTCTGGCTGGAAGCGGAACAGAAAACGCTCGATTCGCTCACGGTCAATCAACCAGTGACGATCTTGGAAAAGACCAAGCGCCCGGAACGTCCAGAACATCCAGAACATCCAGAACGTCCAGAACGCCCAAAGCGCCCCACGAAAGCGCGGACGCGCGAAGCGGGAACCAAATAAGCACAACCCGGCTCAAGCCTGTACTTCTTGCAGCGCCACCGCCGGTTTAGCTGCTGCCCGGCGTTTGGCGTGTGCATCCAGGACGTTTTTTATAGCGATCAAGCAGCCTAGCCCAATAAATGCGCCCGGCGGCAGGATAGCCAACAGAAATCCACGATAGTCGTCGAGCACATGCAGAGTCAGCCCCCGGCCCGCCTCACCGAACAACAGTTCCGCCTGCCCGAATAAAGTCCCCTGCCCCAGAATTTCCCGTAGTGCGCCTAGCAACACCAAGGCCAGCGTAAACCCCAAGCCGGTGGCCATACCGTCTACCGCTGACTTAGCCACCCCGTTTTTGAAAGCAAATGCCTCGGCACGGCCGATCACACAGCAGTTAGTGACGATCAGCGGAATAAAAATTCCCAGCACGGTATAAAGCCCTGGTAAAAAGGCATGCATCGCCAATTCCACAGCAGTCACCACGCAGGCGATCACCATGACAAACACCGGAATGCGTACCTCTGGCCTCACCAGGTTACGAATCAACGAGATAGCAACATTTGACAATAATAAGACCAATGTTGTCGCCAGACCCAAGCCCAGGCCGTTAACGACCGAATTGGACGTTGCCAGCAAGGGACAAAGCCCCAGCAGGGCCACAAAACCGGTATTCTGAGTCCAGACCCCATTTTTCAGGATCTCCCGATAGCTTTGGCTCATGACAGTTGCCCCTTGGCGGTTGGCGGCACTGCAAACAACTGTTCGCGGTGCGTTCGCACGTAATCCAGGAATTTACGGGTCGCCTTGACCACGGCACGCGGCGTAATGGTTGCGCCGGTGAACTGATCGAAAACGCCACCGTCTTTCTTGACCTTCCAAGCATCCGGCCAGGGATTTTCCAGCGACTTACCGGCAAACGCCAGAATCCAGGGTGAGCGTTTCTCGTCGATCCCATCGCCCAACCCCGGCGTTTCCTTGTGGGCTAGCACTCGAACTCCAGCCAATGCCCCGTCGGCGTAAACCCCGACCAACAATTGGATCGGCCCGCTGTAACCATCCGGCGCGGTGGGCGTAGCGAACAATGCGACCGGCTGGCCATTCTTGCGGGCGCGATACACTGCAACCGGCTCATCAGTCCCCAGCCACTCCGGCGCCACAACCTCAATCTGATCCTCGACCACCCGATTGTCATAGCGATCCGCCGGCACCAACTGGTTTAGGCTAGCTTCCAGCGCTGCCCGTTGGGCCTCGGCAATAATATCTTTGGTACTCGTATAAGTGACCGCCACCAACACCGTGCCGACGGTGGCAAAACCGGTCAAGATCAGGGCAGCGATACCCATGCTACGCAGGGGCGTCATTCGCGGTGCGCTCCGAACACTCGCGGCCGGGTGTATAAATCGATGGTCGGTGCTGCGATATTCATGAGTAGCACCGCGAAAGCCACCCCGTCCGGATAACCGCCAAAACCCCGGATGAGATAGACCAGAAGGCCAATGCCAGCGCCGTAGATCAGCCGACCGCGTGGTGTGGTGCTCGCAGTGACCGGATCGGTTGCGATGAAGAAAGCACCGAAAATGGCGGCACCGCTCCATAGATGAAACCACGGTGGCGCGTAGCGTTGCGGATCAATCCCATAGAAAATGGTCGAAATGACCGCCAACGTCCCTAACATTCCGGCTGGAATCTGCCAAGCCGCCGCTTTCGTGTAAACCAGCCACAAGCCACCCGCTAAAAATCCTAAAGCCGCCCATTCCCAGCCACTGCCGGCGACGATGCCAAATACCGGACTATTGCGCACCTCGGTAACGGTCAACCCCAAACCCAACTGGGTACGCAACACGTCCAAAGGCGTGGCACCGGTTAGCGCGTCCGGGGCAAATCGTGCCGGCTGCACCCCGCTAAAAACGGCTTGTAGCGTCTCCCACAGCGTCATGGCGTGCGCTTGATCGATCCCGTGTGGGATTGGCCATGTACTCATTTCACGCGGAAACGAAATCAGCAGAACCACATAACCAATCATGGCCGGATTAAACGGGTTATAGCCCAGGCCACCGTAGAGGTGTTTGGCAACGACGATGGCGGCCAAGACACCAATCACGGTCAGCCACCATGGCGCTAATGGCGGTAAAGCCACCGCCAGTAACCAAGCGGTTACGACGGCGCTATAGTCGTTCAAATACAAGGCCAACGGTTTGTTGCGTACAGCCAGTATCGCCGCCTCCGCCAGCAAGGCGATGCCACTAGCGAGGGACAGGTTAACCAACACGCCCCAGCCGAAAAACCATACCAAGGCCGCGATACCGGGCACCATCGCGTAGAGCACTCGCCGCATGATTCGGCCAACGCTCGTTTCACCCAGAATATGTGGAGAAGTGACCGTTCGAAAGCGCATAGCGGCTCAAGCGTCCCGTGCGATGGCTTCGGTGGGGCTGTCAGCAGCCGACGATGCCGCTTCCTTAGCATGGGCGATGGAGGCTGTAGGCGTCGGCTTTTCTGCCGCAGCATCGGAGCGCGGTGGGGCTTTTTGCCGCAGCTTGGCCTCTCGCTCCTGCTTCTCGCGTTCCAATCGTTCCAATCGAGCTTGATGCCGCTGCCGGGCCAATTCGGCTTTTTGCTTCTCTTTCTCTTGTGCCCAGATTTCGTTCTTGGCGTAGCGATAATACTGGACGAGCGGGATGCGGCTCGGACAGACATAGCTGCAACAGCCGCACTCGATGCAACTGAATAAATGGTAGTCCTGTGCCTTGTCGAATTCTTTGGCGCGGGCGTGCCAGTACAACTGCTGCGGGAGCAAATCCGCCGGGCAGACATCCATGCAAGCCCCGCAGCGAATACACGGCATGGCCGGCTGCTCTAGGGCCAGATCCTCAGCGCCAGCGGCGAGAATACAATTGGTGGCCTTCGTCACCGGTACCCGATCATCATGCAAGGCAAATCCCATCAACGGACCACCCATAATCAGGCGCTGTACACCGTCCTGATAACCGCCACTCTCGGCGATCAGTTCGGCAAACGGCGTGCCCAGCAAGACCTCCAGATTCTGCGGTTGCTTGACATGGCCCGTGACGGTGACGATACGCGAAATAACCGGCTCTCCGTGGTGGATGGCGCGATGGAGCGTGTAAGCGGTAGCGACGTTGAAACACTGGACACCAATGTCGGTCGAGCGGCCATCGGTTGGCGCTTCCTTGTTGGTCAGCAGCTTGGTGAGCTGTTTGACGCCGCCGCTGGGATAACGGGTCGGCACCGGTCGTACCTCATAACCGGTACCCGCACAAGCGGCGGCCATGGCGGCAATGGCTTCGGGCTTATCGTCCTCAATACCGATCAGGACTTCGCGCGGGGCTAGAAGGTGCGCCAAGATATGGATACCAGCCACGATCTCCGGCGCCCGCTCTCGCATCAGCCGGTCGTCGCATGTCATCCACGGCTCGCACTCGGCACCATTGAGGATCAAATGCTCCAGCCGCTCGCAATGGCCGCTTAGATTCATTTTGACAGCGCTTGGGAACACCGCGCCACCCAAGCCCACGACCCCGGCATTGCGCACCACATTTCGCAGGTCACTGGGATGCAGGTGCTGGTAATCGACCGGGCACCGCTCGATCCAACGCTCTTCGCCATCGACCTCAATGCTCACACACCAATCCGTCATTCCCGAAGGATGCGGCACGGGTTGCTGATCTACCGCAATGACAACGCCGGATGTCGGCGCATGGACAGCAGCGCTAACATAGCCGTCGGGCTGGCCGATCCGCTGACCTTTGAGGACCGGATCGCCGGTTTTTACCAAGGGCTTGGCGATGGCACCCACATGTTGCCGCAGCGGCACAATCAATCGCTTTGGCAGCGCTGCGGCTCGAATAGCTTGCCGGTTGGATTCCGTCTTATGGCGAACCGTTTTTAAGCCGCCATGGAACGGGAACAACCGCATCACACAGCAGCCTCTGCCGCCGCTGACTCCACCTTGGTTTCAGCCATCGGATAGGTCCATTTCCAGGTGCTGATGGCTGGGGTGACCGGCAGCATCTGAATACAATCCACCGGACAGGGTGCCAGGCATAATTCGCAACCGGTGCATTCCTTGGCGATGACGGTGTGCATGTGCTTGGCCGCGCCCAGGATAGCGTCCACCGGACAGGCTTGAATGCACAGGGTGCAACCGATGCAATTCTGTTCATCGATCACCGCCAGCATTTTGGGTTTTTCGGCGCCATTTTCCGGATTCAGCGGCTTGGGGTCGCGGCCCAACAGTTCTGCCAAGGCGACAATCCCGTTTTCTCCGCCCGGTGGGCATTGGTTGATATCGGCTTCACCGACAGCGATGGCCTCGGCATAAGGCCGACAACCGGCAAACCCGCATTGCCCGCATTGTGTTTGCGGCAAAATGGCGTCGATTCTCTCGACGATAGGATCGCCTTCCACCCTGAAGCGTACAGCGGCGAATCCCAGCAACAACCCGGACGCACCGGCTAACAGCCCCAACGCCACTGCGGCAACCATCATTGATCTATCCTCGCACCAATCCCGCAAAGCCCATGAACGCCAGCGACATCAACCCAGCGGTAATCAGGGTGATGGCCGGGCCGCGAAAATGCACCGGAACATCGGCAACTACGATGCGCTCACGCAACGCTGCAAACAGAATCATCACCAGCGAAAAACCGACCGCTGCCCCAAAACCGTAGAGCGCTGAGGCGATAAAATCGTGCCGCGCTTGCACATTCAGCAGCGCCGCTGCCAACACCGCGCAATTAGTCGTGATCAGCGGCAGATAGATCCCCAGGGCCTGATAGAGCACCGGACTGGTCTTATGGACCACCATTTCGGTAAATTGCACCACCACAGCGATAACCAGGATAAAAGCGATTGTGCGCAGATAGTCCAGCCCTAATGGAATCAGCAGGTAATGGTCGGTCAGATAAGAACAGATCGAAGATAAGGTGAGCACGAAGGTCGTGGCCAAACCCATGCCCATGGCGGTTTCCAACTTGCGGGACACGCCCATGAATGGGCACAGGCCCAGGAATTTCACCAATACGTAATTGTTGACCAGAATCGTGCTAATGAGGATCAAAGCGTATTCTTTCATGGCTTACTGCATTCTCAGCCGTCAGGCAAAATCGCCCGCGAAAACCTGCCCTATCTCACGCTTCCTCAACCGAACCCAACACAAAGATCACGGCCAAGGGTGATGGTATAGGCGATTAAACTCGTGAGAAACAAGGTCAATTAGCGGTCGCTAATGTAGCAGATTCGCGCACGACTCCGCCAGACGGCTTTCACGCAAGCATATGAATTTTAATTATATGAATTCTGCAACAATAGAAACTCAATCAAGGCTTTTTGTACGTGCAAGCGATTTTCAGCTTCGTCCCAAACCTGACTTTGCGGGCTATCGATCACATCGGCGCTAACTTCTTCACCCCGATGGGCCGGCAAACAGTGCAAGAACAGCGCGTCGGGCCGAGCGTGTGCCATAACTTGAGCATTGACCTGATAGGCTGCGAAATCCTGCAAGCGTTGCTGACGCTCTTCCTCCTTGCCCATACTGGTCCAAACATCGGTGGCGACTAAATCCGCCCCTTTGGCAGCGGCGCATGGATCACGAAGCAAGACCACGCGACCAGCAGCGCGTTCCAACAAGCCGGCATTAGGCTCATAACCGGGCGGTATGGCGACTCGCAACTGAAAGTCGAATTGGCAGGCCGCCTCCAGATACGTGTTACACATGTTGCCCCCATCACCGATCCAGGCGACTGTTTTGCCACGGATAGACCCCCGATGCTCGATGAATGTCTGCATATCTGCCAGTAATTGGCAGGGGTGATTGTAATCGGTCAACCCGTTGATGACCGGCACAGTGGAACAGGCAGCAAACCGTTCCACTTTCTCATGTCCGAAAGTGCGAATCATCACGATATCAACCATGCCAGAGAGCACACGCGCGGTATCTTCAATCGGCTCACCACGACCGAGCTGGGTGTGGTCTGGGGCCAAAAAAATGGCGCTGCCACCCAACTGCGCCATGCCCGCCTCAAAAGAAATGCGGGTGCGCGATGAGGCTTTTTCAAAAATCATCCCCAGCACTTTTTGGGGAAAGGGGGCATAGCATTCTCCTCCACGACGCAGAGCCTTCAATTGCGCTGCCCGCTGTAACACCTTTTCCAATTCAGCGGTTGTCAGATCGAATAAGCTAAGAAAATGACGTGTTTTCATTTTATGATTCGCTGATAATCTTCGGATTATGCGTAATCGGTGTATGGTCGTCACACCAATTCGTGGCAGCTACTCCACGCCGACCGATCAACCGCAACCCGTTTTTGAAAACAAAACGGCAGCGATGTAGCTGCCGCGATGAAAAAATTGTAGGCTAACTTCTCAGGCCGATACAGGCAAACGGATATTTTGTCGGAACGAAGGATCTATCCCAGAACAGCGCCCCTATGCCAATGCAGACCCATTACTGTCCCCAATGTGGCAGCACATTACAGTCGGCCGATATCGACGGCCAAACCCGGCGCCGTTGCAGCGCGCCCGGCTGTACTTATGTCTTCTGGAACAACCCTGTTCCGGTAGTCGCCGCCATCGTCGAAGTGGACGGGGCCGTGATTCTGGCAAGGAATAAAGGGTGGCCGGAGAAGATGTACGGCCTAATCACCGGCTTTCTCGAACAAGACGAAACACCCGATGTGGCGGTACGCCGCGAAGTGCGGGAAGAGCTGGGACTCAATAGCACCATAGCCCATTTTATCGGCCACTACACTTTTTCGGCGATGAATCAACTCATCATCGCCTATCACATCCCAACAAGCGGCGATATTGTACTCGGCGCGGAATTGGCCGACATCAAGCGCGTACCCATCACCCGGTTGAAACCCTGGGATATTGGCACCGGTCCCGCCGTGCGTGACTGGTTGGCCAGTCGCTCGCCCGCTTGAGGTGCTTTCAGCGCTGGCGCTCTGACGGGCCGGACAAAAGACCACTTCGCCCGACTCGCCCAGCGACCGCTTCTTGCCAAATCAATTCTGGGCGATGTCTTTGAGGAGTTCCGTGTACTTCTCGGCATCCGTGGTCCGCAACAACCGCTGAACGGCCTTCGTCAATTCGCCGACATGACTATCTTGGATCACCCGCTTGATCTCCAACAAACCGGCAGGATGCATACTGAATTGAGTGAGGCCAAGCCCCAATAGCAAGCGAGTATAACGGGGATCGCCGGCCATCTCTCCGCACAAGCTCACCGGGATACCCGCCCGATGACCGGCACGGATGGTATAGCGGATCAAGGTCAACACCGCCGGATGTAACGGGTCGTACAGGTAGTTCACCTCATCATCGACCCGATCAATTGCCAAGGTATATTGGATCAGGTCATTGGTACCAATCGACAGAAAACCCAAATAGCGCGCGAACTGTGCCGCGCACACCGCCGCTGCGGGAATCTCGATCATGCCCCCCACCGGCATGTTGTCGTCGAAGGCCAGTCCCCGCTTCCGCAACTCTTGCTTGGTCTCCGCCACCAGGCGCAATACCTGAGACACTTCCTGAATGGTGGACAGCATGGGAATCATCATCCGCACAGAGCCATAGGCTGAGGCGCGCAGAATGGCCCGCAACTGTGGGCGGAACATCGCCAAGTCTTTGAGGCACATGCGGATAGCGCGCAACCCCAGCGCCGGATTGGTACCTACAGGCCCGGCTCGACCCCCATCCACCTGCTTGTCGGCACCCAGGTCAGCCGTGCGAATGGTGACCGAATTGCCCTCTAAAATATTGATGACATGGAGATAAGAGGCCAGATGCTCCTCTTCGTCAGGTACATCGGACCGATTCATGAACATAAATTCGGTTCGGTACAAACCGATGCCGTCGGCCGCCACGTCTCGTACCGTCACGGCGTCTTCGGGCAGCTCAATATTGGCTTGGAGCCGGATGGTGATGTTATCGCGGGTGACAGCCGGCTTGCCCTTGAGCTTATTTAATTCGCGCTGTTGCCGGCGTTCCTCCTGTTGCTTATGACGGTAATAGCGCAAGATCCGCTCGTCCAAGCTCACCAAAACCACTCCCTGGCGACCATCAACGATGGCTGGCTCGTTATTACCCAGATAAGCCCGCGCATTGCGCGCACCCACCACCGCCGGAATACCCAGACTACGGGCCAAGATGGCCGTATGCGACAACGGCCCCCCGTATTCGGTTACGAAAGCCAGCACACCTTGATGCTGCATCAGAATGGTATCGGCCGGGGTCAGGTCGTCGGCAACGACAATGCGCCCTTCCAAGCGGCTGGCAGTCAGCTCAGAGAAGCCCGTGTCACTCAGAAAAGCCGGGTCGTCAGTGACTAAAATACGCTGTACCCGACGCACCACATGCTCCACGTCATCCTTGCGGGTGCGCAGATACGGATCATCCATGTCCTCGAACACCTGTACCAGCGTATCGCGCTGAATTTTTAACGCCCATTCGGCGTTGCACTTGCGGGAGCGAATCAGATTGGCTGGGGCTTCGGTGAACGAAACATCCTCAAGCATTAAGAGGTGGGTATCGATGAAAGCCGTAATATCGCTAGCGGCAGTCACCGGAATCCGCGCTCGGATGTCCTGTAACTGCTTCCGGGCCAACCGCAAACCGTTGAGAAAACGCTCAACCTCGTCCTCAACGATCACGTCGGGGATAGTGTATTCGGTAATTTCCGGTTGGTTACGCTGTAGTAGATACGTTCTACCAATCGCATACCCTCGGGAAACCCCGATGCCATGCAACGAAAACGGCATGGAGACGCCCTCTCATTCGCCCTCGTCAAAGCGGCGGAGAACTAGATTTTCTAAGTTATCGAGCGCTTGCTCGGCATCCGGCCCGCTCGCACGCAATTCCAGTTGCGTCCCGCAGCCGGCAGCCAGCATCATCACGCCCATGATGCTTTTCCCGTTCACCTCGCGCGCACCGCGCAACAGGCGGATCTCGGCATTGAAGCCGGCGGCCAGTGTTACAAATTTGGCGGCAGCTCGGGCATGTAAACCGAGTTTATTGATGATGGTGATTTCCCGTTTCAACACTCCAAGCACTCCGTTGTTCCCGGCCGTCTCATCGGTATCGCCTACTGACTAGTTCGCCAATTTCAGCTCTCGGTGGCGGACCATGACAAAGTCACGGATGTCGCCAAAATAACGCCCCAACGCTTCGGCGATAAACACCGAGCGATGCTGACCACCGGTGCAACCGATAGCAACCGTTAAATAGCTGCGCTCGCTCGCCTCAAAGCGTGGCAGCCAGATTTCGAGAAATCCCCGCAGATGGTCGATCATCTCCAGCACGTCCGGTTGGGATTGGAGAAATTTGATGACCGGCCGGTCACGTCCATTCAAGGGTCGCAACTGCGGCTCCCAATGCGGGTTGGGCAAACTGCGGACATCGAAGACAAAATCGGCATCAGCCGGCACCCCGTTTTTGAAGCCAAACGACTCGAATAGCAGTGACATCGCCTCGAGCAGGGTATCGTGTAGCCGAGCACGCAGCAATTCCCGCAACTGGTAGATATTGGTGTCACTGGTATCAATGATCAGATCGGCAGAAGCAACTATCGGCTCCAGCAAGCCACGCTCTTGGCGAATCGCCTCCGGTAGGGGAATGCTCCCCAAATCCAGGGGATGGCGCCGGCGGGTTTCGCTATAGCGCTTAATCAGAATTTCATCCTCGGCCTGGAGGAACAGCACATGGACATTCAGGCCGCTGTCCCGCAACTCTTTCAGGGTGGCGGGGAATCGATACAGCTCGTCGATAAAATTACGCGCATCCACCCCGACTGCCACGGTCGGCGACACGATGTCACTGGCCGAGAGAATTTCGCGCGCCAGCGGGAGAATGAGCTTGAACGGGAGATTATCGACACAGTAATAATCGAGATCCTCTAACGTCTGCAACGCGATGGTCTTACCGGACCCGGACAGGCCACTGACGATAATTATTCGCATGGAACCCGTCTCGCCATCGCTTTTTCCATGCGGGCCATCAAATCTTCTTCCGCCCGATAGCCGCCCAACCGCAGGATATGATCGCGCACCGCACATTCCACCAGAACCGCCAGATTACGGCCCGGCGCAATCGGCAGGGTGATGGTCGGTATATTGATACCCAGGATGGCGCGACTGGCCCGTATTCCACGCAACCGGGACTCAGCCGGGGTCTGAATTTCCTCCATTTTGACGAGATCCACGATCAAGCGCACCCGTTTGTTGCGCTTGATCGCGCTATCGCCAAACATCCGGCGGATATTCAGAATCCCCAGCCCGCGCACCTCCAGCAAATCAATTAAGGTGGGCGGGCAGGTTCCCTCCAATACGTTGGGGGCAACGCGCGTCAAGTTTGGGGTATCGTCGGCGACGAGCCGATGGCCTCGGCTAATCAATTCCAGGGCCAGCTCGCTTTTGCCGATGCCGCTCCCGCCGGTGATGAGCACACCCAAACCGAACACCTCCAACAATTCACCATGCACCACGGTAGAAGCGTCGAGACTGTAGCGATAGTAGTTGAGTTGCTCCAACGCGACTCCCAACTGAGCTGGGGTATACCAAAGCGGAACGCCAGCGGCATCGGCCACCAGCCGAAGCGCCTCCGCCTGGTCAAGTTCACCGCACACCAGCACCGCGCCAGCCGCCGGCTCCAGTAACTCTCGAATCAAGTTCTCTCGAAGCGTCGGTCCCATCCGGCGGAGAAAAGCGCTTTCCTCGGCACCCAGCACCTGTAGCCGAGGCGGCTGCACCCAGTTCAGGCGCCCAAAAAACGGTGCGCTCGCCTCGACTGGTGGCCACAAAACACGCTCAGCGCCAATTGTGCCACCAAGCCAGCGCAGCTCCAGCGAGTTTTCCAATGCCTGATAAACGCTTTGGGCGTACACCGGCTGGTTCATGGCAACTCAAGCACCGCTGGCTTCCAACCGCTAAGCAAATCGAACAACATCTGATCAGAGTCGCTTTCGCGCAACCGCTGGCTAAACGCCTGATCACTGAACATCTCCGCCAAGTAGGCAAGAATTCTGAGATGTTCATCAGTGTAATGATCCGGCACCAAAAGGCCGAAGATCAAATCCACCGGCTGCCGGTCGATGGCATCGAAATCCACTCCTTTCTTGAGCTTGATAAACGCACCAACCGCCCGCTGGCTCTGACTCAGGCGACCGTGGGGTAAAGCCACGCCATGTCCTAAACCGGTACTACCCAGACGCTCTCGCCCGATCAGGCTATCGAAGATCGGGCGGGCCGCCAAACCAGGTTCGCCCTTCGCCAGTAACTCGCTCAAGGTCTCGATCACGCGCTTCTTGCTGGTCACCTCACCATCGCAAAGTATCCGTTCGCGGGTAATCAGCTCTGTGATATCCATGGCCACCCCGTCGGTTCAAGGTTGAGGGGGATAGGTACGCGCCTTTTCACCCCGATGCTTGTCCGTCAGTTTTTCCTTGTGCCTCTTGATCTGGCGGTCGATTTTGTCAATCAACGCATCCAGCGCGGCATACATATCTTCATCCACCGCATCGGCATACAACTCGTTGCCGGCGACATGGATGGTCGCTTCCGCTTTTTGATTCAGCTTTTCGACGCTGAGAATGACTTGTGCGCTGGTCACATTGTCGAAATGCCGCTCAATGCGCTCCAGTTTATCGTGTACGTAGTCATGGAGCGCCTGGGTAATTTCCACATGGTGTCCGCTCAATTTGATTTGCATGACATGGACTCCTGGTTAGCAAGTTTTTTTATGGTTGTACTGTACGCCTTTCCAACACCCGGTGAGGCGGCTTTCACAGCGCTCAGACAAGCCGTTTGCGATCCGATGAAGAGGCGATGGACATGGCCTCCCGGTATTTTGCCACCGTCCGCCGCGCCACTTGAATGCCTTCCTTACCTAACAAGTCGGCAATTCGGCTATCGCTCAGCGGTTTCTCCGGTTTTTCTCCTTGAATCAGTTTGCGGATCATGGCTCGAATGGCAGTTGAGGAACATTCCCCGCCATCGCTGGTACCCACATGGCTGGAAAAGAAATACTTTAACTCGTAAATTCCACGCGGGGTGTACATATATTTCTGTGTGGTTACCCGCGAGATCGTCGATTCATGCACGCTCAATTCCTCAGCCACATCGCGCAGGATCAGCGGCCTCATGAATTCGTCGCCTTGCTCCAGAAACTCCCGTTGCCGCTCGACAATGCAAGTCGCCACTTTTAGCAAGGTTTCGTTGCGATTTTGCAAACTTTTCAGAAACCAGCGGGCTTCCTGCAAATGGTTTTTCAGATAAGACGCATCCCCATTTTGGCCGGTGCGGCGTGCCAGAGCCGCATAGCGGGAGTTAATCCGCAACTTCGGCATATTTTCCGGATTTAGTTCGACCCGCCACGTATTACGGCTGCGGTAAACAAGCACATCAGGGACCACATATTGTGGAGCGCTGTTGGACAAGCGCTCACCCGGATGCGGATCGAGCGATTGGATCAGTGCAATGATTCCCTGTAAGGCTTCACGCGACACTTTGAGCCGCCGCATTAAGCCATTGAAATCCCGCTCGGCGAGTAAATCCAGATATTGTTCAATCAGACGGCGCGCTTCAGCCAGCCAGGGCGTATCGTCCGGCATGGCTTCAAGTTGCAATAGCAGGCATTCGCCTGGACCGCGCGCACCGACTCCCTGCGGGTCGAAATGCTGGACGATTTTCAGCACCGCTTCAATTTCAGGGATTGTAATATCGAACTCACTTGCCAGTCCCTGATGAATATCCTCCAAGGACAAGGTCAAATAGCCCGCTTCGTCGATGGCGTCGATGATGGCTGTCGCGATAGCCATTTGCTTTTCGTTGAAAGGTGTCAGCCGCATCTGCCAGGATAGATAATCCTGCAAGGATTCTCCGCCGCCTGCATAGCGTTCGGAAATATCCCATTCCTCATCGTCTTCACCCCGAGAATAACTGGTCGAGCCATCAGAAGAGTCGTAAATATCTTCCCAGGCGCTATCCACCGGTAGATCGTCGGGCATGGTGGCGGCTGCCCCGTCGATCTCAGTTTCCGAGCTGCTATCAGCCGCCGCTTGGGCCGCTAAGGTTTCCGGTTGCACCGGCACATCTTGCGGCTCATCGACCCGTTCCAACATCAGGTTGGAATCGAGAATAGCCTGCACTTCAGCCTCCAGATCAAGGCTGGACAGTTGCAGCAAGCGAATCGCCTGCTGCAACTGGGGGGTCATCGTCAGTTGCTGGGTCTGGCGTAGCGTCTGGTGAAATGACGGTCTCATAAACTTTTGATCGAACGGCGGACGAACAAAAACAACGTACTATTAATCCTAGCTGGTTTTGACAGAGAGTGGGGAGCAGCTACGTTATCACGCCACTCGCTGCCATGGTTCACAGTTGAAAAGACTCGCCTAGATAAACTTGGCGTACCTGCCGGTTGCCAAGAATTAAAGCTGGATCACCCTCGGCGATCACCCGGCCCTCGTTGAGGATATAGGCCCGATCACAGATACCCAAGGTTTCTCGGACATTATGATCGGTAATCAGCACACCGATGTCGCGTTCGCTCAGATGTTTGATAATACGCTGGATATCCAACACCGACAGCGGGTCAACACCGGCAAATGGCTCGTCCAGCAAAATGAATGCCGGCCGCGCCGCCAAGGCACGGGCGATCTCGACCCGCCGCCGTTCCCCCCCCGACAGACTGATACCGATGTTATCGTGCAAGTGGCCGACATGGAGTTCCTGCAACAGGTCTTCGGCGAGCGGCCGCCGCTGCGAGCGGCTCATATCAGAATGGGTTTCGAGCACTGCCATCACGTTCTCCAGCACCGTTAACCGCCGGAATATTGATGCTTCCTGGGGCAGATACCCGACGCCCAGCCGCGCGCGCGCGTGCATGGGCAAGTGGGTCAGATCACGCTCGTCCAGCAACACCCGACCTTCGTCACAATGGATCAAGCCGACCATCATATAAAAGCTGGTGGTTTTGCCCGCACCGTTCGGACCAAGCAACCCAATGACTTCGCCACTAGCGACCTCTAACGACACCGCATCGACGACGACGCGCTTGCGATAGTGTTTGACGATTTCCTTGGCGCGCAGTCTGGCCATCGCTAGCGTTTCTTAGCAGCCGGCGCCGCATCCTGGGATTTGGGCTGGATGGTGAACTGGATGCGACCATTCTCACCAGCACCCTTAGCCCGGATCACATCATCCTTCAGGTCGTACTCCAGCCGCTCCCCATTGAACACATCCTGCCCTTGCACCACCCGCACAGTACCGATCATGACCACCTTGCCCCCGAGGACATCGTATTCGACCCGCTTGCTGGTGCCTTGAATTTCCGGTTTGTCGGCGGCAGGCTTGTAGCGCAAACTGGCTGGGCCTCCGATTGCATCCATCCGCTGAAAATTATTGTCCTTGACGTAGATCGTCGCGGTATCAGCGACCAGCCGCATGGAGCCTTGGCTGATCGTCACATTGCCTTCATAGACGCTGATACCGGTTTTTTGATCCAACTGGCCCCGGCTGGCTTCTAAATGGATCGGTTGGGTACGGTCCTCCGGTAGCGCGGCAGCCGAAGTGGCGACCAGCGCCACCACTACTGCCAATCCGATCCTAGCGCTTCGACGGTTCATAGTAACCTCTCACTTCGGAAAGCAGTTCCAATTGTTCCCGGTCCAAATAGGCCCGTAGACCGACCGCCCGCAGCTCACCGCCAGGTGTCACCGCATGTGCGGGTGCGGCAGTTTCCGCATAACGGTCGGTGGGACGGACCAATACATCACGAGTCGTGACCTCAACGGGAGTTTTGCCGCTCTCGGCGCTCCGAGTCATCACGACCTCACCTTGTAACCGGATCGATTGTTGGTCGGCGGCGACCCAACCCTGTTCAGCACGCAAACGCCAGTCTCGCGTCTCGCCATCCGGTTGATACCAATCCAACAACGGATGTTCGACCCAGGTGCCTGCTTGATTCGGCAACTGCCGCAAGAGCGGCGCCTCGACGACATATTCGCGTAGTCCCGCCATACTCAGCCGCACGGCACGAAACCGTTCAAGCACCAAAAGCGGTGCTTGGCTTTCAGACGCTGCCGGTTTTTGCATCGAAGACTCCACCCAGCGTAATACGCCATAACTCAAACCCGCCAATAACAATAAACCGGCCAGGTAAAACCACCCCTGCACTGGGGTAGGTTGCTGTTCCATCAGAGATAGCGCGCGCGCTGGCTATCCAATTGGCCGTGCGCTTCCAGCAAGAGTTCGCACACATCGCGCACCGCACCTCGGCCGCCACGATTAGCCGTCTGCCAATGCGCATGGCGTTTGACGAAGGGATCAGCGTCCGCCACGGCGATAGCCAGCCCCACGCGGGTCATGACCGGCAGATCAATCAGGTCGTCGCCGACGTAAGCGATCCTTTCATGTTCGAGTGCCAGTTGCGTCCGCAAGCTGTCGAACGCAGCCAGTTTGTCCTGTACCCCTAGATAAGCGTGGCGGATGCCGAGATCGCTCATGCGTCGTTCCACTGCCACGGTATTGCGGCCAGCGGAAATCAGAGCGACTTCCACCCCGACCGCCAGTAACATCTTGATACCATGGCCGTCGCGGACATGAAAAGCTTTCATCTCGCTGCCATCGCTGCTCAGATACAACCGGCCGTCGGTCAACACGCCGTCCACATCGAAAATCACTAACTGCACCAAAGCCGCCTTCGCCAAAATATCGCGCATCGTTGTCCTCTCGCCGTTGGGCGATTACAGCGCGCCGGCGCGCAACAGATCATGCATATTGAGCACGCCAACGAGTTTACCGGTGGAGTTTACCACTGGTAGCGCGTTGATCTTGTACTGCTGCATCATCCGCAGCGCTTCAGCAGCCAGCATTCCGGGGGCAATTGTCTTGCACTGACGGGTCATTACCTCGGCGACGCGGGTGGCGTGGATATCCACCTGTCGATCCAGCGCCCGGCGCAGATCGCCATCGGTGAAGATGCCCAAAACATGCCCGGTTTGATCGGCCACTACAGTCGCGCCTAAGCCTTTGCGGCTCATTTCCAGCAAAGCATTCTTGAGAAGATCATCCGGCGCGCTGCGCGGCATTTGTTCACCGACATGCATCACATCGTCGATCAGCAGCAACAAGCGCCGACCCAGCCGGCCACCCGGATGCGAGCGGGCAAAATCCTCGACGGTGAATCCACGCGCTTCCAGCAAAGCCACGGCCAGCGCATCGCCCATGGCGAGGGTGGCGGTAGTACTGGAGGTCGGCGCTAAACCCAGCGGGCAGGCTTCCTGGGCCACGCTGACATCAATATGGACGTCAGCGGCCTTAGCCAGAGTGGAATCAGGGTTGCCGGTTAGCGCGATTAGAGGCACGTTGAGGCGCTTGATCAGCGGCAGCAGGGTCAAGATCTCGTCCGTCTCGCCAGAGTTGGAGAGCGCGGTTACCACATCTTGCGCGGTGATCATGCCCATATCGCCATGATTGGCTTCGGCAGGATGGACGAAAAAGGCGGGAGTGCCGGTACTGGCGAGGGTGGCGGCGATCTTGCCGCCGATGTGGCCGGACTTGCCGATGCCGAGGACGACGATCCGGCCTTGGCAGGCGAGCATCAGGCGGCAGGCGTGGACGAAGTGGTCGTCGATGCGATCAATGAGTTTAGCTACGGCCTCGGCTTCAATCGCCAAAACCCGGCTGGCGAGTTCTTTTAGTTTTTCGTTGTGGAGCGTCAGCATGGTAGCTGGGATTATACCAGCTATGCCCCTTGTCGTCGCAGATACCCAGCATCTGCGGTTTTGCGCATTATCTGTTCCCCAGCTTCTCACCCGCAGGAAGAGAAGTTGGAGTAAGGGTTAAGTTGCTTTTTGCCCCCGTTTTCGCATCCAACCCAAACCAGCCAAACCGGTGCTCAGCAATCCCAGCGTAGCCGGTTCAGGAACCGGCTTGGGACTGGATGCAGCGCCATACTGCAAATGGTCCACTTCCCAATCCGTGCTGTTCGCCATCTCAATCACAATGCGCGAAATACCTCCAGCATCGATCACCCCGAAGAAACGATCCTCGGCTGTTTCCCCCGTAATAACCCCATCCCCAACCTTAACGCTAAGCGATCCCAACAGGCCACCCGACACGCCATAGCCCTGGAAAAGCACCGATCCGTAACCGAATTTTCCCAAATCCACGCCACCCACATCGGTCCAGACGATACCCGCATGGGTCGGCAAACGGCCAAGCACGCCTGCATCGAAAGCAAACGTGAGACGGTTAGCATCTTGCGAGAACCAAGAATGGCCAGCGAGACCGCTACCATCGGTTAACCCATCATCTGCATCAACCGAATCGGTAAAACGATCAGGAGGTGCAACCGCTCCCGCTGACGCATGTACTCCTGGAGTATTCAGCTTGCCATCTTCGAAATTTTCGAGATGGAAATAATCGAACTTGCCAGACTTAAATGGGCTATCCGTAAAACTCGTATAGGCCGTCGGCCCCAAAAATACCGGAACCGCTTGGACCTGCCACGATACACCGCTCAGCGCGGCCAACATCCCCGCCCTAAGCACCGTTTGCAAGATCTTCACAGGCTCTCTTGGCGTTTGCTTTTTCATGTCTTTTCCTTTAAATTTCAATCCGATATCTCAATATTGATTATTACGATAATTCTCCCGACCTCATTGCGTCGGCTAAAATTTTCCTGCCCATCTTTCAGGAGTGGGTAGCGCAGCCTTGGTATCTGTTAACAAGGGTTTCTGTGGTGCCGGAATCCAAAATGACATCACCGCCAGCAGTAGCGCTAATGCCAAAGTGATGGCTCGTTTAAGATGCATTTGATCCATGGGCCTGTTCTCCTAGCCGTCTGGCTCTTTTAACGGTTGCGAAAAATGAGCACCTGCCCGGTAGCCAATCCCTTTGCTCGACGATGCGCCAGTTTTATAACTAGGCACCTTACAAATCGCTTACAGATTCGCTGATGTGAGCGGAGATTCGTTGATCATCGAGCAATGATCGAAATCCAGGCATACCCTCATGCTCACGCTTTGGGTTCCACGCTTACAACGTAGGTTCGAAAACGCCAGGTCAGGCGCGAGGACACCCAAACGGTAACGGTATTCGTCGCTCGCATTGCTGGCTGCTCAATCAATCGAAAAGTCCAATAACTAATGAATAAAATCACAGGGGAGATCGCAATCACTAACATCCAATGCTGTTGTGCAGAGAGCAATTGAGCATGATTCGGTCCGACAACGAATTTGAACAGAATAAAAAGAGCCATGCCATGTAACAAATAGATACTGCATGACAACTCTCCGAGAACACGAGAGATAGAACTCCTCAGAATTCCGAATAAACTATTTCCTCCAGCGATTAGAGAAAATATAAGTGAGATAAAAATTAAAGGCATTATTGCATAAGCAGTCTGAAATAGAACAACAACCGCAATAATCAAGCCGATAACCAAAAAAGAACAATAATCTTTCCTGCAAAACCACCGAAAGCTATCGGATCGAACTAAGAGCGATGCAGCAATACCTCCAAAGAAAGAAAATAAAGGATGAAGTTGTGGATGAACAGGGTGAGTCTGTGGATTATAGATTATGAAAGTCACGATACTGCCAACAGAGAGAACGATATATAGAGGCGGTGGAACCACCCTGACTGTCATCGCAAGCACAGGCAATATGAGATAAAAAAACCACTCGTAAGGTAATGTCCAAATCACTCCGGAAACTATCAATAATGTATCCTTTACACCATTCAAGTCAGGTGCCCCCAAGATAGTGAATCCAAGCCAACAAACGAGATGCTCAGCTATCTTTAGTAAAGGTTCATGCAAAACCCAACCTGATACCACCATGACAATGATGCAGAGCGATACGATCATAAATAAATAGAGTGGTACTAAACGCAAAAGCCTTCCTATGAACAACTTCAGCCAATCAATTCCTCGTGTTCTTCCATCAAGCAGCTTTGAAAAAAATAAGAACCCCGTGATCATAAAGAACAATAAAACACTACTTTGCCCAAAATGGGTGTACAGGTTTGATGGTGGTACTTCCCATTGTCCCGTTCTTAAATAAAAATACCAAAGGGCTGAATGATAAAGAAAAACAAAGAGCGCAAGATAGCCACGCAATCCATCAAGTGCCACAAAACGCCCTTGATCTGGCGGTATTTCAGAATATCGACTCATAAGATACGCAACCACGACTGCAACATAAAGAATTAATATCGCAGGCAATGGGCTAAGAGGGTCCATATTATCTCCTAAGAACTATACAGATTCTTTTCAGTCTACCGTTTTCCTAGATCATTTGATCTTTCTAGCTACAAGAATCAGGTTTTTCCACTGCAATGACCCATCCCTTACACCAATAGATTCTGTGATTTTAAAACCATTGGCTTCTAAACTATTCACTGCGCATTCCTTTGACCAATAACGCAAGCTCTCTTTATCTAATCCTATAAACCCCATTAAACTCCACCATCGATACCAACTCATTGATAAAAGCTCAAAATAACCATAATAAGGTATTGCTGTAACCAAAAGACCACCGACCTGAATTTTCAGGGAGACTGCTTCAATAAATGCAGATGGCTCAGAGAAAAAATCAATTGGTCTTAGCGCAATAACTCCATCAAAATCATTGCTCTTGGAGTGATCAATTTCAAATTCCAGCTCTTCTAAGATAATAGGCTCAATAATTTTCAAACTCTTCTTTATCGTCTTAAGATAATCACCGATCATCAGGATTTTTTTCATCTTATATCGGCTGCAAAGATCGGAAATCACAGAATGGATAGCATAATCAATATTCTGCCTTTCTGATCTATATCTATTCAAAGGATTCATATCAACAACTTGCTGGGCGGTCATATTTTTCCTGGAAAATTTATGAAAATTATTGAATAGAAATCTCAGAGCGACTTGTCAGATTCTTGGCTCACTACGAAAGGATTAAGCTACTTCTATAACCCAACCCCTTACAGATCGCTTACAGATTCATTAATGAGAATCAGTGTACTCAGCTACTACCACACAACCCTTTTGGCACCCAGTCAGCCGCCGGAGCCTTCCAGTTATTTGCTGGATCGTGCAGCACCAATACGATAGAGCGCCGATTCTCAGTACCAACGCTCTTTAGGCGCATCGGTTGATTGCCGGGGATGAGCAGCGGTTCACCACCAGCTCGTCCCACCATTTTGCCGTCTGGTGTTTCCACACAAACCTCCCCCGATAGCGTATACAGCGCTTCAGGACCGTCATGCCGATGCACATCGGTTTCAAAGCCCGGCGCGGTATCAGCGTTCAAATAGGTGGCGGTGTACGTTCCACCCTTGCCTAACGATGGCAGGGGACCGATCATGGCAACACGGGTTCCAGTGGATGGCCGCCAGTTCGCGTCGGTAATGGTGAAGAGCCAGACCTTATCGAAGGACTCCGCGACTGTACTGCGTTCATCCTTTGCCGCCTCCGCTGCGGCACGGTTCGGATAGGTGTCCAAATGCCAATAAAGCGGCATCTGCGGTAGGCGTTAACCACAGCGGTGGCGATGGCGTTGGCGCCGCGTTTTGGGGCTTGTTGGGCGGAAACCTCACCCCAGCCCAAGCTCGCTACAAGCATTAAGATGGTGCTCAAACCAACCGAAGGGCGCTGGACCCCACATGTTAAGTACTTCATGCTGATCTCCTATAATCGTTACCAACACACTACCGAGCAGCGGACGGGTTGTTTTTATAATTGAGCACCTTACAAATCGCTTACAGATTCATCATTCGGGTAGACCTAACCGTGATTTGCCGAGCGAAAGGTGAATGCAGGACAATAGCTTTTGTGTTTCCCTTCCTCGATTAGCCTCTACCATGCAATCCCAAAAATTGATTGAACGCTTAGCGCCGGATCGAGAAATTGCAGAACCGAGCTATCTTCAGGTCGCGCAAAAACTGACACAACTGATTGATTCAGGCGAAATTTCAGCGGGACAAAGCCTGCCATCTGAGCGGGTATTGGCAGAAAAACTCCAATTGAGCCGGACGACGGTGCGGCGAGCCTACGACGAGTTGCGGGCCAGGGATTACTTGTCCACACATGGCCGCGCGGGCGTTGCGGTCAAAGCACCGGTTCGCCTGTCGCCCCAACTGGGACGACTCAAGGGTTTCACTGAGGAAATGCGAGAGTTGGGCATGGAGCCGTGCACTCGCTTGCTGGAGCGGCGCATTGTGACCGATAGAACCATATCTTCGCTGTTCGAGCGGCCGACCACTGCGCAGTTTTTATACCTGGTGCGGCTTAGGCTGGGCGATGGCACCCCACTCTCGCGGGAAGTCGCCTGGTACGACCTGACCGCCGCGCCAGACCTTGCCAACTGGGATGTTGAGGGATCGATTTATCAATATCTTGAAGACTGCTGCGATATTGCCTTAATCCGGGGTGAGCAAACCATTGAAGCCGTTATGAGTTTCAGCGCGGAAATGGCAGTGTTCGAATTTACTAAACCTGGCCCTTGCCTGCTGATGAAGCGCAAGACTTACAGTGCGACCGGGCAGATGATTGAATATGTCGAAGGGACGTTTCGCGGTGATGCCTATGCGTACCGCGTGACGCTCAATTTGAAGCCGCAGCAACCCTAAACGCCTCGACTTCAGCAGGCCGGGGCAGGCCCTCCAGGATGCCTTCACGGGCGGCGATGAGCGCGCCGCAGGCATTGCCGATCTGCAAGCATTCGGTTAACGGCAAGCTACGCCCAAGCGCCCATAGCAAGCCACAACCAAAGGCATCACCTGCGCCGGTGGCGTCAATCTGGCGAATCGGGTAAGCAGGCTGCTTGACGACCTGTCCCGCCTGATCGATAGCGACACAGCCTGCTTCAGCCAAGGTCACCACCAGCCATTGGCCAAGCCAGCCAATTTTTTGGCTTAACGCGGGTAACTGCTCCAGCCAGGCGTCTCGCGTCAACATCTCCAGATCAGGTTGATCAAACAACTGCTCTGCCTCGGTCACGTTGACCACTAACACATCGGTAAGCGCCAACAGCTCGTTATCGGGCTGACGCCACGGTGAGGGATTTAGATAGGTTCGTTTGCCGAGACGACGCGCCCTGCGGAAGGCGTGATAGATCACCGGATCAGGAATTTCAAACTGCGCCACCACCCAATCGGCCTTGCTGAAAACCTCTGTTGCTTGATCGATATGGTCGGCGGCTAATAGCGCATTTGCGCCGAGATGGGCTGCTAGAAAATTGCGGCCGTCCGGGGTGATGAAGCCCACCCCATAACCTGAATTGGGTCCCAATGGTAACACCCATGCGGTGTTGATGCCTTCCTCGGCGAGTCGGCGCGTCACCGCTGCACCAGCTTCATCGTTTCCTACCGCCATCAGCAAGTCGATAGTCACCCCTAAACGGTGCAGTCCGACAGCCAGGTTTAAACCCTTGCCGCCGTGCTCCTGGAAATGACGCGATGCCGCCAAGGATTCACCGGCTACCGGCAGACGATCCACGGTCAGAAAATTGGCGTTCATGTAATTGCCGAGCACGAAAGCGCGCATTCAATTCTCTTGCCTTGATTGTGGGTTTACTAGCTGATTTTACAGAAAATTCTGATTATCAGCTTAGCCAGTGATTGCTTTTGTGACGGGAATGAGCCGCTTCCAATTGACTTTTAGGCACTTTATGGCTTTATTATGGATACATATAGGTACTAAAAACACGCCGGACAATGACCGATCTGGAGGAGGGATTACGCGCGATGGCCAGCGCGGCGGCAGACTGAAGTTTTCAAGCAAAAGCGACCGGCTTTCTAAAATCAGCAGCCTGGTTCGCACTTCGGTTCAGACCACGGAATATCGGTGTTTATATTATGAATAATCTATTTAAAAGAATGAGCTATGAAGACTGCTCTCCTCATTTAGGAGATCTTTATGGCGACTAACAGCGGTCTGGCGATAGCTAATCCCGCCGTTGGGCTGGCTAAATTAAATCGGCCCTGGTTACCAGCAGTGTTACCCCGCGAGCGGCTGTTCCAGCGCCTGGACAGCGTGCAAAGCCAGCCCTGCACCTGGATCGGCGCACCCGGAGGTTATGGCAAAACCACGCTTGCCGCCAGTTACGTCGAAATGCGCGGCTTGCCTTGCCTGTGGTATCAACTCGATGAAGATGATGCAGATTTAGCGACCTTCTTTTATTATCTGGGCCTAGCGGCAGACTCCCTCGGTGATGGCCCGCCTTTGCCGCTGCTGACACCGGAGTCTCAGCAGGACATTCCCGCCTTCACTCGCCGTTATATTCGTCTGCTCTGTCAGCGGCTCAACCCGCCTTTCATCCTGCTACTGGACAACTACCATCGCCTTCCAGCGGAGGCGACATTTCATGGCATGTTGGCGGAAGCCCTGAACGACCTTCCCAGCGGGGTGCGCTGCCTGGTTACCAGTCGAGGTGAACCGCCACTCGCGCTGAGTCGAGCGCGTCTTCATGGCCAATTGGCCATCATCAGCATGGAAGAATTGCGCTTGACCTTGCCGGAGGCTCAAGGCATTGCCGATTTGGAGCCGGACCACCGCCCGACCATAGAGGATGTGCAACGGCTTCATGAACAGGTGCAGGGCTGGGCAGCGGGTTTGACGCTCTTATTGCGCGATGCCCAGATTCCCTTCATCTCCCGACCCCTTCCCGCCTCGGCATTGCTATTCGATTATTTCGCCACTGAAGTCTTTAAGCACACCGATCAACCGACCCAGCAGTTTTTGCTCAAAACCGCCTTCTTTCCAAAGATGACCGCCGCAATGGCTAGTCAAATGATCGATAGCGGGGATGCAGCAGAGTACCTAAACGCATTAGTGCGCAGCCACTATTTTACCTTCCGCAACGACACCACCGAACCCAGCTACCAATATCATGATCTGTTTCGTGATTTTCTCCTGCGTCGAGGCGCCCAGACCTTTAATGCGACCGATTACACGCACCACCAACGTCGTGCAGCCGTCATCTTGGAGGCGGTTGGTGATTTAAGTGCGGCGGTCGAATTGCGCCAAGCGCTCGGCGATTGGGAAGAACTCAGTCGCTTGGTGCAGCAGCACGGCCAAACCTTATTACGGCAAGGTCGCAGCCAATTGTTAGAAACGTGGTTGCATGGCTTTCCGCCCACTATGCGGGATCAATCCCCCTGGCTACTCTTTTGGTTAGGACAGTGCAAACTACATCACAACCCGGTCGGTGCCCGGAAAACACTGGTACGGGCTTATCGACGCTTTAAACACCTCGGCGATAGTCCTGGCGTATGGCTGACATGGGTAACCATCACCGACAGCTATTGTTTAGCGTGGGATAACTTCAAAGCAGCCAGAGGTTGGCTGGTAGAGTTCGAATATCTTCAACAGCGTTACCCTGGCATCCCGGTCCCTGATCTTGAAGCGCGTGTGGTTTGTGGGGTATTCAACATGATGTTGTATGCTTGGCCAGAGCATCCCCGATTCGCCTATTGGGAGCAACGGCTGGTCCAGTTATTACAGAGTCGCTGTCCGCCCGAAATTTATCTAATTTCCCTCGTCAGCTTATTGCTTCACTATGTCTGGAATACCGGGCAGCGCGCCAAAGCCACTTGGGCGCTAACCCTCCTACGTAATGCCAATGCAGATACATCCGATGTCCCACCAGTGTTGCGTTGCCTGGGGTACTGGGGAAAATTCTGCTACCAGTATTTATTTGAAGGCAATTCAATAGAGTGCTTGACGCTGGCCAAGACTGCTTCCGCGATTGCTACCCGTTATGGTATCCAAGTCATTGAACCTTCACTCTCCGGTTTTGTGGTCATTCACCTGAACGAGGGTCGGCTGGAGGCTGGGCGGACCGCGCTGGAGCGCTTCAAGCCGGTGGTTCATTCACTCCGTCCCGTAGAGCAGCTTCATTATCATTGGCTGTGCGGCTGGGAAGCCTGGCTATCAGGCCGCTTAGCTGAAGCGGCAGAATTGCTCCAGCAAAGTCTACCGGCATCGCATCAGACCTTTTATCACGCAACCGGCATGATTCAATGGGGTTTAGCTCAAGTTCAAGCCAGCCTCGGAAATCGCTCCAGTGCATTGCGACACCTGGCTGGTATGCGCTTTTGGATTCGTGCAGCTAATAGCCAGATCGGGCGGTTCGCCCGCACACTGGCTACTGCGCAATTTGCCCTGGATTGGGGTCGGCGAGAGCGCAGTCTGCGACTGCTGCGCGCAGCATTTACGATTGGGCGTCGAGAAGGTTATCTGTGTTTTCCATTCTTCAAATCAGAAGACCTAAGCCGATTGTGCATGACCGCGCTGGACGCGGGTATCGAGGTGGAGTATGTACGGACCCTGATTCAAAAACGCGGGCTGTTACCCGACTCCACCGTACCCGCTTCTGAACGTTGGCCCTGGCCAGTAAAACTTTACACCCTGGGCCGCTTCGCGCTGGTCATTGATGAGCAGCCCCTGACTTTTGGCCGCAAAGCACAGCATAAACCGCTGCAATTACTAAAAATTTTACTTTCCTGGGGCGGACGTGACGTTGAGCAGGCCCGCATCGCCGACGCGCTATGGCCGGACGCTGATGGCGATACTGCTCAGCAAACGCTGACCACGACCCTGCACCGGCTGCGCAAGTTACTGGGCCACGATGAAGCGGTGTATTTGCGGGATAGCCGATTGTCGCTAGACCCGCGCTATTGCTGGGTCGATCTGTGGTGTCTGGAGCGCCGCATCAACCAGGCTCACGAGCACATTCGAGAGCGCAAGACGACGGCTGCGGCCGCCGATATGGCCACCCTAGCCCACAGCCTCCTGGGCGCCTATCGCGGGTCATTTCTAGGTCAGGACAATGAAACATGGGCGCTTCAGGCACGCCAACGCCTGCAAAACAGATATCTGAAAATTCTGGAAGAAATCGGCGCTCACCTTGAAGATCAGCAGGATTGGGACGGTGCCCGTGCCTGCTATCAGCGCGGAATGGAGTTAGCGCCCGCCTCCGAGCGTTGCCGCCAGGGATTAAGGCGCTGTAATCCATCGCTGGAATCGTGCTAGCGCTTATAGCTGGGTGGCGCTAAAGGTATCGCACTGCCGTAAATCGCCCGTCGTAATGCCTTGCTTGAACCAACGCACCCGTTGTGCGGAGCTGCCGTGCGTGAACGAATCAGGCGCGACATAGCCTTTGGAACGCATTTGTAGGCGGTCATCACCGATGGCGGTCGCGGCGTTCAATGCCTCCTCAACATCGCCTGCTTCCAGAATCTGTCGAGTTTTTTGAGCATGGTTGGCCCACACTCCGGCGAAACAGTCGGCCTGCAATTCCAAGCGTACCGAGAGCGCATTCCCTTCAGCCTCGCCCGCACGAGCGCGCAAAGATTGCACCTTATCGGAAATCCCTAGCAAATTTTGCACATGATGCCCAATCTCATGGGCAATCACATAGGCTTGGGCAAAATCACCGGGCGCCTTAAAGCGCCGCTGCATCTCGTCAAAGAACTCGGTATCCAAATAGACCTTTTGATCCGCTGGACAATAAAACGGGCCGACCGCCGATTGGGCAAAACCGCAAGCCGACTGCACCGCGCCACTAAATAACACCAGCTTAGGTTCTCGATAAGTACCGCCCATCTGCCGGAATAAACTCCGCCATGTGTCTTCCGTATCAGCCAGCACCACTGAGACAAATTTACGCGCCTCCTGGTCAACTGGCGAGGTGGGTGCCGACCGCTGAGTGACAACAGGACTCGGCGTCCCGCCGCTTTCCATTAACACGGTGGGATCGATACCGAAGAACCAGGCGACAAGCAACAAGGCAACCGTCCCAATTCCGCCACCCGCAACGACGGTGCCCGTTCCCATGCCACGCCGATCTTCAACATTGTCGCTTTCTCTACCATCTCTCCAGCGCATGGAAGCCTCTCTAAAATAAATGATCTACCGACAGCGAAACATGAGCCTCAATCCCACCCTCCTTGACGTTCGCCAACGAGGGTGGGTCTTCGAGGAAGAGAGTATGTCTTTTAGACGATGGAAAACAATAAGGGCGACCGTAGCCGCCCCCAGCATTCCGGTCGGGAGCGCAAATCGCCACCCCCGACTCCATCAACAACGATTAAGGCTGATAGTTCCCTTCCAGCAACTTGGCATGTGCCGCCGCCAGCCGGGCGATGGGAACGCGCGGTGAGGAGCAGGACACATAGGTTAGGTTGGCATAATGACAGAAGCGCATGGAACGCGGATGACCGCCCTGCTCGCCACAGATGCCGACCTTGAGGCCGGAACGAGTCTTGCGACCGTTGGTGACCGCAAAGGACATCAACTGACCAACGCCCTTAGTGTCCAACGCCTCGAACGGGTTGTCCTTCAGAATACCCGCCGAATTGTAGAACGGCAGGAACTTGTTCTCGGCGTCTTCACGCGAGAACGAGAAGGTGGCCTGGGTCAGGTCGTTGGTGCCGAACGAGAAGAATTCCGCCACTTCAGCGATTTCCTCAGAGCGCAGACAAGCCCGCACCACTTCCATCATGGTGCCGAACTCGAAATGCACCTTGACCGCGTACTTGGCTTCGACTTCCGGCAATACCTCATCGACCAGCGCCCGCACCCGCATCAATTCTTCCTTGGTACAGACCTGCGGCACCATGATTTCCGGGTGAACGTTGACCTTCTCCTGGATACATTCCGCCGCCGCTTCCAGCACCGCCCGAATCTGCATCTTGTAGATTTCGGGATAGGTCAGGCCCAGACGAACGCCGCGATGACCGAGCATCGGGTTGATTTCGTGCAGGGCGCGGGCCTTTTGCAGGATTTCTTCCTTCTTGGCCAGCACATCGGAGACCAGATGGCTGTCGTTGAGGATACCGAGCTGCTCGACGGCCTTCGGATTGGCCTGGGCCAGAATCTGGCTGATGGCTTCCAAACCCTGCGCGGTCTGGCGCAGATGGCGCAGATGCTCGATGTCGTCCACCAACGTCTGCTCGGAGGGCAGGAACTCGTGGATCGGTGGATCAAGCAGCCGGATGGTGACCGGACGCGGGGCCATAACGCGCAGGATTTCCTTGAAATCGCTGCGCTGCATCGGCAACAACTTAGCCAGCGCGGCTTCGCGGTCTTCGGTGGTCTCGGCCAGAATCATTTCCAGTACGATGGGCAGACGTTCCTTGGCGTTGAACATGCGCTCGGTACGGCACAGGCCAATGCCCATCGCGCCGTAGTTGGAGGCGCGTTGCGCGGCGTCTGGGGTATCCGCATTCGCCATCACCTTGAGGGTGGCGATTTCGTCGGCCCAACCAAGCAGGGTGCGCAGTTCCGGGGTAAATTCCGGCTCGACCGTCGGCACTTCACCCAGGTAGACCCGGCCGCTGCCGCCATCAATGGTGACGATATCGCCTTCGTGCAGCACCACATCACCGATCACCGCCTGGCGCTGATGGACGTTGACGTTAATATCTTCGGCACCGACCACGCAGGGCTTGCCCATACCGCGCGCGACCACCGCCGCGTGCGAGGTCTTGCCGCCCCGGCTAGTCAGAATGCCGACCGCCGCGAAGAAACCGTGAATGTCTTCCGGCTTGGTCTCTTCGCGCACCAGGATGATTTTTTCGTTGGCGCCACGACCGCGCTTCACGGCGGTATCGGCGTCGAACACGATCTTGCCAGAGGATGCACCCGGAGACGCGCCCATCCCCTGGGCCGCAGGAGCCACCTTATGTTTCGGGTCGAGCTGCGGGAACATCATCTGTTCCAGCGATTCGGGATCAATACGCAGCAGGGCTTTTTCGCGGTTGATCAAGCCTTCGTTGGCCATTTCCACCGAGCTGCGCACCATCGCCGCAGCGTTCATCTTGCCGTTACGGGTTTGCAGGCAGTAGAGCACGCCCTTTTCGATGGTGTACTCGTAATCCTGCACTTCGTGGTAGTGGCCTTCCAGCTTGTTGCGCAGTTCGACCAACTGCCGGAACAGATCCGGCATCTCGTTTTTCATCTCCAACACGGGCTTGGGGGTGCGGATGCCGGCCACCACGTCCTCGCCCTGAGCGTTGACCAGGTACTCGCCGTACATCACGTTTTCGCCAGTGCCGGGGTCGCGGGTGAAGCCGACGCCGGTCGAGCAATCGTTACCCATGTTGCCGAACACCATGGTCACGATATTGACGGCGGTGCCGTTGGCCTGATCTGGAGTGATCTTGAATTCGCGGCGGTAATCGACGGCGCGCTGGCCCATCCACGAGCCGAACACGGCCTTAATGGCCAGCTCAAGCTGCTCATAGGGGTCTTGCGGGAACGGCCGCCCGGTCTGCTCCTGAACGACTTTGAGGAACAATTGGCCGATGTCTTTCAGGTCGTTGGCGCTCAGGCCCAGATCAACCTTGACGCCTGCACGGCGCTTGACCGCCTCAAAGTGCTCATCGAAATGATGATCGTCCACCCCCAGCGCGATCTTGCCAAACAACTGGATGAAACGACGATAAGCGTCATAACCGAAGCGTTCGTTGCCGGTGAGCTTGATCAGCCCGGCCAGGGTGGTCTCATTCAGGCCCAGATTGAGGATGGTGTCCATCATGCCCGGCATGGACATAGACGAGCCGGAGCGTACCGAGACCAACAGCGGATTGCCCGCACCGCCAAACTGCTTGCCGGTTTCTTTTTCCAGCCAGGCCATATGTGCCCGCACATCGTCCATCACGCCATCGGGCAGGCGATTATTGGCAATGTAGTCCAGGCAGGCTTCCGTACTGATGACGAAGCCCGGCGGCACCCGCAGCCCGATCTGCGTCATTTCGCAGAGGTTGGCCCCTTTACCGCCCAACAACATTTTGTTCTTGCCGTCGCCTTCGGTGTACTTGTAAATGTATTTTTTTGCCATGATCCTACCTTCTGCATGATGATTTGAAACAAATATCGGAACCCCGCAGTTCCCATACGGTAAGCCCATCCGGCAGCACCGTAACCGGGTTTGTAGCTCGGTCAATTCGGCGCGCCGGATACGACGGGAACACACGGAATTCCGGAGGAAAACTCCCGCCGGCCAATACAGCAGCCAGCATCGTTATAAAAAGATAGCTGCTTGCGTAGGTAATTGCCAAGTTTCATTGGCGCTAGCACCGAGCGTCCTATTTGACTTACCGCTGGCTTGACCGGAAACTAGATCACCTTATCGCCACATAAATTCATCAGTTTGCCATCTCTCTCCGCCTCAATGTCCGCCGTCACCCACTCTGCCGCGATCCCCATTCCCGACGCCGCGCCGCTGATTACCGTGCGTAATCTATCCTTTCGGCGTGGCTCACGGATTATCTTTGAAAACGTGGATTTAGCGATTCCGCGCGGCAAAATTACCGCCATCATGGGGCCAAGCGGCACCGGAAAAACCACGCTGCTTCGGCTGATCGGTGGTCAGATACGCCCCGACGCCGGCCGCATCGACGTCGATGGTGCCTGCGTTCACGAGTTGGGGCGCCGCGAGTTGTACCAGTTGCGTAAGCGGATGAGCATGTTATTTCAAAGCGGCGCACTGTTCACCGATTTGAGCGTTTACGATAACGTCGCTTTCCCATTGCGCGAGCATACTCGGCTACCGGAGAGCTTTATCCGCACGTTAACGTTGATGAAATTGGAAGCAGTCGGTCTGCGCGGCGCGCGCCATCTGATGCCAAGTGAACTGTCCGGCGGTATGGCCCGGCGGGCAGCCCTGGCCCGCGCCATCGCCCTGGACCCCATGATGATCATGTACGATGAGCCTTTCTCCGGCCAGGACCCGATCACGATGGGCGTGCTGGTCAAGCTAATCCGCACGCTCAACGACGCCCTGGGATTGACCAGCATCATTGTGTCGCATGATGTCAAGGAAACCGCCTCTATCGCCGATTACATTTATCTCATTTCCGATGGCTCGGTAGTCGATCATGGCACCCCGCAAGCGTTGGAGCACTCCCGATCCGGCTGGGTCGAACAATTTCTGCATGCCCTACCGGATGGTCCGATGTCATTCCATTATCCCGCCCCGACGTATGCCCACGATCTAGCGCTTGCTGAGGGACCGGCCCTTGCTTGAAAGCGTGCGACGCTTGGGGCGCCTGGCACTGCGCTTCTTGCAACGTCTGGGCAAAGCCACGTTGTTTTTGCTGGGGCTGTTGGGCGCGCTGGCCGCGTTGTGCAAACGCCCTGGATTGATCGTTAAGCAACTTTACTCCCTTGGCGTGCTCTCGCTACCGATCATCGCCATGTCGGGGCTGTTCGTCGGCATGGTGTTGGGTTTGCAAGGTTACGCTAATTTGGTCGATTTCGGCGCCACGTCCACACTGGGTACGGTCGTTGCCCTGTCTCTGGTACGGGAACTGGGACCGGTGTTGGCCGCGCTCCTTTACGCCGCGCGGGCTGGCTCGGCACTAACTGCTGAAATCGGCTTGATGAAGGTCACCGAACAACTCGCCTGTATGCAAATGATGGCGGTTGATCCATTTGCGCGCGTTTTCGCGCCACGCTTTGTGGCCGGCTTTATCGCCATGCCGCTGCTGGCGGGTATCTTCACCGCTATCGGCGTCTTGGGCGGCTATTTCGTCGCGGTCAAGCAGCTTGGCGTGGATAGCGGGGCTTTCTGGTCACAAATGCAAGCATCAGTCGGGCTGGTTGATGATGTCATCAAAGGCGTGGTCATTAAGAGCATCGCGTTTGGCTGGGTCGCCAACTGGATCGCTGTCTTTGAAGGGTACGATGCGATACCCACCTCGGAAGGCATCAGCTTGGCAACGACTCGCACGGTCGTCAACACCGCCTTGGTGGTGCTGGCATTGGATTTCGTGTTGACCGCGATCTTTTTTGGAGTCTAAGCGCCATGGTCGCTATCAAAAAACTGGAACTGGCGGTCGGGGTTTTCGTCGCCCTGGGGCTGGTGGCTTTCTTCATGCTGGCGATGAAAGTCAGCAATATCGCTGAACTGGGCGAAGATAAAGGCTACAAGGTCACTGCTCGTTTCGAGAGCATCGGCGGACTTAAGATCCGCGCACCGGTCAGCCTGGCTGGGGTACGGATCGGGCGGGTGGCCAACATCGGCCTGGACACCCAGACCTACGAGGCCGTAGTCACGTTGTCCATCGACCCTCAATACGACCGTCTACCGACCGATTCCAGCGCCAGTATCCTGACCTCGGGTTTATTGGGGGAACAATATGTCGGTTTGGAACCTGGCGGCATGGACACCTATCTGAAGAACGGCAGCACTCTGAAATTGACGCAATCGGCCTTGGTGCTGGAAAAACTCATCGCCCGCATGATCACTGGAGCAGCGGACAGCGAAGGGTCATCCAAAAAACCTTGAGCATCCGCCATTTCGGTATGCTGATTTAACCGACACAGCCCGCGTTTCTGCTGGCTTAAACCTGACCTAAAGAAGAGTTGTTACATGAAACAAGTCATCACCACCGGTCTGCTGTTGCTGGCCTTGGGTAGCGGTTTCAGCGAAGCCGCTGTCACTTCCCCGCAAGATGTGGTCCAAGAGACCTCAACGCAGATGCTGGATGCTTTGCGGCAAAACCGCGCTACCATTGACCGCGAACCGGGTCAAATTTATCCGCTGGTTAATCGGATCGTGTTGCCTAACTTCGATTTCGAACTGATGTCACGCTGGGTACTGGGACGAGCTTGGCAGCAAGCCACGCCGGAGCAACGCCGCCAATTTACCGAGGAATTCCGAACGCTGCTGGTGCGGACTTACGCCAAAGCACTCCTGGAATATGCCAACGAAACCATCCAAATTTTGCCGCAAGCCGGTGCAGCGGTGGGCGATGAAACCACCGTCAAGACCGAAGTTCGACCCAAGACCGGCCAACCCATCCAGATCAACTACAACATGCACCTCGGCAACGAGGGCTGGAAAGTTTACGATGTCACGGTCGATGGAGTGAGCCTGGTCACCAGCTATCGCAGCACGTTTACTACGCAAATCCGTACGAGCGGTATGGATGCCGTGATCGCCGATCTGCGGCAACGCAACACCCGGTTCACCCGCTGATGGCGACCGCAACGGTCGAGCGCGATGGTACGACCCTGCGGATCGTCGGCGAACTGGATTTCGATTCGGTCGCGGATCTGTGGGCGACTACCGGCTCGTTATTCGAAATTGCAGTGGAACCGGTAGTTCAGATCGACCTCAGCGGGGTCCGGCGCTCTAACAGCGCGGGCGTGGCGCTCTTGGTCGAATGGCTACGCCAAGCACAAAGTCGGCAAAGTAAGTTGGTTTTCAGCAATATGCCCGCACAAATGCGGGCCATCGTCCGTGTCGTCGATCTGGAAACTGTATTACCCGTGGCTTGAAGGACTCAAGACTCTGATGACCGCAAACTCCCTAGCGAGCGTTTCTATCCCTCGCTTCTCGCAGCATCACATCCGGTGTGTGACATGCAAGCCAAAGACATAGCACAGTTGATCGAACAGCAGTTGCCCGGTGCTAAAGCGACCGTGCAAGGCGACGATGGCATCCATTTCGAAGCCGTGGTTATCAGCCCGGATTTCGCCGGTAAGTCCTTACTGCAACAACACCGTTTGGTGTACACAGCCTTGGGCGGATGCATGGAACGCGAGGAAATTCACGCGCTTTCCCTCAAGACCTATACGCCGGATGCCTGGCGCCAATCACACTCCTGATGGGTAACAATGAGTCAATGAGCAAATTGATCATCAGCGGCGGCTTGCCGCTACAAGGCGAACTACGGGCGTCCGGAGCCAAAAATGCGGTACTCCCGATTCTAGCCGCCACTCTGCTGGCCGATGCGCCGATGACCATCGGCAATGTCCCGCATTTACAAGATGTTACGACGACGATGGAGCTGCTGGGCCAGATGGGCGTCGAACTGGTGGTGGACGAGCGGATGAATATTCAAGTCGATCCACGCACCATCCACACGTTTCACGCCCCTTACGAGTTAGTGCGTACCATGCGCGCCTCCATTCTGGTGTTGGGTCCGCTGTTAGCCCGCTTCGGCCAAGCCGAAGTCTCCTTACCCGGCGGTTGTGCCATCGGTTCACGGCCGGTGAACTTGCATATCAAGGGTTTGGAGGCGATGGGCGCCACCATTAAGGTCGAGAACGGCTATATCCGCGCCCGTGCCGAGCGGTTGAAGGGTGCTCATATTGCGCTGGATCTGGTCACTGTGACCGGTACTGAAAACCTGCTGATGGCCGCTACCCTGGCGCGCGGCACCACGATCATCGAAAATGCCGCCCGCGAACCTGAAGTGGTCGATCTGGCCGATTGCCTCAACGCAATGGGAGCGCGGATCAGCGGTGCCGGCACCGATACCCTGGTCATTGAGGGCATTGACCGCCTGGGCGGCGCTAATTATCAGGTTTTGCCGGATCGCATCGAAACGGCCACCTATCTGCTGGCTGGCGCGATCACTGGTGGTCGCGTCAAAGTCAAAGGGACGCGCCCGGATACCTTGGAAGCGGTCTTGCTAAAAATGGAGGAAGCGGGTATCCGGGTCAATACCGGTCCTGATTGGATTGAGGTCGATATGGCCGGCAACCGACCCAAGGCGGTTCGCATCCGTACTGCCCCCTACCCGGCTTTTCCCACCGACATGCAAGCTCAGTTCGTTGCGCTTAACGCGGTCGCCGAGGGGGTTGGCATGATCACCGAAACGGTCTTTGAGAACCGCTTCATGCACGTTCAGGAACTACACCGGATGGGCGCCCAAATCGAACTGGAAGGCAACACCGCAATCAGCATCGGCATACCGCGCTTAACGGGGGCACCGGTCATGGCCACTGATCTGCGCGCCTCGGCCAGCCTAATCCTGGCGGCCCTGGTCGCAGATGGCGATACCGTGGTGGATCGGATTTATCATATTGACCGTGGTTATGACTGTATTGAGGAAAAGCTGGCCCAATTGGGCGCTCGCATCCGTCGCACACCAGGCTAGCTCGTTTATGGCTGCGCCGTTGACTATCGCCCTATCCAAGGGCCGCATTTTCCAGGAAACCCTGCCGCTGCTGGCGGCAGCTGGCATTGTACCGACTGATGATCCTGAAACCAGCCGTAAGTTAATTCTCGACACCGATCAGCCGGACGTTAAGCTGGTGATCATCCGCGCTACCGACGTGCCGACGTATGTGCAATACGGGGCTGCCGATCTCGGTGTGGCCGGTAAAGATGTGCTGCTGGAGCACGGTGGCGAAGGACTGTATGAACCCTTGGATTTGCGGATCGCCCGCTGTCGGCTGATGGTCGCCGGCCGTCCTGATCAGCCACTCCGCTGGCACCGCCCTCGGATCGCCACCAAGTTCGTCAATATCGCGCGACGTTATTTCGCAGACCAAGGGCGCCAGGTGGAAATCATCAAACTGTACGGCTCGATGGAGCTGGCGCCGCTGGTGGGGTTGGCGGATTACATCGTTGATGTCGTCGATACCGGCAATACTCTGAAAGCCAACGGTCTGGCACCGCTGGAACATATCGCCGACATTAGCTCGCGGCTGATTGTCAACAAAGCGGCAATGAAGATGAAACACGCCCGAATCAAAGCGATCACCGCGCGCATGGCTGTTGCGGTAGGCGACTGAGCCACGCCGCCCTTCCTATCCTGGAGCCGATTTATGCCAGACATCCAACGTCTGACCACTGCGGACCCCGCTTTCTGGACGCGACTGGAAACGCTGACCGCGTGGGAGGGAGTCGCCGATGAAGCCGTGACCACCACCGTGCGCGACATCCTCGCTCAAGTCCGCACCGTGGGCGATGTCGCCTTGCTGGAATACACCCGCCGTTTTGACCGCCTGAACGCTAAACAAGCCGGCGATCTGGAAATCCCTCCTATCCGCTTGCAACAGGCACTGCACTGTATCCCTGTTGACCAGCGCACCGCGCTGGAAACGGCCGCCGCTCGCATTCGCACCTATGCTGAGCGACAAAAACAGGAATCCTGGGTTTTCACGGAAGCCGACGGCACCGTGTTGGGCCAGCAAGTGACGCCTTTGGATCGGGTGGGTCTATACGTCCCCGGTGGTAAAGCAGCCTATCCATCCTCGGTGTTGATGAATGCCATCCCGGCCAAGGTCGCGGGTGTTCCGGAAATCGTCATGGTAGTACCGACGCCCGGTGGTGAACTGAATGAATTAGTATTGGCCGCCGCCGCCGTGGCGGGCGTGGACCGAGTATTCACCATCGGCGGCGCGCAGGCAGTGGCCGCACTGGCTTACGGCACGGCGACCGTGCCGCGCGTGGATAAAATCGTCGGGCCAGGCAATGCCTATGTCGCCGCCGCCAAACGGCAAGTCTTTGGCACGGTCGGCATCGACATGATCGCTGGTCCCTCGGAAATTTTGGTGGTCTGCGACGGGCAGACTGACCCTGACTGGATCACAATGGATTTATTCTCGCAAGCCGAACACGATGAAGACGCCCAACCGATTCTGATTAGCCCGGATGCCGCGTTTCTGGATCGCGTTGCGACTCGCATCGACGCCTTGCTACCGAGCATGGAGCGGCGGAAAATCATCGAAGCATCGTTGGATCGGCGGGCTGCGCTGATTCAAACGCTCGACTTGAACGAAGCCGCGCAGGTGGTGAATTTCATCGCGCCAGAACATTTGGAATTGTCGGTGGAAAAACCGGAAGCGCTGTTGCCACTGATCCGTCATGCAGGGGCAATTTTCCTCGGTCGTTACACCGCCGAGGCGTTAGGTGATTATTGTGCCGGCCCTAATCACGTTTTACCGACCTCGCGCACCGCACGGTTTTCCTCAGCGCTGGGCGTGTACGATTTCCAGAAGCGCTCTAGCCTCATCAACTGCTCTCCTACCGGAGCGGCGACTCTGGGTCGCACCGCCTCAGTCCTGGCCCGTGGCGAGGGTTTGACTGCTCATGCCCGCTCTGCCGAATATCGAATCGCGGAGCAACCATGAGCAATCGCTATTGGAGTCCGCTCGTTCACCGACTTACGCCCTACGTTCCGGGCGAGCAACCCAAGCTCCCTCATCTGATCAAACTCAACACCAACGAAAATCCCTACGGACCATCGCTCAAGGTGCTGGAGGCGATTCAGGCGGAGCTATCCGATGCGTTGCGCTTGTATCCCGATCCCAATGTCGAACGGTTGAAACAGGCCATCGCAGATTATTACCGCATCACACCGGCTCAGGTGTTTGTCGGCAACGGCTCGGATGAAGTGCTGGCGTTCGTGTTTCAGGGGCTGTTCCAGCATCCAGCACCTTTGCTGTTTCCTGATATCACCTACAGCTTCTACCCAGTTTATTGCGGTCTGTATAGCATTGATTACCAAACGGTACCGCTGGCTGAGGATTTCACGTTACGGGTCGCTGATTATCAACAGCCTAATGGCGGCATCATCTTCGCTAATCCGAATGCGCCAACCGGCTGTCTGCTGCCGCTGGATGATCTGGAATGGCTGCTTTCTCATCACTCGGATTCAGCCGTGGTCGTGGATGAAGCCTATATCGATTTCGGTGGTGAAACGGCTATCGCGCTGGTGGACCGCTATCCGAACCTGCTGGTGGTGCAAACACTGTCTAAATCGCGCTCACTGGCAGGCTTACGGGTGGGTTTCGCCGTCGGCCATCCCGAATTAATCGAGGCATTGGAGCGAGTCAAGAACAGCTTTAATTCCTATCCGCTCGACCGCCTGGCCATCGCCGGCGCGATAGCTGCCTTCGACGACCGTGATCACTTCGAGCAGACCTGCCAAACCGTGATCGCCAGTCGGGAAACAGTGAGGGCAGGATTACGGGAGCTTGGTTTTAAGGTGCTCCCTTCAGCAGCCAATTTCCTGTTTGCCCATCATCCTCGGTACGATGCCGGCGAACTAGCAGGCGCCTTACGGCAAAAAAGCATTATCGTTCGCCATTTTCGCCAACCCCGCATTGAGCACTTTCTACGGATCACCGTCGGCCATCCCGAACAAAACGCCGCGTTACTGGCTGCGCTCAGCGAGATATTGGAATCGCGCGGATGGTCGGCTTAAGCGAGCTGGCCGCCTATAGCGACCGCTTGCTGTCGGTCGAAAGCTTCAATGACTATTGCCCGAATGGCTTGCAGGTTGAAGGTCGGGCAGATGTGAAAACCCTGATCGGCGGCGTCACCGCCTGTCAGGCGCTGCTGGATGCCGCTATTGAGCACCAAGCGGACGCCGTGCTAGTGCATCACGGCTATTTTTGGAAAGGTGAAAACCCTTGCATCACTGGCATGAAGCAACGGCGGCTGGCCACCCTGCTCCGCCATGAGATCAGCCTGCTCGCCTATCACCTGCCGCTCGATGCGCATCCAGAACTCGGCAATAACGTCCAACTGGCCCGTGTGCTGGATTTGACCATCACCGGAACGGCTGGTGGCAACCAGCGCACACCGGGATTGGTGATGCTGGGAGAACTGCCCGATCCGCTGCCAGGGCACGCTTTTGCCGCCCGCCTCGCCGCTCGCCTCAGTCGAACCCCGCTGCACATCGCCGGCCATGATGCGCCAATAAAACGGCTGGCTTGGTGCACTGGAGGCGCACAATCTTATATCGAACAGGCTCTTGATGCCGGTGCGGATGCCTTTTTAACCGGTGAAGCCTCTGAGCAAACCGTCCATTTCGCGCGCGAAAACCGCCTGCATTTCTTTGCGGCGGGCCATCACGCCACCGAACGCTATGGTGCACAAGCGCTCGGCACCCATCTAGCTGAACACTTCGGTCTGAATTTCATTTTTGTTGAAATCGACAACCCGGTTTAAGCCCTGGTTTTCAATAAAAAAGAATCAGAATTATCCAGTCTTATAGCCCTATTTATCATAGATAATTATGTCCTAATAAAGTATTCATGCTCCTTTTTGTTAACGCTATGGAAGCGAAGACATTGGTGTTCTATCCTAAAAACATCACTTCAGAGGAGTTTATCTATGGCTATGCAACAATTTAGACCGGCTAGCAAGAATGCCAAATCCAGTGGATTGCAGGGTGCGAAAGTCTCCAGTGCCGTTCTGACCTTGCTACTTAGCCTTTGTCTGACCCCAGCCCTGAGCCAAGCCGAAGAACCGGGTGTTACCGACAAAATAATCCGCATCGGTGCCTCGACCCAACTGGAGGGAGACCTCAAGATGTTTGGGCAAAATACCAAGCTAGGGATGGAAGCGGCGCTGGCTGGGCAGACAGTACAGAAACGAACGATTCAGTTTGAACAACTCAATGATTTCTATGAGCCTGATAAAGCCATAGAAAACACCAAACAGCTCATCAGCAAAGGGATTTTCGCGATAGTCAACAGCTGCGGCACACCGACTGTCCGCGCGGCGTTACCTATATTGGCAGAAAATAAGATCCCTATGTTTGCCCCCTATACCGGAGCAGGTTTCACAGGACCCGGCGACGTGCTCAACTTTCGCGCACCCTATACCAAAGAGTTGGAGAGTCTCACCGAAACCGCGCTAGCCAATGGCGTCAAACCGAGCGAAATTTGTGCTTACGTGCAAAATGATGGTTTCGGGATGAGCGGCATCAAAGGCATTCGTGAGGCTTTGGTAAAGCAACCCGGCACTGAAACGATTGTGGCTAAACTCGACCAGATTTTAAATCAGGTGGGCGACAATCCAAATCGTAATGGAATTGGCCCGGTCGGTGTCTACCCTAAAGATATTATCGTGGCGAAACCAGGCTATGATTCACTGAAAAAGTGGGAAAAAGACAGTGGTGCACACTGCCGACTGGTAATGACCGTGGCGGTCTTTGCTCCAACCGCTGAGTTCATAGGCTATGCCCACTATAAAAATGAATCTTGGGTTTTCAGTTCGATTTCTTTACTGGTGGGAGACATGTTCACAAAGCAACTAAAAGAAAAAGGGGTACAGGATAAAGTCATCACGACCCAAGTCGTTCCGGCGCTTGACTCACCCTTACCTATCGTTACGGAAGCGCGCAAAAACCTAGGCACCAATCTCAACTACACATCCCTGGAAAGCTATATCGTCGGTAAATTGTTTGTCGCTATCCTGCAAGCCATTGACGGGCCGCTGACCCGCGAGAATTTTCTCAAAGCCGCCCACCGCCAGCCCTACGATATTGGTGGTATCAAGGTAGATTTCACCACCGACAACCAAGGCTCGGACTTCGTGGGTTTCACGCTGTTACGGGACGGTCGCTTTGTGCCGGTTAGCCCACAAGACCCTGAACTGGTGAAACTGTTTAAGTAACACGCCAAATTCGATAGCGCTGCAAGCTTGTAATAGACCAGGCGAGTCTCTCTCGCTTGGTCTTTGTATTTTTTATCTTTAATAATCAAAACACTAATAAAAGAATTTAGCATAACAGGGCGAGTACCCAGGTAGACAACTACTTGCCTATGATCAAATATCCTTAAAAAAATGAAAGGTTTTAGTATAAACTATACCCTAGAAAGCGTAATAAATATGATGCTTTTTATAAATAATAAGGAATTGGATATGTATTCATTACTAAAAAATTCATCGTTTAACCGCAGTAAAAAAGCTAATCGGCGTATTCCTTATCTCATCGGCAAGCTAGGGCTGGGATTATTGCTTGGGGTTTTCCTGACTCCACTTTGGGGCCAGGCAGAGGAGGCCGGCGTAACCGACAAAACAATTCGTATTGGCTCTACCCTCCCCTTGGAAGGGGATTTTAAAGTCTATGGTTTGGCGCAGAAGCGGGGCATGGAAGCTGCCCTTGCTGGGCAGACAGTCCAAAAACGCACTATCGAGTATTTAACGGCTAATGACTTTTACACGCCTGACAAAACAATGGTGGCAGCCAAGGATTTGATCGCAAAAGGCATCTTTGCGATGGTCAATAGTTACGGCTCCCCCACCACCAAAGCAGCGTTACCGATCTTGGCTGAAAACAAGGTACCGGCGTTCGGCTTTCTCACGGGCGTCGGCTTCACCGGCCCCGGCGATGTGTTGAACTTTCGTGTCAGTTACACGGCGGAAACAGATGCTCTGGTGGAAATAGCCTTGGCGGCGGGTGTCAAGCCTGTTGAGGTCTGCATGTATATCCAGAATGATGTTCTTGGCCTGGCTGGCGTCAAGGGGATGCGGGCGGCTTTGGCCAGACATTCAGGGACCGAAGCCATCGTCCAAAAGCTCGACCAGATTCTGAATATGCCAGGCGATAGCCCAGACCGAAACAATATCGGTCCGGTGGGTGCCTATCTCCACCATACCATTAGCGCTCATGGCGGCTATCAGTCTCTAAAAAAATGGGAAGCTGACAATAATAGCCACTGTCGGTTTGTTGTCGTTTTAACAGCCATTGAAGAGCCGGCCAATATGTTCATGGCTTTTGCTCGCTATAAAGGAGAGCCTTGGTTTTTCAGCGCTTCGTCCCTGCTTGTAGGTGAGCGGCTCGCCAAAATACTGAGCGATAACAATGTCAAAGACAAAGTGATTTCCGCTCAAGTGGTGCCTTCGCTCGACTCAGCGCTGCCTGTGGTAGCCGACGCCCGCAAAGCCCTTGGCAAAACTCTGGATTACTACAGCCTAGAAGCCTATTTAGTAGGCCGATCATTTGTAACCATCATGCAAGCAATTGAAGGGCCGATTACCCGTGAGGCTTTCCTCAAGGCCGCACGCCGCCAACCTTACGATGTCGGTGGCGTCAAGATCGATTTCACGACAGACAATCAAGGCTCGGATTTCCTGGAGACGATGGTTCTGCAAAACGGTCACTTCATACCCATCAGCCGACAGGACATTGCTCCTCTACTTAAATAACGACCTGGTTTAGCTCAGGGTGTACTTGCAGAGACAATCCACACTCTGCGTCAGAACTATCTCGGTCCCGCGTCTTCGGGCGCGGGTAATTCATCACTGCATTGGCTGCACATCTTTTCATTCGATATACCACCCGCTTTCTCGCCACGCTATTTTCTTGCCAAAGTCATTATAATTTTTTGTGTTATTAAAAATTAATTTTTATAACAAAATAATTTGAGTTGATCCATGGCTAAAACCGATCTCGTCTTAATATCGAGCCATGACACCAAAAACCTTTATGCGACCGCATAGACCCTAATACCCTCCGTGAGGTATAGTTTTACTTTACTGTGGGAACGAAAAGAGATCGCTTCGATGGCTTCCATCCGCCGCTCGGTTGCCCATCGCAAGCTGCCGGATTTGGCTAGTCTGGCTACCGGCGTCGCTCCAGCACATGAAAAAAACCGTGCATACTCATGAATGATCAACCTTCGACTTTAACTATAAATCTACAAATAGGAGACTGCGTATGAGTACGGTAGATGACGTCGATCTCGGCAGACGCCGCTTTCTGACCGCTACGGCTACTGTGGTCGGTGGCGTTGGCGCCGCGTTCGTCGCCGTTCCCTTTTTGAAGTCCTGGTCGCCCAGTGAACGCGCCCAGGCTGCTGGGGCACCGGTGGAAGCCGACATCAGTAAGCTGGAAGAAGGCGCCATGATGACGGTCGAATGGCGCGGGAAGCCGGTCTGGATTCTAAAGCGCAGCAAAAAGATGCTGGACGATTTGCCAACCCTCAAGGGGGAACTGCTCGATCCAAACTCGGAAATGGCTAGCCAACAACCGAAATACGCGCGGAACACCAACCGCTCGATCAAGCCCGAAGTGCTGGTGCTGGTCGGTATCTGTACCCATCTCGGCTGTTCGCCTACGTTCCGGCCTGATGCGGCACCGGCTGATCTGGGACCCACCTGGAAAGGTGGCTTCTTCTGTCCCTGTCACGGATCTCGCTTCGACCTGGCCGGTCGGGTTTACAAGGGCGTCCCTGCACCCTCGAACCTGGAGGTCCCGTCCTATCGCTATCTCAATGACAGCCGTGTGTTGATCGGCGTTGATCCGGAGGCCGCATAATGGCAAATACACAAGGCACAACCGGCCTGCTCGGCTGGATTGACGAGCGTTTCCCGTTAACCAAATCCATCCGCGAGCACCTGACCGAATACTACGCACCCAAGAATTTCAACTTCTGGTACTTCTTCGGCTCGCTGGCTTTATTAGTGCTGGTTAACCAAATTCTGACCGGCATTTGGCTGACGATGAACTACAAGCCCTCGGCGGCCGAGGCATTCGCCTCAGTCGAATACATCATGCGCGATGTCGAGTGGGGCTGGCTGATCCGCTATATGCATTCCACCGGCGCTTCGGCTTTCTTCATCATGGTTTACCTGCACATGTATCGCGCCCTGATTTATGGGTCATACAAAAAGCCGCGTGAATTGATCTGGATTTTTGGGGTAGTGATCTTCCTGTGCCTGATGGCGGAAGCGTTCATGGGTTATCTGTTGCCCTGGGGCCAAATGTCCTACTGGGGCGCGCAGGTCATCATCAACCTGTTCAGCGCGATCCCTGTGATCGGCCAGGATCTCTCCATCTGGATTCGCGGCGATTACGTGGTATCGGATGCCACCTTAAACCGCTTTTTCTCGCTGCATGTGATTGCCCTGCCGCTGGTGTTGCTGGGGTTGGTCGTCGCCCACATCCTCGCTTTGCACGAGGTCGGCTCTAACAATCCCGATGGGGTGGAAATCAAAAAGCTGAAAAACGACAAGGGCATACCGCTGGATGGCATTCCCTTTCATCCCTATTACACCGTTAAGGATTTAGTCGGTGTCATGGTGTTTCTGCTGTTTTTCGCCGTGATCATCTTCTTCACCCCTGAAATGGGTGGCTACTTCCTCGAGCACCCTAATTTCGATCCAGCTAATCCGCTGCAAACCCCCCTCCACATCGCACCGGTTTGGTATTTCACCCCGTTTTACGCGATGTTGCGCGCGGTGCCTTCGTTCGCGGGCACTCAAGTCTGGGGCGTGCTGGTGATGGGTGCTGCCATCGTCATTCTGTTCTTCTTGCCGTGGCTTGATCGTAGTCCAGTTAAGTCGATCCGTTATCGCGGTTTTTCCTTCAAACTGAGCCTGGCGGTCTTCGTGGTGTCCTTTTTGATTCTCGGCTATCTGGGTGCTCTACCGACCACACCGGGCCGCACCAGCTTGGCGCAGATCTGTACCTTCCTCTATTTTGGCTTCTTCTTCGTGTTACCAATCTTGCCGGCTTTCGAAAAAACCAAGCCCGTTCCGGAAAGGGTGACCTGGAAATGAAAAAAATAATCGTTGCACTCGCATTTTTGGCCTTGCCGGCTTTGGGCGTCGCGGCTGGTGGAGCAGATTATCCGCTACAGGTCGCACCCATTGATTTGCACAACAAGGCTTCGCTACAAAAAGGGGCTAGACTGTTTGTCAACTACTGTATGGGCTGCCATTCACTGGAGCACCAGCGCTACAATCGCATGGCCCGCGATATCGGCTTAACCGACGAACAGGTCAAAAGCAATCTGATTTTCACCGGCGCCAAAGTCGGTGAATTGATGAAAAATGCGATGCCTAAGTCAGATGCCAAGCAGTGGTTCGGCGTAGCGCCGCCTGATCTGACCTTAATGGCCCGGTCGCGGGGCGTAGATTACCTCTATACCTACCTCCAGACCTTTTATCTCGATCCTACCCGGCCATTTGGCGTGAACAACGTCGTTTTCCCCAATGCCGGAATGCCGCATGTGTTATGGGAATTGCAAGGTTTGCAAAAGCCGGTCTACGAAGTTCACAAAGATAAGGCCGGCAACGAAACCAAGACTCTCAAGGGATTTGAACTGGTTCAACCGGGCAGCATGAGTCCGCCAGAGTTCAAGGAAGCGATGGTTGATCTGGTCAATTTCCTCGCTTACGTCGGCGAACCGATTCAGTTGCAACGCCAGAGCCTCGGTATTTGGGTCGTTCTGTTTCTGTTCCTTGCCAGTGTAGTGTTTTATCTTCTCAAGAAGGAATACTGGAAGGACGTGCATTGATGTGGTGCTTGCATGGGTGGGTGTAGCGGTCACCCTCCCATGCAGCCCTTGCTCTTACAATGGATCATCTCGGCTTCGACCGAGCGCATTTTTTCCTGTTCAGCTCATTGCCATGACCTCTAATCGCCCCTATCTGATCCGTGCGTTTTACGAATGGATTGAAGACAATGGTCTGACTCCACACCTGGTGGTCAACGCTGAAGCGCCGGGCGTGGAAGTACCCAAACAGCATGTGCAGGAAGGGCGTATTGTGCTGAATATCAATGGATCGGCAGTACGCGCTTTACACCTGGGCAATGAGTGGATCGAATTCAATGCCCGCTTCGGGGGCGTTGCCCGCACCGTGCGAGTTCCTGTCACTGCGGTTTTAGCGGTCTATGCGCGTGAGAACGGCCACGGGATGGCGTTTAGCGAGGAGCAAAGTGACGGCGACGAACCCCCGCCACCGCCACCTGCTGAAAAAACCAGCGGACGCCCAGAACGGAAGCCGACGCTGAAAATCGTCAAATAGCAGTCGGTCGTGCTATTGTCAGTTGATAAACTCGAACAGCGTTACCACCTGGTGGACACCACCTATTTGGCTGACAACGTTAGCAGCGGCATCTCCCTCACTGGGCCGAACCAGCCCCAATAAATACACCACACTCCGATCAGTAACCACTTTGACTCGCGTCGGGTCAAAATCCTTGATTTGAATTTTAAATAGAGCGGCTTTGGCTTTGGTGGTCAACAAAGCATCATTGCTGCGCGCGGACAACGGGCTGGCAGGACCGACCACGACCTCGTTGTAAACCTCCCGCGGAGGTGGCATGACCCCACGCGCTATGAACTCGGCCTGCCGCCGCATATCCTCCGATGCGGCCTCTCCGGTCAATAAAACGACCGCGTTGTAGCTGGTTGCGCTGATCCGATTACCGCTTGGCAATTGCCGATCCAGCGCGGCGGTGACCTTTAATCCAATCGTCTGATCATCGACCAGTGTGCCAGTGGTCCTGCGGTCATGTGCCATGCCGACGCCGACTGCCGCCGTCCCACCGACCAAAAGCCCAACACAGCCGCTTGACAACAGCGAGCCGACCAGCACCGCGCTGGCCAGCATCAATTGACGTGCTTTCATGTTTGCTCCTTTCCAAACAACAGCCAATCCACGCCATCGCACAGGCAGTGGATCACGAGAATATGAATTTCCTGGATGCGGGCGGTTGTGGTCGCCGCCACGCGAATCTCTATGTCCTGGGCGGTGATTTGTCGGCTGATGCGCCCACCATTCCCTCCAGTCAGGGCCACTGTTGCCATTCCCATCCGGCGGGCAACAGCCATAGCGGCTAACACATTCGGCGAGTTACCACTGGTGGAAATCGCCAGCAACACATCACCGGTGTTCCCTAACGCCTGAACCTGACGCGCGAAAATTTGCTCAAACGCATCATCGTTGCCAATGGACGTAAGGGCTGAGCTGTCAGTAGTCAGGGCGATAGCCGGTAACCCGGGACGTTCGATCTCGAAACGGTTGACCAGTTCAGCAGCAAAATGTTGCGCGTCGGCCGCAGAACCACCGTTCCCGCAAACCAACACTTTTTTACCTTGCCGAAATTGCTGAGCCAGATAGTCAGCGGCGCGGGCAATTTGTGGTCCCATCACCTCCAGGGTACGTTGCTTGGACTGGAGACTAGCGGCAAAATGCCCGCTGATGCGTGTGAGCAGATCCATGATGAACGTTCGTCTAAAGATAAGTGAGCGGCAAAGCTTAGCGCATTCGACAATCTCCATGTAATCGCCAGGCACCACATTCTGCCATGTTGCGGGTCTCAGTCATCCGGTTCAAACAGCCTGAGCGTTCTAGGGGACAACTTATCACCCAGTAGACTAAAATAAATTGTCTTGATCCGTTTTATTTGGCAAACGTTCAGGTTGTAAAGCATCTAATTCAGATACCGGACCCCGGTGGCGGCGCAAAGCTGGTTGCAGCAATGCTGGTTTACAATCGATTTTCTGTGAGATAACGCGATGAACGCATTCAAACGGTTGCTGGTTGGAGCGGGGATGGCGGCGACCCTCATCGTTCCGTCCTATAACGCGACTGCATGGGATGGCGGTGGTGGCCCCTGGCTTAGAGGTCCAGGCGGACCTGGCCCTATCGGTGGACCGCCCGGTCCTATGGGTGGACCGCCTGGCCCTGGCCCTGGCCCTGGTCGTCGTCATCACGGGCCAGGACCAGGCGCGGCTATAGCAGGCTTAGCCGTCGGCGCTATTGTCGGCTCGGCTATCGCAAACGCGGCACGAGGGCCGGCTCCTGCCGGACGGAGCTGTAATTCCGTCATGGTGGATGGCAGGACTTACTACAATTGCGGGGATAGCGATTATTACGGTAATGGCTATAACGATGGCTATCGGGATGACCGTTACCGTTATCGGTATGAAGACGATCCGCAGTGGGATGGCCGATAGCCTGGATGATCTACTAGGTCATTTAACCAACCGGCGAGTGGTCGTTTTGCTCGGCTAGGACTCGAAGGCCGTGAAAAATCAGATCGGGTTCTAGTCGAAATGACCCTTGTAAGTAAGGAAGGATGATCTCCGCTCCACCGCCGGTCAAAAACCGTATTCCCTGACCGCCAACCGCCATCATTCGCTCGGTAATCCCGTCGATGGTGGCGGCGACTGCATAGATGGCCCCCCCCCAAACGGCATTGCGGGTGCTTTGCCCGAAGAGGTGAGGTTCCCCCTCTTCCGCTGGAATCTGTCGGGTGTCCCGATAGAGCGCCTGGCGCATCAACCGAATCCCCGGCACGATCAGCCCGCCCCGATGTTGACCATCGGCCGCTAAAGCATCAAGGGTCAGTGCGGTGCCACAATCCACGACATAGCACGCTTGGCGGGCTAAATCACGGGCTGCGATCATCGCCACCCAACGATCAGCACCTAACCGCGCCGGTTCCGCATACGCATTGCGGACCCCACAGGCCTGTGCTGTCGAAAACACAAATTCAGCATCAATCCCCCAAGCTTGCCAGACCCATTCGGTGAGCGCGGCGCGAACTGCCGGGCCGGCAACACTGACGATCAGTACCCGTGCCGGCCGGGGCAACCCCCCCCACTGCTGTTGGGCAAGCTCTGCCCACCCGATCTTGCCATGATCCATCTGGCCGCGTACTCGCCATCGTCCATCCGCATCGACAACCCATTTGATCCGGCTATTGCCGACATCCGCCAAAAGCATCACGTCTGATCAACTCGCAAGCTGATTTCACCGCCCAGATAAGGCACCCATTGACCATCAACGGTTTCGAGCAACAGCGCACCGCTGCCATCTACGCCGCGCGCGATGCCGGGTATAACATTGTTCGGTAATTTCAGCGTCACGCGACGGCCCGCTACCACATCGAAATGTTGCCACGCGACGGCTAGCTCTTCCGAAAAGCCGTTCTCTTGAAAAAGCGCAAAAGAGGTCAGCAACTCTGAGATTAACAGCGCCGCTAATCGATTACGGGAAACGCACTCTTCACCCAAGATCTCTCGCAGATCAATCCAAGGTTGATCAATGGCCGTTGCCACCGTGCGCGGCAGCGCCACATTCAGCCCAATGCCAGCAACCACATAAAAACCGCCGGGCGAGTTCCCAGATTCCAGCAGAATGCCTCCAAGTTTACGCCCCTGACACAGGACATCGTTCGGCCATTTCAGGCCAACACCAGCGACACCCACTTGCCGCAGAACCCGGGCGACGGCAATGCCGGTTGCCAAACTCAAGCCGACCGCCGCCGAGGGTGCCTTAAAGCGCCAGAGCAACGACAGGGCCAGGCTGGCGCCAAAGGGCGATAACCAACTCCGCCCCTGACGCCCACGGCCTATCTGCTGCATCTCTGCTAAACAAACCGTACCACTGGACCAGTCCATGCCGGCTTGGGTGAGCAAATAGCTATTGGTCGAATCGATGAGCGGATGGACTTCCAGGCGGCTGAGCCAGGTACGAGCGCTGTGATCCAAGCCGCTGATGATCTCGTCATCATCAAGCAATTCCAGCGGCTCGAGTAAAGTCAAATTACCATCGGCTGAACCCTGTATAGCCAAATCCAGTTTGCGTAACTCCTGAACGCTTTGTTCGAGCATCACAGCATCCAACAGCAATCGGTCGCGAAGCTCCTGGCTAGAATGGCTCCGACCATCGGCTAAGGCTCTTAGAAGGGCTAATTTGCAATTCGCCATGGCTAAAAACCGCTCTCTTCTGCTGCCAACTCAGCAAGCTCCCATAAAAAACGCCTTCCCCTTGCGGTGGAAGGCGGCTACCAAGAATCTATCGAAGACCTGCGCAGCGCGGACGCCAAGCGCTGCTGCAACTGAAACCAGCGGATGGGACTTAAAACAGGCTACCCCACGGCACGGCTGAAAAAAAGCTCAGATATGAAATGATGACCAACACAATGAGAATGATGATCGGGAAATTCTGAAACGTGAACATCGCTTTTCTCCTTATGATTTACCGTGAAATATTAAAACTTTTTTTTCATTCATTCAATGATTTATCGCTATTCTCATCAGGCCGCTGGGGAGGAAGACGCGGATCATCATCGTCCATGAGGATTCGGTACGCCGGGCCTTCCAGATCGTCGAACTGACCGGTTCGCACGGCCCAAAGAAACGCCCACAACGCCACACCCGCAACGCCCAACGCCATCGGTATCAGCAAGTAAAGAATTCGCACAAGACCCTCGCTTTCGCCTTAAGCTTGCCGCAGTCGCAGCGCATTCAGCACAACCAGTAGGGAACTCAATGACATGCCAAGGGCTGACATCCAGGGTGTCAGCCAACCACCGGCGGCCAGTGGCAGTGCGATCACATTGTAACCGATAGCCCAGGCGAAGTTCTGGCGCATAACCACGAGCGTCTTCCGTGCCATATCGACCCCGCAGACCAGATGCGCCAGCCGCTCGGACAGCAGAACCATGTCAGCCGTGGCATGGGCAAGCTGAGTGCCTCCGCCCATCGCCAGTGAGACTTGAGCCGCCGCCAGTACCGGCGCATCGTTGATCCCATCCCCGACCATGGCGACTACTTTGCCCGCGTGTTGCAGCGTTCGCAGCCGTTTCAGTTTATCTTGCGGCGACATACCGCCAAAGGCGTGGTCGATGCCCACTATCTGGGCAACATGGGCGACGACCGCTGGCCGATCACCGCTGAGCAACTCGACCGTTAACCCTCGGCGTTGCAGGGCCGCCACCGCTTCCGCCGCACCGGGCCGCAACCCGTCAGCCAAGCCAAACCAAGCCAATACCCCAGAGTCACTGGCCAGTGCAACCCAGGTGCCGGCAGAATCATGATCGCTTCGCTCGTCCAGCGGTTTTCCGGTCAAGTCCGCGACAAATTCAGCCCGCCCCAAGCGATATCGCCGGCCATCAATCCACCCTTCGACACCGCTGCCCGGGGTGTTGCGCAATCCTGTCACATCAGGCAAAGCCGAGCCGGCGGCTTCAGCCAGCGCCCGGCCAACAGGATGCTCGGACCCGCGTTCCAACGCACCGGCCAGGATCAGACAGTCGTGGGGCAATCGATTATCGGTCGGCTCCACCGCGACAATATGCGGTCGGCCATAGGTCAAGGTGCCCGTCTTATCAAAAATCAAATGGTTGGCACGGGCTAAAGTTTCCAATGCATGACCGCGAGTGGTCAACAAACCGAGCCGGGTTAGGGCACCGGTAGACGCCACAATCGCGGTTGGGGTGGCCAGAGACAGCGCGCACGGGCAGGTGACGACCAGCACCGCTAAGGTAATACGAAACGCGGTGTCGAAATCGCGCAGAGACCACCAAGAGCACAAGACGATCAACGCCACTATCAATAAGGCGGCGACAAACCAAGCAGCAATCCGGTCGGCCAATAGGGCCAGACGGGGTTTCTCGCCCTGGGCACGCTCCAGCAAGCGCACGATGCCTGAAAGGACGGTATCCGAACCGATCTTTTCGATTCGTATGAGCAGAGGGCTTTCCACGTTGACCGCGCCGCCGATCAGCGTGTCGCCCACGACACGCGCCAACGGCAGACTTTCCCCAGTCAACAGCGACTCATCGACGCTGCTGGCGCCCTCTTCAATCTGACCATCCGCCGGAATGATCTCGCCTGGCCGCACCAACACCCGATCACCGGGATTCAATTCGGCCACGGGGACGACCTGTTCGCTGCCGTCAGCTTCCATCCGGTTAGCCGTCGCCGGTAACATCCGCACCAAGGCTTCGGAAATCTGTCCGGCCCGATGGCGAGCGGCCATTTCCAGAAAGCGGCCGGCGAGCAGAAAAAACACGAACATCGTCACCGAGTCGTAGTAGACCTCGCCACCGCCCTGCCAGGTATACCAAACGCTGGCCACAAATGCCGCCACGATAGCCAAGCTGACCGGCACATCCATCCCGAGCTGTCGCCGCCGCAGATCGCGTTCGGCCGCGACGTAAAACGGTTGGGCGGCATAGACGACGACGGGCACGGTCAAAATCAGGCAAGTCCAGCGCAAGAATTGCCGAATCCATTCCTCCATGCCTTGATAATCACCGGCATACAGGCCCACTGCCAGCATCATGACCTGCATCGAGCCAAGCCCCGCCACCGCTAAACGCCGCAGGGCTACCGCACGCTCGCGTTTCTGGGCTACTTCCTGGCGACGAGCATCAAACGGGTGGGCCAGATAGCCGATGGCTGAGATGGCGGCCAGAATTTCACTGAGCCGGATTTGACGCTCATCCCAGCGGACACGGGCGCGGTGATTGGAATAATTCACCCGGAATTCCAACACCCCCGGCAACTGCGTGACATGCCGTTCATTCAACCAAACGCAGGCTGCACAAACGATCCCTTCCATCATCAAAGCGGCATCACGCACATGCTCACTTTCGACGCGCACGAAATCCTTTTGCAGATCCGGTCGGTCGTACAGCTCCAACCCGCGCAGTTGTTCAGGAATCAACTGCTCACCACGCCGCGCTGGCGTGCTGCGATGCCGATAAAATTCCGTCAAACCGGCAGCGACGATAGCTTCTGCGACCGCCTCACAGCCATGGCAACACATCGGCTCACGCCGACCCTCGATCAACGTGGCGTAGCGCGCGCCAGGCGGCACCGGTAAGCCGCAGTGAAAACAGCTCGTTGCAGCAGGCGCTGAATCCTGCTGGGTCAGCGGCTCGGTGGAAAGAGGCACCAGGGTTCGCTCGTCGGCCTGGGCTAGCGACCCAAAATCTCGGTGACAGCGCGAACTTCGTGTATATCTTCGCCTCTGCGGACACGCAGCACCAGATTCCAACGGCCGGCCAGCGGCAGGGTTACTGTCGATTGATAGAGACCAGGCTCTGTTTCAGTGAGCTTAAACGGCATATCCCGCTTGCTATCGGATGGGCGCAGAAACTCACCGCCAGCTTCTGCCTCCGTCACTGGCTGGCCCTCACGAGTTTGTACCGCGACCCGAAAAACGGTTGGCACATCGACCAGCGGCTCATTGAGCCAGCCTTTCCGCACTTGCCAGCCTCGTTGCCTTTGCGCTTCCACCTGTTGCAGATAATCGTTGTACAACGCTTCTTTTTTCTGAAAATCGTGAGAAATGACGCCAGGAAATACCGAGGTGACCTCTCGGCCACTGCTAGTGGCGGGAAACAGCCAACGGCTGAGAGAGGGTGTGATCCCCCGTTCGGCCACGATAGCGAACAGCGCTCCCGAAACTGCCACGAGCACGAAAAACCCACTGATCACAGCCGGCCCCCAGTGCAACGCTTCATTTCGGCCATTGGCACGGAACAGTATCCCGCAGCCCAGCGATGTCAGCAAAAAGATGGCAAGATGCAGTGCAAAACGGTCACCACCCGGCCAACGGAGAATCGCATAGGGCACATAGAGTCCGACGGTCACCAATGCGACAAGCGTAGCGGCGTAATTGGCACTCTTACCCCCAAAGCGAACCAATAGCCAATTGGCTAGCAGAATCAGCACCACACCGCCCAAAAGGCCGAGCCATGTTTCACTCATCAGTCGGTTTCCGGCCGCGAAAACGGCACTTCACGGCGGATCGGATCGGCGGTGACTCCCGCCACCGGTTGAATGACAAACGTGATGGAGTCGATCTCTTCGTCCACGCCGGTCGGGTCGGGTGGAACCTGAACACGCGCCACTAACTTAATACGCCCCTGCGGCTCCAGCTCAATTCGCTCCATCCCTTCCATATCTAAAATCGCCGACGATGTACCTTCGATACCGATGCCCATGGTCAGCGGTGCGGTCAGCTTATTATTCAACTTGATCTCATAGGTATTGCGGATGCTGCCATCGGTCAGTTGTGAGTAGAGCGGTTGGCGGATTTGCTCGACCGTCGCTGTGTACAGTGCCCTTGTTGAAATGCTCCACGTCAAAATACCTACAGCCGCCGTCAGGATCACACCATAGCCAACCGTTTTGGGCTTAAGCAGTGTCGTCTTCCGACCATTGAGGGCGTTTTCGGACGTATAGCCGACCAGACCACGCGGCCAGTGCAAATTATCCATGATCGTGTCACAGGCATCGATGCACAGCGCACAGGAAATACACTGATATTGCAGGCCCTTACGGATATCGATACCCACCGGACAGACTTGGACGCAATAGCCGCACTCAATGCAATCGCCGACGCCCTGGGCTTGGCGTTCCTCGCGCAGTTTCAGGCCCTTACCAAGATGAGCGCGCCCACGCGCACCCTCCCCTCGCGCTGTGTCATACGAGACGATGAGCGTGTCATGATCAAACATGGCACTCTGAAAGCGGGCATAGGGGCACATATAGGTGCAAACCTGCTCGCGCGCCAAGCCAGCCATGACGAAGGTCGTTGCCGTTAAGAATAAGGTGGTGAAATAGGCCGGATACGGCGCCCGCCCCAGAAGGGTATCAACCACCAGCGTCGGTGCGTCGGTCCAATACATGGTAAAGGTCAGGCCGGTCCAGAACGCCACCAGCAACCACACGGCATACGTCCCTCCTTTCTTGATGATTTTTTCTCGATTCCACGGCCCTTTATCGAGCCGCATCCGCGCCGGCCGCTCCCCCTGCAACCAATGCTCAATCATAATAAACAGATCTGTCCAAAGGGTCTGGAAACAGAAATAACCACACCAAACCCGTCCGGCCAATCCGGTGACAAAAAACAGCAAAATAGCAAAGATAATCAATGCACCCGCTAACCAGAAAATATCCTGAACCTGGATGGTCAAACCGAAAATGTAAAAATGCCGCCCCGGTAAATCGTAGAGCACCGCTTGATCGGGCGCGTTGAGCCGCTCCCAACGTAACCAAGGCAGCAGATAGTAAATGAGGTAAGCCAGCACCAACATGCCGGTTTTAAGGTTGCGAAACCGTCCTTTGACCGAGCGTGGATAAATTTGAATGCGCTTTTGATAAAGCGGCGCTGTTTCTTCGGACATGATCCACCTGCGTGGTAGAAGTGGCGTAGAACGCTCGTGCTGGCTGCTTTGCAAAAGATCAACGATGAGGATTGATGGCCGTCATCTGATCAGTTTGCCGATTCGATCAAAGGCAACGGATCAAGCAGACCACTAGGCAAAGCCCAAAAACGGCTCACCCCCCGGTACGGGGGGTGAATGCCGAAAGCGGGTAATGCTCGGCAGCCGATCCGAAGCCCTATTTGGTGCCGCCCAATTGATGGACGTAAACCGCCAGCAGCTTGATGTCGTCATCTTGCAGGCGCCCCTTCCAAAACGGCATGATCCGCGTGTTGCTCACGCCGTTGGCGACCAGGGTCTTGAGCAAATTCTTTTTATCTTGCAGGGCTTTCTGGGCAGGCAGGTTGATCACGGTCCAGATCTTATCCGTCAAGTTGGCCGATCCTTGCGACGCTAGGCCCTTGGCGTCGGCCCCGTGGCAGTAATAGCAACCGCCGACTTGGCCCTGAAAAATTTCCTTGCCCCGCTCGGAGGCGTCGCTCGGCCGAGTTTCAGCCGATAAGGTCAGTACGTACTCGGCTACATCGTCCACCTGTTCCGGTTTCAGGACTTGCCCGAAAGCGGGCATAAAACCGTTGCGGCCCTGAAGCAGGGTCTGGTGAATCTGCGCCATGCTACCTCCCCAAAGCCAGTCATCGTCGGTGAGATTGGGATACAACCCGACCACCCCTTCACCACCACGACCATGACAGGCAGCGCAGTTATCGCCGAACAGCCCTTTACCGACCGAACGGGCGAATTCCATCATTTTGGGGTCCTTGACAATCTCATCAAAGCTCGCTGCTCGCACTTTGGCCAGCATCGCTTTGCGCTGCGCATTGTTGGCAGCATTGTCAAGATCTTCAAGCAGTAACGAACGAGTATTCCAGCGATACTCTTGGGGCTTTTCCTTACCGGTGGCTTTATCGACCACGGTGTAACTGACCGTCCCAAACCCTTTGAGCCATGTTTGCCCCACGGGCCAGGAAGGATAAATAAACCAATAGATCACTGAGAAGACGACCGTGCCGTAAAAGCACCATAGCCACCAACGGGGCAACGGATTGTTGTATTCCTGTAGATCGCCATCCCAGGCATGGCCGGTGGTCTGTACCGCACCGGGTCCTTGTTGTTTGTTTTGCGTGTTTTCACTCATTGTCCATCACCTTACGGGATTGGGATTGATGCCCGGACGGCGAATTGTCAAGTTGGGGCGGTTCGTCGTCGAACGGGATGTACTTGTAGGACTCTAGCCGCCGGGCGCGCTGCTTCCCGGTGAACAGATAAATCAGGATGCCGCAGAAGGCTCCAAAAAACAGCACCAGCGCCAAAGGTTTGGAATTCTCCATCTGGGTAAACCACAACAACCAGTCGAACATTCGGAGAGGCTCCAACCAAGCCCCCGCAAGTGGGGGCGAGGCTCTTAGCGGAACTTGGCGAAATAACCTTCTTCGTACTTGGTGAAATCCACCATAGTCCCCAGCACTTGCAGGTAAGCCACCAACGCTTCCATTTCCGTCACCCGATTAGGGAGACCGTCGAAATTCTTGTCACGGGCCTGTTTTAAGAGGCTTTCCTGCCCTTGACTGATATCAAGCTGGTCGGCGATGTCCTTACCAAAGCGTTTGACGTTGGCGTCGTACTCTTGCTGGACTAGCGAATACGGAACCCCTGTGGCCCGTAGGGCGCGCATCCTGGCCCCAACATCGCTGTAATCCAGATCGTTTTCCAACAACCACGGATAGCGTGGCATGATCGATTGGGGTACCACGGACTGCGGGTTTTTCAGATGCTGTACTTGCCACTGGTTGGAGTATTTACCGCCTACCCGTGCCAAGTCGGGGCCGGTGCGCCTGGACCCCCACTGGAAAGGATGATCGTACTGCGACTCCGCTGCGAGCGAGTAATGGCCATAACGTAACCACTCATCTCGAAAGGGCCTGATCATCTGCGAATGGCACAAGTAACAGCCCTCGCGGACATAAATATCACGGCCTCGCATCTCCAAGGGTGTGTACGGGCGAACGCCGTCCACCTTTTCAATGGTGTCATTGATGTAAAACAACGGGACGATTTCCACCAAGCCACCGATACTGATCACGACCAGGATCAGCAGGAGCATGAGGGCGGAATTAGTTTCAATGTGTTCGTGTCGCATGATTACTGGATCTCCCCTAAGCCGCTGTTTTAGGCTTTCGCCAGTTTAGCGGCCAGCTTCGCTTCCAAAGCGGCCTGCTCACTGCGGGATGCCCGCGCCGTCATCACCATGTTGTAGGCCATCACCAGCGCACCGACGACGAAGAAGGCGCCGCCCAAGGCACGCCAGACGTATGGGGTGTGCATGAACTCGACAGTTTCGATGAAGGTGTAAGCGAGATTGCCGTAATCGTCGAAGCCCCGCAGCATCAGACCTTGACCGATGCCCGCAACCCACATGGAGGTGATGTAGAGCACGATACCAATGGTCGCCAGCCAAAAATGCACATAAACCAAGGTCTTGCTATACAGTTTGGTCTGATACAAACGTGGGATCAGGTGATAGAAGGAACCGAAACTCACGAGCGCCACCCAACCCAACGCACCAGAATGCACATGGCCGATGGTCCAGTCGGTGTAATGTGACAGCGCGTTGACGCTCTTGAGGGACATCAATGGCCCCTCAAAGGTGGACATCCCGTAGAACGATAATGAGGTGATCAAAAACAGCATGATCGGATCAGAACGCAGTTTGTCCCACGCACCCGAAAGGGTCATGATGCCGTTGATCATGCCGCCCCACGACGGCATCAACAACAGGATGGAAAAGGTAGCGGCCAGCGTGGAAACCCAGTCAGGCAGCGCTGTCCAGTGGAGGTGGTGGCCACCAGCCCACATGTAGAGGAAGATCAGTGCCCAGAAGTGAATGATGGATAGCCGGTAGGAGTAAACCGGCCGGCCCGCCTGCTTCGGCACGAAATAGTACATCATGCCGAGAAAAGCCGCTGTCAGGAAAAAGCCCACCGCATTATGGCCGTACCACCATTGAGTCATGGCATCCTGGACGCCAGCGAATAGGCTATAGGATTTCGTCAAGCTAACCGGTACTGCCAGGTTATTAAAAATGTGCAAGAGGGCGACCGCAAGCAAAAAAGCCATGAAAAACCAGTTAGCTACATAAATATGCGGCTGGCTACGGCGGCGCACAGTTTCCACATAGACCACGATGTAGCATACCCAGACCAAGGTGATGGCAATGTCCAGCGGCCATTCAAACTCTGCATATTCCCTGCCCTGCGAAAAACCGGCCATATAGGTGATAACACCCAGTGCGACGCCAGCGGTCCAGCCCCAGAAGGTGAACTCCGCCAACCAAGGGAACGCCAAACGGGCTTGGCAGGTGCGCTGCACGATGTAATAGGCGGTCGCAAATAGCGCGCTACCCCCAAAACCAAAAACGACCAAGCTGGTATGCACAGGGCGCAACCGACCGAAGGTCAGAGCGGGGATATCGAAATTCAGAAACGGCCACGCCAACTCGCAGGCGATATAGAGGCCGACCGACATGCCGAGCACGCCATACACCATGGCGACGATCATAAATTTTCGAACGATATCGAAATTATATTGCTCGACCGGCAACGCTGAGCTTTGGGCCATATCCGAGTCTCCTTAGCAAAGCAAAAGGGAGGAGTTTTTTAATTGTTTTCCGCCGGCTGACAACGGGAAAGGAAAACGCGCCCGGGCGTGCCTGGACGACGATTTATTCTACTAATATTCGACGGGTTTTCTCAATCAGCATTAGCTAATATTATGCAGGACAGGAAGCGCGCTCAGCTTTGCAGTGATTTTCATGAGAAATAATAAAAAGAATGGGTTACAAATTTTCCAACCAGCGAATTGCGTAATGATCGAGCATCAGCGCAGCAAACAGACCAAATAGATAGACGATGGAAAACCCGAAAGTCGGCATGGCTAAACGGTTATCCCCGGTTGCGTACAAACGGACGGCAAAGCTCAAAAACCGTAGCCCCAGCAAAACGGCACCCATCAGATAAAGCCAACTGCTCATGCCAGTCAAAAACGGCAACAGGGTCACCAGAAACAACAAGATAGTATACAGCAAGATGTGCAGCCGCGTGAAGCCGACGCCATGCGTCACCGGCAGCATTGGAATGTCAGCATTCGCATAATCGTGGCGACGATGGATGGCCAGCGCCCAAAAATGGGGTGGGGTCCATACGTAAATGATCAAAAACAACAGGAGCGCTCCGGAGTCCACATGGCCGGTTACCGCCGTCCACCCCAGCAGGGGAGGTGCCGCGCCCGCCGCGCCACCGATGACGATGTTCTGCGGCGTGGCCCGCTTGAGAAATAGCGTATAGATAACTGCATAGCCGATCAAAGAGGCAAAGGTCAGCACGGCGGTGAGCGCATTGGTAAAGGCCAACAGCAACCCGAAACCGCACACGCCGATAATCACGGCGAATCCTAGAACCTGCCACGATTCCAGATGCCCGCTGGGCAAAGGCCGATGCTGGGTACGAACCATCACTGCATCGACCTTACGGTCCACCAAGTGGTTGATGGCGGCGGCGGACCCGGCCATCAGCGCGATGCCGAGTGAGCCAAACAAGAGGATCTCCCAAGGCACCATCCCCGGGGTGGCCAGCAGCATACCGACCATCGCGGTAAAGGTGATCAAAGCCACCACGCGAGGTTTGGTCAATTCCAGATAGTCTCGGCCATGGCGATGCCAGCCGGCACGCAGAGTCTGGAGAGCGGCGCTCATCATGTGTCCATCACCGGTCGTAGCAGGTGGTTGAGGGTCACCACCGCAAGCAGTAGCAACGCCGCACCGCCATTGTGCGCGACAGCGACCGGTAGCGGCAGGTATAAAAGCACGTTAGCGATCCCTAAAGCCACCTGGATGATCAGCAGCACGGCTAAAGCCAGCCCGGCGAAGCGGACGGCTCGGTTCGTGCCAGCAGTCAGTAGGCGCCCGCTCAGCCAGCCCAGATAAAGAAAGGCGACTAAGGCGCCTAGCCGGTGGAGCCAATGCACCGTCATACGGGCCTCATTGGTCAATACACCGCCCTCATAGGAAACTCCAAGGCCCCGCCACAACGTCAATGCCTCGCTAAAATCCGTTGGTGGCCACCAATGGCCCTGGCAGGTGGGAAAATCCGGGCAGGCTAAAGCCGCATAGTTGGCGCTGGTCCAGCCACCCAACGCAATTTGACAGACCAATAACACCAGGCCCATTAGCGCATAACCACGCATCGAACGGTCATTGCCAGCCGTTGCGTCTTGCCCGTAGCGGCCGTGGCGCAGCACCAACCAGGCCAGCAAACTCAAGGTTGCCAGGCCACCCAACAGATGGGACATCACCACCACCGGCTTTAACTGCCAAGTAACCGTCCACATGCCTAGCACGGCTTGAAAGAGGATCAACGCCAACAAGCACAACGGCAAAACAACCGGTTGGCCGTGCGTAAAACGCTTTCGCCAAGCCAAAACCGCTAGCGACAAAATCAACACCCCTAAGCCACCAGCGAAATAACGGTGAACCATCTCTTTCCAGGCTTTGGCGGGTTCGAGCGGACGGTGCGGATAACTTTGATTAGCCTCAGCAATTTGATGGGCCTGATCGGGAACCGCCAACCGGCCGTAGCAACCAGGCCAATCCGGGCAACCCAAACCCGCATCCGACAAACGGACATAAGCCCCTAAGACGACCACAACAAAGGTCAGGGCTAACGCCACCCACGCCAAGCGATGAAATAACGTGTTGCGGAGTGGGATCATCCGATTTTCGACCATTTCAAAAGCCGCTGGAGATCTTTGAGCAAGCCACGCGGCTCGACATCGATTTTATAGCGCATCAGCAGATTGCCCAGTGGGTCCAACACATATATCCAATCACCAACCTGCCCCGGCTGGCGGAAAGCATCCAGCAAAGCAGTCTGCGTCACGGGGCCAGCCACGCCAACGGTCATGGTCGGATGCTCGGCGCCAAGCCAACGCCGAAACTCAACCTCCGGTTGACCATTCAACAGCAATAGCGTCTGCACCCGGGACATATCTTTCCCTAAAGCCAGCCGTACTTGTCGGATATCGTACAAACCGGTACGGCAACGCTGATCACAGGCTGCCGCTGAACCCACATAGGCCAGAACCCAGCGCCCCCGCAATCCGGCGCCATCGGATGGCTTCCCTTCCGGTAAAACCAGTCGCAACTCCACTGGACGAGCGGGGTCCAGCAATTCCCCGTGTTGGACCGATCCAGTGGGTCGCCAATGCCCAACCAGCAGCCATGCCGTCGCTAACGGCACGGCGAAGCAGGCGATAATCAACAATAGAGCCAAACGCGGTCGCCATATAGCAGGGATCGCAGAAGGCATAACAGACGCTAAATTGAAGGCCATATCATCGTTAAAGTGATTTGGGACGAGGGAACCGCTCTGTATTAGCCGCAACATAAAGCATGATCAATGCAGCGGCCAAGGCGAACCATTGCACGGCATAACCCCGATGCCGCTCCGGGCCGCTTCCCCCAAAGCGGGGCTGCCAATCACGGCCATACCCGGCGGGTGACTCCGGGTCAAGCAGAATCATCGCAGGCTGCAACGAATAGCCCAACAGCTCAGCCAGCTCTTGATAAGTGACATAAGGCAGGATGCGAGGCCACGTCTGATTACCGCCGGTCGCCTCACCCCACCGCAAACCGGGATTAGCGGGTTGTCCCAGCCAGCCGGTCACCGCAACGCTCTCCTCACGGATCATGATATCGGGCAGGGCTTGACGCGATGTGCCGAGCGGTAGCCAACCTCGGTTAATCAGTATCGCTGTCCCCTCGCGGGGATGTAAAGGGGTCAGTACGTGATAACCCGGCTGGCTATCATGCACTTGGTTATCAAGCAAGAACTGGTGTCGGCTATCGTAGCAGCCAATCACCGACACGCGGCGGTATCGGTTGGCTGGGTCGGAGGCGTCGATCTCCTGCAAGGCAACCGGAGGCTGCTGAAAGCGTTCGGCGAACGCCTCTTGTAGCTGGGCCTTTTGTCGCGCCCGATCCAACTGCCAAAAACCCAGCGCCAGCAAGAAGGGCAACACCAATAACACGCCGACCGTAGATGCTCGTCCAGGCCGGAACAGCCAGTCACCAAATCGGATATACACTATGCCTTTCGCCAAACGCCCAACCCATCACATCGCTCCCGACTGGATTATACTGAGAGCGTCCTTGTTCACCGCCGGAAGCCACTGATGTTCAAGATTGTCGTCATCGTCCTACTCCTGATGATTCTCGCAAGTTTAGGCTCAGGGTTGTTTTTTCTGATCAACGACCGAGGAAAAAACCGGCGTACAGTCAAAGCCTTGACTTTCAGGATCGGCCTTTCCGTGGCCTTGTTTCTGCTCCTCATGCTGGCCTATGCGGCTGGCCTGATCAAGCCGCACGGCATATAGCCTTACATCCAGTAGACGAAGATAAACAGGCCCAGCCACACCACGTCCACGAAATGCCAATACCAAGCGGCTGCTTCAAAGGCAAAATGGCGCTCCAGCGTAAAATGGCCGGCCATGCTGCGAAATAAAATTACCGTTAGGATGATCGCGCCGATGGTGACATGCAAGCCGTGGAAGCCGGTCAGCATGAAGAACGTGGAACCGTAAATACCGCTGCCCAAGGTCAGGTTCAGGTGTTTGTAAGCCTCATGGTATTCAGTGGCTTGCAGAAATAAGAACAGGATGCCCAAGGCGACAGTCGCCGCCAGCCATTTGATGAGCTTCGGCCGATTGCCTTCAATTAAACCCCAGTGTGCCAGCGTGATGGTCACGCCGCTGCTGAGCAGGATCAGCGTGTTGAGAGCCGGCAACCCCCATGCGTGCATAGGCGCGAAGAAACCACCAATATCGGCCGGACCATTGGTGGGCCAATCCGCTTCGTATTTGGGCCAGAGCATCCCGTGTGTCACCAGTCCATGATCGGATTCTCCACCCAACCAGGGAACCGAATAGCTGCGTGCATAAAACAGCGCACCGAAAAAGGCTGCAAAGAACATCACCTCCGAGAAGATAAACCAGATCATTCCCCACCGGAACGACCGATCCACCTGATCGCTGTACATGCCTTTCTCGCCTTCGCGGATCACCGTGCCGAACCAGCCGAAAATGGTGATCAACAGCAAGGTTAAGCCCAGCAGCAATATCCCCTTGCTACCGCCATTCAGTAGAGTGGCACCCCCATACATGAGGATGAAAAGGCTGATTGAGGCCACGATAGGCCAGTGACTGTGATGTGGCACATAATAGTGATCTGTTGGCGCATGTTCCGCGTGCGTCATGAAATTTCTCCTCGCTGGCTGGTCTGGATGGTGGCGGGCGCAAAGCCGTTAAGACAGGACTTCAACTGCCCGCATTATCGATTCTGAAGAAAGTATAGGACAGAGTGACGGTACGCACGTCAGCCGGCAGATTCGGATCGATGCGGAACGTAACCGGCATTTCCTTGCCTTCGTTGGCCTGAAAGAGCTGGCGATTGAAACAAAAACATTCGATCTTTTGAAAATGCGAGGCTGCCAACCCTGGCGAAACACTGGGGATGGCCTGTCCGGTCATGGGCTGGTCGGCCAAATTCTTGGCCCAGAAATGGGTCTGGTAGAACTGGCCGGGATGCACCTGCATCCGAGCGACTTTAGGGGCAAATTCCCACGGCGCTCCGATATTCAGGCTGGCGACAAACTCCACCGTTACCGTGCGCGATTCATCCACCTTGACTGCTTCTACCACCTCCACGCGGCCACCGGTTTTACCGTTGAGGCCGGTGATTTTACAAAGCACATCGTAAAACGGAATCAGCAGAAACCCAAAGGCAAACATACCCACAGTCAGCAGCACTAAACGCCGCACCAACCGCTTGTTAGCATTAGCTGTTGTTTCAGGATTTGCGATCATTAGCGCCACGCCATCATCATGATGAAGCCGAAGTAAATGGCTACAGCCACCATCACCAAGAGAAACACCAAGCGCCGCGCCCGGACGGCACGCTGGTCTGGCGGCGTCCAAGCTGCGGGCTTAGGTTCAGTCATGACTATCGAACTGCCGTCTGTCATCTGATCTCAGGGGCAGTGGTGAAGGTGTGATAAGCCGGGGGTGAACTTAAGGTCCACTCTAAACCATCCGCCCCTTCCCAAACCTTATCCGTCGCTTTTGCGCCACCCCGAATGGTCTTGATGACGTTATAGGCAAACAGCAGTTGCGAGAAACCAAACATAAACGCACCGACAGTTGACATCATATTAAATTCGGTGAATTGCAGCGCGTAATCGGGAATGCGGCGCGGCATTCCGGCCAGCCCTAAAAAATGCTGTGGGAAAAACAACACGTTAACACCGATAGTCGATAGCCAGAAATGCCACTGCCCTAGTTTCTCGTCATACATGTGGCCGGTCCATTTCGGCAACCAGTAGTAAGCCGCCGCCATGATCGAGAACACCGCGCCTGGCACCAAGACATAGTGGAAATGCGCTACTACGAAATAGGTGTCCTGATACTGGAAATCGGCCGGCGCCATGGCCAGCATCAACCCGGAAAAACCGCCAATGGTGAACAGGACCACGAAGGCAATGGCAAACAGCATGGGCGTTTCAAAGGTCATCGCACCGCGCCACATGGTCGAAATCCAGTTGAACACCTTCACGCCAGTCGGCACCGCGATCAGCATGGTCGCATACATGAAAAACAACTCGCCGGCCAGCGGCATACCGACCGTAAACATGTGGTGCGCCCAGACGATGAAGGACAAAAACGCGATGGACGCCGTGGCGTACACCATCGACGCATAGCCGAACAAGGGCTTACGGGCGAAGGTCGGAATGATCATGGAAATGATCCCGAACGCCGGCAGGATCATAATATAGACCTCGGGGTGGCCGAAGAACCAGAAAATGTGCTGGAACATCACCGGATCACCACCACCGCCGGCGTTGAAGAAGGATGTCCCAAAGAATTTGTCAGTCAACAGCATGGTGACCGACCCGGCCAACACCGGCATCACCGCGATCAGCAGATAGGCGGTAATCAGCCAAGTCCATACGAACATCGGCATCTTCATCAAGGTCATGCCGGGAGCGCGCAGATTGAGAATGGTGGCGATAATATTGATCGCCCCCATGATGGAGGAAGCGCCCATCATGTGAACGGCCAGGATAACGAATGGGAAAGCATCCCCCGTCTGCAACACCAACGGCGGATATAGCGTCCATCCGCCCGCTGGACCGCCACCCGGCAAAAACAAGGTGGACAGCAATAGCGTAAAAGCGAACGGCATGATCCAGAATGACCAATTGTTCATGCGCGGCAACGCCATGTCCGGTGCGCCGATCATCATCGGCACCAACCAGTTGGCCAGGCCGACGAATGCCGGCATCACTGCGCCGAAAATCATCACCAGCGCGTGCATGGTGGTCATTTGGTTGAAGAAGTCGGGATTGACGATCTGCAAACCCGGCTGGAACAGTTCGGCGCGAATCACCAAAGCCATCGAACCGCCGACAAAAAACATCAACAGCGAAAATAACAGATATAACGTGCCGATATCTTTATGATTGGTCGTGTAAATCCAGCGAGTCAAACCGCGCGGCGGGCCATGATCGTGACCGTGGTCCTCAGCGTGGTCGTGAGCGTGTGATGCGGTGCTCATAGAGTTTGGCCTCCAGCAATTTTGACAGTCGAGTTGTCGTCATTCGCAGTTTTTGGATTCGGCTTGTTCTTGGCCTGCATTTGGGCAAGCCATTCTTTGAATTCGGCTTCCGGTACGGCCTTGACCACAATCGGCATATAGCCGTGATCCTTACCGCACAATTCAGCGCATTGGCCGCGGTAGATTCCCGGCTTTTCGATCAACGTCCAACTCTCGTTGATAAAACCAGGGATGGCGTCTTTCTTCCAGCCCAATTCCGGCACCCACCAGGAATGAATGACATCAGCGGCGGTTGTCAGAATTCGGACCTTTTTGCCGACCGGTACGACCATGGGGTTATCCACTTCCAAGAGATAATGTTCCCCCTTGGGAGCGGTATTACGGATTTGGGCGGTTGGGGTGGAAAGCACACTCAAAAAACCGACGTTCTGGTCAAGATAGTCATATTGCCAGCGCCATTGATAACCTGTGACTTTGATGGTCAGCTCCGCTTCTCGGCTATCATACATTTTGACCAGGGTTTTGGTGGCCGGCACCGCCATGCCGATCAGGATCAGCATCGGAACCACCGTCCATACGATCTCCACCAGGGTACTCTCATGAAATTGAGCCGGCACCGCGCCACGCGATTTGCGGTGATGGAAAATCGACCAGAACATCACGCCAAACACCCCAATCGCGATCACCACGCAAATCCAGAAGATGAGCATGTGCAGATCGTAAACTTCCCGGCTAACAGCGGTGACACCCTGAGGCATGTTCAACCCCAGTTCAGCGCGTGCGCCCGCACCCCACATCAAGAATGGTGCAGCGGCCAAACCTGTGGCGCCCCATTTGGTAAATCGAGTGATTGCCATACCCCTCCTCTCCCGACAGTTTGGTCGCGCCTTAAGGCCAAGACGCCAAATAAAATTAAAATAAAAATCAGTCAACTCAATGGCCGCCGGGGTCTCAAATCCCCAGTCGGACTAAGGTTCAAAGACCTGCCCACGAAGACAATGTGTCAAATCCTGGGCAAGTTTTTTACGTTCTTCCTCGACTAAAAATCGACCCACTTCCACGGCATGGCCATGAGCGTGAATCAACAAACGGCTTGGATACCACCGGTGCGGACACGCGCGTAAAACGACCTGTGCCCAAGCGCGCCCTATCACCCAGCGTTGGCGAGGACCACGGCGGCCTCGCTCAATGCGAATACTGTCCGCTGCAACGCAGATCACCTCGCATTCGTGGCAGCGACACATCACGCGATAGAGTCCAGCGCCGACCAATAGCAGTTCCAAACCCGCAAACGGCAATACCGGCCAAAAGCCCATCGCGACCAATGGGGCTATCCCAATGAGCGTTACAGCGCACAAACCAGCCAAAAACCAAAGATTTTGCCGCCACGATAGCGAACGATTGGGGCGTAGTACATAACAAAATTGACATTCTTTCGTGCCATACTCGATTGCGATCATGACCTGAAAGCCCCATCGTCTGCCTTGCCTATTTAACAAGTAGCGGTAGACGGGAAACTTGTCAATACCCTTTAATATAACTAAGGTTTTATTTGGCGGCGTTAACAGGTAGCGATTGGTTACAAGGCCAAAATTTACCGGCTCTTCCGTAAGCCTTGCCGTAAGCGGTCCAAGGAAAAAACGGCAACTCCACTCTCGCGCGAATGGCCCTGTTCCGCCGATGGTCCCCAAGCGTGTCCATAAATCACCTCGCAGGTCACCGGTAATAATCCATCGGGGCGACGCAATTTCTCATAGGCGGCCCGCACCGCTCGCCAGCGAGCTTGGCCGGTCAGACCTCGTGACCGGTTAGTGATCACATTCGAAGCACCCAAATCCTTTAAATCACGCAATAAACCATCAACCTGCGGATAGGTTAAAGTGAGCCGTTCGACATCCATCACCGGGCCAGACAAACCCGCTCGCACCAGGCTATCACCGATATCATGCAGGTCCAGAAACGCATTGACGTGACTGTGGCTATCGGCCATCCGCCAACTCTGCCGCAGCTCGCTTAACGTATCTGGCCCAAGCGTACTAAAGAACAGAACTCCGCCCGGTTTGAGCACTCGGCGAAATTCGGTGAATACCGGTGCCAAGTCAGCACTCCATTGCAAGAGCAGGTTGGAAAAAATCAAATCACAACTGGCGTTTGCCAATGGCAGCGATTCTGGTTCTCCCACCACCCCATGCAAGCTCCGCAGCCACGGCGCACGCTTACGCGCTGCAACGACCAAAGCCGATGCTAGATCGAAACCGATGACGTGCGCCCGCCGATACTTCTTGAACAAAAGCGTCGTGATGGCACCAGTGCCACAGCCGAGATCCAAGATAACGGCGGGTTTAAGATCGATCAACTCCAGCCGCTCCAACAGCCGTTTACCGACCTCGCGTTGCACTACCGCCGCACGGTCATAATGGAGAACCGCTCGCTGGAGCGCTTGTCGCAATAAAGCGCGATCAACCGCAAAAACCAAACGCTCCGCATCACCCATTGAGAAACGCCCGAAGTTCAGCGTTAAAAACCGGTAGATGGGAGAAAAACGGCGCGTGCCCGGCCCGTTCGAGCACTCGTAATCGCACATCCGGCCTGTGCGCCACTAATGCCTGTCCCGCCTCGACAGGAACCAGTTGATCGCGCTCCCCCATCAGCAACAAAATCGGGCAGACAATCCGCCCCCAATCGGGTCGCAAGTCGGTACTTTCCAAAATTTGCAAGCCATCTTCCAGTGCCGAGAGCGCCGGCTCACCATGCTGAAACAGCATAGCCTTTAACTGTTGCAATTGAGCGCTAGCCCGTTCGCTGCCATAAACTTCCAAAGCAATAAAGCGTTTGAGCACGGCGCGATAATCCCGACGCAGATCCTCGGCAAACTGGCGCAAAACGGGCAGAGCAACGGCATGTGGCCAATCGGCGCGCTGCGCAAAACAGGGAGTGCTATTCGTCAAGATGAGGTGGCTGACCCGCTGCGGCGCAGTGACCGCGAGACGCTGCGCGATCAGTCCACCCAACGACCAACCGACCCAAGCGGCGGGTGTCGGTACTACGGCCGCCATCGCCGAACACAGATCATCGAGTGTGTGTCGGCCCTCATACCGCCGACTGAAACCATAGCCGGGCAGATCGACCACAGTCACCCGAAAATCGTCGATCAATCCTTCGGCAACATCTTCCCAAACCCCGGAATGCATCCCCCAGCCATGGACCAACACCACGTCCGAGCCAGTCCCTAGCGTATGGGCATAGAGTGACTGACTGGTGCTATCGTGGGCTGGCGGCCAGGAGGGCTTTGGATTCGAGCGAGCGGTCACGACACTGCGCGCTTGCGATCCAATAAAAAGCTCAAGCCGCCACCGCGCCTGGTAAGGGATGGCCTTCTTCGTCCAACGGAATATCGATCCACTGCTCCCGCTGGATGTTTCGCAAATCGATGATCGACCATGGCACCAGAATCAATAAGGCCGCAGCCCAAGCAATCAGGTACCACATCCAACCATTACCGGGAATGAAGGTTCCTATGACGATAAAAAACCCGGTAACCGCATAGAATCGGGTGGCCGCCCGCTGCGTGTAATAACCGACTTGCGGATTCGGATGGTGGCGATTCATGGCATAGACCATCATCGAGGCGCCAAACCAAAAGATCAACAAGGGAAACGGCAAAAGAATCGCGATGATGTTGCCATAGTTCATCAACGAGGCCGCCCGCTTGGCTGACGACGCCCGCGCAATCTTACCGATAACCGTGTCTTCGCTGGATTCCAAAATATGCATGACCCTACTCTTGCCTGAACGGCGGCTAAAAAAATGGCTATGCTGCTGTGGGAATTTGCATATTCTCCAACCCCTAAAACCTTGTCAACCGGAAACCAACATGATGATACGCAGCGGGTTCCTGGCGCTCCATCACTGGCTGTTGCCGCCCCTGTGTTTGCTCTGCGGCACTGCCGGGGCCAACGGCCGTGACTTATGCGCCGACTGTACTGCGGACTTGCCCAGGAACCACAACCCTTGCTTGGGGTGCGCTTTACCACTCAGTCTTAGCCAAAGCGGGCTGTGCCCACAGTGCCGTTTACAGCCACCTCCCTTTGAGCGCGCCTTCGCGCCGTTGGTTTATCAGCCACCACTTGATTATCTCATCGGCAGCTTGAAATTCGGTGGTCACTTGAGCCACGCTCGGCTTTTAGGCGACTTATTTGCTTTGTCCTTCGTCGAAAGCGGCCTAGCGCCCCCGGATTGCATCATCCCGGTTCCTCTGCATCCGCGACGCCTGCGCGAGAGGGGTTTCAACCAAGCTGTTGAACTGGCGCACGCCATCGCTCGCCAGCACCGAATTCCACTGGTGGTCGATCAGTTGCAGCGCACCCGCCACACCACGCCGCAAACCGACTTGCCGGCCCATCAGCGCCGAACCAACCTGATCGGCGCGTTCACGGTAGGGCCGCAACTCGCCGGAGCGCGGGTTGCTCTGATGGATGATGTCATCACGACCACCAGCACCACCAGCGAATGTGCGCGCACCCTCCGCGCCGCTGGCGTTACCGATATCCAAGTGTGGGCTATTGCCCGAACTGCTGACCCTTGAGAACTGATACGAAATTTGAGAGTGTGCTCTCGCCATTACCTGAGCCACTTTACTCCTACCGCTAAAGTTGCCTCTCAATCTAAAAAGATGATCCACACCTCTCTCGAATTCTGGCGTGCCTTTACTCAACCCGGTATTTTGCAAACCTCTCAACAAACTATTTTGGCTATCTTTAAGCGAACACTTCATGGCCAGCTTAATAGGCTCTTTGGGCAATTCACCGATGGTCGCTATTACTTCTTATTATTCAACACCGCTGCTCCCCCCAATTCACCCAGGGTCGCCTTCTCCAAATCCGTCCACAGCGTACCAGCGCCAGCGTGCAGAATGCTCACTCGCAGATCCTTATTGAGATTATTGGCGAATTCCCACAACGTGAATGCCGCCGGATCGCCAAAGGCTGCGGCTTTCAGTTCAAAACCCTTGGCTTTCTCCCCTTCCACCAAGGCCACGGTGTTAGCCTGAGCCTGACCGAGCTTTCGGGTTTTATCCGCTCGAATCAACGCCGTCTGCTGGTCAATTTCGGCGGTCTGCCGCAAGGCTTCCGCCCGCAGTTGCGCCACTTGTTTTTCCTGATCAGCTAAAATTTCGGCTTTTAACTTCTCGGTTTCCTGGGCGACTTGTTGGCGGCGCTGTTCGACCAACCCCAACTCCGTATTCAATTCCGCTTGTTTACGCGCCGTGTTCTGCTTTTCCTTATTAGTCAGATCCTGTTCAATCGCAATGCTGGCTTGTTGAATCGGGTCGAGAATTTGATCAGACACATTGACGTGGCGAATCAGTGCATCATGAACAATGATATGTTTCTCCTCAATAGCCTTCGCCAGGGCTTCGGTGAGATCGTTTTGAAATTTCTCCCGCCCCTCGCCAACAATAAAATCCTTGGCCCGATACGCCGACCCTTTAAGCCGTGATACCGATAGAATTTGCGGCATGATGATCTTATCGACCACTGCGGGTAAGTCGCCGTAACTTTGATAAATCCAGGCGATCTGCTCCGGTAGAAATTCAAACTCTACCGTCATATCCAGACTGATCTCAAAGCCATCGCGGGATGGGAATTCAACAAACTGATTCAGACTCAAGACGTGGCTGGCATCCGGCGGTAGTTGCGGTTTTGCTGGACTCGGTTGCGGACTCTGCTGATTTGGCGCGGCAGCCGCCGCCTGCTTGGCGCGCGCCGTGCCGCGCATCATGCTGCTTTCCAACTGTGGCTTATCGCTGACCGATTCCTGCACCCGCTGTTGCGCTACATAATCCATTCGCTTTTCCATCTGCTCAGCCAAGGCCCGCTTCTGTAGATTCTCCATCGCCACATTCTGCGAAGCCATTTTCCCCTTGGTAATCACTTCACCGCCGGTCTTACCCAGCAGCGATACCTGATTAACGCCGATTTCCAGCAGATCGACCTGCAATTCCTTTGGATTGACGTAATACAAACCCGGTTGCAGGACATCGCGGCGCACTCCCTTTTCACCAGGGCCTGCAAAGGCATCCGGCGTGGTCTGTTTACCGGACAGGCTGGTCACGACGCCCACATAACCCACTGGAATGCTGATCGCATCGACGATATCGATCTGATAACCGAACGGATTCAACCGATGCTTACCCGGCCCCAACACACCGCGCCAGATGCCCTTCTGGCCCGCTTCGGCCAAAAATTCACCGGGTGGCAAGTCAGCGCCCACTTTGGAAGTGACGACTCCAACCTTGCCAGGCGGAATCGCAATCACTGGCATGATCTTATAGTCGTACTGCCACGGATTGAGAAAATGCCGACCCTCGCCCAACACCTGTTCTTGAATACCACGCTGGCCCGGCTTGGCGAGAATTTGCCCTGGGGGCAATATCTCACCGCTTTTGGCGGTGACGACCGCCATAAAACCGGGAACCACGTAAAATCGGCAGAAGCCCCATTGCCACAGCAACCAGCTCCCCACCAGCGCCGCCACCAAGCCGACGATCAGCCCAATCCGATTCATGGTTTGGCCTCCTTCGGCAGATAGGGTTGGAACAGCCCGCCGAAGCTGTCGGGCGCATCGCTGCCGAGCAACGAGCCGATACGCGGCCCCAACTTTTGATAGAAGGCGTAACGAGCCAGATTCATGCCGGTCTTGAATGCCCGCACCTGTGCGGTGATCACCTCCGCCTGCGCTTTATTAGTCCAGCCGATCACGTCCCGTTCCGCCTGCGCCTTCGCCATTATCGCCTCTGCTTGGGCGGCGGCGGCCTGATCTTCCAGCTTGGCGACTTCTAATTCCTGATTGGCCGCCGTCAGTTTGACCGCAAGATCCTGTTGCGCCCGAATCACGGCTTGGATACGGCTGGTTTCCGCCGCGACCTTTTCTTGATTTTGCTGGGCCAGCATTTCTTGCCGGGTCAATTCGGCTAAGGAACGCGCTTGTTCAATCTGCTGCTCGAACTTGCGGGCATTTTGCACGCTAACCTCACGGTCACGAATAATGCTGGCGATGGCGTCGGGTGTGACGATATTGCGAATCAACACGGACTTGATCGCTACCCCCCAGTGTTGGGCATTCTGGCGCAGGTGCTGTTCCAAATTGTCCTGAAATTGCTGGCGGGTCTCGCCGATGATGAAATTGATCGCTGGATGCTTGCTACCCTCAATCCGGCTGAAGCCTCGCGCCCGTGGCAGGATCAGCTTTTTCAGTACATCGTCCATATCGCCGATTTGGTGGGTAATGAGCGCCGCTTTGTTGCGATCAATGCTAAATTCGAGGGTGCCTTCAACCTGCACATTAAAACCGTCCAGCGTTGAGAAACTAATGGCGTCCTCGCCGCCAAGCACGAAGCGCTGGCTTTGCAGAGTGACTTCCACCACATGGTAGAGATAAGGATTTAAATAGTAGCTGCCAGGGTCCAGCACCTCTGGAGCCACCCCTTTCATGCGCTCGCCGACCAGATAGGTGTTACGGGCCTCAGCAGGCAGCTTGCCGTCTAGCACATCCCGCCCCGTCAGCGAAGTCACCACCCCGACGGCGCCGGGCCGGATCGAAAGGGCGTCAAAGAGTTGAACACTGCAAGCGTAGGGATTGATCCGGTATTTGCCGGGACCCAGCACAGTGGCCACAATGCCCTTAGCATCCTCTGGGCTGCTTTTGGCGCAATCTCCGGCGGCAACGATCTCGCCTGAGGGTAACTCATTGCCGTATAAACGAGTTAATACGGCCAACTTGCCCGCTGGAATATCAGTGATCTTGCCGATCTCCCAGCCCCAAGTGTAAGGATTACGGAAATAACGGCCTTCGGGTAATACGTCGAATTGAATACCTTTTTGCTGCGGTTGCAGCGCAATGATCGCGCCTGGCGGTAAGTCATCGCCGTTTTTATGGATCAAAATTGCAATTTCGCCCGAACCCGGCTCGATTCGGCAAAACACCCAGACGAAGAGGACTAGAAAAACCAAGAAACCGCTACTTAAGGCGAAGCCTGCCCAACGCCCCCACTGCGGCGGGAGCGACGGCAAAGACGGTTTGGAGAAGCGTTGCGCTCTTTTAACTGCATTGATCAGGGGATCAGGGTCGCTCATCGCTGTTTCCTTCGCTGGAGATCAAGGAAAGCCTCTACCCCGCCTTAACAACTTAAGGTTGGGGCTCAGGTTTGTCCGCAAACATCATGATTGATGACAAACCGCTCCGGGCGTAAACCGGATGGGGCGGGATGCAGGAAAGTGAGGGCTTTGCGATTGAGATTTGCCCAGTCCTTGGCCCATCGCCTTCGGTTCTCTACCGCCTACATCCCCTCATCCCCCGCTTACCACTTAGCCATGCTCATCATAGTCGATTATTTGGCAGTTACGCAGTTGGCGGCCCGCAATCAGTGCCCGCTGGTATCTCCACGCTCTGGCTGTTCTATCGCACGGCCAACAAGTGCATAATTCTTTTGTCATCGACCACAATAAAATCCCGAAGGGGCACCGCACCATGACTGTTGAAACCATTGCCACTCAACCGTTTCAAGATCAAAAACCCGGTACATCAGGGCTGCGTAAAAAAGTTAAGGTCTTCGAGCGGCCGCATTATTTAGAAAATTTCGTGCAAGCTATTTTTGATACCCAGCCCAATGAGGAAGATGCACCCCTGGTGGTTGGTGGCGATGGCCGTTATTACAACCGCCAAGCGATCCAGATCATTCTGCGCATTGCCGCCGCCAACGGCTGTGATCGGGTCATTCTCGGTCAGGGTGGGATTTTCTCCACGCCAGCCGTCTCGTACATGATCCGTAAGCATGGTGCGCGCGGCGGCATCATCCTTTCTGCCAGTCACAATCCCGGTGGGCCAGATGAGGATTTTGGGATCAAATTCAACACCCCAAACGGAGGTCCCGCTCCAGAAAAAGTCACGGAAGCCATTTACTCCGCCACCTTACACATCAACCGCTATCACCAGTTGGATACGCCGGATATCGATCTCGATAAACTAGGAACGACCTTAGTCGGCGACATGCGGGTTGACATCGTCGATTCGGTGAGTGATTACGCCGACTTGATGGAAGAGTTATTCGATTTCGAGCAAATTCGTTCCCTGTTCCAGTCAGGCTTTCGGATGCGGTTCGATGCCATGCACGCAGTGACCGGCCCCTATGCCCGTGAGATTCTAGAAAACCGCTTAGGTGCACCAGCCGGCACGGTGGTCAATGGCGTGCCCCTGGAAGATTTTGGCCATGGTCATCCCGATCCGAATCTGGTCTATGCTAAGGAATTGGCCGATTACCTTTTTGGAGCAGATGCCCCCGATTTCGGCGCAGCTTCGGATGGTGATGGCGACCGTAACATGGTGTTGGGGCGGCATTTTTTCGTCACCCCCAGCGACAGCCTGGCGGTGATTTTGGCCAACGCCAAGCTGGTGCCCGGCTATCGCCGGCTGGCGGGCGTGGCGCGCTCAATGCCAACCAGCCAAGCGGCGGATCGCGTAGCGGCCAAATTGGGCTTGAACTGCTATGAAACACCGACCGGTTGGAAGTTCTTCGGCAACTTGCTGGATGCTGGGCGCATCACGCTGTGCGGTGAGGAAAGCTTTGGTACTGGCTCGGATCATGTCCGCGAGAAAGATGGACTGTGGGCGGTGCTGTTTTGGTTGAACATCCTGGCCGCATCGCGGAAATCCGTGGCTGACATCGTGCGCGAGCACTGGCGCACTTATGGACGCAACTACTATACGCGGCACGATTACGAAGCCGTGGATAGCAAAGCCGCTGAAGGGTTAGTCAATGCGCTGCGCGCTCAATCCGCGACCCTGCCGGACCAAAAACTGGGGTCGTACACGGTGGATTACACCGACGATTTTCGGTATGTCGATCCCATCGACGACAGTGTGAGCGAACAGCAAGGCATTCGCATCGGTTTCAAGGATGGTTCCCGGATCGTTTATCGTTTATCCGGCACCGGCACCGAGGGCGCTACTTTGCGGGTCTATATCGAAGCCTACGAACCCGATCCAGCCAAGCATGATCTTGATACCCAGCAAGCCTTGGCGGAACTGATCGGCATCGCCAACAGCCTCGCCGGTATCCGTGAACGCACTGGCCGCGCAGCACCGACGGTGATCACCTGAACTTTTATCGCTCCCACCCTACCTCCCCTAGCCCACTTAGGGGGGTAGCGCCCATCAGCACGACGCCCGATAAAACCACCGCATCGCTTATCGGGCTAGTCGTTGCCTGCCTCATCACAGCCTGCTCTCATACTCCTTCCAATGGTGATCTTGAAGCGGCAAAAACCATTACCGGTAGCGGGTCGGCCAAAGAACTGAGTACTCCAGCCGATTCCTTAGCTAATAAGCAAAGCGCCGCTTCTAATGTGGCCGTCCAAGATGGAGTGAAAGGGCCACTCGCTGAACAAAAAAGTCAGGGCGGTATTACGGACAGACCCATTTTAATCAATTACTTTGGCAGTATCGACGCGGCCAATATCGGCTTTCTCGTCAAAACGATTTTGGCGGAAACCGCCAATGGCGAAACTCATTTCCGCATTAATATGAATAGCACGGGCGGCGACCCAAGCTATTCCATTTCTGCCTACAACCTCCTCAAACCGCTACCAATCACTATAACGACTTATAACGTTAATCAGGTTGAGTCGGCTGCGGTCCATTTGTATTGCCTTGGCAGTCGGCGATATGCGCATCCGCGTTCGATCTTTACCATTCACTCGGTCAAATGGAGTCTAAGCGGCTATTCGCCGGGCAAACTGGCTGCGGTATCGAAAAAAATCAATCTTCAACAGGAAAGCGTACTGAATATATTGAATAGCTGTATGCGAATCGAAACAGCGCGGATTGAACGCTCGGTTTTTGGTGATGACGATTGGTATATCGACGCCAAGGAAGCGGCTCTCAGCGGCTTGGTTCAGCAGATTACGACAGAATCGGTATCGGCCAAGAAAATTTATTTGATTTCAGACGGTTATAAGGGTTAATCGCTTAATCCCCGGTAACTCAAGCCATATTCGCTATTCCCATCTCGCCACGATTACAGTAGCTCCTACCGATCCGCTGATCATCGCTGTCTAGTCCATTAGACTGGCCAAAGCTGATCCAAGAGCGATTGACGTACAAAATAACGCCCTGCTCATCAAATACGGCCATTTGGATTCCCAACGAATTCAATACAGCCAGAGCCAGTTGTTGCAAGCACACTTACATAAAAGTCTCAACGCTCCAACAAATGAGTGAGCCTAAATTGGCCGGTTGCTCTTACCCTTAAAAAAAGGGACCGCTCTCGCAGTCCCTTTTTCACCATCACACGAAATGGCAGTCGGTCACATGTAATCACCCTTATAACTTTCCAGCGTCTTGATGTAATTAGCGCGCTCGAAAGCGGTCGGATCGGTGACGTTCTGCTGGCTCATCGAGCCTTTCATCTGCGCGACCGACACATAGTGATGCATTTCCATCCAAGCCTGCAAACCATCATGCAGCGTCGTCATGTAATCGATGCCGTTCTTCAGCAAGGCCGAAGTGGTCATCACCACATCTGCGCCGGCCATCAGATACTTCACCACGTCAACCGGTGTATGCACGCCCCGCGTCGCACCCAGTGAAGCCCGCAGCCGCCCGTACAGCACGGCGATCCACAGCAGTGGCAGGCGAATCTCTTCAGATGTGCTGAGGCTCAGATTCGGCGCTACATCCAGCTTATCCAGATCAAAATCCGGCTGATAGAATCGGTTAAACAGCACCAGCGCATCGGCCCCAGCGTCATCCAGCTTCTTGGCCATTGAGCCAATAGCACTGAAAAACGGACTCAGCTTGACCGCCACCGGCACCGTCACTGCCGCCTTCACCCCTTTGACGATCTCGACGTAGCGTTCCTCAACTTCACGGCCACTGGTAGTCAGATCGGCGGGGATATAATAAATATTCAGTTCGATACCCTTAGCCCCCGCCTGCTGCATCAACTGCGCGTACTCAATCCAGCCGGTGTTGGTGATGCCGTTCAAGCTACCGAAAATAGGGATATCCACGGCCTCAGATGCCCGCCGTAACAAATCCAGATAATTGTCCGGGCCGACCGTATAGTCGTCCACTTCTGGAAAATAGCTCAGCGATTCGGCGAAGCTCTCGGTGCCAGCGGTCATCAGGTGCTCCAGCGCGGCGCTCTCATGTTTCAACTGCTCCTCGAACAGCGAGAACATAACGACGGCCGAGGCGCCGGCATCTTCCAGGCGCTTAATGTTGGCGACAGTCCCGCTCAGCGGTGAGGCCGACGCGACGATGGGATGCTTCAGTTCCATCCCCATGTAAGTGGTTCGTAAATCCATGGCGTTTCCTTCTGAATGCGGAATACGGGTAATGGGGCGGGCACCGAACCAAACCGGTGCGGAACCCGCCGCGCGCTGTTGTTATTTGAACTTGGGCTGGAACGTCGCACCACTGCGGGCCGCCATTTCCTCGTAAACCGACCAACGCTGGTTGATGGCTTGTTGGCCCAGATCCATCAGATGCTCGGCTTCCTTGGGGTTGGTATGGGCCAGCACCTTGTAGCGCACCTCGTTGTAGGCATACTGCTTCAGCGGAATCTTCGGGCGTGCCGAATCCAGCACAAAGGGATTGGCGCCGCTTTCCCGTACCGCTGGATTGTAGCGCACCAAAGGCCAATGGCCGCACTCCACCGCCAGCCACTGTTGTTCAAGGCCCTTTTGCATATTGATGCCGTGGGCGATGCAGTGGCTGTAGGCCAAAATCAGCGACGGCCCTGGATAGGCTTCGGCTTCGCGGAAGGCCAGCAATGTCTGCTGCGGATTGGCACCTAGCGCAATCCGCGCCACATAAACATTGCCGTAAGAAATGGCCTGCAACGCCATGTCTTTCTTACCAATCGTCTTGCCCGCCGCTGCAAACTTGGCCACCGCACCCAACGGCGTGGATTTCGACATCTGGCCACCGGTGTTGGAATAAACCTCGGTATCCATCACCAGGATGTTGACATCGCGCCCGCTGGCCAGCACATGATCGACACCGGAAGAACCGATGTCGTAAGCCCAACCATCGCCGCCCACAATCCAAACACTGCGCCGAACTAGCTGATCGGCAATCGCCAATAACTGAGCGGCGCGCGGATCAGTTATGCCTTGCAGACGTTGCTTGAGTTCCGCCAAGCGGCCTCGCTGGCGGCGAATGTCGATCTCGGTGACTTGCTCAGCCTCCAGCAGATCGGTCACCAGTTCCTCGCCGATCCTGGAAGCCAACGCTTTCAGCAGCTCGCACGCATACACCAAGTGCTTATCAGCGGTCAGCCGGAACCCTAAGCCGAATTCGGCGTTATCCTCGAACAGGGAATTCGACCACGCCGGACCACGACCCTCGCTGTTGACCGACCACGGCGTGGTCGGCTGATTACCGCCATAGATCGAGGAGCAACCGGTGGCATTAGCCACCAGCAAGCGGTCACCAAACAGTTGCGATAGCAGCTTGACATAGGGCGTTTCGCCGCAGCCAGAGCACGCGCCGGAGAACTCAAACAGCGGCGGCAAGAACTGCACGCCGCGCACCGTTGAGAAATCGACCCGTCCACGATCCACTTCCGGCAGGGTCTCAAAGAAGTTGATATTGGCGCGCTCGTTATCCAACACCGGCTCCTTGAGCGCCATATTGATCGCCTTATGGCCGACCTTTTCCTTGCTCTTGGCCGGGCAGACCTCGACGCACAACGAACAACCGGTGCAGTCCTCCAGATAGACTTGCAAGGTATAGCGAATATCAGGAAAACCGCGTGCATCAATCGGCGCCGTCTTAAACGCTTTCGGTGCTTCCTCCAGGCTATTTTGATGATAGAACTTGGAGCGGATGACACCGTGCGGACAGACCATGCTGCAATTGCCACACTGGATGCAGATTTCCGGTTCCCAGATCGGCACGAAGTTGGAAATATTGCGCTTTTCCCACTGGGTGGTGGCGCTGGGGTAGGTGCCATCGACCGGCAGGGCGCTAACCGGCAATTCATCGCCGCGCCCGGCCATCATCATGGCCGTCACATTGCGCACGAATTCTGGGGCATTGGCTGGCACCGTCGGCGGTAACTGGCGCGTTCCGGTGGCTTGCGCCGGTACCGGAATCTGTTTCAGATTGACCAGGGTATTATCGACCGCCACAAAGTTCTTCTTGACGACTTCCTCACCCTTACGCGCGTAGGTTTTCTTGATTGAATACTTGATCTTTTCGATGGCCTTGTCGCGCGGCAACACCTTGGAAATCGCAAAGAAGCAGGTTTGCATGATGGTGTTGATCCGCGAACCCATGCCGTTGTCGCGGGCTACCTTCTCGGCATTGATGCCGTAAACCTCTAACTTCTTATCAATAATTTCCTGTTGCACCGGCCGAGGAATCCGATCCCAAGCCTCTTCCGGCTCATGCGGGCTGGTGTTAAGCAACACGATGGCACCCGGCGCGGCGCGGGTCAGCACATCGCCGCGATCCAGGAAGTTGAACTGATGGACGCCAATGAAGTTGGCCGACTGCACCAGATAAGGCGATTGGATCGGATCAGGCCCGAAACGCAGATGCGAAACCGTTTGCGAGCCGGACTTCTTGGAGTCGTAGACGAAATAGCCCTGCGCAAAAAATTCGGGGTCGTCGCCGATGATCTTGATCGAGTTCTTGTTAGCGCCGACCGTGCCGTCCGCACCCAGTCCGAAGAACATCGCCCGCACCACTTTATCGGACTCAATGACGAAATGCGGGTCTACATCCAAACTGGTGTGCATCACGTCATCGTTAATACCGACCGTGAAATGATTCTTGGGCTTCGCTTTGGCCAATTCGTCGAACACCGCCTTGACCATCGCCGGGGTAAACTCCTTGGACGACAAGCCATAACGGCCACCGATGACGCGAGGCATCGTCGGGGTACGCAAGGTGCCCTCGATCTGCGCTTCTACCAGGGTGTTGACGATCTCCAAATACATCGGCTCACCGGTGGCACCGGGTTCCTTGGTACGTTCCAGCACGGCGATGGATTTAGCGCTGGCTGGCAGCACCGCCAGGAAATGCGCCGCCGATAAGGGAGCGTACAGGCGAACCTGCAACACACCCACTTTCTCCCCGCGCGCGTTCAAATAATCAGCGGCTTCGCGGGCAGTTTCCGCGCCGGAACCCATCAGGGCCACTACGCGCTCGGCGTTGGGATCACCAAAATAGTCAAACAGCTTATAGGCGCGGCCGGTGATGCCGGCAAACTTATCCATCGCGGCCTGGACGATTCCTGGCACCTTGGCATAGAACGGGTTGACCGTTTCGCGGGCCTGGAAATACGTGTCAGGGTTTTGTGCGGTACCGCGAATAAACGGCCGGTCGGGATTCAAGCCCCGATTGCGGTGGGCAAGAACCAGATCTTCGCGGATCATGGCCCGCATATCGTCATCGGTCAGCAGCGTGAGCTTGTTGACCTCGTGCGAGGTGCGGAAACCATCGAAGAAATGGATGAACGGCACCCGCGCTTCCAGGGTGGCGGCTTGAGCGATCAGCGCCATATCGTGCGCTTCTTGCACGGATGCGGACACCAACATGCAAAAACCGGTCGGGCGCACTGACATCACGTCCTGATGGTCGCCAAAAATCGACAAGCCCTGGGTGGCCAGAGCGCGGGCAGCGACATGGAACACCGCCGAGGTGAGTTCACCGGCGATCTTGTACATGTTGGGGATCATCAGCAGGAGGCCCTGCGACGCGGTGAAGGTGGTGGTCAAGGCACCGGTTTGCAACGCACCGTGAGCCGCACCCGCTGCCCCACCTTCATGCTGCATCTCCACAACCAAGGGGATCGTCCCCCAGATATTCTTGACGCCTTCCGACGCCCATTGATCGGCCAGCTCGGCCATGGTCGAGGATGGGGTAATGGGATAGATGGTACAAACTTCGTTGACGCGATAGGCGACGTAGGCCGCAGCCTCGTTACCGTCGATGGTGGTGACTTTCCGTTCGGTCATTGTGTGTGCTTCTCTTCTCTTGGCCCACGCCGGAGCGGGCGGGCGGTGATTCGGAAAACGGGATTCGCCTCCCCGCGCCGATCAGTAGCGTCGGGGATAGCTCACTTTCTGAAGGCTGGGCGTCAGCTTGCCGACTCTGACGCTTCCACCGGTGGTTCGGGAATCATGTCGATGGCATGGCAAGGGCACTGTTCGAAACACACCGCACAGCCGGTGCAAAGATCGTAGTTGTAGCGATAGCGTTTGCCCGGCCCCAATTTGATGATGGCGTCTTCCGGGCAAGCCCCGTAGCAGCCATCGCACTCATAGCAATTGCCACATGACAGACAGCGACGGGCTTCGTACAAAGCTTCTTTTTGACTCAGGCCGCCGACGACTTCCTCAAAGCTGCTCACGCGCGCTTTCATCTCCAGATGACCCTGCGGACGCTGCGCGGTGTCGGTGTAATACCAGACATGCAGCTTTTCAAAGGTCGCCAGCGCTGCCTTGGGCGGTTTGAGGTAGGTGCCACCACGCAACCAGGCGTCGATATGGCGGGCGGCTTTTTTGCCATGGCCAACGCCAATCGTCACGGTACGATCAGACGGCACCATGTCGCCACCGGCGAACAGCCCCGGATAACCGGTCATCATGGTCTCATCCACCATCACCACGCCATCATCCTTGAACTCGACGCCCGGCACTTTGCGCATGAAACTGGTATCGACATCCTGGCCCAGCGCCATGATCAGCGCATCGGCCTCCAAGGTCTCGAACTGACCCGTCGGCTGTGGCCGACCCTTGGCATCGACCTCCATGATTTCGACCGTGAACTTGTTTTCCTCAATGTTCTTGATCGTGCGCAGCCAGTGGATCTTCACATCTTCTTCGAGAGCCTCGGTGGCTTCGAAGTCGTGTGCGGGCATGTGGGCGCGGTCGCGCCGGTAGATGATCAGCGGCTCGTAACCCAGGCGTTTGGCGACGCGGGCGGCGTCCATCGCGGTGTTGCCGCCGCCGTAGATAGCGACCTTGCGGCCTAGTTTGGGGGCGTTGCCAGTTTCCACATCCTTCAGGAAGCTGATGGCATCCAGCATCTTGCCCGCGTCACGGGAAGGGATTTCGGTGCGCTTACTGATGTGCGCACCGACGGCGATGAACAGCGCATCGAACTTGCCAGCTTCTTTTTCAGCCATCAGATCATCGACCCGATGATTGAGCACGATCTTGACGCCCATGTTCTCGATCCGCTTGATCTCAGCGTCCAGTACATCGCGCGGTAAGCGGTAGGATGGAATGCCAAAATGCATCATGCCGCCGGCCATCGGCCCGGCCTCGAAGATTTCGACGGTGTGACCCATGCGCGCCAGATGATAGGCGGCAGACAAACCGCTGGGACCGGCGCCGACGACGAGAATACGCTTGCCAGTGGGCGGTGCGGTGACGGTGAACTGCCAGTTCTCCTGCAAGGCCAAATCACCGAGGAACCGTTCCACCGCATGAATACTGACCGAGGAATCGAGCTTGCCTCGGTTACAGGCCGTTTCACAGGGATGGTAGCAGACCCGGCCGTGGATGCCGGGCATCGGGTTATTTTCGGTCAAACTCTGCCAGGCTTCCTTGAAGCGACCGGCTTGCGCATGGGCCAGCCAAGCTTGGATATTCTCACCTGCTGGACAGGCATTATTGCAAGTAGGCAGCAGATCCACATAAAGCGGCCGCTGCATGCGCTGCGGGCCGACATTGCGCTTTTCTTGCGTCAAATCCAGCGGGCGCGTCATATTGATAGGCTTGTCAGTCATCGTGCTTCTCTTTGTTTATCGTCTGGTGGTGAGAAAATCTTCCGTCCCCGTCATCGGAACGAGTTGGAGAGCTTTCAGTCATTCCCCTCGAAGCCAGCGGCCCGAAATGACGGCACTTTACAGGGGCGCTCTAGCCGATATGGCTGCGGGAGCGATCCGATTAGCGGTCAGAACCCCTCCCAGCAACACTTGTTCAGTTAAAGTTAGAACATTTTGGCGGTAAGTGAAGAAACCCCGCTTGCAGGAGCGGTCGGTAGCGGCCAATCTAATCCAAATACTATACCCAACGCGGGCAACCGCAACATGCCAATCAACCTAAGGATAGTATCCCCATGAAAGCTGTTAGCCTCTCAAAACTGGGTGGGCCTGAGCAGTTGAACCTGATCGAAACCCCTACCCCAGAACCTCAAGCCGGACACGTTCGCGTTAAGCTGCACGCCTCGGCACTTAACCGGCGCGATGTCTGGATCACGCTCGGACAATATCCCGGCATTCGGTTGCCCTGCTCCATGGGGTCGGATGGCGCCGGAACGATTGATCGACTGGGACCGGATGTGCCGACAGAATTACTGGGCCAGGAAGTGGTCATCTATCCAGCCTACGACTGGGGATCGGATACCCGTTTTCCCAGCCCCAGTTTCCGCGTTCTGGGGATGCCCGATCCCGGCACGTTTGCCGAGTTTATCTGCGTGCCCGCCAGCCACGTTTTTCCTAAACCTACGTTCCTCAATTGGCAACAAGCGGCCGCTATCCCGCTAGCCGGTTTGACGGCTTGGCGTGCGCTGATGACGCAAGCGGCTGCACAGCCCGGTGAAACCGTGCTGGTCACTGGCATCGGGGGCGGCGTCGCGACCTTCGCCTTGAAATGGGCGGTCGGGCTTGGCGCACGTACCTTCGTGACCAGCGGCAACGCCGATAAACTGGAGCAAGCGTGCCAGTTGGGAGCGGCGGGCGGCATCAATTATCACATGGAAAACTGGCCCAAGCAGTTGGCTGAAATGACTGGTAGTGTCGATGTGGTCATTGATGGCACCGGTGGCAATAATTTCCCCGGTTGCCTTGCATTACTAAAACCCGGCGGCCGCCTGGTGGTTTACGGCGCAACCGCTGGCGCTCCCTCAGCCGGACTGGATATGGTCCGGCTCTTTTTCCGACAAACTCGCATCATCGGTTCGACCATGGGATCACCGGCTGAATTTGCGGCAATGTTGAATTTTATGGTGGAACATCACATCGAACCGGTGATCGATCAAGTTTTCGCGCTTGATCAGGTGGTTGCTGCCCACCAGCGTTTGCTGTCGGCCCAGAATCTGGGAAAAATCGTCTTGCGGCACGACTGAAATTCCAGGTAGTGCCGGCCAGACCTTCGATAGCAGTTTTAGCAAGAGATTGATTGACGCGGTGCAGCAAATAATTTTATACTGCATTGCAGCACATAGGATCAGTGCTGTGTTTTATCCTCCTTTGGTGGTTGTTTGCCGGAGCCAAAAAATGCTCCGGCTTTTTTTATTGCAGCGCAAAATAACTTGACGCAACGCAACAAAATTGCGTAATCTTACGGCCGACATCGCAAGATGTCGTTCTTCTCCACACCTTCCTTTGGTGGTTATTTGCCGGGACAATTAAGTCCCGGCTTTTTTTTGCGATTCCTCCTGAATTCACGATGGCGCCACCACAAGCTCACCCCTTTTCTTTCATCGCTAAAGCGCTGATTTTTAGCGTTAGCCTGCTACCGCTGGCATGGTTGGGCTGGCGGGTTTGGCAAGATGCGCTAGGCAGCAATCCGGTCGAAGCCCTCAGCCATTTCACCGGCGACTGGACTTTGCGCTTTCTACTGCTTACCTTGGCCATCACCCCGTTACGGCGCCTGAGTGGCTGGCAATGGCCGCTGAAAGTGCGGCGGATGATAGGGCTATTCGCATTTTTCTACGCTTGTCTTCACATTAGCGTGTATTTGATTTTCGACCAGTTTTTCGATTGGGCGTCGATCTTAGAGGATGTCACCGAACGGCCTTACATCACGGTCGGCTTCGCTGCTTGGTTGCTGTTGATTCCGCTGGCCATCACTTCCACCAACCGAATGATGAAGCGGTTAGGGCGACGCTGGCAGCAACTGCACCGGCTGGTTTACCTGATCGGCCTACTCGGTGTACTGCACTATCTGTGGCTGGTCAAAACCGACTTCCGCGAGCCGCTACTTTACGCAGGGCTGTTGGCTGCATTATTGGGCTACCGGCTGTGGTGGCGTGCTCACTCAGCGACGCTGACCCGCTCCACCCGCTGAAACCCGCGCGGTAACGGTTTACCCCGCCGTCCCCGGTCACCGCTGTACGTTTCCAAATCAGTCGACCTCAGTTTCAATTCCCGCTTGCCGGCGGTCAGGACAAAACCCTTGCCAGGCGGCGCAAGCGCGAGCGTGATTAACTTTTCCTCATCCGGCAAATCGATAATCTTATTGCCCTTGCCCTTAGGCAGGCGTGGCAAGTCATTGACTGGGAACATCAAAAACCGACCACCACTGCTGACTGCCGCCAAACGGTCTGTTGCAGGGTTAATCACCGGCAGCGGTGACAGGATGCTCGCTCCCTCCGGCACCGTCAGCACCAGCTTGCCGGCTTTGTTACGGCTGAGCATGTCATCGAAGGTACAGATAAAGCCGTAGCCCGCATCAGTCGCCAACAGATAAAGCATTTCAGGACTACCCAACAACACGCTGACGAATCGCGCCCCATCCGGCGGGCTGAGCTTGCCAGTCAAGGGTTCACCGTAGCCGCGCGCCGAGGCCAAACCGGCCACGGGTAGGCTATAAGTACGGCCGGTGCTATCCAGAAAAACCGCTGACTGGTTACTGCGGCCCTGCGCCTGATCAAGAAAACCATCGCCAGCTTTGTAGCTCAAGGCAGCAGCGTCGATCTCGCGGCCTTTGGCCGCACGCACCCAACCCTTTTGCGACAAGACCACTACCGTCGGCTCACTCGGCGTTAGACTGGCTTCGTCCAAGGCTTGCGCTGCCCGCCGCTCAACCAATGGACAGCGGCGTGGGTCGGCAAACCGCTTGGTATCTTCCTGAATTTCCTTTCGAATCAGCGTCTTTAATCGCTTCTCTGAACTAAGCAATAGCTGCAAGCGCCCCTGCTCAGCGCGTAGTTCGTCCTGTTCGCCACGCAGTTTCATTTCCTCAAGCCGGGCCAAATGGCGCAGCTTGGTTTCCAAAATCGCCTCGGCCTGGGCATCGGAAAGTCCGAAACGGGCCATCAAAACCGGTTTGGGTTTGTCCTCGGTGCGTAGAATGCGGATCACTTCGTCCAAATTGAGATAAGCAATCAGCAGGCCGTCGAGAATATGCAGTCGCTGATCAACCTGCCCTAGCCGGTATTCCAACCGGCGCCGAACGGTAGCGACCCGATAGCACAGCCATTCTTCGAGAATTTGCTTGAGGTTCTTAACCTGCGGACGGCCGTCCAAGCCGATCATGTTGAGATTAACCCGATAGCTCCTTTCCAGATCGGTGGTGGCGAACAGATGATCCATCAACAAATCGCTGTCCACCCGATTTGAACGCAGCGCCAACACCAGCCGGGTCGGGTTTTCGTGATCGGATTCATCGCGCAAATCCTCGACCATCAGCAATTTTTTATCGCGCATCTGTGCGGCGATCTGCTCCATGATCCGCGCGCCGGAGACCTGGTGGGGCAAGGCAGTGATAACGATGGCGTCGCCGTTTTCCCGCTCGAAGCGCGCGCGCATCCGCACCCCACCGTTACCGGTCTGATAAAGCTTTCGCAGTTCTTCGCGCGGCGTGATGATCTCGGCGCCGCCGGGAAAATCGGGTGCGGGCACCAGTTCGCACAAGGTGTCCAGGTCGCTTTCCGGCTGGTCGAGCAACTGCACACAGGCCGCCGCGATTTCACCCAGATTATGCGGTGGGATATCGGTGGCCATACCGACCGCGATGCCGGTGGCACCATTCAGCAGAACGTGCGGCAAGCGGGCGGGCAACAGAACTGGCTCATCCAATGTACCATCGAAATTGGGCGTCCACTCCACCGTGCCCTGGCCGAGTTCGGAGAGCAGCACTTGGGCGAAGGCTGATAACCGCGCTTCGGTGTAGCGCATGGCCGCAAAAGATTTGGGATCGTCCGGTGATCCCCAATTCCCCTGGCCATCCACCAACGGATACCGATAAGAAAAGGGCTGGGCCATGAGGACCATGGCTTCGTAACAGGCCAGATCACCGTGTGGATGATACTTACCCAGCACGTCGCCGACGGTGCGAGCCGATTTCTTGTGCTTGGAACTGGCCGATAAGCCAAGTTCGGACATGGCGTAAATAATGCGGCGCTGAACTGGTTTAAGCCCATCACCGATGTGCGGTAGAGCACGGTCGAGAATGACGTACATGGAATAATCCAAATACGCTTTTTCGGTGAAGGTCTTCAAAGGGACGCGCTCGGCGCCGTCCGCGCTGGTGAAGATATAAGGGGATTGGGCCATGATCAGGACAGAGAAACGGTTAAAGTCGGGCGATCCATTGTTTTTGGATGATCGCCCACGCGGATCGGTAGACGATTAGGATAGCAGCGAAAGATGCTAAAGAGGCTGGGCTAGCAAGCAGACTCTCTAGGCGGCCCCTTCCTGAAGGAGCGCCGTTTCCATCATCTGTTGTAAGCCCGGCTGCCCGTGCCAATAGCCATCGCAAGCGCCCAAGGGTAAAGCAGCATTCAAGCGCGCAGCGTCTTTAACAGGATCACCCTCCCCGCGCAAACAGGCGGCAAACGCCGCAATAACGGCCTCCGTACCTTCGGGCTGGGGACTGATCCGCAGCACGTCTACCTTCAGTTCCCGCAATTCTTCCAGTTCCGGCAACAAATTACAGGTCTGGGCGGATTGGGTCTGGATACCGTTAAGTGCCAGAAACGTCAGCCCCTCGCGGGTGCTCAGAATCAAGCCTTCCGGGTAATCCAGACAGCGATACTGGCAATCATCCTTGGGCAGATTGTGATGGCGGGCGGTAAAACAGCGGGCGGAATACGCCAGCGGCATCCGGCCATAAACGAAGACCTCGGTTTCCATGCCCTCCGGCCGTCCTGCCTGAATCGACGCCAGCGTCGTCCGCGACAATTCGACGGGCATCACCCAGCGCTTCGCACCCAGGCCCGCTAAAAATTGCAGCGTCCGGTCGCTGTAGACATTGATGCCTGTTCCCAACACGAACGGCGTTTTCCGCTCGGACAGCAAGCGCACCGCGCCCATATCGTTGGCTTCGACCGTGAAACAGCCGTTTTCACATAACCGGCGCAAGGTCTTCAATTCTGATTCGGCTTCCAACAAAGCCATCGTGGCTAACACCACCTCCTTGCCCGCCGCGCGCATTCGTTCGGCCAGATCCAGCCAATCAGCGGTATTCATGGCATGGCGCTTGGAACACACCGTTTCGCCGAGATAAATGATGTCCACCGGTGTAGCGCTCATCCGCTCATAAAAATCGAGCAGCTTTTCCTTGGGCCAGTAATACAACACTGGCCCCAGCGCGAGTTTTGACTGCTGTTCGCTCATGATGGTGGCCTCACTGCCAAGTCCGGTGATAAGCGCCCAGCGTAGTCTGGTGGCCTTCCGACACCTTGCCGAGTTCTCGTAACCAATCCGGTTTCGGTGCGTAAGCGCTCGGATTGCGCCGACAAGTATCAATGGCCGCTCGCCAGACCTTGGTCACTTGCGTCACATAGGCCGGGCTGCGCTGACGGCCTTCGATCTTGATCGCGGCGATCCCCATCTGGTGCAGTTCCGGCAATAGCTCCAGCGTATTCAGACTGGTCGGTTCCTCAATGGCGTAATAGGTTTGCTCAGCCACTTCGAACCGGCCCTTGCACAGTGTGGGATAACCTGCCGGTTCGCCGGGTTCGTAGCGGTCGATCAGCAAACCGCCAAGCCGCGTTTCTAGCCCGCGCGGGGTTTCTTCCCACCGCACCGCTTTGGCCGGAGAGCACACCCCGCACATGTTGGGCGATTCGCCGGTGACATAGGATGACAGTAAACAGCGGCCTTCGACCATGATGCACAAGCCGCCGAAGCCGAACACCTCGATAGCGACCGGGCTGTTCTCCAAGACGTGCTTGACTTGTGGCAGCGACAGCACCCGTGGCAACACCACCCGCCGAATACCGAAATGCTCGTGATAAAAGCGGATGGCTTCGTAATTGGTGGCCGAACCCTGCACCGATAGATGCAGCGGCAGATTAGGATGGGTGCGTTGGGCGTAATCCAGCACGCTGATGTCGGCGGCGATGATGGCATCGACGCCTAAATCCGCCGCCTGATCAACCGCCCGCTGCCAGCGTTCCCAACCCGACGGCTGTGGAAAGGTGTTGAGGGCCACAAAAACATGCCGGTTCTTGGCGTGGGCGTACTGAATCCCTTGCGCGGCCGTTTTGGCGTCGAAGTTCAGGCCAGGGAAATGACGGGCGTTGGTATCGTCCCGAAAGCCGATATACACCGAGTCAGCTCCATGATCGACGGCAGTTTTCAGCGAGGGCAGATTGCCCGCCGGACAGACCAGCTCCAGCGGTTGCGCTTGGGTAGATGTTGCCGCAATAGCCATACCTATTTTCCCCGCTCCCGTGCGATGGCCCGATAACCGATGTCGGTGCGGTAATAGGCACCGTCCCAATGGACCTGCTTGGCTAGCTGGTAAGCCGATCTCTGCGCTTCCGCCACCGTGCCGCCCAGCGCGGTCGCACACAACACCCGACCGCCGTGCGTCACCACCTCACCGTTTTGCGTCTGCGCCGTTCCCGCATGGAACAATTTGACGCCTGGCTCCAACTCGCCCTCGTGATCCGGCAAGCCGGTGATGACATCGCCCTTGCGATACGCGCTGGGATAACCCGCAGCAGTCATCACCACGCCCAATGCAGGCCGAGAATCCCAATCGGCTGCGATCTCGCCCAGGCGACCATCCAGCGCCGCCTCGCATAAATCCACCAGATCGGAGCGCAAGCGCAGGATCAGCGGCTGGGTTTCAGGATCGCCCAGGCGGCAGTTGTATTCCAGCACTTTCGGGCCGTCAGCGGTCATCATCAGACCGGCATAGAGAAAGCCGACATAGCGGCAGCCCTCCGCCGCCATGCCGCGCACGGTTGGCTCGATCACTTCGGCCATGATCCGGTCGTGCAGTTGTGGCGTGACCACCGGCGCGGGCGAATACGCGCCCATGCCGCCGGTGTTCGGGCCACGGTCGCCGTTGTCGCGCGCCTTGTGATCCTGAGAGGAGGCAAACGGCAGGATATGCTCACCATCGGTCATAACGATGAAGCTGGCTTCCTCGCCATACAGAAATTCCTCTACCACCACCCGCCGCCCGGCCTCGCCAAACTCCGCACCGCTCAACATGCTGCGCGCGGCGGCGATGGCTTCCAGTTCGCTCTGGGCCAGAATCACGCCCTTGCCAGCGGCCAGGCCATCGGCCTTGACTACCACCGGCGCGCCCATCTCGCGGATGAACGCTTCCGCCGCGTCGGGATCAGTAAAGCTCTGATAACGGGCGGTGGGGATGTGGTGGCGGGCCAGAAAATCCTTGGTGAAGGTCTTGGAGCCTTCCAGTTGCGCCGCCGCCTGACTCGGCCCGAAACAACGCAAGCCCGCATTCTTGAACAAATCGGTGATGCCCAGCACCAGCGGTACTTCCGGCCCGATGAGGGTAAGATCGACCTGATGGCCTTGCGCGAATTTGAGCAATTCCGGCAGATCGTCAGCGGTGATGCGAAGATTGGTGACTTTGGGTTCGCGGGCAGTGCCAGCATTGCCCGGTGCGACATAGACATTGCGCACCCGGCTGGATTGCGCGACTTTCCATGCCAGCGCGTGTTCGCGGCCACCGCCGCCGACGATCAAAACATTCATAAAACCCCTCACCCCCAACCCCTCTCCCAGAGGGAGAGGGGGAAATGGTCATTAGTGGCGGAAATGCCGCATTCCGGTAAACACCATCGTCATGCCGTGTTCGTCGGCGGCTTCGATCACTTCTTTATCGCGCATGGAGCCGCCCGGCTGGATGACGGCGGTGATGCCGTATTCAGCGGCCAGATCGATGCCGTCGCGGAACGGGAAGAAGGCGTCCGAACCCATCGCCGCGCCCTGTAGGGTCAGCTTTTCCTCAGCGGCTTTCATGGCGGCGATGCGCGCCGAGAACACCCGGCTCATCTGCCCTGCACCGACGCCGAGAATCATTCCGTCCCGGCCGTAAACGATGGCGTTGGATTTGACGAATTTCACCACCTGCCAGACGAATTGCAAATCCACCAATTCCTGTTCGCTGGGCGGGCGCTTGGTCACGACCTTCAAAGCAGACCGCGCCACCTGGCCCAAATCCCGATCTTGCACCAGCAAGCCGCCGGTCACCCGCTTGTAATCCCAACCCGGCGCGCGTTGGTCGCCCCAGTTGCCGCAAGCCAGCACCCGCACGTTTTGCTTGCTGGCGGTCGCGGCCAAGGCTTCCGGCGTCACTTCCGGGGCGATGATGACCTCGACAAATTGCCGATCCACAATGGCCTTGGCGGTTGCGCCATCCAGCGGCCGATTGAAGGCGATGATGCCGCCGAAGGCTGAGGTCGGGTCGGCTTTATAGGCGCGATCATAGGCGTCCAAAATGTTGGCGCTGATCGCCACACCGCAGGGATTAGCGTGCTTGACGATCACGCAGGCCGGAGCGCTAAAGCTTTTGACGCATTCCAAGGCGGCGTCGGTATCGGCGACGTTGTTATAGGATAATTCCTTGCCCTGAAGCTGCTTAGCGGTGGCAATGCAGGCTTCCGCCGGGTGCAGCTCCACGTAAAACGCCGCACCTTGATGCGGGTTCTCGCCGTAACGCATCTCCTGGGCCTTGCGGAATTGCACGCTGTAGGTGCGCGGGAATGGATCGCGTTCCCCTTCCTTCTGGATTCCACCGAGATAGTTGGCAATCGCGCCATCGTAGCGGCCGGTATGCTCAAACACCTTTACTGCCAAATCAAAACGGGTGGCGGCGCTGACCGCGCCGTTGTTGGCCTGCATTTCGTCCAGTACGCGCTGGTAATCGCCCGCATCGGTAATGACTGTGACCGCCGCGTGATTTTTGGCCGCCGCGCGTAGCATCGCCGGGCCGCCAATGTCGATATTTTCAATCGCATCGGCCAGCGCGCAATGTGGTTTGGCAACCGTGGCTTCAAACGGGTAGAGATTGACCACCAGCAAATCAATCGGTGGGATATTGTGCTCGGCCATCGCACCCTCATCCTCACCGCGCCGACCCAGCAAGCCGCCGTGAATTTTCGGATGCAGGGTTTTAAGCCGCCCGTCCATCATTTCGGGAAAGCCGGTGTAATCAGCGACTTCGATGACGGGTACGGCATTGCTGGCTAACAATTTGGCGGTGCCGCCGGTGGAGAGAATTTCGACGCCCCGTCCAGCCAGCGCACGGGCGAAATCGACGATGCCGGTTTTATCGGAAACGCTCATCAAAGCGCGGCGGATGGAAACAGCGGAAGTTGGGTTCATGCGGGGTTCCGTGGGTCGGAGAATAGAAGGTCGAGTGAAAAGTTCAGGATTCAGGGTTGCGCAGGACGGCTCGTAAAGTGCGTACCGCTTGGGTCTGGCTGGCTTCGCCCATGCAACGGGCAATCAACACAGGATCGAGATCAGGCCATAATCGGCTGCGGGTACTGGGCACATAGTCCGCACCCTGAAGCAGGAAGAAACGCAGCCCGCCTTTTTGCCAAAACCAGACTTCCGGCACGCCCAGGCCCCGATAAATTTCTAATTTTTCAATACCGCCAGAAGTCCAAACGATCTCAATGGCAATATCGGGTCTTTCCGGTAGGGTAGTCCGCGCACCCACGGTATAACATTCATCGGCTTCAACGCCGCAGCGAGCTTCGGCGGACTTGATCGTCCACGAACCATAGCCATTCAATTCAATGCCGCCTTCCTCAGCGTAGGCTTCCACCAAGCGCACCAGCATTTTTTTCAAAAGCTCGTGGTTGAGCGAGGGCGACATCAGTTCAAGTTCTCCATCCAGATAGGCCACCCGCGTCCCGCCCTGCTCGCCGCGCAGGGCTAATAAAGACTCGTAGCCTTGCCAGCTAATAGCGTGCAAGCGGACACGCTGGTCGATCCAGTGCATAGATGGCGTTGCAGGATTCAATGCGGGAATCATGGTTGCGGTTTACCCGGCATCCACCGGAATTGGGCCAAAATACATATCATAAAACCGATCTTTATCCGGGTCATACTGCATCAATTCGCCATTTTCCAAATCGTAATACCAGCCATACAGCCGCAGGGAACCGGCTTCAACCCGCTGGCGAATAAACGGAAAAGTCATCAGATTGGTCAGCGACACCCGCACCCCTGCCCGTTCACAGGCGCGCTGTTTGAATTCACGGCTGGCATCCGGCCAGCGTCGCAACACCTCATCACGGGCGGGCGCGGCAATCTGCACCCAGGGCGCGATATAGCCTTCGCCCTCATTATTCGCCCCGTAACCTTCCAGGAGCGCGTTGATGCCGCCGCAGCGCGAATGACCGAGCACGATGATGTTATCGACTTCCAGATTACAAACGGCATACTCCACCGCCGCGCTGGTACCATGATAACGGCCCCCCGTTTCGCAGGGTGGGATCAGATTGGCGACGTTGCGAATCACAAACAGCGCCCCCGGCGCGGAATCGGTCAGGATCGCCGGATCGACGCGCGAATCGCTGCAACCGATCAACAAGGTACGCGGGGTTTGGCCTTTCATCGCCAGTTGGTTGAATAGCTCGCGGTTCGGCTCAAAATTTTTGAGCCGGAAGCGGTGAAAGCCTTGCAACAGCTCGTTGATATTGGTCATCGCGCCCTACCCTGCTGGTTTTCGGTCAATGTGGCATTATACCCTGTCCGCCTCGAACCTTCGCCTGGAGAGCATCTGTGCAGTGCGCCATCTATAAAAGTCTAAAAAAACAGGATACCTATCTTTATCTCGCCACCAAGGATGATTTCACCTGCGTTCCCGAAAGCTTACAGACACTGATCGGGGAAGCGGCTCATGTCATGGATTTGGAGCTATCGCCGGAACGTAAACTCGCACAAGAGGATACGGCGGAAGTCCTGAAAAATCTCCAGGAACGCGGCTGGCATTTACAGATGCCGCGCCAGGAAGAGTGGCCGAGCTTTACGGAACAATTCAAGCACTGAACCCTGCGAGATACAGCACATGTTCTCCGAACGCATCGACCGACTGACCAGTTCTCTGATTCGGGAATTGCTCGCTCTCACCCAAAAGCCGGACATCATCTCCTTCGCCGGTGGTCTGCCCGCGCGGGAGGCTATGCCCTTACTGGATTTAAGCGAGTTGCCGCCCGATCTGAGCCAGTACGGCACGACCGATGGCGAGCCGGAATTGCGCGCCGCCATCGCTGCGCAATTGGTCGGCCTTGGCCTGCGCTGTAAAGCGGAACAGGTGCTGGTCACCAGCGGTTCGCAGCAAGGCATTGATCTGGCATCCAAGCTCTACATCGACCCCGGCACGCCGGTGGCGGTGGAGGCACCGAGCTATCTGGCGGCACTGCAATCCTTTCGACTGTTTGGTGCCCGCTTCGAAGAGTTATCGCTCACGGCCGCTGGCATCGATCCAGAGCAGTTACGGCAAATCATCCAGCGCCACCGACCCGCCCTCGTCTATCTCATTCCCACTTTTCAGAATCCGGCGGGCGCCTGTTACGACGAAGCGACTCGTGCAGCCGTCGCTACCGTCTTACGCGAAACCGGCACGCCTTTGCTGGAAGATGAACCGTATCGGGAACTGGTCTACGAACCGGTGGATCGGACCCCGTTGTGCGCTCGGTTCGGCGAAAAAGACACCTGGATGTACATGGGCACCTTTTCCAAAACCGGCATTCCTGGCCTGCGGGTCGGCTATATCGCTGCCTCGCCAAATGTCCATCCCTATTTGGTGCGGCTCAAGCAGTCCACCGATCTGCATACCAACCGTATCGGTCAGTGGTGGTGCACCCGATTTTTGACTTCTGCCGAATATCCAGCCCATCTGGAACGGCTACGGGAATTTTACCGAGAGCGGCGCGACGCCATGCAGGAGGCGCTGACCCGCCATCTTGGCGATCTGGCGGAATGGGTGACACCGAGCGGTGGTTTGTTTTTCTGGGTACGACTGAAAGGCGGTAGCGATACCCGTGCGCTGCTGGTGCGGTCGCTGGAGCGTAAGGTGGCCTTCATGCCTGGGGAGGCGTTTTTTGCCAGCACCAACGCCCAACATGGTGCCTTTATGCGGCTGAACTTTAGCCACGCCACCCCCGAACAACTGGAACGCGGATTATCGGTGTTGGCGGAAGTGATTCGAGAAGAACACGGGCGGGCCAAAGCAGATAACAGTGCCGGAGTCGTGGCGATTTAGGACGATGATCTTGATACCAACCCTGGCAACCCACCCGGCACTGTCAAATGCGCTCTATTCTCTGGCGAGGTTTGCGTAAGACTCTAAATAAGACCGCAAATTTTTCTCGCCAACCCAGGCGCTCGTCGGATAGCGCCTCAAGGAAATCTGACAGCGATTTCGATTTGGTGACCGCATAGATCACCAACAGGATGCTTGGGGCCAGTACACCAACGAAAATCAGGCCCTTCAGCCAAATCGGATTGCCGGCCTCGTCGAAAATATTCATCCCAAGAAAACCGGTTGCCACGGTGGCGATCAGGCCCAGTGTCGTCACTACTGTCAGGCGTATAACGGTATTTGCCTGGCGTCTCAGGCCATCGCTATCCAAATAGGCGTTCATCTCCTTCACCGCCGCACTGACATCCTGATAGATCCGATCCGTCTCCAGATGGTTGGTCAGCATTCGGAACAGATCGCGTGCTTGCGCCTGATTGGAGACTTCATGGAACCAATAACGATGCGTGAAACGCAGAAATGTTTCCATGATCCGGCGAATTTCGCGCTTAAAGGCTTTAACTGAATCCATGTCTCGGATATCAAGCCGGCTGATCGCTATGACCAGCCACTCCGAGAACAGCATCAGACTGGCCTTATGAAAATGGGCGATTAGATTGACCAAAAAATACTGGTGGCGAAATTGACCTAGCAACCCGGTATTCGGGTCGGCAAAAAAGCGTTGGCTGGCTTTACCGACAATGACGAAAGAATGCCCGCAACAAAGATAGCGACTGCTTAATTCGTCATTTGCAGGGTCCCAAAATTTATCGTAACAATAGTCGCGCTCGAAATTGACCAGCTCCGCTTCCGAGTAGGGCAACGTGTTGGAAACACCGGCTTTGGTAATCAGCGCCAATCGAGCGAAGTCACCGCGAGTCAACGCCTGAGGCTCGTTAAAGCTGAGATACGCTAGCAACGGCATTCGATGATATTCGATCTGCCGGTAACGGATCACACCCTCCTGATCGGAATGATAGAGGGCCAGCGGTTGCAGCAGAAACTCCCAATGAGCAGAGATCGTCGGGGAACGGTGGCGGCAGACAAATTGCAGATACTTAGTGCGATCTTGGTAATCTGAAGCTGCCAGAATTTCACCATTGGCGGCCAACCATTCCACACGGTAGGGGCATTGCCCACCCTGACCGTTTGCCTCCCAAAAACCGGGATAGGTTCGGCCTACTTTAAAAAGTACATCTTCAGCCAGCAATAATGGAATATCGTTGGCGAAAAATTCGACCGCTAAAATAACGATATCCAAATCATAAAAGAAATGCAGATCGGCATGAGCGACCTGAAATAACAGCGGCGGGGTTTTCTCATCAAGAATAACTCGCATCCTTGCGATATCACGGCGACGAAAAACCCGGATCGGCGATTTGCCATAACCGGCCTGCCCCGCTTGATTGGCGCCTTCTCCGTATAAAAAACGCTGTACATAAGGGAGAAAGGTGATGAATTCCTTGTAATGGCGCTCCTGAAAATCATCCGGGTCACCAAACTCATCATCGACTTCCTGCCATGGGCAGGTATCACCGAGCACTTCCAGCAGTTCCCAATATTTCGAGATATGCGGCTCCTGCCCATGAATGTTCATTAACTGCAAAGGCCATAGCAGGATTTGCCGAAAATGGCGAACTATAGGCGATGGATTCTGTGCGGCTTCGCTCACAACACGCCGCCCTCAACGATTACCTTTAAACAAAGCGTGGGTGAGCATGGCCGCCACAGCGATCATGGCAAAACCGAGTACCCAAAAGATATCGATTGGTGAGCCTGAAGCATATTGTTTGGTAAATACCAAATACGTGTACGCTTGATCGCCGATGAAATAGAGAACCAACCCTATCATGATAAACCACGCTGAACTAGACGCCACGCCACCTGACAATCCAGAGGCGACCAGCATAACCGTCATAAGAAGAATTGGATCAAACAACATATAAAAAGCTGAAACCAATGGCAAAACCAAGCCTTCACTAAAAAGGCCATTCCAGTTTGCCATTACCGAAATATATAGACCACCAATAAAAAAGATCACTGCAAGAATTTTTCCCCAAAGTGGAGAAACGACACCCAAGTTTTTCTTAAATAAGAGCAATGCGCTCACTGCAAAGGGGATTAGAGAAAGATAGCCAATATCCGAATAATATGGAAAAGGCGTTTCCTGGCCGTCATTGAGCAAGGGATACGTGCTAAACATGACTGCCCCTGCCCCCCAAGCGAAAAGCGCAGTACCGAACAACCACCAGACAGTGCGCATAGGGTTGGCGTTTGGCAGAACCAGTGCCGTTCGATAGCAGAATAAAGCGCCTAACATTGCAGAAACAATTTGCAAGATATTTGAATAATACAAGCGAAATACTGGATCAATATCTAAGGCCAGAAAAGCCAAGATCAAAAGACCTGATATGATCCAAACAAATATTAAGGCTACAGAGAATAAGCTCATTAGATTTCCTTAAGAAGGATTGTTCAAATTTGTGAAGGTAGCAATTTTACGTCTTCAATTTTTCATATAATGGCTTGAATAGTTTTTCGACTTGATCCTTGCTCAGCATAAGCTGAGCTTTCAGCTTGCATTGCTCCAGAAATCCTTCAGGATTCTGCTCTATCAAATACGTATTTGCGATCCTGTCAATTTCTTTTATTATTCCAGGGCCGTAGATTTTTTTAAGAATTTCTTCTACTTCCTTCCGAATATCTGCTGTTTTTAGACCACCAACCCCAATCCCAGAGGAGGTCAATTTATTTTTCAAATTCCACAGAACAGTGTGTATGGCCGGCGCATCTGGGGATTTTTCATTCGCTGCCACTCCAGATTGTTGTAAAAAAACAACACCCTCAACATTGAGTGATAATATTTCTTCTAAGGCCAGTCCGCCGGTTTTCCGCAAGAATGTGATGCTACTAATCTCGCCATTTCCAACGATAATCGTCCCGATATGCCTGGTATTACTTTCTTTTACATAGATATAAAGCTTACCGGATTTTTCATCCGTTTTTATGGATAACAAAACATCAAAAAGCTGCTGAGCAGACATGATTAGTGTTTGCCTTATTGGGTGAACTCCCGCAACTAACGTGTGGCACAAGAAAATTGCAAGATAGAAAAAAATCAATCCGGCCGATCACTGAAAGCTACAAGTCAAATCGGGTATCATTTTTCGAAATATCAATTCAGCGCAAATCGCAAAGTCGGATCGTCGAGCAATCCGACTTTACCGTCAAATCATGCCGTGCGGTTCGTGCTATGCCTCTACCACCGGAATCTTGCCGATCTTGGCCTGCCATTCTTTCGGCCCAGTCTTATGGACGCTGGAACCCTTGGAATCCACCGCCACCGTCACCGGCATATCCTTAACCTCGAATTCATAAATCGCCTCCATCCCCAGGTCCTCAAACGCCAACACTTTGGCCCCCTTGATCGCCTTGGACACCAAATAAGCCGCGCCACCGACCGCCATCAGATACACCGCCTGGTTATCCTTGATCGCGTCAATGGCAATCTGACCGCGCTCGGATTTACCGACCATGCCCAACAAACCGGTCTGCTCTAGCATTTGTCGGGTAAATTTGTCCATTCGGGTTGCGGTCGTCGGACCGGCAGGCCCAACCACTTCATCGCGCACCGGATCGACCGGGCCGACGTAATAAATAAAGCGATTAGTGAAATCGACTGGCAGCTTCTGGCCTGCGTTCAACATGTCGGTCATGCGCTTATGCGCTGCATCACGACCGGTCAATAGTTTGCCGTTTAACAGCAAGACGTCGCCCGTCTTCCAACATGTGACATCTTCCCGGGTAACCGTTGCTAAATCGATGCGCCGGGCATTAGTAGGAGCGTAGGTCAATTTCGGCCAATCGTCTAGGCTCGGTGGCGTTAGCATGGCCGGGCCGCTGCCATCCAGATGGAAATGAACGTGACGGGTCGCCGCACAGTTCGGCACCATGGCAATCGGTAAGTTAGCCGCATGGGTCGGGTAATCCAACACCTTGACATCCAGCACGGTAGTCAAGCCACCCAAGCCTTGCGCGCCGATACCGAGTGCGTTCACCTTCTCATACAGTTCGAGGCGCAATTCTTCAGCGCGATTCTTGGGACCACGGGCGATCAATTCCTGGATATCGACCGGGGCCATCAACGATTCCTTGGCCAGCATGAAGGCTTTTTCGGGTGTACCACCGATGCCGACGCCTAAAATACCAGGCGGACACCAGCCGGCCCCCATCAGCGGCACGGTTTTTAATACCCAGTCCACCAGATCATCGGAGGGATTGAGCATTGCAAACTTCGATTTAGCCTCCGAACCGCCGCCCTTGGCCGCGCAAATGACTTCAAGGTGATGGCCGGGCACGATTTCATAGTGAACCACCGCTGGCGTGTTATCTTTGGAATTCTGCCGCTTGCCAGCCGGATCATGCAGCACCGAGGCACGCAGCTTATTGTCGGGATTGAGATAAGCGCGACGCACGCCTTCATTCACCATCTCCTGCACCGACAGCTTGGCATCCCAATGCACCTCCATGCCGACTTTGAGAAATACCAGCGCGATGCCGGTGTCTTGGCAAATCGGGCGATGGCCTTCGGCGCACATCCGCGAATTGATCAGAATTTGGGCGATAGCATCCTTAGCGGCCGGGCTTTCTTCACGTTCGTAGGCTTGGGCTAGTGCCTTGATGTAATCGACGGGGTGGTAATAACTAATGAACTGAAAGGCATCGGCGATGCTTTGAATGAAATCATCTTGACGGATCGTGGTCATGGTAGCTCCAACAGGCGAGGAATCAGACGCGGTTTCGCGTCTGGATAGGGAGATAACGCCCAGCATTTTACCGCATTCCCGCACCTCCGGCGGCGCTGTGCCAACCGCGTTTACCCAACGAGTTGCTACACTTTAAAGCTATCGACGCTTACAAACGCCTGACCTCTGCTTGCGCCAGGCTAAATCCCCCTCTCCAACTTCAAGGAACCGCCCCAACATGGCCGACGATTTCAACGAAAGCGCCCTGCGCTATCACCGTATGCTTCCCTACGGCAAGATCGAAGTCACTCCGACCAAGCCCCTTGCCAGCCAACACGACCTCGCGCTGGCCTATTCCCCTGGCGTTGCCGCTGCCTGTGAAGTGATCGTGCAAGACCCCGGTGAAGTATCTACCGTCACCGCGCGAGGCAACTTGGTTGCGGTCATCACCAATGGGACGGCAGTGCTGGGTCTGGGCGACATCGGCCCACTCGCCGCCAAGCCGGTGATGGAAGGCAAAGGGGTCCTGTTCAAAAAATTCGCCGGTGTCGATGTGTTCGATATCGAAATCAGCGAACGCGATCCCGACAAGCTGGTCGAGATTATCGCCAGCCTGGAGCCAAGCTTCGGCGGCATCAACCTGGAAGACATCAAAGCCCCGGAATGTTTCTATATCGAACGCCAGTTGCGGGATCGGATGAAGATTCCGGTATTTCACGATGATCAGCACGGCACCGCGATTATCACCGCTGCCGCCGTGCTCAACGCTTTATCGCTGGTGGGTAAGAAGATTGGCGATGTAAAAGTGGTGACCTCCGGCGCGGGCGCCGCCGGCATCGCCTGCCTGGATTTGTTGCTTGAACTGGGATTGAAGCGGGAACACGTCATCGTCTGCGATAGTCGGGGCGTGATCTTTCAAGGGCGAGGTAACCTCGACCCTGAGAAAGCGGCTTACGCCGCCGATACGCCCGCACGTACCTTGGCCGATGCCACAGTCGGCGCGGATATTTTTCTGGGTTTGTCCAAGGCTGGCGTGCTCACCGGCGAAATGGTCAAGACCATGGCTGTCAAACCGCTGATTTTGGCGTTGGCCAATCCGGTGCCGGAGATTATGCCGGAGGACGCCAAAGCCGTGCGCCCCGATTCGATCATCGCCACCGGCCGCTCTGATTATCCTAATCAAGTCAACAATGTACTGTGTTTTCCTTACATCTTTCGTGGTGCGCTGGATGTGGGCGCGACGACCATCAACAAGGCGATGCAATTGGCCTGCGTGCGTGCGCTAGCCGAGCTGGCTCGCCAACCGCATTCCCAGGAAGAAACCGCCGCCTACGGTGACCAACAAATCGGCTTCGGCCCGGAATACCTGATCCCGAAACCGTTTGAACCACGCTTACTGCTAACCCTGCCGCTGGCGGTTGCCAAGGCGGCGATGGAGAGCGGCGTCGCCACGCGGCCGATCCAGGATTTCGCCGCTTATCACACCCAACTAAGTCAGCGAGTCTATCGTTCCGGCCAGATCATGCGGCCGGTGTTTGACCGTGCCAAGGCCGACCGCAAGCGCATTATCTACGCACAAGCCGAGGAAGAACGGATGCTGTGGGCCATCCAGGGCGTCATTGATGACGGTCTCGCCAAACCCATTCTGATCGGGCGGCGCGGGCGGATCGAACAACGCATTGCCGAACTGGGCCTGCGCATCCGCCCTGACCAAGATTTTGAGATCATCGACCCGCAAAACAACCCATATTACGAGGAATGCTGGCAGGAATATCATAAATTGCGCGGTCGTTATGGGGTCGATCCCAACAAGGCGCGGGTCCGAGTCAATACCCGCGCGACCGTTATTGGCGCGCTGTTATTGCGCCTTGGTTATGCCGATACCTTATTGTGCGGTTTGATCGGTGGTTATCCCGATCATATCGAATATATTTTAGATATCATCGGCTTGCGGGAAGGCGTCAAAAAGCCAGCGGCGATGAACATGCTGATTACCTCCTACGGCCCACTGTTCTTCTGCGATACCGACATCAATGCCGATCCCACGGCGGAAGAAATCGCCGATATCACTTTGTTGGCCGCCGAAGAAGTCGGTCGCTTCGTCGCGCCGAAGGTAGCGCTGCTCTCGCACTCCAATTTTGGCTCCCACAAATCCCGCCAAGCGCGCAAGATGGCGGAAGCCCTGCAACTGATTCGGCAACGAGCACCTGATTTGGAAGTGGATGGCGAAATGCGCGGCGATGCTGCCTTATCGGAAGAGCTGCGGAATCGAGCCTTCCTGCATTCGCCGTTGAAAGGCTCAGCCAATCTGTTGATCATGCCGAACGCCGATGCCGCTAATATCTCGCATAACCTGCTGAAAGAGGTGACAAACGCGGTTTCAGTCGGCCCAATCACGCTCGGTTTGGCCAAACCGGCACACATTTTAACCCGCTCGGCCACCGCCAGGCGCATCATCAATATGACCGCGATTGCGACTGTGGATGCCCAGGAATATGCCTTACGACGCCGCTATCGCATTTAGTCCTCAAGGGTTTTTGCTCCGGTCAAACGAGAACCAGAACTAACAAACCGTGCCGCCAGCCATCCGGGTGGCGGCAAACGGTGATGCCTAAAACAGCTCGACTTCTTCATCAGGACTCGCACCACCACTGCCTGTTTTATGCTTCTTTTCTTCCATCGCTTGCACATACAACACCAGGGCCTGCTTGATCGTTTTCCCTTGCATGATGGCCTCAAACATCAGCCGTTCCTCTTCCATGGTGTAGCGCGATCTGATCTTCTCCTGCATGCCAAGCCATTCGTAAGGGTTGTACAGCCGTCGCACATCAGAGATTAAATCCGCCAAGCTACCGAGGCTGGATGTAACGTGATTGAGGCGCTGAGTCAGTTTGTCGTAAAATTGGAAAGCCACAATGGCGGAACGCATCATGTCACCGACACTAGCGCAGTTTTCGATGATCGCGGCTCTGGCCTCGGTGGTTTCTGCGCTCTCTGGCAAGCTGGCGGCGGTGCGCTCGATCATCTTCACCTGACCGGCCATTGAGGTAAAAGAATTACTGAGTACCTCCACCGAACCATCACTGTCCCGCATTGACATTTCGATCTGCGCGACCGAAAGGGCCAGCATGAGGATGGTCTCACGGATTTGGGACCAATCGAGATCCGGGTTACGCGCAGTCGAACCGGATAAACTATCTTGCGTCATCTTTTAGATACCCCTTGTTAACTGGATCACTCGTTGCGCCCACCTAACTTGTATGCGAAGAGCCATGCCGATACCAGACGATCAAACGCCGGCGATCTCATAACCGACACGCCAAATTTCCGTCGGCCGGTCAGTTGGTTGGCAAAAATCATTGCTTCTAAGAAAAATATTGGAATTCAAAAGGTAATCGACCACTCGTTTGCCCATCAGACCCGCCAGGCAGTATACTTAGCTTCGGACAGCGGAAAATGTGCAAGGAATGTTCCGTCGCCTACTAAGCCGGGGAACCCGCGCCCCACTGCCGCCTCCAAGGGTATTGTAGTGCGCCTCCGCGCTATCTGACCGGCAACATTGAACCTATAACGGTTTGCTGCTTGCCCAAGCCAATTTTTGGAGCCATCCATGTGTCTAACTTCTCTCATACGGGGCTTGTGTCGTCCGCAATTTGTAAAAACCTTCGTGGTTTCGACCTGAACAGGTTACGAGTAACCGCATGATGCCATTGCGGAATGATCGCCTGCTGCGAGCGCTGCGCCGACAGCCCACGGATCGGACGCCGGTTTGGTTGATGCGCCAAGCCGGGCGTTATTTGCCCGAATACCGCGCGACTCGTGCCCGCGCCGGTCATTTTCTTGCGTTGTGCAGAACACCTGAACTGGCGTGCGAAGTCACTTTGCAGCCGCTGGCACGCTTCCCCTTAGACGCGGCGATTCTGTTCTCGGACATTCTGACCATTCCCGACGCCATGGCGCTAGGGCTTTCCTTCAGCGAAGGAGAGGGGCCGATCTTCGAGCGACCGGTTCGCTCGGCTGCTGACATTGGCCGACTCTTCGTGCCCGATCCGGAAGTTGAACTACGCTATGTGATGGATGCGGTGCGAGTGATTCGCCACGAACTCGCAGGCCGGGTTCCGCTCATTGGCTTCGCCGGCAGCCCCTGGACGCTGGCGACCTACATGGTTGAGGGCGGCTCTAGCAAGGATTTTTCGCGGATCAAAGGTTTGCTTTACGATCAACCCACGCTGCTGCATCAGCTTCTGGGGATCAACACCCAAGCGGTGATTGCCTATCTGAGTGCGCAAGTCGCTGCTGGTGCGCAAGCGTTGATGGTGTTCGATACCTGGGGTGGCGTGCTCGCCCCGCGCGCTTACCGGGACTTCTCCTTGGCCTATATGGCGAGGATCGTCGCCGAGGTAGCTTGCGAAGCAAACGGCCAGCGAGTTCCAATCATTCTTTTCACCAAGGGGGGTGGAGCCTGGTTGGAGGACATCGCGGCAACCGGTTGTGACGCAGTGGGCGTCGATTGGACGGTGGACTTAGGTGATGCGCGTCGCCGGATCGGAACGCGCGTCGCCTTACAAGGCAATCTAGATCCCGCCGCGCTGGCCGCGTCCCCGACAAGTATCCGTCAACAAGTTGCACAAACCCTCGCCGATTTCGGCTCCGGTTGCGGTCACATCTTCAATCTCGGCCACGGGATTCAACCCTGGACCGATCCTGAACATGTCCAGGCCCTCGTCGAGGCGGTCCTAGCAGAAAGCCCGTCCTATCATGTGGGAGCCGATGCATGAGCTGTGCGGGACCATGGCGATGACCCCTACAGAGGCAGCTAGTCACCGGATCTTGTCGTGCGGCGTCGTGGTGGTGCATTGGAACCGGAACCACTACGATTATTTGTTATTGAAAGCGTATAACTACTGGGATTTTCCCAAAGGCATGGTAGAACTAAATGAGTCACCGCTCCAAGCGGCCGTCCGCGAGGTAGAGGAGGAAACGACTTTAACCGGCCTGCGCTTTCGCTGGGGCGATGTGTACCGCGAAACCTATCCTTATAATCAAGGCCGCAAGGTGGCGCGTTATTACATTGCCGAATCGGTAACGACGGCAGTCCAACTGCCTACCAACCCGCAATTGGGCCGTCCGGAACACAGCGAATACCGCTGGGCTGATCACGACGAAGCGTGGGAGATGCTGACCCCGCGCGTGCGTGCGATTCTGGACTGGACCGATAGCGTCATGGCACGTACCCGCCGCCGTTGAAAGGCTGCCGGGCTGGATCAAGGTTTTCGACTTATTGCAACCTGTTCTTTTTTCGGCAATTGCTACGGAGGTTTCCCGATGCCTTATCAAACGCTTCCGTTTCACCATTTCGAAAGCGCCGCTGGCTACTTTCGACCGAGGCAGCAATTGCCGGAGCACGTCACGGAAGACGATCCCGCGACCAGCGTGATGACCGATTTGAGCCAAGTCACCGCTTACACCACGGAACTGGCCACGCCTATCAGCAAGGCGTTGGAAATGATGGTCAAGCGGGGTGTCCGTATGCTGCTGGTACGCGATGCCGACGGCCACATTGTCGGGCTGCTGACCAGTCGTGATATCGAAGGCGAAAAACCGAAACGCATTCTTACCAAGGCAGGCGGCGCCTGGGAAGATTTACTGGTTGCCGACATCATGACCCTCAAACCTAAGCTGGAGGTGCTCTTGATGGAAGATGTGTCGAAAGCGCGGGTGGGTGACATCATCGCGACCCTCCGTCACGTTAACCGCCAACATGCGATGGCGCTGGATACCGATCCTCAAACCGGCGAACCGGCGGTGCGCGGGATTTTCTCGCTCTCTCAGATCGGCTTACAGCTCGGCTTGGATATTGACCGGTCACATCATCCCACGACCTATTCCGACCTGGAAAAAGCGAAAACGCCAAAATAACCAGGTAGGCATAATCTTTTGGCGGATTGCGGTTCGCTAATCCGCCTTTTCCTACTGAAAACTGTCTTCCAAAGTACTTCGCAGGATGTGGGGATCAACGCCACTCACGAGAGTCGCGCGGCCCAGGCTGCGTAGCAACACCAGCCGCAACTGACCCTCTTTGACCTTTTTATCCACAGCCATCAACCGCAAGAAATCGTCAGCCGTCAATTGTGCAGGCGGCGCGAGCGGCAACCCAGCACGAGCGAGCAACGCCCGAACCCGCTCCGCGCCATCCGCAGCCAACCAACCCAGCCGCATGGACAAATCTGCCGCCAGGCACATCCCAACCGCCACCGCCTCACCGTGCAGCCATTCCCCATAGCCCATTCCGGTTTCAATGGCGTGGCCGAACGTATGACCAAGGTTAAGCAAGGCGCGTTCGCCAGTCTCCCGCTCATCCAGCGCCACGATCTCCGCCTTATTGCGGCAAGAGCGTTCGATAGCTTCAGTCAGAGCCGCCGCATCGCGGGCTAGCAAATGCCCAATATTGGCTTCCAACCACTCCAAAAAGGGCAGATCGCGAATCAAGCCGTACTTAATGACCTCGGCCAGCCCGGCGCGCAGCTCCCGATCCGGTAAGGTTCCCAGGGTATCGGTATCCGCCAACACGCCGCCTGGCTGATAAAAAGCGCCGATCATGTTCTTACCCAGCGGGTGATTGACCGCTGTCTTACCGCCGACGGACGAATCGACCTGCGCGAGCAGCGTCGTGGGAATCTGGACGAAGTGAACACCGCGTTGATAACAGGCGGCCGCGAAGCCGACCATATCGCCGATCACCCCGCCACCAAGTGCCACCAACGTACAATCCCGAGCAAATCGGTGGTTTAGTAGCGCAGTAAAAACCGCATCCAGCGTGGCTAAGGTTTTATATTGCTCACCGTCGGGAAGGATAAGCACTTCATGGCGCAAGCCAGTCAGCGCAGCCCGAACGCGGTCAAGATAGAGCGGCGCGACTGTCGTGTTGCTGATTACCAAGACCTGTTGGCCAGGAAGGTGGGGGCGTAACAGCTCCGGCTGATCCAGCAAGCCAGGGCCGATGTGGATCGGATAGCGGCGGTCACCGAGTTCGACGTAAAGCGTTTTCATGAGCGCATGAGCCAAGTTAGGGACGATTTTCAGGGTTGATGGGCTTCCAGTCGTCGCAAGATCTCTCCTACGATCTCTTTAACGGGCTGGTCTTCCGTCGAAATCACACAGTCAGCCACCTCCCGATAGAGTGCATCACGCTGCGCCATGAGTTGCAGCAAACGCGACCGAGGGTCGGCGGTTTGCAACAACGGGCGGTTATGATCCAGGTGGGTGCGGCGTACCAACTCATCAATGGAGGCACACAGATAAACCACGAAGCCCCGCCCGATCAAGCAACGGCGGTTATCGGGATTCAGCACCGAACCGCCACCGGTGGCGAGCACGATAGCGGAGCGCTGGGTAAGCTCCGCGATCATGGCCTTCTCGCGCGCCCGAAAACCGGCCTCGCCCTCTAACTCGAAGATGAGCGGGATACTGGCGCCAGCGCGGCGTTCGATTTCGTGATCGCTGTCAGCGAAATCCCATCGTAATGCCTGGGCCAACCGGCGGCCGACGGTGGTTTTGCCGGCACCCATCAGGCCGACGAGGAAAACGCTGGGAATGGCATGAAGCATCAGTAAAAAATCCGTGAGCACGAATGGTCAGTTTTGAGTTTCGCGCATTGTAATGAAAATGTGGGCTGAGCCACTGCAAACAAAATCTGGGGGGCGTCCGTAACGATTAATCAATCAGCCCGTCAATTTTCAGGTTATCCAACCAAAAAAATTGCCACGGACACCCACTTTGTTCTAAAAAAGTTTCAAAACAATAGTGCTATACTTTTGCCGTTAACAGGGGGGATGACGCAGGTTGACCAAGCTGCGCCTTCCGGACACAGCGGGTGTACCGGTGCTGTAATGTCTTAAAGTGGGGAATCCTTTCTTATGAGATCAAAAATCAACTTTCTGTCCATGCCGTTCCTGCTGTTCCTCCTCGGACTGCTTGCCCCGATAAGTCAATCATTCGGTGCCTGCTCTGATCCTGTACCCACGCCTGGCCCAGGTGAAACAACCGTACCAAACGTACTTGGCTCTGTGCAGAGCGGTGCGGTTACTACAATTTTGGGTGCTGGCCTAACTATCGGTACTATTACCCAAGTTGTTACGCCTAGTAACGTAGCAGCCAACGGGATAGTTATCAGCCAGTCACCGGTACAAGGCATCTGCGTAACTGCTGGTAGCCCAGTCAATCTCTCGATAGCAATCAATCCAGTTACCGTCCCCAATGTTGTAGGCCAACCCCAAAGCGCCGCCACCGCCGCGATTACCGCCGCCGGTTTGACGTTGGGCGCTGTGACTACCCAGAACAATACAACAGTGCCTGCTGGCACTGTGCTTAGCCAAAATCCCGCTGCGGGCGCGACTGCCAATCCAGGTGCCGCCGTCGCTCTCGTGGTTGCAACCGGATCAACACTGGTCAATGTCCCAAATGTCATTGGCTTAAGCCAGGCAGGGGCTGCGCTCACCATCCAGGGTACCTGCACCAGTGCTACGACTCCAGCCACCTGCCTAACAGTAGGCACAGTCACCCAACAAGCCAGCACAACCGTCCCGGCTGGTCAGGTCATCAGCCAAAGCCCGGCCCCGAATAGCCCGGTTGAGGCCAGTACGTCGGTGAATCTTTGGGTCTCTTCAGGTCCACCTGTTACTGTGCCCAATGTCGTTGGCCAACCTCAAGGCACTGCCGCTGATACTTTGGTTCGCGCTACCCTCACCGTGGGTACGGTAACCCAGGAATTCAGCGCTACTGTACCCGCTGGTCAAGTGATCAGCCAAAATCCACCGGCAAACGCTGCCGTCGCTCCCGGAACCCCGGTCAATCTCGTAATCTCCACGGGTCCCAAGCCGACTACTGTACCCAACGTGACTGGCCAGAGCCTAACTGGCGCGAAAACCACCCTCACGGGTGTTGGTCTTGTAGTGGGGAGCGTTACTCTAGCCGCCAGTAGCACAGTACCAGCCGGAACCGTCATCGGCCAAAACCCTGCTGGTGGCTCCCAGGTTGCCCCCGGCTCCACCATCAATCTGACCATCTCCGCTGGCCCTGCCGCACCGGAGACTCCCAAGGTCACCCCTGGTGATATTGAGGTTCCTAACGTCATCGGATTGAGCAAGGCCATCGCCGCCGCTACCCTTCACAAGCTTGGGTTAAGTTTTGGGGCGACCATTCAAAAATTTGATGCCAAGGTTCCTGCTGGTACTATCATTGATCAAAGTCCTGCGGCTGGCGTTAAGGTGGGTGTTGGTACCGCAGTGACCGTCACGGTCTCTCTGGGTCCGGCCGGTGTGGTCAAGGTTCCAGACGTAACCGGCCTGCCGGCGGAAGCTGCGCGCTCGATTCTGCAAAGCGCAGGGCTTACTGTAGGCAACACGCTGACTCAGCCGGACCCATCTGTACCGCTCAACAATGTGATCAAGACCATCCCCGCTGCCGGCACCCAAGTGAATGCGGGCGCAAGTGTGGATTTGGTGGCCTCATCGGGCGCTACCCAAGCTCAACAATGCACCGTACCCGATATCGTCAACCAGACCGTTGAAGACGCTCGGCAGATCGTGTTCGCTACCTGCTTATCGACGATTGGCTCCACCACGGTTCGTACCGACCCAACCATTCCGGCTGGTAAGGTGGCCGCCCAAGTCCCTGCCGCTGGCACGTTGGTTGGCTACAACACCACCATCAATCTGATTGTCTCTTCTGGCTCACAACCGCCGGTCGTCACGCCGCGCGTGATTGGCTTGACGTTGGCCGATGCCACTATCGTGCTCAACAGTGCGGGTTTGACGGTAGGCTTCGTATCGCGCCAGACCAGCAACACTGTCCCGGAAGGCCGCATCATCAGCCAAAATCCGCTGATGACAGCCCCAGTGCCGGTAGGCTGGTTGGTTAACTTGATCGTGTCGTTGGGGCCAATTCCCGATGATCCGGCCGCTCGCCCGCAAACCCAAGTCCCTGATGTGACTAAGCTGACACTGGCGGCGGCGACTGCTAAGCTGATCGAAGCCAACCTAAAAGTCGGCCTCGTCTCCAACCAGCGTAGCACGACGATTCCGGCCGGACAGGTCACACGCCAAAGCGTGGCCCCGAACACGACCGTACCGATCAACAGCCGCGTCAACCTGGCTATCTCCTTCGGCCCCTATGCGTATGGTCTCTTCAGTGGGCCGGCCTATATCACCAACCATATCGGCAATACGGTTTCCATTCTTGATCCAGATACCAATCAGATCGCCGATAACTTACCGACGGGATCAAGCCGAAGCGGTCCCAGCGGCGTTGCGATTCACCCGGATGGAACCAAGCTCTATATCACCAATCGGTCACAGTTCGGTGGCAGCGCTGGTACAGTCTCAGTCATTGACCTGATTGAACGTAAGGTGGCCGCGCTCATTCCAGTGGGTGTAGCGCCGCTGGGTGTTGCCATCAATCCGACAGGTGAGCGGGTGTTTGTGGCCAATGAAGGCAGCTTCAGCCTTTCGGTCATCGATACCGGCACCAACCAGCCCTTCATTGATCTCAGCGTTCCCAACCTGACCGCAAACTCCTATCCACGCGGTGTAGCGGTCCATCCTAACCCGCTGCGCCCGCTGGTTTACGTCACCAATCGCACGGTCAACTCCTTCTCGGATGATCAGACCAATCCCTATGTCGATCAATGTGATGCGCTGGTGGGGCGGTCTCCGGTCAACGTCAATCCTGATCAGTGTGTCGGCTCGTTGTCCATTTTCGATGCCGACTTGAAGATCCAGGTGGGTTCGGTCGCGGTGGGCTGGGCGCCCGAAGGTGTGGCTGTGCATCCTGACGGTGCGCTGGTGTATGTGGCCAATTCGGGAGACCGGACTGTCTCAGTCGTAGACACGGTGTTCAATCGGGTCATCGGCATCATCAACCTGGATGAGTTCGGCGGCGCGCCGCAACCGTTGGTACCGCGCGGCATCGCTGTCAGCCCGGATGGAAACCGGCTGTATGTCAGCGACGGCGCCGGTAACCGTCTGTTCGTCATCGACACGACTGCCAACCATGTTGTGGTGGGTATCATACCGGTCGGCAAGAAACCTTACGGAGTTGCAGTCAGTGCCGACAGCAAGCGGATTTATGTCGCCAACACCGACGACAACACCGTTTCAGTGGTGGATGGCCAAAGCCAGACGATCATCGCTACGATACCGACTGGCTTGGGGCCTTGGGGATTCGGCCAGTTCGTGGGACCGCTATCGACGGTGGCGACCCCCGTTTTGGACCCAGCGGGTGGCACCTTCCCAGGCAACGTGATGGTGAAGATCAGTACGACAACATCAGGCGCCTCGATCCGCTACACCACGGATGGCAGCACACCGACGCCCACTTCCGGGATTCCGCTGGTCAGTGGGCAATCTGTCCCGTTGAGTGCGCAAATCGCTAATGTCAAGGTGACCTTGAAAGCGATTGCCTTCAAGGATAACTGGGCGGATTCGGATGTGGCACAGGGAACTTACCGGTTAAATACCTGGCTGAGCGAGGGTGAAAACTCTCTGCCCTGAACCTCCCTTAACCCATAACAAAAAGGCCGCGATCCCATCGCGGCCTTTTTCATTTGCTGAATACCCTGGCGTGCCTGATGTCTGGGCATCAAAACTCGTGAGCGCGCCCTTCAATCTGCCCAGTGGTTTATTGAACTGCGTCCTTTCCTTAAAGCTCAATCCTGGTGCCTAGCACATCAAGAAACGCTTTTAACCAAGCGGGATGAGCCGGCCAGGCTGGCGCCGTGACCAGATTGCCATCCACATGGACCTGATCCATGCCGATGTCGGCATAACAGCCACCGGCTCGCTCTACATCCGGCCCAACCGCCGGATAGGCCGAACAAGAACGCCCCTTCAGAACATCGGCAGCCGCTAACACCTGGGCACCATGACAAACGGCCGCGATGGGTTTTTTGGCATCGGCGAAATGACGAACGATCTCGATGATCTGCTTATTCAAACGGATATATTCGGGCGCCCGGCCGCCGGGAATCACCAGAGCATCGTAAGTGTCGGCCCTGATCTCGGCTAAGGTGGCATTGAGGGTAAAGTTATGGCCAGGCTTCTCGCTGTAGGTCTGAGCACCGTCGAAATCATGGATTGCAGTGCGCACCTGCTCACCGGCCCGTTTATCCGGGCAGACCGCATCGACGGTATGCCCCACCATTTGCAGGGCCTGAAACGGCACCATCACTTCGTAATCTTCCACGTAATCGCCGACCAACATCAAAATTCGCTTGGCACTCATGCACGTTCTCCTCAGCAATTTATGATGATCTATCACGGTTGGGTAATAGCCAGCTCGGTCGGTTCATCGACCGCACCGCCCAAGGTGACGACGACCGGATGGGTGTTACCATCCCGCAGCCACGGAATGCGGGCAGCGCCTTGTTCGACCAGCCCAGGCCGTCCATCAATCGTCACGGCCACAACCCGTTTTGCGGCTCCATCGGGGTTATGGACATCCACATCGTACAGCGTTTCACCATCCAGCAGCCGGTACTGTAACCGGAAGCCAGGCCAACTATCGGGAATCCGGGGTTGCAACCGGATATGATCGCCTTCGTGCGGTTCCAGACCCAAAATCGATTCGAGTGCAACCCGCAGCATCCAACCTGCCGAACCGGTGTACCACGTCCAACCACCACGCCCAATATGCGGTGCTACACCATAGATATCCGCAACGACCACGAACGGCTCCACCCGATAGGTCGCCACTTGCTCCGGCCTCCGAGTCCGGCTGATCGGGCTTAACATTTCCAATAAGCACAGCGCCCGATCCCGCCGACCCATCTCGGCCAGCGCTCGCACGACCCACAAGGCGGCATGGGTGTATTGGCCACCATTTTCCCGCACACCGGCCACATACCCTTTGATGTAGCCAGGGTCGTGCGGAGTTCGCTCGAACGGAGGCGTCAATAACCGGATCAGACCCTCTTGTTCGGCCACAAGATAACGCTCAACCGCATCCAGGGCTGATGCCGCCCGCTCGCACGGCGCCGCTTTGGAGATAACCGCCCAGGCTTGCGCTAGCGCATCAATCTGGCATTCATCACTGGCAGCCGATCCCAATACCGCGCCATCATCGTACCAAGCCCGCCGGTACCACTCCCCATCCCAGCCGTGCTCGTTCAGCGCAGTGGCCAGATGACTGCGGAATCCCGCATAACGGCGGGCACGACTGAAATCACCGCGCTGGCCGCACACCGGAATGAAATCGCCGAGAATGGTGTACAGAAAAAATCCCATCCAAACACTCTCACCGCGGCCTTGGCGTCCCACCCGGTTCATGCCGTCATTCCAATCACCGCTCCCCATCAGCGGCAAGCCGTGAATGCCCTGGGTCAGGGAGCGATCCAGTGCTCGGCAACAGTGCTCGTATAAACTCCCGCTCTCGCCGGAATCTTCCGGCACCAGGAAGGCTTCATCCTCACCGGGTTCCAGCAGACGCGCCTTAAGAAACGGTGCCGATTTGCCAAATAGGCCCCAATCGCCAGTGGCGCGAGCATAAAACGCAGCGAGCCAGGGCAACCATAACAAGTCATCGCTGAAACGGGTGCGGATGCCACACCCTGTCGGCGGATGCCACCAATGCATCACATCACCTTCTTGAAACTGATGAGCGGCATGGAGCAACAGTTGTTGGCGGGTCAAGCCAGGATCGTGATAGAGCAGCGCGGCGGCATCTTGCAGTTGGTCACGGAAACCGTAAGCCCCACCCGACTGGTAAAAAGCCGACCGGCCCCAAAGACGACAGGCCAAGGTTTGATAAGCCAACCAACCGTTGACCATCACATCCAGCGCCGGCGTTGGCGTCTGAATCTGGACACCGCCTAACCAATGGCGCCAGAAGGTTTGCACTTCCCCCAACGCTCGCGTTGCCGCGTTAACCCGGTGGTAGCGGTCGATCAAGCGCCGGGCCTGGTCTGCATCGTCCGCTTCACCCAGCAGGAGCACCCGCTCCACCGTAGCGCCGGGTTCCAACTCGATGACCGTTTGCAGCGCAAAACATGGGTCAATCCCAGAGCCAAGCCGCTCGGTCAAGGTTGGGCCTTGAGCCAGTGCCAACGGCCGCGCCGGATCGCCGTGAGTTCCTAAAAATGTAGCGCGATCACCGGTCATATAGACCGGTTTATCGCTCTGCGAAACCGCAGCAAAGGCAATACGCCCGGTAAATTCCCGGTTGCGATTCTCGGCGAACAGAGCACCGCTCGCCGGATCACGCAGCACCCGTAACTCATTCATGTAATCGGTCGGCAGAACACCTAACACCAACCGCCAATAGGCAAACAGCGACAAGCAGCGCGGGGTATCGCCTAGATTACGCAAGCGAATCAGTGCCAGCTTAACGGGATCTTCGCGCGGCACGAAGACGCACACCTCTTGCTCCAAACCCTGGCTGGTATGGCGGTAGCAGCTGTAGCCAAAGCCATGGCGGGCCTCATAAGGCACCGGTTGCGGGCATGGTCCGGGCTGTAACGACCAAAAAGTGCCGCTATCCTCATCACGCAAGTACAACGCTTCACCATGCGGATCGAGTACCGGATCGTTGTACCACGGTGTTAAGCGGTTCTCACGACTGTTTTGGCTCCAGGTATAGCCGGCACCGGTTTCGCTGGCGAGGAACCCAAAATTCGGGTTAGCGATGACGTTAGTCCACGGTTGCGGTGGCAATTGCGGCCGCCCGCCCGCATCTGGACGAATTCGGATTACATACTCACGACCGTCAGCACTGAAACCGCCGTGACCGTTCCAGAATTGCAGTAGTTCGTCTTCAGATTCAGAGTCAGATTCAGAGAGAATTGCCGTAGCGCTAGCTTTCGGATCACGTTGCTGGAGATTTGGCGGTGAGAAGGCTTCGGCGTGGGGTGGATCTAACGCTGCGGAGGATAGATCGGCGAGAGGCTGATCGCCCCTGGCTGCCTGGAATTCGGCCTCAATAAGCGCAGTGGCGGCATAACGTTCCGCAAGCGCCACAGCGGTTGGCCGATCTATGCCCGCTCCCAGCAAAAACGTCAGTTGCGCCTCTGCACCTGGCGCCAGTTCGACCACCTGGCGCCAACTCACAATCGGATCAAGCACATTGCCGATGGTTTCAGACAACGGCTCGGTATCGACCAATGCGCGTGGCGCCGCCAACGTATAGCCCCGCCCAATAAATCGTGCGCGGTCGGTTTCATATTGGCTGGGCTGATTGATCTGGCTCGCGCCAACCAGCGCATGGACTAACCAACACGGTGGTTCGGTTGCTGCGCGAGGCCGGCGCCGCGCCAACAACACATTCGAACCGGCGACCCGTTCAGTCTGGACGAAGAGCTTGGAAAACGCTGGATGCGCTGCGTCGGCTGCTGGATCATTCAGCACCACTTCAATATAGCTGGTCAACTCAATGCGGCGTGGGCGTTCACTGTCATTACGCAATGTCACCCGACGCAATTCGATATCATTTTCTCTGGCAACACACACATCCAGCCGAGTAGCGATATCCCCATCCCGCCGGGTTAACTCAATCAACCCAGGCCCGAATTGGGCATGTTGACTATCCGCTATCCTTGGCACGGGAAGTTGGCCCAGCGACCAGAACGCGCCATTCTCCAAATCGCGCAAATAGATAAAAAACCCGTCGCCATCTTCAGTCGGATCGGCGTTCCAGCGACTCACAGCCAACTGGCCCCATGCGGAATAGCCGGTGCCAGCAGCGGTCAACAAGGTCGTATAACGGCCATTGGTCAGCAGTCGGCCATCGGCGGGACAAGCGCGCGAAAAAACGGGGACGGACATCAAAGTTCCTCTTGGCAAAATCCGCGAGCACGAGCGGGACTCTGACAGTTTAGGTGATTTCCCAAAAAGGATGTACGCGCTCACAATCTACACGTTTTCTCCATCTCTTCATCTCAGCATCACCCGACCGTCCGGGAGATAGGTTGCCGATGCCTAAAATGCGCACGAATTTTCAAGGGTTGGTCCGCTTGCTGGCCAAAAGCTTGTACCCGGAACCGGATGCCTTCATCCGCGAGCTTTTGCAGAATGCGCACGACAGTATTCAGTTGCGCCGAGTTCAGGCCGGGGAACCGGCCGGTGTCATCCGAATTGAGGTGGATGAACGCGCCCGCACGCTGAGTTTTAGCGACAACGGCACCGGCATGGATCGCTCGGATATTGAGGAATTTCTCAGTGTTATCGGCAGCACCGGCACCGGTAATCGCGCTCGCCAGTTGGCCGCCCGCGACGTAGCAGTCGCCACCATCGGCCAGTTCGGTATCGGGCTGTTGTCGGCGTTCGTGGTCGCAGAGAGAATCGAGGTGTATACCCGCAAGTCGGGCGCGGCGCAGGCGTGGCGGTGGACCAATCATGGTGATGAGGATTACCAACTAGATCCCTTACCGGCGAACGGGCAACCGATGGGTACTCAGGTCGTGGTCGTATTGGCGGCTGAGCACGCCGCTTTCCTCAACGGCCACTTGATCCGCCAGATCGTGCGCCGCCATGCGGATTTTCTACCCTTTCCCATCCTGCTGAACGGCTTTGGCCCAATCAATGCCGTCACAGCACCCTGGCATGAGCCGGACTGGGAAAATCTTGCCGAACGAGAGTCACGGCTGCGCCACTTTCTCAGCGAGCGCTACGCCGACTCGCCTTTGCTGGTGATCCCGCTTGATCTACCACAGCCACGCGCATTAGGCGCTTTGTACATTCCAGCCCGCTATGGCCCTGGGATGCGCTCCGGTGGAACGTTAGATCTCTTCCAGACCCGTATGTGTATCCGCGCGAACGACCGCGAGCTGCTGCCCGAATGGGCTGGTTTCGTGCGGGGCCTGGTAGATTGCCCTACGTTGCAACCGACCGCCGCCCGCGACAACGTGTTGCGAGACGGCGTTTATAGCGCGTTACGCGAGGCTTTAGGCGAAGCCATCATCAACGCCCTGCTCGACCTTGCCACCCATGATCGGCCACGGTTTTTGCAAGTTTGTGACTGGCATCACGATGCCATCAAAGGCATGGCAGCGCGCCACCCGCAATTTGGCGCAGCGATCTTGGCCTATCTACCGTTCGAAACTCATCAGGGCAATTTAACCCTACCGGATTTCTTGGCCCGACAACCGACAGGGGCAAATGGCAAGAAATCCTTGTATTTTTTCACCCACGAAGCGGATGCCAACCAATTCTATGTGCTGTGCCGCGCCCGTGGCCTGCTCGCAATCAACGCTGGACGCTCGTTTGACGAAATCCTATTGCGCCGTTATGCCGACGCCTATCCGGCCGAGATTGAACTGAAGGTTCTGGATCGCCTGGAGGATCAGAGCTTTTATGAAGCCCTGGAGCGCGAGGAGCAAGAGGCTTATTCCGCCTTGGAACGGGCGGTAGATCGGGCATTGGCCGCGCAAGATATTGCGGTAGAAACCCGTGTCCGTCGATTCCAACCTGCTGAATTGAGCGCGGTGCTGCTGGCCGGTCAGCGCATTTCAGCTTTCGATGATCTGGGGCAGGCACTGGAAAAGCCGTTTCTGCTGGAGGGTTTGACCGAATTGGCCGGAGAGGTGCGCGACCGCCTGCGTCGGCAACCGTTGACCTTTTTTCTAAATGCCGAGCATCCGCTGATCCAACGCTTGCGCGACTTGGCCCAACCCGCAGCGCTCCGCTATCGCCCATTGCTGGCGGGTTTGTACTATGGGGCTTTGCTCAATGCTCGGCACCGCCTCACACCAGCCACTGCGCGGCATTTTCACACCGACTTACAAGCGTTATTGGGCGATTACCTCACGCTATCGCTAAAATGCCAAACTGAAGATAGCCCTGATGATCAAAAGGACGGGTCTTGAGTCAAGCAATACTCTTTACTTTTACTTGAATTTCAAACTTAAACTGATTAGATTTACCGACCTCATAAATTTCGCCGGAATAGCTCAGTCGGTAGAGCAACTGATTCGTAATTAGTAGGTCGGAGGTTCGATTCCTCTTTCCGGCACCAATATCAAGGCTTGCATTTCTGCAAGCCTTTTTTTGTCCGACTTCCCAGAAATCAGCCGCTCCCACTACGGCTATGAGCAACCTCCTCTGGGATTATCCCACCGCTATATTATCAATCAGGCGCGCCCGCCCCAGCCAAGCCGCCGCCAGAATCCGCAAATCCCGATCATCCTCACCCGGCGGCTGCAAATCATCAGCACGACGGATGGCAAAGTAGTCCGGCCGGAACCCAGCGTCTGCCAAGCGTGCATTGGCATCCGCCGCGACCTGCTCATAATCACGCCCGCCCGCCCGTAGCTGCTCGGCACTGGCCAGCAGAGTTGCATACAGTGCCGGAGCGATAGCCCGCTCAGCCGGCGTTAGATAACCGTTGCGCGAACTCATCGCCAGTCCATCAATTTCCCGCACAGTCGGGACGCCGATGATTTCGATGGGGAAATCGAGATCGGCCACCAGGCGGCGAATCACCATCAACTGCTGCCAATCCTTCTCACCAAACAGGGCAATATCCGGTTGCGCCATGTTAAAGAGCTTGCTCACTACCGTAGCGACCCCACGAAAATGAATGGGTCGGCTGGCACCACACAAAATGCCCGACAGCTCCGGAACACTCACCTGGGTCATTGTTTCCAGCGGTCGCGGATACATTTCGGCAACAGAGGGGGCAAACAGTAAATCCAAGCCTGCCGCTTCCAATTGACGGGAATCTTCCGCCAGCGTGCGCGGATAACCAGCAAAATCCTCTTTAGGCCCAAACTGGGTTGGGTTGACGAAGATGCTGGCGACAGTACGCGGCGCTTGCGCGCGGGCGCGCTCGACCAGATGAATATGGCCCCGATGCAAGTTACCCATGGTTGGCACTAAAGCAACCCGCTCCCCGGCTCGCCGCCAACCAGAAACATGGGTACGTAATTCAGCAATCGTATGGACAGTCTGCATAGTGGTCCTCATCAACCGTTAGGCTAGGCAATGTTCCGGGCCTGGGAACGTACCGTTTTTGACGGCTGCAACATACGCCGCCACCGCCGCTTGCAGGCTGTCGTGACCAGTCATGAAATTTTTCGAAAAGCGCGGCCGGCGCCCAAAAGTAATACCCAGCATGTCATAGCTGACCAGCACCTGAGCATCACAGCTCGGACCGGCACCAATGCCGATCAGAGGGATAGCCAAGGCTTCAGTCAAGCGAGCGGCCAGCTCCGCCGGAATACATTCCACCAGGGCGATGTCGGCCCCAGCTTCTTGTAGCGTGAGCGCCTCATTAATCATGTGATCAGCAGCCGCAGCCTCACGGCCCTGAACCTTATAGCCGCCTAATTTGTGGACCGATTGCGGTAACAAGCCAAGATGCGCACAAACCGGAATCCCGTTTCGGCTGAGCTGGCGCACCGTTTCAGCCAGCACCGCGCCGCCTTCCAGTTTGACCATGTGCGCGCCGCCCTCCTGCATCAGTCGCGCTGCGTTACGCACCCCTTGCTCAACCGTTGCGTAGCTGGCGAAAGGCATATCAGCCATCAGCAACGCTAATCCACTGCCACGCGCCACATTGCGGGTGTGATAAACCATCTCGTCCATCGTCACCGGTACCGTGGTACGCTGGCCTTGGATCACCATTCCCAAGGAATCGCCGACCAAAATCACCTCGACACCTGCCCCATCAAGCAGCGCTGCAAAACTGGCGTCATAGGCCGTCAAAACCGCGAATTTTTCCCGGTCACGTTTCATTTTGGCCAAGGTCGTGATCGTGATTGGCTTACGTGCTGGTTGTTCCTGGTACATGGCGTGCTCGGCGTGCGGGCCGCAACGGGCCAGCTTGATCTGACCCGGCGGCGGGATTATCGATGGTTTTGGAGCAGGTCGGGCTGCGCGGCTATCGTAGCCGGTTAATCGTCGCTGTCCAGTCGAATTAGACCGTGTTGCGGACAATTTGCACGAAGTTCGCGTAAAGAACCTTGACCAGGAATGATCAGGTCGGGCGCGATATCGTAGAGGGGATACAACACGAAAGCCCGTTCATGGAGGCGCGGATGCGGTAGCGTCAGGCGCGGCTCATCCGTGACAAGCTGATCGTACAGCAATAGATCCAGATCCAAGGTACGTGGCCCCCAACGCACGGTGCGACAACGCCCTTGCGCCAGTTCGAACGCTTGCAAGACCGCGAGTAACTGCCCTGGTGTCAGGCCGGTATCCAGGGCAGCAACGGCGTTGATGTAATCAGGCTGATCAGGCGGCCCACCAACCGGTGCACTCCGATAGAGCGCTGAGCGGGCGACACAACAACTGCTGAGCATATCGCCTAGCCGACTAAAGGCTTGGCGTACCTGGTAGATTGGATCACCTAAATTACTACCGATGCCGATGTAAGCCCGTGCGGGTTGCATGGGGCTGACTCCAGAACTTAAATTTCAGGTTGCAGGGGAGTGCTTTTTGGCGCTTTGCGTGCCGAGCGCGGCTTACGCCGCCGACGGGATTTCGCTTTATGAGGGCTGGCTTTACTCGGTTGGAGCGCTTGAGCGCGACCCGCTTCGTCAAGGGCTAAAAACCGGGTCCACCAATCGGCCAACGCGGCTGCCTCCTCGTCGGTTTCACCTCGCAGAATGAGAAAATCGTAGCCGGCGCGAAAGCGAGGATGGCCCAATAAGCGCAGTGGACGCTTGCCAGTGATCGTCGTCAGGCGCTGCTGCATTTCCCAAATTTCCCGCATCGGCAAACTGTGGCGGCGCGGTAACGCCGTGCGATGCAGTTGGGCTTGAATGACGGCATCTGCTGCAGCTTGCATCGCCTCGATATCGCTTAAATCGCCGGCACCGAGTTGTTTCATACGCTCTCGCAGCGGTTCCCACAGCAAGGCGGCGAATAAAAACGCCGGATTAACTGGTTTATCTTCTGCTAACCGTTGATCGGTACTCGCCAGCGCTCTTACCAGCAGAGTTTTTGGATAATGTTGCTGTTGATGGCTCAAACAGCGCTCGGTGGCTGGAAACAGGCAGCCGAACAAGCGGTAATGCCGCAGCAATTCGAAGGTCTGGAGCGCGCTGCCGGTCAAAAACAGCTTGAGAACCTCATCAAATAGCCGCGCGGCTGGAATTTGGTCAAGCAAATGACCTAAACGATGTAAGGGCGCTTCGGTAACCAGGTCAAAGCGGAAACCAAGCTTGGCGGCAAACCGCACCGCCCGCAGCATGCGGACGGGATCTTCCTGATAACGCTGAGTCGGATCACCGATCAGCCGAATCAAGCCGGCTTTGAGGTCAGCCATACCGCCAACGTAATCAATGACGACGAAATTATCGATATCGTAATACAGCGCGTTGACAGTGAAATCACGCCGCCACGCATCTTCCTCGATGTTGCCGTATACGTTGTCGCTGAGGATACGGCCGCTCGCTGTGCGCTCGACACTGGGGCCATCCCCATTCTCGTCCTCCTCGCCACGACCGCGAAACGTGGCGACTTCGACGATTTCCTGGCCAAACTGAACGTGCGCGAGCCGAAAGCGTCGCCCGATCAAGCGACAGTTGCGAAATAGCTTGTAGACTTGTTCGGGGCGGGCATCGGTCGCAATATCGAAATCCTTAGGCTCGCGACCCAACAGCAGATCCCGGACACCCCCGCCGACCAGGCAGGCCCGAAATCCACCTTCGCGCAACCGATACAGAACTTTGAGTGCGTTGGCACTAATGTTGGCCCGCGAGATGTTGTGCTGCGGTCGCGGGATCATGGTGGGTTGAGAAATGGGGCTAGCTTCCAAGGAGCGTTTGCAAACTCTTGTACGATGCGGGAGGGAGCGTATAATACTATTTTCCCTCCGATAAGCGCCACCCGCCTCCGATTTCCGCTCCCTTCGTCTAGTGGCCCAGGACACCGCCCTCTCACGGCGGGAACAGGGGTTCGAAACCCCTAGGGAGCGCCATTAAAAACAATGACCTAGAAACAAGTAATCTCTGGTTTACCCAATATTTACCCAAATACGGTGTTGAATGTGGGTAGGCAGTATTAGCCTCATCGCTGGGTTATCACCGCCAAACATCGGGTCAAAATGCTTTTGGTAAACCAGCCTGTTTCAATATCGCATTAGCCAAAGGGATAGCAGCCAAGGATTGGGGAACCGTAAAGGTTCGCCCATTGATGGCGCTATACCAAATTTCATGGTTACCCTTCCCTGAGCGAATGAGCCAGCAACCATTGGCTTTCAGGTGCTTTACCAAATCGGCATAAAGCAACGCCATTATTAAGCGGCCTTTGCCGTGATGACCCGTTCTGCTGTGATATGCAGCGGAATGGTATCGGCGGTAGCGACCTGATTAGCTTCAAGTAGTTCAGGGGTTAAGGCGGTTGCAATATCAACCAGTTCCTCGAAAGTATCTGCCTGAACGCATAAGCCAGGGATATCTTCACTGGTGGCGTACCAGACGTGGGCCTCATCATCCCATTGGGCGTGAATCTCCAGCATGGCGGTTTCCTCATGGGATTGGGAATCAAACGATAGCAATATCCAATCTAACAAAACTTATCAACTTGAATTTTCTTAAAAAATTACTAGCACATGTCGGTACTCAGGCGCTTACTTGGGGGCATCCCCCACCACGCGACTGGCAGCTAAGAGCATCACCTTCGACAGCCGTGTTCGTTGATCAGCGCTTAATTTATTCTTATTGGCCAGCATCAAGCCTCGCGTGCAGATGGTATCGACCGAAGTATCGAAGCCCCATTTCTTTTCGGCCACGGTGACGTTTTCGAAAGTGTAGACCGCGCTGCCATCAGGTAGCTTGTCGTTCAAATCCCAATCTTTCACTGGCACGAGCCGGAAATCTTTAGGGTTTTCCAAGACCACCCGCATTTCGGTGGACTTTGCCATAGGTTTTTGTACGACCATCGCTGCTTGAATCTGGCTAGTCTTACCGCCACTCTTGATCTGTAACAGCGCCTCTGCCCCATCGACAAAAGCGGGGGCGGTATTTTTGAAGCCCGGTTCCAATATCGTCATGTACTCCCAGGTAACCGCCACCCCACTGTTGGCGGATTGCACCGCGATCAACTTGCCCTGGGATTTCTGCAAGTCGCTGTCTGTATGAATATCACTGTCTTTACCGGTCACAATGAACACACATTCCTTGCCGATTTCACCCAAGGCGATGAATTTGTCAGCGAAAGCCGGATGATCTTTTAGGTAGCGCTTTAGCGCATCTGCTTGGGTGAGGCCGACACTAACCGGACTTTGGGGATCATCCAGTTGAGTGAGGTTTTCGAGCGATCCCGCACTGGTACGCACTTCAGCCGGTTGATCCTGCTCGGCCAGGACACTCTTCAAACGATCACCCACCGTGTAGTAACCACCGCCACTCTTGCCGGTGCTGATCACGATGACCGGCTCAGCGGCTTGTACCACGCATACACCGAGCGCGGCGATCAGTACGCAGAGACGGGATACTGGGAATCGAACAGCCATTTCGGTTCTCCTTCACACAATTGCAGGTTGGTCAACAGCCTTGCACTTCAGTACAGTAACTCCGGCGCGTTCGGTGGACGTGTTTTGAAGCGCTTATAGGCCCATAAATACTGCGCCGGCAACGAGCGAACCGCCGCTTCTACCCCCCCGTTCAGTGCAGCGGCCGATTGTTCGAGCGACCGCGCGGCGGTCACCTCCGGTAAAGCCCGCAAATGCAGCCTGAATCCTTGGCCGCGCGGCAAGCGTTCAGCCCAGGTTAAAAACACGGGAACTTTCGTTTTTAAGGCCAGGCGCGATACCAGGGTCATCGTGCTGGCTGGGATGCCAAAGAATGGCGCGAATACGCCCCCCTCCGGGCCAGGGTCTTGATCGGGCAGGATACCCAACACCTCACCATCGCGCAGGGCCGCCAACAGAGCACGTACCCCGCTGGGGTCGGTCGCTACCACCTTACCGCCAAGCCGCCCGCGCCCCTGGCGGCTCATAGCGTCAAGACCCAGCCGACTGGGACGGTAGAGAATGGTCAGCGGATGGCGGCTCGAATAATAAAGCCCGGCCATCTCCCATGATCCAAGATGAGGGGTCAGTAGAATCGCTCCGGTTTTTTGGCGGACAGCCTCGGCTAGCATCGCCTCGCCAGCTACCGAATCACGCACCAACTTTAGAACTCGTTCGCCAGACCAAAGCCAGAGCGGCCCCAGTTCGCACAGCAATTTGCCGGTCTCCTGTAAATTCCAGCACAATAGGGCATCGCGCTCATGGCATGGCACTTCAGGAAAACATAGCGCTAGATTGCGTTCGGCGATGGTTCGCACAGGATTACCGGGAATTCGCCACAGCAACCAGCCAAACCCGGCCCCAACCGCATGGGCCAGCGGCAAAGGCAGCTTGGCGGTTGCGCGTAGCAGGCCGGTTAACAGCGCCCGCCGCTTCAACTTCATAATCCTATTATTCAAGCTCCCCGGAGTAGTCCGCAGCCAGCACGGCACGCGCGCGCCTCAAATCCGCCTCGGCCACCTGAAGCTCAATCCCGCCCGCGACGATCCCTAGCGGCAAGAGCGAGCGATCTACCATCACGCAAGGAACCTCTTCCACCAGCAACCGCCCACGCACGATTTCCGCCTGCGATAACGCATCGAACACCGCCAACGTCACACGAGCAGGGGTCATGGCGTGGCTTTATCAGGTCCAGCATCGAAATCGGGTTTTTCTGCGGGTGGATTGCCGTCATACACCAAGTTGCGCCGCTGCTGCAAATAGGCGCTACGTCGGAATGTGTAAGGGTCGATCTCGGCCTCAGCCAATGCGCGTTCCACTCGCAACAAGCCAGCTCGTTGATTGATGATATCCAATCCCCGCAAACTCCATCGTGCCGGGTCGGACTCAATGCCCCAACTCAACGGATTGACAAAACTATCGCCCACCAGCCCAAACGTATCCCGCACCGTACTCGGCCCCAACAAAGGCAACACGACATAATAGCCTTCACCGACCCCCCAAACGCCCAGTGTCTGGCCGAAATCTTCGGCGTGTTTCGGCAACTCCATGCGGCTGGCAACGTCAAACAGGCCGAGCACACCAAACGTGGTATTGAAAACAATCCGACTACTGTCCATCGCGGCTTGATGGAATTTAACTTGCAGCAAATCGTTGGTCAAAACGACCACATCGTTGAGGTTGCTAAAGAAGTTGGTAATGCTGGCAATCACAACTGCCGGCAAGACAGTCTGATAAGCGCGAGCCACTGGCCTCAATACTGCCTTATCCACCGCGTCATTGAACGTAAACACGGTACGGTTATAGCTTTCCAGAGGATCTGAGTCATCGCGCACCGGCGTTGTAGTGGCGGCGCATCCCACGAGCAGGGCTATGGCGAAAAGGGGAGATAAACGGCACAAAATTTTATGCATGGTGCTGGAACACGGAAATCCGAGGCAACATTGCCTCACTTAATCTTACCCCAACCGTGCTGATCCCGCATGGTGGGCCATGGATGTAGTCATGCACATAGCCAAATTGATTCAAAAATCGCAAAATATTAACATTTTTTATACATTAGCATCCTAAAAAACACTATAATGCAAGTTACGCTGCTGACTTAAGCAATCTGGAAACCACGATCCCATGCCATGGCATTGAGGAAAATCGACGCCATGGATGACTGCTGAATTCCAGCTAATACCCTTAAACTGTTCTGATCTCTTGGGAGCACTTATTATGCGTATCTATCAAAGCGATCCGGCTTTGCCGGAACTGGTTGACCGGCTCAGAAAAATCCCGTTTTTAAATGCCTTCCAGGATCAGCAGCTTAAAAATATCTTGAGCGTCAGTCGTATCCTCGCTTACAACCCTGATGAAATCATTATCCCCGAAGGTGCCATCGGCGGCCAATTCTACGTTCTGCTGGGTGGCAAAGTGCGGGTCGTCAAGAATCAAAACCAGATCGCAAGCCTGTGTCGGGCTGGGGATCTCTTTGGTGAGCTTTCGGCGTTGGGTAACGAGATCCGTACCGCCTCCGTGGTCGCCGTCGAGCCGACGTGGTGTTTGGAATTAAATCCGGAATCTTTCGAAACACTGCCGGCGACCGAGCGGGACGCTTGTTATTCACTGATCTATCGCTTCATCGCGCAAATTGTCGCCGCACGCTTGAAAAAAACCACGGATGAGCTGGCTCTGGTCACCGCCGAGTTGGAAACAACCCGACGCAACCTAACCGAATTGCAAAGTAATTCGAAACAGAGCACATTCAATGGCGAATTGACACAGGCAATCGAGCAATTACGCCGTACCAAAGATCGGTTAGCGCGGCTGGGCCGTCCCACCGAGGAGTAATCGTTCGCCTGATTTCTTATCGGGCTTGTTGGAGGATACCGCTATGTTTTGCTCAACTCGTCTTTGGCTTGCGGCTAGCGCTCTGCTCTGGGCCTCAGCGGTACCAGCCGCCAAAACTGTCAACGAAGAGTTTCCTGTACCCCTACAGAGTCCTTCAGCCACAGCGCGCCCCGCATCACCTGATCTTGGTCGCACCCGGCCGATCCGGGATGAGTTGGGACAAGGCCCTGCGATACGGGCGGCGACAGCACCAGCGGCCATTGCTGCCGCCGTCGCACAAGCCGTTCCCGGTTGTCGGATGATCCGTTTTAATGCGGGCTTTGGCTGGGTAGCCACTGGAACCGCCCAATATCCAGCCTCTGATAATCAAGTCGCGCTGCGCCGCACCCGCCAAGACGCCCGTTTTCAGGCTTTTACCGATGCATATGCGCGCTTGGCCGGTTGCTTGGTTGCTCTATCCCCCCAAGCCCGGCAACATATCACGGCGACTCTGGAACAAAACGATGCCATCCGCTTGGCTTTGATCAATTTGGCATTCACTGACGCCGATAAAAATGAGCAAGCCCTGCGGATTTTGGCGCGTGGCTTCGTCACTCACTCAATACGGGAAGATCAAAAGCGTCGTGCTTTTTATGTGAATTTGGTGACCACTCCCAACACCGCCACTCGATTGACCCGGCCTACTCCCAACGCCATTGAAGCGATCTCCTTGCAAGATGGTCTTCGGCAGGTACAGGCGGAAATTGAGGCCGGTTTAATCCCACCCACCGGCAATCGGCTGATCGTCGTCAACGCAACCGGCGAACTGGCGTTGGTCGGCTACGCGATCAATCTCATCGGCACCCACCCCGATCCGGCGTCACAGGATAAGCTGCGCACGGATGCCGAGAAGATTGCGATTAACCGTGCTACAGAGGCGTTGATAGGCGTGGCTTTGGGCGACGATAGCGCATGGCAAAACGGCTTAGATGAAGCCAGCCGAGCCGACCTCCAGACCTTGAATGCGGGATACGCTAACGATGAACCCAGTGTGAGCCGTTTTTTGCAAATCCGCGATTTAAGCATGACCGCCCTTAAAGAGGATCTCGGTCTGATAGCGCTCCGGGAAGGCCGCTTGCCAGCGGTTGCGATAAAACGCTTTCGCACAGAAGACGCCGTAACCGTCGCGATGATTTATACGCCGACCATCAAGAAACGGCAGACCAGGCCCACGCCCGCTGCGCGCACTCATCTCCCAACTGGCGTTAGGTCACCGAGCATGGACAAACCACCCGCAATACGCGGCAGTACGCCTGCGGTGCCACCACCGACCCCAGCAGCGATTAGCACGCCAGCCGCAGCCGAAACAGCCCCTCCCGCCCCATCGTTCAAACCGCCAATCAGCGCAACGCCCGCAGTCACCCCCACGGTAGAGCCATCTCCGAAACCCATGAATACGCTAACTGAGCAGGCTCCCTCTGGAGGAAAAGAACCCAACACAGCCCATTAATGCTGGCAATTCGGGCAAAAATACGTCGCACGCTGGCCGATCCGGCACTGCTGGATCGGTGCTCCACAAACGGAGCAGGCTCGCGCTTGACGGGCGTATACCTGCAAAGACTGTTGGAAATAACCCGGCTCACCCGCGCCATTGACGAAATCCCGCAGCGTTGTGCCACCTTGGCGAATCGCTTCACGTAAAACCTCCCGGATCGCGCTGACTAGCCGCTCGCATTCAGCAAGGCTAAGCTGGCCTGCGCAACGCAGCGGGTGGATATTGGCTGTAAATAACGACTCGTTGGCGTAAATGTTGCCAACACCGACCACCACCCGATGATCCATGATGAAAGGCTTGATAGCTGGAATTCGACCTTGTACCCGCTGATACAGATAACGGCCGGAAAACGCTTCATCGAATGGCTCAGGACCGAAAGTCCGCAGCAAAAAATGCTGTTCCGGCGGCTCCACAGTCCACAGCACAGCGCCAAACCGGCGGCTGTCATTAAAGCGCAGACATTGCCCACCCGTTAATATGAAATCGACATGATCGTGTTTTGTCGGCGGCGTATCGGCCGGAAGAATCCGCAAGCGCCCAGACATCCCAAGATGCAAAATGATGGTGCCGGTATCGGTACCCAGCAATAGATACTTACCACGCCGGTCAAGCCGTTGAATCGTTTGCCCCACTCCCGCTGTGATCAGTTCGTTCGTCACCGGCCAACGCAAGCAAGGTTGTCGCACCACAATCCTGACAATGCGCTGACCGAGTACATGCGGAGTGATACCAGCACGAATCGTTTCAACTTCAGGCAGTTCGGGCATTACCGCTGACGTCCAGTCTTCAGGAGAGTCTCGATAGAAGGCGCTATAAAACTCTCGGCCGCACTGGTTAACAAGGGATAGATAGCATCTGGGCAGAGGTAAACGACCCGACCAATTTGCAGATAGCGTTGCCCATCGGTTGGGGCGGTGGTACCGAAACGGATCTCCCGATCCTCTAACCACAGGCGTAATTGGGGAGGGTCAAGCTGTAACGCCGCCAAATCTATGCCATCGGCCGAATAAGATAATGGGCAACGCGCACCGGGAAGGCGCAAGATTGGATCAAGCAAAACCGGATTGGCTAATCCAGCCATTCGCGCGATCATCCACCAACCATCGGCCCGCCGCTCGAATACCAACGGCTCCTGGTTCAAACGAACTGCCACGATCCGGTTGATTTGGGTCGGCGTCAAATTCAGCAGCGCTGAAACCTCTGGCGGCAACTGAGGACCGGAATCGAGTAGCACCATCAATAGCAACCCGCCAGCTAAACCCAGCAGCCCGATATTCAACCATTGCCGCCATGCCAATGCGCTCATACTTAGCGCCGCCGCCGGTGAAACCAGACCAACCAACCCGTAGTTAATAAACCGACGGGTACGCCCAATAAGAAAATGGCAGCGATCATCGCGAGTTCTTTATCAGATAAATCCAAATTCGCATCAGAAGCAGCCTTGGGAGGGATGATCAGCGGTACATCTTCTAACGTCAGCCAATTCATGAGATTAAGCCCCAACTCTAGATTGGCGCCATTGCCTAGATAGGTATTCGATAAAAAATCACCATCGCCCACGATAGCCAGCCGTTGCTGCGGCAACTTGCCAGTGTCTCTGCTACTGCTGTTGGCTATCATCGGCCGCGGTCGGGACAATGCCACAGCCACCTCTAGCGGCCCAGCGTGTTCGGCGCTATCGGGATCAAGATGCACTACACCATCGGTAGGGCCTGTCTCTGTCCATGCGCTGGCTTGGCTCTCTAGCAGCACCGCCGAACTCCAGCCAGAACTCGGAGCGATCTTGAGCGCCACTGCTTGAGGCAAGAGCGTGGGAACCCGTAAGGATTGGGTGATGGGGTGCGGCCCATAATCCACCACGGGAATGAACGCGGGATTTTTGATCCCAAGGCGCGAGGTATCAGAGTCAACCACCACACCAGGCAGGATGGTGATTCCCAGCAGGGCCGCCAGTGATTCCAAACCGGCCAGGCCACCGGGTTCCAACAGCCACAGCAGATTACCACCCTGAGCTACATGATTGGCAACCCGCTGGGCCTCGGCGAGTGACAACGACTGCTGGGGTCCGGTGATCACCAACACAGCGCTCTCTGCAAGCACTGGTGAATCTTCCGCTAAAGTGACCGAACGCACCCGTATACCGATTTTCTCCAACTCCTGGCTGAAAGTACCCAAGTCGTAATTAGCCACACCAAGCGGATTGCGTTCTCCATGCCCTGTCAGAAAGAACAGCGTGCGATCCTGCTCAAGATGCAAGCGCTGCAACGCCGCTGTCAGTGTCTGTTCGGTCAATTGATGAACTTTTTCCGCGCGACCGCGATATTCCACATACAACTCACCATCCAGGGTCACACCGAGCGCCCGTGCCCGATCCGGCAGCAAATCGGGATTAACAAAGCTCAACGTCAAATCCGGCTTTATCCGCCGATACCGCTCAATCAATCGCTGAATCGCATCGCGCAGTGTCGGATTATCGCGAGCATAGGCGGTGATATGCACCGACTCCGACAAGCGCGTCAGCAGGGCTTGACTAGGCGCTGATAAAGTGTTGCGCCCACCGCTGGTCCAGTCAGCGCGAATGACGTACCGGTTGCTGAGCCACGCCAATAGCCCAACCACTAAACCGAACAACAATAGAAAGAGCCATTGCTGCAACTTTAGCCGCCGGCGCACCGAAGGATCTAGACGCATCGGTCAATGGCCCAATCGCTCATTGTCCAAGCGCTGAATCGCCAACCCCAGAAAGGTCACGCTAAACAGCAGGTAATACACGACATCCGCGCTGTCGAATAACCCGCGTAGCAAAGCATCGTGATGGCCCAACAGAGAGAGATAACCGAGCAAACTGCCCGCCGCTTCCCCACCAACGGTTCGTAGATCAATCACGCAGAGAAACAGCAATAGCCCCAACGTAGCGACGGCCGCTACCATGGGTTGGCTAGTTAATGTCGATATATACAGACCCGCAGCGGCAAATCCGGCAACCAACAACGCTAAGCCCAACCAACCGGCCAGCAGCTTGCCCACATCAAGCGTCGTTCCAGTCCCCAGCGTCAGCGGCATTAAGGCAATCAACGCGGTCGCACCTAGCAAAAACACCAGCACTCCCAGGTATTTCCCCAAAACGATGGCGGCTACTGAGACGGGCGAGGACAACAGCAGATCCAAAGTGCGGCTACGCCTTTCTTCGCTAATCAGGTTCATCGTAAGCAGGGGCGTTAGCATCAAGAAGCACCAAACCGCGACGCGAAATAAAGGCGCAGCGACTAAATCAGTGACACCAGGGGGATTCTCCAGCCCCACCAAGCGACCTTGCAAATTCCGAAAATCATCAATTAACAGCAGAAACAGCCAGGCACACAATCCTTGCGCTACTGCCAGCAATGTCCAGGCCACTGGAGATAACCATAAGCGGCGCAATTCGCGGGATGCAATCAGCAAAATCATTGAGCGATCTCCTCGCCCAGCGTTAGCTCAACGAAAATCCGTTCCAAACTATCTCGCTCAGGCACCAATTCCCACAGATCCCAAGCCTCCCTTACGGATCGTTCGACGATCGCACGATGGAACGTCTCGCCAGAGCGGTGATACAACCGAAAGCGGCCAGTACCCAATGCTTCCACCCGCTCAACCTCCGGTATCTCTGCCAAGCTGGCTAAGGGTGGCGGCGCACCCAAACCGATACGCAATGACGTAGACCCCTGACGCCCTTCAAGATCGGCGAGTGCACCGGCATAAACCAGCTTTCCAGCACGCATGATCTGCACATGGCTACACATCGCCTGCACCTCCGTCAATAGGTGGGTGGACAAAATGATGCCACGGCTTTCTCCTAATTCCCGGATCAACCGACGCACGTCTCGCAGTTGGATAGGGTCTAAACCGACTGTTGGCTCGTCTAACAGGATGATCGGCGGATCGTGCAAAATAGCCTGAGCGATACCTACACGCTGCCGATAGCCTTTGGATAGATTGCCGGTTAAACGCTTGCCGACCTCAACCAACCCACATCGTTCCTTGACCCGCGTCAGTGCCACGCGGCTGGCAGCACCATTGAGACCGTGAAGGCGAGCACTGTAAAGCAATTGTTCATCGACCGTCAGTTCACGATACAGGGGCGGTTGCTCAGGCAGGTAACCCATGGCCCGTTTAGCCTGGATCGGCTGGTCCAGCAAATCGCTATCTGCAATCACGATTCGGCCAGCATCCGGTGCCAAAACGCCAGACAGCAACCGTAGGGTGGTGGACTTTCCAGCACCATTGGGGCCGAGAAATCCGAGGATTTGACCCTTGGCGAGGGTGAAGCTGATCTTGTTGACAGCGCGAATATCCCCATAACATAGGGTTAACCCGTCCACTCGCATTAATAGATCGTCAGTCATAGTTGTCGCGACAAGCATTTGCTCCCATTAGGCTTTATGCTGATAATCAGCCATACAGTTCATTTCCTCCAAAGGACATTGCATTGAACCTGATTGCTCACGGCGTACTGGACCTATCTTTCTGGGAGTTGGTGTTAGCAACACTCGTATTGACCCACATCACTATCGTGGCGGTCACAATATTCCTCCATCGCAGCCAAGCCCATCGCGCCTTAGAGCTGCATCCGGTGATCAGCCACTTTTTTCGATTCTGGCTATGGTTAACCACCGGGATGATTACCAAACAATGGGTCGCCATTCACCGGAAACATCACGGCAAGTGCGAAACGCCAGAAGACCCACACAGCCCACAGATTTTGGGTATTCGCAAAGTACTATGGCAAGGGGTAGAACTGTATCAGCTTGAAGCTTCCAATGTAGATACCTTGGAGCGCTATGGACATGGCACACCTAACGATTGGTTGGAAAAGCACCTTTACGCCCGCTATGACCGGCTGGGGGTGGTCCTTTTGTTATTTTTGGATCTTGCATTATTTGGGATTACCGGCTTGACGGTTTGGGCAGTGCAATTGTTTTGGATTCCCTTCTGGGCCGCTGGCGTTATCAATGGCTTAGGTCATTATTGGGGTTATCGAAATTACGAGCCGCGTGATGCCTCGACTAATCTAGTGCCAATTGGCTTGCTGATCGGAGGCGAGGAGCTACATAACAACCATCACGCATTTCCCACTTCAGCAAAACTATCAAGCAAATGGTGGGAATTCGATATCGGCTGGTTTTATATTCGGCTGTTGGCGATTTTCAAGCTAGCCCACATTAAGAAAACCGCTCCCATTCCCCAGCAGATACCCGACAAGCAGAATATCGACCTCGATACCTTACGGGCGGTGGTTTTGAATCGCTTGCACGTTATGGCTGAGTTCGCCCGTGAAGTTATTCTTCCTGTGCTAAAAGAGGAATTGCGCAAGGCCGATGATTCACGACGGCAGATACTCAAGCGAGTTCGAGCACTCCTGATCCGCGAGGAAACCCGGTTGGGCGAGCACGAACGCGATCAGCTTCGCAAGGCCCTCAACATCAGCCAAACGTTGCGGACTGTCTATGAATTTCGCTTAGGATTGCAGAATATCTGGAGCCGCACGACCGCCAGCCATGAAAAGCTGCTGGTCGCTTTGCAAGAATGGTGCGCACTCGCCGAAGCGAGTGGCATTCAGGCGCTGCAAGATTTTGCGCGGGAGTTACGCAGTTACTCGCTGCGGCCTGTTTGATAGCCTGGCTGGGTAAAGCAAACCCTGTCCAGTGAGTTGACTGGCAGGGATTATTTGCAACACGCACTACTCATCCAGTGAATTTAGATGAGGAAGCGATCATTTAATCTTGGCTTCTTTATAGGGGACATGTTTGCGGACGACGGGATCGAATTTCTTCATTTCAAGCTTTTCCGGCGTCGTGCGCTTGTTCTTGGTGGTGGTATAGAAGTGACCAGTCCCCGCAGTCGAAACCAACTTAATTTTGTCACGCATAGCCTATCTCCTTAGACTTTAGTGCCTTGGGCGCGCAAATCGACAAGCACGGCGTCAATCCCTTTCTTATCGATGATACGCATACCGTGCGAGGAGACGCGCAAGCTGACAAAACGCTGTTCGCTTTCAACCCAAAACCGATGGATATGCAAATTCGGCAGAAACCGGCGCCGGGTTTTATTGTTAGCATGAGAAACATTATTTCCAGTGATCGGACGCTTACCCGTCACTTGGCAAACTCTGGACATCGGATTATCTCCAACTACTCAACCAATCTGTGAAGCTACGAATTTATAGCAATTTTGCAACTAATGGACAAGCACAACGCATCAGCCAAGCTACGGCGGGTTGCATCCTATCCTAAAAAACAGCAACCCCCCTCGTGGTCCGAGGGGGGTCTAACAATAAGAGCCTGGCGATGACCGACTTTAGCGCGAGTAGGTCTCGCACGATCATAGGCGCGGAGCGGTTTCACGGTCGAGTTCGGGATGGGGTCGGGTGGTTCCCGCACGCTAAGGTCGCCAGGCGAAAGGGGAGTGGAGGTACGAGTTTTTGAGTGAAATCGAATTGAGTGAACGCGGATTGAGCAAAAGCGAAGTACAGCCCAGCCCGAAGGGGTTGGGTGTTAGCGGATCAAGCCGCACGGTTGATTAGTACGGGTCGGCTGCACGCGTTACCGCGCGTTCACCGCCACGCCTATCCACGTGGTGGTCTTCCACGGACCTTTAGGAGTCTCAAGGACTCGGGAGTGCTCATCTTGGGGGGGGCTTCCCGCTTAGATGCTTTCAGCGGTTATCCCGTCCGGACGTAGCTACCCGGCGATGCTCTTGGCAGAACAACCGGTACACCAGAGGTCTGTCCATTCCGGTCCTCTCGTACTAGGAACAGCTCCCCGCAACACTCCAACGCCCACGGCAGATAGGGACCGAACTGTCTCACGACGTTCTAAACCCAGCTCGCGTACCACTTTAAATGGCGAACAGCCATACCCTTGGGACCGACTACAGCCCCAGGATGTGATGAGCCGACATCGAGGTGCCAAACACCGCCGTCGATATGGACTCTTGGGCGGTATCAGCCTGTTATCCCCGGAGTACCTTTTATCCGTTGAGCGATGGCCCTTCCATCAGGAACCACCGGATCACTAAGACCTGCTTTCGCACCTGCTCGACCTGTCCGTCTCGCAGTCAAGCACCCTTTTGCCTTTGCACGCACTGCGCGATTTCCGACCGCGCTGAGGGTACCTTCGCGCTCCTCCGTTACGCTTTGGGAGGAGACCGCCCCAGTCAAACTACCCACCATGCACGGTCCCTGAACCCGATAAGGGTCCGAGGTTAGAATCCCGAGCGTTCCAGGGTGGTATTTCAAGGTTGGCTCCACCGAAACTGGCGTTCCGGCTTCAAAGCCTCCCACCTATCCTACACAAGAACGCTCAAAATCCAGTGCAAAGCTGTAGTAAAGGTTCACGGGGTCTTTCCGTCTTGCCGCGGGTACGCTGCATCTTAACAGCGAGTTCAATTTCACGGAGTCTCGGGTGGAGACAGTGTGGCTATCGTTACGCCATTCGTGCAGGTCGGAACTTACCCGACAAGGAATTTCGCTACCTTAGGACCGTTATAGTTACGGCCGCCGTTTACCGGGGCTTCGATCAAGAGCTTTGCCTTGCGGCTGACCCCATCAATTAACCTTCCGGCACCGGGCAGGCGTCACACCCTATACGTCCACTTTCGTGTTGGCAGAGTGCTGTGTTTTTAGTAAACAGTCGCAGCCACCTGGTCACTGCGGCCCGCGTCCGCTCCACCCGCGAGGGGCTTCACGTACCACGGGCGCACCTTCTCCCGAAGTTACGGTGCTAGTTTGCCGAGTTCCTTCACCCGAGTTCTCTCCAGCGCCTGAGGATACTCTCCTCGCCCACCTGTGTCGGTTTGGGGTACGGATGACGAAAACCTGAAGCTTAGAGGCTTTTCCTGGGAGCTGGGCCTGGGCCACTTCACCCCGAAGGGTTCGTTATCACGCCTTGGCATTGAACCACCGGATTTGCCTGGTGGCCCTGCCTACACGCTTGAACCGGCACAACCAATCGCCGGCTGGCTTAGCCTTCTCCGTCCCCCCATCGCAGTGTCCGTCAGTACCGGATTGTTGACCGGTTTCCCATCGACTACGCCTTTCGGCCTCGCCTTAGGGGCCGACTCACCCTGCGCCGATTGACGTTGCGCAGGAACCCTTGGGCTTTCGGCGTGCGGGGTTTTCACCCGCATGATCGTTACTTATGTCAGCATTCGCACTTCCGATACCTCCAGCCGCTCTCACAAGCGACCTTCGCCGGCGTACGGAACGCTCCCCTACCATGCCTTGCGGCATCCGCAGCTTCGGTATGCGGCTTGAGCCCCGTTGAATCTTCCGCGCAGGCCGACTCGACCAGTGAGCTATTACGCTTTCTTTAAAGGATGGCTGCTTCTAAGCCAACCTCCTGGCTGTCTGGGCCTTCCCACATCGTTTCCCACTGAGCCGCAATTTGGGGACCTTAGCTGGCGGTCTGGGTTGTTTCCCTCTTCACGACGGATGTTCGCACCCGCCGTGTGTCTCCCGTGATTGCACTTCCCGGTATTCGGAGTTTGCCTCGGGTTGGTAAGCCGGGATGGCCCCCTAGCCGAAACAGTGCTCTACCCCCGGGAGTGAGACACGAGGCGCTACCTCAATAGCTTTCGGGGAGAACCAGCTATCTCCGAGCTTGATTAGCCTTTCACTCCGATCCACAACTCATCCCCGACCTTTTCAACGGGCGTGGGTTCGGCCCTTCAGTGGGTGTTACCCCACCTTCAGCCTGGTCATGGATAGATCGCTCGGTTTCGGGTCTACTCCCAGCGACTGATCGCCCTATTCGGACTCGGTTTCCCTGCGCTTCCCCTACCGGTTAAGCTCGCCACTGAAAGTAAGTCGCTGACCCATTATACAAAAGGTACGCCGTCACCCCACAAGGAGGCTCCGACTGCTTGTACGCATGCGGTTTCAGGTTCTATTTCACTCCCCTCACCGGGGTTCTTTTCGCCTTTCCCTCACGGTACTGGTGCACTATCGGTCGACCACGAGTATTTAGCCTTGGAGGATGGTCCCCCCATGTTCAGACAGGGTTTCACGTGCCCCGCCCTACTTGTCCCAGCCTTAGTCTCGCCATCGGGTTTTCGGATACGGGGCTTTCACCCCCTATGGCCGGCCTTTCCAGACCGTTCTCCTAACCGGATGGTTATCTGCTGGTGGCTGTTCCGCGTTCGCTCGCCGCTACTGACGGAATCTCGGTTGATTTCTGTTCCTCCGGGTACTGAGATGTTTCAGTTCCCCGGGTTCGCTTCCCAACCCTATGAATTGAGGTTGGGATACCCTTGCGGGTGGGTTTCCCCATTCAGAGATCTCCGGCTCATTGCTTGTTTGCCAGCTCCCCGGAGCTTTTCGCAGGCTGCCACGTCTTTCATCGCCTGTGGTCGCCAAGGCATCCACCGCATGCGCTTGGTCACTTGATCCGCCAACCCGAACCCCTTTGGGTTTTGGCTGGCCGTTTCGCTTTTACTTCACTTTATCACTTCAATTGACTTCATTTCCCACGCACGCACCCGTCCATCGGTTCAAATTGCTTTGATCCTAGGGATTTTGGCGTGCGCTATTGATGTATCGCACCTTCCACATTGTTAAAGAGCGGGTTCACCCTGATCTGCGCTTGCCGATCAGGTGTCAACAGCGGCTTCAAGCCGATACCGCAATCGCCCCTTGACCCTTTCGGGAGACCGTTGGGCACGGTTTGGGCGGCGATTGGGGTATCAGATCGAGTCGATCTGCGTTGAACCGAATTGATCCGAGCGAGGAATGGTGGAGCCAGGCGGGTTCGAACCGCCGACCCCCGGCTTGCAAAGCCGATGCTCTCCCAGCTGAGCTATGGCCCCACGGTTGGTGGGTCTGGGTGGACTCGAACCACCGACCTCACCCTTATCAGGGGTGCGCTCTAACCGCCTGAGCTACAGACCCGCGCTCGGCTTCCAGAGGTTGTTGGGGGGAGTTCGCGCGCGAAAAGGCTTTCTTTAAAGGAGGTGATCCAGCCGCAGGTTCCCCTACGGCTACCTTGTTACGACTTCACCCCAGTCATTGACCACACCGTGGTCAGCGCCCTCCCGAAGGTTAAGCTACCGACTTCTGGTGCCGCCAACTCCCATGGTGTGACGGGCGGTGTGTACAAGGCCCGGGAACGTATTCACCGCAGCAGTGCTGATCTGCGATTACTAGCGATTCCGACTTCATGGAGTCGAGTTGCAGACTCCAATCCGGACTACGAGCGGCTTTTTGGGATTGGCTCCCCCTCGCGGGTTCGCAACCCTTTGTACCGCCCATTGTAGCACGTGTGTAGCCCTGGCCGTAAGGGCCATGATGACTTGACGTCATCCCCACCTTCCTCCGGTTTATCACCGGCAGTCTCCCTAGAGTTCCCACCTAAAGTGCTGGCAACTAGGGACAAGGGTTGCGCTCGTTGCGGGACTTAACCCAACATCTCACGACACGAGCTGACGACAGCCATGCAGCACCTGTCTCGGGGCTCCTTGCGGCACTGCTCATCTCTGAGCATTCCCCGGATGTCAAGGCCAGGTAAGGTTCTGCGCGTTGCATCGAATTAAACCACATGCTCCACCGCTTGTGCGGGCCCCCGTCAATTCCTTTGAGTTTCAACCTTGCGGCCGTACTCCCCAGGCGGAGCACTTAGCGCGTTAGCTACGACACCGAAAGGTCACCCCCCCAGCGTCTAGTGCTCATCGTTTACCGCGTGGACTACCAGGGTATCTAATCCTGTTTGCTCCCCACGCTTTCGTGCCTCAGCGTCAGTGTGGCCCCAGATCGCTGCCTTCGCCATCGGTGTTCCTCCGGATCTCTACGCATTTCACCGCTACACCCGGAATTCCACGATCCTCTAGCCCACTCGAGACGGGCCGTCTCAACCGCCGTTCCCAGGTTGAGCCCGGGGCTTTCACGGCTGACTGACCCATCCGCCTACGCACGCTTTACGCCCAGTAATTCCGATTAACGCTCGCACCCTCCGTATTACCGCGGCTGCTGGCACGGAGTTAGCCGGTGCTTATTCTGCGGGTAACGTCAGATCGCCGCACTGTTCGCACGACGACGTTCCTCCCCGCCTAAAGGGCTTTACAATCCGCAGACCGTCTTCACCCACGCGGCATTGCTGGATCAGGCTTGCGCCCATTGTCCAATATTCCCCACTGCTGCCTCCCGTAGGAGTCTGGGCCGTGTCTCAGTCCCAGTGTGGCTGGTCGTCCTCTCAGACCAGCTACCGATCATCGCCTTGGTAGGCCTTTACCCCACCAACTAGCTAATCGGACGTAGGCTCATCCCACAGTGCGAGGTCCGAAGATCCCCCGCTTTCCTCCTGCGAGCGTATGCGGTATTAGCCTGGGTTTCCCCAGGTTGTCCCCCTCTGCAGGGCAGATTCCTACGCGTTACTCACCCGTCCGCCACTAGAGTATTGCTACCCCCGTGCGACTTGCATGTGTTAGGCATGCCGCCAGCGTTCAATCTGAGCCAGGATCAAACTCTTCAGTTCAATGCTTTACTCAAAACTTGAAACAGAAACGATAAAACTTCTTTCGCTAAGCGTCCCTCGCCTCCGCTGAATTCAATGGATGATGCCTCAATAAATAAAACATCACCCCCCAATCCCGCAGAAGTCTATTAGGACTGCTCCTAATTTCTTACGAAGGTCGCCCGCGCGCCTCTCGGCTCGCAAACTCCCCCCAACAACCCCTGAGTTTTAAAGAGA
>APMI01004590.1_pt1 | contig 213285 bp, 186 predicted proteins | sample 667938 | NCBI WGS metagenome assembly APMI01 (sample SAMN01084076, study PRJNA167559) | wastewater metagenome | biome: Wastewater | place: Denmark: Ejby Moelle, Odense | collected 2011-11-28
TCTGTGTTCATTTCATCCACCAACTCTGTACTTACTTCACTAAAATTATTTACGAAGTTCAATGGGTTTTGAATTTCATGGGCGATGCCCGCAGTCAATTCTCCCAGCGATGCCATCTTTTCTGATTGTATCAATTGCTTTTGCGTAACCTGCAGTTCTGTTAATGCAGCCTCTGCTTTTTGACGGGCATCTTTAATGGCTATTAAATCCTGTTCTGCCTGTGTGGCCTGTGCCTCTGCTTTTTGCAGATCGAGAAAGCGGGTATACGTTTGTTCGAATACTTTTCCAAAACGTTGTAAAATATCATTGTCGCGGTCAGAAAATTTGTCGCCAAACTGGTTGATGATAAAAATGCTCGTGTAGGTAGACACTTCGCATGATCTTGTATAACCACCCTTGCTTAACAGGGTTTCCCTTTTTGCCTCGCTGTCAAGATCTGACCATGGCTTATGTGCAGACAAAAAATTAAAAAACTCTTTTTTCTCTTCGGCTGTGTATTCTTCTGTAAAAAAGCCCGGACCACTTTTAATTCCATTTACAAGCCTGGTGTAAAACGGTTTTTCAAAACGTGGAATATATACTTCTTCAGAAGTATCAGCCGTGCCTCCCGACCCCCAACAACGGAGTTCTGCATCAATATCACTGCTGATCACAATAAAGGATCCTCCGTGAATGGATAAACCGAGATTCAGCAATTCTTTATGCACCGTGTGAATTACTTCCTGCAACTCTTTCGTATTGTGCATCGCCATTGTTTTGCTTCGCACTCTTTCCAGGGATGCTTCGATCTCCAGTTCCCTGTTTTTCAGCACCAGGTCCGCCGTTCTTTCATCCACAAGCTTTCCCAATGCTTCCGCTTTTTGCTTCCAGTTCTCAATTCCAAAAGTATCCTTTTCACTCTCTACATTCTCTGGCTTGGAGCCATGCCAGTGTATTACCACCCATTTGTTTTGCTGGTAAACGAGTATCACAGAAAACCGTAAATACATTTCTACCATTTCGCTTCCTGTACCAATTTTCAAAAACAGGTCATCTGCAAATACCGCTGTATTTTCATCTTCAGAAGTATAGTGACTGACAGGTTTGATTTCCCATTTAAGCACCAGACCCTTGCTTTGTTCCTTCTGGATCCTTAATAATTCCAGGAATTGATCAACAGATAATATTTTTTCATCGATGGTAGTACCAAATCCCATTAGCTTTTCATCGACAATCTTTTTAAGCGCAGCTGGATCTTTGTCATTCACCCCCGTTCCATAGTCAATGAATTGCTTATAGGTTTCATTCAACAATTGCTGTTTCTGTATATTCATTTCAAACCTGGTTGTGATGGTAATACAATCGTAAATGAAGAACCCTGACCCGCTGTTGTTTCCAATTTTAATTCACCCCCATGCCCTTTTGTTACAATATCATAACTCAAACTCAAGCCCAGTCCTGTACCCTGGCCTGTTGGTTTGGTGGTAAAGAATGGCTGGAATATTTTCTCTTTTAATGCATCTGGAATTCCGTTGCCATTGTCCGCAATTTTTATCTCTATTGAATTACCAAGATTTTTTGTGCCAAGAGTTACTGTTGGTTCGTAAGATGGTTCAGCGCTGGATTTTTTCTTTTCATTCACTGTATAAAAAGCATTGTTGAGCAAGTTCAGGATCACTCTTCCTATCTCCTGCGGAACGAGGTTGATCTTCCCGATACTTTCATCTAAGGATATGTCGAATTTGGCATTAAAGGTTTTGTCTTTTGCCCGCAGGCCATGGTAAGAAAGCCGCAGGTATTCATCTGCCAGTGCATTAATATCCGTTGGCTCTTTTTGGCCTGTGCTGCTCCTGCTATGCTGCAACATCCCTTTTACAATACCATCGGCACGCCTGCCATGAAAATTGATCTTTTCCTGGTTGCCTGAAATGTCTGCGGCCAATGCTTTTACTTCTTCATAATCACCCTTTGCTATTGCATCATTCATTTCTGCCAGCAGTTCTTTGTTTACCTCGCTGAAATTGTTGACGAAGTTTAACGGGTTTTGAATTTCATGTGCGATACCAGCAGTGAGCTCACCAAGACTGGCCATCTTTTCAGACTGGATCAATTGCTTTTGGGTGGTTTGCAACTCTAACAGCGTTTGTTCCAGTTCTTCTTTTTGCTGGGTGAGTTCTGCTGTTCGCTCCAGCACCAATTGCTCCAGTTCCACCTTTCGTATAGCGATGGCTTTGTTGAGTTCCTCTTCCTGCTTGCGTTTGATCCTTTCTTTTTCAGCTGCCTTTTCACTTCGACCCTGTGTAAACAATACCACGCCCAACCAGATATAACCAAAGCCTTCAGCAAAATCAAAATAATTATTCCATTGGGTGTAAAATTCAGGTGCCAGCGCTTCGGTAAGATCGGAAACCAGCATTATCACGAACAAAGGAGCGAATGCTGCAACACTCATACGCCTCGGCCGAAGCTCTTTCTGCCTTAACGAGAAAGCAAGCAGGCCAAGTGAAAAAATGTACCATAGCCAACCGGTTATATGGTGAGTTCTAAAAATAGATTCTACACAATACAAAAAGATGGAGGCGAACACAGCAATCATATAAATACGCTCCAGGTATGGCAACGAATTTGTCTTGCTGTATTTCCGCATTTTCTGTGCAAATATGAGGATCAGAACAAAAGAACCTACATTGGGCGACATAGTGTAAATAAGTTTAAGCTACAAGATAATTATAAAGCTTGAGCCACCCACTGTATACCTTCAATCAGCCACTGCGCCGCCAAAAGTAATTTTGTGCTATCGGAACAGTTGATGTAAACCGATGTTATAGCCACACTAAGGGTGGCAGGTTCGTTATTCGGCATACCTTAACTTGCCTGCGGTATGGTTATTGGTTCACCTGAGTTACACTAAAATAATATTATGAAAACTCAAAAACAATTTGGCGTGTGGATGGATAGTTATAATGCAGCCATCGTAGGAAATGAAGGCCCGGAAGATTCCCTTACTGTAATAGCCCACATAAAAGGGGAAGTAATTTCCCCAAACTCCAGTGAAAAGACCAGTAACAACCAGGCGAAAACTTTACAAAACAAATTTTTTAAAGAAATAGCCGCACATATGGTGAATGCAGCGTTTGTTCATGTTACCGGTACAGGTCAAACACAGGAACAATTTATTCACTACCTGGCCAATACGCCCCAGTTTAAGAACAGCAGAACAGAGGAATCTACTTCTAATAAAATGAGCGATGATAAATTGATTGAATTTATTGCCACTAAGTTTTAATGTTTGTTCAAATAGCTTTATTCCTGCTGTTATATTTAAAAGAAGGGACTTTATTTCAACGTTGCATCCGGTAAGCGAATGCAACGTTTTGCTTCCCTTTAAAAAAGCAACTCTTTGAATAGTTGTTTCCTTTTTAATAAGGCTTAAAGATCAACTAGCTGTAGCAAAAACAGCAAGAATAACTATCCCCCAATAATTTTTTTTGCTGTTGCGGTATCAATTTCATTTTCCCAACTGGCAACTACGATGGTTGCCACTGCATTGCCGATGATATTAGTGATTGCCCGGCCTTCACTCATAAAACGATCGATGCCTAATATCAATGCAATGGCAGCAACAGGTATATGCCCATTGCTCACTGCCGGAAGTGTTGCTGCCAGTGTAATGAAGCCGCTTCCGGTAACACCGGCTGCGCCTTTAGAGGTGAGTAACAAAACCAGTAACAGGGTAACCTGGTGAGAAATATCCAATGCTGTATTCGTTGCCTGCGCCAAAAAAACGGCTGCCATGGTTAAATAGATAGAGGTGCCGTCAAGATTGAAGGAGTACCCTGTAGGAACTACCAGCCCGGTAACAGACTCTGAGCAACCAAGGTTTTCGAGTTTTTTAATAAGCCCTGGAAGGGCTGATTCGGAAGAGGAGGTACCCAGCACAACCAGTAATTCTTCTTTAAGGTATTTTAACAAACGAAAAATATTATAGCCGCATAGCTTTAAAACTGATCCCAGGATGATCACAATAAATAAAATACAGGTGGTGTAAAATGCGATCATCAAACCTCCCATTTGTTTTAGCGATCCCAGTCCAAATTTACTGATGGTAAATGCCATGGCACCTAAAGCACCCAGTGGTGCCAGCTTCATGATCATCCTGATAATTACAAACAAGGCATCTTCCAGTGATTGAATGCCTTTTAAAAGGGGGCTGGCCTTGTCTTTAATTTTCGATAATGCAAAACCAAGCATTACAGAGAATAAAAGGACCTGTAAAAGATTATTGGTAGCAATTGCACTCACAATATTTTCAGGAATAATATTTAACAGGTAGTCGGAAACCGACTGGCTTTTTCCCTGTGTAATGTAGCCCTGTACAGATGTCGCATCCAGTGCCTTTATATCTACGTTCATACCAACACCTGGTTTTAATACATTGATCACAATTAACCCGATGATCAACGCCAGGGTTGTTACTACTTCAAAATACAATAAAGCCTTGAGACCTACCCTGCCTACTTTTTTGGTATCCTGCATTCCTGCAATACCGGTAACGATGGTACAAAAGATCACAGGAGCGATCATCATCTTTACCAGTTTGATAAAGCCATCGCCCAGCGGTTTTAACCTGGTTGCCAACTGCGGATAAAAATGTCCCAATAATATGCCGGCAACAATCGCCAGCAATACCTGTATGTAAAGACTTTTTAAAAATCGCAGCATGAGAGTTTTTTACTGCACACAATATAAAAAGAATCAACAGCTTTGGTCAGTCTTCTTTTGAGGTCTTTTCTCCTACAAACCAATTTTCTTTATTCTTAAACAATACATTAAAGGTGGTGAGAGAGCCGTAACAACGGGTAATGTACTGCTGGATGTTTACTTTTTCTTCGTCAGCCAGGTTTTTACTGCTGTTGATATTCTGTTCCAATACCCGCAGCCTGTCCCTGAGCATTACAATTTTATGAAAGAAGTCATCAATCGGAATTTCTTTAGACTTCTGCGTTTTATCATAGGGCTGCAGCAGCATGGTTCCGCCTTTCCAGCGATCGCCCAATGCAACCACTTCGCTAACACCACCCCATAAACGTAAAATTTTTAACAGCGACTTTTCCGTTTCAGAAACGGTTTCAAGTTCTGCTGTAACGTTTTCAGCTATGATCTCATCCAGGTTGCTGTCTGTTTTATCTATTTCCTTAATTCCGTGATTGATGAATGAGATAAGATAAGTTGCATACCGTACTGCTACAATAACCCCGGGACCATACTGGGTATGCTGAAGACGGGTACCTATACCAAGCGTTGTTTGCTCCATAATTTTTTATTTTTTCAAAAATATAGGTTTATAAGAATTTCCCGGTTTCAGCCATTGTGTAATTTGGAAAAGCACTTATAAAAATATTTCTCAATATCAGCAACTATCTTTAATATAGTTTATATCTATCGGCCCATTTTCAAAATCTATCGAATCGCTGGATATATAATTGTATGTTTGTCATCCCTCTGATGTAATATTCCCACATATCCACGTGAATACCCGCAGATAATTATTTTCCAAATTTCCTCTGACAAATACCGTGTCTGATAAGCATTTTGAAAAACTGCATTTTTCAACACCAAAATTTGTTACTGATGATACGTAATTGGTATGCAGTTTATACCAGGCCTAGCAAGGAAAAAAAAGTGATTTCTTTTTTGGAAAAAAAAGGCATAGAATGTTTTTGTCCGCTTGTTGTTGCAGACCTCAAACAGGTAAGCAAAAGACCATTATTGCAACCGCTTTTTAATTCATATGTTTTTGTTCAAATTCCAGAAAGCCAGCTACCACTTCTTAAAACAGTTTCCTGGATAGTAAGCATGATTTACTGGAGATCTAAACCTGCCATTATAAGTAACCGTGAAATTGAGATCATAAAAAAATTGACCACCGATTACTCAAACATACGGTTGGAGAAATCTGCTGTTGATATCAATGCGGCTGTTGTAGTTTCCGATGAGCCTACGATTGCCTACAATGAAAATACGGTTTCGGTAAAATATAAAAGTATCAGGGTTAACCTTCCTTCGCTGGGATATACCATGATTGCAGAAAGAGTTAGCGAAAGAGCGAAGGTAAATTACCAGGAGACCAGTGTTTTTGCATCTTTTCCAAGAAAGATCAATGCGTTTTTCTTTAATTAGACCGATATACAGTTTTTTGCCCGTTTTAAAATTCAATTGAAACTGCCCGGATCACAGGCAGCCATTTATCCTTAGCTTGTCTTATATTGTAAGCATTGCTATTTACGATACGTATCCTATAGAATTTCCTTCAAATTCGCCTGTTGTTGTTTTGTACAGATGGCGAATCATGACCGAACCCTTTTCCTGCGGAACAGCCCATTGCCCGAAATATTACCGTATCAGCAAATTATTAGGCAAGCAATCAAAATGTTACCTGTATGGAAAATGTTTACACCTCTTATTCGCGGAAAATTGACGCTACTACTTATTTTTTCGTGAAAAAATTTTTGGTTTTTCCTGATCTGAAAAGCATTCCTCCTATCCTGGAAGGTTATGGTATGCACATTGATTTTAACCAGGCTTGTATCATCGCCGGTATTAAAGATGCAGACCTTAAAAAACAACTATTTACTGAAATGGAAATAGGGCAAAAACAAGCGAAGGTGATAGATCTGAATGAAATGGGGCTAAACCAGAAAGCTGCTGGTTTATAGTGGCCGTTTGCATCTTTTACAGAATAGAATAAAGGGGCAATAACTATTTGCTGCCGTTGATGATATCAATGACATTCACATAGCATTACCCGTTACACGAGCATAAACCTTTGGTAAAAAACACACACGCTTTCTTCTATAATACTTATTCAGGAAGCGATGAAGTTTTTTAAACGGTTGAATTCCTTTGTAGAAGTAGATACAAAAAGGCTGTTCCAAAAAGAAGCGGCAGACCTCAGCAGGTTAGCAATTGAATTGCTGTTAGCATAATTGTTTGACATGATATTGAATTTTACGTAAAGTTAAATTATTATAAAATCCCTCCCTATCGTGGTTTTGCCTTATTTTGACTACCGTAATTTCCGAAGCAGAACGGGCTTTCATCATGGGCAGCCAACGTCAATTGATCTGAAATACCGCTTGAAAAAATGCCGTGCATAACTTCCAGCGTACATACACCTCTTCCCACTCTCTAATTATCAATTGCAATTTTTTTTATTATTCCCCGCTTTACATACATTTACTTAACAAAATTATTTTGCTTAAGAAATCCAATAAATGGCAGATATGACCATTACCGTAACAAACTGTTTAGCCCGTCTCTTTTTCACCAGCACTCAATTGTTCACCCCTTCTCCTTTAAAACCGCATGCCTCATTTTAATCTTAAACAATTCAATCCGCTTGATATCCCGGTAAAGGTTTGGGTATTGGCCCCTTTTATAGAGACCAATGAAGAAAACCTGGACTATTATTACGATTTTTCCCAGAGCCTGGCAGAATATGACAAAACATTCCTGGAACTCGGCTTGCAATGGAAATGGCAGCCCGTTACTATGAAGGACTATAAAGATGTTATTGGCGCCATCGTACGGGAAAAGGAGCAGCACATTGCTTTCCCGCTGGTATTGAATCTATGCGACGGCGATGAGGTAAATGCTGCACCGGGTATATCTGTATTAAAATTATTGAAAGAAGAGGGGTTGATCTATACGGGTGCCGAGGCTTTTTTCTATGACATCACTACCTCCAAGATCGCTATGAAAAAAGCTTTTGATCTTGCCGGTATCAGCACGCCGGCCTGGGAAGCCATCCGGAGTGAATCACAGGATGTCAGCGGGATATTCAACAGGCTGGGTACACCCATCATTGTAAAGCCTTCTGTATCCGGCGGCAGTATGGGCGTAGGAACAAAGAATGTGGTGTACAATGAGGCCGGGCTCAGGGATCTTGTAATAAAGATGTTCGAAGGGTACAGGGGATGGAACCTTGTTACCGATGGGTTGATAGCCGAATCTTTTATCGCCGGTCCGGAATATACCAGCTTTATCGTTGGATCTTACAACCGGCCCGAAAAAGCAATCGTTTACGAGCCCGTAGAAAGGGTCTTTCATCCATCCCTGCCGGACAATGAAAAATTTTTAAGTTTTGACCGGCTCTGGGAAATATATAAAGAAGAAACTGCGATGCCGGGTGATGAAAATTTTTATGAATATGAAGCAGTCAGCAGCCATTACAGTAGTGAAATAAAAAAACTGAGCTGGGATGTTTATACATCCTTAAAGGGCACGGGCTATACAAGAATTGATCTGAGAAGAGATAAGCAGAATGGTACGCTGTATGTGCTTGAAGCCAACGCCCAGTGTGGCATTAGCGAAGATGAGAATTTTACCTCTATTGGTGCCATTTTAAAATTCACAGGAAAGTCATTTGCCCAACTGGTAAAAGAGATACTTGCTGAAGCGATCGACCGGTTTAAATGCCCGCCACCGAAACCTTTACAATCAACCGCAGTAATGGCTGATATTTCCGGTACTGTTCAATAAAAGTCATCAGCATCAAACAAACAGAGAAGGTATGAGAATATGTGTACTGCAGCCTGATTATTCACCATCGGCAGTTGATTATCAAAATTATGATCCGCCAAGAGACCTTTCTCCTTTACTGCCCGGTAACGATTTTCACCATGTATTCCTTAATAAACTCAGCACTTACAGGCAACTAAAGGAATTAAAAAAAGATAAGTACGATATTTTTGTAAACCTCTGCGAAGGCTATCTTGAATGGGAAGTGCCTTCTATTGATGTTATTTACTTTCTTGAATTGCTGAACCTTCCTTTTACAGGACCAAGCTCCCGGTTGTATGATCCACCAAAAGAATTGATGAAATATGTTGCCTATACAGAAGGAGTTCGCACCCCTGAATATGCATTGATAGAAAGCAGGGAAGAAATTGAAAGCGCTTGCAGTAAACTTCAGTTCCCATTATTTGTAAAGCCGCATAAAGCGGGTGATAGTTTGGGTATTGACCAGGCAAGTCTCGTACACGACAAGACAGCGTTAATAACAAAGGTTGAGAGTATTATTGATGAATACGGGCCAGTTCTGGTAGAAGAGTATATCAGCGGTCGTGAATTTACCGTAATGCTCGCTGCCAACGCAGGCAGTGCAGGGGTAACTGTATTCAGGCCTGTTGAATATGTCTTCCCGGAAGGATTTGAGTACAAAACCTATTCACTAAAAACAAGTGAATTGCATCCCGGTGCAAACATCCCTGTTACAGATGAAACGATTGGCGGCCGTTTAAAAGCAGCAGCCGAAAATATTTTTACTTCTTTCGGCGGAGTTGGTTATGCAAGACTCGATTTCCGGATGAATGCAGCCGGTGAACTTTTTTTTCTTGAGATCAATTTCACCTGTTCGGTATTTTATAAAGATGGGTACGAGGGAAGTGCTGATTATATTTTAAAGCATGATGGTTTTAGCCAGGCAAAATTTCTGCAGCATATTATTGAAGAAGGGTTATACCGGCATCAACAAAATCAAAAAAAATATCATATAAAAGGTAGCCCGATTGCCGGGTATGGCATTTATGCCCATACCGATATTGCCGCTAATGAGTTGATTTTTAAAGGAGAAGAGTTGGCGCAGCGGATCACTACCCGGCGGCATGTTGAAACAAACTGGAATGCTAAACAAAAAGAAACTTTTAGAAAGTACGCTTACCCGCTTAGTAAAGAAGTATTTTTGCTGTGGGATACCGATCCATCTGGATGGGCTCCGCAAAATCATAGTTGTTCACCCAATACAGCTTTTGACGGATTAAATGTGATTGCTGCAAGGCATATTAAGAAAGATGAAGAACTAACCCTCGATTACGCTTCTTTCCTTGATGAACACATGGAGCCTTTTCATTGCCAATGCGGCGCTCCCAACTGTCGTGGCTTAATTACCGGTATTACGAATAATACCGTAACCCAAAGAGAAAGACAAGCCACTACTTAAACAAACCCATCGTCTTTCAGTCTTACTGATCCATTGAATTAAATTGGTTACGCCGGTCATGGCGAAGCTTATTGTTATTGTAAACAGAATGAAACGAAGCGTAATGGAAAAATTTCACGTACTAAAAAAATTAATTGTACAGCATAAATACCAGTTGGCCATTACCTATACATTGTTCACCCTTGAAGCAGTTGGTGGCCTGCTGCGTTTTTATTTTTTTGGACAGGCGATCAACGATTTGATAAAAGGGAACTATGGCGGACTTGTGATCTTAGTGATTGTACACCTTAGTTACATTATTGTGGGCACCATCAGGCATATGTACGATACCAGGACCTATACTGCCATTTATACATCGCTGGTTACAAAACTGCTCAACCGCAGGTTTGGGAAGGGAGACGTTTCCAGGCTCAGTGCACATTCTGTGCTGGCCCGTGAGTTTGTAGATTTCCTGGAACACGACCTGGTATATGTGATCGAGGCATTTTATAACCTGCTGGGATCATTGATCATATTGATGTTCTATGATAAAATGATCGTATTTACCTGCATATCCATATTGGTACCGGTGATAATCGCTGCTTATTTTTATGGAAGAAAAATGAATATCCTAAACCGGCAAAAAAATGACGAATTGGAACTGCAGGTAGATATCATAGTAGCCGGTAATAAAAAGGAGATTCATGATCACTATTCTAATTTGAGAAAATGGCAAATAAAGATCTCTGATAAAGAAGCTATGAACTTTGGATTGATGGAATTGATGGTGATGCTGGTGATTGTTATTTCGTTGCTGGTTTCCCGCAGCATGCACAACCCGGCTTTAATGGCGGGCAGCCTTTTTGGCATCTACAGTTATATATTGAAATTTGCATCCGGGCTTGATACGATTCCCTACACCATCCAGCGTCTTTCTTCACTTAGTGATATTACCAAAAGGATCGAACTGCAGGAAGAAGAATTAACCAAAGAAAAGTCCTTTAAAGAAGTAGAAAACCTGACTTATAGGGCCCTGCATCCTGAAACTGAAGTATTTAAAATCTCTGCCTGAGCTAAATCCACTTTAAAGCCATTCCTTAGGGTAACGGAATATTTATGGAAGATGCCGATACCGGTTATCCCTTATTAGATCCGTTCATAAAATCAATAAAAAGTATCTCGTTTCCTGGTAAACTATATACAAACCTTTACTGGCAAGGCTTCTAATGTAAAGGCAGCTATTAATTACTACAAATTACCTTTTCTAAAACAGTACTTTGTTTTGCATAGTACCAAATAGTTTCTATATTTGTGTTGTCAAAGCAATTGAACACAACTAAAAACAAAGTCATGAAAAGAACATCAAACAGCTTATTTACACAACTAAGCAATGCAGCAATGGAAGGTTTAACCAATGTAGTTAAAGAAACAATCGCTGCCGTTCCGGTTCCATCAAAGATTAACCGGCCTTTTACAACTGCTGAGTTATGGAGCATACAAAGACAGGCCAGGTCAAGAGCAACCAGGCGCTTTATCTAACAAACCAAGTTTATCAGCTTAAAAAAACAGTCATGAAAAATACACTCAGCGGATCATTTATAACAATCAGCCGCAAAGAAATAGAAAGCCTTACCAGTGAGGTATCAGAAACCCTGGCATTTGAACACAATGTTGTCAAAGCAAGATCATTTACCAGTGCTGATCTATGGTATATCCAGCGGCAAACCAAAGCCAGGACCTGCCGGAGATATATGTAAGCCCTTATCTTCCAAAATCGTCCTGCACTCTTACAATGTCATCTTCGTTACTGGGGTTTTGTGCATCGGTATGTTGCCATATCTCTGCAACAATTCCCCAGCTGTCAAGGCCAATCAAACGGTGGCGTTCACCCTGTTTTAACTGGATAATATCGCCGGGTTTAAGATGTACCGTGTCTTTTTCATCATCGGTATCACTTGTAATTACACCCGCCTTTCCACCGATCAGCTTCCAGATCTCTGCACGGCGATGATGATATTGCCAGCTCAATCTTTTATCGGGGCCAACCACCAATATTTTAGGACTGAGTTTGCCTGAAATAGATAAAGTTTCCCTGGTTAGGTGAGGAAAGTACAATTCAATAAATCTTTCGGCCATGCTTTCATCGAGCACAAAAAAACCGCCCCATGGACGGGTATCATCCATTTTATCTACTACCAATTGCTGCTGCTGCAGATACCGGGATGTCTTTTCAAAAACGCTCTGCCTGGTACTGTCTTTAGAAAAATTTAATTCCATAAAATTATCCGTTAGTATGTTTTAGATTCAGCTCTTATCTCCCCATAAAAACCATCAGGATCTGGACATCACTGGGATTAACTCCAGAAATCCTGGATGCCTGTCCCAGTGTTCTTGGCCTGATTTTAGAAAATTTCTGTCTTGCTTCATTGCTAAGCGAAGACAACTTATCGTAATTAAAACTATCCGGTATTACAAGATCCTCTAATTGACTCATTTTTGAAACAAGTTCCTTTTCTTTCTCTATGTAGGTATCATATTTAACCTGGATCTCTGCCTGTTCCAACACCTCACTATCAAAACCATCCATTACTACTCCCAGCTTCGCAGAATGCTGAATCATTTGAGCAAGGCTGATGTTTGGCCTTAGTAAAATTTGATGAGCCTTCTGTTTGATACTAAGTGGAGAAGACTGACAGGTTTCCAGCAGACCATTAATATCTTCCGGTTCAAGCTGGATCTCATTCAGCAATTCCTTTATTTGTGACACCTGCTGCGTTTTAATTTGTACCCTTTCCATCCTTTCCTGCGATGCCAGTCCGAGTTTATAGCTCAACTCTGTCAACCGGATATCGGCATTGTCTTGCCGGAGGAGGGTTCTAAATTCTGCCCGGCTGGTAAACATCCTGTATGGCTCATCCGTTCCTTTATTAATAAGGTCATCGATCAAAACCCCAATATATGCCTCACTCCTGCTGAGAACCACAGGTTCCAGTTCCTTTGCTTTTTGATGTGCATTAATGCCCGCCATCAATCCCTGGCAGGCAGCTTCCTCGTAACCGGTAGTTCCATTGATCTGTCCGGCAAAAAAAAGATGATCGATCAACTTAGTTTCAAGACTGAATTTTAACTGCGTAGGTGGAAAATAATCATATTCGATGGCGTAGCCGGGCCGGAACATCTTGCAATTTTCAAAACCCGGAACCAATCGTAAAGCCCTGCTCTGAACATCCTCTGGTAAAGAGGACGAAAAGCCGTTCACGTAAATCTCTATTGTATTGAAGCCTTCCGGTTCTACAAATAACTGGTGCCGGTCTCTTTCGGCAAAACGATTTATTTTATCCTCTATACTGGGGCAATATCTTGGACCGGTTCCCTGTATCCTGCCCTGGAACATGGGACTCTTGTCAAAACCCGTCTTCAAAATATCATGAACCTGCTGGCTTGTATAAGTTATCCAGCAGCTTTTTTGATCAGTAGGTTTGATCTTTGTAGTATTTAAATAGCTGAACCCGGTTATGGTTTCGTCACCCTTTTGTTCTTCCATTTTTGAGTAGTCCAGGCTCCGTCCGTCAATTCTTGGTGGTGTTCCAGTCTTAAGCCGGTCGCTCTCAAACCCAAATTCAACCAACTGCTCCGTGATACCAGTGGCTGCTTTCTCTGCCATCCTTCCTCCTCCCAGCTTTTTTTCGCCAATATGAATAATCCCATTTAAGAAGGTTCCGTTGGTAAGTACTACTGATTTTGATCTTATCTCGTGACCCAAACCAGTCTTTACGCCGCATACTCTCCCGTCCTTAATAATTAAGCCGTGTACCATATCCTGGTAGAAGTCTACATTCAACGTCTCTTCAAGCATCTGTCGCCACTTGCCGGCAAACAGCATTCGGTCACTTTGGGCTCTTGGACTCCACATTGCAGGTCCTTTACTCCTGTTAAGCATCCTGAACTGTATCATGCTTTCATCTGTAACGATACCACTATAACCTCCCATTGCATCTATCTCTCTAACAATTTGGCCTTTTGCGATACCACCCATGGCCGGATTGCAACTCATTTGTGCAATGGTTTGCATATTCATGGTTATCAACAACACCTTGCTTCCGAGATTTGCTGCCGCGGCGGCGGCTTCGCACCCGGCATGCCCGGCTCCAACGACTATAACATCATATTCTTTAAACATTGCAGGCAAAGATAGTTTTAGAAATGTAGCAAAAAAAGCCGCTGTTTCACGTGGAACAGCGGTGCCAAAACAGGGACTAATGTTCCACGTGAAACTATTTAAAATAGAGTGCCAGGCATTCATCCTCCTTTTGTCGCATCTGAAGTATATCACTGCGCTTTTTATCTTTATAACCACACAAGTGGAGCGCCCCGTGAAAAATAACCCTGTGCAACTCAAGCTGTACTTTCTGTCCAAGGTTTCTGGCATTCTCCTTCACCCTGTCTACACTAATATAAATTTCGCCACTAACAGTTTGCATATTTTCAGAGAGATCAAATGTGATAATATCGGTATAATAATCGTGTTGTAAAAACCTACGGTTGATATCAAGCAAATAGTCATCGGAGCAAAATACATAAGCAAGGTCCTGGAGAATTCTACCTTCGCTTAAAAAAACCTCGTCTATAAATTTTTTTAGCCGGGTGCGTCCAGGTAATGTTATGGGAGCTTCAGAGAAAAAGAATTGTACTGCCATCAAATATTTCTTTATATCGAAATTATCAAACAATTATGAATGAATACTTTTGTGACTCAAATGAATATATGAGTATGAGGCTTTCAGAGATTTCGGCAGGAAGAACGGTTGTAGTTAAATCGATTGAAAAAGACGAAATATTTCTTAAACTAATGGAAATGGGGTGCGTTCCGGGAGAACGAATAGTAGTTGACCAGATAGCACCGCTTGGCGACCCCATATCCATCCTTGTTGCGGGCTATCATTTGAGCCTCCGCATCAACGAGGCAGAAAATATCTGGGTAGACGAGGTTGTGTAATATAAAATATTGAACGTCAAAGTTTTATGGAAATAGGTCTTTATTTTGGCTCCTTTAACCCTGTACATAACGGACACCTGATCATAGCCAAACATGTGTTGAATAACAGTTCACTTAAACAGGTTTGGTGCATTGTTTCACCGCACAACCCGTTAAAAAAAACCTCCACCCTGTTGAATGAATATCACCGGCTCCACCTGGTTCAGTCGGCCATTGAAGGTGAGAATGATCTAAAAGCTTCCAATATAGAATTTCACCTGCCCAAACCATCCTACACGATCGATACACTTACCTACCTTAAAGAAAAATATCCGCATTACAGCTTTGCTGTTATCATGGGTAGTGACAGTTACTGCAATATTCATAAATGGAAGAATTACCAAACCCTATTGAGAGATTATGAATTGTACATTTATAAAAGACCCGGGTTTGAAATAACCGCACCGCCAACAGGCAATATAAAAATATTAAATGCCCCCCTTCTTGAAATTTCGAGTACACATATCCGTGAGTTGATCAAAGCCGGTAAATCGATACGTTATCTTGTCCCTGATCCGGTAAAAGAAGAAATAGAAAGAAATCATTATTACAGGTAACTGGATTTAAAAAATTATTCCTGCAATTAAACATCCCAGTACGATCATTGGCGGTGGAAGCTTGGTAAACTGCAGCATACAAACTGTAGCAGCGATGATGATAACATTCAGTAATGACTGGTAGCCGGAGGAAAAAATTGAAATGTCTTTTAAGAGATACAGCGATGCCGCCCACATAAATCCAACTACCACGGCATTTATACCTTCCAGTGCCCTGTAAACAACCACGTACTTTTTTAAGTATTGCCATACCGGGAAAAAGAACAATACCAGTAATGCACTCGGTAAAAAAATTGCGATGGATCCGATGATGCAACCAAGCAGTTGAAAATTCTTCCCTTCTTCTTTTAATGCGATGCCGCCTACATAAGAGCCTATGGAAAATACCGGGCCGGGTATTGCTCTCACCATACCGGCTCCTGTTAACAGGTCATCCCTTTTTATCCTTATAATGTTTTGGGTAGAATCCTGGAATTTTTTTGCCGTGGGTCTTGCCACATATTGATCTACCATCATAGGTATCAATACATCTCCTCCCCCAAAAACAAAACTTCCAAAACGATAAAAATTTTCAAAAAGATTATAAGCCTTTCTATCCTTCCAGTCATGCTTGCGTGCTGTTTCACTCAAAAAACCAGCAATTAGAAATACCAGTAGAAAAAGCCAGATATTGGTCCACCTGATATGCCGGGGTTTTATCTTTTCCTGTTCCGGGAAACGCTTGCTGCTAAAGTTTGTTACAATACCACCGACTATTATCAGGGCCGGAATAACCCAGGGTGTTTTAAAAAGAAAATAGGTGATCGTCATTGCAAGCAACATAATAACCAGCGTTATCAGGTTGTTTACAGAAACCCTGAATGCCTTAAAGGCTGCGTAGGTTAAAAACCCGATCGCCATTTCGGGAATGAAACGAAATACCTGCGATTTAACGGGTGTGCTTCCAATACTGCCTATCAAAAAAGACAATGCACCCATAATACTACAGGCTGGCAGTATCCAGATAAACAGTGTTAAAACTGCCAATGGAATTCCACCACGTTTATACCCAATCAGCGTTAGTGTTTGCGTGGAGGAAGCCCCGGGCAGCATCTGGCAGAAAGAAATGTATTCCATGAGTTCCACCTTGCTCACATCTTTTCGTTTGTCGACAAAAGTTTTCAGCATCATTCCAAGATGACCCTGTGGACCCCCAAAAGCAGTGATACTGTGCAGAAAAACTGCTTTAAGAAAAGGAATATGTCTTATAAACGCAGGCAATGGGTTTGTTATAAAAAAGTAAATTTAAAGAAATCATTTTTTGAGAACTCCTACTTTTGAGAAAGGTAATTACTGATATCGATCATACCAACAAATGGCCGCATTAAAATTTACTTTACTGGTGCTACTCCTTTATGGCTGTTCATCCTGCAGCCGTAAAAGCTTTAGCAATTCAAATCAGCATGGATTCAAAACTAAGGGCGGTATTGCAGACTACAGTGACCTCAATTTTTGGGCAGCTCATCCCTGGAAATGGGATCCATCAGACAGTGTACCACTCCCGTTAAAAAAAGACTATCGAAAAGATTCAGTGGCCGATGTGTTTTTTATTCACCCAACTTCTTTTACTGATTATACAGATACTGCCTGGACAGCACCCATTGATGATGCCAATCTAAACCTAAAAACGGACAATACTTCCATTCTTTACCAGGCGAGCGTATTTAATGAACAGTGCAGGATATTTGCGCCACGTTACCACCAGGCACACCTGAGAGCCTTTTACAGCCATGATAGAGCAAAAGCTGATACTGCCTTTGAAATAGCCTACCATGATGTTAAAGCTGCCTTTGAGTACTTCCTGAAGCATTTTAATAATGGCAGGCCAATTATCATTGCTGCACACAGCCAGGGAACTTTGCACGCCGGAAGACTACTAAAAGAATTTTTTGAAGGAAAGCCCATGCAGAACAGGCTTGTTTGTGCCTACCTGGTGGGCATGCCCGTACCAGAAAATTATTTTACCAGCTTACCGCCCTGTAAAGATTCGCTTTCAACCGGTTGCTTTGTGAGCTGGAGAACTTTTAAAAGAGACTATATCGATACACTTTTTGTTAGCAAAGAGAACTTCAAATGTATAGTTACCAATCCACTTACCTGGACCACTACCGCTGATTATGCACCAAGAACGCTCAATACAGGCGCTGTACTAAAAAACTTTAATAAGATCAGCAAAGAAGTAGTTGATGCGCAGGTGTATCAAAATATTTTGTGGACCTGTAAACCCAGGTTCTTTGGAAATATCTTTCTTACCCAACAAAATTATCATATCGCTGATATTAATTTCTTCTATACCAATATCAGGCAAAATGTTCGAACAAGAATCAGTATGTTCTGGAAGCATTGATATTACAAACCATATTGCCTGCTTATCTCAAGCATTCGCTGTATTGGCTGTAAAGCTGCCAGTCTCAAAGTTTCTTCCATCTGTATTTCGGGTGCTTCATACTCCATACAGAGGTAAAGTTTTTCCAGTGTATTTAATTTCATGTGCGGACAATCGTTGCAGGCGCAACTATTATTGGGCGGAGCCGGTATAAATGTTTTGCCAGGGCTCGCCTTCTGCATTTGGTGAAGGATGCCAGTTTCGGTTACCACAATAAATTCGCTGGCTTCACTTGTTTGAGAATATTTTAGCAAACCCGTTGTGCTGCCAACATAATCCGCCACGGCAAGCACTGCTGCTTCACATTCAGGGTGTGCGATCACTTTGGCCCGGGGATGACGGATCTTCAGTTTTACAATTTTTTCAAGACTGAAGATCTCATGCACCATACAGGCGCCATTCCATAAAACCATATTCCGCCCGGTTTTTTTATTGAGATAGGCGCCCAGGTTTTTATCAGGAGCAAAAATGATCTTTTGATCCTTTGGTAAACTATCAATAATTTTCTCTGCATTGCTGCTGGTACAGATAATGTCGCTCAGGGCCTTCATACCAGCCGAACAGTTAACATAAGTGATCACGAGGTGATCGGGATATTTTTCTTTGAATTTTTTGAATAACTCAGGTGGGGCGCTGTCACTTAAGGAACAGCCTGCTTTAAGATCTGGCAACAACACCTTTTTTTCCGGGTTAAGTATCTTAGCCGTTTCCGCCATAAAGTGAACGCCGGCAAAAACAATGATATCGGCATTTGTTTTTTCTGCCTGCTGAGCAAGCCCCAGGCTATCCCCGATAAAATCGGCCACATCCTGTATATCCGGCTCCTGGTAGTAATGCGCCAGGATGATAGCGTTTTTTTCTTTTTTCAGCTTTTCAATTTCTGCAAACAAATCGAGGTTCACGTCTATATCAACATCGAGAAAACCAACCGTTTCAATATTTGCTTTTGCAGTGTTAATATCTGTCATAATACTATTATAATACTATATTTATAAATAAAGCTTACTACTACTAGGGCTGTTAATATGTGGAAACAGAAATTCTAAATTCTTTGTAAAATTAAATTATTCAGCTTATCCACCATCATCCACAAGTAATTAACATTCACCGTTATCGAAATGTTATGCCAAGAGCTTTCAGGACACACATCTTTATACATTGGCGCATATTTTTTTAAACAGCAGTGTATAAAAAAGGATGAGGAAAAGATTATTCTATTATTGATGATCATCTATGTTAATGAACTACCTGATAACTTTTTTACAATTTCGCCATGGGGTTTTTCACCTGGCTGCACACTTTAGTTGTACCAATACTCTCCACCATTTTACAATTACAAAACAACGGTTATCAACAGAAATCTGATATTATTAACAATGGATGTGGATAGCGCATGATACCCGCTAACAGCCTCAGTTAGGATGAACCTTTTTTGAAAATTTCCCGGGCACTGCACCAATAACTGTTGTACGAACTTGCTTCTACTTTTTAAGATGAACTGAATGCAACTGCTCAATATTAAATAATCTTTTAAACTTAAAATACGCAGCCCATTATTTTTGATAAAAACAACCCTTAAAAAGTAAAAAATCATCAGGCACCTACACGGTTATTGCATGTTTAAAGATAATTGCTTTGGTTCGGCTTTTTAATACGGGATCGCAAAATCGGGCAAATTAGGATGTTTAAATTCTCAATCCCTTACCCTGCCTTTGTTGTAGCTTATGCCCTGCCTTAAAATTAAGGTTGAAATATACTTTTTTACCCTATTTTTGCCGTCCATTTTAATATAATATAACAAATGCAGATCATTCAGAAAATTCGTGACAAAGGCGCAGCGATTGTAATTGCTGTAATAGCCCTTAGCTTAATTGGTTTTATTTTGATGGATGCCAACCTTGGTCTTAGCCGGAACTCAGGTGGAGACAGGGCCAGTGTTGGTAAGATCAATGGTAAAACCATTGAAACAAAAGAATACCAGGCAAAAATCGATGCAATGGAAAAGCAGTATGGCGGCCGGGTTGCCGGCGCACAGGTGTACCAGTTGCGTCAAAATGTTTGGGATCAACTGGTATTTACAAAAGTGGTGGAATCAGAATTTGAAAAACTGGGTCTAAGTTTTTCGCCTAAAGAATTGAACGCTGTTATTTATAGCGAAGATGCACCCCAGCAGTTAAAACAGGCGTTTACCGATAAGTCAGGAAAATACGATGTAGCAAAAGTGCAGGAATGGTTTCAAATGGTTAAGAAAGCAAAAAGCGGTGATCAGAAAGATGCTGCTCTTGAACTGGTTGACCAGATAACCCTGCAGTCGCTTTATACAAAGTACAGTGGCCTTATAGCTGCCAGTGCTTATTATCCAGCCTGGATGAAAGATAAAGAAGTGGCAGAAAGTAAAACTTTTGCAAACATCAGTTATGTAGCTGTGCCTTATAATACCATTAATGACAGCAGCATAAAAGTAACAGACCAGGATATTACAGATTATCTTGGTAAACACAAAGCCCAGTACACACAGGAAGGTGGCCGCCAGGTTGCCTATGTTGGTTTTAGTACGAATCCAAGTTCAACCGATACTGCCAGTGCAGTTGAATCCGTTTCAAATTTAAAAGCGGCTTTTGCGGCAGACAGCACTCCTAAAATATTTGTATCTAAAAATATGAGTGCAAGGGATTATGATGATGATTATGCGCTGAAATCAACGTTGCCGCCTGCACAAAGAGATACACTGGCTTCATTGCCGGTGAATGCTGTATACGGACCCTATTTGGACGGCAACGAATTTGTAGTTGCAAAAATGCTTGGAAACAGGCAATTACCAGATACCGTAAAATGCAGGCACATATTGATATCTATGGAGCCTGATCAGCAGACTGGTATTCCTAAATTATCAGACAGTGTTGCCAAAAAAAGAATCGACAGTATAGAAGCTGCGATCAAAGGCGGTGCTGATTTTGCCGAAATGGTAACTAAATACAGTGACGACCAGGGAAGTAAAGATAAAAAAGGCGAATACGATTTTCCTTACTATGCCCCGGATCCCAAACAGGCACCCTGCTTTAAATCGCTGGCAAGGGAATTTGCAGAAATGATATTTTATGGCAATACCGGCGACAAAAAAGTAGTAAAGACAAGTTTTGGATACCATTATATAGAAATTTTGAATCAGAAAGATTTTGAACCTGCTTATAAGATAGCTTATGTAGCAAAAAATATTGCTGCAAGCCCGGAAACAATGAATATGGCAAATGCTAAAGCAAGCAAAATTGCCGGTGAAGCAAGGGACCTGAAAGCATTTGACGCCTATGTGGCCAAAGAAAAATTACAGAAAAATGAACCTCCTGTTTTGTTGAAAGAAAACGATTATACCCTTGGACAGTTGCAGGATGCAAGACAATTGATCAAATGGGCATTTGATGCAAAAGAAGGTGAAGTTAGCAGCGAGCCTTTCAGCATAGGAGACCAATTTGTAGTACCGGTGGTTACCAAAGTAGTACCTGCAGGCTTACCGGATGCGAAAACCGCCAGGCCGCAGGTTGAATTTTTGGTACGCAATGCTAAAAAAGCCGAGCAGATAAAGGCAAAACTTGCTTCTGCTCAAACCCTGGAAGCTGCTGCTGCTGCTTACAATGTACAAGTTGGTAATGCAGGCGCAGATTCTTCTTTAACATTCAGCACCTCTGTGATCAATGGAATTGGTAATGAAACAAAAGTTATTGGTGCAGCATTTAACAAGGCTTATCAAACAAAGATCAGCGAACCCATTGCCGGTATCAATGGTGTGTATGTGATCAAAGTAACCGGTACAGGTGTTAAGAACAATGATGCCGCCCCGGTTGATAAATCAAGGTTTTTGGTACAGCAGTTAGGTGGCTGGTACGAAGGGCTTAAAAAGCTGGCTGACATTAAAGACGAAAGAAGTAAAATAAATTAATGGATGCATTCCTGATCATATTTACAGCCCCGGGAAAAACCCGGGGCTTTTTTATTCCTTTTTCCGAAAACATATAACAGTCTCTTCATGCATATTCGGCTTAATTTTGTGCTATGGAAGAAACATTCATCAACAAAGTAACCGAAAGTGCTTTGGTAACGATTGACCTGGAAGACTATTATCCAAAGGAATCCATAGCTGTGTTTGACCTGAAAGATTATTTATTCATGGGTTTGATCCTGAAAGAAAAGGATTTCCGGGAAGCGCTGAAGAACCTTGACCTGTTGCCTTTTTCCGGGAAGCTGGCTGCTGTTACCTGCAGCGCCGATGCGGTGATACCCATGTGGGCCTATATGCTGGTTGCAAGTTATTTGCAACCTGTAGCAACAGATGTGATATTTGGCGATGAAACAGAAACAAAAAAACAAATACTTCTTAAAAATATAGCAGCCCTTCCCGTTAGTGAGTTCACGGACAAGCGAATTGTAATAAAAGGCTGTGGCGAAGCGCCCATTGGAGAAGCAGCCTACCTGCAGGCCACCAAACTATTAAGGCCGGTTGCAAAAAGCATTATGTATGGAGAACCCTGCAGCACAGTTCCTATCTTTAAAAAGAAATAATCAATCATTATTTTTTACCTTCACGGCTCTTTCAACATTTCCAACTGTTACTGAATGATTGATGCCATTTTAAAGGGTATTGCCATAAGCCTGCTGCTGATCATATCGGTTGGCCCGGTAGTATTTGCCATCTTCAAGCAAAGTATCAATAATGGCCATGCCGGTGGTTTTAGTTTTGTAGCGGGAGTATGGTTCAGTGATGTTCTTTGGGTGATATTGAGCAATGCTTTTTCGCAGGTGGTGATACAATTGCTGAGCTTTAAAAAAGAGATTGGATTTGCAGGCAGTATTTTTTTGATAGCACTGGGTGTATATTACCTCTTCTTTAAAAAGGTACACCTGAAGGAAGATGAAAATAAGATAGTGATCACTGCCAGAACACATGCCAAGCTTGCGCTATCCGGTTTTTTAATCAACACCCTTAATCCCGGTGTGATCTTTTTCTGGCTTACCACTTCCACTACCATTGCTGCGGCCGAATCAGGTGACGAGCATTCCACCAGGAACCGTATTATTATTTTCAGCACCTGTATACTCATCAATACATTTGTTGATATTTTAAAAGTATTGCTGGCAGGAAAGATCCGCAGCAGGATCAATGAAAAAGTGATCTCCCTTATCAATAAAATTTCCGGCCTCATTTTACTGGGCTTTGGGATAGCCCTGATGGTAGGCGTTTTTTATGTTGAGCACAAACATTAACGAAACAATGTGCACACCAGTTTTTAAATTACAGTATGAAAAAACTGCTACTCTTATTTTTTATCATCTACGCTACAGCAAGTCTTGCTCAGACCGGGGATTTTATTTTATTCAAACATAAGGACCGTACCATCAAAACCTTTTTTTCCGGCAGCCAGATCAATTTCACATCCGTAAGCGGCGCTTACATTGAAGCATCCATTACTGCTATTAAAAATGATACCCTGTATTTAAAAGAATTTATAATTCGACAGGTTCCTACGCAGTTGGGTGTGTATGTTTTGGATACCAGTTTTTACTACGAAAAATATCACTATAAGCAAATACTTTCCATCGGGAAAACCGGGCGTCACTTTGACTGGGGCGGCAGCGGCGCAGCATTGATGGGGGGTGGTATGTTACTTACCGTTGCCAGCGGTGTGGTATTTTTGGCGGATAATAAAAAGTTCAGTCCCGAATTGCTCGGAGCTGCAATCGGGCTTGGTGGTATCGGCTACCTCATGTCCAGGTCTTCGGGAAAAGGAATGATGATCGGAAAAAAATATTCACTCGTTTATATAAAGGCAACCGACAATAAAAAAGAATAAAGCTTTTATATATTGCACCCAAACAACCGTTGCGGCATGAAAAAAGCCTGGAGCATTTTCAAGAAAGTTTTTTTATGGCTTGTTTTTTTACAGTTTGTGTATATCATTCTTTGTAAATGGATCGACCCTCCCGTAACCATTACTCAAACGGTAAGCTTTCTTTCCGGCGATGGTTTAAAAAGGGATTATATCAGCTATAACGAAATGGGATCTAATATCAAGCTGGCGGTAATGGCTAGTGAAGACCAGCTTTTCCCGGATCATGACGGATTTGATATCAAGGCCATTAAAAAGGCGATCAAATACAATGAAAAACATCCTACCAAAACAAGGGGTGCCAGTACCATTAGCCAACAGGTTGCCAAAAACGTTTTTTTATGGCAGCACGGCGGCTATTTCCGTAAGGGGCTGGAAGTATATTTTACTTTTATGATAGAAAAGCTTTGGAGTAAGGAAAGAATACTGGAAACCTACCTGAATGTAGCCGAAATGGGTAAAGGTATTTATGGAGTGCAGGCTGCAGCCAAAGCATATTTTAATAAGGATGCCAAAAACTTAACCCGTGCAGAAGCCGCCATGATAGCGGCCTGCCTGCCCAACCCGGCATTGTTTACTGTGAAACCGCTTAGCCGCTATGTTGCTAACCGGTACGATAACATCATGCAGCAGATGAATAACCTGCAGGGAGATGAAGACATTGATGCCCTTCTGAATGAACCGCAAAATAAAAAATAAGCGTATTTTTTTATCTCTTTCTGGCCTGTTAATTGGTTGATGCCTGGGCAGTTTCGTGCCGTATCGAATTGTTTTAAAACCTGCTATTGCTGCCCATTATAGCCCATCAAAAAACAAAACCCTATCTTCGCAGCCTACACCATACAAGTGATGCGGCAAGTTGTAAGCCGTTATGGTAAAAATTTTCCCGCTGATTCAGAACATACAACGTCTTTCCAGCCTTATAAAAATAAATCAAACCATTCAATGGCATTTCAAAAATTAGCATTAATTGAACCTATCCTTAAGGCATTGACCGACGAAGGATACACAACACCAACACCAATCCAGCAGCAATCCATCCCGCTGGTACTGGAAAGAAGAGACCTGCTCGGATGTGCACAAACCGGCACCGGAAAAACAGCCGCCTTTGCCATCCCCATTCTGCAGATACTTCACCAGGAAAAAGAACGTGAAACAGGCCGTAAACAGATAAAAGTACTGATACTTACACCTACCAGGGAGCTGGCCATACAGATCGATGAAAGCTTTGCAGCTTATGGAAGATATACCGGCTTAACGCATGCAGTGATATTTGGAGGCGTATCGCAGGTACCCCAGGTAAACCAACTGAGGCATGGCGTAGATATTTTAGTTGCCACACCCGGCAGGTTGCTCGACCTGATGAGCCAGGGTTATGTTGGGCTGCAGCACCTGAAAATATTTGTACTGGATGAAGCCGACCGTATGCTCGACATGGGCTTTATACACGATGTAAAAAGGGTGATCATCAAATTGCCTGCAAAAAGGCAAACACTTTTTTTCTCGGCTACCATGCCACCGGAAATTCAAAAGCTGGCAGATGTACTATTGACCAACCCGGCAAAAGTAGAAGTAACCCCCGTATCATCTACCGTTGATAAAATTGACCAGAGTTTATTTTATGTAGATAAGCCCAATAAACCTTCGCTTTTACTTTATTTGCTAAAAGACAGGGCCATTGTAACGGCGCTCGTTTTTACAAGAACAAAACATGGTGCAGATAAAGTAGTGAAGATCCTGCACCGTGAAAATATTACTGCCGCTGCCATTCACGGCAATAAATCGCAGAATGCGAGGCAGCATGCTTTAACCCAGTTTAAAAATGGCAATCTCAGGGTATTGGTGGCAACAGATATTGCTGCAAGAGGAATTGATATTGATGACCTCACGCATGTGATCAATTTTGAATTACCGGATGTACCAGAAACCTATGTACACCGTATCGGAAGAACCGGCCGTGCAGGTAATACCGGTATTGCATTTTCTTTTTGTGATGCAGAAGAACGACTGGAATTAAGAGATATACAAAGACTGATCGGCAAATCGATACCCATTATAGACAGTCATCCTTACCCCGCCAGCGCCACTAATTCGGCACCGGTGCAGCAACAGCAGCGCCCGCCACAGCGGCCTTCTTTTAAGAGAGGTGGTAACCAGCCGGCAGGGCGAAGAACACAGGGAGGAGGTTTTCATGCAAACAGGTCTGGTAATAACAGGTAAGTATACCAGCTTTCGATAGATAAATTTCTTGCTTCAACCACCAGGAAAAACAACGGACATTTCATTTTGATCTGAACGGTATTTTCCAGGTGGTTTTTTTAATAAGGGGAACCCTGTAATTTAGCTGTTAAATTACAACCCGATGTCTTCACTCCTTGTTACTACCATACAAACAAATCTTGTATGGGAAGATAAAGCTGCCAACCTGCAGCAGCTTGAAGAAAAGATCAACGCAATTGAAGAACGTACAGAGATCGTTGTACTGCCGGAAATGTTCAGTACAGGATTTACCATGCAGCCACAATTGTTTGCAGAATCAATGGAAGGAGAAACCATTGAGTGGATGCGGAACATTGCAGCGGAAAAAAGGATCGTACTAACGGGAAGCATTATCATTGAAGAAAACCAGCGCTATTATAACAGGCTTATCTGGATGTTGCCCAATGGTGAACTGGGCTTTTATAATAAGCGCCACCTCTTTGCATACGCAGGAGAACAGCAGCACTACACAGCAGGAAATAAAAGACTGATCGCTTCTGTAAAAGGATGGAAGATCAACCTGCAGGTTTGCTATGATCTGCGTTTCCCGGTATGGTCACGCAATACGATTACGGAGCCATCTACATCCCAGCCCGGTCTTCCCGAATATGATGTATTGATCTTTGTGGCCAACTGGCCCGAAAGAAGAAATCACGCCTGGAAAACACTTCTTTGTGCCCGGGCGATCGAGAACCAGTGTTACGTAGTGGGGGTAAACCGAATTGGCCGTGATGGAAACAATATCAATCACAGCGGCAACAGTCTTGTGATCGATCCATTGGGTGAGGTATTGTATCACCATGCAGATGAAGAAGATATGTTTACCATCGCCCTCGAAAAAGAGAGACTGGATGAAGTGAGAACAAAATTTCCTTTCTGGAAAGATGGTGATAGCTTTATCATCAACCGCTGATCACTGCATCTTTTGCCGGATCATTTCCTTTACGATCATCATTTTCCTGTCGAGCCCTTTTGTAACAGCTTCTGCAGTTGGAGGAATATAAATATCCGGCGGCACGCCGCTGCCGTTTTTTGCGGCGGCCCGCCGCTGCCGTTTTTTGCAACATGATTGAACTGCACCAGCCTGAAGAATGGCAGGCGAACCCGGAGTTTTGTAAGCGGCAATGTGATATCGGGAATCATAATGCCATTGTTGCCATGCCAGCCGCCGCCGGCTTCTTCACCAACCAGCTTAATATTTTCCTGGCCCTTTACTGCATTGCAAAATAAGGTAGAGGCGGAAAAGGTGGGCCCGTTGATCAGCACATAGGTTTGCCCGTTAAAATGATAATTGCTTTTGGGTTTATACAAATGCCTTTCCCAGTATCCAAAATGATACAATCCATCCTTTCTTTTTTTGCTGATAAAGAGCAGGGCAAGATTACTCCAGAACCCGGTTTTAATGCGGCTGGTAAAAGGAGAAAAATTTTTCGAAATAGAATAAGCTGAGTCTGCCACTTTAAACGGTGTGTTGCGTAAATATTTTGTGAGCAGTACAGAGAGGTTAATATCTCCGCCACCGTTACTGCGCAGATCGATCACCAGGTTACGGATGCCCTGCTCACTAATCGTTTTAAAACAATGCTTGATAAAAGATCTCAGGTGCCTGCCATTGCCATTGCTGAATGTATTAAGTGTTAATACTGCTGTGTTGATACTGCTGTCGATGGTAAGGGAGCGATCGAATTCCTGCCGTTCTTTTTTAGAGGGTTTTTTTGGCTTCGCCAGTTGCCGGATGTCTTTCTTTTTACTGGTATCTTCTTTTGGCGCCCACATGGGGATGACGATGCTTTGTTGTTTACCGGTACTGTCAATATAACCAACCCTGTAATTTTTATACAGTCCAAAAACGTTGCGGTGATAGTAAGGAAAATTACCGCTGATGCGGATATAATTTACATTGTCTGCATAGCCATCAAGCGGTAAGTACTCAAAGATCTTTTGAATTACCTGGCGATTGGGAATATTGTTGATAGAGGTAATCAGCATTCCGGGTTTTAACACCGAATCTTTTTTATTGAGGTTGCCGGTGATCAGCATCGTATCGCCCCAGGCTTTTATAAATAATGGAAAAGATGGAATTATTTTACCCCGCATGTACTTGCCCCAGTTTTTACTCATACCAAAACTGGTATGCCCGCAATGGATCTTTTGGGTAAGCGGCGCAAGGATATTCCAACCAAACTGTAACTCCGTCATGCTGTCGGGTATGGCGTGGTAAAGACTATCGAAATAATAATCCATGCTGTCTTTGGCTGTATACCAGTAAAGTGAGGGATGCTTTTGTTCTAAAATATTTCTTAGTTCAGTAAAGTCGCCCTGCAACTGCTGTTTGGAGAATTTTTTATCAGGATTGTATTTGTTATTACTGACAGCGCAGGAATACAGGGTACAAGAAAGTAACAATAATAAACAAAATCGGATCATGCTGTTGGTGCGATACTTAATAAGCTGTGAAGATAACAGCTATTTTTAAACGGCATATGGTTTATGCGAAATGAAGATCGGGCTCAATTTTCCTGCTCTTTATTTTATGCCAGCTTTTACCGGGATGATTTACTTTTTAAGGAGAAATTATAACCTATCCTTAGCGCAAAGTTGCTGTAATTATAGCTTTCGATGGAACCAGACTGGAACCGGATGCCCAGGTCAATATCATCCAGGCCATATCCAAGCCCCATTGCATAAGTGAGGGCTGTTTTACTTCCACTGGCGGATTGACCACCAATGGTATACTTTGCCTGGTAAGAAGCAAAGCCTATTTGTGGCTCAACATAAAATCCTCCTTTAATAACATGATGGTATCCAAACAATACCGGTAAAATGGCAAGGGATGCGCTTTCCTGTGAATTGCTGCCATTGGCGGTATAGCTTGTATAGCCACTGGAGAAGCTGATAGAGCCGGATTGACCAACGCCAAAAAGAAATTTTACCCAGCCACCGAAGCCGGTTTTTGCATCTTCACCAAACTGGCCGGTTGGAAAGCCCAGCTCTCCGCCGATTCCAATTTTATTAACGCCTTTTTGAGCAGAGACAATACAGGAAAATGCAGTTAACAATACAGCAGACAAAAGGAATTTTTTCATGATCTTGGTTTTTTAGGTTAAACAACACTATTGGTACTGCAAGCTAAGCAGAACAATTTACCCGGTAAAAAAACTCCGTCTTTTTAATTCATGATCCCATACTCATTTTTAATGCTGACAGCAGGCGGTTGATTTCTTCCAGTGTTTTATGATCTATGATTTTTCCGTTGCTGATCTTTGTTCCGGCAAACTGCACCAGTAATTGGTTTTGCTCAATATCTTTTGCCTCGAGTACCCTCAGGGTTTCCAGCAATGACTGGTGGGCATTGGTACCATCGGTTGAAGCTGTGATCAATGCTGTTGGTTTTTGATTGAATTCATTGGAAGAAACCATCCAGTCTATCGCATTTTTAAGTGAACCCGGTACGCCGTGTGCATATTCCGGGGTGCAAATGATCACTGCATCTGCATTAGCTACTTGCTGTCTTAATAAAACCACGGTTTCGGGAGCATTGTCATTATCATCAGGATTGAAATGCGGGAGTTGTTCAATGCCTTTGTAAATGCTGAAGTTAAAAACATCTTTTGTAAGGCCGGCAAGGGCATGGATCAGTTGAAAGTTGGTAGAATTTTTCCTCGTACTGCCCGAAATGGCTAAAATATTTTTCATCTTACTGCGGGTTCATATGATTCCATCCCTGTGCCACCAGCTCGTGTTTATTACCACCCCTGGTTAAAATATGTTTGCCCTCTTCGGCGGCAGTCATATAACCAATTACGCTGATCTGGTCGTTCAGTTTTATTTTTTCATAATCAGCCTGTGCAATGGTGAACAACAATTCATAATCTTCACCACCGCTCAGTGCGCAGGCGGTAGGATCGATCTCCAGCTTATATGCAAACTGGCGGGCATCTTCGTAGATCGGGATCTTTTCTTCATACAGCACACAACCCAGTTCACTTTGTTTACAAATATGCAGCAGCTCACTGCTCAGGCCGTCACTCACATCGATCATGGAAGTAGGCATTATACCCTGCTCTTCAAAAAATTCGATGATATCTTTCCGGGCTTCGGGTTTAAGCATGCGGCCTACAATGTAGTTCTGGTCTTCCAGGTCGGGCTTTGCGCCGGTTTCAGCGAAAATCTTTCTTTCTCTTTCTAAAATAGTAAGTCCCAGGAATGCGCCACCCAAAAATCCGCTAACACAAACCAGGTCGCCATTTTTGGCGGTACTTCTTTTTACAAACATATCGGTCGACACTTCGCCGATGGCTGTTACTGAAATGATCATTCCTTTTTGTGAAGAAGTAGTATCTCCTCCAACAAGGTCTACCCCATATCTTTCGCAGGCAGCATACACGCCTTCGTAGAACTCATCCAGCGCCTCCAGGCTAAAACGATTGCTGAAAGCAATGCTCATGGTAATTTGTGTAGGGGTGGCATTCATGGCGTATACATCGCTCAGATTTACGATCACGCTCTTATATCCAAGGTGCTTGAGCGGCGTGTACATCAGATCAAAGTGAATGCCCTCTACCAGCATATCTGTAGTGATCACAGTTTGCTTGCCATAGTGATCAATTACTGCAGCATCATCGCCTACTGTTAATATGGTGGAGGCGTTTCTTGTTTCATTGTTTTTGGTTAGATGGTCAATCAAACCAAATTCGCCAAGAGATGCTATTTCTGTACGTTCGTTGCTCATTATTATCATTGAGTTTTAAAATGAAAGTTGTTCAATCATTGAACATATTGTCCGTTTATGACCGACAGCAGCTCATCGTGAATTTTTCCATTCGTTGCTAAAATATCAGGCTGGTAAATGGAATGCGGTTTACCATCAAAGCCGGTAATTTTTCCGCCGGCCTCTTTTAAGATCAACACGCCGGCAGCATTGTCCCAGGCATTGAGTTTATGTTCGTAAAAACCTTCGAATCTTCCGCAGGCGGTCCAGCAAAGATCAATGGCCGCACTTCCCAATCTTCTTACAGCGACTCCTTTCCGGATCAACCTTTCAAACACCTGTAAAGGCCCGTTTTCAGAATCAAGATAGGTATATGGAAAACCGGTAACCAGGCAGCTTTTAAGCATTTCGTTTTTATTGCTTACAAATATCTGTTTATCATTCAGCCAGGCACCCACGCCTTTTTGAGCAAAGAAAAATTCACTCATCAGTGGATTGTACACTGCCCCCATGATCATTTCTCCCTTGTGTTCTACACCAACACTCACACAGCAAATGGGAATGCCATTGGCAAAGTTGATGGTACCATCGATAGGATCGATGATCCATTTATATTCGCTGTCCATTTTAATTTCGCCCGCCTCTTCGCTCAATATAAAATGATCCGGGTAATCAGCCTTAATGGCAGCCACGATCGCTTTTTCAGCGGCCAGGTCAGCTTCTGTAACCGGGTTATTAATGCCTTCTTTATTGGTAATTTTAAAATCGCCGTTGAAGAATCGTTGCAGCTCTTTTGCCCCGGCCTCAGTAGCTTTAATTAACGTGCTTTTTATCATGGCGCAAAGATAGGAACAGGATAACTGATAATTAATAATGGATAATTGATAATGTTTTTATTGCTTGAGTATCTTTATCACACAATCATTTTCAATGAAGCAACCCATCAACAGGAAGAAATTCCTGCAACTTTCCTTATTGGCTCCTTTAAGTATTGCGGCTAAACCACTGCAATTTTTAGGAGAAAGTCCGGGTGAATTATTAAAGAACAATGAGAATGTAGTGTACTACAAGGCAGGCGATGCTGAATATGAAACATTGAGAAAAGGATTCAATAAACGGATCGACAAAAAGCCTGCAGTGATTGCCCTGTGTAAAAACACCGATGGGGTGGCAGCCGCAGTAAAATATGCGGCAAGAAAAAATTTACCCGTTGCCGTAAAAAGCGGCGGGCATTGCATGGAGGGTTTTTCGGGTAATAATGGCGGCATGGTGATCAATCTGTCGGCCATGAATAACATAGAATGGCTGAACAGTGAAGCGATCAAGCTGAACCCGGGTTGTAAGCTGGCGCAGATCTATGATGCGCTATTGCCAAAGAAAAGGTTCATTCCCGGAGGGTCCTGTGCCGGGGTTGGTATTGGCGGACTTGTACTGGGTGGTGGCTATGGATTAACAGCCAGGAAATTTGGTTTAACCTGTGATAGCCTGCTGGCTGTTACAATGGTAGATGGAACGGGAAACGTAATCAGCTCATCAGGAAACGATGAATTATTGTGGGCATGCAAAGGTGGCAATAACGGCAATTTTGGTATAGTAACAGAGCTCACATTTACAACACAGCATGCCCCGGCAACAATGCAGAGCCACCGCTTCAGGGCGTATAAAGTAGATGCTGTGAGGGCAACAGCAATTTTGCAAAAATGGTTCGAACTAACGCCGTTGCTTCCGGTGGATTGTTTCAGCGCCTTTGTACTGAATGGAAGAACATTGTACATCCTGCTGACCAATGTGGGGAAGCAAACAGCATCGGTACAAAGTTTTATCAGTGGGTTAAAGGAAGTTACAGACAAAACGACCAATACGCCACCACAACCATTGGCAAAGGCTTTGAAAGCATATTACGGAAGAACATACCCGATGTATTTTAAAAATGCTTCAGCAGGTTTGTACAAAAATTTTTCGGAGATAGAATCGTTTATAGATAAGGCGCTGTCCATTGTTTCGTCAACGCAGGGCATGATCTACCAGGTGAATACATTGGGAGGAAATATCATGAACCCTGAATTTGAAAAGGGCTCAGCTTTTCCTCACCGGGCCTTCCCTTATTTTTCAGAATTACAAACCTATTGGGAAAAGCCATCACAGGAAAAGCGGCTGCTGGAAAGGTTTCAGCAGGTGCAGTATATATTCAACAGCAATGGCATCAACGCTCAATACCGCAATTATCCTGATATCAATTTCAACAATTGGCCGGAATTATATTACGGCAGTAATTATAAACGATTGCAACAGGTGAAGGCCATGTATGATCCGGCAAACCTGTTCAGGTACGAACAGAGTGTGAAACTCTAAAGCCAGGGCGGGCTTCAAGATGATTTGGTTCACAAGAATAATTGGTCGTAATTCGTAGCAAAAAATCAGCACCTGCAACTATCCATCATCATAGTAAATTACAACGTAAAATATTTTTTAGAACTATGCCTTTGCAGTGTTCTGAAAGCCTGTAAAAATATTGGCGCAGAAATACTGGTAATCGATAATAACTCCACCGATGGCAGCAGGGAATATTTTGCCGGTCGTTTTCCGGAGGTGAGTTTTATTTGGCAGCAGCAGAATACCGGTTTTGCCAAAGCCAACAATACAGCCCTGGAGCAGGCAAAAGGGAGACACATATTATTTTTGAACCCGGACACCGTTTTGCCGGAAGACTGTCTTGAAAAATGCCTGTATTTTTTCGACGCACAAAATAATATTGGTGTGTTGGGTATAAGGATGATCGATGGCGGTGGTAATTTTTTGCCTGAAAGTAAAAGAGGCTTTCCGTCTGCTTTTGCATCATTTTGTAAAATGACAGGACTTACCACTTTGTTTCCCCACTCCAGAACATTTGCCCATTATTACCTCGGCCACCTGCCGGAAGAAAAGACCAATGAAGCCGATGTATTATCCGGCGCATTTATGATGGTGGAAAAGAAAATCCTGGATGCGGTGGGAAGCTTCGATGAAGCTTATTTTATGTATGCGGAAGACATTGACCTGAGTTACCGCATTCAAAAAGCCGGGTATAAAAATTTTTACTTTGCTGATACCGGCATCATTCATTTTAAAGGAGAAAGCACCACCAAACAAAGCGCTGAATACATCAATCATTTTTATGGAACCATGATATTGTTTGTAAAAAAGCACTATCCTGCAATAGCGGGAAACTTGTGCGTATTGTCGCTGAAAATGCTGATGGCTATAAAAAAATTGTTTGCAGCATCAAAGCCGGAAACCGGGAATAAAAAGCTGCCAGCAAAAGCCTATATTGTTGGGGCTGGAGAAAATAATACTGCAGCACTAAAGGATCATTTTTCTCAGATCCAGCCAATTGGAAATTTAAGTGCTGCAGAGAAAAACAGCGCAGTCGTTTTTTGTGAACCTGGGAATTCTTTTACCGGGATAATACGATCAATGCAGGAAAATAAAAATGCGTATTCTTTTTTTATTCATGCCGCTGGCACAAAAAGTATGGTTGGAAGTGCTGATAAAAAAGATCCGGGTATTGCTATTGCTTTCCGTCAATAATAATCGGTGCACCATTTTTTCCCATTACTATCACTTTTGCATTCTGGCTCAGGGCCAGTTCTTTCATTGCTTTGATTTGTTCGTATTGTAATTGCTGATCTGTTAACCCTGTATTGATGATACGCTGGTAATCGGCAATACCCTGCGCTTCCACCCGCTTTCTTTCTGCTTCCTGTTTTTCTTTCAGCAACACAAACTCCATTTTCTTGGCATCCTGTTCGGCATTGATTTTAGATTCAATAGAAGCCTTCACAGAGTTTGGTAAAGTGATATTTCTTACGAGCAGCTGCTCCAGCATCAAGCCTCTTTTTTTAAAATCATCTTCTATACTCCTGTATATGCGTTGCTGAAACTCGTCTCTTTTATTGCCAAAAAGATCAACCGCCTGGTAGTATACTGCGTTGTCTCTTATCTTGGTCCTGGTGATGGGCCGCACAATCTTATCACGAAAATCGTCACCAGTTTCTTTTAATAAACGGGGCGCTTCTGTAGCTACAACCCTGTACAATACAGTCAGGTCAATGGTCACTTCAAGACCATCACTTGTCAATACCCGAATGGCATCATCACCCGATTTGTTGCCCTCATCATTAACACCACTCATCGTATAGTTTTGCGTTTTGGTATCTATCCTGCTTATATCAAGCATGGGATTTACAAAATGAAGTCCGCTTTGCAACACATCGTTTTGAATGCTTCCAAACAATTTTTTAACGCCCACTTCTCCTGCATCGATCTGTTTTACGCAGGCGGTGGAAATACCCAGCAGAATGAGCAAGGCTGCAACGATTCTTCCGGCAGGCGCATATTTTGCAAAGGAGGGGCTGCTTTTGGCGATTACACCTACTACGATCAATATGATAAAGCCAAGTAAGATCAGTATCATGGTTTATAAGTTTTGAATATGCAAGTTCATTAAAACAATTGAATCCATGGTTTAATTAATTAAAGCAGGAAAGTTTGTGAAAGGATTGGTAAGAGTAAACAGCAGGGCAATAAAAAACAGGATTCACTAAAAGCAAACCCTGTTATAAATAAAGTATTTATTTCCGTTAACTCTTGTTTCCTGAAAGGGAAACGGGAAACTTTTAATTATTCAACATTAGTGGCATTACCAGCATCAGCAACTCTTCATTTTCGTCCATTTCTGTTGGCTTAATGATACCGGCTTTGGTTGGTGTGCTCAATTCAACATTAACGTCTGTTGTATCCGCTGCATTGAGCATTTCAATTAAAAATTTGGCGTTGAAAGCAATTTGCAGATCTTCTCCATCGTACTGGCAGGCCATGCGTTCGTTTCCTTCAAAACTAAAATCCACATCCTGTGCTGCAAGCTGCAGTTCGCTTCCGCTGATGCTCAGTGCAACCTGGTTGGTACTTTTATTACTGAATACACTTACGCGGCGCAAGGCGTTCTGAAAATCGGCTTTGTTTACAGTAAGTTTGTAAGGATTGTCTGCAGGTATTACCACTTTATAATCAGGAAAACGGGCATCGATCAAACGGCAAACCAACTCTGTACCGCCATGCTTTACAAACAGGTGATTGCTGTTATAGGAAATGTTCAGTTCGTCATCATTATCGGGCAAAGCGCTTTTCAGCAGGTTCAATGGTTTTTTTGGAGCAATGAACGTGTCTGTTTTAGGACATTTAACATCGGTTCTTTTGTATTTTACCAGGCGGTGAGCATCGGTTGCCACACAGGTAATACCTTTTTTATCCAGTTCAAAAAACACACCTGTCATTGCCGGGCGCAGATCGTCGTTGCTAACCGCAAACAAGGTTTTGTTGATGGCTGTAACCAAAGAGGAGGAGGTCATGGTAAAACTGTTGGCATCATCTGCAACCGGTTCTTTTGGAAAGTTATCAGGATTTTCGCCCATCACTTTGTATTTACCATTATCACTGGTGATCTCTACACCAAAGTTTTTGTCGATATTAAAAGTAAGCGGCTGCTCTGCAATGTTCTTTAATGAATCCATCAATATCTTGGCAGGGATGCACACTTTTCCACTGTCTTTGGCTTCAATATCCAGGTGAACCTTCATCACTGTTTCCAGGTCGGTAGCCACCACGGTAAGCTTGTTCTTTTCTATTTCAAATAAAAAATCTTCCAGGATGGGGAGCACTGTATTGGCATTGATAACACCGTTGATCTGCTGCAGTTGTTTTAGCAAAGCCGAAGAAGACACAATAAACTTCATAAAATGATCTGATTTAGAACCAAAGATAAAAGATTGGATTTAATTGCGGTAAGATATTAAGAAAATGAGTGGCGGGAAAGAGGTCGTGATAAAAAAGGCCACCCTGAAAAGGGCAGCCTTTAACCAAACTCCAGTAAGCCACAAAATTTATATCATTCCTTTCCAGCGCATTAAACCTACGCTACCCAGCATGGTCACTCCCAGCAATACAATGCCGGCAACAGAGCGGTTGCTCTCTTCGTCTTCTGCGTTGGCCTGTTGCAGCAGCGTGGCGTACTGCGCTTCCGGCTGGTCTTCTTCATCATTGGAAGCACTGGCCGCATCCTGCCAGTTGTCAATACCCTTGCCGGTTAGCGATGTTAGCTCCGCCAATTCGCCCCTTCGGCGGCTCTTAAGCTCCTGTATATATTTTTTGCCGGCATCACAGGTAAAATTGCCCGTGGCAGGATGGGTGATCACGTACCTAGCCTGGAAGGTTTCTGTATTGGGAGTAACCTGGAACATAAGGTCCTGTGCAAAATGATTGCGGTTGTACCTAAAATGAAGGCGGGTAAAATGTACATTCCTGCTAAGGTTATCATCTTCATTATCATCATTCACATCACTGTAATCGCTCCAGTCTTTTTGTAACCACCATACACCGCTTTGTACCAGGTCGTATTCTGACGGAGCGGTGGCGATACATGGATCACAGTGATAAAAATTCTGCGGACTAACATCCCATGCATATTCCAAAAAAGAAACATCCTGGTTTTCTCTCTGCCATTGATGCGTAAAAAGATTGTCGTAAAAATTGCCGAAGTTTTTCTGTACAAAGAGCGGCACTTTGTTCCCGGTGGGGATGTTTACATTGCGGTAGTTGGTGCATTCAATTCGCCCTTTACGTGTAAAGGCATATACCACCAGGTCCTGGTCGCCATCCGCATTGGCCATTCCCAGCCGGATGGGCAGCATAAATTTGGGAGAATTAAAACTGATCTGGATGGGGCGTAAAAAATTACCCGGCAGTTTTTTCTTTTCCTGCTCATTTACTTTTACCACGAAAAATTTCAGGTTACTTTTTATGTAGGGATCCAGCACTTCTTCTGCACCTTTCGGTATTTTATAACCGTTATCGGTTAACCAGTTTTTTAAGCCATTGCTTTCTTTGGCGCTTAGGATAATAATGTCGTACTCGCCAACAATGTATTGAGCTTCCACTTTAACGTGGTAGTCTTTTTTTAGTTCAGATTTTGTTACCACGGCTTCATCCACCATTACACCTGACACTTTTCCTGAAAGGGCTTTGTAGCGGCGGTTGTTGGGCTCACAGGGATTTTCATCATAGTATTCCACCAGCCTCGGCGCACTGTAATCGTTCAGGCGTTGAAATAAAGACTGGTCGATCACTTTCACATCAGACTTTTGTAGGGTAACCGGCACCGGTACCACCATGGCAAAATCTTTTGTATCACCTTTAAAATCGTTGAACATAGTGATCACGTTGCGGTTGCCATCTCTTACCAAAATTACCTGGCTGGTCTTATTTTTTAAAGTAGCGTCAGCCTTGCTTACATAAAATCCGCAAAAGGAATAAAGTAAAGGCGAGGCGGCAATGGTGGCCGAAAGAATAAAAAGTTTTTGTTTCATACAGAATGGTTTAATGATAATTGTTTGATGGTTTTATTGTTGAATTAATTATGGAGAACTTTTTCTCAACTGAAGGAGTTTTCCATTCAAATCTTTTTGCTTTAAACAAAAGGTCTAGTAATGGAACAAACGGCTGGCTGCAAACCAATACCCAGATGGGTGCGCCATTGACGAATTTAAATGCCGTTAAATAAAATGAAATAAGTGCTACTGCCATTGCCCAAATGATCCGAACTGCCGGATGATCGGGTGTTGTTTTAGGATCGGAGATCATAAAAAAAGAGAACAACAACAGGCTGCCGGTAGTAACGGACTGCATAAAAAAATCAAGCGGCCAGCCCTGGTACAGCACCTGTCTTGCAAAAAGCAGGGCAGCATAAGTACCTGTAAAAGCAAGTGTAACATCCAGCTTTTGCACTTTTGTTACCACGATGCAACCCAGGCAGGTGATCGCAAATAGCAGTACTATGCTGCTTCCCCATTGCGCCGGGCTGATCCATGCATTACCGGTGAGATAAACGGTGGCAGCAATGCCCAAAGCAGAGGGATTGAAAATATGTTTGCCCCTGATCCTGAAAATGTATTTTGAAAAAATGGTAATGGCTGATGCCAGTACACAAATAAACCACCCGTTTGTCTTTAACAATAAACAAAGGCTCAAACAACTTACCAGCACGCTTTGCCAGTTATTTTTATTCCGAATGGCCAGCGCATTTTTTTTAATGAACAATACATCAGCAATGTACTGGAACACAAAACCTGAGGTAATGAAGATCAAACCGCTGATCAATTCTGTGTTCCAGTGCAACCATAAAAACCCATAACTTAAAAAGATCAGTTGAAATGTCATTTGAAAATAACGGGCATCCCACCCGGCAGTTTTGATTCTCATACACCAATAATTTGGCATGAGATGAAAGCGACCTGCGGATTACATAAGCAGAAAAATAATTTTTCCTGCCGGCAGCTTTAAATAAAAAGTTAAAAGAAAAAATAAGCAGAAACGATTCTGTTTTTAAGCGATGCAGCAATTATTTTTAACCGGCGTTTTAAAATACTTGTGCAAAGGAAATATTTTCCTGAACTTTCGTGCCGGGGCATATTGGTGCATCTAAAGAAGATCATCGCATCGACTTGCCCGATCAATAACAATAAAAAAATTAAGATGAACAATGCGATCAGTTGGTTCGAGATCCCCTCAACAGATCTAATGAGGGCTACCAAATTTTATGAAACCATTTTTAGCACTAACCTGGTTGTGATGGATATGCCCAATATCAGGATGAGGTTGTTTCCCATTGAAGATATGCAAAATGGCATCGGTGGTGCAGTGGTTGACAGTGGCGGTTTTCACAAACCATCTGTTACAGACGGACCGTTGATCTACCTCAATGCAAACCCTGATGTGGAAATAATTTTGAGCAAGGTAGAAGCCGCAGGCGGTAAGATTGTTGTACCGAAAACTCCCATTTCGGAGGAGTTTGGTTTTATGGCAATCATCATTGACACAGAAGGAAACAGGATCGGTTTGCATTCCTTGTAATATCCAACCAGGTCCATACAAAAAATGGCTTATGGCATACGATGAAAAATTAGCCGGCAGGGTGAGGGAACTGATCTGCCAAACCCATACGATCACCGAAGAGAAAAAAATGTTTGGTGGTCTTTGTTTTATGGTGAATGACAAGATGTGTATCGGCGTGGAAAGCGAAAGGATCATGGTGCGTTTCGACCCTGCAATATCTGACATGGTGCTTGAAAAGGAGGGCTGCCACCCGATGAATTTCACCGGGAAAGTAATGAAGGGCTATGCGTTTGTGGATGCAGACTCAATTAGAACAACCAGCCGGCTGAACTACTGGGTGCAATTGGCCCTGGAGTACAATCAATTCGCAAAGATTTCCCGGAAAAAACAGCAACGGTCAGAATAGGTTATCCGGTTTATTGCAATCTACAAGATATTCATTCCGGATTTTTAAGTTTCCGAAAGTTATCAGTAAGTGATCTCCTGCTCTTCCATTACTGCCGGTGTTGCCCTGAATTCGTATTGCTGGTTGCGTAACTGCGGCTCAAAGCCTGCTTCCCGGATGGCATCCTGCATGGTTTTGCTGGTAAACCTGTGTGGCGCTCCTGCAGCACTTACCACGTTTTCTTCTATCATGATGCTGCCAAAATCATTGGCACCGGCATTCAAACAAAGTTGAGCTGTTTTTTTACCTACCGTTAACCAGCTTGCCTGGATGTTCTTTACGTTTGGAAGCATGATACGGCTCATGGCGATCATTCGTATGTATTCTTCCGGCGTGGTTAAATTGTGTACGCCCCGGATTTTTGTAAGCAGGGTATCCACATCCTGGAAGGTCCATGGAATAAAGGCGATAAACCCTTTTGCATCCCCCGGTTTACGGCTTTGAACTTCCCTTATCTTAACCAGGTGTTCAAAACGTTCCAGTATGGTCTCTACATGGCCAAACATCATGGTGGCGCTGGTAGTGATATTTAACTTGTGTGCTTCGTGCATTACATCCAGCCATTCCTGGCTTCCGCATTTCCCTTTGCTGATGAGGCGTCGCACCCTGTCTGATAAAATTTCTGCACCTGGTCCCGGCAAGCTGTCAAGCCCCGCCTCTTTTAATGCCATCAACACTTCCCGGTGGGTGCTTTTTTCAAGCTTGGTAATATGAGCCACTTCCGGGGGGCCAAGCGTATGCAGCTTTACATTCGGGTAAAGCCTTTTCAATTCCCTGAAAAGCTCTACATAGTAGCTCAGTCCAAGATCAGGATGATGGCCGCCCTGCAATAACAATTGTTCGCCGCCATAGCGAATGGTTTCGTCGATCTTTTTTTTGTAAGTTTCTATATCAGTGATGTAAGCCTCAGGATGACCGGGTACCCGGTAAAAATTGCAGAACTTGCAATTGGCGATGCATACATTGGTGGTATTGAGGTTACGGTCAATGATCCAGGTAACCTTACCATGCGGCACCTGCTTTTTCCTTAGTTCATCCGCCACATACATCAGTTCTGTTAATGGTGCCTGTTCAAACAAATAAACCCCTTCTTCTGCAGAAAGGAATTCAAAATTCATCGCTTTTTTATAGAGGTCCTGTATTTGCATATTGCCGTTTGGATAATAAATAACAAAAGTACGTGCATTAGGTTGTATATTTATTTCACTGCTTGATATGAAAAGAATATTTTGTGTTTTATTGATTGAGCTGGTGTTGGGTGCAGCGACCAGCCAGGAAATTCTGACGCCGCAAAAACAGGCCACACTGATCACCCGTTTTCCTTTTAAACAATACAGTGGCGGAGTGATGATCATCCAGGCGCTGCTGAGCAACAAACCCGATACACTAAATTTTATTTTAGATACCGGCAGTGGTGGCATCTCCCTCGATTCTACTACCTGCGCTTCCCTTGGCCTTGTACCAAAGCGCTCCGATACACTGGTTACAGGCATGGGCAATGCCCACCGGGCCCAGTTTGTGTACGACCAGCAGCTTCGCCTGCCGGGCCTCACGGTTGATAGCCTCGATTTTCATGTAAACAATTATGAAGTGCTAACCAGTGTGTACGGCGAAAAGATCGATGGTATCATCGGGTATAGTTTTTTAAGGAAATTCATTGTAAAAATAAACTTCGACAGCCTGCAGATAGAAGTGCTGAACCCCGGGCAGATCAAATATCCACGGCAGGGGACTTTGCTTCGCCCTGCCTTTACATCATTGCCTATACAAAACCTGCATATTAAAGATGGCCGGAAGATCGATTTCAATTTTTATTTTGATACCGGCGCCGGTCTTTGTTTTTTAATGAGCGAAGCATTTGCAGCAGACAGCGCTGTGTTAGGCCGTAAAAGAAAGCTCATAACCACGCAGGCAGAAGGAATGGGTGGCAAACTCCAGATGCGGTTAACGGTTGTAAAAATGGTGCAGGTAGGCAATTATAAATTCAGGAATGTACCTACCTATATTTTCAGGGATGATTTTAATGTAACCTCCTACCCTTATGTGGGCGGCTTATTGGGGAACGACCTTTTGCGGCGCTTTAATCTTGTTGTAAACTATCCTAACAGGGAAATTCACCTGGTACCGAATGGACATTACTACGATGCATTTGACTATGCTTACACCGGGATGGCAACTTACTTTGTAGATGGAAAAATTATGGTAGAAGACGTAGTACCCGGTTCACCCGCCGAAAAAGCAGGCTTGAAAATAAATGATATACTGGTAGGCGTAGGTGCCAACTTCAGCAACAACATCATGCAATACAAAACTGTATTGCAAAACGCTAACCAGCGCATCAGCATCATTGTAAGACGCAATGGAGAACTGGTTCAGTTATACATCACGCCAGACAGTATCTTATAAATTTTCAGCAACTGGCACAAACCGCTTTATATTGCAGCCCTTAACTTTGCCGAATGATTCAATTTGAAAAATTTACGCTTGATAATGGGTTGAAGGTGCTGGTACATGAAGATGTCAGCACCCCGATGGTGGTAGTGGATGTGATCTATGATGTAGGTGCCAGGGATGAAGATGAAACAAAAACAGGGTTTGCACATTTATTTGAACACCTGATGTTTGGTGGCAGTATCAATATACCGGTGTACGACGAGCCACTGCAGGTAGCCGGGGGCGAAAACAATGCCTTTACCACCAATGATCTCACCAATTATTATTGCCAGTTGCCGGCAGAGAATATCGAAACTGCCTTTTGGCTGGAAAGCGACCGTATGCTCAGCCTCGCCTTTAGTGAAAAAAGCCTGGATGTGCAACGAAAAGTAGTGTGTGAAGAATTTAAAGAGCATTATATCAATAAACCATACGGCGATGTATCACACAAGCTGCGGGCGCTGGCCTATACAACACATCCTTATAAATGGATGACCATCGGCAAAGAACTGAAACATGTAGAAGATGCCCGGCTGCAGGATGTAAAAGATTTTTTTGCCAAACATTACACACCCTCCAATGCAACGCTGGTGGTGGCAGGCAATATCAGCACCACTGCGGTTAAGCAACTGGCAGAAAAATGGTTCGGCCCCATCCCGGCCGGGGAAAAATATGTTCGTACCCTGCCTGCAGAACCCGTGCAAACAGCACCCCGTTCGCTGGAAGTAAGAGCCAATGTACCGCTGGACGCACTGTACAAGGCCTGGCACATTTCATCAAGACTGGATGAAAGGTATTATGCCACTGAACTGATCACAGAAATATTGAGTGGCGGGGGTTCATCCCGGTTGTTCCAGGCCCTGGTAAAAGAGAAAAAATTATTCAGCAATATTGAATGCCAGCATTTCGGCAGTTTTGATGCCGGCCTGCTCACCATCGAAGGTAAACTGGTAAAGGGCGTATTGATGAAAGATGCCGAAGCGGCTGTGATGGAAGAAGTGAATAAACTAACGCAGGAGGGCATCAGCGAAAAAGAATTGCAGAAGGTAAAGAACAAAACGGAAAGTATGCTGGCCTTTGAAGACATGAGCCTGATGAACCGTGCTACCAACCTGGCCATTTACGAACTGCTGGGAGATGCCAACCTTATAAACGAAGAGCTGGCCCGCTATCAGGAAGTAACCGCTGCCGGTATCAAAGAAGAATGCAGCAGGATATTCAATGAGAATAACTGCAATACACTATACTATTATTCCAACAATTAATACAATCCGTATCCATAAAAAAAATTAGATGCTAAACAGAACAGAAGCTCCGCTGATAAAAGATGCGATAGAATTTTCACTGAGCCTTAAACCGTACCAATTATATGAACTGGACAATGGCGTAAAAGTATATGCCATCGATGCCGGCTCACAGGATGTACTGCAGATGGAAATGGTGTTTTATGCAGGCAATAGCTACGAAGAGGCCAATGCGGTGGCTGCAGCTACCAATCATTTATTAAAGAATGGAACCGTCAGCAGGTCAGCTTTTGAATTAAACGAAGCATTTGAATATTATGGCGCTTACTGTACCAGGGCCTGCTATAATGAAACAGCCGTGGTATCCCTGCATACGCTCAGCAAATACCTGCATGAATTATTGCCCGTGATCAAAGAAATGATTACTGATGCTGTATTTCCCGAAAATGAACTCAGTATCTATAAACAAAACAGCAAGCAAAAACTCAGTGTGAATTTGCAGAAATGCGATTTTGTTGCCAACAGGCTCATTGATGCTTACCTGTATGGAGAAGCACATCCATACGGGCAATACCTGCGGGCAGAAGATTATGATGCGCTCACTGCAGACCAGTTAAAAGCGCATTTTAACCGCCATTACCTGAATGGAAGCTGCGTGATTTTTGTGGCCGGAAAACTGCCGGATAATTTAGCGGAACAATTAAACACACAGTTTGGCTCGTTGAACCTGCAACCTACTAACGGGAAGCCACCAACGAACAATATGGCAGCAGCAACCGAAAAAAAGCATCGTATTCAAAATGATCCGAACGGGGTGCAGGGAGCCATCCGGCTGGCCACTCATTTCCCTAACCGCCACCATCCGGATTTTACAAAGATGATGGTGTTGAATACCGTTTTTGGCGGCTACTTTGGATCAAGATTGATGAGTAATATCAGGGAAGAAAAAGGATATACCTACGGCATCCATAGTTATGTACAAAATCATTTGCAGGACAGTGCACTGATGATCAGTACCGAGGCCGGTAAAGATGTATGTGAAGCTGCGATCACTGAGATCTATAAAGAAATGCAATTGCTGAGAGAAGAATTGATAGATGAGGAGGAATTGCTGCTGGTTAGAAATTACCTGATCGGGATAATTCTCGGCGACCTGGATGGCCCTTTCCATATCATCGGGCGCTGGAAGAACATCATCCTGAACAATCTTGATGAAAGTTATTTTTACAATTCCATTGAAACCATCAAAACGATTTCTGCAGAAGAATTAAAGGCGTTGGCAAACAAATATTTTGTACCGGAGAATTTTTATGAATTGGTTGTAATTTAAAAAAAATTGCCGCATCTTTAATCCATCAATTTTGCCCAATGAACTTTTTACTGCGAATACTCATTACAACCGTAAATGCATTTGTGCTGGCGCATATCCTTCCGGGTATAAAACTCGACAGTATTTTTACTGCACTTGTTCTGGCAGTTGTGCTGGCCCTGCTGGATGCCATTGTAAAGCCATTGCTTATCCTGCTTACCCTGCCGGCAACCATACTTACGCTTGGTTTATTTTTATTTGTGATCAATGCCTGTATCATCCTTATCGCCGATCATTTTGTAAATGGCTTTAAGGTGGAAACGTTCTGGCATGCGTTGTTCTTCAGTATACTGCTTTCTTTCTTAAAGACATTTGTGCACAAACGGGCTTTTGCAGAAAAGGAAAAAGAGGCGGGTTAGTTTTATTGTATTTGCATATTAAATCGCTTTGCCTGCTCCCGGATTATTTTTTCTATTTCGGTTTCAAGTGTGGGCGTATTATCAACCATTGCCTTTTTAACCTTTTCAAGCCTGATATAAGCTTCCCGTTTTGCGCTCAGTTCACCGATCTGGTTTTGAACAGCGCTTCGTTCTTCCGTCTTTGCTTTCACGATTTTTTTTATCTCCTCCCTGCTTTTCTTTTGCAGGCTGTCTGGCAAAGCGCTGATGCTTATTTTATCAAGGGCAGTACTATCAGCAGCGCCGGCATCGATCATATCCCACTGGTAATTTTTGTACAGGCTTTTGTTACCTTTTACCGCAATGCGCTTAAGCCCGGCCTTTTTACTCAGCCGCATATTGGCCATGTCCATATTGGACTGGTTAGCATATGCAAGTGTGCCGTTATTTCCATACCCCATATATGTTCCATTTAACTGGTCGTTTAGTGAAAACAACAGGCTGTCATACGGTGTTTCAATGTCATCGTCCTTTGCATTTTCGTTAATATTGGTATAGCTCCCGTTGCCACATTCTCCACCTAAATTCCAATGTTCCTGAATACCCGTTGCTTTACTGCCGCAATAAATCGTATTTACGATCACGCCCTTTTGTTTGGCCAGCAAACAGGCTTTTGAAAAAGCAATATCGCCCTGCAAAAAATCTTCGTTGCCTGCAATAAAGATCACCCTGTAATTATTGGATGCCGTATCCCAGCTTAATTCCTTTAAAGAACTGTTGATAACATGGCCGCAATATTCATCTCCGCCATAGGTTGTTAAACCAAACAGTTGCTGCGAAAGCAGGTCCAGGTCGCTGGTAAAGCCGCTGATCTTTTTTACATAGCCATTCGTTTCACCATTGGAAGGTCGTCCATATTCGTACAAAGCAATTTCAATGTCGGGTGTGCTTCCATTGCAGGTGGCCTTACCCATTACACTCACCATATTCCACAATTGTGTTTTTGCCTGGTTGATCAGGCCATCCATGCTATTGCTCACATCCAGCAAAATGGCTGCCTGGATCTTCGGTTTTACCGCAGGAGCGGTTGCCGGAACTGTTTTAATCTGATCGAAATTGGTTGCAGGAGTTTTGGATGCCTGTGCAAAAGCAGCGAGGCAAAAAAGGCAGGCGCCTGTTTTAAGGATGTGTAACATGTGGGTTGTTTTTTTGTCAAGATGTAAACTATTAAGGATTTACACAAGCTGTCGCCAGGTTTTTTGGAATGTTTTAACAGGGCATACCACCGGCGTTCTCCATTATTCTTTCTTTAAATCATTTGCCTCCTGCACAACATCCATTAACTTCACAGCCACAAATTTTCAAGCGCTACCATATGCAATTCCATAGAAATAATTTCACCAACGAACAACTGGTTGCTATTTATAAGAACATCCTTTTGCCCAGGATGATCGAAGAAAAAATGCTGGTACTGCTGCGGCAGGGTAAGATCAGTAAATGGTTCAGCGGCATTGGCCAGGAAGCAATAGCAGTGGGCGCTACGATGGCATTGCAGCAGGATGAATGGATCATGCCCCTTCACCGCAACCTGGGTGTATTCACTACCCGTAATATGCCGCTCCGTAAATTATTCAAACAATGGCAGGGCAACAAAGATGGCTATAGTAAGGGGCGTGAAAGGAGTTTTCATTTTGGCAGCAGGGAGCATCATGTATGTGGCATGATCAGTCATCTTGGTCCGCAAATGGCCATTGCCGATGGGGTAGCACTGGCGCATAAACTCAGCAACGAGAACAAAGTGTCGCTTGCCTTTACCGGTGATGGTGGTACCAGCGAAGGCGATTTTCATGAAGCACTGAATGTGGCTGCCGTGTGGGACCTGCCGGCGATCTTTGTAATAGAGAACAATGGATATGGATTGAGCACCCCGGTAAATGAACAATACCGCTGTTTTAGTTTGGTAGAAAGGGCAAAGGGATATGGAATGGAAGGCATCCGGATTGATGGCAATAATATTTTAGAAGTGTATGATACCATTAAAGGGGTAAGAGAATATTGCATCGAAAACCAAAAGCCTTACCTGATAGAGTGTATGACCTTTCGCATGAGGGGGCATGAAGAAGCAAGCGGTGTAAAATATGTGCCACCACAGTTATTTGAACTGTGGGAGAAAAAAGACCCGATCAAAAACTATGAACAGTTTTTACTGGAGCAAAATATTTTAACGGAAACAGCGATCGAACAAATAAAGGCCGAAACAAAAGATTCCATAGAGACTGAACTAAAAGCGGCTTATGAAGCGGCGCCCATGCTGGTTGATACTGCAGAAGAGCTGAATGATGTATACAAACCACATGCTGCTGCTCACCTCTTACCGCAACAGAAACAGCAGCCGGCATCCCGGTTCCAGCGGGAGGAAAATAAAACTGCAATTGGCAAGCAGGAAACAGAACTAAGGTTTATTGACGGCATAAAAGCAGGGCTTAAGTTATCGATGGAGCAACACCCCAACCTTGTTTTAATGGGGCAGGATATTGCAGAATATGGCGGTGCATTTAAGATCACGGAAGGGTTTGTAGAACAGTTTGGAAAAGCGAGGGTGAGGAACACGCCCATTTGTGAAAGTGCTATCGCAGGCACAGCGCTGGGTTTATCATTGCAGGGTTACAAAGCCATGATGGAAATGCAGTTTGCCGATTTTGCCACCGTGGCATTTAACCAGGTCATCAATAACCTGGCAAAGATTTATTACCGCTGGGGTCAGCATGCAGATGTAGTGATACGTATGCCCACCGGTGGTGGTGTGGGTGCCGGACCATTTCACAGCCAGAGCAATGAAGCCTGGTTTGTGCATACGCCTGGGTTAAAGATCGTGTATCCTTCTACGCCTGCAGATGCTAAAGGGTTGCTGATAGCCGCCATCAACGACCCTAACCCGATTATGTATTTTGAACACAAGGCTTTGTACCGGAGCATCAGTGGTCCGGTACCTGACGAGTATTATGAAGTAGAAATTGGAAAAGCAAGATTGGTGCAGCAAGGCACCGATATCAGCATCATTACCTATGGCGCCGGAGTACACTGGGCGCTGGAGTATGCACAAAATAATCCCTCCATCTCCCTGTATATTCTTGACCTGCGAACATTGTTACCGCTGGATTATGCATCTATCGAAACAGCAGTAAAAGCAACCGGCAAAGTATTGCTGCTGCATGAAGACAGCCTGCTTGGCGGCATTGGCGGGGAAGTTGCAGCCTGGATTGCCGAACATTGTTTTGAAAACCTGGATGCGCCGGTAATGCGTTGTGCAAGCCTTGACACACCGATACCATTTAATATTGAACTCGAAAAGAACTTTATGGCGTATAGCAGGCTGGGTGAGTATTTAGATAAGCTAATGGCGTATTGATACTTATCGCCTGGCGAGTAAGACATTTCCTTTTACATATTTTTCAATAAGTGTATTGAACAGGCACCGGCATTGCCAAACATAGTCTCCATTTGCGGTGACCTTCCGTGGATTACCGGCATTGATCAATTTCTTATCTTACAGACTCATACTGTTTTATCAAAAAATCTTTTCCGGCATGGAGTGTTCAATGAAAGTTGAATACGTCTATAGCTACAAAATTTATCACCTGTTTCATTACTAATTTATGAGATCGTTTTTTTTCTGTTTTTCTATTTTGCTGGCAATGCAATCACCTGCCCAAACCATCTTAATTAAAAAGGTAAATATTGTAGATGTTGAGAATGGCAGTATCATTTATAACAGGCATGTGGTAATTAAAAATGGAATCATCAGCCAGGTAGAAGATGGCAATCAAAAGCTGAAACTGGATGCGGATACGGTGATAGATGGCGGAGGAAAATTTCTCATTCCCGGCTTATGGGATATGCATACCCATACCTGGAGCGATGCTACCAGTTTTCCATTGCTGATTGCCAATGGGGTAACCGGGATCAGGGGCATGTTTGAAAGCATGAATAATGTAAACAGGTGGCGGAATGATATCAGCAAAGGAAAAACAACCGGTCCACAGCTTTATACGGCAGGGCCTATTGTGGATGGACCCAAACCAATTTGGCCGGGCTCTGTAGCGGTAAGCAGTGAAGCCGGTGGAAGGCGGGCGGTTGATTCTTTAAAAAACAAACTAAAGGTAGATTTCATAAAAGTGTATTCTTTGCTGAGTCATGCTAATTACCTGGCCATTGCAGATGAATGCAAAAAACAGCAGATCGTTTTTGCAGGTCATGTGCCCAATGAAGTAACGGTTGTGGAAGCAGCGCAGTCCGGGCAAAAAAGCCAGGAACATTTATATGGTTTTATAGAGATCGGCAGTGACAGTGCTGATTATTTTTATGCCTGTCAAAAAGGTACTATAAAAGACTCTGCTTTTAAAACCAGGAGTGTGCGAAAAGCTTTTCTTTTCCGAACATTCAATGAACAAAAATTAAAAGTGGCATTGGAGGAAATTAAAAAAACCGATACCTGGGTATGCCCTACACTTACTGTAAACAGGGGTGTTGCTTACATTGATGATACCACTTTACTGCACGATCCCCGCATGCCATATATGGGAACTTTTACAAAAGGGCTTTGGGACTATCGGAATGATTTTCGATTTAAATCGTGGACGCCCATAGATTTTGAACAGGCGAAGCAGGAATACCGGATGAAAATGAAGATCGTGAAAATGGTTTACGATGCAGGTATACCACTGTTAGCCGGCACAGATTATCCCAATCCACATTCGTATATCGGCTTTGGCCTGCATGATGAAATGGAATTGATGGTACAGGCAGGCCTCTCTCCTGCCGCAGCTTTGCAAACTGCCACTATCAATGCAGCAAAATATTTTGGTATCGCCGCTACAGATGGATCGGTTGTGATTAATAAAAATGCAGACCTGGTGCTGCTGTCAAAGAACCCGCTGGAAAACATCCGAAATACTAAAACGATCGAAATGGTTTTTGTAAAAGGAAAAGCATTTAATGCTGCACAACTGCAGGACATGCTGGATGTGGTTAAAAAAATGCTGGCCGTTACAGCAATATCTTATCCTAACACCGGCATTGATGTGGATGAATAGGCTGCCGCTGTTAAATAAAGGTGGCAACTGATTTGTATCATTTATGCAGGTGTTTATTGTCAATGCAGTTTGCCGCTGTGTATTTTAGATTTGATTAAAATTAACCACTATGGAAAAGCATGACTTGCTGCATGAATTTCCTGAGCACAAAGCAAAGATTCTTGAACTGCGAAAGTCCAGTACACATTTTAAAAAAATGTTTGATGATTATCATGCACTGGATGAACAGATTTATAATATTGAAGACGGCTCTGTAATTACCAGCGACGAATACCTGAATGAACTGCGGCTGAAAAGAGTACACCTTAAAGACAGCCTGTACAAACTATTGTTGCGGTAAAAAAGTATTGTGATTTTTAATAGCCCATGTGATAGTGCGTGGGCTTTTTATATACTGTTCAGCCTGCAGTTCATACAACTCCTGCTCCTCATAAAAGCGATTCATAAAAATAGCGGATGCATCTCCACGAAGGACTTCCGGAAATTTTTATCTGTAACCGCCCTAATGACACCTCATTTTTCGATTGCTAATAATACAACCATAAATAATTTGCAGATTGCATAGCTTTACAATTTTGGAGATACCGGTATTATAGCTGCCATGAGGAAAGCTTCATAAAGGCGGAGCAGGAAAAAAGAAAGAACACGCAGTAATATTTAACATCAGCATAAAAAATAAACTACTTGATAGAGAAAAAGAAATTTCAACAGGAACAAAAAACTGTACTCGTAGGCGTTATCACGCCCGATCAAACCGAGCAGCAACTCAATGAATACCTTGATGAACTGGCCTTTCTTGCAACCACTGCAGGAGTAACGGCGGTGAAGCGGTTTACACAAAAGCTGGCACACCCGGATAGTAAAACATTTGTAGGCAAGGGCAAACTGGAAGAAATTAAAAAATATGTACAGGCGCACAGTGATGTAGACCTGGTGGTTTTTGATGATGAATTGACCGGCTCACAGATCCAGAACATCGAGAAAGAAATTGGAGCCAAAACGATTGACCGGAGCGATCTCATCCTGGATATATTTGCCAACAGGGCACAAACCGCCCAGGCTAAAACACAGGTAGAGCTGGCACAATACCAGTACATTTTGCCCAGGCTAAAAGGAATGTGGAAACACCTTGAACGCCAGGGCGGTGGTGTAGGTACAAGAGGTCCGGGGGAAACTGAAATTGAAACCGACCGGCGTATTGTAAAAAATAAGATCAGCCTGTTGCGCAAGCGGCTTGCCGAAATAGATAAGCAGAGTTTTACGCAGCGTAAAGAAAGAGGCGAATTTATTCGTGTTGCGCTCGTGGGGTATACGAATGTAGGCAAGTCAACCATTATGACCCTATTGAGCAAAAGCGAGGTGTTTGCAGAAAACAAGCTTTTTGCCACACTGGATACCACCACCCGTAAAGTGGTATTTGAACAAACCCCCTTTTTATTAAGCGATACCGTGGGCTTCATCCGTAAATTGCCGCACCACCTGGTAGAAAGTTTTAAGAGTACACTGGATGAAGTGAGGGAAGCAGATATCCTGCTCCACGTAGTAGATTTCTCTCATCCGCAATTTGAAGAACAATTAAAAGTGGTTACTAAAACGTTGGGTGAACTGGGTGCTGCCGATAAACCAACCATCACCATTTTTAATAAAATGGATAAATATGAAAAAGAAGCCTTTGATCAGTGGCTGGAGCCGGAAGTGAAGCAGGAAATATTAGCTGATCTTAAACAGCGTTGGCAAAATGAAACAGCCGGTAACTGCGTGTTTGTGTCTGCTATTGAAAAAACCAATGTAGACCAGTTGAGGCAAACCATCCTGAACAACGTAAGGGAAATGTACAGGATCAGGTATCCGTATAAAGCAGAATATTTTTATTGACCTGCATGGGGTAACCAGCTTTAGTAATGGATAGCAAAAAATATATTTGGTATAAAATTGCAGGCAGTGAAGATGAGCTGTTGCAAACCGGGAATGTTTTACAGGAGGTAAAGGCAGGCGATAAAAACCTTTGTATTGCCCTTTATAAAGATCAGTGGTACGCCTGCGCTGCCAAATGTCCTCATGCCGGCGGTAGTATGGCGCAGGGCTACGTAGATGCCCTTGGAAACATTGTGTGCCCGCTGCACCGCTATAAGTTCAGCCTGCAAAAGGGCAGAAACACCAGTGGCGAAGGATATTTTTTAAAAACATTTCCAATAGAAATACGGCCAGACGGTGTATTTGTGGGTATTGAACAAAATAACTTGTGGAACTGGCTGAAATAATACCATTATTTTTTTGCCAAAAAGTAAAAAGCCTTATTTTTGCCGCCCATTCCTCCCTAGCTCAGTTGGTTAGAGCATCTGACTGTTAATCAGAGGGTCACTGGTTCAAGTCCAGTGGGGGGAGCAAGAAGGTCACAGTGATGTGACCTTTTTTGTTTTATGACCTGGCAAGTATATATCTTATCCTCACAAAAGCTAAACCGTTTCTATACAGGCTGCACCCGGCAATTTTAAAAACGGGTTAAATTTCGTCCCATTTCTACGGTTCAGAGATTATTACTGCCAAAGCAGATGACTGGATTATTAGACCTTAATCAATACTCCCCCATCAGAGCCTCGATAGCTATTGGGGTGGTTCAAGTCCGGTGGGGAAGAAAAAAGGTCACATCACGGTGACCTTTTTTGTTTTGTATGCAAGCATAAATCTTCTTCTTCTTCAGTAATTGGTGCAAAGACGTATTACGGTTTGATGGAAACCTGTAACTCCAGGATTCTCATTTCTTTACCTGTCCTGTTTTTAAAAAAGTTGTCCGTAAAGCATCACAGTTAAAACCGGGTTATCAATTCTTCTTAATACCGGGCGTACTCAACGTATCAATCTTTTGCTCCGGTACAGCCAGGCTATCTTTCTTAACTGGTGCAGGCGGTGCTGGATGCACGCTTTTCAGCAATTGTACCTCAAACAATAAAATAGAATTCGCTGGTATGCCTTTGGGATTGGCTCCGCTGCCGGGCCTTGTCTGCAAACCGTACGCCAGGCCGGATGGGATATAAAAAGTTGCTTTTGAGCCAGCCTTCAAAAGAGCAACCCCTTCATCCCAGCCCTTGATTACAGAACCACGACCCAGCACAAAAGTGTATGGCGACACATGATGAAATGCTGTGTCTTCATTGCTGTCGAAACGGGTACCGTCCAGCAACATACCGGTATAATTCATGGTAACAGTATCCCCCGGCAGGGCCTTTTCACCACTTCCTTCCGCTGTGATGTTATAGTACAGGCCGGAACTTGTTTTTACTGCTGTAATTTTCTTTTTGGCAAGATAGGCCTGCAGTGTTTTATCGTCTTTTACAGCCTGTTTGGCAGCAGCAGCTTTTTGTTTGGCCATCTGCTCATTCATTTGTTTCATAAAGGCAGCCTGCTGTTCTTTCTGAACCTGCTCCTTTGGTTTGATAGAAACCAGTTTGATGAAATACTGCACTTTGTCGCCGGGTTTAATAAAATCCGGTTTTTTTACTTTAGAATTTTTATACAAGGCATCTGCATCCACCAGGCACACAATGCTGTCACCCGGTGTCATCAAAACAATTGCTTCGATCAGGTCTCCTTTAAAAGCAGGTTTGGCCACACCATATACACCCGGCTTGCCTTTGAAAGCTGTTGCTGTGCTGTACATTAAACGATTTTGACAGATCGACTGCATGTTAAGACTTATCTGGTCACCATCCTGCGGTTTAAGGGTGCCAGGCTTGTCTACGATAAAGGCATATTGCAATCCCGAAGGAAATTTTTTATAAGTAACCGAAGGTTGGGCAGGTAATACAGGCTGCTGGTTCACGACCGGCGGCTTTGCCGGGTTGCTGTTTTGGGCAGAGGCGGTAAGGCAGAATAATATTCCGGTAGCAACTAAACGGATGGTTTGCAACATAATTATAATTGATTTTTTATTTAGATAAAACGGGTAAATCCTTCCGGATAAAGATAGAAAAAAAAACATTTCCTCTTTTTTAAGTGGACGTTAATGAGGGCCGGTAGCATGTATTTGCAACAAAGCTGACTGTAGTTGATATGCTGAAATGTTGAAAACACTTTTAAAATACCGTGAAAACACGCTTTTATTTTTCTATAATTTTTTTAATTTTTACATCATCAACTTTCTTCGGCTGTCACTTTTATTTTAAGAACTACTGAAAAAACCAGCGGCATAGCCTGTTAAAGGGTTATAAATGCCCTTGCTGAAACAGCCGCCAAAAAATCCTTTTTTAAACTTAAAAACTTTATCATGGATGCAGTAATGGATCTATCTGCCAGGGCCGTTTCGTTTGTAACGCTGATACAAACCGTTTTTATCCGTAGCGTGGTAGTGGTTGAAAAAGAACCAGACCCCTTCCAGGAACTGTACCCTTCAGCCAGCATCGAAGTGGCATTTTCAGCATTGTTTTTTGAAAAGTTCAGTGATTTACTGGAAACGGCCAGGCAAAACGAAAAAAAGTATGGCCTTAACCATAAGTTTTTAACGGTGAGGGAGGGAAAGGCAGAATTCACAGAAAAGAACAAATATGAAGAGGAGAACGAAGACGCAGCCAACGATATCGATGCAAGAATAGAGGAGCTGGTATGGATCAGCAGCAAAGCGCCGGATGAAAAAGACAAGGCATTGTCTGAAAAATATGCCCTGAAATTGTGTTACAATTTTGTGCAGTGGATCATCAACAATAAATGGCAAATCATTGAAAGAACCGGCCCCGATGCGGTGTTTGATCCACCGGCCGTTTGGAGGGATGCAATCACAGAACTGGTATACAACAGCAAGGAACAGCGCATTGCCCTTGCCGCAGCGCTGGAATACCTTCCAATTCATATTGTGCTGGCATTGGGAGGCGGTATAAACCAGGCGCAGGAGCAACGGATCCTGCAATGGTGGCCACCATCCGATGAGAGCAAAGAAAAAGCTACCATTATTGCTGAGCCGGAAACATCCATGATATCATTGCTTACAGATAAGGAACTTACGATCCGCCGGAAATTTATAGAAGACACGGGAAAATTCTTTCTACGGTACGAGGAGGGCGGAGACAATGTTGGTGAAACCTATGAGTCCAAAGTGATCAATTTTCTGTCAGACTGGAAGACGCTCAAAACATGGTTGCTCCGGCGGGAAGCGCCCCTTAGCTTTGAATACGTATTCAACGATGAGCTGGATGAAATAGCAGGCAGCAGGGATATGCGCCGCCAGGAGCAGGAGCTGACGGGCAACGAGCCTCCCGGGGAATCAATACCCCCAGGGGAAAACCCGGCGGGCATCTTTTACGGACATTGTAATCCATTTATCAGGGCAAAAAACATGAAGCTTTGTGCGCTCACGCTTTCAGGTGGCGGTATCCGTTCGGCAACATTCAACCTCGGGTTACTGCAGGGGCTTGCACAGGGTGGTGTTATCAACAAAATTGATTACCTCTCCACCGTTTCCGGCGGCGGGTATATTGGTAGCTGGTTGGCTACCTGGATCAAAAGAGAAGGCTCCGTAAAAAAAGTAACCGACCGGCTGGATACTTCAAAATCTCCTAACCCCATGGGAGAAGAAGTAAGACCAGTGCGCTGGCTGCGGATGTTCAGCAATTATTTTGCACCCAATAAAGGGATCATGACGGTTGATTCCTGGACGATTGGAGTAACCTGGCTCCGGAATACGTTGCTTAACCAGGTGGTAATCTTTTCTATATTATTTGCCATATTGATCGCCACCCGTTTGTTGTGGGAATTATGGCTCATTAAATTCTGGGCCCGGCCGCTGGGCCAGCTTTTTGTTTACAGTGGCTCCTGCCTCCTGCTTTTTTGCATGTCTGTGTTAACAGGGTCGGGTATGCAATGGTACCTGGGGAAACAAACAAGACTTCCGCTGCGGCTGCACGACAACAGCAAAAGGATTGCCATGGCAATATTATTGATCGCTTTTGCCGGGTCTTTTATGATCAGCGCTACTTTGTATGGCCACATTTTGAATACTACTTTTTTTGAAAAAATAAGACTGCTGAAATATGCCGGAGGCTGGATGCTGGTAACACTGTTGTTTGTAGCAGAGTATGGCAAATACCACAAATGCCTGCTGCCTTATACCAATAGTCTTTTTATGGCAAGAGGAACCATATTTTTAACAGCCGTATTTGCGGCAGTACTCGGACTCGTGTCGCTTTCGCTTGCCTGGAAACTGTTTGAAATGATCAAAGACATGATCGATACCAGGGTGATCAAACCCGATGCACTCGCTTTTGCAATTGGTCCGGCCCTTGTGTTACTGGTATTCGGAATAACGGTGGTAGCAAGGATGGCTTTTTTAGGAAAATTTTTCCCGGATGAAAGAAGGGAATGGTGGGGGCGCATGGGTGCAACCATTAATAAATGGGCCTTTATCTGGATGCTGCTGGCTGCAGCCACCCTGGTGATACACGATACCCTTGGGCCTTTTATGAAAACACTGAAAGCACCAGCTTCCATTGGCGGCTGGATGGCGCTGGTAGGCGCTACCGTTAAAGCAGCTTTCAGCGGAAAAACATCGGGCAAAGAAGAGAAAAAAGGATTCCAGGCCATCGGGCTCGACCTATTGAGCAGTGCTGGTCCGTATATTTTCATTGCCGGATTGCTGATCTTTTTACCCCAATTGATCGATCCGTTGATGAAGAAGAGTATTTTCCCCGGTTTTCTTAACCTCAAAGTTGGATATAAACTGGGCGTTCTGCTCGGGATGTTCCTTGTGTTGGGAACCTACTTATCGTGGAAACTGGGTGTAAACGAATTTTCAATGCACCACTTTTACCGCAACCGGCTTGTAAGGGCTTATCTCGGCGCAACACGGCGAAATCCATCAAGGCAAAAAACCGCCAATCCCTTTACCAATTTTGATAAACTGGATGATGAGAAACTGGCCGCCTTTACCAATAACAAAGGTTATTACGGTCCTTATCCTGTGCTGAACACAGCACTCAATGCAACGCAAATCGCTGATTTATCGAGGCAGGACAGGAAGGCGGAGTCCTTTATTTTTTCACCCTTATACTGTGGTTTCGATTTCAGCAGGGTGCGTTCTTCTGCCAATCCAAGGTCCAAATCCTACGACTATGGAATGCGGCCAACAGAGCAGTATGCCTATCCCGGCGGACCAGCTATTGGTACCGCCATGGCCATTTCCGGTGCGGCAGTTAATCCTAACCAGGGTTATCATTCATCTGCCGGTACAGCTTTCCTGCTCACGGTATTTAATGTGCAGATGGGCTGGTGGATCGGCAACCCCAGGAAAAGCAACTGGAAAGACTCTGATCCTGATTTTGCATTGGGATACATTTTCAGCAATCTTTCCGGGCAAAGCAGCACAAAGCAACCCTTTGTTTGCCTTTCGGACGGTGGCCATTTTGATAACATGGGTCTTTACGAAATGGTAAGACGGCGCTGCTCCTTTATCGTGGTAAGCGATGCGGAGCAGGATGATAAATTTACCTGTGAAGGTTTTGCCAACGCCATCCGGTGCTGCCGCATTGACCTGGGCGCAGAGATCGATATTGATATCAGCGATATCATTAAACGAAAAGACTCACTTTCTGCAGGGCACTTCGCCTTTGGCAAAATAAGATACAGCGGGGAAACAACAGCAAGCGGAACGCTGCTGTATATAAAATCATCCATTACCGGTGATGAGCCGGTAGACATTACAGAATATGCCGCCAACAATCAAACCTTTCCACACCAGACCACAGCAGACCAGTTTTTTAATGAAAGACAGTTTGAGAGTTACAGGAAACTTGGTATGCACATCGCCCAACTGATAACAAATGCAAAAAAGGTATAGAAAAAAACATGTTTGAAATGATGACTTCAGCAACACTTAAAACAGGCGGTAAAAAAACAACCCGATTGTATAACTTCGTTAAGGCAGGTGATTGACTAAGTTCAATAAACATAAATTAGATTGTTATCGCTTAGTCCTTTAAAACTTATCGCTGCCACCGAAACAACAATGACGCTGGGACCCTATTATATTTTACCAGGTGAACAGGGTATCAAAGGCCGCTTGCTGGATGATTACCTGGCAGAAGGCTACTACCGTATGCTGCACACTGTTTTTACCACTCATTATACTCAACTGGATACAGCTGGGCCAGCCCTGCCCGTATTTTGGTTAAGAACACAACTTGCAAACATCCGTGAAAGTAAAAATGCCCTTGCCATCCGAAAAAAATGCGCAGGCTTCACCGTTAGTTGCAGCCCGGCAGCAATTACCAGTGAAACAGAAGCTCTTTACAGCCTGTACCACAGCGCTGTAAATTTTAATACTGGCTCCAGTTGCTACGTATGTATGCACGACAGCAGTATGCCGAATCCCTTTGATTCCAGGATGATCGAGATCAGGGATGGTGCCACGTTGATTGCAGTGGGTTATTTTGACCGGGGCGATAACAGCATTACCGGCATCCTTAATTTTTATCATCCCGGGTATAAAAAATACAGCCTTGGAAAATACTTGATGCTGCAGAAAATAGATTGGGCGGTCATCAACGGCATCACACTTTACTACACAGGATATATCTGTATCGGCAATACCAAATTCGATTATAAATTATATCCAGATACATCGGCCATTGAAGTTTTTTTACCGGTTGAAAGAATTTGGCAGCCTTTTTCGATCGTTGGCAAGGAAGGATTGGCCACTTACTGGAGCCGCTATTTATCCTAATGTAATATGGATAGTGAACGCCCTGTAGATCTTTATTGGAAATAAATTTCAGGCAAGGCCATCCATTTGATAACAAAGATGGCTGAATCATAAATACCATTTTTTGCCTGCAGTTTTCCATTAATTTAAAATCTCCCCTGCTTTGTATTAACTTACTGCCCTCAAAATATTCACTATGAGAATTGAAAATGATATAAAACTGGGATTTAAAAATGTAATGATCCGTCCCAAACGCTCAACGCTTAAATCGAGGGTAGAAGTGAGTTTGCTCCGGAACTTTAAGTTTCGCCATACAGGAAAAACATGGGAAGGTGTGCCGGTGATGGCTGCCAATATGGATACGGTGGGTACTTTTGAAATGGCCCTGGCCCTGGCGCAGCACAAAGCTTTTACCGCCATTCACAAACATTACAGCCTGGCAGAATGGAAAAATTTTATGCAGGGTGCCCCGCCCGAAATTGCACAGCATATTGCTATCAGCACGGGATCGGGCAAAGCGGATGCAGAGAAGCTACGGATGGTAATTGAGCAATGTCCTTCTCTTGAATTTATCTGCATTGATGTTGCCAACGGTTACTCGGAGCATTTTGTGGATTTTGTAAAAAGAACCAGGGAAGCATTTCCCGATAAAGTTATTTTAGCCGGCAATGTAGTGACCGGCGAAATGGTAGAAGAATTATTGCTGGCCGGTGCAGATATTATTAAAGTAGGCATTGGCCCGGGCTCTGTTTGTACTACCAGGGTTAAAACGGGTGTGGGCTATCCGCAGTTGAGTGCCATTATAGAATGTGCTGATGCTGCACACGGGTTAAAAGGCCAGATCATTTCTGATGGAGGCTGCAAAGTGCCGGGTGATGTTGCGAAAGCCTTTGGAGGCGGAGCAGATTTTGTAATGCTGGGCGGCATGCTGGCCGGGCATGATGAAAGTGGCGGCGAACTGGTAGAAAAAAATGGAGAAAAGTTTAAGCTTTTTTATGGCATGAGCTCTGAAACAGCCATGAATAAATATGCCGGCGGAGTAGCAGAATACCGGGCCAGTGAAGGCAAAACGGTTACTATTAAATATCGTGGTGCTGTTGATCATACCCTGCAGGATCTGCTTGGAGGTGTACGATCTACCTGTACTTACGTGGGCGCACAATCGTTGAAGGAATTAACCAAACGCACTACATTCATCAGGGTAGAAGAGCAGCACAACCAGTGGTTTGAAGAATAGGAAAAAAGCATTATTACATTTACATTTTTGCCAGCCGCTCCGCATATCTTTCCGGCGGCGTTGGTACTAATAAAAATTGTACTGTATTCGTTTGCTCCCGCATACTGCAGTGACCTGGAGCAAAAACATGGATTTTTAATTTAAGACTGTATTCTGTTTTATTTATTACTTATTTTTAGTGTACTAAACTCATCAACATGGCAACCACAAAAAACAGCAAAAAACAAGCAGCCGAAGATAAAACCCTCGGCACCAAAGTAGGCGAACAATTAGGTCTCCTTTCCAACGAAATCACCGGCGTTAAAGATCAATTGGTAGAAATGGCGGGCAACGCAATAGAAGTTGTAAAAGAAAAGATCGAAGCGGTTGTTTCTCCAGCTAAAAAGACTGCAAAGAAAACAGTAAAGAAAGCCGCCAAAAAGTTGGTAAAGAAAGCGGCGAAAAAAGTAGCACCGGTAAAAAAAGCGGTTGAGAAAATAGTGAAAAAGGCAGCTAAGAAAGTTGCAAAAAAGGCCACTCCTAAAAAAAGCGCCGCTAAACCAGTTGTTAAAAAAGCTGCCAAAAAGCTGGTAAAGAAAGCGGCAAAAAAAGTAACCCCGGCAAAAAAAGCAGTTAAGAAAATAGCTAAAAAGGCAGTGAAAAAAGCAGCGAAAAAGAAATAGTCTTATTGATGGATATTTCCGTCTTTATTCTAACAGTATAAAAAAGTCTTTGCGCCTGCAAAGACTTTTTTATTGGCAGTTTACAGGAAGGCCATGTTATCTGTCTATATTTGAAAGGCTGTTCACATTCATCCAAAAATTGCTATGCCATGCGGAATATATTTTTTGCAGTATTATTATTGGCTGCTTCAACTGCAAACGGTCAAACAAGTCGTTATAAAGAAAAATTTCGCCCGCAGTTTCATTTTTCGCCCCCGGCTCACTGGATGAACGACCCCAATGGCATGGTGTATTATAAAGGGGAATATCACCTGTTTTATCAATACTACCCGGATAGTACAGTGTGGGGGCCTATGCATTGGGGACATGCCATCAGTAAAGATCTTGTGCATTGGAACCATCTTCCCGTAGCGCTCTATCCCGATTCGCTCGGCCTGATCTTCTCAGGTAGTGTAGTAGTGGATAAAAACAATACCTCCGGATTCAAAAAGGGAATAGAAAGTCCGCTTGTTGCATTGTTTACTTATCATGATCTAAAAAAGGAAAAGGCGGGCGCCGGAGATTTCCAGTACCAGGGTATGGCGTACAGTACAGACAAAGGCCGCAACTGGAAAAAATTTGATAACAATCCCGTGCTAAAAAACCAGGGTACTAAAGACTTCAGGGATCCAAAGGTTTTCTGGCACGAACCATCAAAATACTGGGTGATGACGCTGGCAGTTGCCGACCGGGTTGAATTCTACCGTTCAAAAAATTTGAAAGAATGGGAATTTGCCGGAACGTTTGGAAAAGATGCTGGCAACCATGGTGGCGTTTGGGAATGTCCCGATATGTTTGAAATAACAGCTGACGGAACAGGCGAAAAAAAGTGGGTATTGATCGTAAGCGTAGGAACAGGTGGTCCCAATGGCGGCAGTGCCACGCAGTATTTTGTGGGAAGTTTCAATGGCACCACATTTATCAACGGCAACAGCAACAATGAGATATACTGGCTCGACTATGGACCGGATGATTACGCCGGCGTTACCTGGAGCAATGTTCCGGGCGCTCAACATCTTTTCCTTGGTTGGATGAGCAACTGGAGCTACGCCACCACCGTACCAACAAAAAACTGGCGCAGCGCTATGACGGTGCCAAGGGAATTGAGTCTTCAAAAAACGGTTATGGGGTACAGGCTTTTCTCTAATCCTGTTAAAAATCTTCAATCATTGCGAAGTTCAATGCACCGGCTTAATGGTTTTAACAACATGCATTTTGAAAAAGGCCTGTACGAATTCGAGCTCTCATTTGATAATGAAAAAGCCACGGCTAAAGAGTATGGAATTTCCTTTTCCAATAAAAAAGGACAAGAATTGAAAATTGGTTACAACAAAGAGCTTAACCAGTTTTATATTGACCGCAGCGATGCCGGCGACAATAGTTTTTCTAAAAATTTTACGGGAAAAAATACTGCACCACGGTTGCTGAATAACCGGCTTGTAAAAATGCATTTACTGGTTGATCATTCTTCTGTTGAATTATTTGCCGATGATGGCTCAGTTTGTATGACGGCTGTATTTTTTCCCGGAGAACCATTCACTAACCTGCAATTGTTCCAGGAACAGGGTGAGGCGGCCCTGCAATCGGATATACTATATCGCTTAAAATCTATTTGGTATTGATTCCGGGATGCAATTGCAAAACAATAATTTGGAGCTCCAATCGTTTTCAACATATTAATCCCTATGAAAATGAACAATGTTATCATGAAAAACCAGCCCAATCCACTCATTAAAGTGGTAAAAAATTTTTTCACCCGCCTGGTGAAAACCAGTGATGAGTACCCCATCAAATATTATAAAAGAGATAAGAACTACTCCAAAATAAGACGCTCCTGATCTAATATTTATCGGCAATATTTATTTATACTACCTTTTTTTAGAAGGGTAGCATTGCTGTTTGTTTAAGGCTTAACATTTTTTACACAATAATCTATCCTAACTTCCGTTATAACCAAATACCTAAATCTTTTACTATGAATAATACCAGAAGCAAGAACAATCATGGTCCTTTTTCAAAGGTATTCAATGCCTTATTTAGTAAACTTACACAGTCGCCGGACGTTTATCCCATTAAGTTTTATATGAAAGGGAATCGCCTGCGCCGCCGGTACATGTACATGGCAAAATAGCTTACTGTAACCCCCATATATTTTATGAACCTGCCTTTGTGCAGGTTTTTTTATTTAAAAAAATACCACAAAAAGGGTATTGCCGGCTGATATTTCCGGTTGTATGTTTGCATCAGGTTTTTCATAGGATATTGGATTTAAAGCGGGGCTGGATTTTTATCCTGGCCCCTTTTTATTTTAAGAATGAAATGGTTTTTGTTAATACTTCTTCCATTGCCACGGGCAAATAAGTCACTATCCATGGATGTTGTCTGTCAAATACATGATTGCTTTCCACGATAAACAATTCTGCAGCAGGTTGCCATTCCTTTAATTGCATCGCTTTTTCCACCGGCACAGCAATGTCTGAACTCCCATGGCAGATAAGAATGGGGATTGGTAGTTTTTTTATCGCCTGTTCAATGTTGAGGCGGTCTTTGTGCTGCTGGTAATCCTGGAATAATTGATAATAAAGCGGCATTTGCTGGTCGGTCCGGGTGTTGGTATAATACTGTACACTGCTTTGCCGCCATTCTTCCAGCCTTTCTGCCGACCAATTGCCCCAGGGCGTTTTACATTCGCTAATAGCAGCCCAGGTTACCAGTTTTTTTATCCTGGTATCTTCTGATGCAAATAAAATGGCAATGCCCCCGCCCATGCTATGCCCCATTAGGTAAATATTTTCTGTATCCAGTGCTGCGCTGTAAGGATTTTCGGCACTGCATACCCAGTTGGTAACGATCAGCAGGTCTTCCAGTTGTTTGGTATAATTGTTATTGCCAAATGCTTCCAGGTTAGCAAATGCTTCCGGTTGTTCCGGAGTAGTGCCATTGTGCGAAAAATTAAATTTTACCAATGCAAACCCGGCTGCAGCAAATTTTGCAGCTACCAGGTCAAAATTACCCCAGTCCTTAAAACCATTAAAACCATGGGCATAAATGATCACCGGCTGCTGTTTATCCCCCTTTCCTAAAAACAGGTCAAGCAAGAGGGGCATTCCTTCCGCCCCGGGAATTTCCAGGTTTTTTATCCTGTTCATCAGCATTGGGTTTAATAATAAAGCATAATAATACCGATCGGCTAATAGTTTTACAAAAGCTTCTCTACTTTCGCAGTTAAGATAAAAATAATATGGCACCTGTAAAAAATATCATTTTTGATTTGGGAGGAGTACTGCTCAATATCGACTTTAAGCTTACTGAAGAAGCGTTTAAGCAACTGGGCGTTACAGGGTTTAGTGATTTCTATTCAAAAGAAGCAGCCAACCACCTTTTCGAAAAATTGGAAACAGGCGATATCAGCAATGAAGAATTTTATGCTGAAATGCAGCAATACTGCAGGCCAGGAACTGGTTTTAGCGAAATACAGGCTGCCTGGAACGCCATCCTGGTAAGTTTTAGAAAAGAAAGTGTGACATACTTGTCAACGCTCAAAGAGCGCTATGATCTATATTTATTAAGCAACACCAACAGTATTCATCATATTAAATTCAGTAATTTTTTCCGGGAAGATTTTGATTACGAATTTGACAGCAACTTTATCAAAGCTTATTATTCACACGAAATGCACCAGCGCAAACCCTACGTTGAAACCTACTTGTATGTGTTGCAAAACAGCGGGCTGGATGCCGCTTCTACATTGTTTATAGACGATGCCGGCGTTAATATTGAAGGAGCTAAAAAGGCTGGTTTACAAACGCATTTATTGTTACCGGATGAACGGATCGAGCAGCTTGGTCTATAACAAGCAACTGGTTTTCCCCAACCTATCCCTGTAGAAAATTAAACGGTGTATTTTTTGATCACCACATAGGAGCATAGGAAACATACAGGGTTTATTGATTTAAAAACCATGATATTCTCACATCCCAATAATATATTTTGATTATTTTATTTCTTCAAAATCGATGTAATCATCGTTTTTTTTGGTAGTTGTAGTTGTTGTGCCGGAAGTATATTGATTGGGCTGGAAAGGCTGCTGCGGTTGTTGCTGGCGCATGGTTTCTTCCATACGGTTGTTCATTTCCGAAAATTGCTTTTTTACCTGCCTGGTGGTTTTAGCAACAGGAATAATGAGGTCAAATACCAGTTTGTATAAAAGGTATAAGGCAAAAAGCTCAAATACTATTCTAAAAAGGTTCATGATACAAATGTATAACAGAAATATCACCCGACCTGTTAATTAAACATAAAAACAAGCCGGGCAAAAATGATTCAGTTTTGGAGTTTAATGTTTTGTTGCTTACATTTGCCAAGGACAAAAAGAAACAATGGAAGGGAACGGAAGCGTTCCCTTCTTTTATACCATGAACCAGCCAACATCCATACAGGCAATAGAAGCATTGGTTGAAAAGATCATAGCAGATAACAGTGATATCTTCCTGGTATCGGTACGCATTAAACCTACCAACAACATTAAAGTGTTTTTGGATGCAGATAGCGGATTAAGTATTGATAAATGTATCAAGATCAACAGGGCGATGTACCGGACCATTGAAGAAGAAGCCTGGTACCCGGATGGCAATTTTTCCCTTGAGGTTTCAAGTCCGGGTGTAGATGAACCATTGAAAATGCTGCGGCAGTACAAAAAAAATGTTGGCCGCAACCTGGAAGTGGTCTTTACGGATGATACAAAAATTGAAGGAAAACTGACCGATGCCGCTGAAACGGGCATCCAGTTACAATACACAGAAGGTAAAAACAAGAAAGCAGTAACACACACAAAAGACATTGCTTTTGGTGAAATAAAACAAGCAACAGTACTGATATCTTTTTAAATATTACATAACAAAATCCCCTGCCGGCGGGGTACAAAAAGTGAGGCTGGTAAGCGATATGGCACGTATTAATTTAATTGATTCCTTCCAGGAGTTTAAAGAAGCAGAAAACATTGATCGTCCTACACTGATGAAAGTAATGGAGGATGTGTTTAAGACATTGATACGAAAAAAGTATGGTAGTGATGACCAGTTTGACGTAATTGTAAACGATCAAAAGGGTGACCTGGAGATCTTCCGCCGCCGCACGATCGTTGACGATGGTGATATTTACAATACCCTCACTGAGATAGAATACAGCGATGCCATCAAGATCGAACCTGACTATGCAGTAGGTGAAGAATTGTACGAAGAAGTCGATATACAAAAAGAATTCGGCCGCAGGGCGATCCTGGCCGGTAAGCAAACCCTTGCCAGCCGTATCAACGACCTCAAGAAAAACCTGCTGATAAAGAAATACGAAGACCGTGTGGGAGAAATAGTAAGCGGAGAAATTTACCAGGTATGGAAGAAGGAAGTGTTATTGCTGGATGAAGAAAGCAATGAGATGATCCTCCCCAAATCTGAACAGATCCCTTCTGATTACTTTAAAAAAGGCGAAACGGTAAGAGGCGTTGTGAGAAAAGTGGAACTAAAGAATAACCAGGCTGTGATCATTGTATCCCGTACCAGCCCGGTGTTTTTAGAAAAACTGCTCGAAATTGAAGTGCCGGAGATATTCGATGGACTCATCGTGGTAAGAAAGATCGTAAGAGAGCCGGGAGAAAGGGCCAAGATCGCCGTGGAAAGTTTCGACGACAGGATTGACCCGGTAGGTGCCTGTGTAGGTATGAAAGGAAGCCGTATACATGGCATTGTAAGAGAACTGAAAAATGAAAACATCGATGTGATCAACTGGACAAACAACGTACAGTTACTGATCCAGCGTTCATTGACTCCTGCAAAAATTACCAGTATCGACCTGGATGAAGAAAAGAAACATGCTACTGTATACCTCAAACCAGACCAGGTTTCACTGGCCATCGGCAAGCGGGGGGTAAACATAAAGTTGGCCTGCGAATTGACAGGATACGAGATCGACGTGTACAGGGATAATGAAGGCGAAGTAGATGAGTTTGATATTGACCTGGAAGAATTCAGCGATGAGATCGAACCATGGGTAATTGAAACCCTGAAAGGTGTAGGTTGCGATACAGCAAGGTCTGTGCTGGCGCTAAGTCCTGAAGAGCTGGAACGCAGAACAGATCTTGAAAAAGAAACCATTGCCGATGTATTGAGGATATTGAAAGAAGAATTTGAAAAGGAGTAATGATGGTTAGAAAGATCAGCCATTACCCGTTAAATAAAGATTAGAAATTTAAGACTTAAGAATGTCAGAAAACACAATCATATTACCCAGGGCCATGAAGGCTGCGATAGAATTCAATGTAAGCAAGGATACGCTTGTTGAATTTTTGACCAGCAAGGGGTTTAGTTCCGATGAAATGCAACGGGATTTTAAACTCACGCCTGAAATGTACAGGGTAGCGCAGCAGGAATTTCAACAGGATAAAGTAGCGAAGCAAAACGCTGAAAAGATCGAATTGACTAAAAATGCAGGCGCTACAGAACAAAAAAAGAAGAAGGATGAACAGGACCTTTCTTTCAAGAAAAAGGAAACTCCTGCGGCACCCATTGTAGTAGAAAAGCCTGCCCCGGTTGCCGAAGTAAAGCCGGTTGAACCAGAACCAGCAGCACCTGTAGAAGAAAAAGCGGAACCTGTTGTAGCTGTAGTTGCTGCCCCGGAAGAAGAAAAAGACAAAGCAGCAGAAATCGTAAAAATAGAAGCGCCCGAACTGGAAGCTCCTAAAGTGGTTACCAAAATCGATCTTGATGCGATTGACTCCTCTACCCGTCCTAAAAAGAGCAGCAAAAAGCCGGAAGAGAAGAAGGAACCCATTGTGGCTATTAAAAAGGAACCAGCTCCCGCAGTTGAACCTCCACCGGCAGTTGCTCCCCCGCCAGTGGTAGAACAGCCAAAGGCAGATGTACCGGCCACGATTGAAAACATTAAAGCAGAAAGGCTTGAAGGCCCTAAGATACTGGGTAAAATAGAACTTCCCGTAGACAATGATACCAGGCCAAAAAGAGATACAGACGATAAGCGCAAACGCAAACGCATACCGGTAGAAAGAAAGGGAACAACCCCGCCGCCGGGTAGCCAGCCCCAGCAACGCCAGGGTGGAAACCAGCAGGGTCCCAACAGGCCGGGTGGCGGAGCGCCGGGCAACAGGCCGGGTGCGCCGGGAGGTAACAGACCGGGTGGTCCGGCTGGTTCAAACAGGTTTGGTGTAAGGCCGCCACATACTCCGGGTCGCAGGGAAGACAGGGAAATTGACGCAAAAGAAATACAGGATAAGATAAAAGAAACGCAGGCCAAACTCACAGGCGGCACAGGAAGAGGAAAAAACCTGAAAGCCAAAATGCGTAAAGCCAAAAGGAATGAGCTGGCAGAACAAAGAGAAGGTGACCTTGACCGTACAGAAAAACTACAGGTAACTGAGTTTATTTCTGTGAGTGAACTGGCCAACCTGATGGATGTAAGTTTTGCAGAAGTGATTGGTAAATGTATGAGCCTCGGCATCATGGTTAGTATCAACCAGCGCCTTGAAGCAGATGTAATTGAACTGGTGGCAAGCGAATTTGGCCTTGATGTTGAATTCATCGGGGTGGAAGATGCTGCCGATATGCATGAGGAAGAAGAAGAAGACAATGAGGCAGACCTGAAACCAAGAGCACCGATCGTTACCATCATGGGCCACGTTGATCACGGTAAAACATCTTTACTCGATCTTATTCGTAACACCAATGTAATTGCAGGTGAAGCCGGTGGCATTACCCAGCACATCGGTGCATATGAAGTTACCCTCGAAACCGGAAGACATATTACTTTCCTCGATACACCAGGTCACGAAGCGTTTACCGCCATGAGGGCCCGTGGAGCCAAGGTTACAGATATCGCAGTGATCGTAGTAGCAGCAGATGATGCCGTGATGCCTCAAACAAAAGAAGCCATCTCCCATGCACAGGCAGCAGGTGTACCAATGATTTTCGCTGTTAATAAGATCGATAAAGACGGCGCCAATCCAACAAAAATATACGAACAGTTAAGCCAGATGAATATACTGGTGGAAAGCTGGGGCGGTAAATACCAAAGCCAGGAAATAAGCGCCAAAAAAGGATTGAATATTGACCTGCTGATGGAAAAAATCTTGCTGGAAGCCGACATTCTTGACCTGAAAGCCAATCCTTCAAAAGTTGCCAACGGTACGGTTATAGAAGCTACACTTGATAAAGGCCGCGGCTATGTTGCTACGGTATTGGTGCAGAATGGTACCCTGAACCAGGGAGATATGATCGTTTCGGGCCAACACTTTGGTAAAGTAAAAGCAATGTACAATGAGCGTAACCAGCGCATTGACACTGCACCACCTTCTACACCGGTATTGATACTGGGATTGAATGGTGCACCACAGGCGGGAGAAACATTTAAAGAATACGATGACGAAGCACTGGCAAAAGAAAAGGCCTATCAGCGTGGACAGATATTGAGGGAACAGGGTATGAGGGCCAAGAAACACATTACACTGGATGAGATCGGAAGACGTTTGGCTTTAGGAAACTTTAAAGAACTGAACGTGATCATCAAGGGTGACGTGGACGGTTCTGTAGAAGCATTGAGCGATTCATTGCAGAAACTGAGTACGCAGGAAATTGTGGTGAAAGTGATTCACAAAGCAGTTGGTGCTATCACTGAAAGTGATGTTACCCTGGCCAATGCATCGGATGCCATCATCATCGGCTTTAATGTAAGGCCTACATTACAGGCAGCCAGACTGGCTGAGAACGAAGGAATCCAGGTGAAACTATACTCTATCATCTACACCGCCATCGACGAGATCAAGAGCGCCATGGAAGGTATGCTGGAACCGAGCGTAGAAGAGAAGATACTTGCCAATGTAGAAGTGAAAGAAGTGTACAAGTTTGATAAAGCTACTGTTGCAGGTTGTATCGTTATCAGTGGCAAGATCGCCAGGAATAACAGGGTGCGGTTGGTTAGGGATGGTATCGTTATCTATACCGGTGAACTGGGTAGCCTGAAACGTTACAAAGACGATGTAAAAGATGTGCCGACCAATATGGAGTGTGGTTTAACCATTAAAAACTACGCTAACCTGGAACCGGGTGACATTGTAGAAGCATTTGAAGAAGTGGAAGTGAAGAGAACATTATAGTCAATCGTGAATGGTCAATCGGGAATAGGACCTATGCTGGTATAGGAGGTTCCATTCACGATTCACTATTGACGATTTGCCACGACAAACATTTGTTAATAAACCAGGCAGATGATCTCACCAGATTTCATCTGCCTTATTTTTGGAATATAATTACTGATATGAAACAATTTTTCCTGCTGCTTATTGTTAGTTTTTCCTTCCTTTTTTCTTTTGCACAACCCCACAACAAAGTATTGGCCGATAAAATAATTGCGGTGGTGGGCGACAAGATCATCCTGAAAAGCGATATTGACAATACCATTTTAGATATGCAGCGCCAGGGAGTGGAAGTTCCCGGCAATGCACGCTGCCTTTCTCTTGAGCAGGCCATGGGCGTGAAAGCGTTGGTATTACAGGCAGAAAAAGATTCTATCCCGATTTCTGATGAGGAAATTGCTGCAGACATCGATAACCAGATCCGCGGATTCATCAATATGTACGGTTCAAAGGAAAAACTGGAAGAAATCGCCGGCAGAACCATTTACCAGTTAAAAGAAGATTTTAAAGATGGGTTCAGGGAGCGCAAGCTTGCCGGGGCCATGCGCAATAAGATTGTAGAAAATATCCGCATTACTCCCAATGAAGTAAAAGCGTATTACGATAAGATCCCGAAGGACAGCCTCCAGTTTTATGAAAGCGAACTGGAAATAGGACAGATCGTACTCTATCCAAAAGCAAGCAGGGAAGCCGATGATTATGCCATCGAACAACTGAATGAATTTAAGAAGCAGCTGGAAACCGGCAAAAAGGATATGAAAACCCTGGCCCTGCTGTATTCAGATGATCCGGGCAGTAAGGAAAAATCAGGACAGTATGATATCAACCGGAACGAAAAACAATGGGATCCTACTTTTTTGGCAAAAGCTTTTTCTTTAAAAGAAGGACAGATATCAGCACCCTTCAAAAGCAAATTCGGTTTTCACATTATCCAGATGGTGAACAGGGCCGGCGATGATGCAGTGATCAGGCATATTTTAAAGATTCCGCAAATCACTAAAACAGAAACAAAATCATCCGTTCAGAAATTAGATTCGGTTCGTTCAAAAATTGTTGCAGGCACCATCAGTTTTGGAGAAGCTGTAAATAAATACAGTGAGGATGACGCCAGTAAATTTACAGGCGGCAGACTAACCAACCAGGAGGGCGGCACTTATATTACCATCGACCAGTTGGATAAAGATATGGTGCTCATGATCAAAAACCTGGGTATTGGCGAATACTCACAACCAACAGAATTTACCGACCAGCGTGGTAAAAAAGGAGTAAGGATTGTGTACCTGATCAGCCGCAGTGAACCACACCGTGAGAATGTGAAGGACGATTACAATAAGATCGCACAACGTGCACTGGAAGAAAAAAAATCGGAAGCCCTTGAAAAATGGTTCACAGACAAGATCCCTACTTATTACATCAAGATAGATAATGATTTTAAAGGCTGCGAAGAGATGCACAAATGGTTGATCACCCCCAATGCGGCGGCAGTTAAATAAATTATTCTGTTACATAACAAAGCGTTGCTCAAACAGGCAGCGCTTTTTTTATGGTGTTTTTTAAAAAATTACCGAAGAATGGTTTTCATTTTGGTTGCCAGGATATTCAGGTCCCGGTGCTGGTAGAGCCGGTTGTCCATGCTGTCTAAGCTTCGTTTTGATATCACCCAGTTCATAGAATATTTGAGCGGCTCATTGGGCCGGTATAAGTTGATATCCCAGTAATTGATGTCGTTGCCGGTAAAATCTCTCATGTAATTTTTAAGCCGGCTGTCGTTCACTGTTGTCTGGATGCCAAAACTGCCTACCAGTGTTGTAAGCGGTGCAGCCAGGTCGTTGATAAATGGATTAACCTTGTGCACCAGCATGTCGCCTGAAGGGCCGTTTGTAATATGGATCACCTGGATATTGAGTTTTGCCAACCGTGCTTTTGAGGCATCGTCCCAGCCATTCTCATTCATCATCTTTCGCAATTGTATGATCATTTCATGCACCACACCGGCACCGGAATTGTCAACATAACCGCCATCTACAAAATAATTCACACTAAGCGAATCGTTTACATTTTTCACCTTGCCATCAATTCTCCCTGCCGGGCTCAGGTAAGGAAAACTGGCGCCCAGCACCACCGCAGAACTTAGTTTCATGTCAAGCGTAGTATCCTGCAGCAGGTCCAGTACGTCCAGCCGGTTGTTGAATTCTCTTTCGTTGGCTTTGATGTTGATGGTGCTGATCACCGAAGGCCTGCCATCCTGCATACGGGTAGTGTTGATGCACAATACCGGCATGGCTGCCCTGATATTTCGCTGGTCAGTCATTAAGGCCGATAGTCGTGTATTCATATTGATGGAATCTTTCAGGAAGATCCCGTTGCCTTCCGGCGCCTGTTCCAGTGCTTCTGTAAGCGCCGCCGCCCGGTCGCCGGCGGTAGAGAAAGGCCATAATTGTACAAAAAAATCATGCCCGAGCATACGGCTGGCGGTATAAGTAAGAAAATCACTTTTTAAATAAGCACGGGCATCTTTTAAGTAGGAACTGTCTGCCGGGTTTATATTTTCATTGCCTCTTTTTTTGAGCAGTAAATAAAAAGAGGCATTGCCAACGCTGCCGCCTGATGCACCGGATAAACAGAACAGGTGCTTGCCGAACCTGCCGCCCGTTTCATCCTGCAACCGGCTCAGCACAGAAGCCACCCAATAACCTGAACGGGAAGCTCCGCCATCGGCCAGTACAAAATAAACGGGGTAACTGGAAGAAGTATCAATGGCGGTTTTTCTTTCTTCCATCCAGGTTTTAAAATATTGTTTCAGGGGCGCCCGCTGTTTAAAATTGGCGGTATCGCTGTGCACAAGATTCACTTTATGCCGTTCCGTCCAGAAGCCGATAATGAATACGAGAATAAAAACCAGCAGGTGAATATTAAATCCCCACCTGATGGAGCGGTGTGTGATAAAGGCACCAACGCCTGCAAATACAGTAAAGGCAAGCAGCACAAAAGGGAAGGGAGTAATGTACACAGCAAATGGCACACTGAAAGTAGACCATGTATATACAATAAGAACAAAGAGTGCCAGCACTACAAATACCAGATGAAACAATTCTTCTGCAGGGCTGATACCTGCTTTTTGAGACAGTGTTTTGATGAGTCCCGGAACCTGCAACTGGTTGGCACTTTTAGCAGCGGCATCGTTCAGCCATTTGCGGCGGGTAATTACAAATACTAAAAAGCCCCATTGAATCAGTAACAGGTCGGCAATGATCAGCCACTCATTGTTTTTCAATTTAAAAGAAACCAGTACGCTTACCAATGTGATCAGCAGGATGGCTCCGAAGAATATCCAGTTAAAAACGATCTGCTTAAATTTTGATTCGATGAATTTTGAAAGCAGCCAGTAGTAAGGAAAAGAAAGAATGAAGATGCCCGAGTAAAAAACAGTTCTTAAAGGGCTGAACAAGGCTGTTTGTAAAAATGCAATGATAAAAAGGGTAAAAAAGCTGAAGCCGATCAACCTTGGTACATGGGTGAACAGGAAAACCGGCAAATAACCGGGCGTAATCTCCTGCCTGGCCGCTGCCACCAGCCGGGCACCATACCAGCAAACAAGTACAAGGCAAATGAGCGCCACCAAAAAGAAGAGAAAATTACCGGGTCTTTCGCTGGAAAGAACCATCAGGTCCTTGCCCTGCGTTAATGTTACAAAGGCGCCAAAGCAGGCCAGCAGAAAAAGGATACCCGAAAAGAAAAGCCATACGGAGCGAAATATACAACTGATAATATGGCTGGATGTTTTGGCGAAGGGCATAGTTGGAGTTTTAGTACATGAATGTACCGCTTAATTCATGCTTTGTCAACCCAGCCGAAGCGTCACCGGCAGCTTATCAACACCCGGTGCCTATAAGTGAATAAAAAGAGGCTGCATCTCGTTGGTCGCAGCCTCTTTATTTAAATATCATCATAGACATATAACGGATCTATTGCTGAATTGGCTTTCATTTCATAAACGGGGTTAATGATCCCGTCTTTTAAACCATATACCCAGCCATGCAGGTCGGGCCCGTTACGTTCCTTCCATGCCCGTTGGATAATGGATGTTTTAGCCAGCCGCTGCACCTGCTCAATTACATTCAGTTCTGTAAGCCTGTCGGCACGAAGGTTCCCGTCGTCAATACCATTCAGTTCTTCCCTGTTATGCCGGTACACATCTTTGATATTGCGAAGCCACATATTCAATACCTGGCTGTAATTATTATTGCTCATGGCGGCCTTTATACCACCGCAGCCATAGTGGCCACACACAATTACATGTTTTACCTTTAAGTGTACAACGGCAAAATCCAGCACACTCAGCAGGTTTACATCGGTATGAATTACCAGGTTGGCAATATTGCGGTGTACAAAAATTTCACCGGGCTGCGTATCGGTTATTTCATTGGCGGGCACCCGGCTATCGCTGCAGCCGATCCATAAAAATTCCGGTGTTTGTACATTTAAAAGGTTTTCAAAAAAAGAGGGGTTGCCGGCAACTTTATTCGCCGCCCATTTTTTATTGTCATGTAATAACAGCTCGTACGGCTTCATAAAAATGATTTGGTCAAAATTACTATTTCATAAAATTAAAGATCATGTATTTATGAATGAAAATGTTTTTTAGCGCAACTATGGCTAAATGACTATTGGCAGATGTTGTATTGGCGTTTTTTTAACAACTAACCCGAAAGCTTGTGACAGGATACTTAACAGACTTTTTTAAAGTAATGAAATTGTAAAAAATTTGGACTACCGGCCCGATGGTTTGGTTTCGACAAAGTAAAATACTAATTTGCAGCATATTCAATGAAGAAAAGCAGTAAATCATATACAATTTTTCAAAAGGTCACGTCCGTCTTTTTGATGCTGACCCTGCTTTGGCTTACAATAAGTACTCCTTTTGTAATTGCCAGTCAGCAGGAATTGGCCAAACAGCAAAAGGTACTGACAGTGGATCCTTCTTCTGCAGACTGTAGTGATGAAGCCGGCGATGATAATACTAGTGGTAACAATATCGAAGAAAAAGTACCGGTTACCAGTAATCTATCAGAAGAGTTTCTTCATGAACATCATACCACCCAGTTTTTCTTTACAATTATTTCCCTGTATCATAAGTTAGAAAACTCTGATACCTACACAGCCTTTCATGGCGAACTGCTTGTTCCTCCGCCCAATGCGGCATAATACACTTTTCCTTATTGCATTGCTGACAATGGTCCTTTAGCGGCCGGTCTATGTCATTTATTTAACCATTTCAATTATTTATTCATCATGGTTATGTTACCGTAACAGGTAGCAACCCAATAATTATTATACACATGAGAAAGCATTCAAAAGAATTCTTAGAGAATCTTACGCCCAGCCAGGCTTACAGCCTTTTAGTAGAAGGAAATCAACGCTTCATTGGTAACCTTAACAGGGATCACGATCACCTGGAACTGATCAACCAAACCAGAGAAGGACAGTTTCCGTTTGCAGTTGTGTTGAGTTGTATGGATTCCCGTACCTCGGTAGAACTGATTTTTGACCAGGGGCTTGGTGACCTGTTCAGTATAAGGGTAGCCGGCAATATTGTAAACGACGATATCATTGCCAGCATTGAATATGCGGTAAAATATGTAGGGTCCAAAATACTGGTGGTATTGGGTCATACTGAATGTGGCGCCATTAAAAGTGCCAAGCAGGGTGTTGAGGATGGTCATATAACCGGGCTGTTGAAACGCATTCACCCATCTATCAGCAAAGCATTATTGAATGATGAAGAGCATATGTTCACAGATAAGGTTGCTTATGCCAATGTAGAAAACAGCCTGGAAGAAATCATTAACCAAAGCGATATTGTAAAAGACATGTTTAAGAGAGGAGAGATTGGCCTTGTAGGTGGCGTGTACAATGTTGACAATGGAAAGGTTGATTTCTTTAAAAATCTGACCAAAGAAAAAGTGAAGGAAAAACAATTGGCTCATAGTTAAAAACTGAAAGTAAAAAGATGCAATTCACAAAAAATTTAAAAACAGATCTTCCATCCGGGCTGGTAGTATTTCTGGTAGCACTGCCGCTTTGCCTGGGTATTGCGCTGGCATCCGGCGCACCCTTTTTTAGTGGTATTATTTCCGGTATTGTAGGCGGCATCGTTATTGGTGCTTTAAGTAATTCTCAATTGAGTGTAAGTGGCCCTGCAGCAGGGTTGGCTGCATTGGTGCTGGGTGCCATTACGGCCATTGGCGATTTCAGGTTGTTTTTATGCGCTGTATTAATAGCAGGCATATTGCAATTGCTGATGAGCCTGGCAAAACTGGGCGGCATTGCCAACTATATTCCTTCAAGTGTAATCAAGGGAATGCTTACCAGCATCGGCATACTGATTGTTGCCAAACAAATACCGCATGCTTTTGGGTATGATAAAGATGAAAAAGGAAACGTAACCGAATTATTTCCCTATGGCAGCGAAAACATGCACGAGTTGCTGCAGCCGTTGCAGCACATAGAAGTAGGCGTAACGCTGATCTGTGTAATTTCCATTATCATCATGTTGCTTTGGGAAAAGCCGTTTATTAAGAAACGGCTTCCCTTTGTTCCCGGGGCATTGGTTGCCGTAATTGTGGCCATACTCATTAACCAGTTATGGCTCAGCACCGGCAGCAAGCTGGCGATAGAGAATGAACACCTGGTGCAGATAAAAGCAGCATCTTCTGCATCAGAGTTTTTAGGTTTTTTTACTTTTCCTGATTTTTCCGGATTTTTAAACAGCAAGATCATTGTGTATGGTTTTGCCATTGCCATCATCGCTTCGCTGGAAACTTTGCTGAGCATTGAAGCCATTGACAATTTAGATCCACAGCGCCGGGTAACCAATACCAACAGGGAACTGTTTGCGCAGGGTGTTGGCAATGCTGTTGCCGGTTTGATCGGTGGATTGCCTATTACCAGTGTAATTGTAAGAAGCAGTGCCAATGTAAATGCGGGCGCTAAAAGTAAATTCTCCGCCATTTTTCATGGATTATTATTGCTCATCTCAGTTATTTTTATTCCCATGCTGCTGAATAAAATTCCATTGTCGGCCCTGGCAGCCATCCTGTTATTAACAGGGTATAAACTGGCAAAGCCGTCGGTATTTGTGCAGACAGTAAAGAATGGTAAATTCCAGTACATACCATTTTTTGTAACGGTGATCGTGATCATCGCCATCGACCTTTTTGGCCTGGTGCCTGCGGTAAGCGGCAAGGGATTGTTAATTGGTGTAATTGCTGGTATTGTGGCGGCATTTGGTGCTATTCTTCATGGCAATCTTAAAAACTCTTACTTCTTTCATAAAGAAAGACACCAGCAGGGTGATCTTGTCAAGATACATCTTTCAGAAGAGGTTTCTTTTTTAAATAAGGCTGCTATCAGGGAAACGTTGGATACAATTCCGGCCAATACAACGGTAATCATTGATGCAAGCAATACCAGTTATATTGATTTTGATGTGCTGGAACTGATCAAAGAATTCAGGGACATCAAAGCGCCACTAAAAAACATTGTCAGCAAGCTGGAAGGGTTTAAAGATAAATACCAGGTAGAAAATCAGTTGAACGTGCAGTCGGTGCATTAGTGAATGGTGAATCGGCAATACGGAATTTGAATTTTGTACACCTGTAAAACAAATTTGACATTAATGATGCCTGTATAAAAAAATACCGGCCGCTTGCGGCCGGTATTTTTTTATACGTTCTTACAATCATTAAATATTCAAGCCACCACAGGCGCTGATCACCTGCCCGGTAATATAGCTGCTCAGGTCGCTGGCTAAGAACAAGGTTACATTGGCGATATCTTCAGCAGTGGCAAAACGTCCCAGCGGAATGCCGGCTTTGTATTTGTCTGCCGCAGCGCCATCCTGCAAATAACTTGTCATATCTGTTTCTACAAAACCCGGTGCAATGGCATTGCAGCGAATGTTGCGGCTGCCCAGTTCTTTGGCTACCGATTTTGTAAACCCGATCACGCCCGCCTTGCTGGCTGCATAACTGCTTTGTCCCGCATTGCCCATTTCGCCGATCACGCTGCTCATGTTGATGATGCTGCCGCTCTTAGCCTTCATCATAGGTTTTATAACCTGCTTGGTCATGTTGAATACACTGGAAAGATTTACCTGTATCACTTCATTCCATTGTTCAGGTGTCATGCGGAGCAGCAGGTTATCTTTTGAAATGCCGGCATTGTTCACGCAGATATCCACCTGGCCGAATTCCTTTAGTACATCATTTACAAAAATTTCGCAGGCGGCAAAATCTGCTGCATTGCTCTGGTATGCTTTTGCCTTAACGCCCAGTGCAGCCAGTTTTTGCTCCAGTGCGGCGGCTTTTTCTTTACTGCTGTCGCTTACATAAGTAAATGCAATGTTTGCTCCCTGTTCCGCCAGTTTTATGGCCACACCTTCGCCGATACCCCGGGCAGCCCCGGTTACAATGGCTGTTTTGCCTTCAAGTAATTTCATGTTTATATTTTAAGTAGAATAATGAAAAGTTATTGCAAATAAAATGAATTTATAAATCACCTGCACGATAAAATAATGTGCAATTACCAGCAATAAAGATTTTAGAACGGCCCACCACCAGCGGTCCCTGTAAAAAAGCCGGAAGGCTTTTGCTGCAAAAGAAGCCACCACTAAATAAGCAAAAATTCCAACGGCAGCTTCGCCCACAGATTTAGTGATGGAAGCAGGGAAAAGTTTATAAAATAAAGTAAGCAGCAGCGGCAGGATAAAAAAGCTAAACAGTAAGTAAAAAGAGTTAAGCTCTGTTGCCAGTACCAGGTGATCGAAAAAGTAGCGGCGCTTGCGCAGCGACAGTAACCAAAGTACCAGTGCGGTAAGCGGCAAGAGTATTATGAGCAATATCTTCGAGATCTTTTCAGACTTTTTATTAAAGTTGTGTTCGATGGCCAACAACTTTTCATCGCTTTCGATCAGCGTATTCATCGCCTTTGTTTGATACACAAATACCTCTTGCTCATTGACAATGTTCTGTTGTTCTTCTGATTGGTAGATCACGCTGAGGGCACTATCGATATTGATGCCTGATTTTGCCGTTGTTACTTTAGCAGCGTATGAATTTTTTTGCAGGTAATAGCTGAAGGGCATATTTAAACCTGTAAACAGCGGGAAGATGAGATACAGTACCACCAGCAGCATAAAAAAGGGCAGTGGCTTAAAATATTTTTTTCTGAGTCCGTCACAATAGTCTGATGAAAGCCTGCCGGGTTGCGAAAATATTGCCCTGAGAGTATTAAAAAAAGTGCCTTCAAAATGAGTTACAAAATGAAGGGCATCTTCAAAAAAACGAAGGATCGATTTATCGTGGTCTGTATAAACTTTCTCTCCACATCGGTTACAATAATTTCCCTGGAACCGGTTGCCGCAGTTCTTACAGCTGTTAGTGCCTTCGTTCATACGGCCCGGAAATTTTTTAGTAAGATGATCTCTTCCAGGATATTTCTTTCGTTACTCAGCCTGGGTACTTTATGCTGGCCACCCAGCTTACCCTTACTCCTGAGCCATTCATTAAAAGCTCCCCTGGGCATGGCGTGCAATATAGGGAGCCTCAATGCAATATCCTTGTGGCGCTTGGCCTCGTAATCGCTGTTGATATCCTTTAAGGCATTGTCCAGCTCATAAATAAAAGCTGTGATATTGTCTGGTTCTTTTTCAAACTCCACCAGCCATTCATGTGTGCCGTTACTGCCGTCGCAAAAAAATACCGGGGCGGCCGTATAATCATTTACCACTGCGTTGGTTTTTTCTGCTGCGATGGCAATGGCTTTGTCGGCGTTGTCTACGATCACCTCTTCCCCAAAAGCGTTCATATAATGTTTTAAACGGCCGCTTACTTTTATCTTATAAGGATTGAGGGAAACAAATTGTATGGTATCGCCGATGAGGTATCGCCAGAGGCCACCCGTAGTGCTGATGACCGGCGCATAGTTTTGCCCCGTTTTCACTTCATTCAGTCCAACAGTTTGGGGTGATGGCTTTCCATATTCTTCCACCGGCATAAATTCATAAAAAATGCCATGCTCGGTAAACAGCAACATGCCTTCATCGTCAGGGCAAATTTGCCCGGCAATAAAACCTTCACTGGCGTTGTATATTTCCAGGTAGTTGATGGGAGCGCCCATTATTTTTTCAAACTGCTCCCGGTAAGGCACAAACGAAACGCCGCCATTGATGTACAGCTCCAGGTTGGGCCACACCTCTTTGATGGTCTTTTTTTGTTTTATTTCCAGTATGCGTTTCAGCAGCAGCAGCGTCCAGGTAGGTACGCCGGCAATAGAGGTTACATTTTCTTCTGCGGTGGTTTGTGCCAGCTTCTCAATTTTATTTTCCCATTCGTCCAGCAGGGCAATGCTCAGTTCGGGGGTTCGCAGCCACTGACCCCAAAAAGGAGAGTTTTGCATCAGTACCGCACTCAGGTCGCCATAGTGTATCTCATCGTTGATGGTGCTGATCTGGTGTGAGCCGCCTACTACCAGGCCCTTGCCGGTAAGCACATCGCTGGCAGGAAAATTTTTATAATAGTTGGAAAGTATATCTTTCATTCCCTGGAAATGATTGTCCTGCAGGCTTTCATCGCTGATGGGGATGAACTTGCTTTTATCGCTGGTGGTACCCGATGATTTGGCAAACCAGTAAATGGCATCATTCCACAAAATATTCTCCTCCCCGTTCATCATCCGTTCGATGTAAGGCTTCAGATCGTCGTATTCGTGAATGGGAACGGTTTTTTTAAAAGCCTTTAGATTGAAGAGCCTGGAGAAGCCATATTTTTTTCCAAATTCCGTGTATTGTGCAGATGTTACCAGGTGCTGCAACACTTCCCGCTGCGCCGCCATGGGGTGGTTACTCCATTTTTGCATGCGCCATAAGCGCATCCTTGCAATTTTAGATATGGCGGGGGATAGCAGCTTCATTAGTATCAGGCAAAATACGCAAATGAAACGGAAAGATGAAATGATTTAAAACAGCGGGCTATTGCTGATGGCTCATATTGTTGAGCTCGGTTTCAATCTGGCGAAGATCAGTTTGAGATAATACAGGCGAATGATGATACATATCATCCAGCATTTTAATAAATGCAGGGTTACGGTGGCTTTTTCCGAAAGAATACAAAGAGCTTTTAAGTTCCAGCATAAATTTTTCATATTCTTCCTCTGCAGGTGTTGCCAAAACCGGCAGGTTTTCGAAAGATACATTCTCAAGGGCTTCTTTTTCTTCCGCTATTTTCTCCAGGGTAGCCAGGGCGCTTTTTACTGAGTACAACAACTTTTCGGCATTTACCCCGGCATCTTTTGCTTCGTCATGCAGGTAATCCTTTCTTCTTAGTTCAAAATTTCTACCTAAGTACAATCTCCGCACCTGTTCATTGGCGGCCAGTTCTTCGGCCGTACCATGTTCAAAGATCTTTCCATCGATCAGTAAATAGGCCCTGTCGCAGATGGACAGCGTTTCATTCACATTGTGATCGGTGATGAGGATGCCGATATTCTTATATTTCAGTTTTGCCACAATGGACTGTATGTCTTCCACCGCAATGGGATCAACACCTGCAAAAGGCTCATCCAGTAATACAAATTTGGGATCAACTGCCAGTGCCCTGGCTATTTCTGTTCTTCTTCTTTCACCCCCGCTCAGCGTATCACCATTATTCTTTCTTACCTGTTGCAAACGAAACTCGTCCAGCAACACTTCCAGTTTTTCCTTTTGTTCTTTCTTGTTAAGCTTTGTCATTTCCAGCACTGCTGAAATATTATCTTCTACGCTCAGTTTGCGAAATACGCTGGCCTCCTGAGGTAGGTAACCAATACCCATTTGCGCCCTTTTGTACATGGGCATTTTGGTGATGTTGATGTCATTTAAAAAAACTTCGCCTGCATCCGGCTTTACCAGGCCGACCACCTGGTAAAAAGAAGTGGTTTTGCCGGCGCCATTGGGTCCCAGCAGGCCAACGATCTCCCCCTGCCTTACATTAAAGGAAACATTGTTCACCACCGTACGGCTGCCATATACTTTTACGAGATTCTTTGTTTGTATTACTAAATCCAATTCGGTAAGGTTTGCAACAAAAATACAGTAAAGCCGGTATAACGCCATTGCCGATTAATGTTTAACATCTGTTTGTGCTTTATCCTTACTTAAGTAAGTTTGCAGATATTTTAAAACCAAGATGAAAGTTACAGACCACATAACCCAGGCAAAAGACACCCTTGTATCATTTGAAATTTTACCTCCTTTAAAAGGTAAAACCATTAACACCATTTACAGTCACCTTGATCCATTGATGGAGTTTAAACCCTCTTTTATCAACGTTACTTACCATCGCAGCGAAACCATGTTCAAGAAAAAAGCGGATGGAACTTTTGAGCGGGTAGAAGTACGCAAGCGGCCGGGTACTGTTGCTATTTGTGCTGCCATTAAAAATCACTACAATGTAGATACGGTACCACATCTTATTTGCGGTGGCTTTAGCAAAAGAGATACGGAAGATGCACTGATCGACCTGAGTTTTTTAGGGATCGACAATGTGCTGGCTTTGAGGGGCGATGCTGCAAAAAACGAGGCCGGTTTTGAGCCGGAAGCAAACGGGCATGCTTATAGTGTTGACCTGATAAAGCAGGTGGTTAACATGAAGAATGGTATTTACCTGGAAGAAGATATCAAGAACGGCGGCAAGGCTGATTTTTGCATTGGCGCAGCCGGTTATCCTGAAAAGCATTTTGAAGCGCCCAACCTGGATACTGACCTGCAGCATTTAAAAGATAAAGTGGATGCCGGAGCGGATTATATCATGACGCAGATGTTCTTTAACAACCAGAAGTTTTTTGATTTTGTAAAATCCTGCAGGGAGATCGGGATTGATGTGCCTATCATCCCGGGGCTTAAACCGCTTACTACCAAAAAGCAACTAACGGTGTTGCCAAAGATATTTCATGTGGATATTCCTACAGAATTATCCAACGAAGTGGCAAAAGCAAAAACAGATGAGGATGTTGAAAAGATTGGTACAGCCTGGCTGATACAGCAGTCAAAAGAATTGAAAGCATTCGGTGTACCGGTGCTCCATTATTATACACTGGGCAAGCCAAGGGTGATTTATGATGTGGTAAAGGAAGTGAGGTAATAGTGAATCGTCAATGGTGAATCGTGAATGCGGCACCCTGACAAAAACTCAAATTTGAAAATGACAAATAAAAGAGGCTTCAATTGAAGCCTCTTTTATTTGTCATTTGTTTATTGTTATTTCAGCAACGATTGAAATACCGGTTCGGCTACTTTAACGGGGTATTTCTTTTTGAGTTCTTCTACCCATTTTTCTTCGAGGTGATTTTGATATTCGTTGATCACCAATCCTCTTGCTTCTTCAAAACTGCGTTGCTGGTTGGCAGGGAACAATTGCAGGATCTTTACAAAACTTGCGGTGTTGTCGGTACCATTGATGATGGGGGCTGCTATTAAACCTGCAGCAGGGATGGTTCCTTCGGGCAGCTGCAGTTGAGAAAGTTCGTACCTGCCGGAATCCGCCTGTATCCTTCCTTCGCTTTCATCAGCGATCTGCTTCCAGCTTTTACCGTTGCGCAGGCCTTCGGCCGCTTCCTGAGCTGCCTCGGCGTTGTTACAATTGAACAGCAGTACTGTTGCACTTTCAGCCCACTGGTATTTACTTTTATTGGTTTCGTAAAATTTCTTTAGCCCGGCGCTGTCGGCAGCAGCCTTGCTCCACACATTTCTTTCCATTACTTCAAAAAGCATATTGCCTTCTTTGAACTCCTGCATCTGGTATTTGAAATCATTGTTGAAGTCTTCCAGGTGTTTCCTGTAATATTCTATTGCTACAGTACTGATGTATTTTTCAAGCAGGGCTTTGTTGTCTTCTCCCTTATAAACATCTGCGTTGAGTTTATAATCCTTTACAAAATTGAGCCAGTCGCTACCCACCACTTTAGATTTTGCAAAACTAAAAAGTACTGTTTTGCTGATGGGATAACCGGCTACTGTTTTTTTTGCAGCAACACTGTCTGCATAACGAAACAACTGCTCCTCTTTAATGGCCGGGTTTCTTTTAAAACCTGTTTTAACCATTACCTGTTTTAAAAAATTTGCTTTGGCGATGCTGATCCTTGTATCCTGCACTACCTGTTGTTTTAGGGATGCCATATAGGCTTCGTCCGTTTTATCTGTTGGAGTGGGTTTTTGCTGCAGGCGTTTTACAATGTGGAAGCCATACCCGGTATAGATCGGTTTGCTGATATCGCCATCTTTTTGCAGGGCAAACACTGCTTTTTCAAAAGGCAGTTCAAATTTACCGGTACCAAACTCAGCCATTTCACCACCACTCAGGTAAGTGATCCTGTCGTCGCTGTATTTTTTTGCAAGCTCTCCAAAGTTGCCACCTGCCTGTAATACATTGTAAAGCGAATCAGCCAGTTTTTCGATCTCTTTCATGCGCTGTCCGCTTACATCCGGAGGAATCGCCAGCAGTATCTGTGCTATCTTCCATTTGCCGGCACTTTTTCTTTCTTCTGTATTTTTAAAAACGTGCAGGGCAGATTTGGTGCGGAAAACCCTGCTTACAGCACCAGGCTTAAGCGTATACACCAGCGATTCCATATCATAAGGAATGGTAAGGGCCGTGATGTATCCAAGGTCTTTGCCCTTGATGGGTATGATCTCTTTGCTGATCTCGTCTACCATTTCATCATAATCTGTTTTTCCTTTTTCCAGGTGTTCTCTCGCTTCTTCAATGGCTTTGTGTGCTTTTACGGTATCGGCAGGGTTCATCCGGTTATTGATGGGCACATAAAAGTGCAGCAGGTGAATGTCTTTCTGGCTGCGTTCAAATACCTCATCCACCAGGCGGTTCACTTCTTTTTCGTCATTGAGGTAACCGTCTTCTACCTGGCTGCGGAAATTCTGCACATCGTATTTTAACTGCTGCAGGGTATCCAGTCGCAGTTCCGAAGCGGCTTTTACTTTCAATTTGAATTTTGAATAAAGGTCCAGGTACTCCCGGTAAGCTTTCTCTTTATCAGCAACAGCAGTTTTGTTTTTGTTGTAGGCTCTTAAAAATTCATCCTTGCTTACAGCATTGGTACCGTATGTAAAAAGGGTTTGGGAAAAACTCTGCGTTACCGCCATTGAAGTAATAAGCAGTGCAAAAAAATGCTTCATGATATGCTGTTTGCGTTTTATTTTGTTTTGGTTGAATTTATTTTAACCTGCAGCAGTTCGTCAATTTGAGTGAGGTTAAGTTTTTTGCCAATGATGTTCTTGTTCTTGTCCAGCAACAAAATGGTAGGGGTCATGATCACATCATACAACTGGCGGTAGCTTGGCTTTTGGGCAGCGGCATCCGCTTCTTCCATGGCCTTGGTTTGGTATACATTGGTCCAGTCGTTTAGTTTGTGATCGTTGATGAACCTGATCCAGGCAGGCTTCACATCTTCTTTGGCATCTCCCGAAAGCATCCCATAAATTTTTACGCCTTTGGCTTTCCAGCTTGCATTGTAAAAAGAATCCATCCTGGGGATCTCTTCCTTGCAATGGCCGCAATTGGGATCCCAGAAAACTACAACAGTATAATCTGCATCCAGGTTATACAGGGAGGAAGGCTTTCCTGCAGTATCCAGCATTTCAAGATCCGGGGCTTTGGCACCGATCAGGCTGCTCACCACCATGTAATAACGGCGTTTGATAACTTCCATTTGTTTTTCGTTCAGCCAGCTGGTGAGGCCTGGGCCGTGGTATTTTTCGAAGAGGTGTACAAAAACTGCATCCAGCCCCATGTATTTTGGATTGATGTATTCATCCGTTGCCCAGTTTAGAATGAACTTGTACATCTCCTGGCTGCTGCGTGCCAGCAACAACTGGTAATCCATGTCTTTGATGATGCTATCCGGGTGCTGTATCAGTATCTCCCGGTAATATTTTTCAAACTTGGGTTGAAAAAAAGGAGAGCGTATAATGCGTTCGTCCATAAACGTTACCCCATCCCAGTAATGCTTGCGGTAGTGATAATAATTTTCCAGCGAATCGGCACGTGTTTTAGGATTGCTGTGCAAAATCGGCGGCTCCTTCATGGCATTCAGTATCGCTGCCAGCATAGAGGTGGGCTGCGTTTTCATGATATTATCCCGGTAGTCGTTCAGTTCTTTATTCAGCCGGTTGTAATTGGCTTCATGCAGGGCAGAATCCTGTTTTGTTTTACTTTGTGCATATGCCTGCCGCTCCTGCTCCCAGGCCTTACCTTTTACAGCAACATTTTTTTGATATTGCTGAAACAGGATGTTTTCTTTAGAGCCTGTGATCACGGTCTTGTTTACCAGGTCCGTGGTATCGATCTTTATAGTGATGGCCTGCTGTTCTTTATCAACAAAAAAGTCTACGTATTTTGATTTACCCGGTACAAAAACGGAATAAATACCACCCGGCAACCTGCGCTTACCTTCAAAGATGGCTACGCCTTTGTTATTTACGGCTGCAGAATCCTCGATGTTAAAGTTTTTGCCACTGTAATAGGTTAGGTATGCGATGCCGGAGGTAAAGCCGGGTGCAGTGAGGGTGATCTTAAAGTTCTGAGCAACGGCACTGCCTGATAACCAAACGAAAATCAAGGGTAAAAATAGTCTCTTCATAATTTTTTGATTGCTTACAAAAATATCTAAAATGAACGGTATCACAGCAATCTGCTAAAATAGGCAGTTTAAAAATTACAAATCGTTAACAAAACATAGTTATCCTATTTTTGCGGCTGTGAAAAGAAAAAAATACACACTCGAAAAGGTACTGGTTACCGGCTATGCGTCTGAAGGGAAGTCGCTGGCAAGGATAGATGGAAAAGTGATCTTTATAGAAGGGGCTGTACCCGGAGATGTAGTAGACGTTTTTGTTAGTACCAATAAAAAGGACTGGGGTGAAGGAAAAGTAACCCGCTTTCATGAGTATGCAAAAGAAAGAACCGAGCCTTTTTGCCGGCACTTTGGCACCTGCGGTGGATGCAAATGGCAGATGCTGCCTTATGAAAAACAACTGGAGTACAAGCAGCAGGAAGTAGAACAAAATTTTAAACGCATTGGCAAGGTTGCCCTGCCGGAGATAATGCACATCGCCGGTGCAGGCGACACAAAATATTACAGGAACAAACTGGAGTTTACGTTCAGCAACAAGCGCTATCTCAGTAATGAAGAGGTAAAAAAAGCTGCAGAGATTCCCCAGGAAAATGCGCTGGGCTTTCATGTGCCAAGGATATTTGACAAGATCATCGACATCCGGGAATGTTATTTAATGGGCGATGTAAACAACCAGGTCAGGAACCATATCCGTGATTTTGCAAAGGAGAACAATTATTCTTTTTACGATATCAAACAGCATACAGGCTGGCTGCGCAATATCATTATCCGTTATTGCAGCACCGGGGAACTGATGGTAAATATTTGCCTGGGGTATGAGGATGCGGCGGAAACAAAAAGACTGATGGATTTTATTTTAGAAAAAGTGCCGGCCATCAGCACGCTGCTGTACACCATCAACCCAAAATGGAATGATACCATTTATGATCTTACGCCACAGGTATATGTTGGCAAGGGATATGTAACCGAGCAACTCGGCGAATTTAAATTCAAGATCGGTCCCAAATCGTTTTTTCAAACCAATACCGGCCAGGCAGAAAAATTATACAGCATCACCCGTGATTTTGCCGGCTTAACCGGGAACGAAATTGTGTACGACCTGTATTGTGGTACCGGCAGTATCGGCATTTTTGTAAGCAGGCTGGCAAAAAAGATCATCGGCGTAGAGGTGGTGGCAGAAGCGATTGAAGACGCCAAAGAAAATGCAGCGCTTAACAACATTACCCATGCTGAATTTTTTGCCGGAGATGTGATAAAGATCTGTAACGACGCATTTTTTGCTGCACATGGCCGCCCCGATGTGATTATCACCGATCCGCCGAGGGCTGGCATGCACGCCACGCTGGTAGAGAAGTTGCTGGAAATAGCTGCCCCTAAAATTGTGTATGTAAGTTGCAACCCGGCCACCCAGGCCCGTGATCTTGCGCTGCTGGATGAAAAATACTCGCTAGAAAAGATTCAGCCGGTAGACATGTTTCCTCATACGCATCATATTGAGTGCGTGGTGCTGCTTAAATTGAGATGATGGGCTGCTGTGTTGCACGCTGAGGCGCAGTGATCGCAGAGCAGGGAAAGAAAAAAGACCAGTTTTTTTCAGCGTCCTCTTTTTCTCTGTATGAAAGAAATCTATGCCAAAAAATCCCTGCCTCACACCCCGTTTTTTACACATTAGCATTGGCAGCTCATGCTTTCATTGTAATTTGTTTCGGCTAAACAAAGATTGTAATGAAAAAGATATTTTTCCTCTGCTCAATTTTCTTCTCCTCATCCGTCTTCTCCCAAACAATATCAACGCCCTTTAACAAGCCGCCGGAGTGGAGCAAAAATGCCATCTGGTACCAAATATTTGTAGAGCGGTTTTACAATGGCGATAAAACCAATGACCCTACCCTTGCCAATATTACGGTACCAACGCAAATGGAACCTCCGGCAAACTGGAGCATCACACCCTGGACCCAAAATTGGTTTGGCCAACAGCAATGGGAAAAAAAACTGAACAGACCTTTTAATGAAACCATCCAGTTTCGCCGTTATGGTGGCGACTTACAGGGGGTTATCAACAAACTGGATTACTTACAACAGTTAGGGATAAACGCTTTATTCATCAACCCCATCAACGATGCACCCTCTTTACATAAGTACGATGCAAGAAGTTATCATCATGTAGATGTAAATTTTGGTCCCGATCCCGAAGGCGATAACAGGATCATTGCTGCTGAAGATCCTGCTGATGCGGCCACCTGGAAATGGACTGCAGCCGACCGCTTGTTTTTGCAGCTCGTAGCCGAAGCCCATAGAAGAAAAATGAAGATCATTATCGATTACTCCTGGAACCATACCGGCATTTTATTCTGGGCCTGGCGGGACATTGTAAAAAACCAGCAGCAGTCTAAGTACAAAGACTGGTACGAGATCACCTCTTTTGATGATCCATCTACCCCACAAAATGAATTTGCCTATAAAGGCTGGCTGGGTAATAACACCCTGCCGGAAATAAAAAAGGTTGATATCACAACAGAAAGAATCGTGGGCAATCCATATGAAGGAAATATCAATGAGGGTGCAAAACAACACCAGTTTGCGGTGGCTAAAAGATGGCTGGCGCCGGATGGAAATGCTGCTAACGGAATTGATGGATTCCGGCTGGATGTGGCTGACCAGGTAGGGCTTGGTTTTTGGCGTGATTTCAGGAAGGAGGTGCGAAGTATAAAGCCGGATGCTTACCTGGTGGGCGAAATATGGTGGCAGCAATGGCCCGACAAATTAATGGACCCTGTACCGTATACGAAGGGCGATGTATTTGATGCAGTAATGTTTTACCAGGCGTACAGGCCTGCCCGTTACTTTTTTGCCAATACCAATATCAGCTATAGTGCAGAGCAGTTAAAAGACAGTCTTGAAGCCCTGTGGAGATCGCTGGATCCGGATCACCTGCAGGCCATGATGAATGTGTCTTCTTCGCATGATGCGCCAAGATTGCTCAGCGATTTTTATAATCCCAATCAATACAAATTCAAGGCAACGCCCAATGACGACCCGGCCTACAAAACAGGCAGGCCGGATGCGGACAGCTACAACAGGTTGCGGCTATACCTGGTGCACCTGTTTACAACCACGGGGGCGCCACAGGTATGGAACGGCGAAGAGATGGGTATGTGGGGAGCCGATGATCCGCATTGCCGCAAGCCGTTGATGTGGAAAGAGTTTGCCTTTGAAGATGAAACAAGGAAAAACTACCAGCCAGGGAAAAAAGAATATGATAAAGTAGCGTTTAATCAGCAGCAATTCAACTGGTATAAAAAGCTGATCCATATCCGCAAAAACAACCCGGTATTGGCAACGGGTGCCATCGCAATTGTGACAGCTTCAGCAAAACAATTCGGTTATACCAGGTACAATGATAAAGAACGGATCGTGGTGTATTTCAACCTCGAAAAAACGAAGGGAGATTTTAAACTGGATACGCCCGGGAATTATACTGACCTGCTCAGTTCAAAAAAATACAGCCGCATCCAGTCCATTTCACTTGCCCCAATGACAGCCGTTATTCTAAAAAAGACGAAGTAGAAATAACAGATTCTTTTTATGCAGCGGTTGTTTCAATCCATTCACATCCATTAAATTTGCCGTTTGGCGATGTAATAAAAACTGTGATATGGATATTAAAGTAATAGCGTTTGATGCTGATGATACCCTTTGGGTGAACGAACCCTATTTTAAAGAAATAGAAGAAAAATTCTGCGACCTGCTGGAAGATTATTTACCAAGGCATACGCTGGTAAAAGAATTGTTTAAAACCGAGATCGATAATCTATCATTGTACGGGTACGGTGTAAAAGGTTTTATGCTCAGCATGATAGAAACAGCATTAAGGGTAACGAATAATACACTGAATATTGAAGTGATCGAAAAGGCCATTGGCTTTGGAAAAGAACTGCTGCAAAAAGACATCGAGATGCTGGACGGCGTTGAAGACGTACTGAAAATGCTGAAAGGAAAATACCGCCTGGTAGTGGCTACAAAAGGTGACCTGCTCGATCAGGAACGCAAACTAAAAAAATCAGGGTTGGAGCATTATTTTCATCACATAGAGATCATGAGCGACAAGCAGGAAAAAGATTACCTGGATCTCATCAAGCACCTGGATATTGAACCGCAGGAGTTTTTGATGATGGGCAACTCTTTAAAAAGTGATGTACTGCCGGTGCTGTCAATCGGTGGTCACGCTGTACACATACCATATCATACTACCTGGGCGCATGAAACAGTGGAGCACAAAGTAGAGCATGCTAATTTTAAACAGGTGCAGCACATGACAGAAGTACTGAATTTTTTATGAGCGGTTGCTGCGAATACCACTGCTTCAATTTTCAACTTTCAATTTAATTAAATGAATTTCGATACGCTGCCAAAAGTAGAATTGCACCTGCACCTCGATTGCAGCCTGAGTTACGATGTGGTAAAACAATTGGATCCTTCGGTTACAGCAGATGACTACCAGCGGGATTTTATTGCTCCGGCAAAATGTGAAGACCTTGTTGATTTTTTAAAACGGGCTGTCAAGAGCTTTTCGTTGATGCAGACAAAGGAAGCGTTGGAACTGGTAGTGCAGGATCTTTTCAAGCAATTAAAAGCAGACAATACCCTGTATGCGGAGATCAGGTTTGCACCTTTCCTGCACCTGCAAAAAGGATTGACCGCTTATGAAGTAGTTCAAACGATCGAAGCGGCTACCGCCGCGGCCGTTCAGGAAACCGGTATCGAAGCAAGACTGATCCTGTGCACCCTTCGTCATTTTACCGCCGAACAGAGTATGGCTACCGTAAAGTTGGTAGAGCAGTTCAGCAACAGTTATGTTGCAGGGTTTGACATAGCCGGTGATGAAGCCGGTTGCCCGGTAACCAACCATATAGCTGCCTTTGATTACGCAAGGGAAAAGGGGCTGCACATCACAGCCCATGCAGGGGAAGCAAGCGGTGCAGCAAGTGTTTGGGAAACCCTTAAGATATTTGCGCCCACCCGTATTGGCCACGGAGCAAGGAGTGCGGAAGACGCAACGCTGGTGCAACACCTGAAAGAAAAAAGGATTCACCTGGAAATTTGTCCGAGCTGCAATGTGCAAACATCCATGTATGCTGAATATAAAGATCACCCGGTTGACAGGTTAAAAAAAGAAGGCGTTTCTTTGAATATCAATACTGATTGCAGAACCATTGTTGACGTTACGCTTAACAGGGAATATCAAAAACTGCAGGAGAATTTCGGATGGACCAGGGAAGATTTTTACGAATGCAATGCCAATGCGCTCAAAGCAGCCTTTATCCCGGAAGCATTGAAAACAACCCTGCTGCAAAAGTTGACTGCCGCTTATCAGCAGCAATCCTACATTTAACACAGCTGTTTTATATTAATCGGTCTTTAATGCCGAAATTGCAGCTTAAACTTTATTGACGGATGCAGAAAGTTACTCCTGTTGTTTTAAATCTTATTATCATAAACGTGCTGGTGTGGGTAGCGCAATTGTTTTTTGACATGCCTTCTTTTGCCCTGTCAAGTAACATTGCGTTATACCCCATTGATAGCGGTCTCTTTAAACCGTACCAGCTAATAACCCACATGTTCGCTCATTCCTCGTACAGTATCAGGCCGGATGGTATGCTCGGAAATGTGGAGTTGTTTCATATCCTTTTTAATATGTATGCCCTGTGGATGTTTGGCACAGCACTGGAGAATATCTGGGGCCCAAAAAAGTTCCTTTTGTTTTACCTCGTTTGTGGCCTTGCAGCAGGAGTTGCCCAATTGTTCTTATCAGATGCTGCTGCCGTGGGCGCCTCGGGCGCCATCATGGGCTTGCTGGCAGCTTTTGCATATTTGTTTCCCAACGTTGAATTTTTTATCCTGCCCTTCCCCTTCCCCATCAAAGCAAAGTACATGGTGATGATCTACGCCGGTATCGATCTATTTGGAGGCATTCATCCCGGTGCCGCAGATAACATTGCGCATTTCGCTCACCTCGGGGGTCTTGTAATGGGCTTGATTCTTGTTATCATCTGGAACAAAACCAATCGAAAAACGTTTTACTAACCTTAACACTTATATAAAAAGGGTACAGTAAATTTGTACAACAACATTATTTATGGGAGAGTCGGACAGATACCAGGACTTTAGCAGGCCAAGGAGAAGGCTCACACTGGGGGATGACAACAACGCCCTGGTAGGGCTCATCACGATCAATATCATCTTCTTTATTGTTTTGCTGGTAGTAGAAGTTATTTATGCCAATGTGCAGGGAAGTGCCACCGTTTTTGCAGGCGATGTATTGCCTTACTTCCAGGTGCCGGCAAAGCCCGCTATTTTAGCCACCAGGCCATGGACCCTGCTCACCAGCATGTTTACCCATTACCGCTTTTTTGAAATGCTGGGTGGTATGATGTGGCTTTGGGCATTTGGATATATCTTCCAGGAACTCACCGGCAACAGGAAATTAATTCCTGTTTACATTTACGGAGGCATTGCCGGCGCAGTCGTATTCATCATTGCGGTCAACAGCTTTCCTTCCATGCGGCCCAATGCCGCTGCTATGTTTTTAATGGGTGGCAGTGCTTCCAACATGGCCATTGCAGCAGCAGCAACGGTGCTGGCTCCCGACTATCGTTTTTTCAGGAATATAGGTGGGGGCATCCCGATATGGGTACTTACACTGGTATATGTACTGATAGATTTTGCCGGCGTTGCAAGCGCTGGTGCAGCGTATAGTTTAGCTCATCTTGCCGGAGCCGGCGCAGGGTTTCTGTTTGTGTTCTTTATCCGCAAAGGATATGATGGAAGTGTTTGGATGAACAACTTTTATCATGGGCTGATGAACCTTTTTACACCCGGCAAAAAGAGTCCTGCAAAAAGCATAAAGGAAAAAGTGTTTTACAATACCGGGCAGCGCAAGCCTTACAATAAAACCTCCAATGTAACACAGCAACGGGTAGACGAAATACTGGATAAAATAAATCAGAAGGGCTACCATTTTCTTACCGACGAAGAAAAAAATATCTTAAAAAGAGCTGCTGATGAAGATTTGAATTGACCTCAACGGGGTTTTAACCCGGCAATTGTTACCTTTATCCTATGCCTAAAAGCCTTTTCCGCCGCTTATCGAAAAAGTTTTTTATTGTTACCAATCTCCTTACCGCAATATGCTACGTAATGGGCTGTTATGGCGGATTCTTTTTTAGCGCAGGCTGTTGGCCGGTGGGTTTTTTTTCTCTTGCTGCTTTTTACCTGTTCCTTGTTTTACTCCTGTTCATTGCTTTCTGGCTTTTTGTAAAAAGAGGCTGGGCATTGCTGTCTTTCGCAGCCATCCTGGTAAGCTGGAAATCACTGACCAATATTGTGCCTTTTCGTTTTTCGTCATCTTTCGATATAACAGCCCGGGCAGAAGATATCCGGGTAATGGGCTGGAATGTAGCCCAGTTTGATGCGCTGTACAACAAGCAGCGGCCGGATATCAGGAACAATATGATCGCCCTTATCAACCAGTACAAACCCGATGTAGCCTGTTTCCAGGAAATGGTAGCCGCCGATACCTTAATCAACTTAGACAATGCCTATTACCGGAGATACAGTTTTTTCTCTGTATTTGAATATGCAGAAAAGCTGAACTTCCCCGCTTATTCATTCAGTTACGATTTCAGTGACGATTTTTTAAATCACCAGCATTTTGGCCTTATCATTTTTTCAAGATATCCCATCATCAATAAAAAAACCCTCAGCTTTCCTCCCCATAATTACAACTCAAATTTTCAGTACGCAGATATAGTAAAAGACAGCGATACCATCAGGGTATTCAATATCCACCTGCAATCATTAAAATTCAGCGATGGCAACCTGGCTTATATTGATAACCCTACGCTGGAATCGAAGCAGGATATCAAACGTTCCAAAAGCCTTATCAGTAAATTCAAGCATGGCTTTTTGCAACGGCAACTGCAGGCAGACAGGATAAAAACGGAGATCGATAAAAGTCCGTACCCGGTAATTGTTTGCGGCGATTTTAATGATGTTCCCAATTCTTACGCTTACCAAACCATCGGCAGTGGTTTGCAAAATGCGTTTGTTGAAAAAGGTACCGGCCTCGGCCGCACTTTTACCGGTATTGCCCCTACCCTGCGGATCGATAATATTTTTGCCGGCAAAACGTTTACGGTAAACCAGTTTTTACGCATCCCGGTAAAACTCAGCGATCATTTTCCACTTATTGCCGACCTGGGAAAGAAAAAACCCGAATGATTTAAAAAATTATATTTGCAATCTATGTACACACCACTTTCTTTATATCAATTGAATGGTTCCGCAAACCTCCGCTGCTGTTGCTGTTGATCCTGCACAATACCCTCTTTAATGAAACGGCAGAAAGTTCAGCTACGATTTGCCGTAAAAGTGAGTGACACAACGATGCTGATGAAGCGCCGAAGCCGGTTACAAAAAAAATTTGAACGAAAAAACCAATACAGTATAATGTCTTTAAAAATCTATAACTCGTACACAAGACAGAAAGAAGAGTTTCAATCCATCACGCCCGGCCATGTGGGCATGTATGTTTGCGGCCCTACCGTGAGCGGCGAAAGTCACCTGGGTCATGCAAGGCCTTATATCACTTTCGATGTAGTGTACCGCTACTTAACACAAAAGGGATACAAGGTGAGGTATGTAAGAAACATTACCGATGCCGGCCATTTTGAAGAAGAGGGAAGGGAGGCGGAAGACAAAGTGGGTAAAAAAGCGATCCTGGAAAAACTGGAGCCGATGGAACTGGTGCAGAAATACACCAATCTTTTTCACTGGGCCATGCTGGAATTCAATAACGTGGAGCCAAGTATAGAACCAACCGCAACAGGGCATATTGTAGAGCAGATAGAAATGATCAAAAAGATACTGGAAGCTGGCTACGCTTATGAAAAGAATGGCTCCGTTTATTTTGATGTAAAAAAATATGCAGCCACCCACGACTATGGTAAATTGAGCGGGAGGGTGATCGATGAACTGCTGGAAACCACCCGTGAACTTGAAGGCCAGGAAGAAAAGAAAGACAGGGCGGATTTTGCTTTGTGGAAATCTGCAGCGCCGGAGCACATCATGCGCTGGGTTAGTCCCTGGGGTGAAGGATTTCCTGGATGGCACATTGAATGTTCGGCCATGGCAACAAAGTATCTCGGTGCAGAGTTCGACATTCATGGCGGTGGTATGGACTTACAGTTTCCCCACCACGAAAGTGAAATAGCACAAAGCACCATCTGCAATCATCATGCGCCGGTAAAATACTGGATGCACAATAATATGATCACCATCAACGGCAAAAAGATGGGGAAGAGTTATAACAATGTGATCAAGCTTACAGAACTTTTTAGTGGCGACCATCCTTTGCTTACGCAGGCTTTTCAGCCAATGGTAGTGCGGTTCTTTATATTGCAGAGCCACTATCGCAGTCCGCTCGATTTTGGCAGCGAAGCGCTGGCCGCAAGCGAAAAAGCACTGAAGCGCTTGTGGGATGCTTACGAAGTACTAAAAGCTTTTTCTGTTCCGGCAAACGCTGAAGCAGGAGATGCGGAACTGGATGAAAAAGTGAGGAAGCTGCTGCAGGAGTTTGAAGAATTTATGGATGACGATTTCAGCACGGCAAAAGTGCTGGCCAATATGTTTGAGTTAAGTTCAGTGATCAATTCAATTAAAGATGGCCATATTAAAAAAGAAGCACTGTCTGCAGGTACGCTCGCCTTTATGCAGGAGCAGTTTAAATTGTACCTCGAGAATATCTTCGGATTAAAAAGTATTTCCTCCGGCAACAGCAGCACTTTTAAAGGAGTAATGGAATTGCTGATGGAGATAAGAAAGGAATCCAAACTAAAAAAAGATTATGTCATATCTGATAAAATACGCAACCAGCTTACTGCACTGGGCATTGCGGTAAAAGACGAAAAAGATGGAACGGTAAGCTGGGATGTTAACTGATTTTAAAAACAAGAGTTTTAAGCCGCCTTTGATGAGGGCGGCTTAATTGTTAAAAGAAATCCAACACTAAACTGCTACCGGGCTGTTGGTATTCGCTTTGATATTAATATATGAAAGGAGAAAAAACCATGAAAAAATTTTTACCCGCCATTGCTTTTCTGCTGCTGTTTGCATCCTGCAAATCCAGTAAAGATTATTTAGCACGCCGCAACGAAGACAAAACCCTGTACGATATTGTAAAGCAACTGAACAAACATGCTGATGATGAACTGGCAACGAAAGCGTTGCCGGAAGTGTATGCACAGTTGCAGCAAACGCACCTGGAAAAAATCGAATCGTACAGGCAATCCACGGATATGAAACGCTGGGATAAGATCGCCGGTGAATATGCTGTGCTGCAGGGCTTTCACGAAGCAGTGGTCAATTCATCTGCGGCAGCCCGTCTTATTACAACAGTTAATTACCAAAAAGAGATAGTCGCCGTTAAGGAGGATGCCGCAGAAGATTATTTTACTGCCGGCAATGCGTATTTGAACAATAATAACTGGCGGGATGCCCGTAAAGCTTACACTGCTTTTAAAAGAGCAGATTACTGGATCGATGGATATAAGAACACGGAAGCTAAAATGGATACCGCCAAACAAAACAGCATCGTGAATGTGCAGATCAACCCGGTGCAGGACAACAGTATATATTTCAATACCGGTTGGTCTAACAACAGCTTCGATTACAGCAGTAATAACCTTTCGCAAAACCTGGTGAGAGACTTAGGCGGCAAAAATGCGGGCCGCTATCCTGCAAGATTCTATACGGGCAGGCAGGCAGCATATGATAGTGTGATTGCAGACTGGGTGGTAGACCTTTCTTTAAAGGAGGCAGATATACCCAGGCCAACCGTTTACAATTATACCAGAAACGTAAGCCAGAAAGTAGAAACCGGCAAGGACAGTTCTGGAAATAAAACATATACCACGGTATCCGCAACGCTGCATATACAAAGACAGAGTTTTAATGCAAGGGCATCTATGGACATCAATATAACGGAGCCGGCCACCCGAAAAAACATCCTGTATGATAATATCGGGCAAACCTATCAATGGCAGCAGGAAGTGGCCTCTTACACCGGCGACAGCAGGGCACTAAGCAGCAGCGACTGGAACCTTATCAATAACCGTTACAATATGCCCGGCAGGGATGATGTGATGAATGAATTATTTAAAGAGATTTACCCACAGGTAAAAAATAAGATTGGCAATGCCGTAAATTGGTAAAACAGGGATGGTGAATAAAAAACCAGGAAGCAATTCCTGGTTTTTTTGTTTAAGGGGTGTGTCTTTTTTATTTGAGTATTTCCAGTCCACCGCCTTCAGCAACCGTAATGTTGGCGCCCGGCAGTACGGTTAAACTCCTGATGGCTACTGGAGAACTGATCACGACATTGCCAGCGGTTATAATAACATCTGTAGCACGCCCCGGCAACATTTCGCAGCTCCAGTTTCCGGGATTTTCCCAGGCACTGTCGCTTTTACCGGTCCATTTGTTTTTGAACAGCAACTCTTCTATTGCGCCGATAGAGTCCACGCCTTCATAAGAAGCAATGCAGCGGAATTTGTAGCCGTAAAATTCCGGCAAAAGGGTGGCGATCCTCAGGGTATCTGATACTACGCCGGAAAACACATTGTTGTTATCCAGGTTCTCAAAGCCGTTGCCCATATCCACCTGCCATTGATACAGGTAATTTAATCCCTGTGGATTGTAATTAAAATAGGTACTACCGCTTTCGCATATCCTTTTTTCGGTAGCCGGTTGTATTACGATACTGTCTTTTTTCTGTATGTATTGCAGTAGCGTGCCATTATCACCGGCTACAAAACCCCAGGTTGAGTCAGCCATATAAATAGCAGCCAAATTATTGGTAGTACTGATAGTGGTATCTTTTTGCCAGCTATCACCATTGTACTTAAATACCAGTCCCGAATCGCCGGCGATCCATCCATGCACGCTGTCGGTAAAATAAATGCTCAACAGGTTCTGTTCGGTGGGCAGCGGTAGTTTCACCCAGTCGTTTTCGTGAAATTTAAGCAGTGTTCCTGCATTACCAACTACCCATGCATTTACAGAATCGGGCATAAAAACTGCATTGAGCCTGTTTTCTGTAACATTCGGTAAAATGTTCCAGGCATTATCCTGGTATCTTGCCAATAAACCACTGTCTCCTACACACAAACCGTTTCTCTTATCAGAAAAATGAAGACCAAAAGGTAGACGGCTGTCGAGGTCGGTACTGCCCAGCAAGCTGTTGCTGCTGTAATCGTAGTTTGCAATGCTCGTCCTGATCTCTCCAGAGGTCCATACCAGGTACTGCCTTCCGATAAAAGCAGTTGTATCATCAAAAACCTGCATATTCAGGTTTACGAAGCTGGTGTCAGGGTTAGACGCATCAATATTTTTGTTGATCCATGAATGACCGTTCCATTCAACCAGGTTACCATTGATGCCCAGCCCAAAACTGTCTGAAAACATCTTTGCCACATTCGTGAATGATTCGCCCGGAAGTGTGGGTACGGTATCAAACCAGTTTTTTTCAGGTGGAAGCAGCAGGTACAGCCCGTTTACCCATAATTGTTTTTTACCGATGCCGGTAAGATTTGTAATAGCATAATCAACAGGAACTACGCTCACAGAATCCAGGTTGCTGGAAGAATAAGCGCTCCAGTTACCATTGTCCAGTAACTGTATCTTTCCTTCATTCAGGTTTTCAGGATCGTTATTGCCAATTTGGGAAATAGCCCAGGCCTTTCCAGGACCGGTAGTTTTAATACTGAACAGATCAGATACTGCTGCTGCGGGTGCATCGAACCAATTTCCGTTTTCATAGATCATGTTCCTGCCGTTGTCGGAAACGCTGATGCCATAGTCATTGTTGAGCAGGGATAAGTGAAACTGGCGGTAATAATTGGGAATGTTTTCCGGCTGCCATTCATTAAGCTCCTGGTTATAACGATAGATGCCATATTCTCCCGTGATAAAACCGATACCGGATGAGGAAAACTCAATATCATACAGCATTTCATCCAGGTAGGTGGTCAGCGTCCAGTGATGATCGATGTATTCGTACAATACGCCTACAGATCCAAAATCTGTTAACTGGTACCCGATCATCCAGCCATGATCAGGCCTGTCAAAATAAATATCTTTAAAATTTTGATAGACAGACAGGATCTCTTTTTCGATGGTATCATTTTCAATTTTAATGATCACACCACTGTCACCAGCCACCCATCCTTCCCTGGTATCTACCATAAAGATGGTATTCAACGCTGGATAAGTGCTGTCTTCTTTGGGGGGCAACCTAAAAATCACCGACAGGGAATCACCATCGTACTTTGCTATTTTTCCATCATAGGAGCAAAGAAAGGTATTGGCCGGATCTACTGTAAAAAGATTGGTATAGGTAAAAAGATCGGAATCATTTTTTTTTGTCATTCGCCAAAGCTGGTCTTTGTATTGCAAAAGCGTGGCATCGTTCAAAATAAAGCCATTGGCAGTATCAGAAAAATGCAATGCCTGCGGAATGAAAAAATCGGGGCGTTTAGTATAAGTATAGTTAAGGGCAAGTGGGCGCCACTGCGCCTGCAGGTTAACAGCAAAAAAGAGCAATATGATAAGCGTACAAGCTTTCCTCACAATTAGCTGGTTTAATAAAAGGGACAAAGGTGCAGAAAATAAAAAAATGAGCGCAATTTAATTATCAACGGGGCCAAAGCAGTTGAAAATCAAAACTATTTGAAGATTGTGTATACTGCCCAGCTTAAGATATAGGCCAGTCCCGTCATGTAGACTAGTTGAATGGCCGGCCACTTCCAGCTCCGGGTTTCTCTTTTCACCACCGCAAGCGTACTCATGCACTGCATAGCAAATACATAAAAGATCAGCAATGACAACCCGGAAGCAAACGTATACACTTTGGTACCATCCGGCCTTACGGCAGCGCTCATTTTTTGGCGAAGCGTACTGCTGTTATCGGTAGCATCTTCCCCAACACTGTACAGGGTGGCCATCGTTCCAACAAATACCTCCCGGGCGGCAAATGAAGTGATCAGTGCGATACCGATCTTCCAGTCGTAACCCAGTGGCCGGATAACCGGTTCAATCGTTTTACCGAGCATACCGGCAAAGGAAGTTTGCAACAATTCTGATTTCAGTTGTTTGTTCAGTTCTCCTTCTTTTTCCGGGCTTGATTTGACCAGGTCCGCATATTTGGATTTTACACCGGCCATTTGCTGTGGCGGTCCAAAACTGCTCAGGGCCCATAATAAAAGACTGATCACCATGATCACTTTTCCGGCATCAAACACAAATATCCTGGCTTTTTCGATCATGGTTTGCAATGCATTCTTCCATCTTGGGGCCCTGTAAACAGGCAATTCCAGGATAAAGAAGCTTTTTTCTTTGATGTTGATGAACCACTTCATCACGTATGAAACGATGAGTGCCATTACGGTACCCAGCAGGTAAAGCCCCATCATTACGAGCCCCTGCAAACTTAAAAATCCCAGGTACAGTTTGGATGGGATGATAAGGGAAATAAGGATCGTGTACACCGGCAGTCTTGCACTGCAACTCATTAATGGGGTAACCATGATGGTAAGCAGGCGTTCTTTCCGGTTCTCAATATTCCTGGCCGTCATTACAGCAGGCACTGCACAGGCAAAACCGCTGATCATGGGCATTACACTTTTCCCGTTGAGGCCCACTTTACGCATCAGTTTATCGGTAAGAAAACTGATCCGGGCCATGTATCCTGTATCTTCCAGTAAAGTGATCAATCCAAAAAGGATCATGATCTGCGGAATAAAAACAAGGATGCCACTCAGGCCAGCCAGCACGCCGTTAATGAACAGATCTGACCACCAGGCTTCGGGTAAGAGATTGCTGAAAAATCCGCTCAGTTTACCAAAACCCCATTCAATGCCGTCCATCGGATATTGAGCGATCCAGAATACACTTTGAAACAGCAGGAACAATACAGTCAGTAAGATCAGGTATCCCCATTTGCGGTGCAGTAACAGTTTATCCAGCCGTTCGGTAAACAGTGCCTTCTTTAATGGATCTGCTTCTATCACCGATAGCTGCATGATCTGTTTAATGCGGCCATAGCGCTGCATAATTTCTTCCGCCTGCGTTTTGGTGGGGTTGAAATTGTTGGCTACTTCCACCGCTTCTATCGTGTGTTGTAAATTCCCGGGCAGGTTGAATTGCTCATGGTTGATCAAAAAATGCAGTGCCTTATAATCGCTGATGCCGGGGATGAGCAGCTTCACTTCTTCAATCGGTTTCTGAGCAAGTTCAAGCGTATTGATAAAGGAACGGGGGTTCACCAGGTTGGCCGCCACCGTTTGTTCGATCATTTTTTTTAAGGGAGCTACGCCCTTGTTCTTCCTGGGGTTGGCGGTTAATACCGGTACGCCCAACTCTCTTTCCAGCCCGGCAATATCTATCTCGGTGCCTTTTTGCTGGGCAAGATCGGTCATGGTTAATACAACGATCACGGGTATCTTAAGATCAATGATCTGGGAACAGAAAAGTAAATTTCTTTTGAGATTACTGGCATCTGCTACCAGCAACACCATATCTGGTTTGATATCAGTATCCTGGTGCAGCAATACCTTGTAGGCCACCCACTCATCTCCTCTTTTGGGATAAAGGCTATAAGTGCCGGGCAGATCAATGATGGTGGCAGACAGTGTGTCGTTGATCTTACAGGCGCCGGTTTTTTTATCAACCGTTACACCCGGAAAATTGCCCACCTTTTGATTAAGCCCCGTGAGCAGGTTAAACAGGGAGCTTTTACCGCTATTGGGATTACCAACTAATGCTATATTGAGGTGTTGTGTCAAATGCTGCGTACGCTCTGTTGCCGGTTAATGAATATAATCTGTAAAAATACTTTTTATCAATGGTATCACCTTACGAAATAAGAAAGATGGTTTTAGTATTCGGGAAATAGAAACGTTCCTTGTTTTTCGTTGGCCGTTGCCCGTTTGAACCAATGGAGGCTAAAACTTTCAGACAAACAGCTCAATTAATAGTGCCTGTTATTTTAAAGCCGTATTGACGTTTCACCATTCACCATTGACGACCACGCCTTCACGTTTTTTTGGTATTTGCCCCAATAACAAGGAATTTTGTTTGATGTGGCAGCAATACTTACAACAGGTTCAGTCGGGAGATGATAAAGCATTGGCCCGATGCATTTCGCTGGTAGAAAATGAAGTGGATGGATATGAGCAATTGCTGCAGCTGCTGCCCCCTTCAACCACCCCTGTCATCGGCATTACCGGCCCGCCGGGTGCAGGCAAAAGTACCCTGGTAGATGCATTGATAGCGTTGATGGTGAGCCAGGGAAAAAAAGCAGGCGTATTGTGTGTTGACCCCTCTTCTCCGTTTAACCTGGGTGCATTGCTTGGCGACAGGATTCGCATGAGCGACTGGTACAATCACCCCAATGTATTCATCCGGTCACTGGCCACCCGTGGTTCTTTGGGTGGATTGCACCCAAAAATAATCGAGATCACCGACCTGCTAAAAGCTGCTCCATTTGATTATGTGATCGTGGAAACTGTAGGCGTTGGCCAAAGTGAGATCGAGATCGCAGGACTGGCAGATATCACCATTGTGACCGTAGTGCCGGAAGCGGGTGATGAAGTGCAGACGATGAAGGCCGGCCTGATGGAAATTGCAGACATTTTCGTGGTAAACAAAAGCGACCGGCCGGATGCAGACCTGTTCGTAAAAAATCTAAAAACAATGCTTGCTCCGGCATTCTATACAAAGCAGGTAACGGTACCTGTTATTAAAACAATTGCTGCTCAAAAACAGGGGATCCAGGAATTGCTCGACGCTGTAACAGCATTGGCAGCCAACGGCCAGCGACCGGCGGCGCACGACAAACACTCCTGGTTGCTGGCAGAAAAAGCCTACCACCTCATCCAGCAAAAAAGAATGAAAGATATCAGCAAGGCAGTATTGAAAACTGCTATTGAAGCGGAGGGAACCAGTTTTAATTTGTACCAGTTCATCCGGCAATACCAATAATACATCCAGCTAAAGTAACGGGGAGAATTATCTTGCACGAAATTGTTTCAGACATTGCCATTGCCTTTCCACCAGCGGTAACCAATTACGCCGATAATGGCAAATGGCGCAATCATCAGGTAAAGTATGCCGCTGTTAAGACCCAAGCCGGGCTTTTCACCCAGTTGCTGTGCAGTTTTTGTACACATGGCACATTGCGCCTGGGTTACCGTTGCAAGGCAGCAAAGGAACAGGCCAATTAATATAACGGGGATGATCTTTTTCATTGTACTGCCGCAAAGGTAGGGAGCAATTGCTTATTTCTATTTTTTGTTGAACCGAAAATACTTCATAGCGGCCATGGATTGAGATGGGACTGCGGTTTGCAAAAAAATAGTCCGCCCGCTTTTGGCGGACGGACAAATAATTATACAATCTAAGTTTATGCTGTTTGAGCCATTGACTTGCTCACACGTTTACGGTCATCTTCATTCAAAATCACTTTACGTAAACGGATGCTCTTGGGCGTTACTTCTATGCACTCGTCCTGCTGGATATACTCCATGCATTCTTCCAGGCTCATCAAAATTTTTGGTGCCGCTTTAGATGCATCATCCGATCCGCTTGCACGGTGGTTGGTGAGTTTTTTAGGTTCAGTAGCATTTACTACCAAATCACCTGGCTTAATGTGTTCCGCAATGATCTGTCCTGCGTAAACATCATCTCCCGGATCTACAAAGAAACGTCCCCTGTCCTGTAATTTATCAATTGAGTAAGCAGTAGTTTTTTCTGTTGTTTTGCTCAGCAATACCCCGTTGTTACGGCCGGGAATTATACCTTTCCAGGCACGGTATTCGTGAAAACGATGCGCCATTACCGCTTCTCCGGCAGTGCTCGTAAGCATATTGCTTCTCAAGCCTATCAAACCTCTTGAAGGAATATCAAATTCCAGGTGCTGCATTTCGCCCTTGGTTTCCATCACCAGCATTTCGCCCTTGCGTTGTGTAACCAGGTCGATCACTTTACCACTGAATTCTGCCGGTACATCTACTACCAGTACTTCATAAGGTTCGTGTTTGGCGCCATTGATCTCTTTTACCAAAACCTGTGGCTGACCAATGGTCAATTCAAAACCTTCCCGGCGCATGGTTTCAATTAAGATACCTAAGTGAAGAATACCACGGCCATATACGTTAAAGCTATCTGCACTGTCGCTGTCTTCTACTTTCAACGCCAGGTTTTTTTCTGTTTCTTTCATTAGGCGGTCACGAAGGTGACGGCTGGTAACAAACTTTCCTTCTTTACCAAAGAAAGGCGAGTTGTTGATACCAAACAACATACTCATGGTAGGTTCATCTACGCTGATGGTTGGCAATGCTTCCGGGTTTTCAGCATCAGCAATGGTATCGCCGATATTGAAGTTTTCCAGTCCAACAACCGCACAGATATCTCCGGCCATTACTTCTGTTACTTTTTTCTTTCCCATTCCTTCAAACACATACAGCTCTTTGATCTTCATTTTTTTGATGCTGCCATCAGCCTGCATCAAAGCGATCTGCTGGTTTTCTTTTACAGTGCCACGGGCTACCTTGCCTACGGCGATCCTTCCAAGGAAAGAAGAGTAGTCCAGTGAAGTGATCTGCATCTGCAGGTAACCTTCGTTTACTTTAGGTTCCGGAACATGCTCCAGTATGGCATCCATTAAAGGAAAAATGTTATCTGTTTCGGTCAAACTGGTATTCATCCAGCCATTTTTGCTGCTGCCGTAAACGGTAGGAAAATTCAATTGCTCTTCCGTTGCATCGAGGTTAAAGAACAGCTCAAAAACTGCATCATGCACTTCATCCGGGCGGCAGTTGGGTTTATCTACTTTATTGATCACCACGATCGGGTGAAGGCCGAGTGCCAATGCTTTCTGTAGCACAAAACGTGTTTGAGGCATGGGTCCTTCAAAAGCATCCACCAACAAGAGTACCCCATCGGCCATTTTCAATACCCTTTCTACTTCACCGCCAAAGTCACTGTGACCCGGTGTATCTATCACGTTTACTTTTACGCCTTTATAACTAACGGAGATGTTCTTACTAAAAATGGTAATACCACGTTCTCTTTCAAGATCATTGCTGTCCATGATGAGTTCGCCGGTTTCCTGGTTTTCACGGAAAACCTGCGTAGCGTGTAAGATTTTGTCAACCAGGGTAGTTTTACCGTGATCAACGTGTGCAATAATTGCGATATTTCTGATATTCATAATTCAAAGTTGAGAAGTTGCTGAGTTGAAGGGTTGATAAGGTGGAAGATCACTATTTTTCAATAGCTTTTTTCTCCAGCCAGTTTATGTAGCCATTCAATAATTTTTCAACAACTGTTATTTTATTTCTAAAAAAAATCAATTTGTCTTCACTAATATAGTTTTCATCCGATGCGTGGATCAAATGATTCAGCGTTTCACTCAATGAACCCCTGGCGATAACGCAAAACCTGATTCTGTCTGGAAAAGTTTGGCGCCCGTGACCTTCCGCTATTTGAGTACTTATTGACCTCGAACTTCTAATTAGCTGGTCTGTAAGCCTGAATTTTTCTCCTGCAGGGAAAGTTTTTACCAGTTCCACTATTTCGTTCTTAAGCAACCTTGCCGTCTTCCAAACCTCTAATTCCTCAAAACTTTGATAAGGCATAAACAATTAGCTTAAAACAAAGGCTCAATGCGATCAAAACCTGTAAACAGGTTAACTTTTCAACCTGCCCACATTTCCGGGCGGCGAAGGTACAGCATTTCGCCCGGATGGCAAGGTTAAAAGACGATTATTATTGCATAGAAGCTGTATTAGTTTTATACCTTTCACCTGTTAAAATACAAACAGATTAGAATGAATACGATAAGAACACTAGGGAAGCGAAAACGCATCGCATTGGTGGCACACGACAACAAAAAGAAAGATCTGCTGGAATGGGCCAGGCACAATGCAGTGATTTTGGCAAAACACGAACTGATCGCTACCGGAACAACGGGTAAACTGCTGGAAGAAATGCTTGACCGGCCGGTAAAAAAAGTATTGAGTGGCCCGCTGGGCGGTGACCAGCAGATCGGCGCTATGATCGCTGAAGGAAAAATAGATGTGTTGATATTTTTTTGGGATCCCATGGAGGCACAGCCGCACGACAGCGATGTAAAAGCACTACTGAGGCTTGGCGTGGCCTGGAATATTTTACTGGCCTGTGACCGGGCAACGGCAGATTTTATCCTTACCTCACCGCTGATGCAGGAAGCTTACGAAACAATTGTACCTGATTATGCAGGTTATTTGAACAGGAAAGTGGTTTGATGCAGCCTTAAACCCTCACATATATTTTCTTCTTATCTAAAAAGTAGCCCACCAGCCAGCAAAGCAGCATAAAGCTGGCTGCAAACAGGAAGGAGCCAAAGTAATCGCCAAAATGGCTGAAGATATTTTTGTAACTCCATTGGTAGTAAGAAACCTTGGGCTCAGCCCTGAAAAACCAGAGCAGGGTGGCGCCCAATTCAGACAAGAGGTAGATAAAAAGCGGGTTGCGGCCAAATACTTCAAAAAAATAGGTCCAGTTGGTCTTTTGCCTGAAGTGGATGATGTAAATGATGATGGCGATCACGATGCAGTCGATACCAACCGTATGCAGCACAAAAGAACTCGTCCACAATTTTTTATTGATAGGAAAACCAAGGTTCCAGCAGTAGGCCGCAAAAATGAGCAGGGCGCCTGCTATCAAAAGTTTTGAAAGCCCTTCGTAAGTGTTTCCCTTTCCCTGGATGTATTTTCCGGCTACATACCCGGCAACTACATTACCGATGGCGGGTAAAGTGCTCAGCAATCCTTCCGGATCAAAAGCAACGCCTTCTCCATGATACAAATGTTTTTCATTCAAGAGCCAGCGGTCAATGACCGAACCAAGATTGCCCTGCATGCTCAGTGGGTCAGCAGCATCTCCAAAGGCATATAACAATAACCAATACACGAATAAAAATACGATACTTGTTATGAGGGCAACTTTGGGTTTAAGGTAATAGATCATCAGGGAGGCAATGCCATAACAGAGGGCGATTCTCTGTAACACACCAAATACCCGGGTACTTTCAAACGGAGCAAATTCCAGTTGGTTGGCAGCATTCCATCTTACAAAAGGAAACCAGTACATCAGGTAACCCAGTAAAAAAATAATGGCTGTTCTTTTAAATATCTTCCACAGTACCTGGCTTTGGGGAAGGGCATCCCATCGGCTCATCACAAAACTCATGGCATTGCCCACCGCAAAAAGGAATGAAGGGAATACAAGATCGGTGGGTGTAAAACCATGCCATGCGGCATGCTTAAGTGGTGCGTAAGTGGTAGCACCGTTACCGGCCGTGTTAACAATGATCATGAGGCAAACTGTCATTCCCCTGAAAACATCCAGGGCGGTAAAGCGTTGTGGTGTAGCAGTCATTTCTTTTGATTGAGGTTGTACAAATTAGGGATTTTATTTTGATACATGCATTTCTGCAAAAATTATTCTGTCTGTATTTCAGCATACTATTTTGTAACTTTAAAAAATCTAAAAAAACTTTATTGCTATGCCTAAACAATGGACACGCCGGGATGCTTTAAGAGCCCTTGGCTTAACCGCAGGAACCGTATTGCCTTTTTCCTCCTGGGCAAAAACAGAGAATGGATTACCGATACTGTTACCAGAACAAAAAATTTCAATTGACAAACCAGTTACAGCCATCACGCTTGGCGCCGGCAACAGGGGTAATGTGTATGGTGGCTACGCATTACAATATGCCGACCAGTTGGATATCATTGGCGTGGCTGAGCCCATTGCATTGCGAAATGAACGTTATGCAAAAAAGCACAACATCAAAGAAGAGAACCGTTTTAATACCTGGGAAGATGTTTTTAAGCGGCCAAAATTTGCCGATGCCATCATCATCACCACACCCGACAACCTGCATTATGGCCCCTGCATGAAAGCATTGGAAATGGGCTATGATGTATTGCTCGAAAAGCCTATTTCGCCCAGCGAAAAAGAATGCCGTGATATCCTGAACCTGGCAAAAAAAACAGGCCGGATCGTAGCCGTTTGTCATGTACTGCGGTATGCGCCGTATTTTGTAAAACTGAAAGAGATCATGAACAGCGGCGTGTTGGGCGATATAGTTAGCATCCAGCACATGGAACCGATCGAGCACATTCACATGAGCCATTCTTATGTAAGAGGCAACTGGCACAACAGCCAGCAAACAACACCGATCATTTTGGCAAAATCCTGCCACGATCTTGATATTTTAAGATGGATGGTGGGTAAGCCCTGCACACATATCCAGGCATTTGGCGACCTTCATTGGTTCAAAGAAAAAAATGCCCCTGCCGGCAGTACGCCCCGCTGCAGCGATGGTTGTGCGGTGGAAGCAAAATGCCCTTACTCTGCATTGGAAATCTATTACCGCAAAAGAGAACGGAATTATGTGTTCGATCTGCCGGAAGATACCAGCAAACAGGCAGCCTATGTTCTGGAGCAATTAAAAACCACCAATTACGGACGTTGTGTTTACCGGATGGACAATGACCAGCCGGACCACTATACTACCAACATTTTATTTGAAGGTGGATTAACAGCAGCCTTTTCAATGGAGGCCTTTACGTCCTACGAAGGCAGAAGAACAAGGGTGATGGGAAGTTTAGGAGATGTAGTGGGCGACATGAGTTCTTTTGTGATCACCGATTTTTTAACAGGCCAAAAAACAGAATGGAAGCAGAGTACAGACGGACATGGCGGTGGCGATTGGCGACTGGCAGCTAACTGGATACAGGCCGTTGCCAAAAAAGACCCCAGTTTACTTACTTCAACCATTGACCAGTCTATCGAAAGCCATGTAATGGGCTTTATGGCAGAAGAAAGCCGGAAGACGAAAAAGGTAATGGATATTATAATGTAATGTAAGTGAACGATAAAGGTCGACCAGCTTCTCAAGCTGGTCGACCTTTCATTAAGGTAGAAGTAAAGGAAACAAATAAGATCAATTGTCGCTTTTGGTAAAATAGATTTGAGGGAGTTGCCTCACTGAAAGCAAGGTTATGCCTGCCTCAGGAATTCAATCAAGCAGTTAAAGTGCTGACGCATTTTCAGGTAGTTCTTTCTGGCCCGTTTTTTATTACATAAACGATATGAAAAACGAAAAGCATTTTCTTCCCAACCTCGGCCTTTGCATCATAATGGACCTGGTAGGTATGTTCACTTATCTGTTGCCCGGCCTGGGTGAATTTGGCGACATTGTATGGGCACCCATCTCGGGCATTATCTTCTATAAGATGTTTGGCGGCAGAATGGGAATGATCGGGGGGGTATTGAATTTCCTGGAGGAGATTATCCCTTTTACAGATGCTATCCCATCTTTTACCATTGCCTGGTTCGTCCGGAAAAAAGAACTGGAAACTACCGTGTTCAAAAATATCCGCTGATCAAACAAATCCACCAGGGCAGTTGTTTGCATTCATTAATTTTACTGTACTCAAAAACATCTCATCGTGCCATTCAATCTTCAATCTCCCTACTCGCCCTCAGGCGACCAGCCGGATGCCATCAATAAATTGACAGAGGGCATACTGGACGGCGAACGTTATCAAACCCTGCTGGGTGTAACGGGCAGCGGTAAAACCTATACCATTGCCAATGTGATACAGAATGTGCAACGCCCCACGCTGGTGCTAACGCACAACAAAACCCTGGTGGCACAATTGTACGGTGAGTTCAAACAGTTTTTCCCTGACAATGCTGTTGGGTATTTTGTAAGCTATTACGATTACTATCAACCTGAGGCATACATGCCCGTTAGTAACACCTATATTGAAAAAGACCTAAGCATCAATGAAGAACTGGATAAGCTTCGTTTGCAGGCTACCGCCCAGCTGCTAAGCGGCAGGCGGGATATTATTGTAGTGGCAAGCGTTAGTTGTATCTATGGTATGGGTAACCCCACAGAATTTGAAAATGGAATTGTAAGGATCCAAAAAGGGCAGGTGCTTTCAAGACAGGGATTTTTACATTCCCTCGTCAATAGTTTGTACAGCCGTAGCCAGGGAGATTTTACAAGAGGCACGTTCAGGGTAAACGGAGATACGGTCGACATCAATCTTCCTTATGTTGATTTTGGCTACCGCATTACTTTTTTTGGAGATGAGATCGAAAGCATCGAAACCCTGGAACTCAGCAGCAGTAAACGCATCGGGCTGGTAGACAATGCAGCCATCTTTCCTGCCAATTTGTACCTGGCTCCCAAAGATATTTTGCAACAGGTGATCTATGAGATACAGGATGAAACGGCCGCACAGGTCGAGTATTTTAAAAACACCGGTAAATACATTGAGGCACAACGCCTGAGTGAACGGGTGAATTACGACCTGGAGATGATCCGGGAACTGGGCTACTGCAATGGCATCGAAAACTATTCCCGTTTTTTTGACAGGCGGACACCGGGCACAAGACCCTTCTGTTTACTGGATTATTTCCCCAAAGATTTTATCTGTATCCTCGATGAAAGTCACCAGACAGTGCCACAAATAAGCGGCATGTACGGAGGTGACCGAAGCAGGAAACTGATACTGGTAGATTATGGTTTCCGCCTGCCATCGGCGTTGGACAACCGGCCACTGAATTTTCATGAATTTGAAAACATGATCGGGCAAACCATTTTTGTAAGTGCCACGCCGGGTGAATTTGAATTGGAAAAGACCGGAGGTGTGGTGGTAGAGCAGGTGGTAAGGCCAACCGGCTTGCTGGATCCGCCAATCGAGGTGCGCCCTTCCGTTAACCAGATAGATGACCTGCTGGATGAAATTGACAAGCGGGTTACCAAAGGTGACCGGGTGCTGGTAACAACGCTGACCAAACGCATGGCCGAAGAAATGGACAAGTACCTGCATCGCATTAATATCAAAAGCAAATACATACACAGTGAGGTTGATGCGTTGGAAAGAGTAGAGATCTTGAGAGAACTCAGGCTGGGCATCATTGATGTGCTGGTGGGAGTGAACCTGTTAAGAGAAGGACTCGATCTGCCGGAGGTTTCGCTGGTGGCAATTTTGGATGCTGATAAAGAAGGTTTTTTGCGCAACGAAAGGAGTCTTACCCAAACTGCCGGCCGAGCGGCAAGGAATGTGGACGGGCTGGTGATCTTTTATGCGGATAAGATGACGGAAAGCATGCAGAAAACAATTGATGAAACCGATCGCCGCCGTGAAAAACAGGTCGCTTACAATATTGAACACAAAATTACCCCTACCACAATCAGCAAAAGCAAGGAACAGATCTTTGCACAGGGTTCGGTGCTGGATGTAAAAGGCTACGATCCTTCGAGGCCCTATGCGATTGGCGCTGATGAAGATATTGTGACTGCCGCAGCGGAGGAGCAGGAGGTATACCTCACCATTCCGCAGATGGAAAAGAAAGTAGCCACCATAAAAAAATCAATGGAAAAAGCAGCACGGGATATGGATTTTATGGAAGCTGCCAGGCTGAGAGATGAAATGTTCAGGTTGCAAAAAGAACTGGAAACAATGAAAAAGTAAAGGTGAAGGAAGTCAAGTTTTTAAAACTTGACTTCCTTACAAGCCTACTCTAAACTAAGCGGGTGATCGTAATAATAGCCGGCATTTTCCTGGTGTAATTGAGCAAACCATTCTTTCCCTCCAAACCATTCCAACACTGTCGCTCTTTCTAAATGGGTTGGCTGCTCCGACAAAAAGGATCTGTATGATGACCACTGGCAATCCTGGAAGTTTTTTCGTCCGTAGTGTTTTAATACATTGGCATGATGGTAAATGATTAACTGGGTAAAGTGAGCATGATCGGTTACTTTAACTCTTCTGAAAGGATTGATAAATAAAGCGCCACTCCTATTGTTCTCCTTATTGTAAGCCATTGCGTAGCTGATGAAGAAATCTTTGCATTGAAACTCTAATTCCTGCTCAAAAGAAATTTCCTGGCGGATAAATTTTTTCTGATGAGTTTTTAGATAATCAACAGGTATCCCGGAAAGGTGTTCCGATAGTCCTTCATGGCTGTTACATTTTACCAGCCAGTGAACGTGATTATCCATCAGTACATAAGAATAGGTATCAAAATAACCGGTTGTGTACGACAGGTATTTTCGCAGAAAAAAAAGCCGGTTTTCAGGAGAGTTGAAAAGAAGATTTTTTCCAACAGCTTTGGCAATAAGGTGAAAATATTGATCTGCCTCAAATGAAGCAAGGTATTTGGTGTTAACAGGCAATTTTAAGGGATTTGTTCCAGTAATTTACTCAATATTTTACAATTGCGATAAAGGGAAGTCAAGTTTTTAAAACTTGACTTCCCGAAAATTAACCCTTCCGATACATCAAAAAAAATGATATCTTTCCTATCCAACCAAACTATATCCACATGACCACCATTGCGCTTTATAACCTGAAAGGCGGCGTAGGTAAAACCGCCAGTTGCGTAAATTTTGCTTACCTGGCTGCCGCAGACGGATTCAAGACATTGTTATGGGATATTGATCCGCAGGGCTCTGCTACTTTTTATTACAAGGCCAAACCCAAAACACATCCCGGCATAAAAAAACTCATCACAAAAGATGCGGTACTCGAAAATGCAGTGATGAGTACAGATTTTGAAATGGTGGATGTAATACCGGCAGACAGCAACTCAAAAAGCGCTGATATCATGCTGGAAGAAATGAAAGGTAATAAGAACAGGCTGAAGAGCATCCTGAAACAACTGGATGGCGAATACGAATTTGTGTTCATTGACTGCCCCCCCGGTTTCAGCGCCTTGCACGAAAATATTTTTAACGCTGCCGACATTGTATTAATGCCGGTGATACCAACCACCCTTTCTGTTCGCACCTACCACATGGTAAAAGATTACTTTAAAGAAAAAGATCTGGACATTAAAAAGATGATGTGCTTTTTTACCATGGCCGACCTGCGCAAAAACCTGCACAATGAAGTAATGGAAGAGTTGTACAAAGACAAACGCTTTTTCCAGAACTATATTCCCTACTTAAGTGATGTAGAAAAAATGGGCATTCACAAAGCGCCCATCATGGAGTTTGCCAACAGCAGCTATGCATCCAAATGTTACCGTGAATTGTGGACGGAGATCAAAGAAGGTGTTTTGTAAACTACTCTTTAATTCAATACTAAATAAGTGATATTGGTAAAAACACCCTCCGTTAAAGCAAACCTCGTTAAAGCCGGGTCGGTAAAATCATTCAGCGTTCCTGAAAAAGTAGCTGTAATGGTTCCTGTTGTGGCAGCGGGGGTATTGGCAGAAATATTGATCATGCCATTCTCCCGGTAAACATCTGTAAGCCAGTTGTTATTTCCCAGTGAAGTTGAAAGTGTGTAAAAGGCGTAAGAGTCTTCGCTTTCATCCTCGGGCGTTGCAGGATCATCTTCTAAAAACAATCTTACCGGCTGGTTACCGCTACCCACATTGTTTCCTACAGCAGAAGAATCACCGATGGTAATGATAAGCCTGTAAAGCCCGTCGGTAGAAACGCCGGCAATATCAAATCTCTTTTCGCTGGTAGCCACGCTTCTTATTAGTGTGGCCTGCAGTATGTTGAATGTTTTAAGTGTATCGTTCACTTTAACTGTGAAAGTACCAAAGCCACCCGGAGGGGTGACCACCGCGGGCAATACCACCACTGAAAAACTGCAACCAGCATTGCCTATCGCAATGGTGAACGTACCGGCGGCAGAAGGAGTGCCGCTTCCGGTAAGGGTAATTTCCTGGGCACCAGTATTGATAAAAGTTCCTGAACCGCTGAATGAAATGCCGTCTGCAGTGGCAGTTGTGATGGAGTAGGTTCCGATGCTGTCAACATTCACCTGTATCGTCACGGTATTGGCTGCTGTTAATGCAGTGCCGGCAGTAATGATGCCATCAAGCAGGGCGCCGGTGCAGTTGCCGCTGCCACCATCGAACCTAAATACAGAGGTGCCGCTAACGGAACCCGTATCATTCCCGGTGGGCGTTGTTACACCTGGGTTTTCAAAACTCTGTTCTTTTTGACAGGAAGAAAAAAATGTGACGGCCGCTATTAATAAAAGGACGAATGATAATTTCATTTTCATAATTCAGCTTTAAGGAATTGTTGTGTTACTTTAAACAAATATATTGAATTTCTGCTCCGCAAACTTAACAGGGCTGTTAATTACAAAGAGTTGCTGCATGGATGCATATACAGTTTCGGAGTTGCCTTGTAGCGGTATTTATTTGAATCGATTGTAATTTATTGTTGCTGGTATTCTCCTTTATAAGTTCCGTTGGTAAGCGTTTTCACATTTCCACCCTGGTCATACAGTTTACAATTAAAAGAAAAAGTGGTACTAATGGTATAAATCGTACTGGGAGTAACCGGGGCAACCTGCACGATTTTAAAGCTGCTTCCGCTTTGGTCGGCCGGTGGATTGTCTGTTCGCCAAGCCGTTCCGCTTTGATCATACCAGGTAATATTCACGCCATCTGTTACCGAAACATCACTGCTGTAGGAGTAATCGCCCAGGTTAAAAAAAGTAATGAATTCCGTGTTGTTGGCGGCCAGGTAATTGTGCATTACGCCTTTACTTACCGCCAATCCTGTTTTGCCTGCCGGCATAGGAGGATAACTTATTGGCAGAATGCTGGAAGATAGTACCACATCGTCAGAGCCCTGTACGGAATACGCTACCCTGTTGCCATTGGTGGTTGTAACGGTTTCTTTATACACCGCTCCATCGATGGTGGCTTCATAAAAATAAATGAAATTATTGTCGATCACCGGCGCTACGGTAACGGTAAAACTGCAGCCCGAACTGCCTGCTGTAAAGTTAAAATTTCCTGCGGTGGTGGGTGTGCCAAATGCTGTTAAGATGATGGTTTGTGGGCCTGTGGCGGTAAAGCGGCCAGTGGCAGAAAAAAGAATTCCATTTACCCTTTCTGTAGCAATGCTGTAAACCCCCACAGAGTCCACCACGACATTCAGTACAACAGCGTTAGCATCGCTGACAGCAGTACCGGCGATGTAGCTTCCCGATACGATCGCACCGGTGCAGTTAGTATTACCGCCGCTGAAGGAATAGGTTGCCTGGCGGGTAAATGCAACACCGGCACAACCTTCACAACTATATTCTTTTTCGCAGGAGGTAAAAAAAAGCGATGTAAACAACATCAGCAAAGAAAAAAATACGGGACTCTTCATGAATGAAATTTTCATGGGTTATTTATTTATCACAACAGTAGACAAATATATTAAATTTCACCACCTTAGCGTTTGTTAGTATTTTAACGATCATTCATTAACCACTAATTGTATGGAACGACATTTAACATCCTGGTTCAGTCCTGCCCTCCAAAAGGAAATGCCCATTGCAACCTATGGCCACTATGGCTTTGCTTTACTACTGGTGCCTACAGCGGCGGCTGATTATTTAGAGTACGAACGTTTTCAAATGATGGAATCGCTGGCGCCTGTCATAGAAAGCGGAAAAGTAAAAGTGTTTTCGGTAAACAGTATGAACAACGAAAGCTGGATGAATAAAGAGATGCTGGGTGAACACAAAGCGATCCGGCACAACCAGTTCAATGAATATATTTATAATGAAGTAATACCTTTTATAAAGAACAGCACTTCCTGGGATACACCTATTATTGTGAGCGGCGCATCCTTCGGTGCCTTGCACAGCATGAACCTGTTTTTAAAACGTCCCGACCTGGTCAATGGCGTAATTGCCATGAGTGGTGTGTACAATTTGATGGAGTATACCAACGGATTTTATGATGAGCAGGTGTATTATAATTCGCCCTGTCACTATATGCCCAATATGACGGATCACTATATACTTGAAAAGATCCGCAGCAGTCATCATATTCATATTTTAACCGGCTCAGGTGCCTATGAAGCACCGGATGCAGCCCGTGAAATGGCCGGCATATTATATAATAAAGGGATCAACTACGAACTGAGCGTTTGGGGCGAAGAGTGGAAACACGACTGGCCTACCTGGCGTGCAATGTTGCCCATGTTTTTAGAAACAAGATTTTAAAAAGTTATAAATCAACATTCAAAAGAGAAGGCAGTGGAATTAGTCTCCATCTGCCTTTTTTAATTTACCTGGCTGCTGAAATGTAAGGTTCAATAATACCATCGGGCATTTTTAATTTTGACTTTTGCCTTTTTACTTTCTATTTTTATCCCATGCAAAAAAAATTATTTTTACTGGATGCCTATGCACTTGTTTTCAGGGCATATTATGCACTGATCCGCAATCCCAGGATCACCAGCAAGGGCCGCAATACCAACGCACAATTCGGCTTTACCAATACACTCATCGATCTTATCAATAATCAAAAGCCAACCCATATGGCAGTATGTTTTGATACTGCCGCCCTCACTGAACGTCATACAGATTTTGCAGATTACAAAGCCAACCGGCAGGAAACACCGGAAGATATTTCATCGGCTGTTCCGGATATCAAAAGGATCATTGCGGCATTGAACATCCCGGTAGTAGCCATTGATGGATATGAAGCAGATGATGTAATTGGTGCGTTGGCAAAACAGGCCGAACTCGCCGGTTATGATGTGTACATGGTAACGCCGGATAAGGATTACGGTCAGCTTGTAACCGAGCATATAAAAATTTATAAACCGCCCTACCAGGGAAGTGTGTTTGAAATACTGGGTCCGAAGGAAGTCTGCGAAAAATGGGGTATCAAAAGCGTAAGCCAGGTAATTGATATTCTGGGCCTGATGGGCGATGCGGTAGACAATATACCCGGCATAAAAGGTGTGGGTGAAAAAACTGCCGCCAAGTTGCTGGCAGAATATGAAACACTGGAAAATATACTGGCCAACGCAGATAACATCAAAGGAGCATTGGGCGAAAAGATCAGGGCTGGAAGGGAAGATGCGATCATGAGTAAAAAACTGGCTACCATCATCACCAATATTCCTGCCGCTGTTTTTCATGAAGAAGACTTCAGGATAAAAGACATGAACAAGGAAGCGCTGAAAGAAGTGTTTGCAGAACTCGAATTCAGGGCGCTTACCAAAAGGTTGCTCGGCGAAGAAGCCGGCGCTGTTGCAGATGAATGGAACGGAACGGCAGGCGGAACCGGAACACAAAAAGTAAAACCTAAAACAGAGAGTCCGCAGATGGATCTTTTTGGGAATATTGTGGCGCCCACCACTTCGGCGGTGGTAAACCCCGAAGGCGGTTCAGAAGAAAATATGTTAGCCCCCTCCAAAAACATTCACAATACCACCCACAGTTATATTCTATTGAACGATGATGCGGCGATAGCGGCTTTTATTTATACAGCAAAAGACTATACTGAAATTTGTTTTGATACAGAAACTACGGGTCTTGATGCCAATGAAGCAGAATTGGTGGGATTGAGTTTTGCTTTTAAAGAAGCGGAAGCATATTATGTACCCTGCCCCGCCGAACGGGAAGCCTGTATCAAACTATTAAGCAATTTTCAACCACTCTTCAACAACATAAATATTACCTGGGTTGGTCAAAACCTTAAGTATGATATGCTGATGCTGAAATGGTATGGTTTTGAATTGGCAGGCAACACATTTGATACCATGCTGGCGCACTATGTGATAGAGCCGGATGGCAAGAGGAGTATGGACCTGTTAAGTGCAAAATACCTCGGTTACGAACCCGTACACATTGAAGAACTGATCGGTAAAAAAGGAAAAGGCCAGGGGAACATGAGAGATGTGGAACTGGAAAAAATAAAAGAGTACGCTGCTGAAGATGCAGACATCACCCTGCAGCTAAAAAATATTTTTTTACCACAGTTAAAAACAAAGTCGGTAGAAAAAGTATTTTACGAGGTGGAGAATCCGTTGGTGAAAGTGCTTACGGATATGGAGTATGAAGGCATCCGCATTGATGAAACCTTTTTGAATGATTACAGCAAACAACTGGAAGCGGACGCTAAAAAAAGTGAGGAACTCGTATATGAACAGGCGGGCGTAAGGTTTAACCTGGCAAGCCCGAAGCAGTTGGGCGAAGTATTGTTTGACAAACTGCAACTGGATCCCAAGGCAAAAAAAACAAAGACAGGCCAATACGCTACCGGTGAAGATGTACTGGCAAAACTGGCGGTCAACAATAAAATATGCGATGACATTTTAGCTTTCCGGGAACTTACCAAATTGAAGAATACCTATGTGGATGCACTGCCCTTAATGATCAATAAAAAAACAGGAAGGGTACATACGTCTTACGCACAGGCAGTGGCAGTAACGGGCAGGCTTAGCAGCATTGATCCCAATCTTCAGAATATCCCGGTACGAACAGAACGTGGCCGTGAAATAAGAAAAGCATTCATTCCCCGAAACGAAGAATTCGTATTGATGTCTGCCGATTACTCACAGATCGAACTTCGTATCGTGGCTGCCATCAGCGGAGATGTGAATATGTGCGAAGCTTTTACAACCGGTAAAGACATTCATACGGCCACTGCGGCCAAAGTGTTCAATGTAGCAGAAGCCGAGGTTACCAAAGAAATGCGCTACAAGGCCAAAAGCGTAAACTTTGGTATCATTTACGGCCAGGGCGCTTTTGGTTTGGCAGAGAACCTGGGCATTTCAAGATCGGAGGCCAAAGAGATCATCGACAATTATAAAAAGCAGTTCCCCAATATCCAGCAATACATGGATGATACCATCAACTTTGCCAAAGAACATGGTTATGTTCAAACCCTGATGGGGCGTAAGCGGTGGTTAAAAGACATTAACTCCGCCAACTTTACGGTAAGGGGTTTTGCTGAACGCAATGCCATCAACTCTCCCATACAGGGCAGCGCAGCAGATATGATCAAACTGGCCATGATAAAAGTACATGCTGCATTTAGGCAACACAATTTTAAAAGTAAGATGCTGCTGCAGGTACATGACGAATTGGTGTTTGATGCACACAAAAGCGAAGTAGAATTGATTAAGCCTGTTATATTACAATGTATGCAAACGGCCATGGAACTACCCCACGGCGTTCCAACGGATGCCGAAGTAGGCATTGGTGAAAACTGGCTGGCGGCACATTGATCAATTAAACAACCCCGTTTTATTTTATCAAAAATATCCTTAACAGAAAATTGCCGGCTGGGCGATAGCTGTGATAAAATCATTGCTTCAAATAATTTTAATCATATTCTATGCCCTTTGTGATATTACCTTTGCGCCATGAAACCATTACTGATCTATTGTTATGATGCTTATTGCGGCTGGTGCTATGGTTTTAGTCCGGTAATAAAACAGGTAGCCGATGAGTTCAAAGAACAGCTCACGTTTGAAGTATTGAGCGGCGGAATGATGATCGATGAAAATGTGGCGCCGATAGAGAAGATCGCTCCCTTTATACAAACCGCTTATCCCAGGGTAGAAGCATTGACCGGGATCAAGTTCGGCGATGATTTTTTATGGCATATCAACCACCCCGACCAAAGTGACTGGGTAATGAATTCAGAAAAGCCAGCCATCGCCCTCTGTATCTTTAAGGAGTATTACCCCGAACAGCAACTTGATTTTGCATCCGACCTGCAGGCTGCTTTGAATTACGAAGGCCGTGACCTTGATGACGATGAAGCCTATCGTCACCTGCTTGAAAAATACGGTATTCACCCCGAAGCATTTTACAGTAAACTTCACAGCGACGAATACAAAGAACAGGCACAGTATGAATTTTCGCTGTGCAAACAATTGAAGGTAACTGCTTTCCCGGCGGTACTGCTGCAGCTTTCAGAAACCAAATTTCATTTATTGGCAAAAGGCTATACCGATTTTCCTGCTATGAAAGAAAGGCTTGAATTGGTGTTGGCCGGAGCGTAAAACTAAAAATATAACATTCAATATCCAGCAATATGATACTAACAGTAACGCTTAACCCCTGTATCGATAAAAGTTCTGTCGTTAAAAAAATGGAACCAGAAAGCAAACTCCGCTGCACAGAAGTGGTGCATGAACCAGGCGGCGGCGGCATTAATGTAAGCAAGGCCCTCAAAAAACTGCATTGTCACTCAGTGGCGCTGTTTCCTGCAGGCACGCACAATGGCGGGATGCTCTGTTCCTTGCTGGATGCAGAAGGAATTCCTTTTCATGGCGTTGATACCAAAATAGAAACAAGGGAAAACTGGGTGGTGCTGGAAACAGAGAACAACCATCAATACCGGTTTACTTTTCCCGGCAGGGAAGTAGAAGAGTCTGTGATCAAAACACTGGTGGATGAGATCCGGAGCTTTGCACCCTCTTTTGTAGTAGCCAGCGGAAGCTTACCCCCCGGCTTGCCGGATTATTTTTATGGATTGATCGTAAAAAATGCCAAGGCCGTCGGTGCCAAATGTATTGCCGATACCAGCGGCGTGGCTCTAACTGCATTGAAAGGTAAGGGCGCTTACCTGATAAAACCCAATATTGGCGAACTGTGCGACCTGTTGCAGATACCTTCTTTATCAAGAAACGAAGTGAGCGATGCTGCACAGCAGATCATCCGGGATGGATATGCTGAAATTGTTGCAGTGAGTATGGGTCCCGAAGGCGCATGGCTGGTGGCCAAAGATGAAAAGCATTTTGCCGTGGCTCCAAAAGTGGAAAAGAAAAGCACTGTGGGTGCCGGCGACAGCATGGTGGCGGGGATTACCTTTATGCTGCAGCAAAACCGTTCTTTAAAAGAGGCCATTGCATTTGGCGTAGCCTGCGGCAGTGCAGCCACCATGAATGAAGGAACCCAGTTGTTTAAAAACGAAGATGCACACCGCTTGTTTGCACAGATAATGAATAACTCCTGATACGAGTGTACAGATCATTTAAAACCGCAGATCAACCTGCCGCCAGCACATGAAAAGAAACATACACCTGCAGCCCCTGAGCCGGCAACATCACAATGGACTGCTGGCAGTGCTGCTGCTGAATAAAGGAGTGGCAAAGAATGCAGATGTAATTGCTATGCAGGTGTTCATCAATTATTTTTTTACCAACGACCTGGATGAGCATTTTATGCTGGAAGAAAAATTCCTGCTGCCCATCATGCAGCAATATCCTCCATTGGCAGAATATGCAGCAAGGATCGCTGATGAACACCAGTTGCTCCACCAGCTAAAAGACCAGATCAACAAAACGCCCACCACAGTAAATATCAACGCCTTTGCAGATCTGCTGGAACAGCATATCCGTTTCGAGGAGCGCCATGCTTTTGCTGAGGCGGAAAAACACTTTTCAGAAGCAGATTTTGATCAACTCGGTAAGCTGTTGGGCCATCACGATGATAAGAATTGCATGAGTTATCCGGTGAAGTTCTGGGAGTAAGAACTATTTTTTTCTTTGTACGATATACAGGCCCATTATCACCAGCGCCACGCCGGCAAAAGTGTACAGGCTTACGGGTTCTTTCAATAAAAAAGCGGCCATCATAAATCCAAAAACAGGACAAAGAAACAGCCAGAAAGAAGCTTTTACAGGATCATCTTTCAATAAGAATAACCACAATTGAACAGCACCGATCGATACCGGCAATGCCAGCCATAATATACCGCCCACCGATCCAAAGTTGTAAACATTTTTACTGCTATCGTAAAAGGCAAGTAAGAAGGGCAGTAAAAAAACACCACCCAGCAAAGTTTGCCATCCATTGATCACCAGGATATTCATCCCGTTCCAGCCGGTTTTTGAAAAATACACGGCGCCGGCTGAATACGAGAGCATGCTCAACAATAAAATCAGCAGTCCGCCGGGAGATGCATAACTGTGCTCAAGCAAGGGATAAGCCGCCGTGATGATGCCTGCAGCACAGAGCAGTAAGCTTATGATGGTGACCCGTTTAACAGGTTGCCGCATCCAAACCGCTGCAATAATGCTGATAAAAACGGGATTGGTGCCCACAGAAAGCGTACCCAGTCCTGCTGAAACATTCATCATCGCAATTACATATAGCCCCAGGTAAATACTAATGTTCAGTAATCCGTACACTGCAATTTGTTTCCATTCCCTGTTTGCGGGCAACGGTTTTTTTAGTATCACATGGGCGATGAACAGCATAACAGTTGCGGCAATAAAGAACCGGGTAACCGCAATTACAAATGGCTGCGCCGATTGAAGCGCTATTTTGGTGGCGGTGGAGGCGGATGCCCACAATATGGCGAACAGTACGCCGGCCATCATCATTTTTATGGTGTAGGGTTTTGCCATATTCAGCAGGGCAAGTTAGTAATATTGTGCTGCCCACAGGTATTGCCCTGCGCCAAAGTACTGCTGCCCGCCCAATACAGGCTGATGTTACAACAACCAAAATCATGTTTTTACAGAACCAAACTCATCTTTTTACTGCGCCGGTTACTGTTATTTCGCCTATCAATAAACAAACCGATATGTACCAAACCGTAAATTATGTAAGCGCAGAAGAGGCCTTATCTGTGATCCAGAGCAACCAGCGGGTATTTGTGCAGGGCAGTGCCTGTACGCCATTGTATATGATGAGGGAGTTGGGTAAACAAAGCTACCGGCTGAATAATGTAGAACTTGTTTTTATAACTGTGCAGGGAGATATTGAAGTGGACAAACCGGAATACAAAGACCATTTCCGTATCAATTCCATGTTTGTTTCTGCATCCATACGGCAGGCGGTAAAAGATGGCCGGGCCGATTTTATACCCGTTTTTTTAAGTGATATCCCGGATCTTTTCAGAACTGTGTTGAAACCTGAAGTCGCCATCATCCAGGTTTCTCCGCCAGATGAACATGGTTATTGCTCATTGGGTGTATCCGTTGATATTGCCCGCTCTGCAGTAGCGAACGCAAAATTTGTTATTGCCCAGATCAACCCAAGGGTGCCGCGTACACACGGTGATGGCGCTATTCATACCAGCCGGTTTACACATTGTGTATTTCATGAAGAAGAACTGCCGCAGGTGAACTACGCAGAAAAAATGGGACAGGATGAACTGACCATTGGTAAGTATGTTGCAGAGCTGATAGATGATGGCAGCACCTTACAAATGGGTATCGGCACCATTCCGGATGCGGTGTTCAGAAGCCTGCACAATCACAAGCACCTGGGTGTACATACGGAAATGTGCAGCGATGGCATTGTTGAATTGTTTGAAAAAGACATCATCGACAATACTAAAAAAAGGATCCATCCTTATAAAGCAGTTACGGGATTTGCAGTAGGTACCAATAAACTGTACGACTATGTAAATAACAATCCCTCCTTTGCCTTTTTGGATATCGACTATGTAAACGATCCGCATGTAATCAGGCGCAATCCAAAAGTAATTGCCATCAACAGTGCCATTGAAGTAGATGTTACCGGCCAGGTTTGTGCAGACAGTATCGGTACTTACCAGTTCAGCGGAATCGGCGGACAGATGGATTTTATGCGTGGTGCAGCCCTCAGCGAAGGCGGTAAGCCCATCATCGCATTAACTTCCCGTACTTCAAAAGGCGTGGCGAGGATAGTGCCCACGCTGAAGCCCGGTGCCGGCGTGGTAACCACCAGGGGGCATGTACACTATATCATTACCGAATATGGAGTGGCTTACCTGTATGGAAAAAATTTACGACAGCGTGCCAAAGCGCTCATTGATATTTCACACCCGGATGACAGGGAGTGGCTCACCAAAGAATGTTTTGAAAGATTTAAGATCTTTTGATGATGCATTGGCCAAATGAAAGATCAGGTCCCGTTTTTTATCTAATATCCTTTAAGAAGATCCGTACCAGTTACGGCTTATCCAAAAACTTCAAGATAGCCCCGGTAACCGGGGTTTATTTTTTAGTCGATGACATCGCTTTTCAGGTGGTTGACTGCTATCCAGTATTTGTCTTTAAAAATGTCGTAGCTGATTTCGAGTTGCTTCCGGTATTGTTTTATTAATGCCGCTGCTGTTTTTGACGAGCGCCTGAATTCTTTACAGGCAAGGTAAATGGTCCGGGTGCTGTTATAGGTTTCCCTTCCAATGTTGAGATACCCATCTGCATCGGGTAACTGGTGCAGCAGTGCATCTTCAAAATCATTCATGATATCATTGATGCCTGCATCCGGTAATCCCTCATTTTCATCACCGTAAAATTTGATCTCTATCACCATCATCCAGGGGTGCGATGCTTTAGCGTCCCAATTGATCAGGTCCTGGTTGATGATGGCGAAAACCGGCAATCCTTCTTCATCCTCTGCTTCCATGGTAGTATAGCTGTCCTGTTCGGTGCCGTATCGCAGGCCTTCGTACTTTTCTACAAATTCTTTTTGCCGCCATTTTAAATAGCCCGGCAGTTTTTCGATCGGTATCAGTTCGTTTCCTCCGCCCGAAGGCCCTTCAACCTGCACGGTATCAAGCATGATGGCAGTGTTGTATTCGCCCAGCATATTGTCGAGGTAAATAAGACAGCCACTCGTGATGGTTTCCTTATTGGTTTCGTCGTAGTCTTTATGCACCAGCGTAATATCGATCTCATCCGGGTAATGCTCATGGTCGTTGCTGTAAAACTGGATATTGTTTTCATCAAAATCAAACCCACTCATTTTGATACCCATGCTTTCAATATCGCAGGAAGGTTTGAGTGCAGTAAATTTCCAGCCTTTGAGTACCGGCGCTGCTGCAATGAATTCTTCTGCAAACACAAATTCTTTTACAGTACCATCAGTAGTAATGATCAACTCGGCAGTATCGTCATCCAGCATACCCGTAACGCAGTAAAAATCATCATTTAGTTGCAGAAGCAGGGGAGTGAGTTTGTTTAAGAAGTCCTCATCTACCTTCTCATGCCTTTTTACAATTTTAAAAAAAGAGGATTCGTATTGTTTAAACCAGTTCCAAAAATCGGCATAGCTGTTAATGACAGGCGCTTCTTTTCCACCAAATATTTTTTTAAGAAAACCCATAGATCAACAATGATTGAAACGGCAAGTTCTTAAATATTCCTTAGCTGCCGCAAAGATTTTTATCATTTTAAAACATCATCGTATTTTGACAAGTGGTAGATGATGACCATTTGTTTTAACGACTTTTGCTGCTAAATTTTTAAATATGTCCGCTAAGCCTTTTTCTTTGTGCCTGTTGCTTTCATTTATCATGTTGTCAGTGGCAGCACAGGATCGTTACCAGTATTCGGTTGATCTTACCCGGCCGGTAAACGATGAATTGAAAATTGAACTGCTTGTTCCAAAAATCACGAAACCATCTATCGTGTTTTATATGCCCAAGATCGTTCCCGGCACTTATACCAACAGTAATTTTGGTAAGTTCCTGCATAACCTGGAGGCATTTGATAAAGCGGGCAAACAACTGGTAGTAACAGCACAGGCAGATTCGAATAGTTGGAAGATCGCAAAAGCAAATACATTGTACCGGCTGGAATATTTGGTAGAGGATACCTGGGATGCTGCATTCAAACACAATGTATATGAAATGGCCGGTACCAATTTTGAAGCCGGCAAAAATTTTTCGCTGAATACCTGTGGCATTTTCGGCTACTTTGACGGAATGAAGAAACTGCCCTTTGATTTAGATTTTACAAAGCCCGAAGGTTTTTACGGTTCCTCCGGTTTGGTGGCGGTGAGCAACACTGCTACCAAAGAAGTGTTTCATTGCAATAATGCCGATCACCTGTATGATTCACCGATCATGTTTTGCATTCCTGATACCACGGTGATAAAGGTCGGCACAACAGATGTGCTCGTGTCTGTGTATGCGCCAAAGAAGACCATCACTTCAAAATTTGTTGCAGAAAATTTGAAAGACCTACTCAACGCCGCCAAAAATTATTTAGGAGGAAAACTGCCGGTGAGCAAATATGCTTTCCTGTATTATTTCAACAGTGAGCAACCATCTGTGCTGGGGCAGGGAGCCTGGGAGCATTCTTACTCCAGCTTTTACAGTTTACCGGAGGTACCGCAGGAACGTTTTATTGGTACCATTATCGATGTTTCTTCTCATGAATTCTTTCACATCGTTACACCTTTGAATATTTGCTCTAAGGAAGTTAGGGAATTCAGTTTCAATACTACCATCCTGTCAAAGCACCTGTGGTTATACGAAGGAAGCACCGAGTACGATGCACACCATGCACAGGTAACGCAGGGATTGATCAGCACGGAAGAATACCTGAAGCGGCTTTCAAAAAATATTCAGGTCTCTAAAAAAGGATATAACGACACGCTGCCTTTTACGGAGTTGAGTTTAGGGAGTGCAGATAAATACGCAGGTCAATACGGCAACGTGTACCAGAAAGGTGCACTGATCAACGCCTGCCTGGATATTTACCTTCAGCAATTATCATCGGGTAATTATGGTTTGCATAATTTGAAACATGATCTTTCTTTGAAGTATGGTCCCAATAATTATTTTATTGACAATGAATTGTTTGATGAGATCAGCAAACTGACTTTTCCTGGAGTGCGTTCTTTTTTTGCAAATTATGTAGAAGGGAACCACGCCCTGCCGTACGATACTTTTTTTGCGTTGGCAGGTATAACCTATTTTCCTAAAAGAGAGGTAACGTCCTTTACCATGGGTGGTATCGGCATACGAAACGATGAACAGGGAAAGGCTGTAGTGGCGAGTGTTGTAAGGGCGAATGAGTTTGGTAAAAAAATGGGATACAAAGCCGGGGATATATTGTTAAGTGTGAATGGAGAAGCGATCAATGCGGTGAATTTTTCAACTGTTGCCAGCAGGGTTTTAGACAATGCAAAGGATGGTGATATCCTTACAGTGAAAGTGAACCGAAAGGGAGAAGAGGTCACCCTCACAGCACCGGAAGAAAAAATTACCCGTACAGAAGAGCATGTACTGGAGCTCAATAAAGCGGCCACAGCTGAACAAATAAAGCTGAGGAATGCGTGGTTGAATATTACCTGTGATAAATAATAGTGAAATCTCCGGCCACTTCTTTTTTTTAGCTGACATATGATATTCTGTACAAGAGTGCGACGCCAATGAAGCTGAAGATTTATTCTATGCTGGCTCCATATTCTTTACCAACCCATCCACAGCATCCCTGCTCCGCAAATAATAATGGTTGCGGCGCCCAGTATATGTACATACGGTTCCAGTTTTTTTGTAGCAGCGAAGCCAATTCCGAAATAACCAAGCAGCACCATCAGCAACATGGTGGCCAGTGTACACACGGTGTAAACGATTATCAGCAGGATCATGCCCCACCAACTGTTTTGTGCGGCAGGAAAATAAAGCAGTGGTATCATGGGCTCACAGGGACCCAGTACAAAAATGATGAACATCACCCAGGGGGTTACCCGAAAACGTTCCTTTGGGGCAACGGCCTGCCCATGGTTGTGCTCGTACACATACAGGCCACCTTCATTGTCCATATCAAAATGCTTATGGGGTTTGTGTTTGTACAGCCTGTAAAATCCCCATGCCATATAGCTGAGCCCAAATGCCAGCATCACCCATCCGGCAATGCCGCCCCGTACATTTTCGAGCCAGTTGATCTTATGAAGCGACCAGCCAAGTGCAGCTCCACCCAATCCAAGCACTACAGAACTCAATACATGTCCCATGCCGCATACAACCGTCCACCCGATGGTTTTGCCAACGCCCCAGCCTTTTGATTTTGACAATGCAATGAAAGGAAGGTAATGATCAGGGCCTGTAAGCGTATGCAAGCAGGCGATGGAAACGGCTGTTAAGATAAGGGCCTGCATTTCAACTGGCATGTTGCAATAATTGAGGAGTTTGCAATAAATGGCTGATGCGCTGCATGCAATCGAACAATTGTTCGGCTCCATTGCCCAATAGGCGGATGATGAGCCCGTTCACCGGAGCAGCAGTGATGCCGGCTTCAATATTTTTTTCTTCGGTAAGCATTTGTATTAATTGCGCCTGCATTTTTTTAACATCCGTTTTTTCATCCAGGTACAGCATGCTGGCCTGGTGGGTATAGCCTTCCAACTGGCCCATGCTATGTACATTGATGAGGGCGGGCTGCACCAGCAGGTTCTCTTTGATCACCAGTTTTCCGTGTACAAAAACATTGGTAGTGCTTTGATATTTTGAGAGCAGGAATATTTCACCATTCAATTTTCTTCCGCAGGTAAGTACTTCGCCAAACACCAGCCTGCTGTTGTTGGCAAGGTGAAAATTGTTTTTGCTTGTGAAGATGGATCGCTCATGCGGAACGGATGGATGCGGAAGAAAGCAAAATGCGGCATCATCTGCCAGCCGGACTGTCATTTGTTGAGAAGCACCTTCTTTCATGTTATACAAACGCTGGTAAGCCTGCGTATGCAGTTTCAGTGAACAATCGCTTTGCACTTCAATATCAATTTTATATTCATCGCCATCCAAAATACCGGGCGATGAACTCATGAGCATCAGGTGCAGTTCTTTTCCTTTTTTGTTCTCGGTAATGTTCATTACTTTAAACGGGGTGGTAAAGAATATCTTCTTTAAAAACGGAAGCCCGTTCTTACTGCCGACCTGTATTTCAAGCGTTGCGTTCATCGGTGTAAAGTTGGTTCCGCAATGCTTTCCAGCAAGGCATATTTTTTTATCCAGCCAATCACATTCTCCAGGCCCTGCAGGCTCATTAAGTTGGTAAAGACAAAAGGTTTACCGTTACGCATTTTTTTAGCATCTCTTTCCATTACCCCCAGGTCGGCATTTACATAAGGAGCCAGGTCAATTTTGTTGATCACCAGCAGATCACTTCTTGTGATGCCGGGGCCACCCTTACGGGGAATTTTATCTCCTTCGGCCACATCAATTACAAAGATGGTCACGTCTGCAAGGTCGGGACTAAAAGTAGCTGACAGGTTATCGCCGCCACTTTCGATAAAGATGATCTGTACATCCGGAATTCGCAGTGCCATTTCTTCCACGGCTTCCAGGTTCATGCTGGCGTCTTCCCGGATGGCTGTATGCGGACAACCACCTGTTTCAACACCGATGATCCGTTCTGCCGGCAGCAGGGAGTTTTTGGTGAGGAACTCTGCATCTTCTTTGGTGTAAATATCATTGGTGATCACACCCAGGCTGTAACTGCTGCTCATGGCACGGCTCAGTCTTTCTATCAGCGCTGTTTTACCGGAACCAACAGGGCCGGCTACCCCAATTTTTATATAATTTCTGTTCATAGAATAACGCGTTGGTTTGCGCCTGCATTTAATGAGCTAACTTATGCCGGTTGAAAATTCTTCAATTCGTTTTTTATTTTTGTAAACCAGGTTTTATTGTTGCGTTTTTCGCTGCCGTTAAGATGGTTCACTTCATCCAGCACTTCCCGGAATAATTTTTTTGCATCGTCTGTACGACCATTCTTCACTAAGAACTTTCCATATTCGTACCGGCTTTCATAATTAGAAAACTTACCCGCCATACTACTGAATTCTTTTTCTGCTGCTGCGGCCTCCCCCGTATTGGCCAATGCGATGGCATACAGCATATTGGCCCTCGTGCGTTTGAATTGCGGCAGGTGGTACACTTTTTTTGTAGCAGTCACCACATCAGCAAAACGGTCCTTTTCAAAATAAGCTTTCACCAGTTGCATATTACCGTGTTCGTGGTCAGAAAATGTGCCTGTGAGACTTTGTTCATACAATTCGATCGCCTTATCTGCTTCACCGGTATTTAAATATGCATCTGCCAGGGCGATCCTGTTGTCAAACGTGTCCCTGAATTTCAGGTTGGCTTTCAGTTTCCGGATGTTCCCGGATGGATTCAATACCGAACCAACACCGGATTGTACCTGCTCCATTGCTCTACGGGTAAACATCTCCGTAAAAATATATGCGATGCAACCAAACAACGGAATGAAAACGATAAGCCAGATCCACCGCTGGTTGCCTTTCCTGATTGAATGGATCACACAAATTACCTGCAGTACGATAACGATGTAGTAATAATGTGAAAGCAGAAAGAACATGTTGCCAGGTTTTAAGATGGTTAATATCGTGTCGCCAAAAATATCAAATTTCTTTTCATTACGACATGTATAACCTTGAATACAATTCTTCATGCTGCATGCAACGGATATCGAAACCGGTACAGCAAAACCCGATCATGTTTTGATCCGGCGATAACGATCGCTCTGCCAGTTGCTGCATCAGTGGAAGCAGCGAATACAGGATATCCTGCCCTTGCTGCTGACCAAGCGGAACAAGTTTAACACTGTTGGTAACAAAACCTGCTGCAGCATTGTAATAAAAACCAAGTAAAGCATCCAGTTTAGGAATGCCCATCACCTGTGCCAGCATACCAAATACAATACAGTAATTGCCGCTGGTTGCATGCAGTTGTAATTGACTGTTAAAAGAAATGATTATCCCGTCCCTTGTATGAGCCTGGAAGATCTTCAGCAGCCGCAATCCCAGTTTTTTACTGGCCTGCCTCATTTCGGCGGGAAGTTTAACGGCAGTACACTCTTCATCCAGTTGCAGTAACTTCTCTATATCGCTCCCTGCTGCTGCATCAAAAGCCAGCGACATCAATGCAGCGTCTGTATAATGTAAATTTCTTGCCAGCATTTCTGTAATAAAACCGGTGGCGGTGGCTTTGTCCATTACCCTGTTTTGCTGTACATAAGTTTCCAGCCCGGCAGAATGCGAAAAGCCGCCGATCGGCAGCGTGGGATCCGACAAATGAAGAAGATGTAGCAGTGCAGTATTCATCAGGCCGGATTGGTGAGTTTCATGATCTTTGAAAATAGGGTTGTACCGGCTGCTTCACCATGTGGAGAAACAGTTGTTTTTAATGGCTGTAATAATTTTCTTTTTTCAATACTCACTTCATAGCCCTGTGCGGTGAGCAATTTCAGCAATGGGGGATCAGATGGAATCAATAATGCCTCCGCTTCATAAAATAATGGCAGGTGCTTATTGCCGATCTCGTAACAAACCGATGCCATTTCAAACATGTTTTTTGGATGTATCACAATGCAGTCGCAGGGTAAAATTGAAACAGCGATCAGCATCGCATCATCTGCAAACAAAATATCTCCTTCTGTCAATTCCGGGTTCTTATTTAAAAATCTGATCGAAACCTCCCTGCCGCCACTGGTATTTTTTCGCAGTATTCTTTTTCTTGCCTCATACCATTCCAGCAACAGGAGGTCGATGTTTTTTCCCTGGCTGTTGTAGTGGCGAAGATTACCGATTTTGGATTGAACCAGCATTGCAATTTTATTAAGTAGTTTGTTTGTTTTTTTGAAGCCCCCTTAAAATAAAAAATACCGTTGCGCCAATGGCAGTTCTTTCATTGGTGCACAGCTAACAGGCATGCCATCTACTTTCACTTCATAGTTTTCAGGGTTCACATCTATCTGCGGAGTTGCATTGTTATGAATGAGATCTTTTTTGCCGATATTCCTGCAGTTCTTTACAGGCAGCAGTATTTTTTGCAAACCATATTGCTGTACAATATTTTTCTCCAGTGAAATTTTTGAAACGAATGTAGCACAGGTATTGAACAGCGCTTTGCCTGCAGCCCCAAACATGTGGCGATAGATAACGGGTTGCGGCGTAGGGATCGATGCATTGGGATCGCCCATTTTACTGGCGATGATCATTCCGCCTTTAATGGTCATTTCGGGTTTAGCACCAAACAGGGCGGGTTTCCATAAAACAATATCTGCCATTTTTCCCGGCTCAATAGATCCAACATATTCACTGATGCCATGCGAAATGGCCGGATTGATGCTGTACTTGCTTACATATCTTTTTACCCGGAAGTTGTCGTTGCCTGTTCCTTCATCTTCGGGCAGGCTTCCACGTTGTACTTTCATTTTATGTGCTGTTTGCCAGGTACGGGTTATCACTTCTGCTACCCGGCCCATGGCCTGGCTGTCGCTGCTCATCATGCTGAATACGCCCATGTCATGCAGGATATCTTCCGCTGCAATTGTCTCCGGCCTGATGCGGCTGTCTGCAAAAGCAACATCTTCCGGCACGGACGGATCGAGGTGATGGCAAACCATCAGCATGTCTAAATGTTCATCAATCGTGTTAATGGTATATGGCCTTGTTGGATTGGTGGATGATGGCAGCACATTTGGATACATGGCCGCCTTGATGATATCAGGCGCATGCCCGCCACCGGCGCCTTCTGTATGAAAAGTATGTATTACCCGGCCGTTGATCGCAGAGATGGTATCTTCTAAAAAACCTCCTTCATTCAATGTATCTGTATGGATGGCAACCTGGATATCGAGTTTATCTGCTACCTGTAGTGACGCATCTATTACGGCTGCGGTGCTGCCCCAGTCTTCGTGAATTTTTAATCCCAATGCGCCGGCTTCAATCTGCTCTTCTAATGGAGCAAGCGATGCACAGTTGCCTTTTCCAAAAAAGCCGAGGTTCATGGGATAGGCTTCAGCGGCTTCCAGCATCCGCTGTATATTCCATGCGCCGGGTGTTACCGTAGTGGCGCTGGTGCCATCTGCCGGGCCGGTACCGCCGCCGATCATGGTGGTGATGCCACTGAACAGGGCATGATCAATTTGCTGCGGACAGATAAAATGAATATGTGTATCAATGCCGCCTGCAGTGGCGATCAATCCTGCACCGCCATGCACTTCGGTGCTGGCACCAATTACCATATCGGGCGTAATGCCTTCCATGGTATCTGGATTGCCGGCCTTGCCAATCGCCACGATCTTTCCATCTTTGATACCGATATCTGCTTTTACAATTCCCCAGTGATCGATGATCATTACGCTGGTGATCACAAGATCAAGCACGCCTTCTTTTCGTGTAGCCGTTGCCGATTGTGCCATACCATCACGGATGGTTTTGCCACCACCAAACTTTGCTTCATCTCCATAAACAGTAAAGTCTTTTTCTATTTCAATAAACAATTCGGTATCGCCCAACCGAACTTTGTCCCCGGTAGTGGGGCCGTACATGTTGGCGTATTTAATGCGGTTGAGTTTCATCGTTTAGAATGTTTAGATGGTTTAGAAAGTGTAGGCTTATTACTTTCTTTTTTCTTTATTCTACTTTTCTATTGGTCAGATTATTAAAGCCCATCAATATTTTATTACCACCAAAGGCAACCAGTTCTACTGTTTTTTCTTCCCCGGGTTCAAAGCGCACGGCAGTGCCTGCAGCAATGTTTAGCCGCATACCCAGTGTTGCTGCTCTTTCAAATTTTAGTTGATTGTTCACTTCGTAAAAATGAAAATGAGAACCTACCTGCACAGGCCGGTCGCCGGAATTTACAACCGTTACCACTGTTGTTTTTCTTCCTGCATTGATCTCGATATCGCCTGTTGCTAAAATGTATTCGCCGGGGATCATAATCGATATTTTAAATGTTGAATTTTGAATGGGTGCATTGAAACAGCTGTTCAATTATTTACCTGATTGGATCGTGTACGGTTACGAGTTTGGTGCCATCGGGAAAAGTGGCTTCTATCTGCACTTCGTGTATCATTTCAGGAACGCCTTCCATCACGTCTTCCCTTGTTAAGATGGTAGTACCATACTGCATTAATTCGGCAACAGTTTTACCATCCCTTGCTGCTTCCTGCAGGCTGCTGCTGATCAATGCAATGGATTCGGGATAATTGAGCTTTAAGCCCCGGGCTTTTCGTTTTTCGGCCAATTCTCCTGCTAAAAACAGCAGTAGTTTTTCAGTTTCTCTTGGTGAAAGATGCATGTATTACTTCGTTTAATATGTGTTGTGCTGGCAGGCGATCGAAGTAAAATATCAACCGCTGTCAAGTTAAGAAAAATATTGGGCGGGAACACAATAAATTTTTTTAGATACCCATAGCAATAAAGCTCTTTTTTTTTCGCTAATACATTATATCGGGCGGCTACGGCTGCTTTAAGAAAAACCAATCGATTAAATGTTCTCACTGATCCGTCTGCCCCTGGCAGTAGCTTTAATGGCCCCCGCTTTTTTTGCACCAACAGGTGTACACGAAGGCAAACACATTGCCACGGCTTCAGTAGCATACAGCAATACTACCGGTAAAACCCTGGCTGCAGAGATCAGGGAAAAATACTCCACCTGGCAATTGGCAACAGAAGGCATTTCAATCGACCTGTTTTCCTATGCGATGAAGGGCTATCATTACCTGAGCGAACACAACCGCCTGAATAACCCCGGCATCATCACCATCATTGACTTCAGCAAAGCATCTTATGAAAAACGCTTGTTCATCCTGGATGTTTTTACGGGTAAAATACTGTTTAAAACACTGGTAGCGCATGGCCGAAATTCGGGCCAGGAGATTGCAACTGCTTTTTCCAATACAGCCTCATCACTTGCCAGTAGTCTTGGTTTTTATATCACGGCGGATACTTACACAGGCAAGCATGGTTATTCGCTTCGGCTGAATGGATGTGAAAAAGGATTTAACGACAATGCATATAAAAGATCGATTGTGGTTCATGGCGCTGACTATGTAAGTGAATCTTTTATTGAACAGAATGGGTTTTTAGGCAGAAGCCATGGTTGCCCTGCTATTCCAACTACACTTAGTAAAAAGATAATTGATGTGATAAAAGAAGGCAGTTGCCTTTTTATTTACTCCCCTGTGAAAACATACTTAACCCAATCGGCCATGCTAAAAAGTTGATTGAAAATTCTAATTGTTAGGCACGACAGATGAAGAAGGAACCCCGTTTAGATACGGGGTTTTTTCGTTAATATATGATCTTTGTTTTACTACGATGGATAAGTTGTGATTGAATACTCTGGGTTAGAGGAGAGGAGATAATTTTTTACCACATAAGCACATAGGGAACATAGTGGGGGATAGTACGGTGAATGGCGTAAGAAAGTTGTGGAAATGGCAGTATTACAGGTAAATAATTCCTGCAACCAACTGGCAGGCAATTCCCATAAGCAGGCCGGTGTAAATCTCTTTTGGGGTGTGATCACTTACGATCATCCTGCTGGTACAAACTGCGCCGGTGATGAGGAACGCAACCGAAAGCGGCACGGTCATCAGCATGGTATTTTGCTGCATGATCAGCAGGAATAACCCGATCATTCCACCAACTCCGATCGCATGCATGCTGATCTTAAAATAAATATTTGCCATCAGTGCTGCCGAAGATGAAATAAAAACAGCAAAGGTGAAAGCCGTTAGTATGGAAGGAATTTCCGGCTGGTTTCGGAATACGAGATAGGCCCAGAAGAAAAAGATGCCGCAGGCGATATAAGGAATGATCCTGTCTTTTTGGGTTTTCAAAAAAACAGAGTCGATAAAACCAAGCCCTTTTAACAGCAAAACGGTGATCAGCGGAAAGCCTACCATATTGATGGCAATCCTTGCAACCAGGAAGGCTTTTTGCCCGGACCCATATCCTGCAAAATAAGAAGGATGTATAAAAGCCAGAAAATAAGTAACGTACAAAGGAATGAACAGGGGGTGAAAAACATACGAAATCAAATGGGCGAAAAAACGTATAACAGCAGGCTGTTTATCTGAAGTTACCTTAGCGCCGTTATCTTCTATTGACCATTCACGATTCACCATTGACGATTTTATAATTCTTTTCTCAGCCTTGCCACAGGAATAAACAGTTGTTCCCTATATTTGGCCACTGTTCTTCTTGCAATATTATATCCTTTTTCCTGTAATAATTCGGTAAGTCTTTCATCGCTTAACGGGCTCTTCTTATCTTCTGCGTCAATCAGGTCGTTCAGGATCTTTTTTACCTCCCTGGTACTCACTTCTTCACCGCTGTCTGTTTGCAGGCTTTCACTGAAAAAGAATTTCAGCCGGTAGGTACCAAATTCGGTTTGCACAAACTTGCTGTTGGCCACACGGCTCACGGTGCTGATATCGAGATTGGTCATTTCAGCAATGTCTTTTAAGATCATGGGCCTCATTTCTGTATCATCGCCGGTAAGAAAGAAATCATACTGGTAATTCATGATGGCTTCCATGGTGCTCAGCAACGTATGCTGCCGCTGTTTGATGGCGTCAATGAACCATTTGGCAGAATCAATTTTTTGTTTGATGAAGAGCACTGCTTCTTTCTGGCGTTTGTCCTTTTTGCTGCCCCGGTCGTAGTCTTTCAGCATTTCCCTGTATCCTTCGCTGATGCGCAGGTCGGGTGCATTGCGGCTGTTAAGGGTGAGTTCCAGTTTACCGGCATTGTTCAAAATAAAAAAGTCGGGTATCACGTATCCTTCACCGGCGTTGCTGTCGCCAACATTGCCCCCGGGTTTGGGATTTAATTTAATGATCTGGTTGATAACGCCTCTTAACTGGTCATCTGTGATATTGAGTCCACGCTGGATCTTTTCGTAGTGTTTTTTGGTAAATTCATCAAAGTACTTTTCCAGCACTTTGATCGCCATTTCTACATGGTCGCCTTCTTCCACCCTTCTTTCGAGTTGCAGCAACAGGCATTCCTGCAGGTTGCGGGCGCATACACCGGGTGGGTCAAAGCGCTGTATCTGCAATACCAGTTTTTCTATTTCTTCCTCGGTGGTTTGAATGTTTTGGCGAAATGCCAGGTCATCTACAATGGCGCTGATATCGCGGCGTAAATAACCATCATCATCCAGGTTCCCAATGATCTGCTCTGCTACTTTCAGTTGATGATCGTTGAGGTTGAGCTGTCCCAGTTGTTCCAGCATCAGTTCGTTAAAGCCGGTTTCAACCTTGTGTGGGATCGTTTTGTCTTCATCAGGATCAGGATAGTTGTCATCCTTCATCTTGTAATCAGCAATATCATCGTCACCGTCCTGCACATAGTCGCTGATGTCTATGTTATCATATTCATCAGTACTGCCGTCCAGGTCGCTGTCCTCATCCTTGCCATCTTCTGTTTCGGCGGTAGTATCATTTTCAAATTCTTCCTGTTCCTCTTCATCACCTGTTTCCAGGGCAGGATTGTCTTCCAGCTCCTCCTTGATCCTCTCTTCCAGTAAGGCTGTAGGAACCTGCAGCAATTTCATCAATTGTATCTGCTGAGGCGATAATTTCTGTAGCTGTTTCTGGTATAGTCCCTGGCTTAAACTCATATTAATTTGTACCAGCCCCTGCCGGCGCTTATCTTATTAGGTTTTTAATTTTTTTCTATCCTGGCTGCTGCAACAGTTCGTGGAAATGCTGTCTCCACTACCATTTCGATAACGAAAAAAGCAAACCGGATAGTCTGTTAAAACGTAAATTTACATACAAACAAATTTGAATTGTGAATAAAAAACCTAAAATTTTATTTTTTTGCATGATTTTTGTGAGCGGCTTTGTAGCTGCCCAAACAGAAGTATTGAAAAAGAAGGACTTATCTCTGTCCGCTCCCGCCTTTTTCCAGCGTCAGCCAAGCCTTCTTCCTGTTCAAAAAAGCCATGTAGCTATACGGCCGACGCCTTTTTTATCACCAGATTTTTATGCCCGGCAACTCGGTTTCTTTTGCAGGCAGGAAATTAAAATGGATAAAATTACCAGGATACCTTTCAGGTTCAGGCTGGGTAGTGTAGAGGAGGTTAACCGGCTGGAAGGTAAAAGACGTTAGCAACTCTATTCTGCCGGTACAGCAGTTTTAAAATAGTTGAGCCGCAGGCTATCGCTCCATCCATTGGGATTTTTTTCGAAGATCTTGCTGCTGTAAAATACCATGCCGTTAATATTAGGGGTGTTTCGCAGTGCTTCTATCTGCCGCGGAAGCTGGTTAACATTGCTCCAGGCAGCATTGCTCCTGGCTTTGTAAATGCCCAGCCCGATATAACATTTTTTACCGTAAGTGTGCTTGCTCCACCAGTTCAGCAGTACTTCATAAGGTGCCCTGCCATGACCAATTTCCCAATACAACTGTGGAGCTACATAATCGATCCACCCGTTCTTAAGCCATAATAGAATATCTGCATACAGGTTATCGTAATTGGACAAAGAGCCATTCGTTTTACTTCCGTTCACCGGGTCTTTATCTGCATTGCGCCAAACGCCAAAGGGACTGATACCAAACTGGCATTTGCTGTTCTCTTTTTTAATGGCGGCATGGAGCATAGAAATGATAGAATCCGTGTTGGCCCTTCTCCAGTTTTCCCGGGTGCTGCCATTGCCGTATAGTTTATAGGTGGCATCATCCGGGAAGCTTTTTCCCGGTAGCGGGTAAGGATAAAAATAATCGTCAAAATGAATGGCGTCTACCTCGTAGCGGCTTACAATATCCTTTACAACTTCCACCACGTATTGCTGTGCCTCCCGGTTGCCCGGATCAAAATATCTTTTATCACCGTAGCTGAGAAACCACTCCGGGTGAAGTTTTGTGATGTGCGTAGCAGAGAGTGCATCATTTTGAGGATTGAACTCTGCCCGGTAAGGGTTCATCCAGGCATGAAACACCATATTGCGTTTATGCGTTTCAGTGATCATGAATTCCAGGGGATCATACCAGGGAGAAGGCGGTTGTCCCTGTACGCCGGTAAGCCATTCGCTCCAGGGTTCGTACTGTGATGGGTAAAACGCATCGGTGCAGGGACGTACCTGCACGATCAGTGCATTGAGGCCATTGCGCTGGTGCATATCCAGCAGTTTGATGAATTCTACTTTTTGCGAATCGCTGTTAAAATTTCCTTTGGAAGGCCAGTCAATATTGTCTACGGTAGCGATCCATACCCCACGAAATTCAGGCTTGGCCTGTGCCTGGAGTTGATTTATAAAACAAAAGCAATGAGCAACGAAAAAAATGCCCTGCAGTATGCGGCGTGTTTTCATGAATGGGATTTATTAAATTGACTGGCGGATCTTGTCGAGCAACTGGTTAAAGGTCTGCGCTTCGGGTTCGCTCAGTGATTTCATTACGGATTCTATTTCCGTTTCAAATTTATCGAGCCGCTGCAGTAATTTTTTTCCTTTTTCTGTTATGATCACATCTACGAGGCGCTTGTCCTGCCGGCCGCTTGTCCTGCCGGCAGGTTGTTTTTTTAGAAAGGCCTTTTAATACGAGCCGGTCTACTATGCGGCTGGTATCGCTCATTTTGTCCAGCATTCTTTCCCTGATCTGCAGGGTTGATAAAGGCGTTTCGCTACCCCTCAAGATGCGCAGGATATTGAACTGCTGTGGTGTGAGGTCTTCCCTGTCAAGAATATGTTTGATCCTTTCATTGGTCCAGTTATAAGTATAGATCAGGTTTACGATCGCTTTTTGATATTCACTTTTGAAGTTTCGCTGGTTGATGTCGTTCTCGATGCCCATAGGAGGTATTAGTTTACCGGTTTACCAAATTCGTTGATGTAAATTTTTACCAAAATTATGAAATAGCTGATGAGTAGGGGACCAAATATTACACCCCAAAATCCGAACAGTCCAATGCCTACTATCACACCGAAGATAGTAATGAGCGGATGTACATCAATGAGCTTTTTGAGAATGGTAAGCCTTACAACATAGTCAATATTGGTGATCAATACCACCGCATAGATCAATAATCCAACCCCTTGCGAATTAGCGCCTGTTGCAAAAGCGTAAGCGGTTAGCGGCACCCAGATAATGGCGGTTCCTACGATGGGTATCATGGAGCAGATGCCCGTCATAAATCCCCACAATGCAAAATCGTGTACCCCGAAAATAGCATAACCAATAGTGGCTACAAGCCCCTGGATAATGGCCAGCACCGGGATGCCGATGGCATTGGCCCGTATCATGTTCCTGGTTTCGTGGCTCAGCAGCACTACATTTTCTGCTTTTAAAGGGATAGACCGGTCAAGCATCCTTTCTACATCCCGGCCGTTCTTCAGCAAAAAATACAGGAGGAAGAACATGATGGCAAAATTGCTTACAATAGTTGCCGAACTGTTCAGCAGCCTTGGGATGATATTGCCGGCCTGGTTTTGAAGGGTGCGTATATTCTCATCCGTTATTAACTTCATGCCGGTGAGCTCTTCGGTTTTGTTACCAATTATTTTTGCCTTTACCAGCAGGTCGCCGGGGTTGCTAATCATGGCGCCCAACCTGGCGCTCAATAATTCTATCGAAAAATAAATGGGAATGGCGATCAGCAGCAGGCTTGCAATAATGAAAAGCAGGGCCACCAGGTTCTTGTTCCACATTTTTTTAATGGTAAGACTAAAATAGCTTGACCGCAGCAGGATGTATAAAGTGATGGCACCTAAAAAACCCGGCATAAAAACGTACAATTGCTGCAGCAGGATGAAAGCCAGCAGCACCACGATCAGCAGCAGGATGATCTGCCTGAGCCGGTTATTAAAAAGGGAAGACATAGAATTCAATGTTTCAATGATGCAGTATTGCAATTTGAATAGAAACAGTATTAGTGTATGAAGGAAAGATATTTTTATAATATGAAAAAAAGAAATTGCAGAGCAGCGCTAACGCAGTATCTAACAAAACCTACTCACTCCAAACACTTACCCCTTCGCTGCAATTGGCGCAGATGTCAATGTTCTTGCGGCTTTTCATCAATTCTGATCGAAACTGTTTGTAGTTATCGTTGTGCCAGATCTCTTTAAAACTTTGGTTCTTTAAATTGCCAAGCTGGTGCATAGCATCTTTGTCAAAACAGCAGGGCACTACCAGGCCATCCCAGGTAATTACATTGGCGTGCTGCATTTTCCAGCAGCGGTTGGCCAATTTATTTTTAGCAGTATATGTACCATCTGCATTTTTTTTATACCGGCTGAATTTATCCGTTTCGGGTATCAGTTGGTTGGGATCGGTTTCATAATCATACACCTGGGCCGTTTTAAAACGCACTTCATCCACGCCCACTTCTTTTGCAAGCCGCCGGATATCTACTACCTGGTGTTCGTTTGGTTTTACTACCAGAAACTGGAAAAACACGAAGGGCGTTTTGCTGTTAAGCGCCTTCTTCCATTTTACAATATTCCTGGCGCCTTCCAGCACTTTGTTGATATTGCCACCTACCCGGTATTGCTCGTACACATCCTGCGTGGTGCCGTCAATAGAAATAATGAGCCGGTCCAGCCCGCTTTCCACCGTTTTTTTTGCATTTTCATCGGTTAAATAATGGGCATTGGTGCTGGTGGCGGTATAGATCTTTTTTTCAGAGGCATATTTTACCATTTCCAAAAAAGCTGGATTGAGGTAGGGTTCGCCCTGGAAATAAAAGATGAGGTACAGTAGTTCTTTGTGTATCTCATCAATCGTCTTGCTAAAGAAATCTTTTTGCAGCATCCCGGTTGGCCTTGTAAAAGCCCTGAGGCCACTGGGACATTCGGGGCAGCGGAGATTACAACTGGTAGTGGGTTCAAAAGAGATAGAAACCGGGTAACCCCATTGTACGGGCTTGTTCAGCAACCTGCTGGCATAAAAACTGCCCAGCACTTTGATGCCATTCCATATCCTTGCCGGGGTGAGCTTGCTCAGCAGGTTTACACTATCATTCCAGTTTATTTGAGGCATGGGCGCAAAGTTAAGCGGATGCTTACAACTTCCCGAAAACTACGCCAGTAATATCCTTTATCGCAACAAAGCCGGCATATCTTGAATCAAGTGCATTGTGCCGGTTATCTCCCAGCACAAAACAACTGTCTTTCGGTATGGTGAGCGGACCAAAATTGTCAACGGTCCACAACGATCTTTTATCAAACCATTTAAAAGCGCCCTGTGCAGAAGTATCGTTGATAAAAAAGGGTACCAGGTTTATCTTTTTGTGGTACTTGTTGTACAGGACCCGGTTAAAAGTAACAAACACAGAGTCTCCCTTGGTGCCAACCAATTGGGGTATATTTTTATCGGCATACGCATCTTCCTGCTCTATTTTGTCAATATCATTTGCGGCGATCTTGTATTCCTGGTAGAGATCGATATCAAGGTCGAAGTTTTTATTGTTGACGAACAACACGCCGTTTTTCATCCGAATTTTATCACCGGGCAAACCACAAAGCCGGTTCACATAATTTGCTCCCGGTTGCTCAACCCCCATCGGAACAAGCATTGCATCTTTGTAAGCGCTCTTGTAAGTAATAAATCTTTTAAGCTCCGGGTGCAGGAATTTTGTAACCCCATAGGTTTCGCCGGTGCTTAAGCCGGGTTCGTTGGCGGGAGTGGGCATTTTGTAAACTGCCAGGTAACCGGTAATACGGGCGATGATGAGTGACGCGGCTACTAACCCCAACAGCAATCCTGCAGTAATAAGTAATTTTTTAAGCATCTTATAAAATTACCATTCGTTACTGACATCGGCGCTGTCGATCACCGCGTAAATTTCTAGAAAGAGGAACAGGGAACTTTTATAAACTTTTCAGCAATAAAGAGCATTATTTTTTACCCGGCCTGGCATCTGCCAGCTCTTCTGAAATGGCAGTTTCAAAATGGTCGCAGGGTTGTACTGCCTTTACAGGAGTAAATACGAGGTTGTTTTTTAAAAACTTATCATAATTGCAGTACACAACATTCAGGGCAATAAAATTCATTACATAAGACTGGGTTTCCTCCGGCAGGTATTTTTTGATATCCCAGAAAGTGGGATTGCTTACCCTGCTTTTTTCCATCGCCTTCCACACGTTTCCTACACCGCAGTTGTAGCTTGCCACTACCAGCAACCAGTTCCCGTCAAGGTTTACCTTGCGGTCACGCAGGTAACGGGCCGCAGCGATCGTGGCTTTATTGAAATTTTTCCTGTCATCAATTTCCTTACCGGTTGGGCGGGCTTTTACAAGCGCCGGCTGCTCTGCAACGGTGCTTTTTTCGATCTTATTTTTTTTGTTCTTTTTGCCGGTCTTTTTCGCTGCTGTTGTAGCCACTGTTTCTTTAGGCTGCTGGGGCACATATTTTAGCCCGTACTCCTTTGCCACCACATCCATAAATTGCCAGTAACCAACAGCGCCTGCTTTTGACACAGCGTTGGCATTATAAGCAGATTCCAGGATCATCAGCACTTTTAATTCTTCCGGCAGGTTGTATTTTTTTAAAATGCCGGCCGCTTTCGGCAACAGCTTTTTACCTTTTGTGTACATGCGTATCAGGTAATCTCTTCTGCGGGTGCTAAAATTGGCAACATAACCGGCGGCTTCTTCTTCATTGCCTTTTAAAATGGCTGGGAATTCAACATTCGCTTCTTTTACTACATATTGCTCTGTGTCCGGTTCGTTGGCGGCAGGTATTGTAACTGCGGTATCAGTATTGTTATTTGAAATTTGGGAAAAAGCAGGAACAGAAAAACATGCACATAGTAAAATGCAAAAAAACCTGCCAAGGCGAAACCGGATCTCTTTCGTCGCTGTCATGGATATTGAATTTTCCTTTAGGGATGCGAAACTAACGCTTCATTGCCAAAAATATTGCCGCTTTACGGTCATTTTAAGGTCATAAAACCTGTTTCCGTCTTAAAACAAAGTGAAAGCAGCAATTTTCTATTGCTTTAAAATGAGTTTGCCATTTTTTAAACGATTTTTGAAGCGGATGGCTAAAAAGAGAAAGAAAACCAACAATAACGCAAAACTGATACTTTTCAGCGCCCTCATGCTGGCGCTAACAGCGGGCGTTTTTTATTATACCAGCCGGCCCCATTTTGTTCATTACCCCGATTTTGGCATTGATATACCAGTGAATTATAGTATCCATGGTATTGATGTAAGTAAGTACCAAAGTAATATTGACTGGGAAGAGGTCAGAAATATGCAGGTAAAAAAGATCAGTGTCGGGTTTTGTTTTATCAAAGCCACAGAAGGCAGCGATGATGTAGACCCCCGGTTTAAACGCAACTGGCGGGCAGCGAAGGAAATGGGTATTGCCAGGGGGGCCTATCATTTTTTTAATCCTTACCGGGGCTCAAGAACACAGGCGCAAAATTTTATCAGTGAAGTGAAGCTGCAGCCCGGCGACCTTCCCCCCGTACTGGATGTAGAACAGGCAGGCAATCTTAGTAAAGAAGCGTTGCAGCAGCGGGTGGGCGACTGGCTGATATTGATAGAACAGCGGTATAAAGTAAAACCGATCATTTATACCGGCGCCGATTTTTACGCTAAAAACCTGGCCGGTAAGTTTGATGATTATCCCCTGTGGGTGGCACATTACCTGGCAAAGAACAAACCAAGGGTAAAGCGAAACTGGAGCTTCTGGCAACACAACGAAGCCGGGCATATAAATGGCATTACCGCCTATGTTGATTTTAATGTGTTTAATGGCGACAGTGCGGCGTTTCAGCAACTATTGGTGAAATAACCGCCCAAACTTTTTAATTTTAGCCCCGGGTATCACTTTTCAATCACAACCATGGAACCGGATATAAAAGCGTTTTTAATATTGGTAATGCAGTCTGTATCGATCGTGCTGCTGTGGATGCTCATCAACATGACCGCCGGGATATATTTTAACCTGGCTTTTTTTGAAGGAAAGATCACGGTATGGAATATCGCATATTATATCTTCCTCATCAGCACATTTTGCTGGTTGATCTTTCACCTGAGGAAAAAATGGAAGGGGTTTAAGGAGCTGTGAATCGTTAATCGTCAATAAGGAATCGTGAATAAGCGCAGGATTCATTGATCATGTAATTCTTCTCAAATCCTTTATTTGCACATTAACTGCTGTGATCTTTTACGATCACCCAATTGCCTTTTATCTTCCGCATCAGTAAAGTAAATGCACCGTTAAGATTGCCAATGGTTCTTGTTAAATGCCATTTGCCCACAATGAAAAAATAATTCACCGACAACCTTTTTACTTCGATGTATTCAAAATTGAGTTTGCCCATGGCCACTGTATCAGGATACCCTTTTTTATAATTTTCCAGTGTTTTTTGCCAGCCGTAAGTGATGCCGCTTTTGCCAATGAACATCAGCGAATCGCTTTTCCAGTAGCCTTCCATAAATCCTTCCAGGTCGCCACGGTTCCATGCTGCATCCTGCTGCTTTAGCAATTTCAGGATAGCCTTCGCATCATTTGACTGGGCCATCAGTGTAATTGAAAAAACAAGAATGCTGATGAGTAGCAGGGTGACTGTTTTCATATGTGCTGTTTGAGCTACAAGATAATAAAACCGCCCGTTACATCAATGTTTATGGTGTGCCGAACGGCAGTTGCTTTTGTGGCAAAGGCGGTAATTGTAGTAATGTGCACTGGTGATCAGCAGCACTGCAGGGGCCAGGAACCAGTATTCGTGCTGGTGAAAAAATTGTTTCATCAGCAGGAGCAGGAAACCCGCCGTGAAAATAACAACCGGCAGCAGGGAGCGGTGGTGTTTTATATAACCGTGAAAAAGGGAGTAACTGCCCACGGAAAAAGCCAGTGCGATCATACCCCATTCAAAAGCAATATTATGAATGATGTTGATGCCAAACAGCGGAAGGCTTGTAAGCACAAGGGGCAGCACCGCACAATGGATAGCACATGCCACCGAGGTGGTAATTCCAATAATGTCCCAGTTAAATTTTACTTCCATGTACGAACGGCGAAGATAGTATTTTTGCAATGATGTTGCAAGTATAAAAATGGCCCTTTTTACGGGCGGGCATAAAATTGCAGGCCGTTGCATGTAGCTTTGCAAAAAAATATGGATGATGAAAAATAAACTGTGGTGGTATGTTGGTTTTTTTGTGCTGTTGTTTGCGGGTTATATGATTGTGGTATTTTCTCAAACAGATATCTCGCAATCGAACCTGCCGGTGATCAACAACAATGTAGATACCTTCTCTTTTACCGATCAGAATGGCAGGAAGATCACAGAAAAAGAAGTGGAAGGCAAGGTATATGTAACAGAGTATTTTTTTACTACCTGCCGCGGCATCTGTCCCAAGATGAACACCAATATGCGCCGGGTATATGATGCTTTTAAAGGGGAGAAGGATTTTATGATCATTTCCCATACCTGTATGCCGGAAGTGGATTCTGTACCATTGCTTAAAGATTATGAACGGAGAATGCTTACAGGTACAATAAAAAAGAATGATGACGGCTCTTACAAAATGGAGATCGATTCAACATTGCATACAGCCCTACCGGCCAATACCAACTGGTTTTTTGTAACCGGCGAAAAGGAAAAATTGTATAATATGGCGAGGCACAGTTATGTCATCGATAACAATAAAACGGATACACTTACAAAAATCAGTGACCAGTTCATCCATACACAATTGTTTGCGCTGCTGGATAAAGAGACGAGGGTAAGAGGTATTTATGATGGATTGAAAGAAGAAGAAGTACAAAAGCTGATGAGAGATATCAAAGGCCTGCTAAAAGAAAAAGTACAGACGAGGGAATTGAAATAAGCCGCAACAATGCCGGCGGCGAAAAGCATTTTTTAATATGAAAATTGTAATTGAATGGTGCTTGATATTTTAAAGAAGAACCAGCTTAGCATAACAGAGGGAAGAAAAAAAATACTGGAGCTTTTTCTTAACAGCGAAGGTGCGCTGGCGCATGCTGATATTGAAAAGAAAACCGGTGAAATATTCGACCGGGTAACGGTGTACCGTACCTTAACTACTTTTGTTGAAAAAGGAATTATTCATCTAATACCCACTACCGATAATTCGGTTTTGTACGCTCTCTGCAAAGACAATTGCGAAGCCGGTCATCATCACGATCACCACGTTCATTTTATCTGCGATGTATGCAATAAAACCATTTGCCTGGAAGAAGTAACGGTGCCCGAGGTAAAACTTCCCAAAGGCTTTACGCCCAGCCATTCAGAAATGGTGGTAACGGGGGTTTGCGACGACTGTAAATAAGGTTAGTATGCTTTATCGAGTTCCACCTTTACAAAGTCCATCAACCCTTTTATTACGGCAGGAGAAAAGTCAAATTGCAAACCTGCAGTTTCATACAGTTGCGGCAGGGTAGCCGTACCGCCCAGCGCCAGTGCATTGCAATAATTATCCAGTGCTTTTTCCGGGTTTTGTTTAAACTGCATCCACATACCAATGGCGCCTAACTGTGCGATGCCGTATTCAATATAATAGAATGGAACTTCAAACAGGTGCAATTGGCGGAGCCATGCATTGCTGCGGTAATTCTCCAGGCCACTGTAATCAACTACACCATCACTGAACTCTGCCAGTATCTCCATCCATTTGGCGGTGCGCTGCTCATTGGTATGGCCCGCATTGTCGTAGATCCAGTGCTGGAATTTATCGATGATGGCGATCCAGGGAAACAATGTGATCACTCTTTCGAGCTGGTGTATTTTGGCCCTTTTTAATTCATCTGCATCATCAAAGAAAACATCCCAATGCTCCATGCTGAAAAGCTCCATGGCCATACTTGCCACTTCGGCAATTTCCATGGGGTATTCTTTAAACCCGGTAAGTGGTAAGGGATGTGCTAAAAAAGAATGAACGGCATGGCCGCCTTCGTGTACTATGGTGGTTACATCATGCATCTGGCCCGCAGCATTCATAAAAATAAAAGGTGCGCCGCTTTCCGGCAGCGGGCAGTTGTACCCGCCGGGAGCCTTGCCCATCCTGCTTTCCAGGTCAAGATGATTGATCTCCTTCATCTTGCTGAGGCAATCACCAAAAAAGGGCCGCAGCTTCGTAAAGCAGTCGATCGTTTTTTGTACCAGTTCGTTCCCGGTGCTGAAAGGTTGCAATGGTTTTACGCCATCCTGTTCTGCATCTATATCCCATGGGCGCAGGGTGTCAAGACCAAGCAGCGCTTTTTTCTTTTTGTAAATAAGCGTTACCAGCGGCACCACATGCAGCTTTACGGCTTCATGAAAAGCATAGCAATCCTGTTTGCCATAATCAAAGCGACCCAGTTCTTTAAACCTGTAATCGGTGTAATTGCTGTAACCGGCGTTGGCGGCTACTTCATTTCGTTTTGCCATTAACTGGTTGAACAATTCATTCAGGGTTTCCTTATCCTGCAATCTTCTTTCGCCGATCTTGCGGTAAGCCTCTTCCCTTAAATTCCGGTCGGGGTTTTCTAAAAACTTAGCGGCCTGCTGTAATGTATATTCCCTGCCGTTGATGGTAACGGTCATTCTTCCATTGATCACGCCAAACTGCTGCTGCATCACGGCCAGCTCTGCCTGTAGCGGAATGTTTTGTTCCCTGAACAGGTCAATGTTTTTTTTGATGCTGCGTAAGTAAGTAAAGTATTGCTGCTGGTCGAGCCCTGCTGCCAAGGGATGATTCACCAATTTTTTATTAAGTGCATCAGCATAGGGTTGTATGTTGGGCTGTATTTCGGTGCAGAAAAAATTGAATGCTTCTTCCAGCGATTTATCGGTGGTGTCACAGGTCATTTTTATCTGGCGCCAGCAGGCATCTTCACTTACCACTGCTTCCAGTTCGCTCATATCAAGCAGCCATTGTTCTAATGCTTCTTTGGTATCAATTTCTTTTTCCAGCAATGTTTTGAAAAAAGGTTCAATGCTGCTCCAGTCGCTGAGTGTAAAATCAGCAGGCACAAAATGACGTGGAAGTTTTTGGATGTTTGCAGTGTACATATACCCTAAATCCCTGAAGGGACTTTTAGATTAAAAAAATGCAGCACTCTTTTTATTTAAATAACAGTGCTGCTTTCACAAACTCTACCCTGGTTCCCCTTCAGGGGCCGGGGATTAAGCCATTTTTCTTGGTGAGTTGATCTTTTTAGGTGGTGCAGTCCTGGCACTTATCTGTTTTGTATCTGTAGTTTTTACTTTAGGAGCTGCTATTTCCGCAGGTGCGGCCGTTTCGCCTTCTGGATGTTCTGATAATTTGATCTCGATATTGTTGGCAGTTAACTGGGCAAACCATTTGATCATTTTCTTCATATCACTGCCGTACACCCTTTCAAAATCCATGGCTGGAAATACTTTCTGAAAATATGCTTTTACTGCTTTTGCATCACCTGCATCAGGCTGTTGTTCGCTGCTTGCTTTCATCGCTGTAAAAACATCTACCAGGTTCACATTATCAGAAGTAGTGTACACTTCCACACTTTCGATATGTGAAAAGCTATGCTGGCGGCTGCTTACAAACTTGGTGCTTTTATCTTCCAGTGAACGCACAATGCCACCATCTGCTTTAGACGCTACCAATTCAAACAATCCGCTTAATCCTGTAATTGAAACCAGTTTATTATATTCCATATAAAAATTTTTAGTGTTGCAAGATAAATGGAAATAAGTAAATCTGGTGTTGAGAAATTGCGGCAGGTAATGTAAGGGTTGTTAAAATTGTACACAAATGCCGGCACGCCTGCCTGCAGGGCTTTTTAAAGTCCCTGGATCGTCAGTTGCGAAAAAAAATTAAAGTTATCCCAGCAACACTTCCTGCTCGGTCATTAATTTGCGCAGGTTGTTCAGCCCGGTCTTCATCATGTCTAAAGCACTGGTTACACTGCATTTCATTCGTACGGCAATGTCACGAAAGCTCAATCCTGCATAATGGTTTAATACAATCACTTCCCGCTGGCCTTCGGGCAACATATCGATCATGGTTCGTATGCGTGCATGGCTCTCGTAATACATGGCGCCGGAAGAAGACATTTGCACCGGAACAGTGGCAGCTTTTACAAAATTACCGGCATGGTCCACTTCGGTAAGGCTGGCCAGTTTTATCTTACGGTTGTACTCCATGCAGATCTGCTGGGCAATCTGTATGGCCCAATGCAAAAAATTACCATCTTCTGCATTTTTTCCCGCCATCAGGTTATTGATGATGCGGATAAAAACATCCCGGAAAATATCTTCTGCTATGTACTTGTCCTGCACCATATTGTAAATGGCGTTGTAGATCCTGTCTTTATACAGATCAGTTAGTGTGGCCAGCGCCGCCGGGTTGTTGCTCAGGTAAAACTGTATCAGTTTCTCGTCTGGCATTTCAGTTTGGTAATTCATAAGGTTGTTTTTCAATTGGTATGGATAAAATGACAGCCTAAAGGTTTACAAAAAAAGGATCATGCTGTATAGCCAACCGAATGAATTGGCTGTAGTTACCATTCTACAAAAAACGGGCATGTACAGTTCTCTTCCTGAATAATAGCTGCACTACTTTATTTGCTCACAGCCGCCTGCCTCAACCATGGCTTTCGTACCTTCGCTTTTTTTCCGGCAAACTCAGCCATACAACAACAGGATATGCTCAATTATTTAGATGAACTGAACGAACCCCAGCGGGAGGCAGTAACCCATAAAGACGGACCCATCATGATCATTGCCGGTGCAGGCAGTGGCAAAACAAAAGTACTCACCACCCGTATTGCTCACCTGATGGGCTATTACAATGTAGATGCTTTTAATATACTGGCGCTCACTTTTACCAACAAGGCTGCCAAAGAAATGAAGGAAAGGGTAGAACGTGTGCTCGGCAACAATGAAGCAAGAAACCTGTACATCGGCACTTTTCACAGTGTATTCGCAAGGATCCTCAGGGGCGAAGCCAATAAGATCGGCTATCCCAATAATTTTACTATTTACGATACCGATGATGCCAAGAGTGTGATCAAAACCGTGGTGAATGAAATGCAGCTGGATGACAAGATATACAAGCCCAACAGCGTGTACAACCGTATCTCCTCTGCCAAGAACAGTTTGGTGAGCCCGGAAGAATACATCAACGATTGGGCTTTGCAGCAGGAAGATGCCCGCAGCAACCGGCCACTCATCGGGCAGATCTACAAGGCATACAACCACCGCTGTTTTAAGAACGGCGCCATGGATTTTGACGACCTGTTGTTCAAGATGTATGAATTACTGAAGAATGTTCCGGAGGCCTTGAGCAAATACCAGCGCAAGTTCAAATACATCATGGTGGATGAGTACCAGGATACCAATACTTCTCAATACGAGATCATCAAGTTACTGGGAGCCATGCATGAGAATATTTGCGTGGTAGGAGATGATGCCCAGAGTATCTATAGTTTTCGTGGCGCTACCATTGAGAACATTTTGCAGTTTGAAAAAGATTACGACAATGTAAAAGTGGTGAAGCTGGAACAGAATTACCGCAGTTCTAAAACCATTTTGAATGTTGCCAACGAGGTAATTGCCCATAACAAGAACCAGTTACCCAAAACACTTTGGACGGATAAGGGAGATGGCGATAAGATAAAACTGGTGCGTACTGCAACCGACAATGAAGAAGGAAAATTTGTTGCCGATACCATACAGGAGCAAAAACTCCGCAACCATTTTCACAACAACGAGTTCGCCATTTTATACCGTACCAATGCCCAGAGCCGCAGTTATGAAGAAAGCCTCCGGCGCATGAACATTGCTTACCGCATTTATGGCGGCGTATCTTTTTACCAGCGCAAAGAGATCAAGGATTACATTGCTTACCTGCGGGTGGTGGTAAACCCAAATGATGAAGAGGCGCTGAAACGCATCATCAATTTCCCGGTTAGGGGAATCGGCAAAACCAGCCAGGACAGGGCCGTATTGGCCGCCAATGAGAATAACCTCACCATGTGGCAGGTATTGGAAAGAGCTGCCAGCTTTGGTTATAAGGCCGGCACCCTGGAAGCCATCAACAATTTTGTGATGATGATCAAAATGTTCCAGAGTGAGTTGCTGAAAAAGAATGCATACGACCTGGCGATCATTGTGGGTAAAAGCACGCTGATAGTAAAGGAGCTTTTCAATGACAAGACAACAGAAGGCGTGGCAAGGTATGAGAATGTGCAGGAATTGCTGAACTCCATCAAAGAGTTTACCGAAACACCCATGAATGAAGAAGATGGAGAAGTGGGTGATAAAGGACTTGGTGCATTTTTACAGCAGGTATCGCTGTACACCGATGCCGATAACAATAAAGAAGATGCAGACAGTGTGAAACTGATGACGATACATGCGGCCAAGGGATTGGAGTTTAGTTGTGTTTTTGTAGGCGGTTTGGAAGAAACGCTATTCCCCAGCGGGATGAGCATCAATACAAGGGAAGAGCTCGAAGAAGAACGGCGCCTTTTTTATGTTGCCATCACCAGGGCAAAGAAAAAACTCTGGCTTACCTACGCCAACGCCCGTTACCGTTTTGGGCAATTACAGCAAAATGAGCCCAGCCGTTTTATAGAAGAAATGCCCGAAGACTATATCGATAAAAGTTTTGCCGGCGGTGGTATCCGCAACCAGGGCGGCGGGGGCAATAACTGGAACAAAACTGCTTTTGAAAGAATGAATGGCGGCAGTTCGTCAGCCCCGGCTTTCCCGGCAAGAAAAGAGGAAAAAAGCAAGCCTGCTTATTTGATACCCACCAGGCCGCAAACAAAAGAACACACGCCAACCGCAGATTTTGTGGCCAGCGACACCAGTAATTTGCAGGCTGGTCAAAAAGTAGAACATCAGAAATTTGGATTTGGAGAAGTACTCAAGATGGAAGGCGCTGCACACAATCCCATCGCTACGGTAAAATTCGAACTGAATGGCGAAAAAAAGATCATGCTGAATTATGCAAAGCTGAGGATACTGGAATAGTAACAATGGCTGGAATGCCGGGACGGTTGCAGTATAAAATCAATCACGATCAAACCTGTAACCAAATCGACGGGATCAATGTACAGGTTTGATCATTTATTGAAAGATCTATCTCAAAACAGCATACGTAACGAACAGGAATACCCGCTTTTTGAATTTATAAGATCACTTCCAGTTTAAAGCCTGGTTTTCCTTCCACGCTTTCGAGGTTAAAGCTTCCGTCCATCGCCTCTGTTTTTTCCTGGATATTGCTGAATCCTTTTCCATACTGGATGGTTTTGAGGTTGATGCCCATACCATCATCTTCCACTACGATCTTTATTCTTTTATTGTCTGCCGATATTTTCACCTGCACATTTCTTGCCTGTGAATGTTTTAAGATATTGAGCACCTGCTCCTGCACAATACGGTATATCACGGTTTGCACATCAAAATTGGCGAGCTGGTTGATGCTGTCATCCACATGCACGTTAGAGCTGACCATCCTGGTTTCCTGCATGGTCTTGAGCAGGTCCGAGAGCGCAGTTTCCAGGCCAAGGTCCTTTAATACGATCGGGGATAACCGTTTAGCGATATCACTGATGCCGGAGATAGAATCGAGCAGCAGTCCCTGTGCTTCCTGCAACCATACCAGCCCCATCGGTGTTACATGGCTTTTGGCCTGCGCCAGGTGCATATTGATGGCTGCAAGCACCTGGTTTATGTTTTCGTTCAGTTCCTCACTGATATTTTTCCGTTCGTTTTCCTCTGCCTGGAAGATGGCTTTGATCATCGCCTTGTGATGCTGGCGGCGGATCTTTTCAAGATCCTGCTGCAGGGAATCAATTTCGGTGAGGTCCTGCATGGTGCCGATCAGGCGAAGCGTTTTTCCCTCATTGTTCCTTACCACAAAAAGCCGGTCAAGTATCAGTCGGTAACTGCCGTCTTTACAACGGAACTGGTATTTGCCCCACCATACCGATTTTGTGCTGGCCATCACTTCGTCTACTTCGGTGATCACCCTTTTTTTATCCTGTGGATGAAGATTGTTGCGCCACCAGCTTTCATTGTCGGCCATCTCTTCTTCTTCGTACCCAAACAGGTCGATCATGCCTTCGTTGTAAAAAGATTCCTTCGTTATAAAATCGTATTCCCATATGCCTTCCTTGGTAGCTATGGACAATAGCTGAAAACGGTTGATCGATTTAAAATATTCTTCCGTGCCTGCACGGGTACTGCCCAACTGCATCGTTTCCATCATAAATTTTTTATTGTTCCTTTTTAAAGGATGACTATGCCAGGGCGGGATCGATAAGTTCAACTTTCCGCCAGCGATTAATAAGATTTTGAATAATACAGCAGCACAGCGGTATCTCCAAAAACCAGTTCCTTTTTATCTGCCTTGTACACAAACAGCGACCAGGTTTCTTCTCCTGCCGTAATATCCAGCCCTGCATTGGTAAGTTTAATAGTGCAGGGTTCTTCCTTTGATCTGTCCGTTTGGTAAAAGATCACCGAACCATTGGCGGTGTTCTCCCCGGTGCTGTCCGTAATTTTCAGGTACTGAATAATATTCACCGGTGGATTGATCACACCAGGTTTGGCTTCTTTTTTATATACCATCCAGTTTCCCATCACATCGGCGAGGCAAATAGAAACCGGGTCGGCAAAGACTTCTTTCTTAACGAAGTTCTTTCCATAGTTGTCAAAAATGAACTCCCTGGTTTTTTTTAACGTATGGATATAATCATTCTGGTTATCGAGCACAGCCTGGCTGTCGTTCAAATCAAGGATGGTGTACACATCAGCCGCCGCCAGCAATGTATTGCCCGATTCAATGGCTGCATCGCCGGCCATGTTGGCCGAATTGCCATCTCTGGTGATCACCCGGTTGGGCTTTAAAAAATTGAGGTAAATGGTATCTGTAAAATCAAGAGCATTGCCGGTGCTTTTATCTTTACGGGAAACCTCCTGCCATTTGCCTACGAATTGCTCTGTACTAAACTCCTGCGTCTCCTGCTTTACACCCGGCCGCTTATTTTTAGAAACGTCTATCGGTGTTACGCCTTTCCGTTTTACCCGTTGCGCCATCGTACTTCCGGTAGCCAGTATCAGCAATAAAAAAGCCGCGGTATTTTTAATTTGCATCTAAAGATGGATTTAGTTTCTTAAAGAAGTGTTTTTTGCCTGCGGCGTTGCATCCGGTTATGTAAAAGAATTGTAAATCTGCATTCATGATGCGCCGGGAAACCACCTCCTGTTTGTTGTTATAAAGGTAAAACTTACATCAATACCAATGATAGCTTTTCGATATTGGAAATTATTGCCGCTGCAAACCGGCGCAGGGCCGTGAAATAAAACAAAATAGCACGATAGTCGTTACTTTTGCAGTAATATAAACCATTCGATATGATCAAGACAGGAAGTACCATTATCAGCATCTATACTGAAATGACCCCTAACCCGGAAACCATGAAATTTGTAGCCAACAAATTATTGTATCCCGGCAAGAGCATCGACTTCCCCGATGAGGCAAGTGCAGTAGCGTCTCCCCTGGCGCAGGAATTATTCACTTTCCCGTTCATTAAATCGGTTTTTATTGCCAGCAATTTTATCACCCTCACCAAGACCAATGAAACAGACGACTGGCAGGATGTGATACCCACCATCAAACAATTTCTAAAAGAATACCTCGAAGAAGGTAAAGTAGTGATTAATGAGGAAGCCATCGTGGTATCAAAAAGCGAAGGCAGCAATGCCATCAGCGAAGATGATGATGATGTGGTGAAACGCATAAAAGAATTACTGGAAAATTATGTAAAGCCGGCAGTTGAAATGGACGGTGGCGCCATCCAGTTTAAAAGTTACGAGAATGGCAGGGTAAACCTGATGCTGCAGGGAAGCTGCAGTGGTTGCCCTTCCTCCATGATCACCTTAAAATCTGGTATTGAAGGGATGATGAAGCGGATGATACCGGAGGTAAAAGAAGTGGTAGCAGAAGCGGAATAAGTTTTCAACAAAATATTTAATGATGAGCATCCTTAAGGGGATGCTCTTTTTTTGGGCGTATTTCCTGATCGTACAGGCCGCACTGTTATCATGCTTTATTGTAAATAAAACCAGCAGGCTTTGCCGTCAAAGAATCTTCGGATGGCCGTTCCGGCTTCCATTCATCTAACAATTAAATGAAGCCTGCCACACATTTTGCCCTTTATCAACTTTGCCGGCAACAGCTGGCATAAATCATTATTTTTCATGTAAAATAAACTCATCTATGCGATCGATATTACCAGTAACCCTGTTGTTTTTTTCGGCTTCGGCGTTTGGCCAGTCACTGTTCATGCCAAGGGATATTCAAAAAGCATTTAAAAATGAAACCAGGTCGATGGACGGTATACCCGGTAAAAATTACTGGCAGAACAAAGCCAGTTACGTGATCAGCATTACGGCCATGCCGCCCGACCGCAATATAAAAGGCACAGAATCCATCACCTATTATAATAACAGCCCGGATTCACTCTCTTCTGTTTTTGTAAAACTTTTCCTCAATGTTCATAAGCCCGGGGCGCCCAGAAATTTTGGTGCTTCAGAAGATTATCTCAGCAATGGCATTACCATTGATGCTGTAACGGCGGATGGCGAAAAGCTGCAATGGAGAGAGGGCGGACCCTACCCAACCATTCAACGGCTCAAATTGAAAAAGCCGGTAGCGCCGCATACTACCGTTCAGTTAACCGTTGACTGGCATTTTGAATTGTCGAAAGAAAGCGGGCGGGAAGGTGCGATCGATTCCACCAGTTTTTTCCTGGCTTATTTTTATCCACGGATTTCAGTGTATGATGATTACAATGGATGGGACAGGATCAGTTTTATGGACAGTCATGAATTTTACAGCGATTTTAATGATTATGATGTAAGCATCAATGTTCCGAAAAATTTCATTGTTTGGGGCACCGGTACTTTGCAGGACCCTGCAACCGTTTTACAGCCGGAATACCTGCAACGGTTTAACCAGTCGCTGGGTTCAGATACAACCATCCGCATTGCTGCCAGGGAAGATGTGGCCGGAAAAAAAGTGACCGTTCAGCAAGAGATGAATAGCTGGCGGTTCAAAGCAAAAGATATTCCCGACATGGCTTTTGGCCTCAGCGATCATTATGTGTGGGATGGCAGCAGCGTGGTAGTAGACAACAACACCGGCCGAAGGGCAAGCGCCCAGGCTGCCTATAAAGAAGAGGCAAAGGATTATCATTATATGGCCGGTTTTGCAAGGCACGCTTTGCAATGGTTCTCCAACAACCTGCCCGGCGTGCCTTATCCGTATGAAAAAACAACCGTCTTCCAGGGCTTTGCTGATATGGAATATCCGATGATGGTAAATGACAACAGCAGTACGGATACCGTGTTCTCTAAGTTTGTAGCCGAACATGAAATTGCGCATACCTATATGCCTTTTTACATGGGCATTAACGAAAGCCGGTATGGATTTATGGATGAAGGATGGGCAACAGCTTTTGAATATTTTGTGGGCATCAACGACCTGGGAAAAGAAAAAGCCACCGGCTTTTTTAAAAGGTTCAGGGTAAATGGTTGGATCAACGACCATGCTTCTGAAGAACAGATTCCGATTATCACCCCTGGTGATGCCATGACGGGCAGGGGCCTCAGCAGCAATCAATATGGTAAGGCAGCCCTTGGGTACATTGCTGTGAAAGACCTGCTGGGCGATGAATTATTTAAAAAAAGCCTGCAACAGTACATGCAGCTCTGGAATGGCAAACATCCCCTGCCCTGGGATTTTTTTAATTCGTTCAACACAGCTTCAGCAAAAAATTTAAACTGGTTTTGGAATAATTGGTTTTTTAATACCCACTATATTGATCTTGCTTTGGAAAAGGTTGAAAAAACAGGAACACAGTATCAACTCACCATTGGCAATACCGGCGGAGCAGCCATTCCATTTGATGTAGTGATAAATTATGCTGATGGCTCAACACAAAACTTTCACCAAACACCTGCTGTATGGGAAAAAAACCAACAGCAATTGGTGCTGAATATTCCTGCAAAAAAAGCAGTGGCTGCCGCAACGCTTGATGGGGGGATTTTTGTAGACAATACCCCGGAGAATAATAGCTGGAAAAAATAGGCTATGTAAACCCCGGTCCAGGATGAAACAGTTCGATCTGCATTTTTTAAATGCGGATGATCGGCGAGTGCCTGGAATTTTTCAATGGCCTCTTTCAAAAATCTTAGCCCTCATAAGAAACTGCCTCAACGCAATCAAATATCTCCTATTAAGTTTAGTGAAATGTTCACAGATGCTGGTTGCCCGGAATTGTCATATTAGTTTACCGGGATAATACAACCAGGGGAACTTTTAAGACTGGCTGGTGATTTAACGATCCCTTGTTAAATTACTTCCCAAAAAATTATGACAATCGCAGAACAGGCCTGTAAAACCGTGGAAGGTTTCGAGGCCTTTTATCAAAAATTTTTAAGAAAGATGACCATTGACGACAGGGCCGAAAGCACCTGTGCTAATTATGGCCGCAGCCTGGCATCCATTGCCCTGTATTTTAATTGTGCTCCAATGCTCCTGAGCCTTGAGCAGGTGCAGGAATACCTATGCCTGGTAAAGGATAGGTACGGAGAAAGTTCGGATGGCCCTTTTAAGTTTATGATCTGTGCGTTGCGTTTTGTGTACCGGATGGAAGGACTGGAAATTCTGCGTTTACAGTTGCCTGTTATACGGAAAAGGAGAAAGCTGCCGGTGGTACTCAGCAAAAAGGAAATAGCTGCCATGATGAATATTTCCTGCCTCATCTCTCACCGGGTAATGATCGCTCTGTTGTATGGGTGTGGCCTGCGTTGTGCAGAAGTGAGGCATATAAAACTTACGGATATTGACTTCGACCGGGCGATGCTGCACGTTCGGCAGAGCAAGGGCCGCAAAGACCGCTATATACCGCTGGGAAAAACCCTGCCTTCGATATTGGAAAAATACATTGAGATCCGAAAACCGGTGTTGTGGTTATTTCCAGGTCAGCGTTCGGGGCGCCGCAACCTGTTTTCTGCCGTGTTTGAGCCACAATACGGGCAACGCAGTGTGCAGTGGGCCATCCAGCGGGCAGCCCAATTGGCCGGCATTACCAAACCGGTAAATGTACACAGCCTTCGGCATACTTATGCTACGCATTTGCTGGAGGATGGCGTTAATATACTTACCATTAAAGAATTGCTGGGCCATGCCCATGTAAGTACCACGATGATCTACCTGCACGTGGCGCAAATTGACAACCATCAAAAATGCAGTCCCCTTGATACGCTGGATGGGTTAAGGGTCATTGGTTATACGCAGGGAGCATTCAAATTTGAATAAAGAGTGTATTGGTTCTGGTAATTATTGGGCGGTTGCCGGCAGGAATTAATAATCCTGGCCGACTGCAGGTTCCCCTGGGGAACGATTTCATTAATTGATGATTTCTCCTTTGTTATTGGCAAGTTTCTCTTTCCATTGCTGCAGTTGTTCCGCTGTTAATTTTATCCAGTCTGTCACCTCACCTGTTATTTTTAAAGGTGCCTTGCTGCGGTAAGAACGTGTAGGGTTACCCGGGAATTTTTTGTCCGTAACATTGGGGTCATTTTCAAAACTTCCTGTTGGTTCTATAATATAAACCCTTTCTCTTCCATCGCCGTTGGCTAACGCCGCTGCAAGACCTGCACCATTTACCTGTGCAGTAAAATAAATATGATTCATAGTGATGGCTGCATTGTAATTGGATACACCGCCTGCCATCAATAGATCGCCCACCTGTAAATCAGCCCTTGTTCCATGATAAAAAGGACCGCTGTCATACAGGATATCTTTAAATGAAATGGCGAGTTCATGATGTTTTTTTGCATTGGCCGCATCACTCAGGGCTTCATAACATTCGGCAATGTTTTTATGCAGGCTGGGCAAAGCGCTTTTTACTGTAGCAGTATTTATTTTTAATGCAAGCTGCAATGCTGTTTCCAGCCAGCTCAATTTATCCTGTAACGATTTGTTGACACGGGCCACATAGTAAGCAGCCAGGAATTTTTCAAGATCATTTGCCGCCTGGTTCCATGCCAGCACAAACAGCTTGCCTGCTTCTGCTGGCTGGTCCTTTGCTTCCATAGCCATGCCCTGCAAACAAATCTGAACGATAGGGTTGTTTGGATCAAATTCCATTGTGCAGCTATTTGTTTCACAACGATGGCAATCATTTTTGGTGCCTGCGTTGGGTTATCATCAATGCTTCTATTTATTATTGAGTTGTTCTGCCAGCCCGATCAAAAGGCCTTCTGTTCCACGGATGTAGCAGATACGGTAAGCGTTTTCGTATTGAACAATCTCTCCAACCAGTTGGCCTCCATGCTTAAGTAGCCGGGTTACCAGTTCATCGATATCCTGCACGGCGAACATTACACGCAGGTAACCGAGCGCATTCACGGGTGCGGTACGGTGATCGGCAATAACAGGCGGTGTGAGAAATCTTGAAATTTCCAGCCGGCTATGCCCATCGGGCGTAACCATCATTGCAATCTCCACCTGCTGGTTGCCGAGCCCGGTATCTCCTCAAAAAAAGAAATGGCGTCATCAAGGTTTTCTACCACGATGCCTACATTGTCCATTCTTAGCAGCTTGTTTGTTTTCATGGTTTATAAATTACTTGAGGATATGAAGCAGGCTGGAATAATGCCACCAACCTGCGTTGTACATCAAAATGCCTTACCGGCCTATAATGTGGATGCTATTTTTAAACAAAATGTGTTTGTGATTACGCCGCAGTAATTTAAAGTGCCGCACAATTTAATCATACTTCAAACCGGGATGCCCTAAGAGCCTGCGCCATAAAGCAAGCTGGCCAATCATACTTGCTTCACGGTAAATGGTGAAACTGATCATTTCGTAATAACTCATTTTCATAGCGCCCATATCCAGCATGCTGTCGAGTTTTGCGTCGTCAATACTCACCAGGGCATGCCTTGCTTCCGGGGTGATCTTGTCCCAGTCACTAATGTAAGCTTCATTTGATGGATACCTGGCATCGGCCTGTATACCTTTAAAACCTTCAAAAAGTTCAGCGCCTGTTTGTATCATACCCGAACCAGTTTCTTTTGCCATCATAAACCGCTGTTGCACCAGCGCACCGGCAAGCCAGGCTGCATGGTTGGCCTGCGTGTTAAGCCTGTTGTGCATATCCGCTTCAGATAAACCTGCCAGGGCTTTCGAAAAAAAACCAGTGTGGTAATCAAAAAGAGTAAGCAACCCAATCGTACGGCTACTGTTTGTTGTTGTTTCCATATCAAGCAATTTTTGTAGTATGAAGGTAGCAAACTGTGCGGTAGTGAGTAGGGCAAATTGCGACAAAACCAGGGTAAAATTGTTGAGCAGCTTCATTACACATATCACATAATGCAATGCGGTATTCACTAAACAGGCGTTTACATGCAAAACTCCCGTAACACATGCACTTATTATGTAAAATCATTTTCTTTTACTGGTTGATATGCACCCGGCGTTGATTATTATTTGGTATTAACATCCAATCACCCTTATATTTGGTAGAACTTACGATTACGATTCTGCCCTTCTTTCTTAAGTAAGATCTGTCTCCTTTTTACAAACCTTTATCGATTGCATGCTGCAGTAAAGCCAGGGCTTTTGCAGTTTAACGTTATTGCTTAAAAGCTTGCTATATGAAAGTACATTCATTGAGGTTATTTGCTATTGACCTGATATCAGGGTTACAAATTTCTACATTCCTTCGCCTTATAAAAGAAGAGGAATACATGGAAGATGCTGATCTGAAAAACAGGAGAACTGCCCGTGTTGAAAAAGTATTTGACCAGGCGCACAGGCTGTCTCCTTTTTATAAAAACATTTTTCGGTTTACCGATCTGCCGGTGCTTTCCAAGCAAACCATCAGGCAGCACCCGACTTTTTTCATCTCACCCTTCTATAAGGGAAAGATCATTCAGAAATACACCAGCGGCTCTACCGGAACGCCCTTTAAGTATAAAACCTCCACCGATGCACAGTCTTTTTTGTGGGCTGGTTTGATACATTCCTGGCAGATCTGTGGTTATACCTTTGGTGAAAAAGTGGGTTTCATCGCCGGCAGTAGTTTGGTAAAGCCAAGTGTTAAACACGCCTTGTTTTATAGGCTGATGAATATCGATACTTACCCCGTAGCCTATCTCACGGATGAAGTGATAGCAGGTTACCTGCAAAAGATAAAAGCAAACAATACAAAAGTATTATATGGATATGCCACAGCCATTAATATGCTGGCAGAGTATTTATTAAAATACAAGGTTGACCCACCTTCCTCCTTATCAGGCATCGTGTGTACAGCCGAGATGCTGCATGATAATGTTCGGCACAACCTCGAAAAAGCTTTCAAAACAAAAGTGTACAATCAATATGGTTGTAACGAAGCAGGCATTTCTGCATTTGAATGTGAACAGTCAAACCTGCACCTCATCAGCAGCCGCTGCATGTATGAAGTGTCGCAGGACGGGCACCTGCTGGGTACCGACCTCTTTAACCAGGCATCCTTTTTTCTTAAATACGATACCACCGACATAGTGGAATTTGACGGTGACAAATGCAATTGCGGAAGAAGCTATCCCGTTATAAAAACCCTGGTAGGCCGCAGCGATGATATGATCACCGATATGGCGCAGAAAAAGATCCACTGTGCTTTTTTTAATTTCCTTTTTAAAAATGATCAAAGCCTGCAGCAATACCAAATCGTGTATGATGAGAGGTCGATAAAATTGATCCTGAGGGTCAGCACTGATTTTACTGCACGTGATGCCGCCAGGTACCTGGCGGTATTAAAAGAACACCTGTGCTTTGAACAGTATGATGTGGTTTGCAATGAAAATTTTGTTTGTAACCAAAGCCATAAACATAGTTTTATTGTCAAGAAATGCAAGGATGCTGTTGATGTTCCGGTGCCAGCCGGCGAATAGATAAAAAGTAGGAAGAGCAGGATGCGTTATGCCCTCCTGTATAATACGTACCTGTTACCTACCTTCAAAAGTATTCCCTTGTTGCATGTCCCCGGTTTCATATCCCTTTTTAAACCAGAACATCCGCTCTGCAGAAGTGCCGTGTGTAAAGGCATCGGGCATTATTTGACCGGTCGACTGTTGTTGTAATTTATCATCACCAATCTGGTTGGCTGCATTCATCGCTTCTGCGATATCACCTTTATCAAGTGCATTTTTATATTTTTCTTCATAATGCGCCCACACGCCCGCATAAAAATCTGCCTGCAGTTCCATCATCACCGAAAGTTTGTTGGCTTCAGCTTCGCTGCCGGCCGCCTGTCTTAAACCATTCACTTTTTCCGCAAGGCCCAGCAGGTTTTGAATGTGATGCCCCACTTCATGAGCTACCACGTAAGCCATGGCAAAATCGCCCGGTGCATGCAGTTTTTCCTGCAGGTCCTGGTAAAAGGAAAGGTCAATATACAATTTGCGATCACCTGGGCAATAGAACGGGCCCACCGCACTACTGGCATTGCCGCATGCAGAAGCCACCCCATCCCTGAAGAGTACCAGCACAGGCTCTTCGTAAGAGCTACCCATATCCCGGAACAGTCTATTCCATACGTCCTCCGTTTCTGCAAGTACTACTTTTACAAAACGGGCTCTTTCATCATCCGCCTTTTTTTCTTCCATCGTCAACTCAGTTTGTTGTGCTGTGTTCACAGGCGGAATCTGGGAAGGATCTACATTACCGCCATTCAGCATGGTACTAATAAAATAAATGATAAGCGCCAATACTCCTCCTCCCCCGGCAAGCGCACCCCCGGAGAGGCCTCGGCGGTCATCTATATTCCCGCTTTCTCTTTTACCTAACCATTGCATGTCGTTGAATTGTTGATTTAAGTATTGCAATGGAAAATCAGGCCAGTGTTTCCAGCTAACAGGCGGCAGCATGACAACTAAAAAATGTGCAATCTTTTCTACAGGATTGCCTGTAAACTTTACCCAGAGGTATTTTCCAGCTATTGCTCCCTGGTCCTTTAGTTAGCACTGGCAACTTTAGAGACAAAAGAAGACCAAGAGCGTATATACCTTACCAAGCGAAATCAAGTCAGCATGGAATTCCGATCTTCCTTGAATATATTTACAATAGCATTGGGTAATAAATACCTGTTTGCTGAACAACGCTGCTTATGAAACTATTACATCATTGCTGCACGAGATATGCCGGCATCCTGCTGATTGTTCTCAGTCCTTTGTTTGCTGCAGGGCAGCAAAATCCCGTAATTGATGGCTGGTATGCCGACCCCGAAGGGGTGATTTTCGGCAAGCAATACTGGATATATCCTACTTATTCAGCAAAGTATGAGCAACAGGTTTTTCTTGATGCCTTCTCATCGACCGATATGGCTAGCTGGAAAAAACATCCGCACATCCTTGATACGGCTGCCATCAAATGGGCGAAGATGGCCATGTGGGCGCCGGCCATTGTAAAAAAAGACGGGCGGTATTTTCTGTTCTTTTCGGCCAATGATATACAAAGTAAGTTACGCAACGGAGTTAAAGACGATACCCTTGGCGGCATCGGCGTTGCCGTGGCCGATGATCCCGGAGGCCCTTTTAAAGACTGGCTGGGCAAACCCCTCATCAATCATTTTTATAACAATGCACAGCCCATTGACCAGTATGTTTTTAAGGATGCAGACGGGCAGTATTATATCATTTATGGCGGCTGGGGGCATTGCAATATTGCCAAACTAAACAGTAATTTTACCGGGTTGGTTCCTTTTACTGATAGCAACCTGGTAAAAGAAATTACACCCAGGGGATACGTGGAAGGGCCTACGCTGTTTACCCGGAACGGCCACTATTACCTGATGTGGAGTGAAGGCAACTGGACCGACGGAACCTATAAAGTAGCCTATGCCATTGCAGATGCCATAACGGGCCCTTTTGAAAGAAAGAGTACCATCCTGGAGGCAAATGAAAAAGTGGCCACCGGGGCAGGGCATCATTCCGTGATCAATATACCCGGCACCGACGAGTGGTACATTGTTTACCATCGCCGTCCCATCCTCAACAAGGGCCGTGATCACCGGGTGGTATGTATCGACCGCCTGTATTTTGATGCAGCAGGCAATATCAGGAACGTAACCATGACCTTTGAGGGTGTAAAAAGGGAATTAAGATAGTAGGAGTGATCTGCCCGCAGATCGCAATCCCTTAAACGGTTTTTTTGGGTGGCAGATCAAAAGCAATGGCTTCATGCTCAAAATGCCCGTTGTGTGAACCATCACAAAAAGGTTTGTTTTTCGACAGGCCGCATCGGCAGAAAGAAACAATTTCCCTTCCCTGTAAATTATACACGGCACCATTCCTGTCCACTACTTCTATATCACCTTCTATTTTTAAGGAGCCGTTATTGTTAACGGTGATTTTTGTTTTTGACATGTTTATTTTTTTGTGAAAATAGGTACAATCAAAACAGGATCGGCAGATAAAATTGACAACGGGATGTTTCCCTTGTCGTTACACCAGGATTACTCTCGCCCTGGCGCCGTTATCCTTAACCGTTGTCCAACCTTAATACCTCATCCTTTCAGGTATTGATTTTTTCAGCACTAAAGCTTTGCAGTTACGATACGGGTTTTCGGATTTAGTTCAATGATCCATTACTGCAACACTTTAAAATCGAAGCCGTTGGTAACAGTGATACCAGCCGAAGGGTTTATACGTATACTCCGTATTTCCACAGCGGAGTTTACAATGGCACTGCCATTGTTGAAGAGCACATCGGTATAGCGGTCGGGCAAATGGCCGCAGAGCCAGTTGGCGGCATTTTCCCAGGCGCCGTTTACAGCACCCAGCCAGCGGGCGGTCACTTTTAGTGAATACGTATCACTTTTGCCGGCATCCGTAACACAGCGGTACTGATAACCATACCAGGAAGAAGGCACATTTTTTATTACCAGTTTTGCTGAATCCGTTCCGGTATAATTGATGCCATCCGAAATATCCACAAAACCACCGCCGGTGTTTACCTGCCATTGATAGCTGCTACCGGTAACGCCTGCCTGCAAAACAAGACTGTCGGCAGAGGGACATACTGCCACAGTTACCGGGTCGCCAATGACATTCCGGATCACCGTAATCTTGTCCAGGTTGAAATTCGACAGCATGATGTCTGGCTTACCATCGCCATTTACATCTGCAGTATTGATCCAGCTGGCTGCACCGGATTTGGAAATGCCTACCCTTGGCGCAAACATGATGGTATCAACCGTGCTGATATTTTTAAAAATAGACAAGGTCAGCGGAAAAGTGTTGGAGCCAGATATTACATCTGGCTTTCCATCTCCGTCAAGATCGGCTACTGTTACATCTGCAGGATAATCGGGCATGGCATAATCCACTTTGTCAGCAAACATAATGGTATCGGCTGTGCTAATGTTTTTAAATATGCCAATGGTTTTAGGCGTATTGTTATTTACTAAAATATCAATGAGCCCATCGCCGTTCAGATCAGCCGCTGCCATGCGGATGGGGGTACTGCCCGTGGGTTTGGTGGCCGGGGTGCTGAATGCAATGGTACCCGGGGTACTCGTATTTTTAAAGAGCGACATATTGCCGACATTGTAATTGGTACAGGCCATGTCCTTTTTACCATCATTATTAAAATCTTCCAGCAACACCATCTGCGGCACACTACCGGCCAAAAACTCTACGATGGGCATAAAGGAAACATTGCCCGGGCTGCTGGTGTTCTTTAAAATGCTGATGCGGCCTGAAGGATAAGGATTGGTAATGGCAATATCCGTTTTGCCATCATTATCCAGGTCGGCATAACTGATACTGGTAGGGTTTTGCCCGGCAGCAAAATTCATTTTAGGAGTAAACGAAATACTGTCTGCCGTACTGATGTTCCGCATAATAGATACCGTCCATGCCCCGTTGCTCATAGAAGCAAGATCGGGCCTGCCATCCCCATCAATGTCAACCGGTGCAGTGTTGGTACCACCAGACGCATTGCCGCCGGGCGTTGCGCCATAGGTATCAATGTTTTTAGCCGGCAGAAACAACGGCTTGCCATTGGCGCCGGTAATGTTTTTATATATCGATACGCCTGAGTAATCGTAGTAAATAGATGCGGAAAGATCTGGCTTCAGATCATCATCAAAGTCTGCTGCTTCAATTCTTTGACCATGGCTTGGTGTAGCATACATGACGGTATCGCCAAAGTTGGCGTTGGAAAAAGCAGTGATACGGGAATCGAAAGTAGTGTTAAACGGGAAAGCAGAAAACGCAGTAAGGTGAGTACTGCTAACATACACGCTGATGGATAAATAGCTGCCGCCGGTTGGCGCCAGCACCGTAACGGTACTATCGGTGGCGGCTACCACGGTAGCTTTACCAGGACCAAAAAATACACTGTTACTGTCTGCACTGCTGCTGAAATTTTTTCCCTTAATGATCACTGTGGTACCTACTGGTCCCGCCATTGGCGAAAAAGAATACACATATGGAATGGGCGGCGAAAAAGTAAAGCCATCAAATTTACCACTGCCATATACGCTCGTTACACTAACATTACCAGAAGCGCCACTGCCCACAATGGCAATGATAACAGAATCATTCAGTACCTGGAAAGAAGTGGCATCTATCCCGCCAAAACATACATTGGTGGCATTGGTAAAGCGTGTACCCCTGATCGTTACCGGCGTACCGGCACTGGCTGTAATGGGTAGCACACTGGTAATAACCGGGTTAAATACACAACTCCTTAATACCACCGTTCGGTATTGTGTAGAAAGGTTTGGGATAAAGGCCTCCAACAGATCCGGCTTGGCATCTCCATCCACATCAAAAGCATTTACATAAGGCAATCCGCCTGAATAGGGCCTTACCATATCGAAAGCAATATTGCCGGGGGTGCTTATGTTGCGGAACAGCGATGTAGGACCAGCACCAACTATAAGGTCGGCCTTTCCATCGCCATCCATATCATTAAAAGCTATGCCATTAGGGGCGTTGCCGGTAATGGCAAGCCGCGTTTTGGCACCATAGGAAATACTGCCGGGATTGGAATTGTTTTTATAGATCGCCACAAAATTAGAGTCTGGTACAGTAAAAAGGATCTCCGGTTTTTTATCGCCATCTATATCTGCCAGTGTCATATTATACGAGCCATTGCCAGTGATGCCAGTGCCGCCGGATATTACCGGCGTATTCGCTGCATAACTGATGGTGCCTGGTGTACTCGTGTTGCGGTAGATTAAAAACGGCGGCCAGTGGCGGGTGATCACCGTTATATCCGGCTTACGGTCGCCATCTACATCAGTCGCAGTAATCAGGATATCCGCTGCAACTGTACCCGAACCACCAGGTACGCTTCCAAAGTTGGTACGTACGGCTGTACCAAAACCGATTTCTCCACCTGTACCCGTATTTCTCCTTGATATAAAAGCGGTGCTGCTCGAGGTGCCGGCGTATACCAGGTCAATCTTTCCATCGCCATCGATATCTGCCGCTGCCATGCTGTAATTACCAAACGCTCCCAGGGAGATGGGTGCGGCAAATGAAACAGAATCGCCGGTGCTGGTATTCTTAAAAATCAGGAAACTATTGCTGGCATAAGCGACCAGTTCGGGTTTGCCGTCTCCCGTATAGTCAGCCGCCATGATACCTGTTACCTGGCTGCTGAAAGCCCCCGAAATGGTGAGCTTTAATTCAAATGATACAGCACCGGCTGTGCTGCGATTTAGGTACACAGCGATCTTATTACCCGTTACCGGCCCTGCTATATCAGCCCTGCCATCTCCGTTAAAATCGGCAATAGCAGGTTGGGTCATGGGCGCTACATCAACAGTACCGCCAAAGGCATCAGGGGGCAGCGGATTACCTGGACCCTGGTTGAAAGTGGTAATAAAAGGAAAGGCAGAAAACCCCACCAGGCTGTCTGTTTTCACCCTGATGGGTTCAAAGGTAGTTCCCGTGGGCACGGTTACCGTTAAAGCCGTAGTGCTGGCGGCCGTTACTACCGCCCTGGCAGCACCAAAGAACACATTGTTATTGGCAGCAACGGCACTAAAGCCAGTGCCGTTGATAATGACCGCACTGCCCACTGGTCCCGAGGCAGGTGAAAAGGAACTGATCACCGGCACCTGTGCAACAGCCGCCGCTGCGATGAATAATAAAAAACCGGTAGCGTAAAATTTTATCATGAAAGATGGTTGTGTTGTAAACGTTGATGCATCAAAAATAATTACTCCTGTTGGCGGAGACAGAATTATTTATCGAAAAGTATAAATATTAATGGCTGGGTAAATAGCATTCCGGTATCTGCAGGTAAAATTCGTCGGGCATTAAGACGTATAACAAAGATCAAGCGCCGGGGAAATAACAGAAGTGGTGCAATCGTTAAGCATAACTGTTGCACCGGTTCTTAAAGATGCAAACCACGGCAGGCAAAGGTTAACTTCGCTTTGTACCTGTGCTGCTTTGGCATATTGCTTTTTTGCGGTTGCTGATGTTATTACCTGGTACGACCGGCACTGAATGCGGGCAGGCCGCATACCGCCCCCCATTCAGTATTTAAAATCATTTTTATTTAATTCATGGTTGGCCGCCAGTACCAGGAAAAGGTAGTCTGTGGTGCCACCACCCAATACATATTCGGTTTGCTGCCAAAGAAAAGGCCAGGTCAGCAGTTCAGGAAAATCGGGTCGTATCAGCGCTGTACCCGATACAATACCACCCGGAATGTACGACCAATCGGCACGGTTAAAGCCATAAGCTGTGGTAACGGAACTGGCCCCCACACCTGATGCAAACGAGGCCGTGTTACTACCCGGGTGACAACCTAAAATAAAATTCATGGCAGCCAGCATATAGGTGGCAGGAAAGATCTGAGGAAAGTTTTTATGCAGGTAATACTGCCGGAAACCAAAGTTTTGAATGCCCCAGCCTGCACCCCATATATTGGGTTCGTAGGGAACAGCATACGGCGTTTGTTTTCCCTGCTCCGCAATTTTTGTATAGAATTTTTTTGCTGCAGCATTTACCGCTTCTTTATACTCACGGTTATCAATAGCCGCTAAAGTTTTACCTGCCACGTAGCCGATGCCTTCAAAATTTTCGGTAATGTCTTTTGTATGCTCCACCAAAAAGTCAGCATACTTTTTATTGCCGGTGGTCAACAGTAATTCAACTGCGGGCTCCACACGGGCCATGGCGTTTTTTTCTTTGGTAACATTCCACAGCGCTTCCGCTATTGCCAGGCTTTGGGCCGCCAATGTATCGTTGTAACCTTTTATAACTCTTGCTGCCGTTGCCAGGCAGGCCGCTACATTTAATTCCCTGTTGGGATTGTCTTCTGTATATACCCAGCGGTCATCTGCAGAACCGGGTAATCCCACTTCAGGTACAGTAGAGGAACTACCGGTTTTAAATGGAACGTTATCAGTAAGGTTGGCAGGGTCACCCAGCATTACATACTGCCGCTTGGTGGGTTCAATAATACCACGGTACAACCTGCCCATACTGCGGTATCCACCAATGATAGACAATAAGCCATGCTCCATTTGCTGCAGCAGGTCGGGTTTGTTGTCCGGCACCTGTATCTCTACCAGTTTATTTTTTTGGTCAATCGTGGTGTTATCATAATCCACTTTAAATTCTTCGTAAGCCAATGCAAGGCCCTGCACTGTTTCCGCCTGCGATTCCACCCTCAGGTCAAAATCACCTGCATCATGCCAGCCACCACTGTTGAGGCCCGGCACATTATCTCCGGGTTTAAAAGAGGTAAGTGTTGATGGACCCTGTACATATCCATCAAACAGCGTAGAATCTGCCGTTGCCATTCTTGCATCATCCAAATGGCACCAGCCATGCCACACCCTGTATCTTTCATTTACCCTCATGTGGCACATCTGTGCAGGCAAAAAATACTCCAGGGTGGGTTGCCATACATTGCGGTTGTACACATCCTTGCTTATTTGAAAAGGGGTTGTTTGGTAGTTGCCATACTTTACCAGGTACATGCCCGGTTTTTCAATGCTGGTAAAATCTAACTGGAAATAATTGTAGCGTAAGAACTTACCCCATTTTGTTGGCTGTGTTTTTATAACAGTTTCAAAGCCGCCGCTTTCCTTTACTCTCAGCAGCGAAACAGGTTGCAGGTGATTGTCTTTTGCATCCAGTTCTATCACCGCAATTTTTTGTTGTTTGGGATGATAGCCCACCTGCGATACCTGCACTACCGGTGAAGACTTCCAGCCTTCAATGGCGTTGGGAATTACCAGCCATTCAATAGCATTGGTGGTGGCGCCTTTTGCAATGAGCGACCGTACCACGAACCAACCATTATTGTGTTTGCCCCTTCCATCGATCAATTGCAGCTGATCGTCTTTTATATTTTCAATGGTCATGCGCTGGCCTTCACTTTCTGGTGCCACCGTTAATTTTTTACCGCTTGCCATCGGTACTATTTGCAGTTCACCTTCTTTATCGGTATAGTGTGGCCCATTGGGCTGCCGGGTAAAAATACCCTGCTGCCCATCCATGTAATAGGATTTGCCAAAAAGTATTTGCGGAAACAGTTCAAGATTAAAACCCACTTTGCCTATCCATTCATCGGGCAATGGTTTATCTAGGTCAACGATTATTTTAAATCCTTTACCTGCAGGTTGCACCCTGGTGGTATAACTGAATTTGAGATCGGGATAAATAATGGGATTAAAACCCTTTCGGTCAAGCGCTTCATTGGGGAAGGACATTTGAACACTCACTTCCTGCCTGGCCGTATTGGTGATCCGCTTACCTACTTTTGGTGTAGGCTGCCACTGGCCGGGCGTGGGTTCTAATCGGAGGTCGCCATTGGTGGCCACCCTTAAACCATTTTGAATAATGCCTACACCTCCCTGGTGACTCTCAGGGTAAAAATCATGCGCCAGCATTACATTTACACCCTGGTATTCCAGGTATTCCTGGTTGTTCAGTTGCATGCCTGCAGTTTTTGTAACCTGGGCATAGGCGCTGCTGATAGTAAAAAGCTGGAGGTATAAAAAGGCGGTGATTAAATACAGATGGAACTGTTTCATGCGATTGAGTTAATGTAGTGCAATTTAAAAATAAAACTACATTCTATCAGGTATACGATCGTAGCTTATCCGATTTGGTTAGGTAGCTTTATTGCAATGGTTACTACCTGATGAGATCAGCGGCGAATGATACCAGGTCGTGAGACCTGCGCCAGGTGGTTTCAAAACGCAGGCACTCCTGTCTTCACGAACCTAAGCCTGGTAGATGTTTTTTATTCCAGCTTTTACTATCTTGTTTGTAAAACCAACTGGTATGAAAAATAAACTCCTGCTGGCAATCATTGTATTGCTGTGTTTCAACAAAATTTCTGCCCAACAAAATGTGGGTATAAATGTGATTACACCAGCCTATCCGCTGGATATCCGGGGATTTACTTTTCCCGGTTCATTTGTAATACATGCTGAGTCGCAGGGGAATGGATCGGGTATTTATGCCAGGATCGACAATGCTGCTTTTGCGTCACTCCCGTTGGAATCTGCACTCAGGGGTGAAGCTGTTTTTAATAACGGTGTTTCCGGTGTAACCCTTAGCGGCAACGCCATTGCGGGCTGGGCCGAAACAGGTAAGGGCGTGTATGCATCTTCCCTGGGTGGGCGTGCTTTAGATGCGATCTCTGCCAGCGACGGTACTGCCGGTTATTTTTATTCAGCCGCTGGTTTGGGATTGATTGTAGAAAAAGGAAATGTTGGATTGGGTGTAACGAATCCTTATCATCAGTTAGAAATGCAGGGAACATTAGCAATAGCGTCTACTAGTTCCCGTTACGGCATGATAAGGTTCAGAACTCCCGATGCCGGCGATTCTGCTTCTTATATCACCGCCAATCAGACTTATTTTTCGATTGCCTGTGAGCCTTTTGGGTCCAAACCTCAAACAGGCTTATGGATAAACCGTACCAATAATAACCTGGAGCCTTTTGATGATAATCTTACCGACATCGGAACTGCCAGTTACCACTTCAAAGATATTTATGCAATGAATGGAGTTATTCAAACATCTGATCTGCGGATGAAAAAAAATATTACCAATTTGAACTATGGCTTGGCGACGGTGATGAAACTTCGTCCCGTAGCTTACGACTGGAAAATGCAACCCGATGGTGCCAACAGGCAATTGGGATTTATTGCACAGGAAATGGAAGCTGTAGTGCCTGAAGCAGTGGTGCATGATCAAGCTACCGATCAACAAAGAGCGGAAGCAACAGCAGCAGGCAAGCCGGTTTCAGCGCTTACAGATCCTTACGGGATGAAATACAATGAACTGATCCCGGTGCTCACCAAAGCCATCCAGGAACAGCAGCAAAAAATAGAACAGCTGGAAAAGGAACTACAGCTATTAAAACGGCAACAGACTAAATGATAAACAACTTTCATGCTGGTTTGTGATTGTTGGTCTCTACGCCAGGCGAAGAAAAAATGCCAGGTTCTTACAATCCTGCAAGTGGTTTTTTTATAAATCCGTTTGGATCGGTTAAAGGGCCTTTTATTGTTCGGGTTGTACTGCATCATTGTTAAGTGAGGCTCCTCCAGCCAGTGCTGCGATACATTCAGCATCATCCGTTATTATTTCAAATTTACCAGGAAGGTTTACCGGCATATATTTTAATTCAGCTTTATTTTTCCGGTCTGTTACCGATTGATGAAGATAGGCGCCTTCGGGTATTTGCCTGGGCCTGCCAAACTCAAAGCCGCTCTTCCAGCTTTTCCATTTTAGATTGCCCTGGAAAAATTCCAGCACTTTAAAATACCAATGGTCCATCTCACTGTGTATAGGCGCAGCCATATCGGGCTTACAATAGTCGTGCTTAGATTTAGCCCCTGCTCCCAACGCCACTACTTTAAATTTTTCCGGGTGAATGAGCAGGCCTGCTTTGTGTGCTTCGCAAACCATCCATACCAGGGCATTTTTCGATAGTCCGCTGGCTTCCTCTTTATACGATCCACCTACATCGCAGTGTGCCCCGGGAAACCACACCTGCTGCACATTGGTTTTTATTTTATTTTCTGCACTGTTTTCCATCCATAGCTTAGGCAGGTACTGGCTTCTTCTTTCGTCAACAGCAAGGGCATGGCGTGCAATTTCAACTGAACTGTTCTTAAGCGTATAGGGATAGGTTTTACTCCAGGGGCCAAACCCGATGGTAGATACCGTATCAAAGGTTCCTACAAACTTTATGTTGATGGCCCGGGCCATGTTGTTTCTGAATTTAAATCCCATGTGGAAAGGATCATAGGTGGGTGTTTTTTGTTTTTTGATGCGGTAAAAATCCCAGGCATACAAAAACTGGCCTTCGTTTCCTTTTGGAAGCAGGCCACAAAAATTGATCATTCCTGCCAGCATACGTACCGTGTATGCACCCCGGCTGAAACCAAAAAGAAATACCTGGTCGCCTTCTTCGTAGTAGTTCATTAAAAAAGTGTAAGCTTCCTGCACATTTTTTTTAATGCCTGTTCCAAAAAACCAACCATAATAGTTTTTGATCCTGGTTTTGATCTTTAAGCTCGTAGCCATATCAGGCATGGCCAGCGTGCCTACCCCGGTATCATAAAAAACCAGTTGGGCCGGGTCATTCTTTTCCATCATGGAAATGAGTTTCACAATGTTGGTGTTCTCGGTACCAAATTGGTTGGCGGTACCGTCACAGGCAATCACAATATTTTTTGGCATGGGCAATATATTAATGATTGAAAATACAAATTTGCAGGCTGCTAAAGTGGACCAATGCTCAAGGATAAATCCCTGTAAAGCCTGCAGCCCGAATCTTCAGCCTCAAGTCTCCTCCCCACCATCCCCCAACAAATCAGGCAATACCGCCGGCGCTTCCGCAGCAGGCAACTGCTCTACATTTTTTAACTGCCGCTGTATGGCACGGGTTCGGGTGCCCACCACATCGTCTAACTGGCCGAGGCCGGTCTGGATATTCTTCTGCGCTTTTTCGAGCAGGCCGCCAAATTTTTCAAACTCTGCTTTTACGCTGGCGAGTACGCCCCATACTTCGCTGCTGCGTTTTTGCAGGGCCAGGGTGCGAAAACCCATTTGCAAACTGTTGAGGATGGCCATGAGGGTAGTAGGGCCGGCCACGCTGATCTTGTATTCGGTACGCAACTGGTCAACCAATGCGCTGCGGCGGATCACTTCGGCATAAATGCTCTCAAAGGGTAAAAAGAGGATGGCAAAGTCGGTGGTATGTGGCGGGTCAATGTATTTCTCACGGATGTCTTTGGCCATTTTGCGGATGGTGGCTTCCATATTTTTGCTGGCGGCTTCTATATCATCGGGCACTGCGTTTTCGTAAGCATTGATGAGGTGCTCGTAGGCGTCTTTTGGAAACTTGGCATCTACCGGCAGGTACACAAAGGCGCTTTCATCTTCACTGCGGCCGGGTAGCTTGATGGCAAATTCCACGGCATCGGCGCTGCCCTTTTTGGTGCGTACATTGGCTTCGTACTGGCTGGGTGCCAACACCTGCTCTAATAAGAGGGCGAGCTGAACTTCGCCTACGCCGCCTCTCAGCTTTACGTTGCTGAGTACTTTTTTGAGCGAGCCCACATCGCCGGCGATGGTCTGCATTTCACCAAGGCCTTTTTGCACTTCAATGAGTTGTTTGCCCACGGTTTCAAAGCTCTGGCCCAGGCGTTCGCTGAGGGTTTTTTCCAGTTTTTCTTCTACGGTAGTGCGGATGGTTTCGAGTTTTGTTTCGGTGCTGCGGATGAGTTCGGTTTGTTTGGCATCAAGCTGGCTGAACTTTTCCCGCTGCAGCTCATTAAAACTTCGGACACTGGTTTCAAAGCTCTGCTGGAAGCGGCTGAGCGTATCCGTTAGTTCGGTCTTCACCTGCTGCAGGGTTTGGCTGAGTTCGGTGCGGTTGTCTTTGGCGAGGGTAGCATTGTCCTGCCGGTGGGTACGAAAGTCCTCTTTAAGACTTGCTTCGAGGCGGGTAAGCGTTTGCTGAACTTCATTGAGTTTTTCGGCTAGGCCTTGCTGTTGGTTGCCGGGTTTTAACAGCAGGATGATCACAACAATGATCAACACAAGCAGGGCGATGAGCAGGATGGTTTGCATGGGCGTAGCGTTATAAATTAAGAATGATGAGTTAAGCGTTATGGAAAGTTAAGCATGCAAAGCAGCATAGAGAAATGAAGGTTTGCGTTGAGGATGGAAGAGCAGTGCCGGGTAAACAATTGTAATGAATTAATTTCTCCGCCGCAGCAACCTTCCTGGCAGCAGGATGATAGACTTTACTAAATCCAGCACCCCATCCACCGCAATGCCCAATATCCTGAAAGGCAGCAGGATCAACCATACCACCGGGTACAATACCAGCGCCAGGATGGCCAGGGGCCAGCAAAGCACAAAGAGGATGAGCCAGGCTAAAAAAGTAAACATGCTGCAAAGCTACGCACCGTGCCGACATACTACACAGGATTTTGAAGAAAGCTGCTGAACCATTGGTTAGCGCAACCGTTTTTGTTGCCTTTATTTTTACTGCAGGCCGTTGAATTATCCGATACCTTTATACCCACAAACTCATCCACATGAAAAAATCAATCGCCTGCCTGCTCTTCCTGCTTTGTTCGTTCTCCATCGTAAAAAGCCAGTTGCAAACAGGAGAGGCCATTGCAGTTACCAATACAAGTTCCGGCAAAGTAAGGGGCTATATCAACAACCATATTTTTACCTACAAGGGTATACCTTATGCAGAGGCCAACCGCTTTGAAGCACCGCATGCACCCAAACCCTGGACTGATACCCGCAGCAGCATGGTGTATGGTCCGGTAGCGCCGTTGCTGAACCCAACCACCAGCGTGGATGAAGGCGAATTTATTTTTCACCACGACTGGGGCTTTACCAATGAAGACTGCCTGCGCCTGAATGTGTGGACACCCGGGTTGAAGGATGGTAAAAAAAGACCGGTCATGTTCTGGATACATGGGGGAGGATTTACCGCCGGTTCTTCGCAGGAACTGCCTTCTTACGATGGCGAGCGCCTGGCGAAAAAAGGTGATGTGGTAGTGGTGTCCATCAATCACCGCCTCAACATACTGGGCTTTTTAGACCTTTCCGCTTATGGCGATCAATACAAACATTCCGCCAATGCCAGTATCCTCGATATCAAAGCAGCGCTTGAATGGGTGAAAGCCAATATCAGCAACTTCGGTGGCGATCCCGGTAATATCACCATCTTCGGTCAATCAGGTGGCGGCGCCAAAGTAAATACATTGATGGCAATGCCATCAGCAAAAGGATTGTTTCACAAAGCGATCAATATGAGTGGCTCCTTCAGGATGTCGATGCTGGATAAAAGCACCACGCAGGCCATTGCAGCAGAAGTACTCAACCAGTTGAACCTGCAGCCCAACCAGGCAGACAGCCTGCAACATATTCCCTTTACAAAACTGAGCGAAGCCGGTGCCAAGGCCCTGGCGGTCGTCAGCGAAAAAATGAAGGCCCAAGGCAAAGCAACCCCCGGTTTTGGGATGTTGAGTTGGGGACCCAGCCTGGATGGCGAAGACCTCCCTTACCAGCTTTTTTCACCGGAAGCTTTTGAGTTATCAAAAGATGTTCCGCTATTGATTGGCACTACCAAGAACGAGTTCACACCCTTTATGTACGGCAAGCTCAACAGGGCGCCGCTGGACAAGGTGATGGAAATGATCAAAAGCCAGCAGGGCGATAAGGCAACTGCCTATGTTGCTGCAGTAAAAAAAGCTTACCCGGCAGATACCAAACCTTCTGATCTTATTTCCGTGGATGTTAGTTTTCGCCCCGGTGCGGTGTACCAGGCCGATCAAAAAGCTGCGCTAAAGGCAGCGCCGGTGTACATGTATTTGTTCACCTGGCAGTCGCCTGTGTTGGATGGCAAATACAAATCCGTGCATTGTATGGACATTCCTTTTGCATTCGATAACATCGCCCGCTGTCCTGAAATGACCGGGGGAGGTGCCGGAGCACAGTTGCTGGCGGACAAGGTTTCCGCCGCTTATATCAGTTTTGCCCGTACGGGTAACCCTGCCTGCAAAGGCCTGCCCGCCTGGCCTGCATACAACGCATCTAATACCGCAACCATGCATTTAGACAATGTTTGTAAAGTATGGCCGCAGTTGGACAAGGAATTGTTTGAGTTGGTTAGTGAGAAGAAGTAGACTGAGGACTTCCGTCCGCAAATAAAAAGCACCACCATATTACTTAAATAAAAGTCCAGACCTTTTTTCGCAAAAGACTTTTAGCTTATATCCTACCCATTTGCTGTACTCAAAAAACGGTAGACTTACTATTTATTTTTTATTGAAAATGCCGGATGAATACAAAAATTAGTAATTTTCTATTCTCCCTTAATGGTCTATCCCACCAATTAAGCCCTTCTTACCCCAAATAAAACTAGTCTGTTGAGTACATTTTTAACAGTATGGTAATGAGGTGTAGGCAATGTAGATAGAAAGTTTGCTTCTTTACGCATACAATAAGAAGGTACAAAACTGCGGTCTGGAAAGCGCTCATTAAAAAGCTTTGGTTTCATGCAATAGAATCAATTACTGGTTTCTATCCATTCAATGTCAAGCCCCTATACAAATAATAATCGCTTGTCATTTGAATATTTTGTAATTTACTTTAACAATACTATTGCGAATGACACTGACCCTTACAGAAAATAGCGTTGAGAAAGAGATACTTTCCAGCTTTGAGGCGGGCGGTGTTTCACGTAGATTGGCTGAAAGAAAACTATTCGAACATTTTTATTACCTGGTAAAACATGGTGCCAAAAAGTACTCCATTTCCGAGGACAATGCTGCCAGTGCTTTTTCCGATACCATCATCAGTGTGATCGATAATATTGTGAGCCATAAATTTGAAGGTCGCTCCTCACTTAAATCTTATACCTACAAGATATTTTTGAATAAATGTGTTGACATAATCCGTAAAGAAACGACCAATAGAAACAAGGTGAATAAAACGGTTGAAACAACGGAGCTGTTAACTGCTTTGCCCGATAATACTAAAAGCATCATTCAAAAAATTATTGATAAAAGCCTTCAACAGAATCTGAAGCAACGGATAGAAGAAATAGGGGATAAATGTAAAAAGCTGTTACTGTTTTTTGAGGATGGCTATAGTGATATGGAGATAGCGGCTTTGATGGAATACAATTCGCCTGACGTAGTAAAAACCAGCAGGTTGCGTTGTATTGAGAAGCTGCGAAAATTTGCCTGGGAGCAATAGAAAAAGTGAAATGACAGAAATTCTTGAACATATTGATGATTATTTTACCGGAAACTTAACGGAAGCGGAGAGGGCTGCTTTTGAAGAGAAATGCGAATCGGATCCCGGCTTTGCAAAGGAGGTTGCTTTTTATGTAGCTACACGTACTGAATTGAAGAGTGCGCTTCATGAAGAAAAGAGAACTGAGTTTGCAGAAATGCATAAAACCCTTTCTTCAACGCAGCCTGCAGAAATGGGCAAGGTTAAAACGATGTACCGCTTTTGGGCTGCAGCTGCGGCCTGCCTGGTATTTTTAGGACTCGGATGGCTCTTCTTTAAAGACAGTTTTATCAAAGATCAGCCAAGCCGGCTGGCCAGTGAATACATCGCAAAAAACATCGAAACATCCGGCGTAAGCATGGGCGGTGGAAACAAGGATGGGCTTGATGCCGGCATCGCCGCATTTAATAATAAAGATTATTCAGCAGCAACCAGGATATTCCAGGCATTGGTAACCCAGCAGGATAAGTCTGCAGAAGCGATGAAATATCTTGGTTTCATATCCCTTGTAAAAGGAGATTATGAAAAGGCAATCCTGCAATTTGATACCCTTGCCCAACAGCCTGGTCTCTATGCCAACCCCGGGCTGTTTTATAAAGCAGTCACTTTAATGAAGCGGTCGGCTGATGGTGATGCGGCTAAAGCAAAGCTCATTTTACAGGAAGTAATTGATAAAAATTTGCCGGGAAGCAATGAGGCAAAAGCCTGGATCACCAACTTGTAATTATTCACTTAAAAATACTTTTATGCGGAATAAATGGTTTTTAATTACAATACTGCTGGTATTGCTGTGCTATTTTTTGTATACCTGTATAATAAAACCCCATGGTGGGCCCGATCGTACAACGGGAAACGAGATAAAAGATTCCAGCTCTTATAAAAGAGACCAGGTTATTGTCATTTTTAAAAATCCTCCAACCCCGGCACAAATCAATATTATCAAGGAGGCTTACCTGAGGGCAGGTTTAACAGATTCCATTGTTATAAAAAAATGCAGTGAATGTGACGACATGGTGCAGTTATGGGCAGCTACCAATATAGAAACCTATATCAGTACAGATGGTATCAAGGCGGGATCGAGCGGTACATCCAAAGGTGCCGGTGAAGATTCCCTGGCTAAGTATGGGTTGAATTATATAAATTCTTTTCCCGATGACCCAACCATTCCTAAACAAAGAATTGATTCGCTGGTAAAGGAACAACCCGTTGATGCCAGTCATAAGGACACGGTAGTAATAGCAGTGATGGACACAGGGCTTGATACAATGCGTATTGACAGCGGATACCTTTGGCGCAATACATCAGAACGGACCAACACTGCAGATGACGATCATAACTGCCTGGTGGACGACCGAAAAGGATGGAATTTTGTGAACGGCACGCCCAATATCCAGGATAACAATCCAAATATTCATGGCACGCTTGTAAGCAAATACATCATCAATCAATTTAGAACGAGCGCCAGCAATTTTGTGCAGATCATGGTATTGAAAACACATGACCAATATGGACGGGCGGATCTGTTCAATACGATATGTGCCATTCACTATGCCATTAACAAGGGGGCTAAAATAATAAATGCCAGTTGGGGATTTTATAATTATGGAGCAGATCCTTTACCTTACCTCGATAGTTTGGTAACGCAGGTATTGCCAACGCATGGTATACTTTTCTTCGCTGCCGCAGGAAATAGAATACCGTTGAACGATTCCCTGGCCAATGAAATGTATAGATCATCTCATGCTGGTGCCAGTGTTCCAAGCCCACGCATGTTACGTGACCTCGCCTTCAATAGTTTTTACCCGGCCTGTTTAAGCAGTTTGGATAATAACGTGATCACCGTAACAACAACGGATGGCGCACTTGTAAGCGCTACACAGAATTACTCTGACAAATTTGTAGATATGGCTGTGCTGGCCGACAGTGTTACGGCAGACCACATGTATTTTAAACAGCCTTTCCGCTCATTATCTTATACAGAAAATTATATCAGCGGATCTTCCTTTGCAACACCAATAGCTGCAGGAAAAATTGGCTCGGTATTTAACCATACCATGTACAGGGCCGGCGTAAAAAAATCAGATCTCTTTACAAGTCCGCTTGCACCAGCTTTTATACAGGTTTCGGCTCCGCTTAGAGATAACGGGTTGGTGAGAGACGGCAGATTTTCGAAACAACATCCATGATCAATTTTTAAAGATGTTTCTGATAAGGCAGCATTGCATTTTCTTATCACTGGTACTTTGCGTATCAGGTTCCGTTTTATCACAATGCCCGCCAGTTAGTCAATTCAGTAACCGTCTTTATGCAATTGAGAACAGTGAAGCTTCCGACGCAAACAAACTCGAAGACCTGAAAGGTCTTTACACGGAGTATAGAAAATGTAATGCTGCACGGGATAGTTTATATGCCCGGATCGTTCACCGGCTCGGCAATTTCTACAGGCTGAATGGTGATGTTCAAAAATGCATCGACTACACCAAAGAAGCGGTCAGTATCAACAGGTCCCCGGGCAAAGCAACCGACAGATCATTTCTTGTAAATAGTTATTTTAACCTGGGATTGTGTTACTGGCAGGAAAATCTTTATACGCAGGCACAATACTATTTTGATAGTTCCATCAATCTCGGGCTAACCTTTCCCGCTAAATACAATGTTGTATTCATGGCATTTGAAAAAATGGCATTTTCATTTTTTCAAACCGGCGACTATCAAAAAAGTGTTGAAACTGCAGAGCGTGGAATTTTATTGGCCATCAAAGAAAAGGATTCATTGTATGAGGCAATATTGTTGAGCCAAAAAGCCCAGGCGCAGGTAGAGCTGAATGATGTGAACGGGGCAGAAAAAAATATAATCCGGGCGATCAGTATATTGAAGAACCATGAAGGAGGTGCATATTATCTTGCAGCGGGATATTCCATTTACGCCAGCCTGCTTACAAAAAAAAATGAACCTGCAAAGGCGATCCGTTTTTATGAAACTGCCTTTCAACTGAATCAAAAGAATAATGAGTGGGGTCAATGTACCAGGGATATGATCAACCTGGGTTACCTCTACGACAATATGCTTCACGATTACCGTAAGGCACTTTCCTGTTACAACAAAGGAATAGAAATAGTAAAAAAAACAAACGAAACGTCAGGATTATCCGGCCTCTACATCAATATAGGCGTATTGTACTGGCGGCAAAAACTATATCCCCGGGCCCTCAGTTATTATCAAAAAGCACTGAATGTATTGCCCATTAATTTTGTGGATACCGCCACCAGTTCAAATCCACAGCCTGCTATGCTGAAGCTGGTTGCCAATGAATATTACATTACCACTTTACTCACAAACAAGGCCGATGCGCTGCTGGATCAGTATAAAAAAGAGAACAAACCCGAACTATTGTCCATGGCTTTGTCTACCTACAGCGTAGCTGACAATGCGGTAGATATCATGCGATGGAAACAGCATGGTGAACAATCTAAATTATTCTGGAGAACAAAAACCAAATCTATGTACGAGCATGCTATTGAAGTATGCTACCTGTTAAAGGATTTTGAAAGAGCATTGTATTTCTTTGAAAAAAGCCGGGCGGTATTGTTAAACGATAAACTCAGTGAGCTCGGCGCAAAAAGATTTCTTACAGAAGCAGACCGGGTAAAGGAACAGCGCCTGGCCATTAACGTAGCATCCCTTAAACAACAGTTATCGCTATTGAATGAGACTTCGGCAAATTTCAATTCCACTAAGCAGCAACTATTTTCAGCAGAGGAAGAATCAGAAACATTTATCAAGGCACTGGAACTGAAATACCCTTTTTATTATAAATACAAGTATGACAATGCCATTTTTCCGGTGAAGGAAGTCACCAAAAGACTACTCAGTGAAAACCAATCTTTGATAGAATATTTTACCGGCGATTCTGCTGTGTATGTACTTTCGTTTTCCAGCGCAGGTAATAATTTTATAAGGGCATCAGTAACTGATTACAGTGCTACCTGCAGAGAATTCATGCAACTTTGTTCTGATAGATCATTATTAAACCAGCAGTACCCACGTTACCGCTTTCTTGCTTTCAAATTTTATGAACAGTTTTTTAAGCCTTTAAAAGTGCCGCCGGGCAGGGTGATCATTTCTCCCGATGAAAACTTTATTCCCTACGATGCATTATTATCGGACCCGAATGACCCCACCAGTTTTTTGTTGAAAAAATATGCGTTTAGTTACACCTATTCAATGGGGTTGTTGATGAAGAATGATGCTTCGAATGACCAGGCGGGCAACTCTTTCCTTGGCATTGCTCCTGTTCATTACCAGGCATACCTTCACCAGCAATCACTGGATGGAGCCGACCTGTCGTTAAACAATATGAAGTCTTTTTTTTCAACTACTAAATTCTTAACCAATGAACAGGCAAACAAAAAAGTGTTCTTGGAGAATTTCCACCGGTTTAATATTGTACAGATCTACTCTCATGCAGATGCTGATAGTTCAGCTATTCAACCCGTGCTGTATTTAAACGATTCTTCGGTAAGTATCTCAGACATCCAAAACCTCAACAATTTACAGACAAGGCTCATTGTACTTTCTGCATGCAGAACCGGTGTTGGCAGGAACGCCAGGGGAGAAGGAATCTTTAGCCTTGCCCGTGCTTTTACTGCAGCCGGCATTCCGAGTACCATTACCACGTTATGGCAAATCGATAACAAAGCAACCTATCAACTCACGGAAAATTTTTACAAATACTTAAGCATGGGATTCACCCAGGATGTAGCGCTGCAAAAAGCGAAGCTTGATTTTTTGCAAAGCAATGATAAGACTTACGAACTCCCTTATTTCTGGTCGGCCAATATTCTTTTAGGGAACACAGATGCACTGCACAAGGAAGAAAACAGCCATACATTAAACAAAGGTTTGATTGTACTTGCTGTTTTAGTGATCATCTCTTTGTTATACATAGGTTTTAAAAAAGCCATATTAAAAAAATAGGGTACGGTTTTATAGAACCTGTGAAAACCGGAGATCACACTGTTTAGACTTATCGCTGAAAAACTTCTTTGCTAATTTATCCCTAAGCGCCAACCCAACACGATCTGCCACATTTCATTTTTGAATCTGACGCTGCTCTTACTGGCTGCACCAGCATTATTGGTCAAATAAGCCATACTGTTATAGCTGTCTTTTTTATTCACGGCAGTAAAACTCAGGTTATATCTTACTCCAATCAGCAGCCCTTTATAAGGATACACTTCAAGCCCGGCACAGCCGCCAACAGCGAAACGGTTTGTTTTATTGCTGATCGAAAAAAAACTGGCCGTATTGCTTTCATTTAAGTGGTTGATAGAATCACCAACGGCATTTATCAGCACCCCTGCCTGTGGTCCCAGGTGTAATTGTATGATACGCCCGAGGTTAAAGGTGAAAAGATGGGTGAGGTAAAAATATTGCAGGTTTACCGATCCTTCTGTACCGGGATTTTTGAATTTAAACCCGGAGCGGATGTATGATATTTCTTCCCTCATGCCAAACGTTTTTCCAACAGATTTATCTGCAAAGATTCCCGCTACAAGCCCCAGGCTATTCCTGGTTGCTAGGGCGGCATTGTTGGTGATATGGGAAATATTAAGACCAGCCCTGATGCCATAGGTGAATGTACCTGTTCCGGTATTTTCTCTTGCAGTACTGAGTCCGCTGAATTGCGCAATGGTAACTTGATGGATCGAACATACAAGTGCCAGTGAAAATAATATTCTCTTCATTGTTGTTGATTTAGTAATGATAAATTTTGAGAGCAACCTTTTAGTTACAGGCCTTACGGATCCATGTTTGTTGGCCAATACATCCTGTTATAAAAAAGGCTGCGATGTTGTTTAATAGTAAGGGGAGATGAAAGGCTGCAGCGATACAATGGGTCGTTGCCCTTTAGGTACCGCCACTAAAATACTGGAAGTAAGCGATTGCCCCGATTGCAAATTGAATCCTTCCAATGCTTTCTTTTTATTACCGATGAAGGCCTTGGCATATACCATCACTTCCATGTTGGCTTCACTGCTGATGACATCAAATTTTTTAGTCGTTTCAAGCTGCAGGGCATTAATTACATGTATCTTTCCCAGGTAGGCTTTCTTGGTCATATCAAATTCCGGGTTCTCTACTATTTTTTCTTTTTCGAGCAGGAATATTTTTGAAAATTTTCCTTTGTTGGTAATGTACCAGTCTACACTAAAAAATGAGTAGTCGGCCCCGCCAATGTTTTTAACGGTTTCAACACCTACCGTATAAATGAATTCAATGCCTTCAATTGACAGGGGCTGTCCTTCTTTGAAATCTGCCGGTTGTGCGAAAGATGCATTCAGGAAAAACAATACCGAGATAAATACGATTATCTTTTTCATACAATAAAATTTAGAATTGGTGAATTAATTTGTTTCAATCTTAGTCGCAGAATCAACACTGCAGGAAACAGGATTTTGATCTTATTCCATAAATATTTTTAAAGAAACATGGGGAGTAACCAAGATGCACAATCATGTGATCAGTTGTGATTGCCTGCTGTGGTAATGTCTATCATCCTGCTCCAATCGGGTTCAGTGATCCATTCACCGGAAAATTGATCGCCATCAGCATTGATCGAAGAAACCTGGTAGGAGAAGGGCAGGTCCAGTCTAACTGCATATTTAAAACGTACAGTAGCGGCATATACATCTTCCATTTTCCTGTTGAACTTTACCATGTATTGCACCTCATCACCTGCAATACCCGTAGCTTTCAGGCGGATTGTTTTTTCATATAAACTATCGACAGACGCATTTGTAAAATCGTAGCAGTACACATCCAGGCAGGGATAAGATGGAGGAAGTTTCGAGTTGATGTCGATCAGCGAAACAATATCCTGCCAATGTTTGGTATCTACATCAATACCGAACGCATTGGAAACAATCGGGATTATTCTTGCATCAGCGGTAGCGGTGGGTTGTGAAGGAATAGCAATTGGTGCCACTGGAACATTCGAGGTTTGCGTTCCTGTAAAGCCGGTGGTATCAGGCGGTACAAAGGTTTTTAAATAAAAAGTCCAGGCGCAATACATCAGCAGTTTGCTGCTGTCGAGCTGTGCTTTCACATATTGTGCAGTAAAGTCATCCAGCCTCAGCGTAAAGTCACGTTCGCTCCAGTAAGATGCCGATGTTTCATTTTCGCCCTTTTCAAAAAAACCATTCGTTGCCCTGGCCGTATCAGTATTGCTTAAGGATGGCAGGGCCACGATGAAACTGGTTTTATAAACCGGGAGCGGGTTAAGGGAAATAGCGTGCAATCTTTCTTTTATACTGTTCAGTAATTCCCTTGAATGAGTTTCCTGCTTTACCCTGAATTGCAAAATGCTTTTCATCCTGTGCCGGCCCTCGTCTTTATTAATGCTGTTTCCAGTATACCTGATGAGCATTAACTTAACCATCGGGTTACCCGCTTTGTCCAAAGCCAAAGCAAGATTACCGGGAGAATAATAATACTTTGCAGGATTGCCGAGGTCGTTCCAGACACTAACGCCATTGATAACCTGGATCCTGTTGGGATTCGGTTGTGCAAAACAGCAGGCAGTCGCCAGCAACATGATCAGCAATAGATTTTCCTTTCTCATTTGAAGCAATTGTCTTTCACCAGCTTTTTCCCGATGATTACATTCAGGTTGTTTGACGCAATCCACCCGGAAGCTTTTACGTCTCCATCCTCGGTTATAAAAGTGACCTGGTATTCAAATGAAGGCTCTTTCGATTTCGGGATGTACAATGGCCCAAGTGTTTTTTCAGCATCAGCGTCTGTTAATTTAACTACAGGCATGGTGATCATATTAATTCCCTGCGGATCAAATTGTTTCGACCGCACGCCAATGGTTACCTGGTTGGCAATGATGGAATCGATCCTGAAACAACCAATGCCCTGGAATTTAATTTCCTGTGCGGCTGCACTAACACCGCCGGTTAGTTGCTGCACTGCATTCTGGTAACAGGTGTCACATTTCTCAATGCTGTAATCGATCCACACCTTACTTAGTTTGTTATCAATATTGGGGATAGCAGAAGATTCAAAATAAACTTCATCACCCGGGAAAATTACTGGCCGGTTAACCGGGCAACTGTAAATGTTTACCTTATCCGAACTGGTGCTGAGATCCAGGAAATGAACCGCATTGATCCGTACCGGGAAAGCTGTTGGGTTTTTAAAATTAGTGTTACGCCAAGCGGCTACCGGTAATTCAAAATGACCAAAGGTTTCCGGATCATCCAATTTTATCTGCACACGGATGGAATATTTTTTTTCACTTTGCGTAGGACTAAAACTCAGGTCTGCCGAAATGCCTCCACCACTCACCAATGCAGCCTGTATATCATCTTTCGTTTTACTGTCTACCACCCAGGTAAAGGAGAACTCGTCTCTTAAGCTATTGTTACTTGTTTGTGTTATTTTGGTTTTGTTTACATCAAAGGCTGCCTGCAGGCTTTCTGATAAGGTGTTGCCATAATTTTCTGCCGGGAAGTCTTTGAAGCTTTCAAAATTGATCCCTTTTTTACGGCAGTATTCACGCAGGAACTTTTCAACCAGCTTAACTTCATCTCCATTGATCTTTGGCGTAAGTGTTCCCCTGATGCGTACATTACCGGTGCCTGCCGCTGCATCGCTCAGCGCACTGTAGGTCATTGAAAAGTCGTAACCCAGGTCAGTTGTCCATTTTAAATTATAGCTGTTGGGGATATAAAAGAACTCTCCCTTATTGCTGGTTTTTAAAATGAAATTCAGTTTGATGTTGGTAAGCTGTGCTGGCAGATCGGTGAAACCTTCATCGGTTTCAATGTTCAGGGTATTGTCGTTGGTAAGATCAATTATTTCTAACTCAGGTTTTGGGGCCGGTGGGGGAGTCGCTGTGCCGGTAGATACCGCTGCTGTATTCAGTAAAAATATATTTGGATTAAGCAGCATCAGCTTTGTTGGCATGGCAGTGCCGGATACAACATTTTCTGACGCCGGTTTCACCATCTCGATATTTTTATGATACATTTTTATTTTAGCTCCAGCCGCAGGCGTGTTATCTGGTTGTTTAACGGTATTCTGTGGCAGGATGTACGGCATGGCAAGAAACACATTCACTCTTTTTATGCCAGGAGTGATGCTTCCACGCTGGCTAACCGCCGTCATGGCGGCATTTGCAGGCAGCATCACCTGCATTATTTTTTGCCCGCTTTGAAACTTTTTATTGAGGGTAAAGTAATTCTCGCCGGAATTTTTTCTTGCAGCATTGTTTGTTTTTAGCCTCAGATAATTTGCAAAAAAATCAGCCACTACTCCTGCCTGTGAACCATTGGCCTGCAAAAAGAAATTAAACGTTGCTTCCCCTGAAGGGTTTGTTCTTACACTGTCAATGTTATATTCTTTCAGCCAATCTCCTTTCTTGTTCACCAGTTCCGCTATTAAAACCGGGTTTCCGGGATTGGGTGAATATTTTACTTTCACCTGCAATTGCAGTTTACTGTCGTTTATTACAGTCACCTGGTTGATGCTTACACCAACCTGTTCATCATTCGGTTGGGCCCGGTCGTCTTTTGGTTTGATCAGTTCGAATGCCCCGGCCAGTAAGGTATTTACAACCGGCACCACTTTGTTACGGCTTTCTTTTGGCAGTTGAGCATTTAACAATCCGCTGAAATTGTTTTGCGCATTCATAGAGAGAGATGAAAAGCTGATGCAAAACAACAGTAACCAATTTCTTTTATTATTTTTTTTCATAAAAATCATTTTTCGAAGCTTTAAATACCCGGGCTTTTTTGCAGAGAATTAATATCGCAGCCGGCAAATGCTATCTTTCCGGGTCACTGGTTCTTACACCAAACCTCATTGCTATTTCAACCATATTACTGTAAGAAGAATGCCCGGAAGTAGAAGAGGCAGGTAATGGAAAAGCTGATCGCAGCTCATCATGAAAAGAACTGTAATAATAATCCAGCAGGCCACGGTCTACCTTGTTATTGAGCATGCCTGCAAATTCATTGGCGTTGGCAGATCTCCAGCCAGTGAAATAGTCAGCGTAAGCCAGCGGCAGTAGATACATATGTTCAACATTGGGATCAAAGGCCGGTGTGGAATTGCTGAAAGTACTTAATGGTAAATATGGCGGGAGGCCAAGGATACACATTTCATTGATCAGTTCTCCAAAATCACTGCTTGAATTGCTTACTGCATTCCTGATGGCAACAGAACTTAGAAATTTGTTAAGGCTGATGAGTTCGATATAGTAACTGCAGATCATCCCCACAATTAATTCGTTGTACATTAAATAACGGGGAGGAAGGCTGCGGATATTTACCAGGCCATAGTTCGGAAAACGGGCATCTGTAGTAAACGTAACCCCGGCATTGCTAAGCAATGTGTACAACCATATATCAGGCGAAGCACCAGATGCAATATTCAGTGGCGAAACGGCTGCCCGTTCAACCAGCATTTGGCCATTGTCGTCGAACCAGCGAAAATACCTGTTTCGTATAGAGTAGTCGAAGATCAGCGTAAGCGCATCTGCAATGCCTTCCTTATAGGCCATGCCGATACTTGGCACCGCTTCATGAAAATAATGAATGCCATCGGTGCCGTAATGGTAGTAGTTGCCTCCAATAAAATATTTATGGAACTGTGGATCACTCATATCCTGTGTGTGAAAGAACTCGTGCATAAAAACAGCCTGTTGCGATGAAGGACTGGAAGCAGTTAAATCAAAATAATGTCTTCCCAAATTCACATAACCACTATAGCCACTGCCTGAAATATTGTTGGCACAGGGCCAGTAATACTGCCTAACGGTAGCGCCGGAACTGTTCAGTTCATTTTGGGTGCATCCGTTCAGTGATAAAGCATTGGCATTTAAGTTTGCGGAGTCGTTGTATACGAAGATGGCAATCGTGTTATCCCTGATCTTCAAGATCTTTGAAACAAAATATTGAAGGTTTTGATCTCCACCCTGGGATGTAGGTTTAACCATGTTTCCGATTAAGGTTTGGATCCTGTTCATACCCGGGTTGCCACCGAATAGAGTGCTGGTGCCCCTGGCAAACTGCGCCAGTGTAGAATCTGATATTCTTGGATAAGGCGTAAGCGACTGTGCATTTGGATTGGCGTAATAATAAATTACGATTTTACTCCTGATGTAGTCGTTGATGGGCTGCTGTGATTTTACTGTTGAGACGGTTAATGCCAGCAGCACGATTTTTAAGATATAAGTCACCGATTTCATAAAAAATATTTTTTGAGTTTACTAAACACTGTTTCAGTAGTTGCGATGATGAATAAATATTACAGGGTATTCGCTGGAATAACGTCTACGTATATATCATCCTGGCTCGTTTTAAGACGACCGCTTCTGGTGATCTTATTATCAGCGCCTAACCATTCCACTTCATATTCATATTCTGCCTGGCCTTTGGGCAAAATAAAATCTACGGGTACTGATACCGGGCCCTTGGCAACATTGAGGCTCGCCCCTTTAAACTGCTCTTCCGTATTTCCTATTTTGTAATAGATCTTCACTGCAATGCTGCGGATGTTTTTTTGTTTCAACACTTCCGGATCACCCTGGATATTTGCCGTACGTCTTACTACCGGGCTTTTGAGCGGAATTACGGGAACGTCTGTTGTTACCCAGTCTCCTTCAATGGTACCACCACCAAAGAAATTCCAAACCATCTTGTAATCGTAATTCAACCAGTTCCTCCTGTTATTGTCGCCCTGTTTCCAACCGTACAATAATTTGAAACTGTTTCCTTCCGAAGTGAAATTTTTACGGTCCACACGCACTTCGTCTGTTGTGATATCACCACCTGCATGTTTTTTACGCATGCTAACACTCACGTAGTTGATGAACTTGTTGAAGTCCTGCGAAATTTCTCCGTCTAAAAAGCAAACCAACTCCCGCTGTGTATACAATGGGTCGGTCATATCCACCTCACGTAAACAATCTTTACAATTTATTTTTCCAATATTTCCTCCAAACACTTCAGAAAGGCTGGTAGTGAAATATGTTTTTGCTTCGGCGGTATAAGTGCCGGTATGCTTGATCGTTTTTTTCTGGTAAGAAACAACGGCGTTGATAGAAGGCATAGATTCTTCCTGGCGCTGCGTGGCTGTTGTTTGCTGCGGAATATTAACTGGCTGGTCTGAGGGAGAAGGAGGCCTGTTTCCAAAGCTGCTGGCAATTGGGCGTGAGGGCAGCGTACCGACTGGTATTGCTGTGCCTGCCGTGCTGCTGCCAGATCTTGCAGTATCCCCGGTTCTTGCTTCAGCTCTCAACCTCCTGTTTTCTTCATCGGTGTACCTACGTTCCTCCCTGTTCTCGGTTCGGATCCTGGTGTTTTCTTCCCTGGTTTCACGCCGGTTCGTATTCAGTTGTTCAGTTGCCCTGTCGAGATAGCTTTTGCCACCATTGAGTGGTTGCGCAAGATCTGCCCAGTTGGGGCTGCCTTCCCTGCCAAAGGGAACAAAGCACATGTCGATCATTTTGTTTACCAATACATCCTGCAGTTTTTGAACATTTGCATCCTCGCCAATTTGTGTCACTTTTATCCCACCGCTTTCTTTGAGCTGCTGCACCGCTATACCTATCTCGGCCTGCATAACCGGAGTGGCAAGGCCGGCGTTAAAAATATCGTGGCTGTAAATTTTATCCCAGTTCATTTCTATCTTGAATTCTACCGGTGACTGATAGCCTGCAAGCGTCATGTTGAGGTTAAAGGAAATATCCGGGGCAGGGGTTTTGAATGTTTCCCATAACAGTGTGGCGTCATCCTTATCCAGTAAAAATGAAACCGCTACTTTATCCCCTTCTATCACCGGGGCTGGCCCGATGCCCAGCACTTTCTTTTGTCCCTCATTCAACATGCTTTTGGTGATCAGCGTCATGGTTCCGCCACGATAAATTACCGGCCCAACTATTTTACCCTGCGGATTGATGTTTTTTAATTGTTGCCCGGCAGTCTGCAATTCCTCCGGAGTTACACTCATGCCCACCAGTAAATGCACGTAGCCGCCGCCGTTACTTTGTGTTATCTCTTTATCCGTTGCACCGCTTCTTACATTCTCTTTAAACCGGATGAATGAAATCTGCGGACGCCCCTGGTCATCAATGCCAAGCCGGACTTTATTGGGCAGATAGTAGTATGAATTGGGTTCATCCAGCAAGGGAAAAACCTTTAAGCTCCCGGCGGTAACAGGCTTGTCCAGCAGCGTGCGCTGAACAAATTCTTTTTGAGCTTGGGCGATATTTGCAGTTGACAGCAGGACGAACATTACCAGGGCTGTACACGCAGATAGCTTTTGCCGGCATTGTTGTTTAATAGTACATTTCATGATCTGAATTTTATTTCTTTATCGAATGATGTTGAGAACATTGAAATTTGAATCACTTTTAAGTGCCTTAGTTTTTAGTGATACCCAGTACATCTGAAAATTTATCCAGTACGGTATCACCGCCCACTTTGCTATTTGCAGCGTCAATTACTGCCTTTCCTGCGTCCAGCGCTTTTTTAAATGTTTCAGTTGTTTTGTCTTTCAGCTCATCTGGTACAGCAGCATACACAAACCAGTCGTTGCGTTTAGGCTTCCAGTCAGTTGCCAGTCTTTCACCTTCTGTTGTATAGTAGATCAACCGGTAGGCATAGCCTTCAACAGTAGGATCATGATAAATATTTTTAGACAACATACCGTCTGTGCCGCTGGCAGAAATGGGCAATGTGATCTCCCGTTCCTCGTTAAACTTTTTATAACGTACCTGTAAGCTTACCCTCACGATCTTATTTTCTTTCAACTTGTCTATATCTGTCTGGAAGTCGAGTTTGTCCAGGCTCAAAGGAGCGGTAACCGTATTGCTTTCCCAGCTATTTTTTTCCCATTGTGGATTTTGCGGATAAACGGTGCCGTCAGTAAAGCTCCATTGCGTTTGATATTCTATTTCATTTGGGTTGGTATCCTGTCCACGGGCGTAGGTAAAGCTTGCACGCAGGCCTTTTTCGGTTAAATACTTTTTATCAATGGTTGTGCGACCGGTAAAGTCATTTCCCCCGGGTCTTTTCTTAAGCATGTTAATGGTAACATAGTTTATCTCCTTATCGTCAAACCAATCCTGCATTTTAGCATTCAGGATAAACACGGCATCCCTGCGCTCAAAGAATGGATCGTTCAGGAAGATGGAGGATACGCAATTGGGGTTGCTCTTAAAACTGTTGTACCAGGAAGACAGGTTGGTAGTGATATCAGCCGGCAAATAATAAGTGCTGCGGTAGTTGAGGTTAAAAACCTCTGTACCCACCTGTATCTTCTTCATAAACTTTTCCCTGTTGAAAGTGTAGGATGTTCCGTGTTTGATGTCGGGCATCGCTTCAGTTTCTTCCGGTGCAGGTGGTTTACTGTCGTTGGCCTGGTTTACATCACCCATCATTTGGGTAAGCATCGTCATAAATCCCTCACGAATGGGTTTTACTTTTTCGCTGTTGGGGTCCAGTTCATCAAACTGGAAATCGATGAACTTATTACTGATAAGTGATTCTACACTTTTGCGTACTTCACCATAATTGCTTTCGGTGGTTGATGTGGTACTCCAAAGCCCCCACAGGTAGCTGTCTGTTCTTTCGTTACTCGTGTATTTTGCACTGTCCTTCTGATATTTTTCATAGATCTTGCTCCAGTAGATGGTGATCCTTCCTTTTGCTGCAGGCATCAGGGTGCGGTACTTAAAACGCAGGTTGAGGGATACATCTGAGGCAGCTTTATCCAGTGAGCTCACCATTAGCTGGCCCATGTTTTTATCGAGCTTTGCAGCTACCACTACTTTACTGCCGGGCAATACCGGTGCGCCGCCACTGGTTAACAGTGTTTCACCAGGGGTGTTTAATGTTGCAGACAATACATTAAAAGATTTCTCTCCTTCTGTTTCTACCTGCGCCGGTCCCAGCAGTTTGGCAGCCCTGTTTTTTTCTTTCAGTTTGTCTTCTGTTTCTTTTAACTGGGCGTCTGTTAATCCCCACTCCATTAAAAAGTGCATTAAAGCGCCGTCAACGCCTCCATTTTCAGCCCTGGCATCGGTGATGTATTTCATAAATAGAAATTCAGGATCACCCGATTTGTTTTTACTGAGCCGCAGGTTGGTTGGCAGGTAATAATATTCGTTGGAGCGCTGGCCTTCGGTATTGCCCGCCTTGCCATAACAGATCACACTGGTGCCATCTTTTAAAGTGACTGCTATTTTATTTTCATTGTCCAGTACCTGTGCTTTGCCCATGGTAATGCCGGCAAGCGCACACAATAGCAGTAACAGTTTCTTTGATGTTAAAAATCTACGTTTCATGATTGTATGATTGATTGTTTGTAAATGTTGTTTATGCGTTATTGCTGCGAAGAAGAAATGGTATCGATAAAAATGATACCTGTATTATCGTTCCCGGTGGCGCTTGTTGTTTTTCCATCCGGGGAAACCCATGAAATTTTATAACTGTATTCGGGTTGATTAAGTGGCAGCGTGATGTCAAACTTTTTATTGCTGAGATCTTCTCCCTGCCTGATGCTGATCTGTTCTTTTCTCACTTCATTGAAAAATGGATAGGAGATCTGCACAAGCACCACTCTTACATTCCTGTTTTTAAATACTGAAGTATCACCATCGATGGCGATGTGTTTTCGCTGGTAAGGTGAGTACACGCTGATGTGTGCATCGCTTTGTGTTTTCCAGCCTGTTTCAAAAAACTTTCCGCCGGAAAATTGAAAGGATGTTTTGTATTGATAATTGAACCAGCCCAAACGGTTTGTATCGCCTACGGCTCCGTAACTTAAGAACTGTTGTTCCCCACTGACCATCTTTTTTTTATCAATGCTTAACTGTTCAATGGTTTCGGTACTATCGTCGTGCACTTTTTTTAAGGTGACAGATACGTTGTTGATCATATTATCAAATTCGTTTGCCAGGTCACCATCCAGGCCAACCTGTATATTTCTCACCTGGTATTTGGGATCGTCGAGGGAAACCGTTTTAAAAACATTTTTATTGTTGCCGTATTTCGCATACAGGTCACCGATATTGAAAGTGATATAATGATGACGGGAGCTGCTTGTTCTGCTGTTGAAGCGTATCACACTCTTGCCTTCTGTTGTCATTTCTTTCAAATGAAAGCCGGCACTGATACCAATTCCATAGCTATTAGCACTTCCGCTTCCGCCCATTACAGCGCTGATGGCATCGGCCACCGCAGAAGAACTGTGATTTTGCGGAAACACTTCAGGGGAGGCTGGCTCAAAAAGCAAAGTCAGCAGTTTACCGTATACGTTATTGAGCAGGGCTTCTGTGTTGGCATCGGTACCAACCGTTTTAAGTGTAATGCCATTGTTCTTTATCAGCTTGTCGATCGCATATTCTGCTTCCACGCCTACCACATATAGCTGAACACCTGCTTTTACGCCGAAACTTTTCTTCACTTCGCTCCAGTCAATTAATAATTCTGCATCGTAAGCATCGCTGAGTCCATTAAAGCTCAGGTCAAAAACAAGACTCAGGTCTGGGGTGGATGTATTAAAACTTTCCATCAATATCTTGGAACTTTTAGCATCCATGGAAAAAGACAGGGCGACCCTGCTGCCTTCCAGTACCGGTGCCATACCGGTGGCAAAAAGTTTTTTTTCCTGTTGCCCGTTATCCGGGTTGATGATGGTTGAAATAAGCGCATAATTTCCGGCAGTAAAAAGAATGGGGCCTTTGATCTTGACGTTGCGGTTATTTGTTTGCTGCTTCAATGCTGCTTCTGCATTTTCAATCAGCGAGGGCGGTGTATCATACTCTACTAAAAAATGAAGGATGCCGCCGCCGCCTGCGATGCCCATGCTGGAGTTAATAGTTGCTTTGGTTTCCAGGGCATCGTTCACATACCGGATAAAAGAGAACTGTGGATCATTGTTTTCATTCTTGCTTAATTTGCCATTGATGGGCAGGTAGAAATAAGTTGTACTGTCTGTAACAGAAGGGAAACACCACAATGATGCAACCCTTATTCCCCTGTCTATTGAGATTTGCTGGGCAGTTCCGTTTTGAGTGGCAGCAAAAAGGAGAAAGCAAATGATATAATATGTTGAGTATTTCTTCATGGTGTTTGAATAAAATCTTAGTCGGTGAAAAATGATTTTCGGAAACAACTAATTAAAATTTTCAGCAGCCGGCGGCATTACAAGCAGGTATCCATTGCTTCCATTGGCCACATCCAGTTGTTTGATGGGTTGCTGAAATGTTTTGCCGTTTTTGTGATACCATTTTACGGTGTAGGCTACCGGCGTATTATCGTCGTTGAAAAAGGAGAATTTGGAAACAGATTCTGTATCGCCGGGGCGAAGAATTATTTTCTTTAATTGTTTTTGCTGCCCGTTTACCATACCCGCAATGGTTACTACGGCAGAGGCGATAGAGGAATCATTGAGGCTTTGACGGGTGGCATCCAGTTCTACGGTGTTCTTCCTGAAAGGGAGAGACAAAGAAATGATATTATCACTGGCTTTCATCCACTGTGTTTTGTCTTTTGGATAACTGATGGGGGTGGCAGCGCCTTTTACACTCCAGTCAATTTTATATTCATAATCCAGCCAGTCGCTTGTTTTAATGCCCAGCCTGGGGTACAATACATCTTTCAGGTTCTTTCCTTCTTTTACATCCGAAGCCTGGAAAATTATCTGGCCGGTAACATCTGGTCTCCCATCATTGTATGTTTTTTTAAAAGAAACGGAAGCGTAGTTAATGAGTTCATTAAAGGCATCTGCGGTTTCGCCATTCAACTGGAACAGCACAGAGCGCTGTTGAAAATCAGGGTCGCTCATGTTGACTGTTTTGAAATATCTTTCCTGGTCGGCCATGTTTTTATACAAGCCTGCAATATTGCCGGTAGTATTAAAAGGTACCTGGATGGTGGTTGCCTTGCTCAGGTTTAAGTAAAAAGTATTTACCTGTATGTCTTTTCTTCTTTTTAAAACATACTGGTGATCGGTTATATAAGATTGATCTTCGGCACCACCGAATACCTGCCAGAAATAACCCCTTTCCTGTCTTCCAGGAACCTGGTTCCCTTCTACCGCTACTTCCCGCTGAGGATCTTTTGCCCAGCCTGTTTTGGAATCGAATATTAATTCCAGCAGCTTGTCTGTTACCAGTTTTAAAATACCATCCATATCGCCGGTTTTAATACCCAGGCCGGCGCTGCGGTCAAACACATCGATTTTAATTTTATTGTCTTTGTGGAGCTGATCAATGATATTTCTTGTTTGATCTTTTGTGAATCCTTCCTGGTCGCTGGAAAGCTTGCTGAAATGCTCATAGATATTGGACACTTCCGCAGTTACGGTTGCGTTGTAGCCTTTCACGTAAGCCTCATAACTGCCCTTAATAGAAATGGATACATCGGAGGTACCGCTGCTCAATGAGTTCCATAAAAGCGTGGTTCCCTGCTGATCCAGCAATGCTGCCACCGCAGCTTTTGAACCGGGGGTAAGCGGGGCAAAGCCGCTGCTTACAACGGATTTTGTAAATGCATCCTTGCCATCCTTGTTACTTAATATGGCAGAGACTATTTCGAAGGAGGGTGGATCTTCTGCGCCTTCGCCCGCTTTGGGTGCTGTCATTCGCACCGGGCCCATGATATGAGCCCCGGGTATCTCTTTTTGTAATTTCCGCTCGATCACGGCGATCGTATCATCCGGCAGTTTGAATTCTATCAGTGCATGAAACAGGCCACCGCTTGGTTCGCCTTTTTCGCCCACATATTTCATGCAGAGCAACTCGTAACTGCCATCGTCGTGCATAGCCAGTTTCGGGTATTGCGGCAGGTAATAAAAGGCCGTGGCATCATCTTTATCCTGCAGTATTTGAACACCGTTAATTGTTCTGGCACCTTCATCGTATTTTACCTGTGCACGCAGGTAGCCACCGGGTAAACTAAGGAGCAGCATAACGAATAGTTTAATTTGTAAGCGCCGTTTTTTTGGTAATAGCTCTTGAATTTTCATAACTGTGTTGGTTTAATCGCCCGGTGCAGTAGCAAAGTACTCACCTGGCTTCTTCAGTAAAAAGTTTCAATGATTGGTCGTAATGTTTTGGGAGGAGGGAAACAGTAGTTGGAAAGATTTTTTACCTGTGGTGAAAATGTGGTTGTTACGACCGGGTTTCAAAAAGAGAGTTTGTTGAAGATATATTTGCCTTGATTAAAGCAACAGGATGGCGCTGGCTATGTATCCTGGAGACAGCCATGCATGCTTGTGCCGGTCACCGGCGATTTTCAGATACGTTTAGGCTGGGGAATAATCTAACTGCTGGCAGGAAAGAGATCAGGATGATGGTTTTGCGGAGAATAGCGCCCTTAATCTCCGCACGATCTGCGGAGAATATTTCTTTTAAAAGATCAGCGGGAAATCAAGCGGCTGTTTTGAACAGACTCCCGAATTTTTTGAAACGTGGGATGTCCTCAATTTTTTTCAACAGTAGCGTGCATCTATAACGTCAGCGGGCGTAAACGCTGCTCTTGTGTCAAGGCCTGTTTCCGTAATAAACCGGACTGTGATCACGCAAATTACAAGCGAGCCTGCATTGCAGTCAACATTCAGCAAAATGGTTTGTGCTGCCACCGGTGAGGTATTGAAGGGTATCTGTATTGAAACACTGCTTCCACTGCCACCGGCGCTTAATTGTAGCAGGTTACAGGATGCAGCCGATACAATGCATTCAACGGAAGTGGTATGGGCAGGCGCTGCAAAAACCTGTGTTGGTATAAAGGCAGGGATGAAAAGTTGCAGCTGATATTCGTTTAGCCTGCTTAAGGTGAAGGCGATCTTCCATCTTTCCGCAATGCTGCTGGCTTCGTTAAATGAAAAGCCGGTGAGATAAGGCAGTACTGTTTGTGGAGAGAGCGTTGGTATATCCTGTACGCCGATCCATTTTGCAATGGCTCCGCCAAACCTGTTCTGCATTTTTTTATCTTTTGCAAAAGGGATATTGTTGCCCAGTTGCTGTCTTAATAATTTACCTGCAGTGGCAGCAATACAAAAGTTGCTGGTTCTTTTTTTAGTAGCGGGTGACTGCCGTACTTTATCGGGAACAGTTCTTGCGATATGTGTACCACCCCGCTGGTAAAATACCAGGTTGTTTACTCTTCCTTTTAAAAAGGTTGCCATTTGCAGTGCCATCGTAATCGTGTTTATATTTTATACAATAAGGCAGACTGTTCTCATAATTGCATGTTGTTGCGCCTGCTTCCTGCTCCACCGGTGTTCCGTTTGGAACAGGAATGGAACAGGGCTTTACAAAAAGAAACGGGAAAATTAACAAGATGGTATGCGGCGTGGCCGGTTGAATAGTAAAATGCGGTAAAGACGTAGTGGGCACTAGGTATAAAGACGTATATAAATACCGGGAAAAAATCGTATTGCAAAAAACTGAGCCACCGAGAATGAGTAACGAATTTTAGAGTCGGATTACATGGTTAGCAATTTTTTAAATGAAGAATGCCTTAGCTGGCATGTTGCTGTTTGGAAATTTAGAAAACGGTATGTTACTTTTTTGCGGAAAAAAGTAACGCAAAAAGCCGCCTGAAAAAGAATACGGCCCTTTTTCAGGGAGCAGCTATGTTGAACAGTTGTGCTGCTGTGACTTCAACTCTATATCGCTACTCTTAGGCGCAGCCACTCCATTTAATATTTAGCAGTTTGATAGTCGTGGGATTGTTGAATAAAGTACCAAAGGATATGGGAAAGAAGGAATGTGTATTAGTGATTTGAAGTACCGCTCCCTCTCCTTATGAGAGAGGGAGTTGGAGGCTGAGGTAACTGGGCCGCTATGGAAGCATAGAGAAATCCCCAATAATTTTACCCATCAGCACCATGGCTGGCCTCCACCGCCTCCGGCCGCTCTACCACCTCGTGATGAATGGCAAAGTCAGCCTGGCTTTCACGCCCTCAAAATGGTGTAAACACCCTAAAAAAAGGGTTAAAACACGCTTTCAAATCTGTCACTAGTCTAATAGTTTTGAAGATGAAATGCTGAAGCGCTCTAATGCGCTATATTTATAAACCAATTTTCCCTAATATGTACTACCTCATCCAAACAAACCTGGGCACCAGGAAATGCGTCGATAAAAGCCAGCAGGATATTTATACCAATAACATGAATATTGGTTGTGGCCAAAGCCTGTCATTCCCGAGCAACATTCAACTTGTTCGCACAAACAAGATACGTTGCACAGGTACCTCCAACTCTGTCAATGCAGAAGTCTTTTGCGATTTCGTTACTGCTGTAAAAATGAACATCATTTAAAAACCATCAAATGAAACACTTACCCGTTGCAATCTTTGTATTGCTGCTTAGCTGCAATACTGTTAAGCGTTATCAAGCCATTAAAACATCAGGGACAGACAATGACACTCTTGTCACCATAGATTTATTTGGAACTAAAGTAGATGCAACCAAGGATTTGGACACCTCCAAATCATTGTTTGATTTAGATGCCGAAGGACAGGCAGAACTGATAAAGGAATTTGCCAAAAGAAATGCAGACGAAGAAAAGTTTGTTGCCGCCCTGAATAATAAATACATAAAGGCAAAGGAAAAAATGGTAACAGATTATACTTCAAAAGATGCAAGACTTGTTTTTAGCATATCCAAGAAAAGGAATTATCTCCAGTTAACCCAAGACAATCCAAGCTTTAATTTGGGGGACAGGATTGAATATATACAGTTTGAAGTCGCTATCCCTGACGCCATCAATCTCAATTTTATAAAATGGAATAAGTTCACTACTGAATATGCAAACATTGATGTCGCAGATATGACTTTTAACCAATCGCTGGCGGTAACAGCAGGAACAGGAATATCCAGCGGCTTTAGTACAGAGAACACCGTGGATACCGAGAAGAAGACGAAATCTGGTGGCAGTACCCCGTCGATAAGCGCCACCGGCACCATCGGCAAAACAGAGGTACAAAAAGTGCGGTACAGGTACGTATCGCTGAATGGGAAAATCAGTGATAAAAAAATAAGCATTGAGCAGGAAGGCATGCGTGAAATAGACTTGAGCGGAAACGTTATTGCAGACGTCAGTATGAAGTTTGATGAGTTTCCTGAAACCATGGCTTCCGTTGAAAATTATAAAACAGCAGCCGGGGCTTACAATATGCCGGAGAAAATTAAGGTTGTGCTGTACACGGCGATGGTGCCGGCCCTGGCCGGGCTACCCGCTACAATAGATGCAACGCTTTCCTATCAATATGTTTACCGTCACGTAATAAAAGGCGAAAAAACTTTTTACGAATGGGATGATGAAATTGCATACCTGAAGGGGGAGTCGTCGAAAAAAATTACCCTCTTCAAGAAAAAAGATTACCTGCCTGCCTTCTACAACATCTCTAAAGAGGGAGAAGATGCGCTTCGAAGTAATCAGAGAACCAGGCTTGTACTACAGGATACAAATTCAAGAGATGAAACAGAAATGATTTTTTCTTCGTTAACGGCTGCCCAGGAATTTATGAATTGGCTTACCAGGTTTGATCCGGCGCCAGCAGATATCAACAAGCCGATTGTATTGGGTTCTTATAAATTATTACTGCGAAAACCTTCAGGAGACGCTGCACTCACGAAGCAATCCTTTATTGCTATCATGAGTACTATGCAGGTATTAACTTACTATAGATAAACATAAGTCCGCCGCATTAAAGGCGCACAATAAAGATCAATCGCACAATTCACACCTGTCCCGCAGTATTGCGGGAGTAGTACTCCCGTACCACATAGGCTGCACGGAAGGAACAGTTTGTCCCGCTTTAGGCGGGAGGCCGTACCTCGTTCCTTCCGCTATCGGGGTCCGTTTCCCGAATGCTTTCGGGATGGCAATGACAAAAGAACATAAAGAGCAATCTGAATCATTCAGCCACTAAAACAAAAAATATCATTTAGTCAAATACACCCACAGCTTGCAGAAACAAAAATCTGCATGCATCGAAGGTGTACAATAAAGATCAATTGCACAGTTTACAGTAGCAATAACGATGAACATAGCTATACGGAAGGAACGGGCTGTACATCGTTCCTTCCTAGCCTTTTTCGTTTCCCGAATGCTTTCGGGACGGCAATGGCAAAAGAACATAAAAGCGCTAACTAAAATTTACTGAGAGCGTACTCACAGAAACTATCATTCTTCTGTCGCCGCAACATTCTTATGAACCACCATCGTCCTCACGAGTATCAAATGGCTCGCCTCCACCACCTGCAGCAACCTCCTCCGCATCCTTAGCAACTCATACAGCGTATACGCCCCCTCTATCGAATCCTTACTCAACGCATACTCCAGCAACAACCGCAATGCCCTCCTCCATTCCAGCTCCTGCATATCCGCACCGGCTTTTTTAAATACTTTATACGGGTTGTGGTATTGCCTGGCACTCAAATGCCGGGGAAAGCAATCCCAGGGGTTACCCATATACCGTGGGTTTACATAATCGGTATGCTGGGTTGTATCCGGCATACCGCTCTCGGGCATGGTGAGCACGGCCTCCAGCCGCTCCCCACCCTCGTAATGAATGACCAGGGCAGCCATACAGAGCTCCTGCAAATGCCGCATAAAAAACAGCAGGTTGCAGCCATCTTTTTTCCAGTGTTTGGTATTGCAGGCAGTATCTACTAAAGAGGCCGTAAGCTCCAAAGCGGCTGCCAATGGATAGGCATCAAAAAAACCGAAGATGCTGCTGTAAGCCATCCGTACAGGAGGCTCCTCGTGATAGTGTTGTTGCATAATGGTATATTTAAGTGTTGAAAATTGTTGTTAAGGCATGGCGATGCCGGCTGCTTGTAGCAGTGTTTTTTTATTGTTTGTGTTAAACGCTTGTAAGCTTACCGGGGCTGTGTTGGGGTGTGGCCGCTGAGTGTATCCAGTACCGCGGTGGTTATTACCGCAGGTGCTTACCGCTGAATGCTGGGTGTGAGGATGTATCTGATTGCTGGAATAAAGATAATAGTTTTAATGACGCTACCGTCATTTGTGGAAAAATATTTTAATTGTCATTTCGGGGTACAATGGGAGAAACATTAGATACTAAACTTTTAAAGAAAGTTACAATTGTTCTGAAGGAATTGAGAGAAGCTAAAAATGTTACTCAGGCTGACGTGTACAATGACACCAACGTACACATCGGGCGTATTGAAACTGGAAAAGTAAATCTTAGTGTTAGTACATTATCTGTATTGTGTAAATACTTTAAAATAAAAATGTCAGAGTTTCATAGGAGAGTTGAAGAGTTGTAAATAAGATTTGATGACTTCAACTTGTAGCAAAATCTTGTAACACTTTTCTTCAGTGATTAAATAACAATATCTTATATGTAACAAACAATTATTACTTATCTGTATCACTTTTAAAAATAACAGATATATTTGGTAAGATTGTACTGTAAACCAGCATTTTAACCCTAAGATATGTTTTCTTTCTATGCCCAATATTTACGATAACATAAAAAATCACTTGAATGATGGACTGCTTAAAACGCTCTCTAGTTCATATAAAGCGGATTTTTGTGTTGGATACTTCTATTTAAAAGGATGGAAAATACTACAGGATAAAATTGATAATTTCAAAGGCGGTGAAGAATGTTGCAGGTTATTAGTTGGAATGCAAAGACCCACAGATGAAATCATAAAAGAAGTTATTTATCATATTGATAATGGGTTAATGGACAACCCAACTGCAAACAATTTAAAAAAGGAAGCAGCAAGATCTTTTAAACATCAGTTGACATTGGGCATTCCCACTGAAGATGATGAAAATTGCCTTCAGAAATTAAAACAGCAGTTAATTGATGGAAAAGTAATAGTAAAACTTTTTCTTAGCCACACACTTCATGCGAAATTATACCTGCTTCATCGCCATCAGGAAGAAGCATTGAAAGGATATGTTGGAAGCAGTAATCTTACTTTGTCCGGATTGATGAAACAAGGAGAATTAAATGTGGACGTAGTTGAACAGGACGCTGCACTTAAATTAAGTAAATGGTTTAATGATAGATGGGATGATAGATGGGCAATTGATATTACAAAGGAATTAATACAGATAATAGATGAAAGTTGGGTGCAGCCTACGCTTCCATATTATATCTATTTAAAAATTGCGTATCATCTTTCGCAGGAAGCAAGAAGTGGTATCAATAATTATATGATACCAAAACAACTGCAGGATGAATTACTACCATTCCAGGAAAATGCAGTTAGTGTGGCTGCAAGACACTTGGACAAACGGGGTGGTGTACTTATCAGTGACGTTGTTGGCCTAGGTAAAACATTAACTGCTACAGCGGTTGCAAAATTATTTGAAGAAACATTTTTTACAGAAACATTAATTATTTGTCCAAAGAACCTTGTGGAAATGTGGAAAGACTACAAACACAAATATGGATTAAAGGCAGATGTAGAAAGTATTTCAAAAATTAATAAATCATTCGTCGAAAAAACAAGGCGTTATAGAGTAGTAATTATAGATGAAAGCCATAACCTGCGTAACAGGCAGGGGAAAAAATATGCCGTTGTTAAAGAGTATATTGAAAAAAATGAAAGCAGGGTAATATTATTAACCGCCACTCCATATAATAAAACATATCTCGATATATCGAATCAACTTAGATTGTTTATTCCAGAAGATAAAGATATAGGGATTGTTCCGGAACGTTTTATAGAAGAGGTCGGAGGGGCAAATGAATTTCTTGCAACCTATCAATATCAACCCAGTACTTTATTGGCATTTGAAAAAAGTAATTACTCTGAAGACTGGCAATCACTCTTAAGTATGTATATGGTGAGAAGAACTCGTTCGTTTATTAAAGAGAATTATGCTTTTTGGGATGAGGAAAAGAAACAGCATTACATTGTTTTTAAAGATGGAAGAACAAATTATTTCCCTTTGAGAATACCTAAAGCGGTTCAGTATGAATTTGACGAGAATGACCCCAATGATGTGTATGTAAAGTTGTATTCAGATAATGTTGTGGCTGTTATTAATGCACTGCATGTTTCAAGGTATGGCCTTGGCAACTATCTAAATGATGATGCTTTTGCAAGAGCAAGCCGGGAACAAACCGATATATTAAACAACTTATCAAGAGCCGGGAAACGCCTGATGGGTTTCTGCCGTACCAATTTATTCAAAAGGTTAGAAAGTAGTGGATTGTCGTTTTTAATTTCTCTGGCTCGCCATATATTAAAAAACCAAGTATTTATTTATGCCATTGAAAACAGTCTTCCCTTCCCGATAGGGCCGCAGGAATCTGCAGAAATGGATGAATTTATAGAAGAAGGCAGCGAAGATGAAACAGACAATATAACATTGTATACAGACCTTAAATACTATAAACAAAAAGCACAAGAATTTTATAATCAATATCAGTCTGAAGGACAAAAGTATGACTGGATTGACAGTGGTTTATTTAAACCAGTTTTAAAGAAAAGATTGCAGGAAGATATTGATGCTATACTTGAAATAATTAAAATTGGCCACAAATGGAATCCGCAACATGATAAACAACTCAACGCATTGCATGAGCTTTGTACACAAACTCATAAAGATGAAAAGATTCTAATCTTTACACAGTTTGCAGATACTGCCTACTACCTTCACGAGCAACTGAAAGCAAGAAAGGTAAAAGATTTAGAAGTTGTAACAGGAGCTAACGAGGACCCAACTTCATTTGCAAAACGCTTCAGCCCAAGAAACGACGGTAAAAAAATTGACAATGAAATACGGGTTTTAATTACTACTGATGTATTAAGCGAAGGGCAAAACCTTCAGGATGGGCACATTATTTTAAACTATGATTTGCCATGGGCAATTATCCGGCTTATACAAAGAGCAGGGCGTGTAGACAGGATTGGCCAGCAAAGCGATAAAATTTTATGTTACTCATTTTTACCACAAGATGGTATTGAAAGAATAATCCGCTTACGCAACAGGCTTACTACAAGAATTACAGAAAACTCAGAAGTTGTTGGTTCTGATGAAACTTTCTTTGATGGCGACCCTGTAAACATCCGTGATTTGTACAATGAAAAATCCGGCATATTGGATAATGATAATGAGGGAGATGTTGACCTTACTTCCCAGGCTTATGAAATATGGAACCAGGCCATTAAAGCTAACCCGGAACTAAAAAAGAAAATCCCTGCTTTACCAGATGTAGTACATAGTACGAAACCTATACCAGATGAGATGAGTGAAGGCCCTGGAGTTATTTCTTATCATCGCAACAGCCACGGATTTGAAGCATTAACATGGATTGGCAGCAATGGTAAAGTGATTTCACAATCGCAAACAAGAATTTTAAAAGCAGCCGAATGTTCCATTGATACACCAGCACTCGAAAGAATGGAGAATCATTATGAATTGGTGGAAGAGTGTGTAAAAATGGCAGAAAAGGAAGCCGCACAAACAGGCGGTCAATTGGGAAGTAAGTCAAGTGCCAGGTATAAAACATACATGATACTACTGCGCTACTATGAAACAATAAAAAGCACCCTCTTTGACTCTGATGCATTGAAAAAGACAATTGATGAAGTCTATAAATTTCCATTGAGGGAAACAGCCCGGGAAATGATAAACAGAAGATTTAAGATGGGAATACCTGACGAAGAGTTAGCGGAACTTACCATACGATTAAGGGATGATGGTAAACTATGCGCTGTTGACCCCAATAAAGCAGGCAGCCTTAATACTCCACAAATTATTTGCTCAATGGGCATAAAAGCCAGTGTGTAAACCATGAACAAACAGCAGTTTAAGCAGTACATAGAAAGCTTTGATTTTACCAACCTCTTTAACCAGTTGGGCTGGAATTATATTAAAGAAGCCACACCACTAAAAATAAAAGACGAAACTTTTAGCCTGCTTTCTGTTGCTGAAAAAAGTGGATTTAGAATTTTAGTTTGCCAGCCTGATAAAGAAGGCAGCATACCAGAGTACAGCACCCGTTTAAAAATTGACAGTCTGCTTGGCAGGCTTTTTAAAGAGCACCTGATAATTTTTGTAAACACCAAGAAGACACAACAGGTATGGCAAACGGTACAACGTGAATTAAACAAACCTGCCAAACTATCTTCTGCCAGTTGGAACAAGGGCCAAGAACCAGAATTGCTTTATCAAAAAGCAAGCGGCCTAATCTTTACTCTGGATGAAGAAGACAATATCACCATAGTAGACGTAACAAAACGTGTTAGCGAAAACTTTAACCAGAACAATGAAAAAGTTACCAAACAGTTTTACGACCGCTTTAAAAAAGAGCACACTTCATTCCTGTCGTTTATTAAAGGCATAGAGGCAAAAGCAGATAAAGAATGGTATGTGTCACTTATGTTGAACCGTTTGATGTTTTGTTACTTTATCCAGAAAAAAGGCTTTTTGGATAAGAATAAAAATTACCTGCGTGACAAGCTGAAACTTTGCATAGAAAAAAAAGGGAAAGACAAATTTTATTCGTTTTACAGGAGTTTTCTGCTGGTGCTGTTTCATGAAGGATTAAACGAGCCTGCACAAAAAGAAAAAGTAAAAATAGAGATCGGCAAAATACCATACCTGAATGGCGGTTTGTTTGATGAACATGAACTGGAAAAAAGTTACAAAATTGATATAGACGACAAAGCTTTTGAACGCATCTTTGATTTTTTTGACCAGTACGAATGGCATTTGGACACCCGTGTGGCAGCCACAGGCAAAGACATTAACCCGGATGTAATTGGATACATCTTTGAAAAGTATATTAATGACCGGGCTGACATGGGTGCTTATTATACCAAAGAAGACATTACTGACTATATAAGCAAAAACTGCATTATTCCCTGGTTGTTTGATGAAACGGCAAGAAACTATGCAAAAGCGTTTACTCCCGATGGAGAAATATGGACTGCTTTAAAAAACAGCGGCGACAAATATATATATGATGCGGTAAAGCATGGCATTAATGAGCCTTTGCCTGCAACCATTGAAGCAGGCATAAAAGAAGTTAGCAAACGTACAGACTGGAATAAACCAGCCACAGCCGAATTAGGCTTACCCACCGAAATATGGAGAGAAACAGTGGAAAGGAGAAACCGATATGAAGAAGTAAAAAAGAAAATTACAGCAGGTGAAATAAACAGCATTAATGATTTTATTACCTACAACCTTAACATAAGGCAGTTTACCCAGCACATTATTGAAAACACCAACGACGCTGATTTTTTAAAAGCATTTTACAAAGCCATAAACAGTGTAACCATTATTGACCCTACCTGTGGCTCCGGCGCATTTTTATTTGCGGCCATGAATATACTAGAACCGCTTTATCATGCCTGCATTATACGTATGAGGGGCTTTACCGGCGATGAAGACAGGGAGAATGAACAAAAGAAAAAAATATTTAGCAACAGGTACAAATACTTTAGGGAAGTGCTGGAAAACATACAGGGCGAACAGCACCCCAACCTTGAATATTTTATTTACAAGAGCATTATATTAAACAACCTGTATGGTGTTGATATAATGAAAGAAGCCGTGGAGATTGCCAAGCTGCGGTTGTTTTTAAAATTAGTAGCAACCGTTGATGCTGACTACCACAAAAAGAATTTAGGGCTGGAACCATTGCCGGATATTGATTTTAATATTAGGGCAGGAAATACTTTGATTGGGTTTGCTACCGAGGAAGAATTAAACAAAGGGTTACGCTATACATTGGATGGGGTTGCAGCGGCGCCAGTGATAGAAGAAAAATGCGACGTAGTATCAAAGGCGTTTAACAGGTATAAAGAAATACAACTATCGCATGGGGACGATTATAAAGAATTTAAAACTGCAAAAGAAACGCTTAACAAAAGGCTAAAAGAATTAAACAACGAACTTAATAAACTGCTCCATAAACAGGCAGAAGGAATTAAATATGAAAAATGGCTAGAAACTCATCAGCCATTTCATTGGTTTGCTGAATTTTATGAAATTATTCATGATAAGAAAGGGTTTGCGGTTATTATTGGAAACCCTCCATATGTTGAATATGCAAAAATTCGTTCACTTTATAAAATCAAAAATTACAAAACAGAGGTATGTGGTAATTTATACGCTTTTGTATGGGAGAGGTCATTACTTTTTTTAAATTTCAGTGGTAGGTGCGGCATGATAGTTCCAAGCTCTGCGTTTACAACATCAAGAATGCAATCTTTAGTTCATCTTTTCGAACCATATACAAATTGGTTCTCCTATTACGATTTCCGACCTGGTAAATTATTTGACGGCGTGAATATTCGTTTAGCTATTTGCTTAATCGAAAAGAATGAAAAAATAAGCCAAGTGTTTATACTACTACCTACATTAGATGGTACAGTGATGAACGTTCTATTTTATTTCACAGCAGGTTGAATTATTCAAATAGTCTTTATCGAAAAAAACTAACCCAAAAAATAGGTTCGACCCTCGAGTATACCATACTTGAAAAATTAAATTCTAATAAACAGTCGCTTGCAACTATAATTAAACCTCATAGTAAATTCTCTCTTTATTTTCACGATGCAATTTTATATTGGATAAGAGCGACGGATTTTGCTCCTTCTCATGGAGATTATATCTCAAGCCATGTGAAGAATCTTTTTTTTGAATCAAAAGATAATCTTGAAGTATGCTGCAGTATATTTAATTCAACTATGTTTTATTGGTATTGGACAAAAATCTCAAACTGTAGAGATTTAAACATAGAAGACGCATCATCTTTCCCCATCAATGAATCTATTCTACATGATGAACAAATACTGAATCTGCATAAGAAACTAATGAAAGATTTCAAGGGTAATGCTTTGGAAAAAATCAGAGTACAAAAAAAGACAGGGGAGGTTCGGTATCTTGAATTTTATCCAGTAAAATCTAAAGATATAATTAATAGAATTGATGAATTACTTTCTAAACATTTTAAATTATCAGAAATAGAAAAGGATTTTATAATCAATTACGATTTAAAATATAGGATGAGTAAAGAACTTGACTGTGATGAAGAAGAATGAGTAAAGAAAACTAATAATTCGAGTATAACCTCTTACCATAATACACCTTACTAATATGGCTGCAAAACAAAAATCCAAAATGCTGACTCCAAGAGAGTACATGCAAATGGCCATTGCAGAAATGAATGAAAGCAGGAACGAGCCAAGGCTCGATGGCAAAGTGCCACCTAAAGTGGGAGCCATTTTGGTTTTTCCTGATGGTATGGTAATAAAAGCCCACCGTGGAGAACTAAGAGAAGGCGACCATGCAGAATTTACATTGATTGAAAGAAAGCTAACGGGCGAAAAATTAGATGGTTGCGTTTTGTATACCACATTAGAACCTTGTGTAGAACGAAACTCCCCTAAAATACCTTGTTGCCGCCGCACCACCAATGCCCGGATAAAAACAGTGTATGTTGGTATTGAAGATCCTGATAAAACAGTTGATGGAAAAGGCATTAAGCACTTAGAAAAGCATGGTTCAAAAGTGCATATGTTCGACAGGGATTTGCAGAAGATAATAGAGAAAGAAAATGCCGCTTTTATTAAGCAGGCCAATGAAAGAAAGAAAGAACCAGCTGATGTAATAGAACTGGTAACTGAATTGGAAAAACCATTGGCAGTTGCTGATGCCAATCAGTTCTCACCCACAGCACTTATTAAGTTTATTAAAGAGGCTAACCTAGATTATAAAATAAATACAGCAGCGTTTAACAACTACCTTGAAGAGATTGGTGCCATGGCACGGGATGAAAAAACAGGTAAGCTCAAACCAACCGGAAATGGCATTTTGCTTTTTGGTAAAAACCCAAGGGCGAGATATAAACAGGCTGCTGTGTTAGCTTCGGTTAATTATGGCAATAAAAAAATAGAGCCAGCTACATTTGACCAGCCATTGGTGTTGATTCCAGACCTGGTTGAGGAATGGATATACAAAGTATTGCCTTTATCAAAAGATACTTCCCGGTTTAAACGTAAAGATGTTGCAGACTTTCCTCCTAAAGTATTAAGAGAAGCAATTATTAATGGAATTGTACACCGGGATTACAGTAAAGAAGGCGCAAAAACTTACCTGCAAATTGATAACGATAAGATTGTTGTTAAAAGCCCTGGTGCACCATTGCCGTCTATTACGTTGGAACAGTTAAATACATTCAGGGCACCATCCATCAGCAGGAACCCCATCATAACGTATGTATTCAGTTTGATGGATTATGTAGAAGAGAGAGGCTATGGTATGGAGCAACTCAAGTCGTTAAATAGTGAGTACGGGCTTCCTCTTCCGGAATATAGTTTTGAAGAACCCAACCTCGTGTTAACTTTCCCAAGAAGTATTGAAGCAGTTAAGAAAATAACACATCATCCTAATATATCTAAATTAACAGCAGAGGAGTTAGCTGGTTATGAATGGATAAAATCAAGAGATGATGTATCTACAAAAGAATACGCAGCACATTTTAAGTATGCTCAAAGAACAGCCAGCAGGCATTTAGGTAATATGCTAAAGTTGAAGTTGATTAAAGACAATGGAGAAAGTGCAAAATCACCTAAGCTACGTTACCTGGCAACATAGTATACAACATAGACATTAAGATAGACATGGTGTCTATGTAGAACAATTAATTGCTGCGTTAATGGCTAACATAGACATTAAGATAGACATCATGTCTATGTAGAGGAAAAGTGAAGATAGTTACTGAGTTAACTAATATACTTACAACACAACATGAATGAGATAAAGGAATACGCAGGTAATAAAGAACTTTTAAAGCTCCATAAAACAGCATTTCTTTGTAGCCGTAAAATACCTGCAAGTGTTGTATTAAAGTGTTATGATTGGGCTATTGAACAAAGAGAAGCAGGTAACTGTATCATCAGCGGTTTTCATTCACAGATAGAGAAAGATGTATTGCATTATTTACTGAAAGGAAAGCAACCAATTATTGTAGCTTTGGCAAGGGGATTGAAGCTAAAGATAGAGTCTTCATTACAAAAAGCATTTGAACAGGAAAGATTGTTGTTTATTACTCCATTTACAAAAGAAACAAAAAGAGTTACGAAAGAAACTGCAGAGAAAAGAAATGAATTGATGACTGAATTGGCTGATGAAATAGTAGCCGGATATGTTAGTAAAGAGGGCAGGCTCGATAAACTGCTGAATGAAAAAGGGAACAACAAAAAAATAAACTTTCTTCAATAAAATAATATTAGGAATAAAAAAACTTCACCATTGTCCATGTCTCCACGAATCTTGATTGCTAACAAATTTTTTGAAGTGAGTTAAATTTACTTCCTGCCTAATA